>RCUT01000018.1_pt1 | contig 131107 bp, 117 predicted proteins | sample 2166171 | NCBI WGS metagenome assembly RCUT01 (sample SAMN09932757, study PRJNA488358) | compost metagenome | isolation source: compost soil in 4-hydroxybenzoic | place: Germany: Experimental Botanical Garden | reverse complement strand
GCTAAAAGCCCGCCTGCGCGAAAGCGCGATGGGCTAAGTCAGACCGCTTTCCCGGGTAGCGGCGTCAATGCCCTGCCCGGTGGCGGGGCCGTCGGGAACGCGTCGCCGCCGGCGAAGAACGCCCTCAGAAGAACGCGGATTTCAGCCGCCGCCGGCCGGTCATTACACCGTATAAATGCGGATGTCGTGCTCGCGAAAGGTGGCGCTGTACTCGCGGCTGACGTTTTCTTCCACCACCAGCACGTCGATAGCGCCGCTTTCAACCACCACAAAGCGGGCCACCGCCGGGATCTTGTCAGACGTCAGGCCAACAATAATTTCGCTACACTGCCTGATAACCGCTTTCTTAAATTCGCAGTCCGCGTAGTCAAATCCCGTCAGGCCGGACTCCGGCGCCATCGCGCAGCCGCCGATAAACCCCTGGTCAAAGAGGATCCCCTGCAGCTGCGCCACCGCCGAGGTGCCGACGCATCCCCCGGACGCCCGCTGTATCTGTCCGCCGAGAATCACCACGTCATAGAGCGGTTTTTTTAGCAATACGGCGGCTATTTCCGGCGAGTTCGTCACCACCGTCAGCGCCAGCTCGGCGGGCAGCGCCTCGGCCATCGCCAGGTTGGTGGTGCCGGTATCGATGAAAATGCAGCCGCCGGGCTTTACCAGCCTTGCGCATTGTTGCGCGATTCTGAGCTTTGTTGCCGCGTTTTTATCTTTGCGTTCGCTATAGTCACCGGCCTCCGGCAGGTTCATCACCGCCCCGCCGTAGACCTTTTTGCAGAACCCACCTTTGCTAAGCTCATGTAAATCACGGCGAATTGTGTGTTCCGAGACGTTCAGTCTGGTCGCCAGTTCGGCGCAAACCACCCTGCCGTTCTCCTGCAGGATCTGGCAAATGAACGCTTGTCGCTGCTGAGGGAATGCTGCATAATCGAGCATGTAACATCCTTTTAGTTAGGTAATCGAGCATTAGTGAGCATGATCATGCATCTGCTCTCCCTCTGTCAACACGCGTCAGGAGATATTCACGATGAAAGTAGCCCATATCGCGCTTTGGACCCGTCAGCTTGAGCAGCAGGCCCGCTTCTGGGTCGACTTCTTTGCCGGCGAGATTAACGATAAGTACTGCAGCCAGACGAATCACGGCTTTGCCTCCTACTTTGTGAAGATCGGCGACAATATTGCCATCGAGCTGATGACCAAGCCGGGGCTCAGCGAAGGGACGCCGGATAATAACCACACCGGCTGGGTGCACCTGGCCATTGCGGTGGGTGGCGCAGAAAAAGTTGATCTACTGGCGCAGCGCGCCGACGCGCAGGGCATTTTAGTCTCTCCGCCGCGTACCACCGGCGACGGCTACTATGAAGCGGTGATCAAAGACCCCGATGGCAATCTGATTGAAATCGTCGCATAGTCGTCTCTGACATCCGAACCGACCAGGAGCGCGCCGTGCCCGCCTACCACGTTATCGACAGGGAAACCTGGCATCGCCGAGAGCATTTCGAATTTTATCGCACCTTTGCCAACCCCAGCTTTAACCTCTGCGTACCGCTTGAAGCGCAACGGCTGTACGAATGCGCCAAAGACCGGCAGGTCTCCTTTTTCCAGCTGGCGCTCTACGCCCTGCTGCGGGCGGCCAACGCTATTCCTGAGCTCAAACAGCGGATGCTGGGCGATGAGATTATTGAATACGATGAGCTAGCAGTAATGACGCCGGTGATGACCGCTCAGGAGGGGTTTCGCCAGGTGTGGTGCGACAACGCCGCCGATTTTGCCGCCTTTAGCAGGGCGGCAACGCCGAGCATTGAGGCGGCAAAAACCACCGATCCGGCGCCGCTTATCGTCAACGGCGAGCACTTCTTCTGCGCCAGCTGCCTGCCGTGGCTGCATTTCAGCGCCATCACCCATGCCGAATATTATGTCGGCGCCGCGGTGCCCGCCCTCACCTGGGGCAAATTGAAAAACGGCGTAATCCCGGTCGCGGGTAAGTTCAACCACGCCTTCGTTGACGGCCTGCACGCCAGCCGCTTCTTCGCCGCAATAGAGGCAGGGTTTGCCGATCCGGACGCGCTATGGCGGCCGCTGCCCTGAAATACTGGCCCGCGGGCTGTCGCAAATGCAGCAGCCCGCGTTCAGCCCAGCCGCATTTGCAGCATCTTCCCCCGGCGGGATAAAAACTAACTCATTGATTTTAAGCTAAATAAAAATTTAATTTTCTGGCACAGCCTTTGCTAACTGATTATATAACTCTTTGGAATTATAGATTATTTATTTATCTATTTTTTGCATATAGCACAGTAATCAGGATGGGATCAGCATGCCAGAAAGCACACAGCCGGTTAGTTACACCCGTTTCGCCCCGCGGGCGCACGTTATCAGCAGCGATGAAGAAGCGGTGGCCATCGCCCATGAGATAGCGCTGGTGCTGCGGCCCGGCGCCGCCGAGCGCGACCGCAGCGGCGTTGTGCCCCCCGAGATCGTTGATACCTTTTCCAATAGCGGGCTGTGGGGCATTACCGTGCCGCGCCGCTGGGGCGGGGCCGAAGTCTCTGCCGCTACGCTGGCGGAGGTTATCGCCATTATCTCCGCCGCCGACCCGTCGCTGGGGCAAATCCCGCAGAACCACTACTGCCTGCTGGAGGATATTCGCCTGCAGGGCAGCGATGAGCAGCGCGCCTTCTTCTTTAACCTCGTCCTGCAGGGGCACCGCTTTGCCAACGCCCTCTCAGAAACCGGGGGTAAAACGGTTCTCGATATCCGCACCCGGCTGGAGGCGCGCGCGGAGGGACTGTATATCAACGGCCGCAAAGGCTACTGCACCGGCTCGCTCTACGCCCATTGGATCGGCATTCTGGCGCTCGATGCCGACGACAACGCGCAGCTGGCGTTTGTCCCTCGCGACAGCGCCGGGCTGGCCGTGGTCGACGACTGGGCCTGCCTCGGCCAGCGCAACACCGCCAGCGGGACGGTGCTGGCCGAGGATCTGGCGGTCCAGCCGTTCCATCTGTTTCCGACGTGGCAATCCTACGCCACCCCCACGCTCGCCGGCCCCTTCGCGCAGCTCACCACCGCCGCCATCGATGCCGGCATCGCCCGGGCGGCACTCAACGACACGGTGGCGTTCGTGCGCGAGTTCGCCCGGCCGTGGATTGACGCCGGGGTGGAGCGCGCCGGCGACGACCCGCTCACCATCTACCATATCGGGCAGATCGACAGCCGGCTGGCCGCCGCCGAGGCGCTGCTGGAGCGGGCGGGGAAAACCCTCGATCGCTACCGCCACGCGCTGAACGAGGAGAACGTCGCCCTGGCTTCGGTGGCCGTCGCCCGTGCAAAGGTCTTCACCACTGAAGTGGCGCTGGAGGCCGCCAGCCGCCTGTTTGAACTCAGCGGCACCCGCGCCGCCGCCAGCGGCAATAACCTCGATCGCCACTGGCGCAACGCCCGCGTCCATACCCTGCACGATCCGGTGCGCTGGAAATATCAGCTGCTGGGTAACTGGGTGCTGAACGGCGTTCGCCCGCAGCGCCACGACTGGAACTAGGGTGGCGACGGTGCTGGAATTTTTTGCCGAAATCGACTGGAGCGACGTCGCGCAGGCCGCTATCGATACCCTGACGATGCTGGGCTGGTCGCTGGGCTTTACCGTCCTGATTGGCCTGCCGCTGGGGATCGTGCTCTATCTGACCGGCCAGCCCCGGCTGCTGCACGCCCCGCGGCTTTACCGCCTGCTGTCGCTGGCCGTCAACGTGCTGCGCTCGCTGCCGTTTATCATTTTGCTGATCGTGATGATCCCGGTCACTACCTTCATTACCGGCACCTCGCTGGGGGTGCAGGGCACCATTCCGCCGCTGGTCGTCGGCTGTGCGCCCTTCTTCGCCCGGCTGGTCGAAACGGCGCTGCGCGAAGTCGATCACGGGCTGGTGGAGGCCAGCTGGTCGATGGGCGGCAACACCTGGCAGCTGATCTGGCATACCCTGCTGCCCGAGTCGCGCTCGGGGCTGGTGGCCGCGGTGACCGTCACCGCCATTCTGCTGGTGGACTACACCTCGATGGCGGGAGTGATTGGCGGCGGCGGCCTCGGTGACCTGGCGATCCGCTTTGGCTATCAGCGCTTTCAGACCGACGTCATGGTCGTCACCGTGCTGCTGCTGATTGCCCTGGTGCAGATATTACAAATGAGCGGCGACCGCCTCGTGCGGTCGATAAGCCGTAAATAAAGGATGCCCGCCCTCTTCCCGCTGCCGCAGCCGGTTGACGGGCATCCGTTGCGCAAACATGAAAGGAAAAAATGATGAAAAAAACGCTTATCGCCGCCGGGCTGCTGGCCCTGTTCTCTTTCTCGGCCGCCGCCAGTGAAACGCTGACCGTCGGCGCCACGCCGGTGCCGCACGCCGAGATCCTCGAATTCGTCAAACCGGCGCTGGCGAAAGAAGGGGTCGATTTAAAAATTAAAGTCTTCAACGACTTTATTCAGCCTAACCAGCAGCTGGCGGAAAAGAACCTCGACGCCAACTACTACCAGTACCGGCCGTTCCTCGATAACTACAACCAGACCCGGCACACCAATCTGCTGCCGGTGGTGGGCGTCCATATCGAACCGTTTGGCGCCTACTCCAGCAAATATAAATCGATTAAAGAGGTGCCGGACGGCGCCACCATCGCCATCCCCAACGATCCGGTCAATACCGGCCGCGCGCTGGTGATGCTCAGCAACGCGGGGCTCATCACCCTGAAAAACCCGCAGGACCCGCAGTCGGCCACCCGGGATATCGTCAATAACCCGCATCGTTTTAAAATCCGCGAGCTGGAGGGGGCGATGCTGGCGCGGGCGGTGAATCAGGTCGACCTGGCGTTTATCTTCGCCAACTACGCCCTGGAGGCCGGAATTGATACTGACAAGGCGCTGCTGGTGGAAAAAGGCAGCGATCTGTACGTCGAGTACCTGGTGGCCCGCCCCGACAACATCAACGATCCGGGGATCCAGAAGCTGGCGAAGGCCCTGCACTCCGAGGCGGTTCGCAACTTCATTCTCACCCGCTATAAGGGCAAAATTCTGCCCGGCTTTTGAGCGCTGAAATCGACCCGGCAGCGCCACCGCTGCCGCCATTTGCTGGCTAACGAAGGAGAATACCGTGACCAATGCGCCCAGCGCGGTACCGCATATTGAGTTAACCCACATCGGCAAAGCCTATCCCAACGGCGTTCGGGCGCTGCAGGATATCAACCTGACGATTCACCAGGGCGAAATCTTCGGCATTATCGGGCGCAGCGGTGCCGGGAAATCCACCCTGCTGCGCCTGTTTAACCGCCTGGAAAGCGCCGACAGCGGCGAAATTATCATTCATGGCGAGCCGACCCGCCGCTATGCCCCCACCCAGCTGCGGGATCTGCGTCGCCGGGTGGCGATGATCTTTCAGCATTTCAATTTGATGTCGACGAAGACGGTGGCGCAGAACGTCGAGCTGCCGCTAAAAATGGCCGGCGTTCCCCGGGACGAAAGGCGGCGGCGGGTCGACGAAATGCTTGAGCTGGTGGGCCTTAGCGCCCTGCGCGACAGCTGGCCGTCGCGGCTCTCCGGCGGCCAAAAGCAGCGCACCGGTATCGCCCGCGCGCTGGTCACTCAGCCGGAGATCCTGCTGTGCGATGAGGCGACCTCGGCGCTCGATCCGGAGAATACCTACGCCGTGCTGGCGCTGCTGCGAGAGATAAACCAGCGCCTCGGCCTGACCATTATCCTTATCACCCACGAGATGGACGTGATTCGTACGCTGTGCGATCGGGTGGCTGTGCTCGAACAGGGCAAAATTATTGAACAGGGTGAGGTGTGGCAGATTTTTGGCAATCCGCAGCACGAGGTCACCCGCAGCATGACCGGGACGCTGCATCACGCGCGCCCCGGCGAGTCGGAGGCGCTGGCCGCCGGTCGCCAGGTGGTAACGCTGCACTTTGACGGCAGCAGCGGGCGGGAGCCCAATTTACAGCAGATCGCCGGCCTGCTCGGGGCCCAGGCCAGCCTGCTCTCCAGCAGCTGCGAGCATATCCAGGGGCGAACCATCGGCCAGATTCGGGTACGCCTGGCGCAGCCGCTGGACCTCGCCGCGCTGCGCCAGCACGGCTGGGTAGCGGACCGCTTCACCCTCGGCACGGAGGTGATAGCGTAAATCACTACACCTTAGCTAAAATCCGGCATTTTAATTCTGTATTATTGCTAATTCCAATTCGCTATAAATCATAGCGTTTCGGTGTTAGACAGCCGGAGGTGCGGCTCTTATCTTTCGTCATGAATTGTAAATTTAAGCGCAATTATTTGATGAGGGAGCACTTTTGTCCAGATTACTGCCCGGATTAAAAACCAAACGTTCGCGATTCTCGCTGGCTCTGAAAATCGCGCTCATTAGCGGCGCGGTGGCATTTTCTTCTGCCGCCAGCGCGGACGATATTTTAAAGGAAGGGATCACCCCGGCTACCGATGTCAGCCAGATCCCGGCCTCCGCGAAGCTGCGTAAAGACACCGTAGTCGCCGGCATTTCCGAGCCGCAGGGCATCTTTAACCCCTATTTCTTCGTTAACGGCTGGGACGAAAACGTCACCAACGTCATTTTTTCGCGGCTGATTGACTGGGACAGCCACGGTAACCTGGTCCCTGGGCTGGCCGAAAGCTGGACCGTCAGCGCCGATAACAAGGTTTACACCATCAAGCTGCGCCCCAATCTCACCTTCAGCGACGGCTCGCCGCTTACCGCCGAAGACGTGGCCTTTACGCTCACCGTGCTGCTGGACCCCAAATACGACGGCGATACCGACATCACGCTCGCCAATATTACCGGCGGCGCTGAATACAAAGCCGGTACGGCAGACAGCGTGAGCGGTCTGAAGGTGATCGACCCGCTGACGCTGCAGGTGACCACCAGCGAACCGGGCGCCACCACGCTTGCCAAAATCGGCGGCCCGGTGCTCTCCAAAGCTTACTACGGCAAGGGATATCAGCGCGGCCAGCTCGACTATCTGCGCACGCTGCACGGCAAGCCGCTGGGCAACGGCCCCTACGTCTACGACAAGTATCTCCCGGGCCAGGAGATCCGCTTCCACGCCAACAGCCATTACTACCGCGGCACGCCGCCGACGCCGCGCTTTATCTATCGCGTCACCAATCCGTCCACCAACTTCCAGCTGTTCCAGACCGGCGAGACCGATTACGACGCCTTTACCTCGCGTCCAGACGATATCGAACAGCTGAAAATGCTCGGCTTCGCCAACATCAACCTCTACGGCTCCAGCGACTACAGCCAGGTTGAATTCAACGTCCGCCGCCCGGCGCTGCAGGATGTCAAAGTGCGCCAGGCGCTGATTTACGGCCTCGACCGGCAGAAGCTGATTGACGTGGTGTATCAGGGCTACGGCAAGGTCGCCATTGAGCCCATCGCCCCGATCTCCTGGGCCTACAACGCTGAAGGCGTCAATCCGTATAAATACGATCCGGCGCAGGCGAAGAAGCTGCTGGATGAGGCGGGCTGGAAGCCCGGTCCGGACGGCATCCGGGTGAAAGACGGCCGGCGCCTGGAGCTGACGCTGCTGGTCAGCAAGAAGGTGCTCAACGATGCGCTGATCCCCATCGCCAAAGAGAACTGGCAGCAGATTGGCGTCCTGCTGAAACCGCAGGTGGTGGACTTCAACGCCCTGATGGCCCAGCGCAAATCGGGTAACTACGATCTGGCCTCCTTCAGCACCAGCACGCTGAACGATCCGCACGACGGGGTGTGGGACTTCTACAGCAGCGAGGCGAAAGAGTCGGGCTATCACAATCCGCAGGTCGATAAGCTAATTAGCCAGGGCAATTCGGTGCTCGACGTCAACCAGCGCAAGCCGATTTACCACCAGCTGTACAAAGTGCTGGCGGAAGACCCGCCGGTTATCTTCCTCGGCTATCGCGAGATCCTCTCCGCCAGCAGCGCCAGGGTCAGCGGCTTTAAGCCGGATATCTATAACGGTCTGACCGGCAGCCTGCCGGACGTGAAAATCGCCAGGTAAATATCGTCCCCGCCGGGGTTCACCGGCGGGGAACGTGAGAATGTTATGAGAAATTTTATCCTCAGACGGCTGCTGCAGACCCTGCCGATGCTGCTGCTGGCCTCCCTGATAATCTTTATGCTGTTCGCTAAAACCCCGGGCGACTTTATCGACGGTAATATCACCCTTACCGCCGCCCGCGCCGCCGAGCTGAAGGCGATCTACGGCCTCGACCAGCCCCTGTTCACCCGCTATCTGCACTGGCTGGGCCAGCTGCTGCGCGGCGACCTGGGCTTCTCGCTGCAGTACCAGATCCCGGTCAGCCAGCTGCTCAACCAGTACGTGTGGAACTCCTTTCTGCTGGCCAGCGTCGCGCTGGTTTTCTACTGGGGCATCGGCCTGACGGTGGGCATCGTTTCGGCCATGAAGCCCAACTCGCTGTTCGACCATCTGGTCAGCATCGCCGTCTTCGCCGCCATGTCCTTCCCGACCTTTTTCCTCTGCCTGCTGCTGATTAAGTGGTTCGCCGTCGATCTGCACTGGCTACCGCCGGGCGGCATGACCAACACCGGCAGCGACGATCGCGGCTGGGCCTATATCCTGCAGGTGGCGGCGCATCTGGCGCTGCCGGTGCTGGCACTGGTGATGCTGCAGGCCGGTAGCCTGACGCGCTATTTTCGCGCCAGCATGCTCGAGGTGGTGAAAATGGATTTTATCCGCACCGCCCGCGCCAAGGGGCTGCGCGAACGCACGGTCATCTTCAGACACGCGCTGCGCAACGCCCTGCTGCCGATTATCACCCTGCTCGGCTTTGAGCTGCCGGGGCTGTTTTCCGGCGCCATCATCACCGAAAAAGTCTTCAACTGGCCGGGGGCGGGCCATATTCATATCGACTCGCTGGCCGCCCGCGACTATCCGGTGCTGATGGGCTTTACCCTGTTTCTGGCGGTGCTGACGATCCTCGGCAACCTGATTGCCGACGTACTCTACGCGTGGGCCGACCCGCGAATCCGAGTGAGGTCCTGATGCTCAGTTCCCTGTTTTCAACCAACCGTCGCCTGCCTAAAGCGACGATCCCGACGCTGGCGCAGATAGCGCCCTCCCCCTGGCGCCAGGCCTGGCAGGCGCTGAAGCGCAACCGGCTGGCGATGCTGTGTCTGCTCATCCTGCTGCTGATGGCGACATGGTGCGTCCTCGGTCCCCTGTGGTCGCCGTGGAAAGATGACGCCACCGACGTGCTGATGATCAACAAGCCGCCCGGCAACGAACACTGGCTGGGTACCGATTTCCTCGGCCGCGACGTCTATACCCGCCTGCTGCTGGCCGGGCGGATCTCGCTGATTATCGGCCTTCTGACTATGCTGCTGTCGGTGACCCTCGGCTATCTGCTCGGCGCGGTCTCCGGCTACGCCGGCGGGCTGACCGACCGGCTGATCATGCGCCTGGCTGATCTGGTGATGACCATTCCCGGCCTGCCGCTGCTGATTGTCGCCGGGGCGATGCTCTCGGAGCTCGATTTCTCCCCGGAGTCGCGGATCTACATGGTGGTGATAATGCTGAGCCTGCTGGAGTGGCCGAAGCTGGCCCGGCTGGTGCGCGGCCAGTGCCTGTCGCTACGCGAACGCGACTTTATGCTGGCCACCCGGGTGCTGGGCCTGTCGGCGCGCCGCCGCCTGTTTGGCCATCTGCTGCCGAATACCATTCCGATACTGGTGGTGATGGCGACAATGGCGGTCGCCAACGCCATTCTGAGCGAGTCGGCCCTTAGCTATCTCGGGCTCGGCGTGGTGCCGCCCACCCCGTCGTGGGGCAACATGATGGACGCCGCCAACAGCCTGATCGATTTCCAGCGCCGCCCGTGGCTGTGGATGCCGCCGGGGCTGGCTATTTTTATCACCGTTATCGCCATTAACGTGCTGGGCGACGGCCTGCGCGACGCGATGGACCCCAAAATGAAACAGAGGCTCAAATGAGCGCGCCGCTAATCACCTTTAACCAGCTTTCGGTCTCCTTTGCCGGCGAAACAAGCCGCGTGCGGGCGGTGCAGGAGGTCTCTTTCGCCATTCATGCCGGGCAAACCGTCGGCGTGGTCGGCGAGTCCGGCTGCGGCAAAAGCGTCACCGCGATGTCGCTGATGGGCCTGCTGCCACCCCAGGCGGCGCGCGTCGACGGTGGAGAGATTCTGTTCAACGGCGAGGATCTGCTGCGCCTGAAGGCGGGCAAAATGGCCGACCTGCGCGGCAACCGGCTGGCGATGATCTTCCAGGAGCCGATGAGCGCGCTCAATCCGGTATTCACCATCGGCGAGCAGCTGTGCGAACCGCTGATCCGTCATCGCGGTGAATCGGCAAAGGCCGCCTGGCAGCACGCCACGCGGCTGATTAGCGACGTCGGCCTGGCGCGGGCGGAGAGCCTGATGAACAGCTACCCGCACCAGCTCTCCGGCGGGATGCTGCAGCGCATCATGATCGCGATGGCCCTGAGCTGCCAGCCGCAGCTGCTAATTGCCGACGAGCCCACCACCGCCCTGGACGTCACCGTGCAGGCGCAAATCCTCCAGCTGCTGCGCGAGCGTTCCCGGGCCAGCCGGATGGCGATGATGCTGATCACTCACGACCTCGGCGTGATTGCGCAAATGGCGGAGCACGTGGTGGTGATGTACGCCGGCAGGGTCGTTGAGCAGGGCCCGACGGCCGGGATACTGCGCCATCCTCAGCACCCCTATACCCAGGGGCTGATTGCCTCCCGCCCGGTGCCCGGCGAGCGCCGGCGCCGCCTCTACTCGATCCCCGGCCAGGTGCCGGATCTGGCCGTCCTGCCGCGGTACTGCGCCTTTGCCGACCGCTGCGCGCGCGCCAGCGAACGCTGCCGCCAGGGGATCCCCCCGCTGGCGGGCGACGTCCGACAGGTCGCCTGTTTTCATCCTGAGCTCGCGGAGGTCGTGGCATGAGCAGTGAATACGTCATTGAAGTCGAAGGGCTTAAAAAGCACTTCCCGCTGCGCGACGGGCTGTTCGGGCAGCAAACCGGCGAGCTGCGGGCGGTGGACGGCGTGAGCTTTAAGATCCGTCCGGGGACCATTTTCGGCCTGGTGGGGGAGTCCGGCAGCGGCAAAACTACCGTCGGGCGCACCCTGCTCGGGCTATATGAGAAAACCGCGGGCAGCGTCAGGTATCGCGGCCGCGAGCTCAGCGCGCTCTCCCCGCGCGAGATGCGGGCGCTGCGGCCGAAAATCCAGTTGGTCTTTCAGGACCCCTACAGTTCGCTGAACCCGCGAATTCGCATCGGCGACGCCATCGGCGAGGCGATGCTGGAGCACGGGCTGTGCAGCAAGGCGGAGCTGTATGGCCGAACCATTGCGGTCATGCAGATTTGCGGCCTCGCGCCGCAGCATTACAACCGTTTTCCGCACGAATTTTCCGGCGGCCAGCGCCAGCGTATCGGCATCGCCAGGGCGCTGATCCTCAACCCGGATTTCATCATCGCCGACGAGCCGATCTCGGCGCTGGACGTCTCCATCCAGGCGCAGATTATTAACCTCTTTTCCGACCTGCGCGACGACCTGGGGGTCACGTTCCTGTTTATCTCCCACGACCTCGGGGTGGTGGAGCATCTGTGCGATGACGTGGCGGTGATGTATCTCGGACAGCTGGTGGAGACCGCTAGCCGCGACGCGCTGTTTGCCAGGCCGCTGCATCCCTATACTCAGGCGCTGCTGGCGGCGGTGCCCACCTTAGACCCGCTGCGTGAACCGGCGGTCGCGATGCAGGGCGAGATCCCTGACCCGTCAAACCCGCCACCCGGCTGCCGCTTCTCCTCCCGCTGCCCGCAGGCCAGCGAGCGCTGCCGCCGGGAGGTCCCCGTCCTCAGGGAGGTCGCCGCGGGGCATCACGCCGCCTGCCACGCCGTTTAGTTCGCCCGGCCCGGCTGCGGGCGAAAAAAAACCTGCCGCTCGTTCAGCGGCAGGTTTTGTTCCCCAGGGGGGAGCTAATCCTCGGTAGGCGTGGAGAGCCCGCGGGCGCTACTCGTCGAGGGCGTAGGCGATGATATCGTCGCCAACGTCCGGCGAGTGGCTGGCGCCGCCGGCTGAGATAACCACGTACTCTTTACCCGTTTTCGGCGATTTGTAGATCAGCGGCGCGGCCACTGCGCCTACCGGCAGGCGCGCGCGCCACAGCTCTTTCCCGGTCGCCGAATCCAGCGCCCGCAGATAGTTATCCTGAGTACCGGCAAAGAAGATCAGCCCGGAAGCCGTCGAGGTTGGCCCGCCCAGGGTCGGCATTCCCAGAGGAATATGCAGATGGGTTTTCAGCCCCAGCGGACCGGTATCTTCGACCGAGCCCAGCGGCACCTGCCACAGCAGCTGGCGGCTATTGAGGTCAACGGCGCTCATGGTGCCGAACGGCGGCGTGTTGCACGGTACGCCCAGCGCGGACTGCAGAATATCAATCCGCACGCCGCCGTACGGCCCGGCGATCTGCGGACGAACGGTCCCCATAAAGCCCGGGACTTCGTCGGTGGAGACCTTGTATTTCGCCATATCTTCCTGGCGCACCAGCGACATTCTCAGCGGCATACGCATGTCGTTAACAAACAGCGTCCCGGTGCGCTCATCGATAGTGATGCCGCCCCAGTTCATGCCGCCCAGCAGGCTCGGCCATTCGATATAGGGCTTCTCTGACGGCGGCGTATACATTCCAAGATAGGTGGACTCTTTGAAGTCGATACGGCAAATCAGCTGATCAAACGGCGTCACGCCCCACATTGATTTCTCGGTTAACGGCTCGACGCCGAGCTGCGGCATACCGGTAGAGAACGGCTGGGTTGCAGAGAGACGCTCGCCTTCCGCCCCACCCTGCGCCACCGGTCGCTCCTCTACGCGGGTCACCGGCTTGCCGGTACGGCGGTCAAGGACGTAGATTTGGCCGGTTTTGGTGGTCTGAATCAGTACCGGGACCTCTTCGCCCTGGTCGTTCTTCATGTGGAACAGCACCGGCTGGGACGGCAGGTCATAATCCCAGATATCGTGATGCACGGTCTGGAAGACCCACTTCGTTTCACCGGTGCTGGCATCGACCGCCACCACCGAGGAGCCGTACTTCTCTTTGGCCTCGTTACGATCGCCGCCCCAGTAATCCGGCGGACCGTTGCCGGTCGGCAGATACACCAGGTTCAGCTCTTTATCAAAGCCCGGCACCGTCCAGACGTTCGGCGTTTCGAGGGTGTAGACGCGGCCTTTTTGCGGATCGGTCACGTTTTCCGGCTGGCCAACGTCCCAGGCCCACACCACCTTACCGCTGCGCACGTCAAAGGCGCGGACCACGCCGGAGGGCTCGCCGTGGACGATATCGCGAACCCAGCCGCCGAGCACTGCGATGTGCCCCATAATCACCGGCGTTGAGGTGGGGTGATAGCGCTTGCTGTTTTCGGTGTTATCCATCCCCTGCTTCAGATCGACGCTGCCGTGAGTGCCGAAGTCCTCGCACAGTTCGCCGGTTTTCGCATTCAGCGCCAGCAGACGGGCGTCAACGGTGGAGACCAGAATCCGCTGCGGGCACTGCTGCAGCGACGGGCTGGCCTTCTCTTCGGCGCTGAGCGAGGCGTCGCTCTGCGCATCGTAATAGCCCACGCCGCGGCAGGTAACGTGCTCTGCGGTCTGCGCGTGCGGATCAAAGCGCCAGCGCGCTTTACCGGTATCGGCATCGAGGGCAGTCACCACGTTGAGCGGCGTGCAGGAATAGAGGGTATCGCCAATCTGCAGCGGGGTATTTTCATCAACCCCGATCCCGGCGCCGGTCAGCCGACTGCCGGTGTGATAGGTCCAGGCCACCTTCAGATTTTTGACGTTTTGCGGGGTGATTTGGTCATAAGGCGCGAAGCGGGTGCCGGAAGCGTCACGGCCGAAGAATTCCCAGTTATCGCTTTGCGCGGCCTCTGTCGGCCTGCCGTCGCTCGCCGCTTTGACCACCCCGTTATGGATGCCGCCGTGCGGATAGAATGCCGACACCAGCGTCGCCAGCAGGGCGATGAAAATCACCGCGGCGCTGCGGTTCGCGTAGCGGATCTGCGCGCGTTTGAGCGGCAGGGTCGCGGACAGCCACAGGCCCAACATCAGCAGCAGAGCGGGAACCACCAGCCGCGGGATCAGTCCCCAGTAGCTAAGCTGGACTTCGTACAGCGCCCAGACCAGGGTCAAAAAGAAGGTAATAATTGCGAAAGGAAGAACGTATTTACTGCGGATAAGGTAGCCGACGGCGATAACCATGTAGGCCAGGCCCGCCAACAGATACCAGGCGCTGCCGCCAAGAGAGAGGAGCTTGCCGCCCCAGATAGCTAAGAACAGACCAATGCAAAAACTCAATAACACAAATAGCAGGCGCCAGGCGGTGAAGAACATCCTTCTGCCGCTACCTCGTTGTTCGTCCATATTTCATCCCATACGACGTTAGTCGTTATAACCAATGTATTTATTTTAAACAGTGCTTTATTGACATAATTAAGGCACAGACCACATAACATACTGGTTGGACGCTCCTGAACGGAGCGAAGAACGTAAGAAAGTATATGAGTTTGTAAATTTTATGTAAAACTATCCAGCATTTTATGTTTAAAATTTTTTAATTTATAAAAGGAAGTTGATAGACGAAGCGGTTTTAAGCACCACGCCGCGAGGCGGGAAGATGGCGCGATAGTCGGAGAGGTCGGAGAGATTGAGGTGGGGTACGGTGCAGCAGGAAGCTATCCCGAACCGGAGGGTGCGATACGAAGCCGGCGGAAGATTGCGGGCTAGTGCCTGCTAGTACGGGAGAGTAAGGGAGAGTAAGGGAGAGTAAGGGAGAGTAAGGGAGAGTAAGGGAGAGAGTGGGCAATCGCTGGCGATGATGGGAGATAGCGGGAGAGGGTTATAAATAGCGGGCGATGGAGAGAGATTGCCGGCCAACAGCCCCCTGTTGACCGACAACCCCGCCGCAGCAGATTAACCGGCGCTAAGACGCCCGCCAAGCTGCTGCATTGAAGCCGCAAGCTCATGCTGCGCCAGCTCCTTCAAACTTTCACGTTTGATAAACTGGCTGCGATGCTTACTTTTGACCTCTTCAAGGCTTTTCTTTATTTCCTGCGACGGCAGCTTATACCAACCGCGACGATGCTGCTTACCGCCCACTTCCAGCCACAGCGCAGCGTAATTAGTCATTACTTTGTCGCTTTTAACGTGGAAATTGCTGTCAACCGCATAGATCTCTTTAATATTACAGTGCTGTAAAAAACCGTACAGCAGCGTGATAATTAAATTTTTAGGTCGGATACCGTAAAGCTCCTTAGTCAGGACTTTAATTTCATCACCGGTCACGTCTTTCCCCCCCTGAATGCCACCAATATAAGCGCGGCCGTCGGCGGTACAGGAAAAACAGAGACTGTAGATGCGTCTATTATCGAGAAGCATTAACAGCATCAGCTCCCCTTCTTCCTGAAAAGGCGATGCCAGCAGCTTAACGTCAATGCTGGTACCATTTTTCAGCGGAACGGTCGCTACCGTCAGCCCAAACTCCGTCACGTTATACAGCTGCGGCATGATCGCTGCGGAAAATGTTTTTTCCATAAAAATCAACGAGCCGTAGGCGATATCGAGCTTGGTTCTCTTTGACAACTGCTTATTTAAATAGGCCTTGAAGGGTTTATCCTGAAAGCTGACCAGCCCCTCCGTGGCGCCGGTTAATCTGGCGCAAACGTATTTATCACACAGCGCCCGGTATTCCCTATATTTGCCCCCTGCCAGAGGTATTTCTCTGCATCGACGTAACACCTTCTTATATTTGAGTTTAACATTACAAATGAGTTTATTATTTTTTCGCCATTCTTTGATGGCGACTGCTGCTGTTATAGCCATCGATCAAGATCCATAGAATCAACCATAATCGCGGCAATAATATCATAAATCATTCAAGTCAACGCTTAGTTACCCGTTCGTTGTCCTTTCATTTAATAAATAGTCAGGTAATCATTCTTTAAATCCTGAAATTAATTTCAGCCCGCCTGTCAACTCTCATTATTAGCAGTCGGCTTTATTATTTATCACCTGCTGGGGGAAACGCGCGCGGGTTACCGCTACGTGCTATCAACGACGGCATGGGGTGCCCCCTCGCCCGTTTTGCCCTATAATCTGGCCACGGTCAAAACTGAACTAAAGTGGGTAACTCATGGAAATTGATCTCGACAACCTGGTTTTTAGCGGTCTGGAAGAGGCGCAGGAGCGTAACGCTGAACGCCTTGAAGACGCGGATAAGAAAGCCCAGGCGATCGTTGCCGATGATGATTGCGGCGACGCCTGCAAAATCTGATTTTTGAACCGGCCGACGAGGCCGGTTTTTTTATGTCCTCTCCCCGCTGAAAGTGTCCCCTTGCCCGGGGAAATTCATTCCCCCAGGCCGGCGCTGCGGGTCTGCGTCAGCATTACGGCAAATACCGTCCCTGCGGCCAGGCGGGCAGAAAACCCTTCAGCGTGTCCAGCAGCGCCTGCGCCGCTTTTGAGAGCTGCATATGTCCGGCGTGGATCACCCCGATGCATTTTTCAATCGGCGGGTTATCCAGCGGCAGGCACACTGCCCCCAGCGCCGCCATCTGCGAGCGGCACAGCGCCGGCACCGCGCTGCCGCCGAGGCCGCTGGCGACCATCCGCCCCACCGTCACCAGCTGGTGGCTCTCCAGCGCCACGTCGAGCTTACGCCCGCTGCGCGCCAGCTCCTCCTCGAGCATCAGACGCACCGCCGACGGCCGCTGGAGGGTAATAAAATCCAGCGTCAGCAGCTCCCGCCATGAGAGATGACTTTTACTGGCTAAGGGGGACTCTTTCGGCACAATCGCCACGAAGCGATCGACGGCGAGAGGCGTAAAAAGCAGGTTATTGGTCGGCGCGGGCTCAAAGGCGATGCCCATCTCCACCCGCCCTTCGCGAACCATTTCAATCACCTGTTCGTTGATGACGTCGTGAACCGTGACGTTAATCGCCGCATAGCGGTCGCGGAAGGCTTTCAGTACCTCAGGCAGCACGTTCGCGGCAAAGGAGGGCATTGCGGCGATGGAGATTTTTCCCCGCTGCAGGGTAAAGCTCTGGCGCATCGCCTCTTCGGCGTTATCCCAGTCCGCCAGCAGCTGGCGGGCCATCGGTAGAAAAACCTCGCCCTCCTGCGTCAGCGTCACTTTACGGGTGCTGCGCTGCAGCAGAGGGCCGCCTAAAACCTCTTCCAGCCCCTTGATCGTCAAACTGAGCGCCGGCTGGGAAAGATTCAGCCTCTCGCTGGCGTGAGCGAAATTCAGAGTGTGAGCTACCGCTAAAAACGCGCGTAACTGTTTGACACTCATTCTCATTTTTTATCCTGTTAACTAATTGAAAAAATTTAGTTAACAATAAATTAATAAAAAAACCAAATGAGTGGGTCACAAATTCAAAATTAACAAATCAGTCTTCGCCCTCAATGATAACCCTATCGCAAGCCAGCAGAGGTGAAACATGGCAGGACTGGATAAGCGCGTCGCCAGCTACGAAGCGGCGCTGGAAGGATTAACCGACGGAATGACGCTACTGGCGGGCGGCTTTGGCCTCTGCGGGATCCCGGAAAACCTCATCGCCGAAGTGAAGCGCCGCGGGACGCAGGGTCTGACGGTGGTGTCCAATAACTGCGGCGTCGACGGCTTTGGCCTCGGCATGCTGCTGGAGAGCCGCCAGGTGCGCAAGGTGGTGGCCTCCTACGTGGGCGAAAACGCGCTCTTTGCCCAGCAGGCGCTGAGCGGCGAGCTCGACGTCGAACTCACCCCCCAGGGCACGCTGGCGGAGAAAATTCGCGCCGGCGGGGCCGGTATTCCGGGGTTTTATACCGCCACCGGCTACGGTACGCCGGTAGCGGAAGGCAAAGAAGTGCGCCAGTTTGCCGGCAAGCACTACATCCTCGAAGAGGCCATTAGCGGCGATTTCGCCCTGATTAAGGGCTGGAAGGCCGACTGGTACGGCAACGTTATCTATCGCCACACCGCGCAAAACTTTAACCCGCTGATGGCCGCCGCCGGGCGCATTACGGTGGTGGAAGTAGAAGAGATTGTCCCCCCTGGCGAGCTGCCGCCGGCCACCATTCATACTCCCGGCATTTACGTTGACAGGCTGATCGTCGGTAACTTTGAGAAACGTATTGAGCAGCGCACGCTGCGCGCGGGGAACCTCTGACTATGCTGACTCGTGAACAAATGGCGATGCGCGTCGCCCGGGAGCTGCGCGACGGCGACTACGTCAACCTCGGCATCGGCATCCCGACGCTGGTCGCCAACTACATCCCCGACGGCATCGACGTGATGCTGCAATCTGAAAATGGCCTGCTCGGCATGGGCGGCTTTCCGCTGGAAGAGCAGCTCGACGCCGACATGATTAACGCCGGTAAACAGACCGTCACCGCCCGCGTCGGCGCGGCAATTTTTGACTCCGCGCAGTCCTTCGCCATGATCCGCGGCGGCCACGTCGACCTGACCGTGCTCGGCGCCTTCGAAGTGGACGTACAGGGCAATATTGCCTCGTGGATGATCCCCGGAAAAATGGTCAAGGGCATGGGCGGAGCCATGGACCTGGTGGCCGGGGCGCAGAACATCATCGTGGTGATGACCCACGCCTCAAAGGATGGCGAATCCAAGCTGCTGGCGCAGTGCACCCTGCCGCTCACCGGCGTCGGCTGCATTCAGCGGGTGCTGACCGACCTCGCCCTGCTGGAGATTATCGACGGGGCATTTGTGCTGCGCGAATACGCCCCGGGCGTCAGCGTCGCGGAGATTGTCAGCAAAACCGCCGGCCGCCTGGTCGTCCCTGACGACGTGCGTGAAATGCGCTTCAACTGAGGATATCCCTATGCAAGAGGTTGTGATTGTCAGCGCCGCCAGAACGCCGGTCGGCAGCTTTCGCGGCGCCTTCGCCACGCTTTCCGCGGTGGATCTCGGCGTGGAGGTCGTGCGCGGCCTGCTGGCCCGTAGCCAGCTCCCGGCGGATGCGGTCGATGAACTTATTTTCGGCCAGGTGCTGACCGCCGGCTGCGGACAAAACCCGGCGCGCCAGACGGCCTTAAGGGCCGGGCTGTCGGTTGATACCCCGGCGGTGACGGTGAACCTGGTCTGCGGCTCCGGGCTGAAGGCCGTTCAGCAGGCGGCCCAGGCCATCCGCTGCGGTGACGCGGAAATCGTCATCGCCGGCGGCCAGGAGAGCATGAGCAACGCGGCGTATCTGGTGGATGGCGCCCGCGCCGGGCTGCGCTTCGGCCACACCACCCTGCTCGACAGCATGATCCAGGACGGCCTGTGGGACGCCTTCAACGACTACCACATGGGCATCACCGCCGAAAACCTCGCCGACGAATTCGCCATTACCCGCCAGCGCCAGGACGCCTTCGCCGCCCGCTCGCAGCAAAAGGCGGCGGCGGCCATCGAAGCGGGCCGCTTTGACGATGAAATTGTCCCCGTCAGCGTCAGCCAGGGCAAAAAGGCGCCGCGGCGGGTTGAGCACGACGAGCAGCCGCGCCCGGATACCAGCGAAGAGCAGCTGGCGCAGCTGCGCCCGGCCTTTCGCCCGCAGGACGGCAGCGTCACCGCCGGCAACGCCTCTTCGCTAAACGACGGCGCGGCGGCGGTGCTGCTGATGAGCGCCGACAAAGCCCGCGAGCTGGGGCTGCCGGTGCTCGGCAAAATCGTCAGCTCCGCCGTCGCCGGCGTTGACCCGGCGGTGATGGGAATAGGCCCGGTTAACGCCTGTCGGCTGGCGCTGGCGCGCGCCGGATGGACGCTGGATGAGGTCGATTTAATTGAAGCCAACGAAGCCTTCGCCGTGCAGGCGCTGGCCGTCGGCGAGGCGCTGGGCTGGGACAGCCGGAAGGTGAACGTCAACGGCGGCGCCATCGCCCTCGGCCACCCCATCGGCGCCTCCGGCTGCCGCATTCTGGTGACCCTGCTGTACGAGATGCAGCGGCGCGGCGTCAGTAAAGGGCTGGCAACCCTCTGCGTCGGCGGCGGACAGGGCATCGCCATGACCATTGAACGTGAACGGGAGGCATCATGAATGAACCAAACATCGCGGTACTCGGCAGTGGGTTGATGGGCGTCGGCATTGCCTGCCACTTTGCCCGCCACGGCCATCGGGTGCGGATCTACGACACCGATCCGGCGCGGATCGCCGAAATCACCGCCGTCGCCAACGCCATTCTTAACGAACTGCAGGATGCCGGGCAGTTCGACGCCGCCAACCGCGCCGCGGCGCTGGACAACCTCTGCGGCACCACCGAGCTGAGCGACGTGGCGGATTGCACCCTGCTGATTGAGGCGATTCCGGAGCGCCTGCCGCTTAAGCACGCCCTGTACGCGCAGCTTGAGGCGCTGATCGCCGACGATGCGGTGATTGCCAGCAACACCAGCGGCCTGCCGCCGGATCGGCTGGCGCAGGGGATGAAGCATCCGCAGCGCCTGCTGATCGCCCATTTCTGGCACCCGCCGCATTTTATTCCGCTCGTCGAGGTGGTTCCCGGCAGCGCCACCCGCCCGGAGCTGCCGCTGCAGGTGAGCGAATTTTTATCCGCCACCGGGCTGGAGGCGGTGGTGCTAAACCGCGCCGCGCCGGGCTTCGTCGGCAACCGCCTGCAGTTTGCCCTGCTGCGCGAGGCGCTGCACATCGTGCAAAGCGGGATCGCCTCGCCGGAGGTGGTGGACCGGGTAATGCGCTCATCGCTCGGCCGCCGCTACGCGATGGTTGGCCCGCTTGAAGCCGCGGATATGACCGGGCTGGCAACGGTCAAGGATATTTGTCAGCACCTGCTGCCGGAACTCGCCAGCGGGTCGCAGATGATGGATCTGGTGGCGGAAAAGGTTGCCAGGGGCGAGACCGGCGCCCGCAGCGGGCAAGGGTTTTACCGCTGGGATGAGGCGCGCAACGCCCGTATTCAGTCGCGCCGGGAGCACCTGCTGCGCCACGCCCTGAAACCGTAACTTCTCGTACCGTACCCAACAATAACAATGAGAGTGAGGAGTCGTGATGAGTGTTTTGATTGCCCTGGCCGCACTGGCGCTGCTGATGCTGGCCGCCTACCGAGGATATAGCGTTATCCTCTTCGCCCCGATAGCCGCCCTTGGCGCGGTACTGCTCACCGACCCGAGCGCCGTAGGCCCGACCTTTACCGGGCTGTTTATGGAAAAAATGGTCGGCTTTGTGAAGCTTTATTTCCCGGTGTTTCTGCTGGGAGCGGTGTTCGGCAAGCTGATTGAGCTTTCGGGCTTCTCGCGCTCAATAGTCGCCGCGGCGATCCGGCTGCTCGGCCGCCGTCACGCCATTCCGGTCATCGTGCTGGTCTGCGCGCTGCTGACCTACGGCGGCGTGTCGCTGTTTGTGGTGGCCTTTGCGGTCTATCCCTTTGCCGCAGAGCTGTTCCGCCAGAGCGGGATCCCCAAGCGGTTGATCCCGGCCACCGTCGCGCTGGGCGCCTTCTCCTTCACCATGGACGCCCTGCCCGGCACGCCGCAGATTCAAAACATTATTCCGACCAGCTTTTTCGGCACCAACGCCTGGGCCGCGCCGTGGCTCGGGCTGATTGGATCGCTGTTTATTATTACCTTTGGCCTGCTGTGGCTGGATCGCCAGCGCCGCAGGGCGCAGGCTCGCGGCGAAGGCTACGGAACGGATCTGCAAAATGAGCCGGAAACGCCTGACAATATTAATCTTCCCCATCCGCTGATTGCGATTGCGCCACTGCTGCTGGTGGGCGTGCTGAACCTGCTGTTTACCCGCTGGATCCCGCAGTGGTACGGCCCAACCCACGAGCTGAGCCTGCCGGGCCTGGCGAAGCCTATCATCACCGAGACCGGCAAAATCACCGCCATCTGGGCGGTGGAAGCCGCCCTGCTTTCCGGCATTTTAGTGGTGCTGCTGTTCGGCTTTCGCAACATTCGCGGCCGCCTCGCCGAAGGCAGCCGGACGGCGGTGAGCGGGGCCATTCTTGCGGCCATGAACACCGCCTCGGAATATGGCTTCGGCGCGGTCATTGCCGCCCTGCCGGGGTTTCTGGTGCTGTCAAAAGCGCTGACCGCGATCCCCAACCCGCTGCTGAACGAAGCGATCAGCGTCACGGTGCTGGCCGGGATCACCGGTTCGGCCTCCGGGGGGATGAGCATCGCGCTGGCGGCGATGTCGGATACCTTTATCGCCGCCGCGCACGCCGCCAACATTCCGCTTGAGGTGCTGCACCGCGTGGCCTCAATGGCCAGCGGCGGGATGGATACGCTGCCGCACAACGGCGCGGTCATTACGCTGCTTGCCATCACCGGACTCAGCCACCGCCAGGCCTACGGCGGGATCTTCGCCATCACCGTGATTAAGAGCCTGGCGGTCCTGTTCGTGATTGCCGTCTTCTATTTAACCGGTATCGTGTAACTGACATCGTTTAACCGGTAACGCTAAGGAAAATAAGATGAATCTTCAAGGTAAAGTCGCGCTGATCACCGGCTCAACGAGCGGCATTGGCTTAGGGATCGCCAGGGTGCTGGCGAAAGCCGGCGCGCAGACCATCCTCAACGGCTTTGGCGATAGCCAGGCCGCCTGCGCCGAGGTTGCGCAGCTGGGGCTCGCGCCGGGCTACCACGACGCCGACCTGCGCGACGTGCGGCAAATCGAAGCGATGTTCTCCTGGGCCGAATGCGAGTTTGGCGGCGTCGATATCGTCGTCAACAACGCCGGTATTCAGCACGTCGCGCCGGTCGAGTCCTTCGCCGTCGAGAAATGGGACGATATTCTCGCCATTAACCTGTCGAGCATTTTCCACACCAGCCGGCTGGCGCTGCCGCGCATGCGCGAACGCAACTGGGGACGCATTATCAATATCGCCTCGGTGCACGGTCTGGTGGCCTCTAAGGATAAGTCGGCCTACGTGGCGGCTAAGCATGGGGCGATCGGCTTGACCAAAACCCTGGCGCTGGAGACCGCCAGAACCGGCATCACCTGCAATGCAATCTGCCCCGGCTGGGTGCTGACTCCGCTGGTGCAGCAGCAGATCGACCGACGCATCGCCGAAGGCACGGACCCGCAGCTGGCCAGAGAGCAGCTGGTGGCCGAAAAGCAGCCATCAGGCGAGTTCGTTACCCCGGAGCAGCTGGGGGAGATGGCGCTATTCCTGTGCAGCAACGCCGCCGCCCAGGTGCGCGGCGCGGCGTGGAATATGGACGGCGGCTGGGTCGCGCAATAACCGGCGTGGGGCGCAGGACGCGGCTGCCGCATCGTCCTCGCGCCCCGCTGGGATTGCGTAAATAGCGTTGACCAATCAGGCGTTTATTTGCCCGCGACGAAATCATTTCGAGCTATTGATAGAAGAATGATGTATGGTTGCAGGCCATTACATCAGGAAAAAATCATATGTCAGATCGAAAAGACTCGAAAACTCGCCGTAATTACCTTGTAAAATGCTCCTGCCCTAACTGCTCCCAGGAATCAGAACATAGCTTTAGCCGAGTACAAAAAGGCGCCCAGCTCATCTGCCCTTACTGCCACAAACTCTTCCAGTCATCACCCAGAAACGCCGCCTAATCCCTAAATGCCCGACGCTGATTGTGCCTTGCCCCGTTATTTAGATAATTCTTATTATTGGGTCGAATGAGACAATCGGTTTTACCCCGTTCAGGCAAATAGAAAACCCGCACTCTGGCGGGTTTTAAATAGATCAATATTGTATTTCTTTGCATAACCCAGGGTTATCGCATTCCTATTTTTACCAGGAGTTTATTTGTTCCAAAAAATGACAGGTATTGTCAAAAGCTTTGATAATAAAACCGGCAGAGGCCTTATCGTCCCTTCCGACGGTCGTAAAGACGTTCAGGTTCATATTTCCGCATTATCCCCCAACGAGTCCACGGCGATGACGCCCGGTATTCGCGTTGAGTTTCGTCGGGTTAACGGCCTGCGCGGGCCAACCGCGGCAAACGTCTATACCTGCTAGCCCTGCGCCCCGCCTAAAACATCTCCAGAAAACGCTTTACCGTCCGCGAACGTTCAAAACGCCGCCACGCGATGGCGATCTCCGTCTTCAGCGACGCGTCCTGCAAGGGATGCCATGTGACGTTGGGAAGGCAGATACAGGTCATCGACTGAGGCACCAGCGCAAAGCCGAAGCCCGCGTCCACCATGCTAATAGAAGACGAGATCTGTGAAGATTGCCTGGCGCGGCTCATATCGACCCCGGCACGCCGACAGCCATCATAAACCTGCTCGTAGAGGCCCGGCGCCACCTCCGGCGGGAAAATAACCGGCACCGCGTCGCTCAGCTGCGCCAGAGAGAGCGCGCTTTCCCCGGAGAGCGGGTGCGAGCGATGCAGCGCGATAACCATCGGCTCCTCGGCAATAATGCGCAAATTAAACGCCTTGCTGCTTTCACACGGCAGGCGCACAAAAGCGATATCCAGCTCCGCCTCGCCCAGGGCATGCATCAGCGTCGCCATATTGCCTTCGACCTGGCGCAGGGCCACCGCCGGATAGCGCTGCTGAAACTGGTACAGCAAAGAGAAAATCTGCGAATGAAAAGCGGCTGAACTGGTGATCCCCGGCACCAGGCTACCGTTCATGCCCCGCGCAATCCCCTTGGTTTTTTCCAGCGCCGCATCGCTTAAGGCGAGGATCTGACACGCGTCGACGTAGAACGACTCCCCGGCCTCCGTCAGCTCAACCCCCCGCGTCAAACGACGCAGCAGCGGAGTCCCTATTTCTCGCTCAAGTCGCTGAATTTGCTGACTTAGTGGCGGTTGAGAAATGCCAAGATCGTGGGCCGCCCGAGTGAAGTTCCGCGCCTCGGCAACGGCGACAAAATAACGTAAATAGCGAAGTTCCATATCGTAAACGTCTCAAACCAGCATGGATTCTATATTGGAACTGAGAGCTGAATCGGGTCAATATTTATTTAATCTTTCTTATATTTGTTGAACGAGGAAGTGGATTGTGAATCATTATCCTGAATGCACCTGCCAGGAGAGCCTGTGCGAAACCGTACGCGGCTTCTCCGCCCACCACCCTGATAGCGTTATCTATCAGACCTCTCTGATGAGCGCGCTGCTGAGCGGGGTCTATGAGGGTAGCACCACCATCGCCGACCTGCTGACCCACGGCGACTTCGGTCTCGGCACCTTTAACGAACTCGATGGCGAACTGATTGCCTTTAGCAGCGAGGTCTACCAGCTGCGCGCTGACGGCAGCGCGCGTAAAGCCCGGGCGGATCAAAAAACGCCCTTCGCGGTGATGACCTGGTTCAGACCGCAGTACCGTAAAACCTTTGACCACCCGGTCAGCCGCCAGCAGCTGCACGACGTTATCGACCAGCAAATCCCCTCCGATAACCTGTTCTGCGCCCTGCATATTGATGGTCACTTTCGCCACGCCCACACCCGCACCGTGCCGCGGCAGACGCCGCCCTATCGGGCGATGACCGACGTGCTCGATGACCAGCCGGTTTTCCGCTTCAACCAGCGCAAGGGGACTCTGGTCGGCTTTCGCACCCCGCAGCATATGCAGGGCCTCAACGTTGCCGGCTACCACGAGCACTTTATTACCGACGATCGCCAGGGCGGCGGCCATCTGCTGGACTACCAGCTCGATAGCGGCGTGCTGACCTTCGGCGAGATCCACAAGCTGATGATTGACCTCCCGGCCGACAGCGCTTTCCTGCAGGCCGACCTGCATCCTGACAATCTCGATGCCGCTATTCGTGCGGTAGAAAACTAAGGAGCTTCAGATGGACAAACCGCGTCACGAACGTCAATGGGCCCACGGTGCCGACTTAATCGTCAGCCAGCTTGAGGCCCAGGGCGTACGCCAGGTCTTCGGCATCCCCGGTGCCAAAATCGACAAGGTGTTTGATTCCCTCCTCGACTCCTCAATCCGCATTATTCCGGTGCGCCACGAGGCCAACGCCGCCTTTATGGCCGCGGCGGTCGGGCGGATTACCGGTAAAGCGGGCGTCGCACTGGTGACCTCCGGTCCCGGCTGCTCGAACCTGATTACCGGCATGGCCACCGCCAATAGCGAAGGCGACCCGGTGGTGGCGCTGGGCGGCGCGGTGAAGCGCGCGGATAAGGCCAAGCTGGTTCACCAAAGCATGGACACCGTGGCGATGTTCAGCCCGGTCACCAAATACGCCGTCGAGGTGACCGCCTCCGACGCGCTGGCCGAGGTAGTCTCCAACGCCTTTCGCGCCGCCGAACAGGGGCGTCCGGGGAGCGCGTTTGTCAGCCTGCCGCAGGATATCGTTGACGGCCCCGCTAGCGGCAGCACGCTGCCCGCCAGCAGAGCGCCGCAGATGGGCGCCGCGCCGGATGGCGCCGTTGACAGCGTGGCGCAGGCGATCGCCGCGGCGAAGAACCCTATCTTCCTGCTCGGGCTGATGGCCAGCCAGCCGGAAAACAGCCGCGCCCTGCACCGCCTGCTGGAAAAAAGCCATATTCCGGTCACCAGCACCTATCAGGCCGCCGGGGCGGTAAATCAGGATAACTTCGCCCGCTTCGCCGGCCGGGTAGGTCTGTTTAATAACCAGGCGGGCGATCGCCTGCTGCGTCAGGCGGACCTGATCATCTGCATCGGCTATAGCCCGGTTGAGTACGAACCGGCGATGTGGAACAGCGGCACGGCAACCCTGGTGCATATCGACGTGCTGCCGGCCTATGAAGAGCGGAACTACGTCCCGGATATCGAGCTGGTGGGCGACATCGCCGCCACCCTCGAGAAGCTGGCCCAGCGCATTGAACATCGGCTGGTGTTAACTCCGCAGGCGGCGGACATCCTCGCCGACCGCCAGCGCCAGCGGGAGCTGCTTGACCGCCGCGGGGCGCAGCTGAATCAGTTTGCGCTCCACCCGCTGCGCATCGTGCGGGCGATGCAGGATATCGTCAACAGCGACGTCACCTTGACCGTCGATATGGGCAGTTTCCATATCTGGATTGCCCGCTACCTCTACAGCTTCCGCGCCCGCCAGGTGATGATCTCCAACGGTCAGCAAACGATGGGCGTCGCGCTGCCGTGGGCAATCGGCGCGTGGCTGGTCAATCCGCAGCGCAAGGTGGTCTCGGTATCCGGCGATGGCGGCTTCCTGCAGTCAAGCATGGAGCTGGAGACCGCCGTGCGCCTGCACGCCAATATTCTGCACATCATCTGGGTCGATAACGGCTACAACATGGTGGCGATTCAGGAACAGAAGAAATATCAGCGCCTCTCCGGCGTGGAGTTCGGCCCGGTCGATTTCAAAGTCTACGCCGAAGCGTTCGGGGCCTGCGGGTTCGCGGTAGAGAGCGCCGAGGCCCTGGAGCCGACCCTGCGCGCGGCGATGGATGTCGACGGCCCGGCGGTGGTCGCCATTCCGGTCGATTACCGCGATAACCCTCTGCTGATGGGCCAGCTCCATCTCAGCCAAATACTGTGAGTCACTACAAAAGGAAATGAAAATGCAAAAAGTCGCACTTGTCACCGGCGCCGGTCAGGGCATCGGTAAAGCTATCGCCCTGCGTCTGGTGAAGGATGGATTTGCCGTGGCAATCGCCGATTACAACGACGCTACGGCCACAGCGGTAGCCGCTGAAATCAACCAGGCCGGCGGCCGCGCGGTGGCCATTAAGGTCGACGTCTCGCGCCGGGACCAGGTTTTCGCCGCCGTTGAGCAGGCGCGTAAAGCCCTGGGCGGATTCAACGTTATCGTCAACAATGCCGGCATCGCGCCGTCAACGCCGATCGAGTCCATCACCGAGGAGATCGTCGACCGGGTCTATAACATCAACGTTAAGGGCGTCATCTGGGGGATGCAGGCGGCGGTGGAGGCCTTCAAAAAAGAGGGGCACGGCGGGAAGATCGTCAACGCCTGCTCCCAGGCCGGCCACGTCGGCAACCCGGAGCTGGCGGTCTACAGTTCGAGTAAATTCGCCGTGCGCGGCCTGACGCAAACCGCCGCCCGCGATCTGGCACCGCTGGGCATCACCGTTAACGGCTTCTGCCCTGGGATCGTTAAGACGCCAATGTGGGCGGAGATTGACCGTCAGGTGTCGGAAGCGGCGGGCAAACCGCTGGGCTACGGCACGGCTGAATTTGCCAAACGCATCACCCTTGGCCGCCTGTCGGAGCCTGAAGACGTCGCCGCCTGCGTGTCGTTCCTCGCCAGCCCGGATTCCGACTATATGACCGGCCAATCGCTGCTGATCGACGGCGGCATGGTATTCAACTAATCGTAGTATTTAATTAATCGTGGTATTCAACTAATAATATTAAGCTCTGACATGATTTGCCCCTGATCTAACGCAGGGGCCTTTTTATGCCGCAAGTACAAACAAGTCAGCCCTTCACAATCTCCTGCAGAACATTCCCGGCGCGCATTACTCCTCGTAAGCCTGGAGACTCAGCATTCCAACATTCCAACATTCCAACATTCCAACTTTCCAACTTTCCAACTTTCCAACTTTCCAACTTTCCAGCAATAAAAATTGCCGCTGAAAAAACCTCCAGCAATGGTATCGCGACTTAATGACAACGGGCTGGCAGCGAGGGGGTTAGGGCGCATCAAGAAAACTGGCGGGAACGCAGGCGCGCATCCAGGACTGACCGCCAGGACAAAAACGCCGGGAGCGTTTTTGAACGACGCTAGCGTCGGCCCCGAAGGGGTGAGTCCCATGGATGGGACGAATAAGACGGTCAGAGAGGCAGGTCGAGACAGGGACGTCGAGTCCTGCCCGGTCCGCCAGATGAAGCCGGAGTGGAGCGTACCGCGCAGCGGCAGTTTTCAGCGCCATGCCGGGGGCCACGGGGGGCGGGCGAAACGCCCCCCGTGCCGTTCACCCGCAGCGGGCGTGAGAAAAACCCCGGACTCATCGTGAACGGAACATTCCACGACAGTGAACGCAATATTTCACGGAGTCTTCCGCCAACCTACTTCGTCGGCGCCCGCCCCTGCGCCTGCGCCAACTCCCCCTCAATCGCCCGACGCCGGGCATCCCCCGGCGGCAACAGCCCCAGCAGCGCCTGCAGCGCCTCAACCGCCTGAGGATAATCCTCGTTCCGTACCGCGCTCAGCGCCAGCATCTCCAGCACCGGCTGACTCCGCGGCTGCCGCTGATGCAGCTCGCGCAGCAGCAGCTCCCCCATTCGCATCTGCCCGCTATCCCCCGCCCGCACCAGCGCGCTGGCGTAGTCGAAGGTCGCCGCCGGGTCGTCCGCCGCCAGCCGATGGGCGCGGGCAAACGCGCCGATCGCCGTCTCGCCGTCGTTCAGCAACAGGCCGATACGCCCGAGCAGCTGCCAGCCGGCGAGATCCTGCGGATTATCCTGCAGCCGGCTGCGCAGCCCCAGCCGAAGCTCGGCGATCTCATCCATCCGCAGCGGCGCGGCGGTGGGGTCTTGCACCTGCTGCAGCAGGGCCGGATAGTGGCGCTGCGCCTGCTGCCAGAGCAGCACCTGGCCGAAATCGCTGGTTTTAAGGAACAGCCCGCCGCTGAGGCAGACCAGCACCAGCGCTCCCGGCAGCAGCACCCGGCGGCCAAGGGGCCGGGGAGCGCGGGTGTCTGACTCCGGAATATCCGCCAGCAGCGTGCGCTGCAGCTCCACCACCAGCGCCTCGCGGGTTGCGCCGTTTTCCTGCTCCAGCTCCTCTAAACGCGAGCGGTAGAGCGCCCGGTTTAGCCGATCCCGGTCGATCGCCCCTTTCTCCTGCCAGGGCAGATAGAGCAGCGCGAGGGCGCCGGCCAGCAGCAGCGCGGCCACGATTAAGAACGCAGTCATGCATCATTTCCTTTTTTCAGTAACGCCGCCAGCCGCTGGCGCTCTTGTTCGCTCAGCGCCGCATCGGCGGTATCGCGACGCCTGGCACGCGCCACCAGCACCCCGGTGCCGGCAATCACAAACAGTCCGGGGATCAGCCACAGCAGGATCGTCCCCGCCGTCAGCGGCGGCTCATAGCTGACGAAGTTGCCATAGCGCGCCACCATGTAGGCGACGATCTGCTCCTTGCTCTGCCCCTGCTGCTGCAGCTCGTAAACCTTGAGCCGCATATCGGCGGCGATCATCGCATTCGAATCCGCGATGCTGTTGTTCTGGCATTTCGGACAGCGCAGCTGGGAGGTCACCTCGCGAAACGCCTGCTCCTGGGCCTCGTTCTTAAACTGCCAGGTATCAATGGCTCCCAGCGCGCTGCCCGACAGCAGCAGCGCCATCACGCCGCTCAGCAGGCGCTTCATGAGGCCGACTCCCGGCGATATTTTTCCCACAGCGGCCGCAGCTGCTCGCGCCAGACCCGCTCATTAAGATCCCCCGCGTGCCGCCAGCGGATAATTCCCCGGCCGTCGATCAGAAAGGTCTCCGGCGCGCCGTAAACGCCGAGGTCCAGCCCCAGCATACCGCTGCCGTCGAACAGGCTGATGGCGTAAGGATTGCCCAGAGTATCGAGCCAGCTCACCGCTTTACGGCGGTCGTCTTTGTAGTTCAGCCCCACTACGCGTACCCCCTGCTGTGCCAGGCCGTTAAGGAACTGATGCTCGGCGCGACAGGTCGGGCACCAGGTCGCCCAGACGTTGAGCAGCAGCGGCCCGCCGCTGACCAGTACCGAGCGATCGTAGAGCTGGCCCGGAACGTTCAGCGCTTCGAGGCGAAACTCCGGCACCGGTTTGCCCACCAGCGCCGACTCCAGCGTCGTCGGGTCATCGCCGTCGGCGTTGCGCATCAGCTGCCAGAACAGCGCCGCCGCCAGCGCCAGGAACAGCGCCAGCGGGAGAAAAAGCCATCTGCGGTTCATGATTGCGCCTCCTGCAGCTTTTTACGCAGCCGGTAGCGCGGGTCTAGCATGCAGCACAGGCCGCCGAGCGCCATCAGCACGCCGCCGTACCAGATCCAGCGCACGAAGGGCTTGTAGTAGAGGCGCACCGCCCAGCTGCCGTCGCCCAGCTCCTCGCCCAGCGCGGCGTACAGGTCGCGGGTCAGCCCGCCGCTAATCGCCGCTTCGGTCATCATCATCCGGCTGGCGCTGTAGAAGCGCTTTTGCGCATACAGCGTGGCTTCCGGCCGCCCGCCGCGGGTGACCTGAATCACCCCTTCGCCGCCGGTCCAGTTGGCGCCCACGATGTTGCGCACGCCCGCGAAAACAAAGTGGTAGCGGTGGATATCAATGCTGTCGCCGGCCTTCATCCGCACGTCGCGCTCCACGCTGTAGCTCTGGCTGAACGCGATGCCGATAACCGTCACCGCCACGCCGACGTGGCCGAGCACCATCCCCCACTGGCTACGCGAGAGCGTCCTTAACCCGCGCCAAAATCCGTGCCGGTGGGTAGCGCGTTCGTGCACCTCGATCAGCGAGAAGATAAGCACCCAGATAGCCATCATCAGGCCCAGCGTCGCCATCGCCGCGATACGGTCCTCCAGCAGCCACGGCAGCAGCAGCGCCAGCAGCAGGGTAACGACCGCTGAAGCCGCCGCGCGCTTCAGCTGCTTCGCCGCAGCGTCGCGCCGCCAGCGCACCAGCGGCCCGATGCCCAGCAGCAGCGCAAACGGCGCCATCAGGGCGGTAAACATGGTGTTAAAGAAGGGTTCGCCAATCGAAATGCTGCCCAGCCCCAGCTCTTTATGCACCAGCGGCAGCAGCGTTCCGAGCAGCACCACCAGCATGGCGGCAATCAGCAGAATATTGTTGCTCAGCAGGAATGACTCCCGCGACCACAGCGAATGCTCGACGCGCGCCCGCACCCGTCCGCCCTTAATGGCGTACAGCAGCAGCGATCCGCCGATGGCAATGACCAGCAGCGCGAGAATAAACAGCCCGCGCGTCGGGTCGGAGGCGAAGGCGTGGACCGAGACCAGCACCCCGGAACGCACCAGGAAGGTCCCCAGCAGGCACAGCGAAAAGGCGGAGATCGCCAGCAGTACGGTCCAGGCGCGGAAGCTGCCGCGCTTTTCGGTTACCGCCAGCGAGTGCAGCAGCGCGGTGCCGACCAGCCACGGCATAAAGGAGGCGTTCTCCACCGGGTCCCAGAACCACCAGCCGCCCCAGCCCAGCTCGTAGTAGGCCCACGCCGACCCGAGGACGATGCCAAGGGTCAGGAAAACCCACGCCGCCTGAGTCCACGGCCGCGACCAGCGCGCCCACGCCGTATCCAGCCGCCCGGCCAGCAGTGACGCGATGGCGAAAGCAAAAGCCACCGAGAAGCCAACGTAGCCCATATAGAGGATCGGCGGATGGAAGATCATGCCGATATCCTGCAGCAGCGGATTAAGGTCCCGGCCATCGATGGGATACAGCGGCAGCGTGCGGGTGAAGGGGTTAGAGGTGAGCAGAATAAACAGCAGAAAGCCGAAGGCAATCATCCCCATCACCGCCAGCACTCTGGCGACGGCGTCGAGCGGCATGCGGCGGCTCAGCAGCGCCACCGCAAAGGTCCAGACGCTCAGCAGCAGCACCCACAGCAGCAGAGAGCCCTCGTGGGCGCCCCAGGTCGCGGCCACCCGATACCACACCGGCAGCGCGCTGTTGGAGTTTTCCGCCACGTAGCGCACGGTAAAATCGTTAACCACGAAGGCGTGCACCAGCACCAGGAAGGCGCCGACGATGCAGAAAAACAGCGCGCAGGCCAGCGGGCGGGCCAGCGCCATCATGCGCCGATCCTGACGCGAAGCGCCCCACAGCGGATAGACGCTCAGCAGCAGCGCCAGGCCCGCCGCGAGGCACAGCAGATAGTTGCCCAGCTCCGGCATCATGGCTGGCTCTCCTTATTCACGGGACTCATGGCGTCCTTTACCTCCGGCGGCGTGTAGTTTTCATCGTGTTTGGCCAGCACCTGGCGGGCGATGATGTGCCGGGGGGAATCCAGCTCGCCCTGGGCGACCACGCCCTGCCCCTCGCGAAACAGGTCCGGCAGAATGCCGCGATAGCTCACCTCAACCGTGCCGCGGGCGTCATACAGCGTAAAGCTGACGTCCAGGGTTTGCGCATTGCGCCTGACGCTGCCCGGCTGAACGTAGCCGCCGATGCGCAGGCGCTGCCCGACGTGCGGCTTCTCATGGGTTTCCGTCTTGCCGTAGATAATCTCTCCTGGGGTATAGAACAGGTCGATGTTGGCGCTCAGGGCGTACAGCGTCAGGCTGACGGCAAGCCCCAGCCCGGCCGCCACCGCCAGCACGATATAGAGGCGGTTCTTACGACGCGTCTGCATCTGCGGCCTCCCGGTCACGGACGCGCGCGGCGGCAATCCGCCGGTCGCGGGCCTGCTGGCGCCGAACCTCACTGAACAGCGCCCGGCGCTGCCACAGGGTATGCGCCGTCAGCAGGCCAAAGCCCGCCAGCGCGGCGGCAGCGGCCAGCCAGACGTACGGCGCGTAGCCGCCCATCGCCAGAAACGCGGCGAAGGAGGAAAAAGCGGGACTCATTTCGAGGCTCCTTTATTCACCAGCGCGGCCACCCACGGGCGGCGGCGTTCCTGGCGCAGGATCAGATTGCGCAGGCGCATCAGCGTCAGGGTAATAACCAGGCACAGCAGGCCGAGCATGCAGATGCGCAGCGGCAGGCGCATGCTGGGGTCAATACTCTGCTGCATATTGGTCGACCCCTGATGCAGGGTGTTCCACCAGATGACCGAGTAGTGAACGATCGGCAGATTGACCGCCCCGACCAGCACGAGGATCCCGGCGGCGCGTCCCGCCAGGCGGCGGTCGTCGAAGGCGTGCCAGAGGGCAATAATGCCGCCATAAATAAACAGCAGCACCAGCTCAGAAGTCAGACGGGCATCCCAGATCCACCAGGTTCCCCACATCGGCTTGCCCCACGCGGCGCCGCTAACCAGCGCGATAAAGGTGCAGACGGCGCCAACCGGCGCCAGCGCCGCGACGCTAAGGTCGGCCATTTTGACCTGCCAGACCATGCCAACGAAGGCCGCGGCGGCCATCGCGGCATAGATCCCCATTGACCCCATCGCCGCCGGGACGTGGAGATACATGATGCGATAGCTCTCCCCCTGCTGGTAGTCGGCGGGCGCATAGACAAAGCCCCAGCCCAGCCCCACCGCTAACAGCAGCGCGCTCAGCGTCGCCAGCCACGGGATCCAGCGGCCGCACAGGCCGTATAGCCGTTCGGGGATCGCCAGTTGATGTAATGCTTTCCACATAGACGTTTACTCACACGACTGTTTTTTATCACCGCGTCAGAAAGACCGCAGCGGGTTATTGCACCGTCAGCCGCAGCGCGGCGGCGGTGGCAAACGGGCATAGCGTCGCGCTGGCGGCTAAAAAGGCCCCCAGGATCGCCAGATAGCCATCCACCGGCAGCCCCGCGGAGGCGGCCTGCGTTGCGGCGGTGGCAAAGATTAACAGCGGCACCGACAGCGGCAGCACCAGCAGGCTAAGCAGCACGCCGCCGCGCCTGAGCCCCACCGTCAGCCCCACGCCAACCGCGCCTAAAAAGCTCAGGGTGGGCGTACCCAGCAGCAGGGTCAGCGCCAGCACGCCCGCGTCGTGGGCGGTCATCCCCAGCAGCAGCGCCGCCAGCGGGGAGACGATCAGCAGCGGCAGACCGGTCATTATCCAGTGGGCAACCACCTTCACCAGCACCACCGCCGCCAGCGGCGTCGGCAGCAGCAGCAGCTGTTCCAGGGAGCCGTCCTGCCAGTCATCGCGAAACAGGCGATCCATCACCAGCAGCGCCGCCAGCAGCGCCGCGACCCACACCACGCCCGGCGCAATCTGCGCCAGCAGCGGCGGATTCGCGCCCACGCCGAACGGAAACAGGGTGATAACCAGCAGGAAAAACCACAGCGGATTGAGGATTTCCGCCCCGCTGCGCCAGGCGAGGCGCATTTCGCGGCAAAACAGCGCCCGCATCACCAGCCCACCGTCCTTTCGCCGCAGAGGCGCAGCGTCCGCAGAGGACAGGCCAGCGCCCGCAGCGGCTGATGGGTGGTGAGAATGACGCAGCCCCCCGCCTGCACGTGCTGCTCCAGGCGTCGGGTCAGCCGCTCCACCGCCGTGGCGTCAAGGGCGGTAAACGGCTCGTCGAGGATCCACAGCGTCGCCGAAGTCAGCCACAGGCGCGTCAGCGCCACCCGGCGCTGCTGCCCGGCCGAGAGCTGGCTCAGCGCCACGTCCTCGTAGCCCGCCAGCCCCATTGCCGCCAGCGCCTCTTCCCGCGCCCGCGGGCTGGTTTGCGCAAAGAAGAAGCGCAGGTTTTCATCCGCCGTCAGCGCCGCCTTGACGCCAGGCTTATGCCCGCACCACAGCAGCTGCTGATGGAAGGCGTCGCGTACCGACGAGAGCGGCTCGCCCTGCCAGCTGACGACGCCGCTTTCCGGCCGCGCCAGGCCGCAAAGCAGCCGCAGCAGGGAGGTTTTTCCGCTGCCGTTATCGCCGGACACCTGCAGCATTTCGCCACGGTTAACCGTTAACGTCAGCGCCTTAAACAGCAGCCGATCGTCGTAGATGCAGGTGAGTTGTTCTGCGTGCAGCATGAGTGCAAGCCCTTTCAAATCAGACCATAGTCGGCAGCGGCAATCGCGGAATGCGCCGCGCGAACGGCGCATTCCTGGCCGCTACTGCCCTGTGACCGGCAGCTTCGAGATGTCGGCGCTGCCGAGCGCCTTCTCATCAGGCACGATCGACCTGTCCTTGCGGACTTTCGCCACGTCGCTGGCGGTGACCGGCGGCGCGCTGTTGCCCCAGCTGGTGCGGATAAAGTTAACCACATCCGCCACCTGCCCGTCGTCCAGGCGCCAGCCAAACGGCGGCATGGTCAGGTTAGAGACTGCATTTTTCACCGCCGGCGTGGTGCTGCCCGTCAGGATGATGTGGATAAGCGACGTCGCATCCTGCGTCTGCACCACCGGGTTGCCCTTCAGCGCCGGGAAGGCGCGTTTATAGCCCGCGCCGTCGGTACGGTGACAGGCCGCGCAGTTATCGACGTACAGCGCCGCGCCGGGCTTGCTGTCATCTCCCTTCCACAGATCTTTCGCCACGCTGTCCTCCACCGGCGCAGGGGTCTGCTGACCGCCGCGCGGCGGCAGGGATTTCAGGTAGCGGGCAATCGCCGTCACGTCTTCGTCGGAGAGATACTGCAGGCTGTGCTCCACCACGTCGCTCATACCGCCGAAGACCACCGACTTATCGTTGCGGCCGGTTTTCAGGAACTCCGCCAGCTCCGCCTCGCTCCAGCTGCCGAGGCCGTCGCGGTTTTCGCCGCGCAGGCTCGAGGCGACCCAGCCGTCCACCGGCGCGCTGCTGCCGGCGAGGAAATCGTCGCCTTCGGTTTCGCTCAGCGCCTTCTCCTGCATCGTCAGACTACGCGGCGTATGGCAGGCGCCGCAGTGGCCGAGCCCCTCCACCAGATAGCGGCCGCGCTCAAGCAGCGGGTCAACCTGCGGATTAGCGACAAAATCGCTCGGCGCGGGCGCGAAGATCCCGCGCCAGAACACCAGCGGCCAGCGCATAGAGAGCGGCCACGGGATATCGCTGTCGCGATTTGCCGCGTTTACCGGCGCCACGCCGTGCATAAAGTAGGCGTACATCGCCCGCATGTCCGCTTCGCTGATGCGCGCGAACGACGGGTACGGCATCGCCGGATAGAGCGTCGAGCCGTCCTTACGCACCCCTTTGCGCACCGCATCGTCGAACTCTTCAAAGGTATAGTTGCCGATACCGTGGATTTTATCCGGGGTAATGTTGGTGGAGTAGATGGTGCCGATTGGCGTCCCCATCGGCAGACCGCCGGCGAAGGGCTGGCCCTCTTTACCGTTGGTATGGCAGGCGACGCAGTCCCCCGCGCGCGCCAGATACTCACCCTGTTTAATTAAGCTGCCGTCGGCCGGGGCCTCTTCGGCAAAAGCGGAAAAACTCAGCGCACCGAGCACCAGTGCAGATAGCCATTGCATCTTCATCATTTGCCTTCCTTTATGCCTGCACCAGTGGACCCGGATTTTTCAGGTACCGTTCGCGGATCGCTTTTGCCGACCAGTAGGCCAGCGCGGCCACGGTTCCCGTCGGGTTATATCCCAGGCCCTGCGGGAAGGCAGAGGCGCCGATAACGAAAACGTTGTGGACATCCCAGCTTTGCAGATAGCGGTTCACGGCGCTGGTTTTCGGGTTCTCGCCCATCACCGCCCCGCCGTTCATGTGGGTGGTCTGATAGCTGGTGGTATCAAAGTGGCTGTTGGCGTTTTTCGGGCTGCCGAGCATATATTTCGGCTTCATGGCTTTGGCAATCGGCGCCATCTTGTCGAACATAAACTGCGCCATCTTGATGTCGTTTTCCTGCCAGTCAAAGGTCATGCGCAGCAGCGGCTGGCCGAAGACGTTTTTGTAGTTCGGATCGAGGTCAAGATAGTTCTGGCGGTAGGATTGATGCGCGCCGTGCGCGTCCATCGACAGATGGTGGGTATAGGTGTCGGCAACCGCCGCTTTCCACTTGCTGCCCCACGCCGGAGTGCCCGGAGGAACCGGCAGGCCGGAGATTGGCTTGGTCCCGGCCTGGTTGACCCAGAACGGAGAGCCGCCGACAAAACCGGCGGCGCCGTGATCGAAGTTATCGCCGTTAAAGTCATCAATCCCGACGCCGTTGCCGCCCGCGCCAATAAACGGGTTGGTGACGGTATCTTTATCGAAGATGGCCTTAATGGTGGTCATGTTCTGATAGGCAAAGTTGCGCCCGACCACCCCTTCGCCGGTTTGCGGATCGTAGGGTTTGCCGATGCCGGAGAGCAGCATCAGGTGCACGTTGTGGAACTGGAAGGCGCCGATGATAACCAGATCGGCCGGCTGCTCCATCTCCCGCCCCTGGGCGTCGACGTAGCTGACGCCGGTGGCCCGCTGTCGGTCGGGGGTGAGGTTAACCTTCAGCACGTTGGCGTTGGTGCGCAGCTCGAAGCGCTTCTCCTGGCGCAGCGCCGGCAGGATATTGACGTTTGGCGAGGCCTTGGAATACATGTAGCAGGCGTAGCCGCTGCAGTAGCCGCAGAAGTTGCATGGCCCCATCTGCGCGCCATAGGTGTTGGTATAGGAGTCAGAGGTGTTTGCTGACGGCAGGTTGTACGGGTGATAGCCCACCTCGCGCGCCGCCTTCTCAAACAGCTGCGCCGACCAGGTATTCTTCTGCGCCGGCAGCGGGAAGTCGTCCGAGCGATCCGGGGCAAAGACGTTGCCGCCGCGATCCTTCCCGACCACCTTTCCCTTCACCGACCAGGCGGTGCCCGAGGTGCCGAAAACCTTTTCCGCCTTATCAAAGAACGGCTCCAGTTCGTCGTAGGTGACGCCGAAATCCTGGATAATCATGTCCTGCGGGATAAAGCTTTTGCCGTAGCGCTCCTCATAGTGGCTGCGCATCCGCAGCTCAATCGGGTCAACGCGGAAGTGCACCCCGGACCAGTGCAGGCCCGCGCCGCCAACGCCGGTTCCCGGCAGGAAGGCCGCCAGCTGACGATACGGCACCGCATCCTGAGCGCTATTATGGCGAATGGTGACCGTGCTTTTCGACAGGTCCTGGAACAGCTTGCGGCGAATGTTGTAGGTCAGCTCATCGACCACCTGCGGATAGGCGCCATCGGGCCAGGTATCGCGCATCGGGCCGCGCTCCAGCGCCACCACGTTGAGGCCCGCTTCGGTCAGCTCTTTGGCCATAATGGCGCCAACCCAGCCAAACCCCACAATCGCGACATCGGTTTTTTTCAGTACGGTGGCCATCGTTACGCCCTCTCCCCATTAATTGATACCGGCGGGAGGGGATAGTGTTCACCCCGTTCAACCCAGTCCATAAAGTCGGCGCGCGCGCCGGGAAAATTAATCAACGTCCAGCCGACCATGCCCTTATTGCCGCCATGAATCGGGTCGCTGAAGAATCCTTCGCGGGTGTTCTGCAGCAGATAAGAGAAGAACAGCGAGGACGGCAGCTGCTTAAACGCGGCGCTGCCCGCTTCAAACTGGCTCAGCGCGGCGTCCTGCTGCCCGGCGGTCAGTTCGGCAAAAGGCTTCTGATGCTGGCTGCGGCACCATTCGTCGGCGTCCGCAATCCCGAGGTTGTAGATCTGTTTTGGCACCAGCGGGAGCTGGTAGCCCATCTCTTTCGGCACGTCCGGGTTAAACGGACCCTGCATATACCAGATGGAACCGGTAGCATAGGGGGTATTCATCTGGCGATCGATAAACTCCGGAACCCCCGCCTCGCGCGCGCCGGGCCCCAGCTCGTCGGCCGGAATAAGGCGAGCCACCGCGGCATTGATAAACGCCCACTCCTGCTCGTTGAAGAACTGCGGCTGCCAGCCCTCGCCGGCCGGCGTTTTTGCCGCCGCTGCGGCGTCGGATGCCTGGGCCTGAGCCGCGGCGCCAATGGCCCCGACGCCGCCGCCAGCGATGACGACCGTTGGAATCAAGGCCATTGATTTTACTAAAAAATCACGCCTCGAGCTGTTGGTTTTTTCACTCGACATTATCACATTCCTGTCATTTAAAATGGCTGCTTTTGTAGGTTACAAGCCCAGCAATATCGAATCTGGAACCGATACCATTCAGCCTCCGCATCGCGGGACCTGCTGGTTCGATCCATTAAGTCGTACAAAAAATCGCCGTTGGCGAGGTGATTATTTATCGCGTTATCGTTTGGATATTAGTCGATCCTCAAAACCAGTCGCCAAAACGGGAAAAATATTCCCGGAACTTGATAATGAGAACGTTTATTAAATAACCTGGATGCAGAAGCTCGTGCGGAATCACCGAAGGCGTAGTGCGTATCCGTGCCAAAAAAAAGAGTGATATGTATCACAAATGTTATTATTTGTTTATGGTACATGTCTGCCTGGCGGCGTGCAAACGCCGGCGTCGGCAAATATTAAACAATTTGAGCGGTTAAGTTAGTTAATTACGGATATTAATTACTTTGCTTTCGCCCGGTATCTGGCGGTTATTTGCGCCGTGCCGGGCGAGGGTTATCAGCCATTAACCGCGCCGCCCGCCCCTGTTTATTTCGGCCGTCGGCCCTTCTCGTCGCGACCGATTTTATGCCGTCGCCTAAGGCGTCGGGAAAATCCACAGGTCGCCGGCGGGAAGCGTAATATGGCAATGCTCCGCATCGCGCAGCGCCGTGCCGTAGACGCGAATAGCAAAGTCATCCCCGCGGGTGCGGAACAGATATTCCCAGCGGTCGCCAAGATACATGCTGGTCAGCAGCGGCAGCTCAAGCATGTTGTCTTCCGGGGAGGAGCCAAGACGCAGGCGCTCAACGCGGATCACCGCCGTCGCCTGCTGGCCGACGCTGACCCCCTCTCCCGCCATGCCCCACAGCGCCCAGCTGGCGCCCTCGATGCGCGCCCGGCCGTTTTCGAGAGCCGTTATCTTACCGCGCAGGCGGTTGTTGCTGCCCATAAACTCGGCGGCAAACAGCGTCGTCGGATTGCCGTACATCTCCTGGGGCGTGCCCTGCTGCTCGATCACCCCGTTGTTCAACAGCAGGATACGGTCGGATATCGCCATCGCCTCATTCTGGTCGTGAGTCACCATCAGCGCCGAGAGCCCGAGCTTGATAATCAGCTCGCGCAGAAAGACCCTCGCCTCTTCGCGCAGCTTGGCGTCGAGGTTCGACAGCGGTTCGTCGAGCAGGATAACCGGCGGGTTGTAGACCAGCGCCCGGCCAATCGCCACGCGCTGCTGCTGGCCGCCGGAAAGCTGATGGGGATGGCGGCTGCCGAGATGCCCCAGGCCGAGCTGGTCGAGCACCGCCTGTACCCGCTGGGCGATTTCGCCGCTGGCGACCTTGCGCAGCTTGAGCGGATAGGCGACGTTTTCAAATACGGTCTTATGCGGCCACAGGGCATAGGACTGGAACACCAGCCCCAGATTGCGCTCCTCGGCGGGGATTTCGCTGCGCGGATTGCCGTCAAAGACCGCGGTTTTGCCAATGGTAATCCGCCCGGCGGTGGGTTTCTCCAGCCCGGCGACGGCGCGCAGCAGGGTCGTTTTCCCGCTGCCAGACGGCCCGAGCAGCGACACCACTTCCCCCCGCTGAAGCGTCATCGACACCCCTTTCAGAACCGGGTTGTCGCCATAGGTGAGGTGCAGGTTTTCTACGGATAGCTCAATCATGTAATTTCACTCCAAAGCGCAGGGCGATACCCAGGCCGATGACCACCAGCAGGATATTGATAAACGAGAGCGCGGCGACGATATCGATAGCCCCCGCCGCCCACAGCGAGACCAGCATGGAGCCGATCGTTTCCGTCCCCGGCGAAAGCAGGTACACCCCGGTGGAGTATTCGCGCTCGAAGATCAGGAACATCAGCAGCCACGAGCCGATCAGGCCGTAGCGCGACAGCGGAACCGTGACGTGGCGGGTCACCTGGCCGCGAGAGGCGCCGGTGCTGCGGGCCGCCTCCTCAAGCTCCGGCGCCACCTGCAGCAGCGTTGAGGAGATCAGGCGCAGCCCGTAGGCCATCCACACCACGGTATAGGCCAGCCAGACGCTAAAAATGGTGTTGCGCAGCGCCCGCAGCTGCACGATAAGATGCTCGCGCAGCCAGTCGGCCATCGGCAGCGCCGAGAGCCAGCCGTTTTTCAGCGACTGATCGAGCCACATCGGCAGGAATAAAAACACCCACAGAAACGCCAGCCCCGCCAGCAGACCCGGCACCGCGCGCGGCACCAGCACGCTGTAGTCAAGGAAGCGCGTCACGTTGTCCGGCTTGCGGTGCATGGCGATCCCGACAAACAGATAGCACACGACCGCCAGCGCGCCGCCAAAAATACCGATCGCCATCGAGTTGACGATGGCCCGCAGCAGGTTCGGCTGCTGCCAGATGTTGCGGAAGGTCGCCAGCGAGAGCTCGTCCCACAGCGACACGCCGACGCCCCAGTTGGAAATAAACGCCCGCATCGCCACGCCAAGCAGCGGGACGCCGATGGTCACCGTCAGCCACAGCACCACCACCACGCCGGCAACCCAGCGCCACTTGCCCAGCGGCAGCGCGCGCGCCTGGGAGGCCTTGCCCTTCATGGTGACAAAGCGGTTGGCGGTGCGCATCAGCCGACGCTGCAGCATCACCAGCGGGATGGTGATGCAAATGAGCACCACCGCCACCGCCGCCATCAGGTGGTAAGAGGGGGTGCCAAGCTTATTGGTCAGCTTATAGAGGTAGGTCGCCAGCACCATGTTGCCCTCGGGGTCGCCGAGTACCAGCATCAGGCCGAACACCTCCAGGCCGAGGAAAAACAGCAGCACGCAGGCGTAGAGGATCGAGGGCCGCACCATCGGCAGGCTAACGGAGGTCATGACCTGCAGCGGCGAAGCACCGACCGTCCTGGCCGCCTCCTCGACGTCGGAGCCGACGCTGCGCAGAGCGGAGGAGATATAGAGATAGGCGTGCGGGACGTGGGTTAATCCGGCGATCGCCACGATGCTGAACATCGAGTAGATGTTCCACGGCACAAAGCCCAGCAGCCGCTCGGCCCACTGCGAGAAGAAGCCAACCGGCCCCGCCGCCACCACGTAGCCAAAGGCCAGCACCATCGGCGAGACGAAGATGGGTACCAGGATCAGGGGTTCAATAAAGCGCCGGCCGGGCAAATCGGTGCGGACCATTAAAAAGGCGAGGATCCCCCCGAGCGGAATGGCGATCGCCACCAGGCCGAACGCCAGAATAAAGCCGGACCTCAGCGCCAGATAAAAATCAGGGTCGGTAAAGATAAATTCGAAGGCTTCAAAGCTGAACGCTTTCGAACGCGCAAAAAAAGGCGCCGAGAGAAAGCTCTGCACCACAATAAATAACAGCGGGACGTAGATAGCCAATGCCGCGATCAGCACCACAATACCGCGCGGCAGCCCCTGCCATTTTCGGCGTAATACGTTCATATGCGATCCCTTTGCTCAGGCGTTAACCCAGCCTGCCGGGTATTAACGGGCGCGACAGCGGAAGATGTCGCGCCTCAGGAGGATTATTTAGCCGCCGCGCTACGCCACTGTTTGATAAATTCCAGACGCTTTTTCGGTTCCAGATATTCCAGCAGGGTTTCGTCCACCGGAATCGGCTTCAGGGCGTTACCCAGCATTTTGGTCATCCCGTCGATATCATTTTTGCCTTCGATATCGTTACGAATAGAGGGGATATCGGCCTGACCGGCGAGGATGCTCTGCCCTTTCTCTGACAGCACGTAGTCGAACCACAGCTTCGCGGCGTTAGGATGCCCGGCGTCGGCGGTAATAAACGAGACGCGGGAAAGGACCAGCACGTAGTCTTTGGGATAGGCGATGCCGAGGGAGGGATCGGTTTTGGCACGCGCTTCGGCGTAAGAGCCGAGAATGTTAAAGCCAATCAGGTTTTCACCCGATGAGACGCGCTCCATCATGGTGCCAGTAGAGGATTGCACGGTCAGGCCGCCTTTGGCCATTCCCGCCAGGTTGCTAAAATAGCTGGCGTCGGCCTTGCTGTCCTGCACCGCCAGCATAAAGCCGAGGCCAGATTTTTCGATATCGTAGGTGGTGACCTTACCTTTAAATTTGTCGGCCTGGCCGGCAATCAGCTTCGCCAGCGCGGTGTGGGAGTCCGGCACGTCGCCCTGCGGGATCAGCCGCTTGTTGTAGATAAAGACCACCGGTTCATAGGTGGTGCCGTAGGCCTTCTGCTGCCAGACCGCCCATTTTGGCAGCTTGCCCAGCTCGGGCGAGGCGTACTCTTCGGCGTAGTCGGTGGCGAGCTTCAGCGCCGTATCCATCGATGAGCTCCAGACCACGTCCCCGCTGCCGCCGCCCGCCGCCTGCTCGCTGATGTAGCGGTTGTACAGTTCGGTGCTGTTCATATCGTTATATTCAACGTTAATTCCGGGGTACTGCGCCTCGAATCCTTTAATTAACGGCCCCGCCGCTTTGGTATCGGTCGTTGAATAGATGACAACCTTGCCCTCTTTCTTCCCGGCATCAACCACCTTTTGATATTCAGCCGGGTAGCCCTGAGGGAGCGCCGCCAAAACGGAGCCGGAGAAGACTGCCGTCAGTGAAACCACTAAACCACCAATTTTCTTATACATAAAACCAACCCTTAGGTATCATTTATTAAACACAAATTTAACATATAGCGAGGGGTTCACGGCTTGCAACGCCGGGGGCGGTTTTTTTCTGGCTTTTGTGATGCTGACGGAATTTAACTCTTATTTAGCGCGATATAGACGGATAAGAAGTGTGTCGACGGAATAGTCGCCAGCATCATTGAAGATGAAATATTAAGAAAACATTAAGCAGGCATTTTCGTAGCGGGATGCCGGCACCGGGAATATTTGGTTGGCCGGCAAAATGGCACCGATTTAGCGCCGAGGCGGCGGAAAATAATTAACCCGCCGGAAGGCCGGCAGCGGCAATATAATTTTCCGCCGCTAATGATTGCCGCCCGACGATATTAGCCCCGCGCTTCGCGCGGCCACACCTGCGGGAACAGCGGTGAAACCAGGGCATCGCCCTCTTTTAGCGTCAGCTCCGGGAACGGCGGCGAGGTCACGCCCCCGCGGTCAACAAAGGTGGCGTCGTCGCCCACCCAGCGGGCAGAGAAGACCCGTCGCGCCCGCGCCGTGGCGTTACCTCTGGCGCCGTGCAGCGTTCGGTAGTGGAAGGCGATCGCGTCGCCCGGCTCCAGCGCCCAACTGACGATATCGTACTCCTCCTGATGGGCGTCAATGTCCGGCAGCTCCTTAAAGCGACCGTGCTGATAGAGCTTCGAGCCGTTGAAGCGGGTCGGACTGAACTCCTCTCCCCACAGGTGGGAGCCGCGGATGCAGCGCAGCGAAATCTCCTGCGCAACCGGGTCCAGCGGGATCCAAAAGCTGACGTTCTGCCGCCCCTCAACGCAGTAGTAGGGCTGATCGTGATGCCAGGGGGTGACCGTGCTGCCTCCGGCGGGCTTGACCAGAGTGTGCTCGTGGAAAAATTTCGCCGTGGTCGATTGCATCAGGGCGGCGGCAATTTCCGCCGCCGGCGACTGCCTGACAAACTGCTCAAAATCGGCGATCCGTGACCAGTTGCAGTAGTCCTGGAAAAAGGGCGCGGAGCCGTCCTTCGGCACCACCGTTCTGGCGTGCCCGTACTCGCTGGGGTTGGCCATCAGTTCCGCCACGCCGTTCGCCAGGCCGTCGATCCACGCAGTGAACGCGCCCTTCAGTAACACCACTCCATCCGTCTGGTAGGTATCGATCGTCTGCCGGTCGATCTGCGGATAACGCTGATTGTGCATAGCTAACCGTCCTGTACTGGATAAATGATTGGGTTGATGACGCCGGGCGTCAGCGGACTCAGGTTATTTAGCCAGCGTCGAATGGTAAATTATTATAAAACGATACTCGTCATAGCAATTTATGAGCCTCTGAGCCTGTCCCACCGGACGTTAGTATTTTGTCGGGCACTGTCCGGGATCGAAATAACAAATAAAATAGCCCTCGAGCCTGGCGCTCAGGCGCCTGACAATATATATCCCCGGCGCGCTCGAAGTTACCGGCTAAACCAGCGCCGGGGTTAGCTCAATGCTGCGACAATAGTCCATAAAAAGCTGCGTTGGCCGGGTAGGTTCATTATTGGCGAGGTGCGCCATAATTAAGGTTGAGGCCGGCATTTGATCTTCAATCTCCAGCTGGACCAGCCGCTCGCCGTCGTAGGTCATATCGCAAAGCGGCCGGGTCACTAATACCGAGAAGCCCAGCCCCTGCCCGACCATACAGCGCACCATCTCAATTGACGGCGAGCTGTAGGCCACCTGCGGGTGGTAGCCCTTCTCTTTAAAAATGGTAATAAAATAGTTTTTACTCGGCACCGCATCGAGCAAAATCATCGGCTCCTGGCTTAATTCCTGCAGCGTAACGCTCTTTTTTTGCGCCAGCGGATGGCTGGCCGGTAATAGCGCATAGGGATTATGCGGGGCATTGAGCGTCTCTTTACTGATCGAGTGGCCTAATTCCAGATCGTAGACCAGGGCTAAATCAAAACGCCCGCGATGCAGGCCGTGCATTAATTCATGCTGCTCGCCATCGTAGAGCTGAAGGGTTATTTCGGGATACATCTTTTTAAATCCGGCCACCAGCTTTGGCATATATAGCGGGGCGACGGATTCAAAGCAGCCCACCGAAATGGTGCCGGAAACCAGCTCCTTATCGGCGCGCGCATTTTGTTCAAACTCCCAGGAGAGGCGCAGCAGCTCCTTGGCTTTCTCGTAGAAGCGCCGCCCGCAAGGGGTGAGCGAAACGCCCTGCGCGTGGTGGCGAATAAACAGCTGCTGCTCGAAGGTGCCCTCAAGGTTTTTTATCGCAATCGAGATCGACGGCTGGGCAATATGCAGCTGTCGGGAGGCTTCGGCGATGCTTTCGGTCTCCACAACGGTAACGAAGTATTTAAGTTGTTTGAGCGTGAATCGCGTCATAGCCTTACCCTTTATGAAATATTGTTACTCACAGAAACGGCATAGTTTCCTGATAGGCCGATTGCAAGCATCGTGCCACTCCCCGGCTAAAAGACGCATTGCCGCGGGGATGAATGAATTATTTATCTCGCTAAATGCGCTGAAATAATAAAACCCCAGCCCCGGTGGATTAATTGCACCAATATGGACCAGACTGCACCAAATAAATCCCCGAAGCGCCCCATCGTGGCACAACGCCCAATTTACCGGCCGATTCCGTTGACCAATAACAGCAATTGTTTTTTTAATGTTTAGTTCTTGTTTCGCACTCATTGCTTTAAATTTATTGAAATTAATCTGGCTATATAGTTTTTTTAAACTTAAAGACCAAAAATTTACTAATTGCCTGATGGCGAAGAGTACCAGCATAGTGTAATTGCCCGATAAATAGTGACGATGCCCCATTTTAGAACATCGGTATCGTCTTCATGTCCGTTAATTATGGCGAGTGAAATAGCCCATGATGTTTAACTGGAACTACATGTTAAGTCTGCTCAGCGACGCAGATTTTTGGCAGGCCACCTGGACCGTCATTAAACTGAGTCTGCTGACCTGGGGTTGCAGTATTGTGCTGGGCTTTATTCTCGCCCTCGCCAAGCAGTCGCCGCGCAGGCTTTTTAACGTCCCCGCCCGGCTCTATATCTGGCTGTTTCGCAGCCTGCCGCTGCTGGTGCTACTGATCTTCGTTTATAACCTGCCGCAGGCGGTGCCGTCATTTGCGATGGTGCTCAACGATCCCTTCTGGGCCGGCCTGCTGGCGATGGTGCTCAGCGAAGCGGCCTACGTCGCCGAGATCCATCGCGGCGGCCTGCTCTCCATCGCCAAAGGCCAGGGCGAGGCCGCGCGGGCCTTAGGGCTGCGCTATGGCGGCACGCAGTGGCGGGTGATTATTCCCCAGGCGCTGCGGGTAGCGCTGCCGGCGCTGGCCAATGAGTATATTGCGATCGTTAAGCTCAGCTCGCTGGTTTCCGTCATCTCCCTGACCGAGATTTTGATGGTCGGCCAGCGCCTCTATTCGCAAAACTTTTTGGTGATGGAGACCATGGCGGCGGTGGCGTTCTACTACGTGCTGATCGTCACCGTGTTTGACTTCCTGCTGAAGCGCCTGGAGACCTGGCTCGACGTCACCCAGCGTAAAACCAACCGCCCGGTCGACGCCGACATGCTGGCGCTGGCCACCGCCGCCCGTCCGGCCGTTGCCCGCAGCGTCGTCGATAGCCACCAGCCGGCGCTGCAGGCCTCGAAGCTGCATAAAGCCTACAACAACGTGGAGGTGCTGGGCGCCGTCAGCCTGCAGGTCCAGCCCGGGGAAGTGGTGTCGGTCATCGGCCCTTCCGGCTCCGGCAAAACCACGCTGATTCGCCTGCTCAACGGCCTGGAGCAGATCGATAACGGCGAGATCCGCATCAACGGCCAGCCCTTTATTCACCTCGAACGCCAGGGCGTGCAGAAGCCGCGCTTTATGGAGAACGCCGAGCACCGGCTGAATATTGGCATGGTCTTTCAGAGCTTCAACCTCTTCCCGCACCTGACCGTGTTCGGCAACCTGCTGCTGGCCCCGCGCTATCACCGGCTGGCGGCGGAGGCGGAGCTCAGACAGCGCGCCTGCGAGCTGCTGTATAAGGTCGGCATGCTCGACCACGCGTGGAAGTACCCGCACCAGCTTTCCGGCGGCCAGCAGCAGCGGGTGGCTATCGCCCGCGCCCTGATGATGCGCCCGCAAATCATGCTCTTCGATGAGCCAACCTCGGCGCTGGACCCGGAAAAAGTCAACGAAGTGCTTCAGGTTATCGAATCGCTGGCCGATGAGGGGATCACCATGGTTATCGTGACCCACGAGATGAATTTTGCCTTCAAAGTTTCCGACCGAATTGTCTTTATGGAAAAAGGGCGCGTGGTTTGCGACGACACGCCTCAGGCGATGCGCGACGGCGATCACCCGCGCGTTGACGCCTTCCTCAAAGACGTCTCTTTGGCTTAACCGCTCCGTTTGTGAAAGGAAAAAATATGATCGCGCAGTGGCAAATCGAACAGTTTCATCAGCAGGGTTTTCTGGTGGTTGAGGCGGTGCTCTCTCCCGCAGAGATCGCCGGGCTGCAGCAGGATTTCGACGGCTGGGTGGCGGAGAGCCGCCGCCACGGCGAGGCCTGGGGAGCGACCGAGGACGGCCGCCCGCGCTTCGACCTTGAAAGCGACCATCGCCCCGACCACCCGTCGCTGCGCCGCGTCAGCTCGCCGACGGAGATCTCCGCCGCCTACCGGCGCGCGGCGCTGGATTCGCGGATGGCGGCGATTGCCGCCCAGCTTATCGGCGGCAGCGGCACCCGCTTTCATCACAGCAAAATTAACTCCAAGCTGCCGCATACCGCCACCCAGGTGAAATGGCACCAGGATTTTCTCTTCACGCCGCACAGCAACGACGACATCATCACCGCCCTGCTGATGGTTAGCGACGTGACGCCGGAGAACGGCCCGCTGAACGTGGTGCCGGGAAGCCATAAGGGGCCGCTGTGGTCGCACTGGCAGGCGTCGCGCTTCACCGGCGCGGTGGATGACGAGGTGGTGGCGACCCACTGTCAGCAGCCCGAGGCCTGCTTTGGCCCGTCCGGCTCGGTGTGCTTTATGCATACCCGGCTGCTCCACGCCTCCAGCCCCAATGAAACCGACCTGCCGCGCACCCTGTTTATCAGCGTTTACGCCGCCGAAGACGCCCTGCCGTACGGCGACAACCCGCTGCCCAGCGCCCACGCCGGACGGCTGGTCGCCGGCACGGAGAGCGGGCTGGTGCGCAGCGCCGCCAATCATATTCGTCTGCCGCAGAAGCCGCGCGGCGCCTCGTTTTTCGTACAGCAGGCCGGAAACGACCCTGCCAGCATGTGATTGCCCCCCACTTTGGAGATCTCTATGAAACGTTTAAATACCCTGCTCCTCTGCACCGTCGCCGCCCTGAGCGCGGCCAGCGCCCAGGCGGCCTTTCTGCAGCCGGGAAAAATCATTGCCGGTTCGGATATGACCTTTTTCCCTTACGAATATATTGAGAGCAATAAACCCGCCGGCTTTGATATCGAGTTTCTCGCCGGGATTGCCAAAACCATGGGCCGCGAGGCGGTCAATCTCGATACCCGCTTCCCAAATCTGATCCCCGGCCTGCAGGGCGGACGCTTTGATATCACCAACTCGTCGATGTATATCACCGCCGAACGGCTGAAGGTGATTGATATGGTTCCGTACCTGAAAAGCGGCGAGTCGATCCTCGCCCTCAAGGGTGCCAGCTATCAGCCGAAGACGCCGGAGGAGTTTTGCGGCCATAAGATTGGCTCGATGGGCGCCACCTCGTGGCTGGCGCAGCTGCAAAAGCTCTCCGCCGACTACTGCGTGAAAAAAGGACTGCCGCCGATAGCGCTTAGCGAATACGCCACCGACCCGCAAACCACCCAGGCGCTGCTGTCGCGGGCGGTGGAGGCGCAGATCACCGATGCGGCGGTGGCGCGCGGCGTGGTCGACAAGCTTGGCAACCGCATCACCATCTCCTCCACGACGCTGATCTACCCGGTGCTCAACGGCTTCGGGGTGAAAAAAGGCAACAGCGAAGTGAAGACCGCGCTTGAGGAGGGGCTGAAGAAGTTTAGCGCCACGCCGGAGTACGCCGCCCTGCTGAAAAAATATAACTTCCAGCCGCCGACCGCGGCGGACCTCAACGACCTGATGCCGAAAGTGGAATAACGCCGTGGCCTACTCTTTTGAAGAACAAACGCGCATCGATCTGGCGGCGACGCTGCGCATTGTTGCCCACCTCGGCATGCACGAGGCGGTCGCCAACCACTTTAGCGCCGCCCTGTCGGCGGATGGCAAAACGTTTCTGCTCAACCCGAAGTGGCGCCACTTCTCGCGCATTCGCGCCAGCGATCTGCTGCTGCTGAACGCCGATGATGAAGAGAACGCCCACCGCGCGGACGTGGACGCCACGGCGTGGGCTATCCACGGGCAGATTCACCAGCGGCTGCCGCAGGCCCGGGCGGTGCTGCATCTGCATCCGGTTTACGCCACCAGCGTCGCCTGCCTCGAGCAGCCGCAGATCCTGCCTATCGATCAAAACACCGCGCGCTACTTTCAGCGCGTGGCGGTCGATACGCTGTACGGCGGGATGGCGGATACCGTCGCCGAGGGGGCGCGGCTGGCGGGGCTGCTGGCGGATAAACGCCGCCTGCTGATGGGCAATCACGGGGTACTGGTGACCGCCGGCTCCATCGGCGAGGCGTTTGACGATATCTGGACCCTCGAGCGCGCCTGCCAGATTCTGGTCACCGCCTGGTCAACCGGCCGGCCGCTGAAGGTGTTGTCCGATGAGGTGGCGGAGAAAACCGCCGCCGACTGGGAAAAAATCAGCGACTTTTCCCGTCAGCATTTTGAGGAGATGAAACAGCTGATGATCGACGCCGATCCTTCGCTGCTTGACTAAACTGCCCCAGGCTTCCCCCGGACAACGCCGGGGGAGCCGCTTAGCGCTGCGCCAGCTCGCTGAATACCGCCTGCAGCGCCTCCGGCTTACGCCAGCCCTGGTGCAGGTCCACCACCCGCCCGCGGCTATCAATCAGCACCGACGTCGGGGTGCCGATCACCTGATAGCGCTCCTGGGTTATTTTCAGCCGGTCGCGCAGCACCGGGTAGCTGATGCCGTGCTTTGCCAGCAGCGGCGCGATCTCAACGCTGTCGGGATCGGTATTTACCCCCACCACCACCACCCTGTCCGGCCAGCGCTGGCTCAGCGCCTGCAGGGTATCCATCTCCGCCAGGCAGCCGCCGCAGCCGGCGGACCAGAAATTAAGATAGATGGCCTTGCCGCGCCAGCGCTCAAGGCTGGCCGCGTTGTCCTGGAGATCGAAGGCCGCCAGCGCGGGGGCCGGCTCACCGCGCGCCAGCTTCTCCTCTTTGCAGCCGACCAGCAGCGCCAGCAGCAGCATAATAATCACCTCAGGCATGCGCATGATGGTTCACCTCTTCGCCCAAATACCTGCCGTGCTGCAGCCGCACGATGCGGTCGGCAAACTGCCCCAGCGCCGGGTTATGGGTCACCATCACCACCGTGCGCCCCTGCCGGTGCAGATCGGTCAGCAGATCCAGCACCCGCTGCTCGTTTTCCTCATCGAGGTTGCCGGTGGGCTCATCGGCAAAAATGACCGGCGGCTCGTTGACCAGCGCCCGGGCGATGCAGACGCGCTGCTGCTCGCCGCCCGACAGCTGGCTCGGCAGGTGGGTCATGCGGTGTTCAAGGCCGACCTGGGCCAGTACCGCCCGGGCGGCGGCCTCGTCCACCACGCTGTGGTAGTGCTGCGCCAGCATGATATTTTCCAGCGCCGTGAGGAACGGGATCAGGTGAAACTGCTGGAAAACGAGGCCAATTTTCTGCGCGCGAAAGGCGCGGCGCCCCTCTTCATCCAGCGCCGCCGCGTCGGTGCCGTCTAGGATGACCTGACCTTCGCTGGCGGTATCCAGACAGGTGAGAATGTTCATCAGGGTAGTTTTCCCCGAGCCGGAAGCGCCCATAATGGCGACGAACTCGCCGCGGGCGATGCACAGATTAATGTCTTCCAGCGCGGTGACCTCGCCAAATCGCTTATATAAATGACGGGTCTCAATTGCCATCTGACGCAGGGGCGTGACGGTCATGGCGTTACTCTCCTTTCAGCACTTTCGCCGGTTCGACGCTTACCGCGCGCCGCACCGGAACAATGGCCGCCAGCAGGGCGACCAGTAAAGACAGCGCCAGGGTAATCGGCAGCACCGGCAGGCGCAGCGAGATACTGGCATTAAATACGGTCATGCCCAGCAGCTGCGCCAGCAGATAGCCGAGCACCCAGCCGCAGACTACCGCCGCCAGGGTGATAATGCTGGTTTCCAGCAGCATCTGGCGGATGATATCGCCGTTGCTGGCGCCCAGCGCCTTTTGCAGGGCAAACTCGCGGGCGCGTTCGCCCACGATCGCCATCAGCGTAGTGTTAACGCACAGCGACGACAGCGCGAGGATAACCAGCGAGACCAGCCCCATTAGCCCTTTGATTTTGTCCAGCACCTGGCCTTCGGAGGCCGAGACCTTGCGCACCGGGCGGATCTCGAGGTCGGGATACTGCTGCTGCAGCTGGCCGGCGTAGCGCTCCACCTGGCCAAGGTCGTTGTTGACGCTCAGCAGGCCGTGGCTGATAACGCCGGGCTTATGCAGCCAGGCCTGGGCGACGTCGAGGCTGACGATCAGCATATTATCGCTGGCGTCTCCGGCCTCCACGATGCCTCTAACCAGCAGCTTTTTGCGCTGACTCCCCGCCACCAGCGTCAGGCTATCGCCGAGGCGCAGATCCAGGCGTTGCGCCAGCTTGACGCCGATCATCGCGTTGCGATCGTCAAAGCTGACGCCGATCCAACTGCCGCTCACCTGCCAGTAGGGCACCAGCTTTTGCAGCGATTCGAACCACACGCCGACCATCACCACCTTTTCCAGCTCGGTGCGCGCGGTGCCGTACAGCCACGGGCTGGCGCCGTGGATCAGCCCCGGCGGCGCGCCGTCGAGGATCGCCTGCAGCTCGGGCTGCGGCATGCTGGTGCCGTGCCCGGGGCCAATATAGAAGTTGGCGCCGAAGGTGCGCAGCTCTTCGCTCATTTTACTGTTAATGTCGAACCACACGGCGGAGAGCGCCGTGACGATGGTCGCCCCCACCGCCAGCGCGGCAAACACCACGCTCACCCGCTGCAGGCGCAGGCGCAGCGCCCGCCGCACCAGCAGCCACAGCATTTCGCGCTTAACGGCCATACAGCACCTCCACGGGATAAAGACGGGCGATGCGCCGCGCCGGGAACCAGGTGCCGATTAACGCAATCAGCACCGCAATCACCAGCACGCAGGGAACCACCACCCAGGCAAAATTAAGCGGCGTGGCGAACAGCATCAGGCCAATCACCTTAGCCAGCCCCCATCCCGCCATGCAGCCAAGCGCCCCGCCCGCGAGGCCGCCGAGCGCCGCCTCGAGATAGAACAGCAGCAGGATTTGCCACTGCCGCGCGCCGAGCGCTTTCATCAGGCCGATCTCCTTCGCCCGCTCCATGATGGTGCTGGTCATCAGCGAGGCGATCCCCATCGCGGCGGCGGCCAGCGCCGCCAGGGTCACCACCGCCATCAGCAGCTGAATTTTATCGATAACCACCCCTTCCGAGGCGGCAACCTGCCACACCGGCCGCACCTGGGCGCCGGAGATCGCCTCCTCCAGCTGATGGGCAATGGAGGAGACGTAGGCCGTGCAGTACCACAGGTCGTACTCTTCGGCGTTTAGCGCCTCGAGATTCTCGCGCGCCCGGCGCGAGAGCTCGTTCTCCGGCACCGTCAGCGCCGAGACGCGGATCGCCTGCACTTTCCCCGGCAGGCCCAGCAGCTGCTGAACGACGCCCAGCGGCATCACCAGTTGATTATCTTCATCACCGCCGCTGGATAAAATGCCGCTCACCTCGACGGTCAGCGCGCGCTCCGCGGTCCGCAGCGTCAGGCGGTCGCCCGGCTTCCAGCCGGTGCTGCGCGCCAGCGCGTGGCCGACCAAGGTCTGCGCCAGCGGGCCCGGCGGCTCCTGCGGCCACTCCCCGGTAACCTGCCAGTAGGGACTGACCGTACGCTGCCCGGTCTGGTAGCCCTCTTCATCCGGGATCGCCACCGGCTGGCTGAAGAAGGTCCCCAGAATCCGGATATCCCGGCCCTTGACCTGCGCCTCGCCGCCGAGCATCGGGGCGAAGCCGACGATATTGTTGCGCCAGAAGATATCTTTAATATTGGGCAGCTCGGACTCATCGAGGAAGTCATCGCTGGCCAGCGGGTTGCTTTGCTCGCTGAACAGCGCCGGCAGCGCGGCCTGCCCCGCCGGCTCAATCAGGATATTGGCGCCGTAGGACTTCAGCTCGCGCGACATCTTGTCGCCGATGTCGATAGAGACCGCCAGCAGGGCCGAAATCAGGCTGGCGGCGAGAAAAACGGTCAGCACCGCCAGCGCCTTGCGCCGCAGGTTGCGCCCCCATGAGCGGTAGATCATTCGCCACAGCATCGCTACTCCTCCTTCACCGCGTCGGCAACGAACTGCTCCGGCGCCTGGCGAAAACGGTCATAGTTGGCTTCGGAGGCGAAGAACCAGGTCTTACCGCCATAGCTGTATTTAAATTCGGCCGCGGTATTGGTCAGGCTTGAGCCGTCCACCGGGTCGGTAACCTTGATGGTTAGCACCGTCGAGAAGTAGTTCACTCCCGTCGCCAGCGCGCTGCCGGGGATCGTCAGCTCGGTTTCATCGTTGCGCCAGCCGTCGATCGGCACCGGATTACAGCCGCCGGGTTTGCCAATCGACGGAATAAAAATGTGCACCCCGCAGGCGACGCAAATGACCTGGTTACCTTCCATCACGTACCCCTGATCGCCGCACAGCAGGCAGGCGTCAAACACCACGCCGAGGCGCAGCTTGTCGGGATAGCGGTTGATCACAAAAAAGCGCACCGCTTTACCGTCGTCCGCTATCCACACGAAACGATGCAGCTTGCCGTCGCGGACCTGCGCCAGCGGAATATGCACCTGCCCGTCGGCGGCGAGGGTCACCGGCTGCGCTTCGGATAGGCGCGGCGGCTGGGAGGCCACCTGCTCCCACCACAGCTGGCCGCCGATAATCACCAGCGCGCAGCCAACGGTGGTGAGCCACAGGCGGCCGGCGCCCCGGCGTTTGGCCAGCGCCAGGCGGCGGTCAATCGGCCGTTCGGCGGCCTTTACCGCCCGGGCGTAGCCGCGCAGCGTCGGGAGCCACAGCAGGCTCAGCAGCAGCAGTATGGCGCCGGCGGCCCAGCTGTAGAGCGCGGCATTGTTGGTCACTTTGGCGACAAAGCTCAGCAGCGGCTTCAGCAGCGGTACCACCTGCAGCTTCATCAACAGCAGCAGCAGGGTTCCGCCCAGCGGCAGCCACAGCAGCACCATCAGCAGCAGGGTCAGCGGCCAGTAGAGCCAGCGCATCCGCCGCAGGAGCATCGCGCAGAGCGCGGCGGTGAGGCAGAGCGTGGCCAGCGCGAGGAGGATCGCCGTCAGGTTCAGCAGCAGATCGGTATTCAGGGCGTGAGTTGAGGTCAGGCCGCTCAGGTTCGGATCCAGCCCCCAGCGGCGGGCGGCGCCGGCAACGAGGATCCCCTGCCACAGGTAGCGAACCCGCTGCGACGCCCACCAGAAGCTGAGCAAAAACAGCAGCGAAAGCAGAATTTCAGCGCCGACGAGGATCAACTGCAGCGACTGGCTACCGCGAACGTAGAATCCCGCCAGCAGGCCGACGGCCAGCGCCGCAAGCAGCGTCCAGGCAAGCGGGCGCAGCGCGGGAGCGTCGCCGCGTCCCCAGAGCACGGCGGACAGAAGCGCAATGCAGAAAAAGACCTGTAGCGTCGAGACAAAAAAATAGCTCATGACTTCAACTCGGTACGGCGGATAAATAACAGACCGCAGGATGGCCGGCGGGTCGTCCTGCGTAACAGCGGCGGCGTCCGTGGCCGCGAAAAATCGGCTACGCCAGGCTTAGTTCAGGCCGACGTACTTAAACTCGTAGCTGACGTCAAACGGCTTCCACCAGCGGCCGACGCCGGTTTCGCTATCGGTATGGCGGTGCATCCCGGCTTTTGACGGCGGGTCGATGTGGTAGGTCACCTTATAGTTGCCAACGCCCATCATTTTGATATTGGCGCCGTAGTGCGGGCCGTCGCTGGCCACCATCGGCATAAAGGTGCCCTCCTGCTTCTCGCCGGTGTCGCTGTTGACCAGGGTATAGGCGATGGTCAGGTAAGGGATCCATTCCCCCGCGCCAAAGCCGTTTTTGCCCCCTTCCACCGCATGGATGTCGGCTTCCAGATGAATATCCGACTTCGCCGCCGGCAGCCCCATGCCGCGCGGCTCCATATCGATCGGCTGGAGATAAACCGCCGCAATCTCCATCTCATTCATGGTCACCGGCTCGCCCGCCGGATACTCCTTAAAGGCCAGCGCCGCCGGGGCGGCAAAGATGCTGGCAACGGTGGCGCTGATAATCAGGGTCTGCTTAAAGTTCATCTGGCACATCCTCTCGTCTTAAAATTAAAAAAGTCAGAAGTTATTTTTTATACCTTCCGCCGGCGCCGGAGCGCGGCGGCGCATGATCCACAGCGCGGCCAGCGCCGCAATCAGCAATATCGCCTGCGGGATCAGGGTTTCAACGTAGGGATAGACGCCCAGCCAGCCGATTTCCGGCATGCCGCCGACCAGCGTCGGCTGGAAGAGCTTGCCCTCCACCAGCTCCAGCACCCCTTTGCCGGCAAAAACGAACGCCATCAGGTACATAAAGCCGCCGGTGAACAGGAAGAAGGGTTTCAGCGGTAGCCGCACCACCGAGTAGCGCATCACCAGCCAGGCCACCAGCAGCACCGCGCAGCCGATGATAAACCCGCCGCCGATGGCGAGGTGTCCGCCAACGCCCTGGGCGTCGCCGAGCAGCGCGGCGTAAAACAGCACCGTTTCCGCACCTTCGCGATAGACCGCGAGGAAGCTGGTCAGCCACAGCCCGACCAGCGAGCCGCGCGAGAGCGAGTGGGAGAGTTTGCCCTCCAACCAGGCTTGCCAGCGGCGGGCCTCAACTTTGGAGAGCAGCCAGTAGCTCATGAAGAACAGCATCACCACCGCAATCAGCATGGTAATCCCCTCCAGCAGCTCCCGGCTGGCGCCGGAGTTGGTGAACAGCAGCTGGAAGATAAACGCCGTCGCCACGCTGGCGACGAGGGCCACCACCACCGACTGGCGAATCAGCGGCAGCTTGTCGCGCTGGTCGTTTTTAATCAGATAGGCGACGATAGCCGCCACGATCAGCAGCGCCTCCAGCCCTTCGCGCACGATGATCATCAGGCTGTAGAGCAGCAGGCTCCAGCGGGTCTCTTCCCCCTCCCCGAGCAGGGAGACCGCCTTTTGCAGATCCTGCGCCAGGGCGGCGGCCTGTTCCGTCAGCTTCTCCTGCGGCTGGCCGGCCTTCATCAGGCTGACCATGCGGGTGAAATAGGCTTCAAGGGTGGTTTTGAACGCCGCGTCGCGGGAGCCGATTTTGTTCTCCATACCGCTGGCTTCGAAGCGGTCGAAGTAGCTATCCTGGATATCCTGAATGGCGCCCTCCGCTTCGCCCCGCTGATAGCGCGCCAGGGCGGCATCCATACTTTGGTTAATTCCCGCCGCCACGCTGGCCCAGTCGGCGTTCGGCGCGGAGGCCTCCGCCGCCGCCGGGTTAGCCTGCGGCCCGTCGTCGCGGGTGCCAGGCAGGCCGGGCAAAAGGTCCTCCAGATCCTGCAGCAGCGCGGTGACCTGATACGAAACGTCGTTCAGCCGTCCTGGCTGCGCGGTCAGCGCGATCAGCGCGGTAAACTGCTGGTTAATCGCCGCCGCGTCCTTCGCCGAACGATTCTGACGCACCGCGATTTCCATTTCCGAGTTTTTGAAACCCTGATAGTGCGCCTGCTGGATCTGCTGGCTGGCGAGGGAGTAGCGGCCGGCCTGATACTCGCTCACCGCCTGCGCCAGCCGGTCGTCGATGGTGCGAAAGCTCTCCTGCCACTGCGCCGCGATATCGTCCCGCGATAGGGCGGTATGCTGCTCCTCCGCCACCAGCCGATGCCCGCCGTCGAGTACCGGCTCGACTTCGCGCAGTGCCCGCTTCAGGCCGTCGATACGCGCCTGAACCGCGTCCAGCGGCTTACCCTCGGCAATCATCCGCCGAATGTCGCCGAAGGTGCTCTCCATCTCGTAGCTTTTACGCGCCGAAATATTAATGCGAATCGGCCCTTCGAGGTTTTCAAACACTTCAAAGTAGGCGCTCTGCACCTCCCGACGCGCCTCGTCGTTTTTCTGCTGCTGATAGAGCTGCGCCGTTTTATCCAGCCGCTGCTCGATATCCGCGATGTAGGGAGCATAGTGGGCCTGCGCCAGCGCCGGGGCGCTGAACAGGAGGCTAAGAAGCAGAGCCAGCAGGAGAGAACGAGGGGCAATCATTGCGCCTTCCATCAAATTTAATGATAATAATTATCATTGGCATTTTTACCGACGATGTACATGACGCAGATCATTAAAATGTCAAACCGTGAAAATTTGTGTCAGATATTGCAAAGAGCGTAAGGCTAATCGTGCGCGGGTTCGGCGACTAATCGCGACGGATCCTGCTGAATGCGCTGAAGAAAACTGCCGTAGCCCTGCGCCCCCATCCAGTAATTAATACTCTTCTCAACGCCGTTGGAGGTTAAGGTCGCCCCGCTGATGCCGTCGACCGTGTAATCATCGTGCCGACCATCGCTATTCTGCGTCACCTTCAGCGCCGGCTGGCCGCGCTCGTCGCGTACTTTTTTGCCCGCCCACTGCCTCAGCCACTGCGGGTCTTCCACCCTCGCGCCGAGCAGCGGCGTCTCGTTCTGCCGGTAGTACAGGAGATCTTTCACCGTGCGGCCGTCGGTGTCGATGGCCACCAGCGCATACATCATCGATTTCGCGCCCTTGCCGGAAACCGGCAGAATAATTTGTTGAATGGTTCCGTTGCTATCGTGAACGAGGTAGATATCAACCAGGGCGCAGCGCTGCCTGATTTGCGCCGGATCGCCGGCCGCTGGCAGGCTGGCGCAGCGTTTTTGCGCCGCGCGGCCCTTGCCCGGCGCCAGCAGCTCGCCGCTATCCAGATTAAGCTGACGGACGCTAACCCGGCGCTGAAACTGCGCCCTTAGCGCCTGCAGATCGCGCTGGCTGCTCTCATCGAGCCCGGCCACTTTGAGAACGGCGGCGGCGGTTTCATCGCCATCGGGTTCGGCAAAATTGTCTTTCTGCAGTAAAAAATAACCGCCGGCGGCGGCAAAAAATAAAACACAAAAAAACATCAAAGATAAAACAATAATTTTACGTTTCGCCATGAGCTTATTATCCCCGTGAGCCGATGTGTATTGACCACTACCTGCGATATAGCTTGCAATTATTTTTGTCCCGCTGTCCAGCCCGATGTTGCCAGGTTATTTTTGGCTAAATAAAGCGTTTAGCCGCGAAATAATTAATCTATGGCAGGCGGCGTAAATATATTTTATACGCTCAATGAATATGCATTAATAAATTCAAAAATAACATTCAGCGCACTGGGGAACTATTTTCTGGTGAAAAGAGGAGGCCCGTCATCCGGCCGGCAGAGCGCCCGCCCGCGCGGGCGATTAAAATGCGTAAAAAAAACCGCCGGGCGCTGGTTTTTCTTAGGATTAATCTTATAATCGAAGGATAAAAATTCACCTGCCAGCAGTACCTTGAGAAAGGCGAAAAACATGCCCAGACCTACTGCGCTGTACGTTCCTCACGTTTTGAGCGCGGCGGATATCGCGCCGGAAGAGCGTTACCAGCAAATATCGCAAAACCTCGGCTGCTATGGGATAGAAGTGGCGAACAACCGCCGCCCGGCAGAGATTATTGCCACGCATAAGACTATATCCGCTATTTCCGGCGACTATTGTAGTGCGATGGGTTCGAAAAATCAGACCACCTTCGATCCGCATCGCGTCGAGGAGCAGTCGATCTATATTTCGCTGCTGGTGCAGGGACATCAGGTTATTAGCGGCAGAAAGAAATCCGTCTCCGCGCAGGTCAATCCAGGAATGCTGATTGTTCATCAGCGCAATGACTATTATCAGTATCAGTGCGACGACGTGAAGCAGCTCTATATCATTCCGCGCAGCGAGAAAATCAAAGAGGTTTTTAACGGCAGGCTCAATAGTCCGGTTGTTTCTCTGGAGAATCATCCTCTGGCGATGTTTCTGAAATCGCACATGATGCTACTCGATAGCCATTCGGCGAGCCTGTCGCTAAAGGAGACGGCAACCGTTGTCGACGGTCTGCATAATATGGCGCTGCTGGTCCTGAGCGATATCGCGAAACAGCAGGGATTAATCTCTTCCGGCAAGCTGGGGCATCTGGTGAATAGCGCGAAATCGTTTATCGCCCTGCACTATCAGCAGCACGATCTCTCCCCTGACCTGCTGTCAAAAGCGCTCCACTGCTCGCGATCCAGCCTCGATCGCGCCTTCAACGAACAGGGAACCTCGGTTATGACGGTGCTTAAAGAGCGGCGTTTAGAGGCCGCGCGCGCGCTGCTGGAGAGCGCACCTCAGCTGCGGGTCGAGCAGATTTCGTGGCTCTGCGGGTTTATCAGCCATCCGTTATTTAGCAAAAGCTTCCGCGAGAAATATCACGCATCGCCGAAGACCTGGCGCGAAAATTATCATAAAGCCGGTTAATACGCCGCGGGCTTTGTGATTCAGCGCTGGCGAAACGATTTAAAACGCATTGCCCGGCGCTCTTTAATATAGCTAAGCAGGCTATAGACGGAAATACCCAGCAGGGCAACGGCGACGAGGGCTAAAATGATTGAGCTGATGTTCATTATGGTTTTCTCCATATCATTGAGAATATGATTTTTATCATAATGATTCTCACTCCGGCGACCAGTCCCGACAGCCTCAACTCTGTTCTCTGCCCCTCACGCCAGCACTCTCCATAAGCGCTTGATCTTCATCGGCATGGAGAGCAGCATGGATCGGCAAACATCACAAAATAACTACGCTAACCGCCCACCACAGGAGAGACTCAGTGCCTACCGGACATCGCTTTCAGGCTACGGATCTGCATCAGTTTGTCGTCGCCCTTTTCAGCCACCTCGGCAGCACCGCCAGCGAAGCGGCCCTCGTCGCCGACCATCTGATTGCCGCCAACCTCGCCGGCCACGATTCGCACGGCGTCGGGATGATCCCGAGCTACGTACGCTCCCACGCCGCGGGGCATCTACAGCTTAACCGGCATGCCAGCATTATGAAGGACGCCGGGGCGGTAGTGACCCTCGACGGTAACGCCGGGTTCGGGCAGGTTGTCGCCCACGAGGCGATGCAGATCGGCATCGAAAAGGCACAGCGGCACGGCATGGCCGCCGTCGCCCTGCGCAACGCCCACCATATCGGCCGCATCGGCTACTGGGCCGAGCAGTGCGCGGCGGCGGGCATGATCTCTATCCACTTCGTCAGCGTCGTTGGCGACCCGATGGTTGCGCCCTTTCGCGGAAAGGACAGCCGCTTCGGCACCAACCCGCTGTGCGTGGTGTTCCCGCGCAGGGGCCAGCCGCCGCTGCTGCTGGACTACGCCACCAGCGCCATCGCCTTCGGCAAGACCCGCGTTGCCTGGCACAAGGGCGAAGCGGTGCCCGCCGGTTCGTTAATCGATGCCCACGGCGAGCCAACCAACGACCCGGCGGTGATGCAGACCTCGCCGCTGGGCGCGCTGCTGACCTTTGCCCAGCATAAAGGCTACGCCCTGGCGACGCTGTGCGAGATCCTCGGCGGCGCGGTATCCGGCGGGCAGACAACCCACCAGGAGAGCCTGCAAACCTGCGTTGACGCCATTTTCAACTGCATGACCACCATCATTCTGGACCCGGAAACCTTCGATGCTCCGCAGATGCAGAGCGAAACTGAAGCCTTTATCGACTGGTGTAAGCAGTCCCCACACGAGGCGGACGCTCCGATTCTGGTGCCCGGCGAATGGGAGCAGGCCAACCGCGAGGAGCGTCTGGCACAGGGCATTCCGCTGGACGAGGGCAGCTGGCAGGCCATCTGCAGCGCGGCGCAGGAGGCCGGTTTAGCCGCGCAAACCCTCGCCCACTTCCGGCAAAAAATGGCCTGATCCCCCGCCCTGCGCCCCTTCCTTCGCGCCGCCGGCCGGCGCGAGTCCGCCATCTCCGGGGCGTCTGGCCGGGCCGCTCGTCATCGTCATTAGTGACGACATCGCGACGACCCGACACCCCATGATTTAATTTATCATAAAAATCAATATCTTATTTTCTTGGCACGCTTCCTGCTTAACAGCCACACCTGACGTCAGCATCGTGACGCAAGGACTCAATGACGATGGCAGGCCGGGCCCGGCCTGACCGACGATCTTCATTCACTGTTAACAGGTCTGTTACTGATGAAAAAAATCACGAGCGTTTGCCCTTACTGTGGGGCGGGTTGCAAACTTAAGCTGGTTGTCGAGAACGATAAAATTATCCGCGCCGAAGCCGCCGATGGGGTGACCAACCAAAACCAGCTGTGCCTCAAAGGCTATTACGGATGGGATTTCCTCAACGATACCCAGCTGCTCACCCCGCGCCTGAAGCAGCCGATGATTCGCTACCAAAAAGGCGGCAAGCTCACCCCGGTAACCTGGGATGAAGCGATCCGCTATACCGCCAAAAAGCTGCAGGCCATCAAGCAGCAGCACGGCCCGCGCGCCATTATGACCACCGGCTCATCCCGCGGCACGGGGAATGAAACCAACTATGTGATGCAGAAATTTGCCCGCGCGGTGCTCAACACCAACAACGTCGACTGCTGCGCCCGCGTGTGTCACGGGCCGTCGGTAGCTGGCCTCCAGCAGGCGCTGGGCAACGGCGCGATGAGCAACTCGATAAGCGATATTGAAAACTCGAAATGCCTGCTGGTCTTTGGCTACAACTGCGCGGATTCCCACCCGATCGTGGCCCGCAGGGTGATCAAAGCCCGCGAGAACGGGGCGAAGATCATCGTCTGCGACCCGCGGCGCATTGAAACCGCGCGCATTGCCGATCGTCACCTGCAGCTCAATAACGGCAGCAATATGGCGCTGGTCAACGCCTTTGCGCACGTGCTGCTCGAGGAAGACCTCTACAATCATGATTACGTCGATCGCTTTACCGAAGGCCTTGAGGCCTACCGGGAAGCGGTGCGGGACTACTCACCCGAGGCGGTTGAAGCGCTGACCGGGGTGCCGGCGCAGGAGGTGCGCCAGGCGATGCGCATGTTTGCCGCCGCGCCTTCGGCCACCATTATGTGGGGAATGGGCGTGACCCAGTTCGGCCAGGCGGTGGACGTGGTCAAAGGACTGGCCAGCCTCGCGCTGCTCACCGGCAACCTCGGGCGCGAGCACGTCGGCGTCGGCCCGGTACGCGGACAAAACAACGTCCAGGGCGCCTGCGACATGGGGGTTCTGCCGAACCTCTTCCCCGGCTATCAGGAGGTCACCGACCCGCAGGTGCGGGCTAAGTTTGCCGAGGCCTGGGGCATCGACCCGGCGCTGATGGACGATAAGGTCGGCACCCGCATCACCGAAGTGCCCCACAAGGCGCTGACCGGGGAGATCAAGGCCTACTACATCATGGGGGAAGATCCGCTGCAGACGGAGGCCGACCTCGGGCTGGTGCGCAAGGGGATCGAGGCGCTGGATTTCGTGGTGGTGCAGGATATCTTTATGACCAAAACCGCCGAGATAGCCGACGTGCTGCTGCCGGCGACCTCCTGGGGCGAACACGGCGGCGTGTTCACCTGCGCCGATCGCGGCTTCCAGCGCTTTGAAAAAGCGATCCCGGCGTCGGGAAACGTCAAGCGCGACTGGGAGATAATCAGCCTGCTGGCCAGCGAAATGGGCTACCCGATGCACTACGCGGATAACCAGCAAATCTGGGACGAAATGCGCGAGCTATGCCCGCTGTTCTACGGCGTAACCTATGAAAAAATGGGTGACATGAACCACGTGCAGTGGCCCTGCCCGACGCTGGATCATCCGGGCACGCCGTGGCTTTATAAAGATAACCATTTTGATACCCCGACGGGTAAAGGCCAGCTGTTCGCCGCGCCGTGGCGGGCCCCTGCCGAAACGCCGGATGCCGACTATCCGCTGGTGCTGTGCACGGTGCGCGAAGTCGGCCACTACTCGTGCCGCTCGATGACCGGCAACTGCGCGGCGCTGCAGTCGCTGGCCGACGAGCCGGGCCGGGTGCAAATTAGCCGCGCCGATGCGCAGCAGATGGGGATTACCGACCGGCAGCTGGTGTGGGTCAGCTCGCGGCGCGGAAAGGTGATCACCCGCGCCGATATCAGCGATCGCATCAACAGCGGCGCCGTCTATATGACCTACCAGTGGTGGGTGGGGGCCTGCAATGAGTTAACCCAGGATAACCTCGACCCGATCTCGAAAACGCCGGAAACCAAGTACTGCGCGGTGAAGGTCGAGGCCATTGCCGATCAGCGCTGGGCGGAACAGTTTGCGCTCAGCGCCTACAACGAGATGAAAGCGCGCCTGAAAGCCGCGGCTAACGCCTAAAAGCATCAGGGGAGGCGCGCGCCTCCCCTGACGTGACGTTGTCACTCAAGGCGTCAGGCTTCACCGGCCAGCGGCAGCAGTTTTTCCACCAGCGCCGTCCACATCAGCACCCCGGGTTCGATCAGATCGTCATTAAAATCATAGCCGGCGTTATGCAGCGGTTTGGACGGCGTTTCGCCATCGGTACCGATCCAGAAATAGGCGCCGGGGCACGCTTCCAGCATGCAGGCAAAATCTTCTGAGGCCATTGACGGGCTGACCTCGGCGTTCACCGCCGACTCGCCCAGCGCGGCAATCGCCGCCTCGCGGACGCTCAGCGCCTGCGCCGGATGGTTCCTGGTGACCGGATAGCCCGGATACCAGAAAATCTCCCCCTGCACGTCAGAGACCTGCGGCTGCGTCGCCACGTAGCGCTCAATCAGCCCTTTTACCCGCTCGCGAACCGGGTTGCTCAGGCAGCGGAAGGTGCCGCGCAGCACCACTTTGTCCGGCAGGACGTTGATCGCCTCCCCGCCGCTAATCTGCGTAATACTGACCACCGCCGACTCCTGCGGCGACAGGCGCCGCGACGGAATCGTCTGCAGCGCCATAATAAGCTGCGCGGCGGCGACGATCGGGTCGGCCCCGCTCTCCGGCATCGCCGCATGGCAGCTTTTGCCGGTCAGGGTGATTTCGAAGGCATCAAGGGAGGCCATCATCGCGCCGCTGTTGATCGCCACCTGCCCCAGCGGGATCCCCGGCCAGTTGTGCAGCGCGTAAATGGCGTCCATTGGAAACAGGGTAAACAGCCCCTCTTCGACCATTTTGCGCGCGCCGCCGAGGTTCTCTTCCGCCGGTTGAAAAACAAAATGCACCGTGCCGCGAAAGCGGCGGGTCCGCGCCAGATGCGCCGCCGCGGCCAGCAGCATCGCGGTATGGCCATCGTGGCCGCAGGCGTGCATCACGCCGGGATTGCGGGATTTGTAGCTGACCTCGCCGAGTTCGGTAATCGGCAGGGCGTCCATATCGGCGCGCAGGCCGATTACCGGGCCAGGGCCGTTCTCCAGGGTCGCCACCACCCCCGTTCCCGCCAGCCCCGTATGCACCTGCAGGCCAAACGAGGCCAGCAGTTCGGCGACGCGACGGGAGGTTTTCTGTTCCTGGTAGCCCAGTTCAGGGTAAGCATGAAAATCGCGTCGCCAGCGAATAGCCTCGGCGATGGATGAAGGCGATACTGCCATGTCGTACTCCTTTCCTGCACAGCATCAGCGCTGAGCGAGGGTTGTTATCGGTATACATTTTATCCATGCGCCCCGCGAGCGCCGGGCTGCTCTATGAGTTATATCCTTTCGCCAGCGCGCTGACAACTCTCGCTAAACGTCCGCCCGGCGGGCTTTGGCGAGCGGCCGCGGCCCCCTTCTCAATTAATGGTAGCCATTTCAACGGTGACAGAAGCCATATGATTAACTAATATGCAGGGCTGTTGGCGCTTCGCCAGTTTATCCACCTGTTGACTTCCGTTATCGGGAATAAAATGTTTAACCGAGACCACAATCGCTTAGCGCCCACGCTGGCGATGATCATGGCCGCCTCGCTGGTAGGCTTTATCACCGGCTATACGGTGCCGCTTATCAGCCTTGAGCTTGCGCAGCAGCAAATCGATACCCTCTACGTTGGCCTGCTGGCCGCGCTGCCGCCGGCGGGCATGATGCTCTCCTCCTTCCTTTCGCCCGCGCTGTGCCGCCGCTTTGAGATGGGCGTGCTGCTCAGCGCAAGCCTGATCCTGCTGGCCCTGGCGACGGTTGCCTCCTGCCTGACCGTCGATCTGCTGCAGCTCCTGCTGCCGCGCTTCCTGACCGGCCTCGCCTCGGGGGTGATTATCGTGCTGGGAGAGAGCTGGATAACCGGCGGGGCGGCGGGGAAAAATCGCGCCACGTTGACCGGGATTTACGCCTCGGCCTTTACCGGCTGCCAGCTGGCCGGGCCGCTGCTCATTTCCGCCGGCCCCGCCTATCAGTCATGGGCGCTGCTGGCGATCTGCGGCCTGACCGCCCTGTGCCTGCTTATGCTGCGCCACCTGCCGAGCGGCAGCCGTGAGAGCCTCGCCGGACGCGCCAGCTGGCGTAGCCTCGGCGCATTTTTGCCGGTTCTGGCCTCCGGCGTATTCTGCTTTTCCTTCTTCGATGCCAGCATCCTCGCGCTGCTGCCGCTGTACGGCATGGATAAGGGGCTAAACGAGTCGATGGCGGTGCTGCTGGTGACGGTGGTACTGACCGGCGACGCACTGTTCCAGGCGCCGCTCGGCTGGATTGCCGATAAGTTTGGCATCCGCCGGGTGCACCTCAGCTGCGCGCTGGTCTTCTGCCTCGCCCTGCTGGCGCTGCCCTTCCTGCTCGGCTCGCGCATACAGCTGATCGTCGGCTGCCTGGTGCTCGGGGCGGCGGCGGGCGCGCTCTATACCCTGTCGCTGGTGCGCGCGGGTAAAACCTTCTCCGGGCAAAAGCTGATCATGATAAACGCGCTATTGGGCTTCTTCTGGTCGGCGGGGAGCGTTGCCGGGCCGGTGATCAGTAGCCTGGCGATCGGCGTTTCGGGATATGACGGTCTGATCGTCACCCTCTTCGCCAGCGGGCTACTGTTCCTGCTGATTCAGGGATTAGGTAAAAACGAGAAGACGCTGCTGGCTAACGAGCGTGAAGTTTCGGACGATGAGGTTAGCGAAGCGGCGCAGTAGCGCGCCGTTTCGCCTGCAGCAATACGATAAAGCGGCCCTGGCGGCCGCTTTTCTTATAGCACTTTGCTGAGGAACGCGGCGGTGCGCGGGTTGCTCGGGGCGCTAAAGATCTGCTCCGGCCGGCCCTGCTCCTGAATAATCCCGCCGTCGATAAAGATAACCCGGTCGGCGACCTCGCGGGCAAAGCCCATTTCATGGGTCACAATGACCATCGTCATCCCTTCGCTGGCGAGATTTTTCATCACCGCCAGCACGTCGCCGACCAGCTCGGGGTCGAGCGCCGAGGTCGGCTCGTCGAACAGCATGATCGACGGCATCATCGCCAGCGCGCGGGCAATCGCTACCCGCTGCTGCTGGCCGCCGGAGAGGCTGGAGGGCCAGGCGTCGCGCTTATCGCTTAATCCCACTTTTGCCAGCAGCTCTTCCGCCAGCGCAATCGCCGCCTGCCGGGCCATGCCGCGCAGGTTCATCGGCGCCATGATCAGGTTTTCCAGCACCGTCATATGCGGGAACAGGTTGAAGCGCTGAAAGACCATGCCGACGCTTTCACGCAGCTTGTTCAGGTCAGTGGTGCGGTCGTGGACGGCAAAGCCGTTGACCGCCACTTCGCCTTCGCTGACGGTTTCCAGCGCGTTCATGCAGCGCAGAAAGGTGCTTTTCCCCGAGCCGGAGGGGCCGATGATGCACACCACTTCCTGCGGCTGAATATCGCAGCTGATGCCGCGCAGGACGTGGCTGTCACCGAAGCGCTTGTGCAGATTGTTAATGTGAATCACTTTTGCCAAACCTCTTTTCCAGACGGTTAACCAGCTGTGCCAGCAGGAAGGTAATCACCCAGTAGACCAGAGAGATCGTCAGGTAGGGTTCCCAGTAGGTGGCGTAGGCGCCGGAGACGGTACGCGCGGCGTAGGCCAGGTCGGCAAGGCCGATCGCCGAAGCCAGCGAGGAGTCCTTGACGATAGCGATGGCGTTGTTGCCCAGCGGCGGCAGAATGCGGCGAAACGCCTGCGGCAGGATCACCTGGCGCATGGTTTTCCACCACGGCATCCCCAGCGCGCGGGAGGCTTCCATCTGCCCTTTGTCGATCGACTGAATGCCGGCGCGGAAAATTTCCGAGACGTAGGCCCCGGCGTTGAGCGTTATCGCCACCACGCAGGAGAGAAACGCGCCGTAGTTAGAGCGCAGCTCGCGGGCAAAGTCGGCGCTCATCACCCCGCCGGTGACCAGCAGGCCGTCGCGCGGGTTGATAAACAGCGGTACCAGCGCGAAGTGCACCACCATGATCTGCACAAACAGCGGCGTGCCGCGAAATGCGCTGACGTAGAAGCGTACCGGGAACTGAACCAGGTAGCGCAGGACGTATTTCCACACCCCGTGCTCGGCCTTCGCCATTCTTCCCAGCCCAAGGGTCAGACCCCACAGGGTGCCGAGGATCACGCAAATAATGGTGCATTTAATGGTCATCAAGGCGCCGTCCATAAACAGCGGACCGTACTCCTCGATGATCTCCCAACGGAATCCCGTCATAATCTTTCCCTAAAAAATACGGCTATCGTCAAAGCCGATAGCCGTGAGTAAGACAAAAAATAGATCTTATTGCGCTGGCAGCGTCGGGACGTTGTCGTCGAACCAGGTTTTGTAGATTTTGGCGTAGGTGCCGTCGGCGACAATTTTCTGCAGGCCGGCGTTGATTTTCGCCTGCAGCGCGCTGTTGCCCTTGGCTACGGCGATGCCGAAGTACTGGCGCTCAAACTTCGCGTCCGGCACCAGCTTGAACTGCTTCTCCGGGTGCTGCTTGATGTAGTATTTCACCACCCCAACGTCGCCGACCGCCGCGCTGACGCCGTCTTCAAACAGCTCCTGCAGCATCAGCGGCGTATTGTCGAAGCGCTTAATGGCGGTGCTGTTTTTACCCAGCACGTCAGAAACCACGATATCGCCGGTGCTGGAGTTCACCACCCCAACCTTCTCGCTTTTCAGCGCCGCCAGCGAGGTCACCTTCGAATCAGACGGCACCACGATCGACTGCTCGGCCGGGAAATAAGGGGCGGAGAAATCCACCATCTGCTTACGCTTATCAGTAATGGTGATCCCGGAGATGATAATGTCGCGATCGCCGGTGTTGAGGGTCGCGAAGATCCCCTCCCACGGCGTGTTGACCAGCTTGATATCAAAGTTTTCTGCTTTAGCGATCGCTTTGATGATGTCGATATCAAAACCTTCCAGCTGCTTCTGGCTGTTTTCATACTCAAACGGGCGATAGGTGCCGCCGGAACCGACAACGTAGGTTTCCTGTGCCGCCTGCGCGGTGCCAATCATTGCCGCCATCAGGCAGCACGCTTTCATCCACTTCTTAACCATGACAGATCCTTTTTATGCATTTATTTTGCATAAAAATACACATACTCAGCATGGCATGCAACCACAAACCTGCGCTGCGGTGATTTATCTGGCAGTTAGCTGCGCTTACCGCCAGATTTACCGATCGCTTTATGCAGTTCGTTGATGCGCTTCATCGACTTCATGGTTTTTTGCGGAGCGGTAGAGGCGACCGAGAGCACCATCATTTCCAGGCACACCAGCACCGTTCCGTGCAGCGGCACCCGTCCGTTATCGCCGCCGCGCGGCACCTCGATAACCACCTGCGCCTCCTGGCTGAAGCGGGAGTCCACCGCCTGGGTCAGCAGAATGGTCGGAATACCGAGCCGTCGGGCCTCGCGCAGGGTGGTCATGCCTTCGCGGTGCGGCGATTTTTGCCCCATCATGATCAGCACGTCGCCGCGCTGCAGGCCGATCAGCTGTTCGGCGAGGCTAAAACCGGTGCGGTTCAGGACGTAGGAAGGCAGACCGATGCGGCTAAACAGCCTGCCGGTATACTCCGCCAGAATCCCCGACGCGCCGATGCCGAAAATCGCCACCTGGCGCGCGTCGGTAAGCAGTGCCACCGCCTGGGCTACCGCCTCGCGGTTGTCGGGGCGGGAGAGCACCTCGCAGGCGCGCTGGTGGCCCTCGAGCACGAAATCGATGCTCGAATTGACGTCCGTCGAGAGCGCGTTGACCGTTGAGAGCATTTTCTCCGAGGAGGTAATCGACGGGCCGAACCAGCGCTCCATGGTCTGCTTCAGCTCACGCAGCCCGGCAAAGCCCAGCGCCTGAATAGCCCTGACCACCGTAGCGTCGGAGGTGTGGGTGGCGGTGGCAATCTCCATCGCCGTGCGCTCGAGCACCACCTCGCGATTGTCGTTGATATAGCTAACCACCGCCAGCAGGCGCGGCGACAGCTGATGCGCCCGGGCGCGAAAACGGTCGCCAAACAGGTCAACCCGCCCCTTCTCTCGTTTGCCCGGCGTTTTCATTTCAGCGCCGCCGGCAGCGGACGTCCGGCAATATGCGACTGCACTTCGGCCGCCATCAGACTCAGGGCGGCGAAGGAGTTGGAGATCACGTCCTCACGCGGCAGCAGGATATAGCGTCCGCTGCGGCAGGCGCGCATAAAGTCGCACCAGCCTGGCATCACGGCCTCCATCGCCTGCAGCTCATCCTGCGGCTTGCCGCCGGTATCGGAGCGCCAGGTTGCGAAAACGAAATCGGCATCCAGCTCCGGCAGCTGCTCGGCGCTAACGTCGATGCGCTGGCCGTCGGGAATACGCTCAATCAGCGGCGGAAAGCGGAAGCCGGCGTCGCGCAGCACGCGGCCCAGGGCGTGATAGGCGTGATGGACGGTCACTTTACCGCCGTTGGCCTGAATCACCGAGACGGTAATCTTCTGCGTATCGACCGCCGCCTTCAGCTGGGCAATCTGCTCCCGATAGCGCCGCTCGAGCACCACCAGCCGCGCCTCGGAGCCGGTCAACTGCGCCAGCTTAGCGTAAATGCGCGGCGCGCTGCCCTGCAGATGGTCGATGCTCACCGTCGGGGCTATCTTCTCCAGCTGTTCCACGGAGACGTGGCGGCTGGGCTCGGTAATAATCAGGTCCGGCTTAGCCGCAGCCACGGCTTCGAGATCGATATCCGCGGTACCGATAAACTGAATATCGCTGTTATCAAAATCGATGCCGGTAAGCTGGGCGCTGGAGCGCAGATAGTGGCTACCGTCGGGACGCGTACGCCCGTGGCTGGCGACCGGCGGCACGCCGAGCTCGATCAGCGGGATCGTGATATCCAGATCGTGCATCGAGACAATCCGCTGCGGATGCAGCGGAACGTTCACCACCCGACCTAAATCATCGGTAAATTTTTGCGTCTGACCCGCGGCGGCACCCGCGGTACCGGCCACGCAAAGCAGCAGAGGAACTAACCAACGCATAGCAATCCTTGAGAGTTACAGGGCATCACGACGACGCCAGAGCAGCAGAATAAAAAACGGACAGCCCACCAGGGCGATGACAATCCCGGCCGGGATTTGCAGCGGCGCAAAGGCCACCCGCCCGATGGTGTCGGTCACTAATACCAGCAGAGCGCCAATCAGCGCGCTACCGCACAGCAGAGAGACCTGGCCGCCGCGCAGCACAAAGCGCGCCATATGCGGCGCCATCAGGCCAACGAAGCCGAGGCTGCCCACGCAGGAGACGCTGGCGGAGGTCAGCAGCACCGGGGCAAAAAAGCGCAGCAGCGTCAGCTGCTGTAGCCGGACGCCGAGGCCGATAGCCGTGCGGTCGCCGAGCAGCGCCACGTCCGCCGCGCGGGCGGTAAGAAACAGGAGCAGCGCACCGGGCAGCGCCCAGCAGGCGGCGACCGCCAGCAGCGGCCAGGTCGCGGCGTGCAGGCTTCCCGCCAGCCAGATCATCGCCGTCTGCACGTCGCGGACGTCGGCGGTGGTCATAAAAATGCCCACCGCCGCGGCCAGCGTCCAGGAGACGCCGATACCGATCAGGATAAAGCGCGGCCGCGAGCAGTCGCGCGCCAGGGCCAGCACCAGCAGCGCCACCAGCACGCCGCCGGCCATTCCCGCCAGCGGCCGCCACGCCAGCGCCGTCGCCGGGAAGAGCAGGATCAGCGCCAATACCACCACGCTGGCCCCCTCCTTGACGCCGATAAGCCCCGGGTCCGCCAGCCCGTTACGGGTGATGCTCTGCATCGCCGCGCCGGCCATCCCCAGCATCGCCCCGCACAGCAGCGCCATAAACAGCCGCGGCAGGCGGATATCGAACAGAATAAAGCGCTGCTGTCCGCTGAGGCTATCCGCATCCAGCAGCGCCCGCAGCACCGTCCCGGAAGGCAGCGGAAAGCTGCCGCGCGTCAGGCCAAACGCGCCGAGAATGGCTATCAGGGCGAGCAGCCCGGCGGCACTCTTCAGCGCCGCCGGGCGCAGCAGAATATGACGACTCCCGGCAGCCAGCGGGCGGAATCCGGCACGACGTGCGGCGCTTTTCATTTAAAGAATCTCGCGGCAATAAAGATAAACAGCGGCGCGCCCACCAGGGCGGTCATCGCCCCGGTTGCCAGCTCCTGGGGCGCCACCAGGGTGCGCGCCGCAATATCCGCCAGCACCAGCACCAGGGCGCCAACCGGCGCCGCCAGCGGCAGCGCCAGGCGAATGTCTTCGGCGATCAGCCGCCGCACCACGTGCGGCACCACCAGGCCGACAAAGCCGATCGGCCCGGCAACGGCGACCGCCGAACCGCACAGCAGCGCGATGGCGGCGAGCCCCAACAGCCGGGTTTGGGCAATTTTCACCCCCAGCCCGAGAGCGACCTTATCCCCCAAAGCCAGGACGTTAAGCCGCGGGGCGATGGCGAGCGCGATCAGCAGCCCGCCCAGCGCCGGGATCAGCGCCGCGCGCAGCGTTTGCCACTTCAGCCCGGCCAGATCGCCCGCCAGCCAGGTGCGCATCGCCAGCAGCGTTTGTTCGTCCAGAATCAGGACCGCCGCGGTCACCGCCGACGCAAAGGCCGAGAGCGCCACCCCGCACAGGGTGATGCGCAGCGGCGTCATGCCGCCGCGTCCGGAGGAGGCCAGCAGCATCACGGCGCCAAACAGCAGCCCTGCGCCGCAGGCGGCGGTCAGCGGGCGGCCGAACGCCGCTTCGCCGAGGCCCAGCGCCGAGGTCGCCACCACCGCCAGCGACGCGCCGGCATTGAGGCCGAGAATATGCGGTTCGCCGAGCGGATTGCGGATCACCGTCTGCAGCAGCATGCCCGCGATGCCGAGCGCGGCGCCGGTAAGCAGCGCGGCGGCCAGGCGCACGAGGCGTAAATCGACAATAATCCGCTGGTCAAAACTGTGCGGATCGTAATGGAGCAGCGCCTGCAGTATGGTGGGCGGCGCAATCCAGCGCGCCCCCAGCCCCAGGTGCACCAGCGAGCCGCCGATCAGCAGCAGGGTCAGCACCACCACGGCCAGCTGCGGCCGGGCGCGTCGGCGCCGGAGCATCAGCGCGCTGGCGCTCATTGTCCGGCCGCCTGGCGGGCGCGAAAGGGCATAAAGAATGGTTTACCGGTTTGCGGGTTCAGCGACATCTGCACGTCAACGTCAAACACCGTTTTAATCAGCTCCGGCGTACAGGTTTCATTTTCACCAATCACCCCGGCAATGCGCCCCTGCTTAAGAAACACCAGCGTATCGGCATAGTTCACCGCAAAGTTCAGGTCGTGCAGGACGGTCACCACCGTGCGCCCGTGTTCGCGGGTCAGGGTCTGCAGCAGCTCGAGAATATCGACCTGATAGCGCAGATCGAGCCAGGTGGTGGGTTCGTCGAGCAGAATGGTGGCGGTTTGCTGGGCCAGCGCCATCGCTATCCAGCAGCGCTGGCGCTGGCCGCCGGAGAGGCTGTCCACCGGCAGATGGGCGAACTCCGCGGTGCCGGTCAGCGCCAGCGCCTCCTCCACCGCCCGCTCGTCGTCGGCCGACCACTGGCGCATCAGCCCTTGCCAGGGATAGCGCCCGCGCGCCACCAGCTCGAAAACCGTCAGCCCTTCCGGGGTGAGCGGCGACTGGGGCAGTATCCCCAGCCGGCGCGATACCGTCCGGGTGGGCAGCTCGTGGATAACCTCACCGTCGAGGCGCACGCAGCCGCCGAGCGGCTTGAGCATTCGGGCGATGGTCGATAGCAGGGTCGATTTCCCGGAGCCGTTGGCCCCGGCCAGTACCGTCATTTTGCCGTGGGGGATCGTCAGATTAATATCGTTGACGATAAGGGTCTGGCCGTATCCGGCCGACAGGGAATCCAGCACAATCCCCTGCTCTGCAGGCATCACCCGCTGTGGCATAACTCGCTCCCGCACCGCAGCGGCGTGGCATCAGGCCCGCTCGGACTGCACTCAAACAAAAATACATCTCATTCTCTTTTGATCATGATGTGAATGAATGTAGTAGTCAATACTCTGTTTTACGCGCAGCGAAAAGGCGCCACCCGTAGCCTGGCGTAGCGACACAACATTAATTAAACCGATTAAAAACAGAAAGATAAATACTATTTTCGCTGTCAATTCCGTCGCCGAAACGCCGCTTTCGCCGGCAGCGCTTTTTTATCTTACATAACGTTTACTACTACATTGCTACGTGGTTGAATGATTCTCAATTACATATCTGAGCGCAAATTATAGCGGATAACGGATAGATAATATTTTTAAGGGCAATGATTTAATTGGCTTTTTCTGTCCGCAAAGGACGGATTCGTTCACGAGAAACAGACAAATGACGCAATCAACTGTCCCTTTCACGACATTGAAAGGGCGTGCACTTTTTTCACTGATTTTTTTGGGTTCCTTTACCTCTCCGGGGATTATCGCCGCACAAACCGCGGTGGAAAAAGATAAAAATACCGCCGACGAAACCATCACGGTGGTGGCCGACGGCAGCCAGCAGAACGCCACCAGCGGCTATCAGCCCCTCAGCAGCGCGACCGCGACGCTGACCTCAATGCCGCTGCTGGATATCCCGCAGGTGGTTAACACCGTCAGCGATCGGGTGCTGGAAGATCAGCACGTCACCTCGCTTGACGAGGCGCTGTATAACGTCGCTAACGTCGTGCAGACCAATACCCTCGGCAGCACCCAGGACGCCTTTACCCGCCGCGGTTTCGGCGCCAACCGCGACGGTTCTATTATGACCAACGGGCTGCGCACCGTCCTGCCGCGCAGCTTCAACGCCGCCGCCGATCGCGTGGAGGTGCTGAAAGGCCCGGCCTCGACGTTGTACGGCATTCTCGATCCCGGCGGGTTGATTAACGTGGTGACCAAACGCCCGGAAAAAACCTTCGGCGGCTCGATTTCGGCGACCTCCACCAGCTTTGGCGGCGGCACCGGCCAGTTTGACGTCACCGGGCCCATCGACGGGACGCGCCTCGCGTACCGGGTCATCGGCGAATATCAGAATGAAGACTACTGGCGCAGCTTTGGCAAAGAGAAGAGCAGCTTTATCGCCCCTTCCCTGACCTGGTTTGGCGACCGCGCCACGGTCAACGTGGCCTACTCGCATCGCGACTACAGTACGCCGTTCGATCGCGGGACGATTTTCGATCTCAATACCAAAAAGGCGGTCAACGTCGATCGTAAGACCCGCTTCGACGAGCCGTTTAATATTACCGACGGCTACTCCGATCTGGCGCAGATTAACGCCGAATACCGGCTTAACGAGGCCTGGACCGCCCGCTTTGACTACAGCTACAGCCAGGATCACTACAACGACGATCAGGCGCGGGTCATGGCCTATGATTCGACCACCGGCGACCTGACCCGCCGCGTGGACGCCACCCACGGCTCAACCCAGAAGATGCACTCGACCCGTGCCGATCTGCAGGGCGACGTGGTGATTGGCGGTTTCTACAATGAGATCCTCAGCGGTATCGCCTACGAGAACTACGATCTGCTGCGCACCGACATGATCCGCTGTAAGAATACCAGGGGATTCAATATCTACAATCCGGTCTACGGCGCCGTCGATAAATGCACCAGCGTGTCGGCGTCCGACAGCGATCAGCGCATTCAGCAGGAGAGCTACGCCGCCTACGTGCAGGACGCGCTCTACCTCAACGACAGCTGGATCGCCGTCGCCGGCGTGCGCTACCAGTATTACACCCAGTACGCCGGCAAGGGGCGGCCGTTTAACGTCAATACCGACAGCAGCGACCAGAAGTGGACGCCGAAATTTGGCCTGGTTTATAAGCTGACGCCGACCATTTCGCTGTTCGGTAACGTGGCGCAGTCGTTTATGCCGCAGTCGTCCATCGCCAGCTATATCGGCAACCTGCCGCCGGAAGAGTCCACCTCTTATGAGCTGGGCGCCAAGTTTGAGCTGTTCAGCGGCGTGACCGCCAATATCGCCCTGTTCGATATCGATAAGCGCAACGTGCTGTACAACGAAACGGTCGGGGATGAAACCATTGCCAAAACGGCGGGCAAGGTGCGCTCGCGGGGCGTGGAGATGGACGTCGCCGGGTCGCTCACCGACAACCTGAGCATCATCGCCAGCTACGGCTATACCGACGCTAAGGTGCTCGACGATCCGGACTACGCCGGCAAGCCGATGCCGAACGTGCCAAAACATACCGGCTCGCTGTACATGACCTATGACGTGCATAACGTCTACGCCAGCAACACCCTGACGCTCGGCGCCGGGGGACACGCGGTCAGCAAGCGTTCCGCCACCAACGGCGCGGACTATTACCTGCCGGGGTACGGCGTCGCGGACGCGTTCGCCGCCTACAAGATGAAGCTGCAGTATCCGGTCACCCTGCAGGTTAACGTTAAGAACCTGTTCGATAAGACCTACTACACCTCTTCAATCGGTACCAACAACCTGGGCAACCAGATTGGCGACCCGCGCGAAGTGCAGTTTACGGTGAAGATGGACTTTTAAGCACCCGACGCTCTCCCGGCGCAGCGGAACGTTGCCGCCGGGAGAGACTCCCCATCGCGAACCCTACCAGTCCTCCGCCTGGCCCAGGATGCGCAAAATATCCTGCCGATGGCCGACCAGCTGCGGATTATCGCGGTGGCGCGGGAAGGGCAACGGCAGCGTAAATTCGGCAATAATTCGCCCCGGACGCGGCGACATCACCAGCACCCTTTCGCACAGCAGCAGCGCCTCTTCAATATCGTGCGTCACCAGCAGGCTGGTATAGCCCTGCTGCTGCCAAAGCGCGATCAGCTCGCGCTGCATGCTGATGCGCGTCAGGGAGTCCAGCTTGCCTAAGGGTTCGTCGAGCAGCAGCAGCCGCGGCTCGTTGAGCAGCGCCCGCGCCAGCGCCGCCCGCTGGGCCATCCCGCCGGAGAGCTGACGCGGCCAGGCGGTGCTAAACGCCTCCAGCCCCATCCGCGCAATCAGCGCGTCGGCCTTTGGCTCCAGCCCTTTTCTCCCCTGCGCCTGCGGCCCGAGCAGCACGTTTTGCCGCACCGTCAGCCACGGATAGAGGGTCGGGTCCTGAAACACCAGGATCCGCTCCGGCCCCGGGGGCCCCATGCGGCGATCGTCGATCTGCACCTGCCCGCTCTGCAGCGTCTCCAGCCCCGCCAGCAGCCGCAGCAGGGTGGATTTCCCGCAGCCGGACGGCCCCAGCAGCGCCACGCTCTCTCCCGGGCGCAGCCGCAGGCTGATATTTTCCAGCACCGGCACCGTCTGGCGGCCCAGCGCAAAGGCGTGGCTCAGATGGGCGATGTCGATGGCCGCACCGGCCGACGTCGCCGTGGTCGCGGTCGTTACCATGTCATGCCTCCCCGCTGCCAGCTCAGCAGCCGGTCGCGTAAAATAAACAGTCCGCTAATCAGGCCGGAACAGAGAAAAGCCATCACCAGCAGCGCAGCGTACATGTTGGGATAGGCCGCCCAGCCCTGCGCCCACTGCAGATAGAAGCCGATCCCCGATTTAACGCCGACCATCTCGGCGACGATCAGCACCGAGAACGAGGCGCCTAATCCCATAAACAGCCCGACGAAGACGTTCGGCAGCGCGGCGGGAATGGCTACCCGCAGGATCAGAAAACGCTGGCTGGCCCCCAGCGTGCGCGCCACGTCGTACCAGGCTTTATCGATGCTCACCACCCCGGACCACGTCAGTACGGTGACCGGAAACCAGGTGCTGAGGGCAATCAAAAAGACGCTGGCCCCGAAGCTGGAAGGGAAGATAAACAGGCACAGCGGCAGCAGCGCCGTTGACGGTACCGGCCCGAGCAGGCGCAGCACCGGATGCAGCCAGTAGCCGATACGCTGCGACCAGCCAATGGCCAGCCCGCTGATAAAGCCGCTGGACGTCCCGAGCAGCACCCCGAGGCTCAGCAGGCCCAGCGAGTGCAGCAGGCTATCGAGCAGGCGCGGCCAGTCGTCATACAGGACTTCGATCAGCGCCTGCGGTGGAGCAAAAAACGGCACCGGCAGCAGCGCGGATTTCGCCGTCAGCCACTCCCACAGGCCGAACAGCACCGGCAGCAGCGCCAGCCATTTCCCGGCATGCTGCAGGCGCCCGCCCCGCTGGCGCCAGTAGCGGTAGCTCAGCGCCAGCAGCAGCAGCCCGCCGGCGATCGCCAGCTGCGTCATCGCCCAGCCTTCGCTGTAGGGCCAGCGCCGCCCGGCATCCGGCCACCTCAGGGTAAAGAGCCCGCCCGCCAGCCACAGCGCGGCGGCCAGCGCGCCTTCAACCCACAGCGCCCCGCCCGCCCGCGGCCGCGACAGCGCCTGCTCAGGCGAATACGTTGGCATAAATACTCTCCGCAAACTGATGAGGATCGGTCCCGGGCTTGATCACCTGCACCCGCTGCAGGTCAATGGCGTACTGGGTCAGCTCTTTGACGAACGCCTCGCCGACGGCGTGGTGGCCGTGGCCCTGGCCGTGAAGGATCCCCGAGACCTCGGCCTCATTGGTATTCAGCGCGTGGGCCATAAACGCCTGCGCCACGCTTTCCGGGTGGGCCGAAGCGTAGCTGTGCGCCTCCAGAATGGCCTGGGTCAGCGCGGCGGCGGCCGGCTTATGGTCCCGCGCCAGCGATCCGCTCACCCCCAGCACGCAGCAGCTCAGGTTGGCGTAATCCCCGCTCATATTGCTGGCGATCAGCTGATACTTGCCGGTCTCCAGCAGGCGATAGCTGAAGGGTTCGCTGCCGCTGATGGCGGCAATCTCGCGCTTGTCGAGCGCCACGCTCAGCAGGTCGGCGGGATAGACCTTCCACTGCACGTCGCTAAGCGGATCGATCCCGTGACGTTTGAGCAAAATGGCGAAGAAGTTTTTATCCGGGCCGGCCATATCGGTCACCCCGATAGTCTGTCCCTTCAGGCTCTCCAGGCCGCCAAACGGCGAATTTTTTGCCGTCAGCAGATTCAGACAGCCGCCGTGCGTCCCGGCGGTGAGCTTGACGTCAAAGCCCTGCTCCAGCGCCTTTAGCCAGCGCAGCGCCATCCCGACGCCGGCGTCCGCCTTGCCGGTGGCTATCGCCTCCAGCAGAACGTCGGTCGAGTTACCAAAATTAACGAACTCCACGTCGAGGTTGTACTTGCTGAAAAACTTCTGCTGCTCGGCCACCGCGACCGGCGCAAGGCACACCGCGCTTTTGTTGATCGCCAGCCTGATTTTGTAGGGTTCAGCCAGGCGCAGCGCCAGGTTTTCCCCCTCGACGGGCATCGCCGCCATATCGTGCGCCCACAGCGGCCAGGCCGTCGCCGCCAATGCCGTACCGACGCTCAGCTGAAGAAAACGGCGGCGGGAAAAAGAGGTCTGGATCATGGCGTGGTCTCCTGATGAGCCGTTTGTGCAGGGACGGTAAAGCCGTCATCAAAGGTCGGCGTGACGTCCAGCCTGGCGCGGATCAGCCCGTTGGCCTGATAAAAATCGGCGGTGGCCTGCTGCTGGGCGACGATCCGCGAGTCCAGGCGCTGCCACTGCGATTGCCGGTTGGCGAACTGCGCCCGGGCGATCTCCGGCGGGAAACGAATGATCTCCCCGAGGGTTTTGCCGTAGCTGTCCAGATTGGCATAGGCCCAGCGCTCGGCGCCCGCCAGGCGATGCAGATAGTCCTGCAGCGCCGCCCGTTTAGCCGGATCCTTAAGGCTGGCGTCGGTGGCCGCCAGGAAGGTATTTCCGGGCAGCAGCCCCTTGCCGCTGACCAGAATTTGCCCCTCAGCGGTTTTCACCAGTTGGGTGGTGTAGGGCTCCCAGGTCGCCCAGGCATCCACCGATCCGTTGAGCAATGCCACTTTGGCATCCACCGGGCCGAGGAAGACCCACTGCACGTCTTTGGGCGATATTCCCGCCTGCTCCAGCGCTTTGAGGGCGACAAAGTGGCCGATGGACCCTTTCCCGGTTGCGATGCGTTTGCCCTTTAAGTCCGCCGCGCTTTTCAGCGGGCTGCCCGGCGGGACCAGCACCGCGGTGCCGGCGGGGTTGCTTTTATCGACGGCGATCGCCTTTACCGGCGCGCCGTTGGCGAGGGCGAAGAGCAGCGGCGCATCGCCGATAATCCCGGCATCAACCGCACCGGCGTTCAGCGCTTCCGCCAGCGGCGCGGCGGCGGGAAACTCCGCCCACTTGATGTCGTAGTTCAGGTTTTGCAGCGCATTCGCGGCTTCAAGCTGCGAGCGCATGCCGCCCTTTTGATCGGCAATGCGCAGGGTGACGCGCTCCTGCGCCGCCGCATGGGCGCTCAGCGCCAGCAGCACGAGCGCCGCGGCTAAAGGGGTTCTCTTTCGTTCGCGCATGGTGGTTATCCTTATAATTGAAAAGCCTGTTTGCCCGCCGCCTGCCAGGCGCTGTCGCTCTGCGGCGTATGCACTCGCCCGCACAGCACGTTGCGATAGTGACGCTCCAGAGGGTGCTGGCGGCTGAGCCCGTGATTGCCGGTGAGCTCCAGCGCCAGGCCAACCGCCGAAATGGCGTTGTCGGTGATGGTCACCTTCGCCAGATTGGCTTCAGCGGCGGTGAATCCCAGCTCGGCCGCCCGCTGCAGCAGGCAGCGGTTGGTCAGCAGCGCGCTGTCGATCTGCCCGACTTTCTCCTGCACCCGCGGCAGCTGGCTGAGAGGCTGCCCAAGACTTCCCGGGATACGTGTACGCAGCCAGCCCAGCAGCCAGTCGCGCGCGGCGCGAGCGACGCTGTCGTAAATAGCCGCCAGCAGCGCCGCGTGGCGGTTGGCAAACAGCCGCGTCTGTTCGGCATTCGGCCCCGGCGGCGTCGCCGCGGGCCAGGTCTCCACCGCGCTCTCCGGCGCCAGCAGCACGTCGCGAAAGCGTGCTTCATGGCTGCCGGTGGCGCGCATGCCGGCGTGATCCCAGCTTTTAATAATGGTGACACCGTCACTTTTAGCCGGCACCAGCCAGGTCCCCACCCGCGGGTCGGGGTCATCGCTTCGCGCCCAGACCGCCAGCCAGCTCAGCCCCTCAACGCCGGTGGTGTAGAGCTTGTGGCCGTTGAGCCGCCAGCCCTGCGCGGTACGGGTAGCGACGGTTTGCGGCAGGCCGCCGCGCGCCGGGGAGCCGAGCTCTGGCTCAACCCGCAGGCTGTTGATCAGCCCTCCGCGTTCGACGGCGTCGCGAAAGACCCGCTCGCGCAGCGGCTCCGCCCAGCCTTCGCTCTCCGCCAGCCGCAGATGGTGCAGATACTGCATGCAGACGATCAGCGCCGTCGCCGGCTCGCCCCACGCGATGGCGGAAATCGCCTCCTGCAGCTGCGGGAGATCCGCCTGCGCGCCGCCGTAGCGCCGCGGCGTGGCCAGGCTCAGAAAGCCCTCCCGGTGCAGCAGGTCGAGGTTATGGCGGGGAAATTCGCCGCTCTGGTCAAGTTCTGCCGCCCGTTCCGCCGTCTGCCGGCGGATATTCGTCAGCCGCTGCGGCCAGCTGGCCGTCGGCTGAGGCGAAGCCTGGGGAGGCGTGCTCACGATACCCGCGCCTTAGCCGCCCGCAGCGCCGCCTTTTCGCGGGCGATCGGCAGCAGCGCCTTGCCGTACTCCTGCGCATCGTTGAGCGGGTCGAAGCCGCGGATCAGGAAGTTGTGCACCCCGAGGTCGTAGTAGTCGAGCAGCGCGTCGGCAACCTGTTCCGCCGTGCCCACCAACGCGGTGGAGTTATGTCCGCCGCCCACCAGCTTCGCAATACCGGTCCACAGGCGCTTATCCACCACGTTCCCCTGCTCCGCCGTCGCCCGCAGGCGCTGGGCGCCGACGCTCTCCGGCTTGGCCTTAAATCCGCCATCGGTCTGCGCCGCGCGCTCGGAGGCAACGTGTAAAATATGCTCGGCTTTTTCCCAGGCCTGCGCTTCGCTATCGGCGATAATCGGTCGGAAGGAGACGCTGAAGTCAATTTCGCGCTGGTGCTTTGCCGCTTCAGCCCGCACCCGCTTCACCGTCTCCTGGGTTTGTCCCAGCGATTCGCCCCACAGGGCAAAGACATCGGCGTGCTTACCGGCCACCCGAATGGCGGCCTCTGAGGAGCCGCCAAAATAGAGCGGAATATGCGGTTTTTGCAGCGGACGAATGGCCGACCATGCCTGCTCGGCCTGGTAGAACTCGTTGGCGATATCGACCGGCTGCTCTGCGGTCCAGATTTTGCGTACCGTCTCAAGGAAGGCGTCGGTGCGCGCATAGCGCTGGTCGTGATTGAGATAGTCGCCGTCGCGGCGCTGTTCGGCATCGTTGCCGCCGCTGATAATATGCACCGCGAGGCGCCCACCGAGCAGGTGCTCAAGGGTGGCGAATTTACGCGCGGCGAGCGTGGGCGAGACAAAACCCGGGCGGTGGGCGAGCAGAAAGCTGATTTTTTGCGTCGACAGCCCGGCCAGGGCGGTAACCAGGAAGCCATCGGGCTGATCGGACCAATGCCCCACCAGCAGCCGGTCAAAGCCGGCGGCCTCGTGAGCCTGAGCAAAACGAACGATATAGTCGCGGTCAAAAATCGGCCCTGCCGGGGCGATAGTTTCGGACGCGAGACGGTGGCCGATCATGCCGAGAAACTGAATGCTCATACAAACTCCTTGGGTCAGGGTAACGGGCCGGCCGCGGCGGCGGCGCAATATCGTTACCCTATACATCGGAGATTAATGAACAAAATGCATTTTTATCATATCTTAATATGCCAAATAAGCATTTAGATAAATTATAGCTGTTTTTCAGTCAGATAAAGCCAGCTGCTGGACGATTTTGGCGGCAAAAAAAGTCAGCGGCTGCTGGAGATTAGCCAGATTCTGGGCGCTGATTTGCCACAGGCAGACCGCGGGCTGGAAATCGGCCAGCGCCAGGATACTAATCTCATCGCGCCACGGGCTGGCTGCCAGCGCCGCCCGGGGGACGATACCCAATCCCAACCCCTGCGCCACCAGGCCAATCTGCAGCTGGGCACCCGCGGTCTCGGTATTCAGCTGCAGCCGCAGCCCCTGGGCCTGCAGCTCGCGGATCAATCCCGCCCGCAGCCCGCAGCCGTCGGGATTGAGCACCCAGCCGTGCGCCGCGCACTCCCGCAGCGTCCCGGCGGAGAGGCGCAGGCTCCTGCCGGCAATTACCACGATATCCAGCGGACAGAGCAGCCGCCCGCTGTAGCCCTCCGCGAAGGCCTGCTGCGCCGGGCCCATCGCCAGCACGCCGTCAAGCTCGACGCTCTCCAGACGCTTCTGCAGCTGGCCGCTCCAGCCGCAGGTCACCTGCGGCTGGAGGTGCGGGAACTGCTGATGCAGCGCCGTCAGCGCCGGCTGGAGGGCGATTTCCGCCACGCTTTGCGGCAGGCCGAGGCGCAGAACCCCGCGCGGCTCCGCCTCCGGGTCCAGCAGCCCGTAGAGCTTTTTGGTTTCCCGCTTGATGGTCAGACACTGCTCGTAGACGCGATGCCCGGCGGCGGTCAGGGTCAGCGGCCGGGTCTGCCGCTCCAGCAGGGTCACGTTCAGCGTCTGCTCCAGCCGCTGCAGCCGACGGGTGATCGCCGACTGGGTAATGCCCAGATATTCCGCCGCCTGATTCAGGGAGGAGAACTGCACGGTGGCTAACAGAGCGTCGATGTCGTCAATGCGCATAGATTCCTTAGAGTCGGCCTCGCCAGGCTCTTAATGTTTATTTTGCATATTAATATATGCGGAAATTGCATTTAAATAATATTAACGCCTTTGTTAGCGTATTGACCAGCCCCTCTGACAGGAACCGATGATGAGCACATCCCGACTGGAAAAATTACGCCATTTTATTCAAGACGTTGACGTCCTGCATCGCGAGATCGGCCAGCCGGAGCCGCTGCTGGACGCGGTGGCCCTGCGGCTGGCGGCGCTGGTGAAGCAGGATGACTGGCTGCCGGACGAATACGCCCTGCCGCATCCCCACCATTATCAGCAGTATCTGCTGCACGCCGACTCCGGGCAGCGCTTTTCAATCGTCAGCTTCGTCTGGGGGCCGGGACAATCGACGCCGATCCACGACCACCGGGTGTGGGGCGCGATCGGCATGCTGCGCGGGGCGGAGGAGAATCAGCGCTACCGCCTCGATGACGCCGGCACGCCGGTGGCTGACGGTATCGCCCAGCGCCTCTCCCCCGGCGAGGTCGAGAAAGTCTCCGCCCGCGACGGCGATATTCACCGGGTCAGCAACGCGCTGGCGGATAGCGTGTCCATCAGCATCCACGTCTACGGCGGCAATATCGGCGCCGTCAGGCGCGCCGTGTATACCCCGGAAGGACTCAGCAAACCCTTTATCTCCGGCTACTCCAACCGCCATTTACCCAATCTCTGGGATCTCTCTAAGGATAATTAATATGCCCGAACACTCCCTACGCCAGGCCGCACAGATCCGCCAGGCGCTGCTCGACGGCGCGGAGCTGGCGCTGATTGACGTGCGTGAAGAAGCGCACTTCGCCACCGCGCATCCGCTGTTCGCCGCAAACCTGCCGCTCAGCAAGCTGGAGCTGGAAATCAGCCGCCGGGTGCCGCGCCTGACGACGCCGATAACCGTTTACGACAACGGTGAAGGTCTTGCCATCGTCGCTCTCGAACGCCTGCGCGAGTGGGGCTACCGGGACGTTGCCCTGCTCGACGGGGGGCTGGCGGGCTGGCAGCGCAGCGGCGGAGAGCTGTTTCAGGACGTCAACTCCCCGAGCAAAGCGTTTGGCGAGCTGGTTGAGAGCCAGCGCCACACGCCTTCGCTGAGCGCGCAGGAGGTGCAGGCGCTGATTGACGGCCCGCAGCCGGTGGTGGTGCTCGACGCCCGACGCTTCGATGAGTATCAGACCATGAGTATTCCCGGCAGCATCAGCGTTCCCGGGGGCGAGCTGGCGCTACGGGTTGACGGCCTCGTAGGCTCGGAGCAGACGCCGATCGTGGTTAACTGCGCGGGACGCACCCGCAGCATTATCGGCGCCCAGTCGCTGCGCAACGCCGGAGTGCGTAATCCGGTCTACGCCCTGCGTAACGGCACCATCGGCTGGACGCTGGCCGGACTGGCGCTGGAGCATGGCCAGCAGCGGCGCTATGACCCGGCGCAGCAGCCATCGACGGCGCGGCGCCAGCAGGTGCGCGCGCTGGCCGAAAGCGCCGGGGTGACGTTTATTGATGAGACTACGCTGCAGCGCTGGCGACGCCAGGAGGATCGCACCACCTATCTGTTCGACGTCCGCAGCCCGGAGGAGTACGCCGCCGGCCACCTGCCCGGCAGCCTTAGCGCTCCCGGCGGACAGCTGGTGCAGGAGACCGACCACCACGCCAGCGTGCGCGGCGCGCGGATCGTCGCGCTGGACGATGACGGCGTTCGCGCGGCCATCACCGCCTCGTGGCTGGCGCAGATGGGCTGGGAGGTCGCGGTACTGCGCGAAACGAATCCGGCAGTGTTTAGCGAGCGCGGCGTACCGGCAGCCAGCGTCCCGCCGGCCCCGGTAGCGAAAGAGATAGCCCCCCAGCGGCTGGCGGAGCTGCTGAATGAACCGGGCACCGTGGTGCTGGATTTCACCACCAGCGCCAACTACGCGGCGCGGCATATACCCGGCGCCTGGTGGCTGGTGCGCTCCGAACTCAGGCAGGCGCTGGAGGCGATCCCGCCCGCCGAGCGCTACGTACTCACCTGCGGCAGCAGCCTGCTTGCGCGTTACGCTGTCACCGAAGTCGCGGCGCTCACCGGTAAGCCGGTAGAGCTGCTGCGCGGCGGCACGCTGGCGTGGATAGCGGCGGACCTGCCGCTGGAACGGGGCAATACGCGGCTGGCAAGCGAAGCCAGCGACCGCTATCGCCGCCCGTACGAGGGAACGGATAACTCTCCCGAGGCGATGCAGGCCTATCTGGACTGGGAGTTCGGGCTCGTCGATCAGCTGGCGCGCGACGCCACCCACGGCTTTAGGGTGCGCTAGCCGGCGCTGCCGCGTTTACGCAGCGGGCGCACGCATAATCCACGAGTACTGGAAGCTTTTCGCTGCCGGGAAATGGGTGCGCCGGCGGAAGGAGCCCAGCGTCTGCGGCGTGCAGTAGGTGCAGCTGCCCAGCCACTCGACGTTTTCATCCGCCACGCCGGCGCGCAGCAGCAGCAGCCCGGCAAAGGCCCGCAGGTCGAACCACAAACTCTCCGGCTCCGTCCCCCGGGCCTGCTCTGCCCTGGCAGGCTGCGCGGGGCGCCGATGGAACAGGCGGTCGCTATGCTGCCGCGCCAGCTCCCCCGCCGGCATCGCCAGCAGGGTCTGATAAAATTCGCCGGAGACTTCATAGCAGCAGGCGTGGATATGCGGCCCGATCGCCACCACTATCTCCTCCGGCGCCACCCGATGCTGGCGGAACAGCGCCAGGCTGTTTTCGACGATGCCGCTCGCCGCCCCGCGCCATCCGGCATGGACGCTGCAGACGTAGCGCCCGTCGCGGGAGGCCATCAGCATCGGCAGGCAATCCGCGGTCACCACCCCTACCTTCTGCCCGCTCAGGGCGGTGAACACCGCGTCGGCGTGCGGCCGTTCGGCCAACGGGAGCTGATAGTGATGGACAACATTGCCGTGCACCAGCTTAACCGGCGCCATCTCGGCGTAGGGAAAAGCGGCGGTCTCGTGCACGTCGAGGAAGGCGTGGCGGATGCCGGGAATAGCGTTTAACAACCGGGATTGAAAGGACATGATGGCGGCAAAATGAATTAATGATGATTTACCGTATGCCAAAGTGGGCGGATGCGCAAGGCGGCGGCCCTATGGTCACCGTCAGCCGCTGTTTGCCCCGCTTAGCCTGCGCTACCGCGCCGGCTAAGTCTGGGCGATCCTGGGCGATTCTGGGCGCTAACGGACGCGGAAAAAGCACGCTGCTTGATATGCTGACCGGCGTGCTGGCGCCGCTCGGCGGACGGTTTGAATCGATCGGCGGCACCGCTATCGTGCCGCAGTTTACGATCCGCCGCTGAGCGGCAAAAAGCCCGCCGCGCGCAGGTAGCCCCGCCTGCCGCAGCGCCTGCGGATGCTGGCCGTTGGCGGAGGCGAAAACCGAGCAGCGCTCCCCGGCCTCAATTCGCTCGCGCAGCAGGCCCGTGGGGCCAAAATGCGCCTCGACCGCAATGCCGGTAAGCTGATGAAAACGCGCCAGCAGCGGGACAAAGGCGCCTTTCAGGCTCCCCGCCGCCAGCAGAACGATACGCGGTGTCATGGATCTCTCGCTCAAGTCCGGAAATGGCGGCTAGGGTAACCGGCCCGAGCGCGTTTCAGTAGCGAATTTCCGCCAGCTCCCGCAGCCGCTCCGGCGTCGCCACCGGCAAACTGAAAAAGCGCAGATAGGCAGGGATCATCTCAAACAGCATGTCGGTCCCGCGCTGGATAGCGCAGCCCCGCGCCTGTGCCGCCCGCAGCAGCGGCGTCATTTCGTGGGTCATCACCACTTCGCCCACCCAGCAGGCGGGCGACAGCCGCTGCGGGTCCAGCGGCAGCGGGTCGTCGGCCTTCATCCCCAGCGGCGTGGCGTTGACCACCAGGTCATGCCCCTGCGGATCGCGCTGCATCAGGCTGAGATCCAGCGCCGGATAGTGCTGCAGCAGGCGCCCGGCCAGCGCCGGCGCCGCCTGCGGATGGCTATCGTAGAGCGTCAGGGCGCTGACCCCCGCCGCCGCCAGCGACGCGGCGATCGCCGAACCGACGCCGCCGCAGCCGACCACCAGCGCCCGTGCGCCCTGAGGCTGAAAACCCTTGCGGCGGAGGCCTAGAACGAAGCCGTCGCCGTCAAACATGTCCCCGCTCAGGCTGCCGTCGGCCTCGCGGCGAATGGCGTTGCACGCCCCGGCAATGGCCGCCGCCGGGCTAAGATGCTGCACCAGGCCGCAGGTGGCAATCTTGTGCGGCATGGTGACCAGCGCGCCGACGATGTTGGTCATCGAGAACAGCGGCGCGATAAAGGCGGCATAATCCTCCGGTTTGACCCCCATCGGCACCACTTTGACGTCCACCTGCTGGTTTGCCAGCCACGGGTTATAAATCATCGGCGCCTTAAAACTGGCGGTCGGATAGCCAAGATGCGCTATCAGCCGCGTGTTGCCACTAATCACCATGTTGTGCCCCTTTCCTTATTTTGCCAGCTCGATACGTTTGACGTCGCCAAGAATAAACAGATACGCCACCACCCCGAGCAGCGCCGCGCCGCCGATATAGACAAGCGCGTAGAAGAAGCTGCCGAAGGCCGCGACGATAAAGCCAATAATCAGCGGCGTGAGGATCCCGGCCAGGTTGGTGCAGAAGTTAAACAGCCCGCCGGTCAGCCCACCCAGCCCCTGCGGGGCGATATCGGAAATCAGCGTCCAGCCGAGGCCGACCATCCCCTGGCCAAAGAAGGCGAAGGACATCACGAGGATCACCGCCAGATCGCTGGTCAGCCAGTTGGCGGAGATAATCGTGCTGGCCATCAGCAGGCCGGCAACGATAGGCAGCTTGCGCCCAATGTTCGCCGAGCCGGTGGCCTTCAGCAGCTTGTCGGATACCCAGCCGCCGAACATCACCCCTCCGGCGGCGGCGAGGAACGGCATGATGGCGAAGAAGCCCACTTTCAGCCACGGCATGTGGCGCTCGGTCGCCAGGTAGGTTGGGAACCAGGTCAGGAAAAAGACCAGTACCGTATTGCCGGCAAACTGACCGATGCTGGCGCCGAGGATCTGCCGCTTGCCGAGCAGCTGGCGGACCAGCGGCCAGCTGAAGACCATGCGCTGCTGCGTCGCGTTAGTCATGCCGCCGCCGCTGGCAATATGCTCGCGCTCCTGCTGGCTCAGCTGCGTATCCTCATGCGGATCGCGATAGCAGCGCCACCACACCAGCGCAAAGAGCACGCCGACCGCGCCGACGCTGATAAACAGCGTTCGCCAGCCGAAGCTGCCCATGATCCAGAACAGCAGCGGCGAGAAGCAGGCCAGCCCCAGATATTCGCCCACCGTATACACCGCGGTGGCTTTGGCCCGCTCCTGCTGGGGGAACCAGGCGCTGACGACCCGGCTGTTGACCGGAAAGCACGGCGCTTCGCTGACCCCAAGGCCAAAACGGCAAAGCAGCAGCGTCTTGAGGCCAATCGCCATGCCGTGAAACAGGGTAAACAGCGACCACAGGGCCAACGACAGGAAATAGGTCACCTTGTTGCCGAAGCGGTCGAGGAACAGGCCGCCGGGGATCTGCGCCAGCGTGTAGGTCCAGGCGAAGGCGGAGAAGACGATCCCCATCACCGCAGCGTCAATGCCGAGCTCGGCGGTTAGGCTGGGGGCCGCAATGCCTAACACCGTGCGGTCAAGGTAGTTAATCATCGTACCGACGGCCAGCAGCGAAAGGATCCCGATCCGCCGCCGGGAGCGGCGAGCGGTGGTCGCGGTCTCTGCCGTCGCCGCGTGGTTATGGCTATAAGAACTCATAGTCGTTTCCTGTCATAGACACGTTATCACCCGCGCTTTTTGCGCGGACGGCAGGAACGTTGCCGCCTTAGCGCAGCGCGAATGATGCGGTGCGTGGGGTGCAGATGAATGTTGTTATTGTATGGGTGATACGCACTCAATGAACCATTTGATACAACCTAGCCGTACTGCATCGCCGAAAGGCGTACCGCCGCGTTTGCCGCGCCGTAGAGCGCGTAGCCGCCGCGTCTTTCGGTCAATTCAAAGAAAAAACGCCCCGATGAGAACGGTCGGGTGTAGAGATGCAGAAATTCGCCGCCCTGACCATCGCGGTCGTAGAGGATCTGCAGACGTTTGAGCTGCGCCGCGCGCTCGTCGGCGCCAAAGCGCGCCACCAAATCCTCGTAGTAGTTTGCCGGGATCGGCAGCGCGTCGAGGGAGACCTCAGGCAGGCTATCGAGGGTGGCCGGCAGATCCCGGCAGGCGAAGGCCGCATGCTGCAGCCCCGCGCCCTGATAACAGGCAACGGAGCGGGCAATCTGCGTCGCGCGGCTTTGAGAAATATTCAGCGCCAGGCGGATGTTGCCCTGCGGGCTGTGCACCGCGAGGCTGCGCACCAGACCGTACGGGTCCGGCAGCGTCTGTTCATGTTCGAGCGTAAAGCCGAAGACCGTGCGGAAGAAGATAATCCAGTTGTCACGGCTGTCCGCCTCCATCCCGAGCGCCAGGTGATCGATGCCGCTGTAATCATCGCGCACGGCCGCAGGCGGCTGCAGGTGGAAATCGCGGGCATAGATATCGTCCCCGTGCTCAATCAGATAAATCAGGCTGCCGTCCGGGGCGCAAACCGCCGGGATCGGGCTTTCATTCGGCCCGGCGTCGCCCTGCCAGGTGGCGTAGCCGTAGGCGCGAGCGCGGGCAATGATCGGCGCGCTGCGGCTGACGCCGAGGGCCATCGCGCACAGCGAAACCCCGTGGCGCTGGTGGAAATGGTCGGCCCAGCTGTGCGGCTGAAAGTTGACGATGGCGCGTGCCGCACCGTTACGCCACAGCGCCACCTGCTTGGAGCGATGCAGCCCCTCCTGCTGAAAACCCAGCTGCGCCAGGCGCTGGCCGAGGGTTTTCGCCTCGGACGGGCTGGCGGCAAACTCAATAAACTCCAGCCCGGCGTAGTGCGCGGGCTCCGGCGCGTCAAACAGCGGCGCATCGCTGCTCGCCAGCTGGCGCCGGGTCTGCTCTTCCAGCCACAGCAGCGAGCGGTAGCCGTCCTTCGCCGTCGCGCCGTTCGGCGAGGCGCGAAAACCATCGTTAAAGATCTCCAGCGACCACGGGCCGCGATAGCCGCAGCGGGTCAACTCGCAGGCAAAATCCACCAGCGGCAGCTGCCCCTGGCCGGGGAAGCAGCGGAAATGGCGGCTCCATTCGAGGACATCCATCTTCATCAGCGGCGCGTCGGCAAGCTGCAGGAAGGTGATTTTATCCACCGGCACTTCGTGCAGGCGCGCCAGATCATCGCCGCGCGCGAGGATATGGAAGCTGTCGAGCACGATGCCCATTGCCGGACTGTTGACCGCTTTTACCCGCTCCCAGGCCTGATGCCAGAGGTTAACGTGCGTTCCCCAGGCCAGCGCCTCATAGCCGACGATAATCCCCTCCTGCTCCGCCAGATCCGCCAGAGCGCGAAGGTCGGCCACCTGCAGGGCAATATCGGCGGAGCACTCCGGCTGTACGTTGCTGCACAGCAGCATGGTGTCGCAGCCGAGCTCGTGCATCAGCGCGAATTTTCGTTTCGCGCGCGCCAGATTGGCCGCAAACTGCGTGCGGCTGGCGCCTTCAAAATCGCGAAAGGGTTGAAAAAGCGTGATTTTTAGCCCTAAATCAGCCGCCAGGTTACGAATATCCGCCGGCGTGCCCGTATAATAGAGCAGATCGTTTTCGAAGATTTCGACGCCCTGATAACCCGCAGCGGCAATGGCGTGAAGCTTTTCAGGTAAGGTACCGGAAATCGAGACGGTGGCGATTGAGCGCAGCATAGATCCTCGTGTCATCAGCGGACGTGAGCCCTGAATATGTATCATTTGGTTCACTCGCGCCACATGAGGTTGCTAAATTGTGATCGTTATGTGTATTTTTTGTCTCTCAGAATAAAGGAGTGGTTATGTCCGTGGTTGCTCATGATGAAGCACAATCCCTGAAAGAGCGGATCTTCGCCGCCGCGATTGCCGTATTTGCCGAACACGGGCTTTCGGGGGCGCGGATGGAGCAAATTGCCGTCGAAGCGCAGACCACCAAGCGGATGGTGGTCTACTACTTCAAAAGCAAAGAGCAGCTGTATCAGGCGGTTCTGCAGCACGTCTACGCCCGCATCCGCGAGACGGAGCAGCAGCTCGGGCTGGCGCAGCTTCCGCCGGTTGAGGCGCTGGTTCAGCTGGTGAAGTGGAGCGTGCGCTATCACGCGACGCACGCCGACTTTATGCGCGTTATCTGTATGGAGAATATGCAGCGCGGGAAGTGGCTGCAGGCGTCCGGGCAGCTAAAACCGCTGAACCGAACCGCCCTGTCTATCCTCGAGGATATTCTCCAGCGCGGGCAGCAGCAGGGAATTTTTCAGGCCGGGCTTGAGGCGCGGGACGTCCATCGGCTGATCAGCAGCTTTAGCTTTTATCAGGTCTCGAACTTTTACACCTTCAACAGCCTCTATCTCGACGATCCGCTGCCGGAAATCGACGATGAAGCGATGGTCGCCCACCACTGCGATATCGCGGTAAAAGCGGTGGTGCGCTTCGTTATATCCTGAAGCCTGAAACGCGGCCGTCGGCGTTATTCATGCCCGGATAAGGCGTGAATAACCCGGGTCATCGCTTCATGCGTTAGCTCAGAGCGGGCGATTTTTGAATTGGCCAGCGCGGTGCGCACGACGCCGGCAATCACGATATGTTTCGGTTCCTGACCAAGATCGCGCATTTCGAGCACCACTTTCCCCACCACGCGGCACATTTCCTGGTATAACTCGTCGTCTTTTGCTCGGTTTCCCATCGAATTTCGCTCACAAATTATCATTATCAATCAAATCATTATTGATATGTTTTCCGTATAAATCAAACCAGCCCGCCGTTTCTTCGCTAATGGCGAATTTCCGCAACAAAACCACGGTAAAAACCGCGCGTGGGGCCGATTTAGCCTGGCGGATGGCGAAAATTTGTGTTGCATATAAGATTGTAATTGGTGTGAGTTTTGTTGCGTTTGTATAACGAAAAATGAAACGTTGTTTTCATTTTCCTTTTTTGTTTCATCGTCGTATAATGCACACCGAATCTTTCTTGAATGGTTTCAGCACATTGGACTGCATGACTAAAAGCATACAAAATTGCCTCTTTTCATGGGCTGAACCGCCAGCACACATTCTTCTGCACGCTTTTTTGTTGTCACCTATCCTTAGAGCGTGCCATAGCAACTTTCGCAATACAGGTTTGACTCCACGGCACTGCGCCCACGGAGCGAGATTCCCCAATCCTTCACAACTTAAAGACTAATACCTTCATGAAAAAGACCAAAATCGTTTGCACCATCGGTCCGAAAACCGAATCCGAAGAGATGTTAACCAAGATGCTGGACGCGGGCATGAACGTCATGCGTCTGAACTTCTCTCACGGCGACTATGCTGAACACGGTCAGCGCATCAAGAACCTGCGCAATGTGGTGAGCAAAACCGGTAAAACCGCCGCTATCCTGCTGGATACCAAAGGTCCGGAAATTCGCACCATCAAGCTGGAAGGCGGCAACGATGTCTCCCTGAAAGCGGGCCAGACCTTCACCTTCACCACTGACAAATCCGTGGTCGGCAACAACGAAATCGTCGCTGTCACCTATGAAGGTTTTACCTCTGACCTCTCCGTAGGCAACACCGTCCTGGTTGACGATGGTCTGATCGGCATGGAAGTGACCGCCATCGAAGGTAAAAACGTTATCTGTAAAGTGCTGAATAACGGCGACCTCGGCGAGAACAAAGGCGTTAACCTGCCGGGCGTCTCTATCGCTCTGCCGGCGCTGGCTGAGAAGGACAAACAGGATCTGATCTTCGGCTGCGAACAGGGCGTTGACTTTGTTGCCGCATCCTTTATCCGTAAGCGCTCTGACGTGGTAGAAATCCGCGAGCACCTGAAGGCTAACGGCGGCGACAACATCCAGATCATCTCCAAGATCGAAAACCAGGAAGGCCTGAACAACTTCGACGAAATCCTTGAAGCCTCTGACGGCATCATGGTTGCTCGTGGTGACATGGGCGTTGAAATCCCGGTTGAAGAAGTTATCTTCGCCCAGAAAATGATCATCGAAAAATGTATCCGCGCGCGCAAAGTGGTTATCACCGCGACCCAGATGCTGGACTCCATGATCAAGAACCCGCGTCCGACCCGTGCGGAAGCTGGCGACGTTGCTAACGCCATCCTTGACGGCACCGACGCCGTGATGCTCTCCGGCGAATCGGCCAAAGGTAAATACCCGCTGGAAGCCGTCACTATTATGGCGACCATCTGCGAGCGTACCGACCGCGTGATGACCAGCCGTCTGGAGTTCAACAACGACAACCGCAAGCTGCGCATCACCGAAGCCGTGTGTCGTGGTGCCGTTGAGACCGCCGAAAAACTGGAAGCGCCGCTGATCGTCGTCGCCACCCAGGGCGGTAAATCCGCTCGCGCCGTGCGTAAATACTTCCCGGATGCCACCATCCTGGCGCTGACCACCAACCAGACCACCGCCCGTCAGCTGGTGCTGACCAAAGGCGTTGTACCGCAGCTGGTTGAGCAGCTGGCCTCTACCGACGACTTCTACCGTCTGGGCAAAGAGCTGGCCCTGCAGAGCGGTCTGGCGCGTAAAGGCGACGTTGTTGTGATGGTCTCCGGTGCGCTGGTTCCTAGCGGAACAACCAATACCGCATCCGTGCACGTGCTGTAATAATTTACAGGTTAATAGCTGTTTTTTTAAAGGCGCCTCCCTGAGGCGCTTTTTTTTTATTCAATCACTAGCTACTCTTAATAAAAATGCAAATCGGAATTTACTATTTAATAAGAGATTATCTAAGATGAATCCGATGGAAGCGTCCTGTTTTCACACAGCTTTTTAAACTAATCTGCCAAATTCGTTGTTTCTTTGAGCGAACGATCAAAAATAGGCGTATTACCGTAAAAAAATATTCTCATCCCAAAAAAGTTTGTGTAATACTTGTAACGCTACATGGAGATTAACTCAATCTAGAGGGTATTAATAATGAATCGTACTAAACTGGTACTGGGCGCGGTAATCCTGGCTTCTACTATGCTGGCTGGTTGTTCTAGCAATGCTAAAATCGACCAACTGTCTTCTGACGTTCAGACTCTGAACGCTAAAGTTGACCAGCTGAGCAACGACGTGAACGCAATCCGTTCTGACGTTCAGGCTGCTAAAGACGACGCAGCACGCGCTAACCAGCGTCTGGACAACCAGGCTACTAAATACCGTAAGTAATAGTGCCTGTGTAATAGAAATGGCGCACATTGTGCGCCATTTTTTTTGCCCCGCTCTGCCCGATTTACTGCACTCTTTTGCTCTCATCCACCGGCGCATTCTGCACCGACAAATTCGATACCGCCCCTCCAGCACTGCTCTGCTCACCGCCAGAAACCACCACCGGATAGCCCGCTCGTCTTGACAGCGCGCGCTTCAGCTGCGCCTCATCAACGGACTTATCGCCGGAAAACTGATGGAATTCTGCCGGCAGCGTATAGGCAATGGTGCGGGTATTACCGCTTTCATCCTGCGACAGCGGCCGATGCACCTCGACGTAGCGCCTGCCGTCCGGCTCAACCGCAAACTTCACCGGCTGATTGATGATGCGTACCGGCGTTCCGGTCTTCACCTGGCTAAAGAGCGCCTGAATGTCGGCGGCGTTCATGCGCATACAGCCGGAGCTGACCCGCAGGCCAACGCTGTCCGGCGCGTTGGTGCCGTGAATGAGGTATTCGCCGTTACCGTACGCCAGACGCAGCGCATAGCGTCCCAGAGGGTTGTTTGGCCCCGCCGGGATAACGGGCGGCAGCTTAATCCCTTTCTCCAGCGAGCGGGCGCGGATGCCCGCCGTCGGGGTCCAGGTTGGATTGGGGATCTTCTGCCCAACGCGGGTGGCCATCTCCGGCGTTTCCAGACCAAGCTGGCCAATGCCGAGCGGATAGACCTGAACCAAATTTTGCCCCGGCGGGAAGTAGTACAGCCGCAGCTCCGCCAGGTTCACCACAATCCCCTCCCGAGGCGTGTCGGGCAGCAGCATCTGCGACGGGATCAGCACCTGGGTGCCCGGTTTAGGTTCCACCGGCGCCAGCGTATCGTTAGCTTCGAGGATCAGCATTGCCGCGGTATCAAAGTGACGAGCAATCGCCTGCAGGTTGCGATCCCCCTCCTGTACCGTCCAGAATTGATTTTGACCAATGATCCTGCTGTTAGCAGGAGGAAGTGGGTAATCTACCGCCCAGGCGCCGTGCTGAGCGCTCAGGGCCGTCAGAAGGGATATCGTGAGGAGAGTCGCGCGTTTCATACTGAGATTCCTTCTTTCGCTAATAAAACGCCAGGATCTGTATATCGGCGGGAAACGCGTTCCCACCGAACGTAACAGAATGAAATCTACCTGTTTATTCTAGCTAAGATTTGCGGCTTTCGCGCGAATTGCGCGAATCATGGCTTCCAGCCCCTGCGACCGCGATGGCGTAAGGTGCTGAGTCAGCGCCATCTTTTCAAACCACGGGCGAACGTCAAAGGCGGTGATATCCTTGGCCGTCATCTGGTCATAGAGGATAAACACCACGGCGATGAGCCCCTTGACGATAGCCGCATCACTATCGCCGCGCAGCGCGAGCACGCCTGATTCGCTCTGCTCGATAACAATCCATACCTGGCTCTGGCAGCCCTGGATAATATTTTGCGCCGTATGCTCCTCGGCGCTCAGCGGCGCCAGCCGCTGGCCAAGCTCAATAATATAGAGGTACTTCTCTTCCCAGTTCGCGCAACGGCTGAAGTTGCGCAGCAGTTTATCTTTATCCGGTAACGCCGCCATGATTGCTTCCTTTAGCCTAATAGCCGGTGAATGCGCTGTAGTCCTGCGACCAGCCGATCCACGTCTTCCGTCGTATTGTACATCGCCAGCGACGCCCGACACATCGCCGGTACGCTAAAGAAGTCCATCAGCGGCATGGCGCAGTGATGACCGGTGCGGATGGCGATGCCGTAGTTATCGAGGAAGCTGCCGACGTCGTAGGCGTGGTGCGCCCCGAGATTAAAGGCTATCACCCCGAGCCGCTGCGGCGGGCCGTAGACGATAAGGTCCGGCACTTCTGTCAGCTCCTGCAGCGCGTAGCGCATCAGGGTCTGTTCATATTCGCCAATCTGCGCAAGCCCCAGCGCGCTGACGTACTCCAGCGCCGCGCCAAGCCCGATAATCCCGCCGGTATTTGGCGTCCCCGCTTCAAAGCGCCACGGCGCCTTTGCCCAGGTGGTGCCCTGGGTCAGGCTGACGGTGGCGATCATCGAACCGCCCCCTTCCCACGGCGGCATCTCATCCAGCAGGTCCGCTTTACCGTAGAGGATCCCGATCCCGGTCGGGCCGTACAGCTTATGTCCGGAGAAGACGTAGAAGTCGCAGTCCAGCGCCTGGACGTCCACCGCGTGATGCATCACCGCCTGAGCGCCATCCACCAGCACCCTGGCACCGTGCTGATGCGCCAGGGCGATCAGCGCCGGCACCGGGTTTTCAATGCCCAGCACGTTAGAGACCTGGGTGATGGCCAGCAGGCGGGTGCGCGCGTCGAACAGGCCCGGTATCGCATCCAGCTGCAGGGTTCCGTCCGGATTGAGCGGGATCACCCGTAGCTCGGCGCCTACCCGGGCGCAGAGCAGCTGCCACGGAACGATATTGGCGTGATGCTCCATGGCGCTGACGATGATGTTATCCCCGGCCCTCACGTTGGCGTTGCCCCAGCTATTGGCGACCAGGTTGATGCCTTCGGTAGTGCCGCGAACGAAGACCAGCTCCTCCGCTGAGCGCGCGTTGAGGAAGGTTGCCGCCTGCTGGCGAACCTGCTCCATGCGCGTCGTCGCCTCTGCGCTGAGAGTGTGAATACCGCGATGCACGGCGGCATAGCCGTGACGGTAAAACTCCGCCTCGGCGCGAATCACCGCCTCCGGCTTTTGCGCGCTGGCGGCGCTGTCCAGATAGACCAGCGGCTGGCCGTTGACCTCCCGGCCGAGCAGCGGAAAATCTGCGCGGACTCGTTCAACAGAAAATGTCATGCTGTCTCTCCCGGTAAACGCTGGCCGATGCGCGCAAGAATTTGCTGCCTGAGCGCCACGTCGCCGATGGCTTCCGTCAGCTCGGCGGCGAATGCGTACAGAATCATATGCTGCGCCGCCTGCTGGGTAATGCCACGCGAGCGCAGGTAAAACAGCTGTTCGTCGTCGATGCGCCCGATGGTGGCGCCGTGGCTACACTTGACGTCATCGGCGTAAATCTCCAGCTGCGGCTTGGTATCCACCTCCGACAGCCGGCCTAACAGCAGATTGTTGTTGGTCATCTGGCCGTCGGTTTTAATCGCGTTCGGCGCAACGTTAATCAGGCCATTAAACACCGCCCGGCCTTTGTCGTTAACGATGGTTTTATGCAGCTGGCGGCTGTTGCAGTAGCCGACGTCATGGTTCAGCCAGGTGCGGCTGTCGCAGACCTCGTTTTTGACCGGCATCGCCAGCGAGTTGATGCGCAGGTTGCTGTTCTCACCCCGCAGCTGCACGCTGGTATTCTGGCGCAGCACCGCGCCACCGAGCAGGAAGCTGCTGCTAAAGGCCGACGCATCGCGGCCCAGAGCGAGGTCGTTGTGGGCAAAGTGGAAGCTCTGGGCGTTTTCAAACGCCAGCTTGATATGCTGCAGATGGGCGTTATCCGCCACCGCGGCGGTCAGCCGTCCGCCGGTGAAATGGCGCTGTTCGTTGAGGCTGACGTAGTGCTCGATAATCGTCGCCTCCGCGCCGCTCTCCAGCTCCAGATGATGCCGGTAGTGCGCGGTGTTCATCTCTTCGCCCGCCAGCCCGCGCGTCACGTGCATAATCAGCAGCGGCCTCGCGGGGCGCTGGTTGCGCTTCACGCGAATGCGGGTCACCGTCGGTGCCAGGCTTTCGGTCAGGTGCAGAAACAGCTCTGGCTGCAGCGCGTCGGGCAGCGCCTGACGCTGGTTATCGATATTTACTTCGTAACCGCTGTCGGCCAGCGCGTCGCTCAACGCTTCGCTGTAGCGGCCATCGATAAACACTAGCCGCCAGGCGTCGACGGAGAGCGCCAGCGCGTCCCGCTGCGCCTCGGTTAGCGCCTCGGGTTGCGGGGCGACAAAGGTGCCGCCGAGCAGCGCATCCAGCGGGGTATATTTCCAGTGCTCGTGCTTACGCGTCGGCAGACCCAGGCGCAGCGCCTGCTGCAGGTGCTGGTGCGCTTCCGGCGTTCGCTGCTCCGCCTGCTGTTCAAATAGGTGGTGCCACTGCTGCAGCGCGTTACTGCTGTTCGGTAAGCCAGCCATAGCCCTGCTCCTCCAGTTGTTTGACCAGGGTGAAGTCGCCGGATTTGACGATCCGCCCCTGATACAGCACGTGGACGTAATCAGGCTTGATATAGTCGAGAATCCGCTGGTAGTGGGTGACGATAATGAACGCACGCTTGCCGTCGCGCAGCGCGTTCACGCCGTCAGATACGATCTTCAGGGCGTCGATATCCAGCCCCGAGTCGGACTCATCGAGAATGCACAGCTCCGGCTCCAGCACCGCCATCTGCAGAATGTCGTTGCGCTTTTTCTCGCCGCCGGAAAAGCCGACGTTGACCGAGCGGGTCAGCAGATCTTCCGGCATCTTCAGCAGCTTAATTTTCTCTTCCATCAGATCCTGAAAATCGAAGCGATCCAGCGGCTCCTGCCCACGATAGCGGCGCACCGCGTTCAGCGCCGTTTGCAGGAAAAACTGGTTGCTGACGCCCGGAATTTCCACCGGATACTGGAAGGCCATGAAGATCCCCTCCCCCGCGCGATCCTCCGGCGCGAGCTCGAGCAGATCCTTGCCCTTAAACTCAACGCTGCCGCCGGTCACCTCGTAGTCTTCCCGCCCGGCGAGCGTTGCGGAGAGCGTGCTTTTCCCGGAGCCGTTGGGCCCCATAATGGCGTGAACTTCGCCGGGTCGGATATCAAGGTTCAACCCGCGCAGGATCTCTTTATCGTCAACGGATACCTGCAAATCTTTAATGCTTAACATGTATATTCCTTAATTCGGCAGTCTGCTTCGGGCGGCGCCATCGCGCAGCCGGCATGGGCCAGACTGTTAACCGACGCTGTGTTCAAGGCTAATCGCCAGCAGTTTTTGCGCTTCCACGGCAAATTCCAGCGGCAGCTCTGAGAAGACATCCTTACAGAAGCCGTTAACGATCATGGAGATCGCATCATCTTCACCGATCCCGCGCTGCAGGCAGTAGAAGAGCTGATCTTCACCAATTCGCGAGGTGGTGGCTTCATGCTCCAGCTGGGCGCTGTTGTTACGGCACTCGACGTACGGGAAGGTGTGCGCCCCGCAGTCCGGCCCGATCAGCATCGAGTCACACTGGGTAAAGTTTCGCGCGTTGGTCGCCGTCGGCATAATTTTGACCAGCCCGCGGTAGCTGTTCTGGCTTTTACCGGCGGAGATCCCTTTGGAGATAATCGTCGAGCGGGTGTTTTTACCGATATGAATCATTTTGGTGCCGGTATCCGCCTGCTGGTGGCCGCTGGTCAGCGCCACCGAGAAGAACTCGCCGATGGAGTTGTCGCCGCGCAGAATACAGCTCGGATACTTCCACGTTATCGCCGAGCCGGTCTCCGACTGGGTCCACGACATTTTGCTGTTGTCGCCTTCACAGAGCGCCCGCTTGGTGACGAAGTTGAGGATCCCGCCGGTGTTGTTATCCCCGGGGAACCAGTTCTGCACCGTGGAGTATTTTACTTCGGCATCTTTGTGGATGATGACCTCAACCACCGCCGCGTGCAGCTGGTAGCTGTCGCGAACCGGCGCCGAGCAGCCTTCGATATAGCTGACGTAGCTGCCCTCGTCGGCGACGAGGATCGTGCGTTCAAACTGGCCGGTTTTTTCCGCATTGATGCGAAAATAGGTCGATAGCTCCATCGGGCAGCGCACGCCTTTCGGCACGTAGATAAAGGTGCCGTCGGAGGCGACCGCGGCGTTCAGCGCGGCGAAGAAGTTGTCATTGCCGGGCACCACGGTGCCGAGATATTTTTTCACCAGCTCCGGATGATCGTGAATCGCTTCGCCGAAGGAGCAGAAGATAATGCCCTGCTCCGCCAGCTTTTCCCGGTAGGTGGTGGCGACCGAGACCGAGTCAAAGATGGCGTCTACCGCCACTTCGCGTCCTTCGCGTACCGGCACGCCCAGCAGATTGAAGGCCTCTTCGACTTCGCTGGTCAGATAGTCGGCGGGGCCGGTTTGCTGCACCGCACCCGGCTCGGAGGCGCAGGTGTCGTCGCAGTTGCCGCAGGATGGCGCGGAATAGTAGCTGTAGTCCTGATAGTCCAGCTTATCGTAGTGCGCCTTGAGCCAGTGCGGCTCTTCCATCTCCAGCCACGCTCTGAAAGCACTCAGCCTGAACTCCAGCATCCACTCCGGCTCGTTGCGGCGGGCGGAGATCGCCCGCACCACCTCTTCGTTGATGCCCTTGGCCAGCTCATCGGTCTGTAACCGGGTAAAAAAGCCTTCTTTATAATTCAGCGGCCCGCCGGTCCAGGTTTTGACATCGTCAGTTGTTTCAGTATTACGAGACATAATTACTCCGCCTGAACCCCAAAGCTTTCACCGCAGCCGCACTCGTGCTGCGCTTTCGGGTTATGAAACTTAAAGATTTCATTTAATCCTTCCCGAACGTAATCCAGCTCCGTACCATCAATAAACGGCATGGCCTGCAGCGGCGCCCACAGCTTCGCGCCTTCGAACTCAAACAGCAGATCGTCTTTTGCGGGCTCTGCGATAAGCTCCATGACGTAGGCAAAGCCGGCACAGCCGCTGGTTTTCACGCCAAGACGCAGCCCCTGCATCGGCGGCTGCTTGCTCACCAGCTCACGAATATGGGCAGCGGCAGCGGGCGTCATGATCAGGCCACGCCAGTTAAAATCGTCGGGGTTAAAGGTTCCTGCTTGTAATTCCATCGGTCTACCTCATTGGTTGGCGCCATCAGGGCATCTCACCATGTTAGTGATAACGATTATCACTTCAACCCATCTGGAGAAGGGGTATTCGCCCCTGAGACTCTTTTATGGCCCTTTTTATAAGCATAGACCCTGCTTTACTGCTTATCAGGTCTCATTTTTTCTATTTAATAGACTGAAAAATAATAAGTTATCTGATATGGGTTGGCAGAAAATGCGGCAATGGAAAAGATGCATCGAAAATACCGATTTTTGAGATAGGAGATGAAAAAATCCGCCTTTCAGCGACTTATCGGATATTCAGCGGGTTATATAGTTACACCGTTGCGCCATCAGTCCTTTCCGGCCTATTCCGGCCCGGCGCTGAAGGCGCGCGGCTTTTCAGCGATGCCGCTAAAACCTTATACAATCGCTTAACGTTGACTGACTCCACGAGTATCACCTCCAATCTATAAGTATTATCTGAAAACAAGGGGTGTTGTGTGGCTATACGTAGACATTTTGGTTATAAAGTCGCCCGTCACGCGGGGATTAAGTTTTAATCACCATGATCAAGCTGGTGTACAATCCCCGTCTATATTTTCTACAGTTTTCGGCATGATGTCGGAGCCGCTGATAACCTGGAGCTTTTGTCGTAACGGATGATAGATATCAGTATTATGTCGATGTGCATGGTCGTTCTTCTGGTGATGAGCGTACTGCTGGACTGAAAGCCTGTTGCGCCACAGCTCTTTGCCGCCGCTGTTCCGATTCTCGCCGTTTATCGCCCGGCCATAGCCGTGTCCTGATGAAACCGGCCCTCGGTTTTACCTCCCCGCGCGCCCTTCTGCAGACCCTCCACAGTCGTTAATAAATAAGGAGATTTGGAGGATTCGCCCCCGGTGGGATTGTCGGCCCGAAACCTTGCCTCTAAGATTTTAGCCACACACTTAAGAGGTAACGAAGATGAAAAGAACAATCATTGCCCTGTTAGCAACCGTTTCTATTGCCGCCGCCAGCGCCTTCGCCGCGGATAAAAGCGAAACGCCGCCTGCGCGGGATAACGCCGGACAGCCGCCGTTTGAGATGAACCAGGAGCGTGGCCCCATGCCCATGCAGCCACTGCCGCCACTGCCTCCGAGAAAGCCCACGCTCTTCTCCGCGACCGTTGCCAGCGATAATCCGACTGACACCATTAATAAACTCACCGCATTAATCCCTGCCAGCAAAGCTCGGCATTATGAGGTTCATGTCGAAGTCGTCGCCGTACCCGATATGGCAGCGACCGGACCCTTGTGATTTTGTCGGGTTAATTAAACCGTGCAGGCACGATAAAATACCCTGGCAGTCCCTGCGAGCGGCGCCGGCAGGCGCGATAAATTAGCGGTCGAAATGGATTTCCCCACCAGGTTTATGTGGTTTTTTAGTCACCCGAGGCATCGGCAGGGCTATTATGCAAACGAAAAAAAAGCTGCCAATAATAGCGGCAGCTTTTATATCTTATGATTCAGATTGATACTGAAGGGCTATTAGCTCTTAATTTTTCTGTAGATAAACAGCACCACCAGCGCGCCAATTACCGCAACGACAAAGCTACCGAAATTAAACCCGTCAACCTTGCCAAAGCCAAAGAAGGTGCTGATCCAGCCGCCCACTACCGCACCGATGACCCCCAGAATGATAGTGACGAAAAAGCCGCCACCGTCTTTGCCCGGCATGATCCACTTCGCTAAAATACCGGCAATAAGACCAAAAATGATCCAGGAAATGATACCCATGGTTAACTCCGTCCTCTTTGTTGCTCTGCAAGTGCATAGTGATTAAATAGTAGCATATACGGAGCATGTGAAGCATGAATTATATATTTATTAGACGATTACTTGCCGCGCAAGCCGCCATGGTCTACATATCATGGGGAGCTGTTAACATCAAAAGAGGTAAAAGATGGGGTATTACGTCATTAAGAAGTCAGAGAAGAGCGTGTCCCAACCCTGGTATTTCTTACTGAAGGCCGATAACCACGAAACTATCGCCACCAGTGAAATGTATTCCTCGAAGGATGCGGCCAAAAAAGGAATTGCCTCGGTGCAGAAGAATGGACCGAGCGAAACAATTAAGGATGAATCGCTATAAAGAATATGGGGGAATACTTTCCCCCATATATCACCTCAGGCGGCGTGCGCGCTCTTAAACCACCGCCGTCGTCAGCCGCGACGAGCAGCACAGACGCCCCTGCTCGTCGGATATTTCAATCTGCCACACCTGATGGCGAGACCCGACGTGCAGCGCTTTGCAGACGCCACGCACCCGACCACCGCGGACCGAACGGATATGGTTAGCGTTAACCTCAAGCCCCACCACCTTTTGCTCGCCCTCGCTGCATAAATAGCCGGCAACCGAACCCAGCGTTTCTGCCAGCACCACCGACGCGCCGCCGTGCAGCAGGCCGAACGGCTGATGGGTACGGCTGTCTACCGGCATCGTGGCTTCAATGGTGTCATCGGTAAACACATCAAAGCGGATATCCAGCAGGCCCACCATATTGCCCTCGCCCATGCCGTTGAGCTGTTCCAGCGTGGTCTGACGTTTCCAAATCATCCAATAATCTCCAGCAGCGCCTGCAGCGGGTGACGTACGCCGCTGCCTTCAATACGCTTAACCTGACTACGACAGGAGTAACCGGTCACCAGACAGCGGTTGCGCGGCAAACGCTGAATCGCCTGTTGCCAGGAAAGCGCGTAAATCGCCAGCGAGTTGGCATGGTTTTTTACCTCATGGCCGTAGGTTCCGGCCATGCCACAGCAGCCCACGCTGACGTTTTCCAGCTTCGCGCCAAAGCGCGCAAAAATTTCGGCCCACTGTTTCGGGGCCGCCGGGAGCGCCGTGACCTCCGTGCAGTGGCCAAACAGATACCACGCCTCGCCGCCGTTATCCTGCACCGCGTTTTCAGGCAGCGCCTGCGGCAGCCATTCATGCACCAGCATCACGCGGAAGTCGCCGCGCTTATCGCCCAGCGTCTGGTTGTATTCATCGCGATAGCACAGCACCAGTGCCGGATCGACGCCGACCATCGGAATCTCGAGCTGCGCCATCCGGTTGAGGAAGTCCGCCGTTTTCTGCGCCGTACGGGCGAAACGCGACAGGAAGCCTTTAATATGCTGCGCCTTGCCGTTTGGTGAGAACGGCAGCAGCACCGGCTGATAGCCGACCTTTTCCACCAGCCGGATAAAATCAGCCACCACCTGCGCATCGTAGTAGCTGGTGAACGGATCCTGCACCACCAGCACCATTTTGGCCTTTTGCTCGGCGCTCAGCGTTTCAAGCTGCTCCAGCGTCATATTCGCCGAACGGTGGCCGACCATTTGCTGCTTCAGCGACGGTGTAGAGAGCAGCGGTAAATCCACCATCCCGATGTGCTTCTCCGACAGCTTGCGCATCCACGGCTGGTTAATAAAGAAGTTAAAGGTTTTCGGCGCCTGCGCCATCAGCGGCGCGTAGGATTCCACCGTCGCCACCAGATGGTCGCGCACCGGGCGCAGATAGCGGCTGTGGTAAAGCTGCAGGAAGCGCGAGCGGAACTCCGGAACGTCGATTTTAACCGGACACTGGGTAGAGCAGGCTTTACAGGCCAGGCAGCCGGACATCGCCTCTTTGACCTCATGGGAGAAGTCATACTCGCCCTTGCGCGCGTGCCAGCTGTTGCGGGTACGCTCGATAAGCTCGCGCAGGCTGGCGCGTTTCTCCGTCAGCTGGCTCTCCAGCTGGTTGGGATCGATACCCCGATCGGCCAGCAGACGCAGCCACTCGCGCACCAGCGTTGCCCGGCCTTTTGGCGAATGGATACGATGATTGCTCACCTTCATCGACGGGCACATCGGGCTTTTAACATCAAAGTTAAAGCACAGGCCGTTGCCGTTACACTCCATCGCCCCGCGCCATGAGCTGCGTACGGCGATAGGGATCTGGCGATCGAAGGTGCCGCGTTTCACCGCGTCCACCTTCATCATCGGCGCATCGACGCCTTCCGGCGGGCAAATTTTACCCGGGTTAAGGCGGTTATCCGGGTCAAATGCCGCCTTCACTTTCCGCAGCTCGCCGTAGAGCTCGTCGCCAAAGAACGCCGGGCTGTACTCGGCGCGGAACCCCTTCCCGTGCTCACCCCACAGCAGGCCGCCGTATTTGGCCGTCAGGGCGACCACTTGATCGGAGATCCGCTTCATCAGCACTTCCTGCTGAGGATCGCACATATCCAGCGCCGGGCGCACGTGCAGCACCCCGGCATCAACGTGACCAAACATGCCGTAGCTCAGGCCGTGGGCGTCCAGCAGCGCCCGAAACTCGACGATGTAATCCGCCAGATGCTCCGGCGGCACGCAGGTATCTTCGGCAAAGGGAATCGGTTTAGCCGCGCCCTTCGCGTTACCCAGCAGCCCTACCGCCTTTTTACGCATCGCATAGATACGCTCAACGCCGTCCAGCTCGCCGCATACCTGCCAGCCGATGACGCCGGCTTCGCCCTGCGCGATCAGCCGATCCAGGCGCTGACACAGCGAAGCCACCTGGCCGTCGATTAGCTCGACGTCATCGCCGGAAAACTCGACGATGTTCAGCCCCAGCATCTCTTTATTCGGCACGTCGGCGATCAGTTCGCTGACGGAGTGCCAGACGATATCCTCGCGCGCGAGGTTGAGCACCTTCGAGTCGACGGTTTCCACCGACAGCGCGTTGGCCGCCACCATAAACGGCGCATTGCGCAGCGCCGAGTCAAACGAATCATACTTAACGTTCACCAGCCGACGTACCTTCGGCAGTCGGGTGATGTCGAGACGCGCTTCGGTAATAAACGCCAGCGTCCCTTCCGAACCGGTTAATACCCGCGTCAGGTCGAATTCGCTGAGATCGTCATTAAAGACGTGGCGCAGATCGTAGCCGGTCAGGAAGCGGTTAAGTTTGGGGAATTTATCGATAATCAGCTGGCGCTGCGCTTTGCAGCGCTGGTAGACGGTGCGGTAAATGCGCCCGATTGCCGACTGCTCGTTTGCCAGGGTTTCTGCCAGGGCTGCGGGAATGGCCTGGGTATCCAGAATATCGCCCCCCATCAGCACCGAGCGCACGCCCAGCACGTGATCGGAGGTTTTACCGTACACCAGCGACCCCTGGCCGGAGGCATCGGTATTGATCATTCCGCCGAGGGTGGCGCGGTTGCTGGTTGACAGCTCCGGCGCGAAAAAGTAGCCGTACGGCTTAAGATATTGGTTGAGCTGATCTTTAATGACCCCGGCTTCGACCCTAACCCAGCCTTCTTCCGGGTTAATTTCGATAATACGGTTCATATAGCGGGACATATCAACGACTATTCCCGCGTTCAGCGACTGGCCGTTGGTGCCGGTGCCGCCGCCGCGTGGCGTAAAGACCAGCGTTTTAAAACGCTCATCCGCCGCCACTCTCGCCAGCAGCGCGACGTCCGCCGTAGAGCGGGGGAATAAAATCGCGTCCGGCAGCAGCTGATAGATGCTGTTATCCGTCGCCATCGTCAGCCTGTCGGCATAGCTGGTGGCGGTATCGCCGGTAAAACCTTGTTGCTCCAGTACCTGCAAAAAATTCAATACCAGCTGAACGACGCCTGGTGCTTGAGAAATTTGTGGGATCATAACGCTTGACCCTGCCTGACTATGTTGTGTTGTAAAAACTTCATCCTTCGGAGCGCTTTCCTCAGCCGCTTTTGCTGCGCCGAACGTTGACTTAGGCAAACGTCGCGAGCTTTCACCTGCCGATTCGAGGTATCCTGGATGATTTTGTGTGTGGGTAACTAAACGATTGCGTAGTGCAGTCAACTTTTTATCACATTTTTTTCATATGCGCCCACCAGATTTATGTGCAGAATCAGGCTCGCGAAATTATTGGTATTATTATCCGTATATGGAATTACGCTGCGTCAGCCTTTTGGCGCCACTGGAAAGGTAAAATTTCTCTATGATTAACGATCGTCAGCCCCGGGATATACCGCAGGTTCTGCTATCGGTGCTGTTTTTGTCCCTGATTATTGTTTCCTGCCTGTGGGTCGTACAGCCCTTTATTCTGTCATTTGCCTGGGCAGGCACCGTGGTCATTGCCACCTGGCCGGTACTTCTCCGCCTGCAGCGGCTGCTGCTTGGCAAACGCGCCCTCGCGGTGCTGGTCATGACCGTGCTGTTATTCCTGCTGTTCGTTATCCCGATCGCGCTGCTGGTCAACAGCCTGGTCGATAACAGCGCGCCGCTGATTAAAATGTTTACCACCGGTAGCGTGAGCCTGCCGGATTTTGCCTGGCTGAACAGCATCCCGCTGATCGGCGGCAAGCTCTACTCCGCATGGCATGGCCTGCTGGATATGGGGGGCGCGGCGATCATGGCCAAAATTCGGCCCTATATCGGCACCACCACCACCTGGTTTGTGGGACAGGCGGCGCACATTGGCAAACTGCTGGTCTACTGCGGGCTGATGCTGCTGTTCAGCGCCCTGCTCTACTGGCAGGGTGAAAAAGTGGCCTATGGCTTCCGCTATTTCGCCACCCGCCTGGCGGCCAAGCGCGGTGATGCCGCGGTACTGTTGGCAGGACAGGCCATTCGCGCCGTGGCGCTGGGGGTGGTGGTTACCGCCCTGACTCAGGCGGTACTGGGCGGCATCGGCCTGGCGGTCACCGGCGTGCCTTACGCCGCGCTGCTGACTGTGGTGATGATCTTCACCTGCCTCGTTCAGCTGGGGCCGTTGATCGTGCTCATCCCGTCCATTATCTGGCTGTACTACAGCGGCGATACCACCTGGGGCACCGTGCTGCTGGTGTGGAGCTGCGTGGTGGGAACAATGGATAACGTCATTCGTCCGATGCTTATTCGCATGGGTGCCGATCTGCCGATGATCCTGATCCTCTCCGGCGTTATCGGCGGCCTGATTGCCTTTGGCATGATTGGTCTGTTTATCGGCCCGGTCCTGCTCGCCGTGTCATGGCGACTGTACGATGCCTGGGTGCACGAAGTTCCGCCGCCGCCGAAAGACCCCGAGCAGGTGCTGGCCGAGCTCACCGAGCTTAATGCCGGCAATATCAGAAGCGACAAGTAAGCCCTGACAGCGCATATCAAGGCGGGGAAACCCGCCTTAAACATAAATAAATCTTATACATTCATGCCTGCCTGACGCCCTCACCGTACCTTTCGCTACATATCCCACGCATATTCTTCACTTCAATTTAACTATTGAGAGGAATCCGATCGACGCAAAAAGTCCCCGTGTCTACTATATGAGCACGGTTATAAATCAACATCTTGATTTATAAGCATGGAAATCCCCTGAGTGAAACAACGAATTGCTGTGTGTAGTCTTTGCCCATCTCCCACGATGGGCATTTTTTTGCCTGAAATCCTAACGGTGACACCGCGATAGAGCGCCTCCTGATGGACGCTTTTCTTACTCATAGAGCCATACACCAGCCCTGGCAGATTCAATGATCATTTCTACGGTAAGTGGTTTAAGCTTTCTTTCAGGAGGCTTACCCTTCCACCAGGGACGTTCAGGCTCGAAGTAATGATATAAATTGAAGCCATCATACCTGATATTGTATCGGGTAAATAAATCAATGAGCATTTCTTCTAGTTCTTCATCGACGAAATTGAAATACTCTTGAAACGTCCAGTTTTTCTGTACAGGCTGTTTTCTTTCACTGTACTTATCGGTGAGGTATTGAAGTATCTCTCTTTCATCAACCATCAGAAATATGTCCATCCTATACGATCTACAGCCCTTGCAATCATGTTATATTTGTTTCTTGTATCTTTAGCCACGTGCATCATAATGACTACGGCCTGTGCATATCCAAGATACGGAACAGCACGCCCGACAACTGTACCCATTTTAGTTGTATATCTTGTACTTCCAAAACCAACGGATGTTGCTACGCGAATATTTTCAGGAAAACGTCTGTCCTTAAATATCCGGCGCGCCATTTTTGATGCAATGCTGGTCCGAGACGTTGATTTACCCAATCCTTTAGGTTTAGGTAAAATAGGCTGCCCGGATAAAATCATAGCAGCCGTTTCTATTGCAATACCGGTACGACTGGCAAAAATCTCCAGAAAAATAAGCCAAAACAGCTCTTCCCGCGCAACATTAGCGTGGCCGTGATAGAAGTAGGTGCCGTTAAGCTCTTCAGTCGTGTCCATGCAGCCCTCCGTTACGCCGTCTGACGCTGGTTCCATGCATCAGTATGCATAATATTGCCATCGCAGTGTTTCCACGTAATTTTCTCGTAGCGAAACTCCAGGGTTTCCATATGATTCTCATTCGGGTTGTCTGGTGAAGCCATAGAGGGAGAAATAGAGACGATCCGAACCTCCTCAAGAAACATGTTAAAATACTCAACTTCCTGACCAGCATCATTAATTTTGTACCATTTAATCTCTGCTGAAGTCATATTTTGCCCCGTACTTACCGCTTTATAAAGATATGGACTGGAATAATCGAACTCTTTCACTAACAGCATCGGTGAATGCATTCGTGTACCTGTTACTTTCCCTGTCGCATTATCAGTAGGAATCATTAAGTTGTGATGAAACCCCTTAATCTCAATGCTGGACTCTCGATTAAGAACATCGACGCCCCCTTTAATAAGCGCGCCGCCATCATCTTTCAGCCACAAATAAGCAGGAATTGCCATGATTTTTAGCCCTCTCCTAAGTTGAGAACATAATAAATCACAGAAGTGAAGGTAACCTCAAGGATTAGATATTATAGAAAAATCAAAATATACATACCGATGAATTAAAGCTGCATCCATCATAATTTTGATGAATAAAATTGCGGCATAATTTACTTTCTTAATCATTTTACCTGTATCTACGAAGGCGCAGTTATTTAGTCTGATTATCTCTTGTTTCCTTCGCCACAGTTGAACAGCTTATGGCCGTCATCTCCTTCTGTACGTCCCGATACGCTATGTTTCCTTTTTCATCGCTGTAAAGCGTTCAGCCTTGATATAGCTGTCTGGCAGGAAGGGCGCAGGCGCACCAGGAAAACGAACTGTTCTTTCCGCTCTATATGCCTGACCGCAAAATACCTGACCAGGAGGCTATTAAAATAAAAAACCCCGCCATTAGCGGCGGGGTTGGCATGGGCAAAGGTGCGTTATTTGTTGAGCTCAGCCAGACCAAGCCAGGTTTGCACCACGGTGTCCGGGTTTAGGGACAGACTATCAATCCCCTCTTCCATCAGCCAGGCAGCAAAGTCCTCGTGGTCGGACGGGCCCTGCCCGCAAATACCGACATATTTACCCTGCTTCTTCGCCGCACGAATCGCCATCGACAGCAGCGCTTTCACCGCGTCGTTACGTTCGTCAAACAGCTCAGAAACAACGCCAGAGTCGCGATCCAGGCCCAACGCCAGCTGCGTCATATCGTTCGAGCCGATAGAGAAGCCGTCAAAGTACTCAAGGAACTGTTCCGCCAGCAGGGCATTGGATGGAATTTCACACATCATGATGATTTTGAGGCCGTTCTCGCCGCGTTTCAGGCCCTGACGCTCCAGCTCTTCCACTACCGCTTTCGCCTGGGCGACGGTACGGACGAACGGCACCATGATCTCGACGTTGCTCAGCCCCATGTCGTTACGCACGCGCTTAACCGCATCGCACTCCAGCGCAAAACAGTCGCGGAAGCTGTCGGAAACGTAGCGGCCGGCGCCGCGGAAGCCGAGCATTGGGTTCTCTTCTTCCGGCTCATAGCGCTCGCCGCCCACCAGGTTGGCGTATTCGTTAGATTTGAAGTCGGACAGGCGCACGATAACGCGTTTCGGATAGAATGCCGCCCCCAGGGTGGCGATCCCTTCCGTCAGGCGACCGACGTAGAACTCTCTCGGTGAATCGTAGCCTTTCATCAGCTCGCGGATTTCGTTCTGCAGGCCAGGCTCCTGGTCATCGAACTCCAGCAGCGCGCGCGGGTGAACGCCAATCATCCGGTTGATGATGAACTCCAGGCGCGCCAGACCTACGCCTTCGTTTGGCAGGCAGGCGAAGTCAAATGCCCGGTCCGGGTTACCGACGTTCATCATAATTTTCAGCGGCAGGTCGGGCATTTCGCCCACGCTGGAGCTCTTGATACTGAAGTCCAGCAGCTCAGCATAGACGTAGCCGGTATCGCCTTCCGCACAGGAAACGGTCACGTTCTGGTTTTCCTGGATGCGATCGGTGGCGTCGCCGCAGCCCACCACTGCCGGGATCCCCAGCTCACGGGCGATAATCGCCGCGTGGCAGGTACGCCCGCCGCGGTTGGTCACGATGGCCGCCGCTTTCTTCATGATCGGTTCCCAGTCCGGGTCGGTCATGTCGGTAACCAGGACGTCGCCCGGCTCGATGCGGTTCATCTCGCTGATATCATGGATAACCTTCACCGGACCCGCGCCAATGCGGTGACCGATGGCACGCCCTTCGGCGACAATCTGCCCCTGGGCATGCAGCGTATAGCGCTCCATGACCTGGCCGCGCGAGCGCACGGTTTCCGGACGGGCCTGGACGATAAACAGCTCGCCGGTATGGCCATCTTTCGCCCACTCGATATCCATCGGACGCCCGTAGTGCTTCTCGATCTGCACCGCCTGTTTCGCCAGCTCCTGCACTTCCTCGTCGGTCAACGAGAAAATATCGCGCTGCGCCTGCGGCACATCCTCAATACGCACCTGCTTGCCATGCTCCTGGGTCGGCGCATAAATCATGCGGATTTTTTTCGATCCCATGGTTCTGCGCACGATAGCAGGACGACCAGCTTCCAGCGTTGGCTTATGGACGTAGAACTCATCCGGGTTGACCGCGCCCTGCACCACCATTTCCCCCAGGCCCCAGGCAGAGGTGATAAACACCACCTGGTCGAAACCGGATTCGGTATCGATGGAGAACATGACGCCGGACGAGGCGAGGTCGGAGCGGACCATGCGCTGCACCCCGGCGGATAGCGCCACGCCGCGGTGATCGTAACCCTGATGCACGCGATAGGAGATCGCACGATCGTTAAACAGCGAAGCAAACACGTGCTTCACTGCGACGAGCACGGCATCGAAGCCCTGCACGTTCAGGAATGTCTCTTGCTGCCCGGCGAAGGAGGCATCGGGCATATCTTCAGCCGTGGCGGAGGAGCGCACGGCAAAAGAGGCCTCAGCGTTGTCGGCGGACAGCTGCTTATAGGCATCGCGAATCGCGTCTTCCAGTTCGCTCTGGAACGGGGTATCGATGATCCACTGACGGATCTGTCCCCCCGCTTTCGCTAATGCGGAAACGTCGTCAATGTCGGTTTTATCCAGCAGTTCATAAATGCGCTGGTTTACGCCGCTTTGGTCCAGGAACTGATTGAAGGCATCAGCGGTGGTGGCAAATCCGTTCGGTACGCTAACACCCATACCGGACAGATTAGTGATCATTTCACCAAGGGAGGCATTTTTGCCCCCAACTCTGTCTACATCATTCATGCCGAGTTGGTTATACCAAAGCACCAGCGGTGACGAGCCATTGTTGGACATCGAGACAATCCTTTTGTGATTTAATACCAGTGATAAAAAACTCACGATCAACTACGGGATTTATCCTGACATATTTACGCGGCTGAAAAAAACGGTGAATCGTTCAAGCAAATTATTTTTTCTTTTTTAGGACAGTTCACCTGATATAGCTAACTCAATGATTCTTCTTAAATCTGCTGCAATAAGAGACAAAAAATAACCAGCCGGCAAAAATGAACCTACCTTTTCATTAAAAATAAAAATAGCGTTTCATTTTTAAAGTGAGACAAAACATAAACGGATATGCTTAAATTTAATAACTGCTTTCAGGTAATTAAACTCATTATACCGGATGGTCAAAATGGAAAGTGCTGTAGATCGCCACGTATTTTATATTTCCGACGGGACGGCCATTACCGCCGAGGTGCTGGGGCACGCGGTGATGTCGCAGTTTCCGGTCGCTATCAGCAGCGTTACCCTGCCGTTCGTGGAGAACATCAGCCGGGCGCGGGCGGTGAAGGAGCAAATCGACGCGATCTATCAGCAAAGCGGTATCCGTCCGCTGGTTTTTTACTCCATTGTGATCCCCGAAATTCGCGACATTATCGTGCAAAGTGAAGGATTCTGTCAGGATATCGTGCAGGCGCTGGTGGCGCCGCTGCAGCAGGAGCTGCGCCTCGACCCCACGCCGATCGCTCATCGTACCCACGGCCTGACGCCGGGTAACCTGAACAAGTACGATGCGCGTATTGCCGCCATTGACTACACCCTCGCCCACGACGATGGCATCTCGCTGCGCAATCTCGATCAGGCGCAGGTGATCCTGCTGGGGGTCTCACGCTGCGGCAAAACGCCGACCAGCCTGTATTTAGCCATGCAGTACGGTATCCGCGCCGCCAACTATCCGTTTATCGCCGACGATATGGATAATTTAATCCTGCCCGCCTCGCTCAAACCTCTCCAGCACAAGCTGTTCGGTCTGACCATTAATCCGGAGCGCCTGGCGGCGATCCGCGAAGAGCGTCGAGAAAACAGCCGCTATGCTTCGATGCGCCAGTGTCGAATGGAGGTCACCGAGGTGGAGGCCCTGTACCGCAAAAATAAAATTCCCTGCCTGAATAGTACCAACTATTCGGTAGAGGAAATCGCGACGAAAATCATGGACATCATGGGGCTGAATCGAAGAATGTACTAACACACTAGTACATTATTGAAAATTTGTTTATGCTATCACCCGTGGCCTATACAGGATCATCCCCCGCTCTTGCAATAAGCGGGGATTGGTTTATCGTGATGCGCATCACTTCCCGGCAGTTTCGTCGCGGAAGAAACAGATTTTTGAGACCCCAATGAATAAAACAGACGAACTGCGTACCGCGCGCATTGAAAGCCTGGTAACGCCTGCGGAGCTGGCCCAGCGGCATCCCGTATCTGCCGATGTCGCGGCACACGTCTCCGCTTCCCGCCGCCGAATTGAAAAGATCCTTAACGGTGAAGATCGCCGCCTGCTGGTGGTTATTGGCCCATGTTCCATTCACGATACCGAGGCCGCGCTGGAGTATGCGCAGCGCCTGCAGGCGATGCGCGAGCGCTACCAGCCGCAGCTGGAAATCGTGATGCGCACCTATTTTGAAAAACCGCGCACCGTTGTCGGCTGGAAGGGTTTGATCTCCGATCCTGACCTGAACGGCAGCTATCGGGTCAATCACGGTATCGAAGTAGCGCGTCGCCTGCTGCTGCAGATCAACGAGCTGGGCGTGCCAACCGCCACCGAATTCCTCGATATGGTGACCGGACAGTTTATTGCCGATCTGATCAGTTGGGGCGCCATCGGCGCGCGCACCACCGAGAGCCAAATCCACCGCGAGATGGCCTCCGCGCTCTCCTGCCCGGTCGGATTCAAAAACGGGACCGATGGCAACACGCGCATCGCCGTTGATGCGATTCGCGCATCCCGCGCCAGCCACATGTTCCTCTCTCCGGACAAGCAGGGTCAGATGACCATCTATCAGACCAGCGGCAACCCTTACGGGCATATCATTATGCGCGGCGGCAAACGGCCAAATTATCATGCGGCGGATATTAGCGCCGCCTGCGATGCGCTGCGCGAGTTTGATCTGCCGGAGCAGCTGGTGGTGGACTTCAGCCACGGCAACTGCCAGAAGCAGCATCGTCGCCAGTTAGAAGTGTGCGAGAACGTGTGTCAGCAGATCCGCGACGGTTCGACGGCTATCGCCGGCATCATGGCGGAAAGCTTCCTGCAGGAAGGCACGCAGAAAGTGGTCGCCGGACAGCCGCTGACCTGGGGTCAGTCGATTACCGACCCGTGCCTGAGCTGGGAAGACAGCGAGCGCCTGCTGGCTGAACTGGCTGCGGCAACCGCCACTCGCCTGTAGCCGCACTCTCCCACCGCGCATGCGGTGGGAATTCTTGCCCCACGCACCGGAATATCCCCACCGCCAGCCTGCCAAATATAGTACTTTGATAAAAAACGCTTGCCGTGAAAATTAACATTACTGATAATGATTATCATTGTTACTTTTATTTTTATTTTTGGTGCTATGACGCGAATGGATAACACTGCCACAGCTGAAAAAACAAAAGACAATGCCCCTTACCCTGTCGCCACGGATCGTAAAATTTGCAGCCGGGTGCTGCTAGGTCCCGAAGGTCGGGTGGTTATCGAGCATGACGGCCAGCGCTATCTGCTGCGCCAAACCCATGCCGGCAAGCTGATCCTGACAAAATAGCCCTCCCCGCCGCCTGACGCGAGGAGAGCACGGCACCCAATTGCACCGGCGTATCAGCTGGAGCAGCTGACTTCCAGCCCTTTTCCCCAGTCCGGCGGGCGGCTGACGTAATCATCTTCCCGGTCGATAAACGGCTGAGCCAGCGCCTCGTGCAGCCGCTCCAGCTCGCCGGTATTCCCCTGTTCCGCCTGCTCGATGGCCCGCTGCGCCAGCCAGTTACGTAGCACCAGCGCCGGGTTGACGGAACGCATGCGCTGCTGACGCTGCGCATCATCAATCTGCTCATCACGCAGCCGCGCACGGTAGCCGTCGAACCAGCTATCAAAGGCGGCGCGATCGATAAACTCATCGCGCAGCGGCGAGGCGGCGCTGAGCTGCTCGCTGGCGCTCAGCATCCTGAAGGTGCGGGTGTAATCGCTGCCTTCGCGTATCATCAGCGCAAACAGACCGTCCAGCAGATCGTTATCGCCCTGCTGCGGGGTAAACAGGCCAAGCTTGTCGCGCATGCGGTGGCCGTAGGCGCTCAGCAGCGCGTGCTGGTAGCCATCCAGGGCCGCGTTTAGCGCATCGGCGCTGATGAACGGCGACAGCGACTGCGCCAGACGCTGCAGATTCCACAGCCCTACCGCCGGCTGATTCTCAAAGCTATAGCGCCCCTGGTAATCCGAATGGTTGCAGATGAAATCAGGCTTGAAGTCATCAAGGAACCCGTACGGGCCGTAGTCCATCGTCAGGCCGAGAATCGACATGTTATCGGTATTCATTACCCCATGCGCAAAGCCTACCGTTTGCCAGCTGGCGATAAGCGTCGCCGTTCTGGTGACAACGTCGCGGAACCACAGAATGTACTTATCCGCCTCTCCGTTGAGCTCAGGCCAGTGATGACGAATCACGTAGTCGGCCAGCTGCTGCACCTTTTCCGCCTCCCGGCGATAGTAAAAGTGCTCGAAGTGGCCAAAGCGCACGTGGCTCTCAGCGATACGCATCAGCATCGCTCCCTGCTCGACGGTTTCACGATACACCGGCGTGTCGCTGGTCACGATCGACAGCGCGCGGGTGGTGGGTATGCCCAGAGCGTGCATCGCTTCCGATGCCAGGCCTTCGCGGATCGTCGAACGCAGCACCGCGCGCCCGTCGCCCATTCGCGAATAGGGCGTGAGCCCGGCGCCCTTCAGGTGCCAGTCCATTCGCCGACCATCGGGCAGCTGCTGCTCGCCCAGCAGGATCCCGCGGCCGTCGCCCAGCTGCCCGGCCCAGGAGCCGAACTGATGGCCGCTATAGACCTGCGCCAGCGGCGACATGCCGGGTAGCAGCGTTTCGCCGCCCCAAACGCCGGCGCCCGTTGACGGCTGAAATAGCGCCTCAGGCACGCCCAACGTCTGCGCCAACGGTGCGTTGTGCCAGATCGGCCGCGCGTTGCTCAGCGGCGTCGGGGTCAGAGCGGTGTAGAAATCTGGCAGTTCATCACGCCAGTGGGTTGTAAAAGACAGGGTCATGAGTTCCTCCGGCCTTCAGTGTAGTGCCTTCAATAAAGTATTAACACGGGCGAATGGCAGGGTTATCAAGATAAAGTAAGGAAGCCGGAGGTCTCGCGTTTGTACCTCTGTTTGTTAACTAAGAGACCCGGAGGTTACTGCCCTCACCCGTCCGTCTCTTCGCAACACTGAACGTTTAGTTATAGAAAATCGTGCAGCGGGGCCCTGGCTCCCCGCTGAAATCGGCGAACCGGAGGCCGCAAGACAAGGGCTGGCCGCCAGGGATGGCGGCAAGAGGCGAATCGAGACAGGAGCGAGCCCCGGAACGGGCGAGCAGGTCGAGTTGAGCCGACCGCAGGCTGCAGGCCGGGAGGTGAGCGCAGTGCGCAGCACCGATTTCCGTGCGGGACCGCGGGGATTGTTAAGGGGAAGACGGTTATCTTCCCCTTAACCCGGTCACCTGGCATCAAGGCAGCATGTCCTGCAAAGCGTCCGGTGAACGGAACACCTCACAGCCGACCGACGTGAACCCGGCAAACCGCGCGTGACGCTATATTCTGCGCGCCTGCCAGAATTTTTTATTCCAGTACACGTTATTCAGCGACGAGCGCGTAACGCCGTTGCTGGTCGAAGCATGGATAAACTGGTTATCGGTATCGTAGATCCCTACGTGCAAACCGCTCTCGCCGGAGCCGGTCTTGAAGAACACCAGATCCCCGGGCAGCAGTTCGCTTTTATCAATGCGGGTGCCGATCTCTGCCTGCTCGCGGGTTTCACGCGGCAGCTGCATGGAAAACTTATCGCGGAAGGTTCTCACCACAAAGCCGGAACAGTCCACCCCGCGCGGCGTCATCCCACCGTAGCGATACGGCGCACCCCGCCAGTTCCGCAGCTGATCGTTAAGATTAGCGATGACGGTAATAGAATCCGCAAGCCGGGGATTGGGCGGCGGCGCCCGGTGGCTGCTGCAGCCTGCCAGAAATAGTGCCGTCAAAAGAATGAACCACAAACGCATCTCAGACGATTCCTCTGTTCCTTATCTTATTGTCAGGATAATTTAGCTGGTTTATCAATGAACTGGCAAGCTTGCTTCGCGCTACTGTGACGCAATGAGCATAAAATGACCGCCAAACGCCACCCGCTGGAAAGAAATCGCATAGGCGGCGGTTAAATTCTCTTCGGTCAATACCTCTGAGGTATAACCACAGGCTATCGTTTTTCCCCGGCAGATAAGCCACGCCCGCTGCGCATGCCGTAGCGTGTGGTTGAGATCGTGACTGCTCATGACCACCGCGATCCCCGCCGCGCACAGTTCGCTGAGAACGCCGTCGAGCGCCGCCTGCTGCGCCACGTCGAGGCTGTTCATCGGCTCATCGAGCAGCAGCAGCTGTCCCGCGGGGTTGGCCAGCGGGTCGATTTGCAGAATGACCGCCGCCAGCCGCACGCGCTGCCATTCGCCGCCCGAAATCTGATTGACCTGGCGCCCAAGCTTATCGCTCAGCCCCAGCCTCTCGGCTACCGCGCCGAGCAGATCGCTCCGCGCGTTATTTTGCAGATGCAGCGACAGGTAGTGCCAGACCGGCATCGCGAAGGGCGGCGCCTGATGCTGGTTGAGGTAAGCGCGATGTCGCGCCAGCTCGGAGGCCGGCCACATCTTTAGCGGCCGTTCGTTGAAGATGATGCGCCCGGGCCCCGTCGTCAGGCCGGCCATGCGCATGAGCAGCGTGCTCTTCCCGGCCCCGTTTGGTCCGACGATATGGATCATTTCTCCCGGTCGAACCTCGGCGCTAAACGCGGCCAGCCGCCCCGGCTCTTCTACGTCCTGTAGCTGCATCAAAAACGGCATTATTTCGCTAAAGCTCCTTTAATCGCCGCCAGCAGCAGCGGATCGTTCGGCGCCATATCGGGCGAGAAGCGTTGGATTGTCTGGCCATCGGCGCTCAGCAGGAACTTTTCGAAATTCCATAAAATATCGCCATCGTTCTGCGGCGCGCGGCCTTTGCTTGCCATCCGCTCGTAAAAGCCGCTGCCTTCCGGCGCTACGGCCTGCGGGGCGGCCTCAACCAGCTTCTGGTAGAGCGGATGACGATGTTCGCCGTTAACGTCAACTTTACTGAACAGCGGGAAGGTCACGCCATAGGTGGTGCTACAGAAGGTTTTGATCTCCTCCTCGCTGCCCGGCTCCTGTCCAAGGAACTGGTTACAGGGGAAACCCAGCACCGTGAAGCCGTCGTTCTCAAGCTCCTGCTGCAGCGCTTCCAGCTGTTCATACTGCGGCGTCAGGCCGCATTTTGAGGCCACGTTAACGATTAACAGCGCTTTGCCCGCATAGGCGTTAAGCGTCGTTTTCTCGCCATCGATAGTGGTAACTTCGGTATCAAGAATAGTGTGTTGCATAGCCTTCCCTCTGTGAATAAAAGCGATTTCTGGTTCAGGTGATCCCTATCTACTGTAGCGGATTGAGGCGCGGTCATTGTACTTTGAATCGTCTGACCGGCATACCGTACCGTGCTCGTACGGCAACATGAATTCCTCTCAATAGGGACGTCGCGCAATTCAGTGTACAGTGTTAAATGGATGTAATAGCATTTCGTTAATGATTAATTTAAGAGAGTTTTATAGATGAAGAAGCTGTTGAGTTCGGTACTGATTGCCTCATCGGTGGTGCTGTTATCGGCCTGCTCCCCTGACGATAATAATAAGGTCAAGGTGGCGATCAATACCGGTCCGGATGAGGCTATCTGGAAAGTCGTTGAGCAGGTTGCCAAGGACAAATATAACCTCGACGTCGAGGTGATCTCCTTTAATGATTACGTCCTGCCTAACGAAGCGTTAAATAATAAAGACGTCGACGCTAACGCCTTCCAGACGCTGCCCTATCTCGAAGCGCAGTCGAAAGAGCGTGGCTACAAATTTGCCATCGTCGGCAAAACCTTTGTTTTCCCTATCGCCGCCTACTCTCGCAAGATAAAAAATATCAGCGAGCTGCCGGATGGAGCGACGGTGTCTATTTCCAATGAGACCACGACGCTGGGGCGCAGCCTGCTGCTGCTGCAGGCGCAGGGCCTGATCAAGCTGAAAGATGGCGTCGGCTACCTGCCAACGGCGCTGGACATTATCGACAATCCTAAGCATTTGAAAATTGTCGAAGTGGACAGCCCGCAGCTGCCGCGTACCCTGGATGATCCTGACGTTAGCCTGTCGATTATTAACACCAACTTCTCGGCGCAGGTTGGCCTGTCCGCCGCGCGGGATGGCCTGTTTATGGAAGGCCAGGACTCGCCATACGTAAACGCTATCGTGTCTCGCGAAGATAATAAAGACAGCAAAAAAGTTCAGGAGCTGAAAGAGGCGTTCCAGACCAAAGAAGTCGCCGACAAAGCGCTGGAAGTTTATAAAGGTGATGCCATCAAAGGGTGGTAATAGCACTTAATCTGCGCATCGGCAGACGATAGACGCCCTGCCGATGCGTCTGGATTCGACGCTTATTGCGCGTGCACGGACTTCAGCAGCAGCCAGATAAACACCGGCGCGCCCAGCGTCGCGGTCACCACGCCGATCGGTAGCTCCGCCGCCGACAGCGCCAGGCGGGCGACGATATCGGCGCCTAACAGCGCACTGGCCCCGGCAAGCATGCAGGCCGGCAGCAGAACGCGATGATCGCTTAAGCCGCATAGCCGCAGGATATGCGGGATCACCAGGCCAATAAAACCGATGGCTCCGGCCAGCGCCACGCTCACCCCCACCAGCCAACCGGTGGCGACCACCAGCAGCTTACGCCACAGCCACAGCGGTAAGCCCAGCTGGCGAGCCGATACCTCTCCCAAAGCCAGCATATTCAGCGGCTGCGACTGTAGCCCCACCCAGGCCAGCACCGGCAGAAGTGCCAGCATCAGCCACAGCTGCTGCCAGTCTACGCCGCCAAAGCCGCCCATCATCCAGTACATCAGCTGACGTAAATCGAACGAGGTGGAAAAATAGACGGCCCAGGTCATCAGCGCGCTGCAGATAATGCCCAGCGCTACGCCTGCCAACAGCAGACGGCTGGTTGACAGATGCCGACGGGCAAAGCGCAGCAGTATAAAGGTGATAACCAGCGCGCCGGCAATGGCGCACAGCCCCAGCACCCAGCCAGGAAGGAATCCTTTACCCAGCAGCACGGCGGCGATGAGCCCGACCCCCGCGCCGTTAGAGACCCCCAGCAGCCCCGGCTCCGCCAGCGGGTTTTCGAACAACGCCTGCATGATCGCCCCGGAGAGCGCTAAAGCGGCGCCCACCAGCAGCACCGCCAGGGTGCGCGGCAGGCGAATTTGCCAGATGAAGAGCTGCCCCCTGGCGCTGAACCACTCCTGCGGCGGGATCCAGAGATCGCCCGCGCAGAGGCTGGCGGCCATCATCGCCAGCAGCAGCAGCAGTAAAGCAACGAGCCAGCGCCGGCTGCGGCGCTGTTGAATTTGAGCAAAGGTCTGCATAAATACCGGGATGCAAGAAAGAGATGTATTTGATTTTACGGTGGGTATTGCGGGGAGAAAAGCAAAACATCGGCGCATGGCGCATATCGGCGGACGCGAGCGGGCAGAATCGCGCTGCCCGCTCGCGCAGCTGCTACACCAGTACCTGGAACAGAACGGCGAAGAGAACAATATTAGCCAGAACGATGGCCCAGCCGTTGTAGAGCATATATTTCAAATGCGTGGACTGCGCCAGACCCATCTGTCCAAACATATCCGACGACGGGAAGGGGCCGAACCAGTCAACCTGCGATGATGCCAGCAGCACGGCGGTTGTCCCCTGCGGCGGGACGCCTGCCGCCATCAGCATCGGGCCGAAGATTTTATGGGTAAAAGTCATCTGCGCTACCGCCGCGCCGGGGACATGGCCAATAATATTAAAAGCAAAAATACTAAAGCACAGCCAGGCGGGAGAGATCCCCTCGAGCAGCGGCTGGGTGTAGTCCAGCAGCCCCTGGTAAGCGTGCAGCCCGTCCATCAGTTCAAGAATCGGGTTGTAGAGCCAGTACAGCAGGAACATCCACACCAGCCGACCGCAGCCGTGATACAGCGCCTGCAGGATCTGCGTTGGCCGCAGCCCCCCGACCAGGCCGGTAATCAGCGCCACCAGCAGCATCACAATAATAGCGAAGCTAAAGCCGGCCTTAATGACCACGCCCACCACCGCCATGACGATAATCGTTGCCGCAAAGGCCAGCGCGCTCAGCTTTCTGCGGCGGGCAAGAGTCGGGTTATCCTCATCCTGCGGCTGCTCAGCAAGGTTAACCTCATAGCGCAGCTTACCCTCGGTCATCTTCTGAATACGCCCCGCCATGACCCAGCCGGCCAGCAGCGTGACGGCGCTCATCGGCAGACCGACACAGAGTAAATAGTCAGGATAGCTCAGGCCTCCGAGCTTAAGAATAGTCACCGTACTCGGGGTAAAGGGGCCGGTAAACAGCCCGATGGAACCGGCGGTCATCATCAGCGCGGCCACCGTGGGCGGCGTCAGGCGCACCGCTGCGGCGATGGGAATAATCACCGCGACGATAATGGCGTTACCGCCGGCCATGGTGCCCAGGGCGCCGCAAATCAGAATCGAGGAGGCGACAATACCAAATTTCACCCGCGTCTGGCTGGACAGCCCGATGCGATGAACCACGAATTTCACCAGCTCTACCGCCGCGCCGGTGCGGGTAGCCACTTCCCCCACCCCGGCGCCGAGCATAATGATGAGCCCGACGGTGGCAATAAAAGAACCGGTCGATTTCGCCAGCATCGTGCCCATTTCCGGCAGCCCGGTAGAGGTCATGATCATCGCAATAATAATTGATGAAATAACCGCCAGCACGATATCCACGCCAATAAGCGACAGCACGGCTAATGCTACCAGCGGGGTAAAGCTGAGAAGTCCCAGCTCTGCGCTGGGGCGGCCATGACACCAAAAGGCTATCAGTAAAAATAGCCCTGACAGCAGGCCAATAACGATATTTTTTCTGGTAATAGTTCTTCGGGTAACAGGATTACCGGAGAGCGTTGAGTCACTCATACAACTCCTTGATGCCAATAAAACCAACCGCTATTTCAGGTCAGCGCATTTGGGCCAGCTCAGAAAATATCCCCCTCGTTATAATTGTTGGCGCGAAGGCCTGAGGGTTTGCGTAGGGACAACAGGTATTGTTCTGAGAATCGGATTATCCGCCTGCCGGCGGGGCAAAAAGCGCAATAAGTAAACAGAACGCTGATTGTGAATTGAATTTATGTTAATTTATTGTTATTAGAAAATGAATTTTTATCTGGCCCCTATAACCCTGAGTTAACCCCTGATGAAACTGCGTCACCTGGAAATCTTCCACGCCGTGATGACCTGCGGCACCCTTTCACGAGCAGCGGAGTCGCTGAATATCTCTCAACCGGCGGCCAGTAAGGCACTCAAAAACGCCGAAATGAAGCTGGGTTTTAAACTCTTTCAGCGCGTTCGCGGCAAGCTGCTGCCGAGCAGCGAAGCGCTGACGCTGTTCGAGAAGGCGCAGAATATCTACCAGGATCTGGATAATCTGCGCCTGCTTGCCGACAACCTGGCGCGCGACCCGCGGGCGAAAATTAGCCTCGGCTGTTTACCCAGCCTCGGGCTGAGCCTGGTGCCGGAAATGGTGACCGACTTCTATCAGCAAAACGCGAATCTGGTGATGACCCTGACCACGGAACATACTGAGACATTGGTCAAGAAACTGGATCTGCGCGAGATCGATCTGGCGCTGACGCTCCAGCCGGTTCAGCAGGGCGAAATCATCACCACCACCATTGCCGAAGTGCCGCTGGTCTACATCGACCGTGACTACCGCCAGGGCGTGGTAGCGATTGATGAGATAGACCAGCAGCGCTGGATCTCTCCCGGCCCCCACTCGCTGTCGGCCGCCATTGCTACTCGTCGCGACTTCTCGACGACCCGCCTCAACGTTCAGACCTATTACATGGCAACTGAATTTGTTAAACGCGGCATGGGCTGCAGCATTACCGATATTTTTTCCGCGCGTCATAACCTGACCCCGACGATGATCCACCCTATTTCGCCGCCGATGACGATCCCTCTCTGCCTGCTGCGTCGGGCGGATGTTTCCCTGAGTCCGATTGCGCATAAATTTGTCGATTTTATCTGCCGGCAGCTGCGTAAACAGCTGCAGGAAATTAACCTGGGGTTATACCCTGAAAATAAAAAGTCAATTGCGCCGCAGGGGTAAATGCTTTGACATAACGCCATTGCATTTATCAGCGGTGGATATCTCAGGTTATGAAAAAGCGCATTGTTATTATCGGTGGCGGCGTTATCGGGCTGGCGACGGCCTACGTATTTATTAAGCGCGGCCACGAGGTCCAGCTGCTGGAGCGCAATGCGACCCCTGGCCTGGCGACGAGCTTTGCTAACGGCGGCCAGCTTAGCTACCGCTACGTCGCGCCGCTGGCCGACCGCGGCGTGCCGCTACAGGGAATAAAGTGGATGGGCAGGAGCGACTCGCCGCTCAATATGCGCCTGCGGATGTCCCCAGACCAGTGGCGCTGGCTGCTGCAGTTCCTGCGCGCTTGTAACAGCCGGACCAATAAGGTTAACGGCGATCATATTCTTCGCCTGTCGCTGCTCAGCCGTCAGGTTATGCAGGCGTGGTTGAATGAGGATAATCTGAGCGACTTTCACTGGCGACGCTGCGGGAAATTAGTCGTCCATCGCCGGGAGTACGATCTGAATAAAGCGGAAACAGGGATCAATCCGCAATATCAGCGCTCCCTGAGCGGAGCCGAGTGTATCGAACTTGAACCCGCGCTCAAGCATATCCGCGCCTCGCTCTGCGGCGGTATTTATTCACCCGGCGACGAAACCGCTGACTGCCATCAATTTTGCCTGGCGCTGCTGGAGAAACTCAACGCCAGCGCCGGCTTTACCCTCACTAGCAACTGTGACGTTCGCCGTCTGAATAAAAAAGGCGGTCGTATTCACTCGGCGGAAACCAGCGGGGGAACGATTGTCGGCGATGATTTTGTGGTTGCCGCCGGCAATGGCAGCAGCCCGTTACTGGCTGGCACCGGAATTCACGTGCCGCTTTGCGGCCTGAAAGGCTACAGCCTGACGCTGCCCCATCCGGCCCAGGCCGGGATCGCGCCGGATATCAGCGTCACCGACTATGGGCACAAAATTGTCTATGCCCGCCTCGGAGAGCAGCTGCGTATCGCCGCGATGGTTGATATCGGCTACGACGGCGACGGACTGCGTCCTGAGCGTATTGCGGCGTTGAAAAAAATTGTTGCCGGCAGCTTCCCCGAGCTCCAGGGCATTGAGGATGCGCAGGCCTGGAGCGGTATGCGCCCTTCTACGCCAGCCGGCCCTCCGCTGCTGGGACGCGCCGGCTACCAAAACCTGTGGATGAACCTTGGCCAGGGCAGCCTGGGTTTCACCCTCGCCGCCGGCAGCGCGGCGGTGCTCGGCGCCCTGCTCGATAGCGAAAACCCCGCCATCGCTTTAGATGGCCTGACATGGAAAAAATCAGCATGAACATTATCCGTAACAATCCGCAGCCGCGTCTTTCCGCCAGCGTCGAATATGGCAACCTGATCTTTTTATCGGGGCAAACGCCGAAAAGCAGCGAGGAGAATATTATGCAGCAGACGCGGGAAGTCTTAGAGAAAATCGACGCCCTGCTGGCGGCAGCCGGTAGCGACAACGGCCACATTCTTTCCGCGCAGGTGTGGCTGAAAAATATGGCCCGCGATTTTGCCGGTTTTAACGAAGCCTGGGTTGCCTGGCTGCCGGAAGGCCACAGCCCGGCGCGCGCGGCCGTCCAGGCAGAGATGGCGCGCCCGGATATTCTCGTAGAAGTGATGGTCACTGCCGTAAAAGCCTGATCCTGAAAATGAAAAGAAAAAAGGCCGCATCAGCGGCCTTTTTAGTTAGTTCAGATTATTTGTCTCTGGGCGAAGCGTTTTCGACGCGGCTTTTAAGTTTCTGGCCGGGTCTGAAGGTCACCACGCGCCGGGCTGTAATCGGAATATCTTCCCCCGTTTTCGGGTTACGACCCGGGCGCTGGTTTTTATCACGCAAATCGAAGTTGCCGAACCCGGAGAGTTTTACCTGTTCTCCGTTTTCCAAAGCACGACGAACCTCTTCGAAAAACAACTCTACCAGTTCTTTGGCATCCCGCTTGCTAAGCCCAAGCTTATCAAACAGATATTCTGACATTTCAGCTTTTGTAAGCGCCATAGGTTCAATCCCTCAATGAGGCCTGGAATCGCTCTTTTAATGCCTCTACACATCTGGCAACGGTAGCGGCAATCTCCTCTTCTTCGAGTGTACGGCTGGTATCCTGAAGGATAAGGCTAATAGCGAGGCTCTTAGAACCTTCTGCTACGCCCTTGCCGCGGTACACGTCAAATAAGTTTACGCCAACTACCTGATTTACGCCAACTTTCTTACATTCGGCCAAAATATCTGCTGCGGGAACGTTTTCAGCTACCACAACGGCGATATCGCGACGGTTCGCCGGGAAGCGAGAAACGTCCTGAGCCTGAGGAACCACGCGGTCTGCGACCTTGTTCCACTCCAGTTCAAACACCATGGTGCGGCCGTTCAGATCCAGCTTGCGTTCCAGCTCAGGATGAACAACACCAACGAAACCAACGCGTTCACCGTGTAAATAAATGGCTGCACTTTGGCCCGGATGCAGGGCTGGAATCGCTTCTGCGCGGAATTCAATTTCAGAAAGTTTACCGGTCAGTTCGAGAACTGACTCCAGATCGCCTTTCACATCGTAGTAATCCACGCTGTTTTTGGTCAGATCCCAGTGTTCTTCATAGCGGTTGCCACAGATGGCACCTGCCAGCATCAGATCCTGACGGATACCCAGATTTGCCTGGGTATCAGGCACAAAGCGCAGACCGGTTTCGAAAATACGTACGCGGCTCTGCTGGCGGTTCTGGTTGTATACGATGGTGCCGAGCAGACCGGTCCACAGAGAAAGTCGCATCGCGGACATTTCGCTGGAAATTGGGCTTGGCAGAATCAACGCTTCCTGACCAGGGTGGATCAACTGCTGCAATTTCGGATCCACGAAACTGTAGGTGATCACTTCCTGATAGCCTTTGTCGTTGAGCATGGTTTTCACACGCTTCAGAGACAGGTTGGCTTCGCGGTGGGAGCCCATCACCAAACCGGCCTGAACAGGCTCATTAGGAATGTTGTCGTAGCCGTAAACACGGGCCACTTCTTCCACCAGATCTTCTTCGATTTCCATATCGAAACGCCAGCTTGGCGCAACGGCCTGCCACTGGTCCTGACCCTCGGTGACTTCACAGCCCAGACGACGCAGGATATCGCTCACCTGCGCATCGGCAATGTGATGACCGATCAGACGGTCCAGCTTACTGCGACGCAAAGTAATGGTCGCGCGCTTAGGCAGAGACGCTTCATGGGTGACATCAATCACCGGACCTGCTTCACCGCCGCAGATATCAATCAGCAGACGAGTTGCGCGTTCCATGGCTTTGTACTGCAATGCAGGATCCACGCCGCGCTCGTAGCGATGAGAGGCATCGGTGTGCAGACCGTGACGGCGCGCGCGACCGGTAATAGACAGCGGGCTGAAGAACGCACATTCCAGCAGGACATTTTGTGTATCGTCGTTAACACCGGAGTGCTCACCACCGAAGATGCCGCCCATTGCCAGCGCTTTAGAGTGGTCAGCAATAACCAGCGTATCGGCGTTAAGCTTAGCTTCGCTGCCGTCGAGCAGAACCAGGGTTTCACCCTCTTTCGCCATACGCACCACGATCCCGCCTTCGATACGATCTTTATCGAATGCGTGCATCGGCTGACCCAGTTCGAGCAGCACGTAGTTGGTCACGTCGACAACCGCATCGATAGAACGAATCCCGCAACGACGCAGTTTTTCTTTCAACCACAGCGGGGTTGGCGCTTTAACGTTGATGCCTTTCACCACACGACCAAGGTAGCGTGGGCAGGCATCAGCGGCTTCAACCTGAATCGGCAGCGTGTCGCTGATAGTTGCCGCAACCGGTACGATCTCCGGTGCGTTAAGTTCGACCTGGTTCAGCACCGCTACGTCGCGCGCTACACCGATGATACCTAAACAATCGGCACGGTTTGGTGTGACGCTGATTTCGATGGTGTTGTCATCGAGCTTCAGGTATTCGCGGATGTCAGTCCCGATTGGCGCATCAGCAGGCAGTTCGATGATGCCGTTATGGTCATCGGAAATACCCAGCTCAGAGAACGAGCACAGCATACCTTCTGACGGCTCGCCGCGCAGTTTCGCCGCTTTAATTTTGAAATCGCCCGGCAATACCGCGCCGACCGTGGCAACGGCCACTTTCAGACCCTGGCGGCAGTTAGGCGCACCACAGACGATATCCAGCAGGCGTTCGCCGCCAACGTTCACTTTTGTGACACGCAGTTTGTCTGCGTTCGGGTGCTGGCCGCACTCGACGACTTCACCAACAACCACACCATTAAACGCACCGGAAACAGGCTCAACGCCATCCACTTCCAGGCCTGCCATAGTAATTTGGTTAGAGAGCGCTTCGCTATCGAGAGCGGTATTCACCCATTCGCGTAACCACAGTTCACTGAATTTCATTGTTCTGTCCTGCCCTTATTTAAACTGTTTGAGGAAACGCAGATCGTTTTCGAAGAACGCGCGTAGGTCGGTTACGCCATAGCGCAGCATGGTCAGACGCTCCATGCCCATACCAAAGGCGAAGCCAGAATAGACTTCCGGGTCGATGCCGACATTGCGCAGAACGTTCGGGTGCACCATGCCGCAGCCGAGCACTTCCAGCCACTTGCCGTTTTTACCCATGACGTCAACTTCAGCAGAGGGTTCGGTAAACGGGAAGTAGGACGGACGGAAACGAATTTGCAGATCTTCTTCAAAGAAGTTACGCAGGAAGTCGTGCAGCGTCCCTTTCAGGTTGGTGAAGTTAATATTCTTATCAACAATCAGGCCTTCCATCTGATGGAACATCGGGGTATGGGTCTGATCGTAATCGTTACGATAAACGCGGCCAGGGGCGATAATACGAATCGGCGGCTGCTGATGTTCCATGGTACGGATCTGTACGCCGGAAGTCTGGGTACGCAGCAGGCGAGTGGCATCAAACCAGAAGGTATCGTGGTCAGCGCGCGCCGGGTGGTGGCCCGGGATATTCAGCGCATCGAAGTTATGGTAGTCATCTTCGATCTCCGGACCGGTTGCCACCGTAAAGCCGAGCTCGCCGAAGAAGTTTTCGATGCGGTCAATAGTGCGGGTAACCGGATGCAGGCCGCCGTTTTCGACCCGACGCCCCGGCAGCGAGACGTCAATGGTCTCAGCGGCCAGACGCGCATTCAGCGCGGCGCCTTCCAGATCGGCTTTACGCGCGTTGAGCGCCTGCTGGACCTGCTCTTTGGCTTCGTTGATCACCGCGCCTGCAGCCGGGCGCTCTTCTGGCGGCAGCTCACGCAGGGTCGTCATCTGAAGGGTCAGATGCCCTTTCTTTCCCAGGTATTCCACGCGGACGTTGTCCAGCGCGGCAACATCTGATGCCTCATTAATGGCTGCCTTCGCACTGGCAACCAGCTCTGCGAGATTTGACATGGTTTTCCTCATTATGTCGGTGCAGACACCGGTTATGGTCATTATTTTGCTCTGACTATTTCGAGTCGCAGGCAGCGGGTCAAGCCGTTATCCAGCACGGAGATACCGGCGGGATGACGCGCATTAAGCCATGCACCTGCAGCTTGAAATAGAACGAGCCAGTTCATATACGAAAAAAGCCTCCACGGTGGGAGGCTTTCTGGCGCTGTTTTTCGTTTCTTTTCTCACGCGCTAGCCTCCTGAGTTCAGGTGCTAAAGTAAAAAAAGAAGCGGAAAATAGCAGCATTCATGCTTGCATTACCTTGTCTGGCAAGAAACGTAAGACCTGTATTGAAAAGCTTACAGCAATAAAAGTCAATGTATTGATAGAGTTGAAACAAAAAGAGGGAGACAAGCTCCCTCTTTCAACTGGCTTATGCCAGAGCTGCTTTCGCTTTTTCGACCAGAGCGGTGAACGCTAATTTGTCGAATACTGCGA
>RCUT01000017.1_pt1 | contig 137032 bp, 130 predicted proteins | sample 2166171 | NCBI WGS metagenome assembly RCUT01 (sample SAMN09932757, study PRJNA488358) | compost metagenome | isolation source: compost soil in 4-hydroxybenzoic | place: Germany: Experimental Botanical Garden | reverse complement strand
AGCTGGCGGATCTGGGGATTCGAGAGTTTGTGAACCAGAAGCTGGTGGTGATCCGTCGCTAAGTTAGGATGCAAAAAGAAAAACCTGCCGTCCGGCAGGTTTTTTTTTGCGCCTATTGGGACGATCGGAAGGTAACTCCATCGCCAACACCGGTGCCATCAATCAGTCTCTTTGTTTAGAGTTTTATTGATATTTGATTAATTGATATACATCAACTTAGATCTTATTTAATGCGGGTTGTATGTTTTTAGTATGATCTATTAAGAGTTATGCGAAACGAAAATTTTTATGCGGAATATAAACGATTAACTGTCAAATTAGTACTGTGAAAATGATATTTGCAAGTGTGAACGTTTATTGTGTAAGTTGGCGTGATACGGTTTTGTATATTAAAAAATGCTTGTGGCTATGTAAAAATGGTCGACATCATAAGATGTGTTATTCTTAAAAATAATAATTGTGTCTACTTCAATATATTTTATGGTATGTATCATGCTCCAGTTAATATTACAGGTAACTATAGCTGATGAAACTGGAATGGATGATCTTATGTCATTTGGTCAATGCCAAACTGTGTATTCATCGAAGCGAAAAATGTAACCCTTTAAATAGTTCAGTATTAAATGATGAGTCTGGTGTGGAGGATAATATTTCTATTACTGAGCATGTGCGGTAAAAGCAGGGGGTCGGGATGGTCAGAACATATTGAAAATATGAGGGAGACATGATGGAAACAGGAAGTAGTGAAAAAATAGCGGACAGGATTGCGAATATTTTCCTGTCTCCAGATACCATAACGGGACTGATAAATGGCGCTTTAACTGTACCTCTCGATCTTGCATACCTTGCCCGCGGTTTTTTTGATACCGATAATCGATTTGCCTACCAGACACAACGGATCAGAATGGCACAGGCTATTCATAATGACATTCTTAACTATGACCACATCATCAATGCCGTAGAGCTTATCTTCGAAAAATTTAATAAATACCTGACTATTCACCAACAAGATGCCGTGTATCGAGCCGTTGTTTCATCCATTGCAGGTCGATTCCTGGCAGCGAAAATTACCTCTACTATTGCTGGTGCCGTTCTCGCACGCCTTTCATTTGTCAGCGCTAAAAGTGGGGCAAGAGCCTCCGGTCAAATAGCTATGCTATTGCTCATTGGTGGAATGAGTGAGCGCTCGATTAGGACTTCTGAAAATCTTGCCAATGAAGCCCCAGAAGTGTACGAGATACTGCGTCCACACGATTACGACCTGATATATTTCCTCATTGAACCTGCCGTCAAACCTTTCGTGGATGCGATTCACATTGCCGTTACCCGCGGACAGCCCGAATTTAAAAAAATAATAAATATGGTTGGAGAGAAACTACATGTCCTTCAATAAGGTATCACGCGACTTGTTAGACATGCTGCTGTTTGCCATCGTAAATATCTGGGACGTTGTCCAGTCAATCATTTTTATCGGTGGCTTTATTGTTTGCATCATGCTGCCAGTGGTGTGGCCGATGAAATTTGTCTATATGACCGTATGGTTCATTACTGCCTGGGCCATATCAAAGCTCGTCGATCGTTTAGACGAGTATCGTAAAAAAGGTAAAAATATAAATTAAGGATATCGCATGTCAAATCCAGCCTATTTGTGGTTTATCGATGAAAATGGATCTCCAATTGTTGGAGGTTCTATGGTACTCGGGCGTGAAGGTTCAATTGAGGTAAAATCGCTCTCTCATCACCTGACTATTCCGACTGACCGTAACACGGGGAAGTTAACCGGTACGCGTATTCACACCCCAATACTGATACAAAAAGAGTTCGACCGCACTACACCTTTGTTGGCTCGGGCTATCTGCAGAGGAGTTACGCTCAAGTCGGCTGAGATAAAGATGTATCGTACTAACGAGGCAGGGTTTGAGGTCGAGTATTTCAACATGCTTTTAGAAAATGTAAAGGTAACAGGCTTCACTCCAGGTCTGCATCCGGGAGTTGCATCTGGAACACATCTGGAAAATATTGAAATGCGTTATGAAACCATCCAGTGGAAGTATACGGATGGGAACATCATCTTTAAAGATGGCTGGAACGAGCGAGCCACTGCCTAACGGGATACTGGCTATCATAGACTCGAACTTCCGGGTCTTGTTGATCTCTTAGAGTTGAACTGGATATCTCAGCAGGACGCACTTTAGATACAGCATCAATAGCTGGCGGATCTGGGGATTCGAGAGTTTGTGAACCAGAAGCTGGTGGTGATCCGTCGCTAAGTTAGGATGCAAAAAGAAAAACCTGCCGTCCGGCAGGTTTTTTTTGCGCTTTTATCGGGGTTATTAGAAGGTAACACCGCCGCCAACATAGGCGCCATCGATCAGGGTATGGTTCGGACGGCCGTCTTTGCCGTCGACGCTCACGTGGCGGTAACCCACTTTAAGCGTCACCGGGGTAATTGGGCTCCAGCTCACGCCGCCGTTGGCTTCAACGTAGTTTTTCACGCTGTTGTTCAGGCCTTCCGGTGCGGCATAGCCTTCACCGAATACGTGGATACTGTCGGTCAGCGCAACGTTAACGCCGCCACCGATTGGGAACGCCACGCCGTTATCGCCTTTTTTCGGCCCAAGGTAGATGGCTTTTGCGCCGGCATTGAACATCACCGGGCCAACTTCCAGGTTATAACCCGCGCCAACGCCGCCGGTCTGAGTACCGTCGTCGGTATTTTTGAGCCAGTTGCTTTCGGCATAAACACCGGAGGAGGATTTACCCAGTTCCATATTGAGGTTGGTAAAGTTTTTCCCCTGTTCGACGGTAAAGCCCATCGCCATTGCTGAGCCGGAAACGGCGGTCAGAGCAGAAAGGATAAGGATATTGAGCTTTTTCATGGTTTATGCCTCGTCATTAAATTAATCTGAGGACACCCTAACAAGCGACGTTTACGACTGCAAATGTGATGGCTGTCGCGGTTTTATGCTGGGGTTGTTATTAAAACCCTCTATTGATGTTGTTGATTAGTTGATTTATCCCAGCGTCAATGATTAACGTTTTGGTGTTTAGACTAAGTTTAATTTTTTTCCTAAACATCAGTTGAACGAGGCAGGAGATATTGATTGGTGCTGAACTAATTCGCTTTCTAATAATTTCCTAAAATGTTTCCATAGTAACAACTAAAAACTTAAATTTACATTTTCGTGATTAAAAATGACTCAGCAATACCTTTAAATAGTTTCCGCCGATGAGGTATGGCGCATAGTGATGAGCATTATTGATGCGGAGAAATGGTATCAGGCTAATGCCTTTATTGTTGTTGATGCAGTTTATCTTACCTCTTTATTATTTAACGTTCTGATCATTATTAAATTGATGGTATGAATATGTTCTACCTCTTGTGCTGGTGCATGAGAAATCTAAAGCAAATCATGTAATAATCTTGTAATTGTTGCGTTATTTAAACTGAATTTTTATCTGCTTAATATCCGATCGCGATTGCAAGCCTATCTCTAAATAGACGTTTACCCGAAAATATAGAGTGTTTAAACTTTGTTCATGGAGTTAGCGATCGCAAGGAGCGGCTATGTACTATCGAAATGAAGTTATCAGTTATTTACGGCACCTTTAGCGCTCACCGGATATCCGACACAGATATTGCGGATATCATAGCTAAAATGGTTAGATAGCTATGATTAATTTCCTCAAAAGACTCTTATGCTGGCAGTGTCGTTTTCTATTTTCCATGTATGGTCCTGGATTGCTCACGCTGGTATTTGCAATGGCAGCACAGTACTTTTTTCCAGGTAGCCCCATTTGGCCTGTAGGCGTGTTCGCCATATTAATGGTAGTGATAGTTGGGTGCTACGTGAAATGGTAGCACCAAAAATAAAATTTTTATCAAATTGACTTATACCCTAATTCGTTACTTCCGCAATCCGGCAAATGCCGCCCGAATCTCCTCTTCCGGCAGGTTAATGCCGATAAACACCAGCGTGCTGTGCGGCTGGTCGTCGCCCCAGGGGCGGTCCCAGTCGGCGCTGTACAGGCGCTGGACGCCCTGGAACAGCAGGCGGTTAGGCTCACCGTCAATCCACAGCATCCCCTTGTAGCGCATCAGCTGCTCGGCGAATGAGAGCAGCAGGTTTTCCATGACCCGCGACACCTCGCTGATATCCACCGGGTAGTCCAGCTCCACCACGATCGACGACACGTCGTTTTGCTGGTCGGCAATAAAGTGGAAGCGCGGCTTAGCGCTCACCACCCGCTCTTCCAGCATAAAGCCGCCGGTATTAAACAGCTGGCTCAGATCGATATCGCCGTGGGTGACCGCGTAAATCGGCGCCCGGGCGTTGATGCGCGCCAGCCGCTCGCGCAGCGCCTCGCTGCTGCCCGCGACGTCGGTTTTGGTCAGCAGAATACGGTCGGCGTAGCCCACCTGCGACTGGGCGATGGTGAACTGATTCATCTGCTGGTCGGCGTGGACCGCATCAACCAGCGCAATCACCCCATCCAGCAGGTAGCGTTCACAGAGGATCTCATGGGAGAAAAAGGTCTGAATGATCGGGCCGGGATCGGCCATGCCTGTGCACTCAATCACCAGCCGGTCGAAGGCAATCTCACCGCGATCGCGGCTGTCGAGCAGGTCGAGCAGGGCATCTTCCAGCTCGTTGGAACGGGTGCAGCAGATGCAGCCGTTGGTCAGGGTTTTGATCTGGGTGGCGCGATCGCCAATCAGCTGGTCATCAACGGAGACTTCACCAAATTCGTTTTCGATCACCGCGATTTTAAAGCCGTGCTGCGCGTTGAGAATATGCCGCAGCAGGGTGGTTTTGCCTGCGCCAAGAAATCCGGTCAGCAGGGTGACTGCAATCGGTGTCATGCGTGCCTCCATTAACAGCAGCGTACGCCGCCTTCGCCGCTCCCGCCGTAGCGCGCTTCCTGGCGCTCGCGGAAGAATTCGTTGTAGGTCATATACGGCTTATCCGGATGGTTGGCTTTCATATGCTCAACGTAGTTGTCGTAATCCGGAATGCCAATCAGCATCTTCGCCGCCTGACCGAGGTACTTCTTTGCTTCGCCTAAGTTACCAAACATCAAATTATCCTTACAGGCATAAAGTTCGCTGATGCAGGCGATGTGACCTGCCATTTTGCATCCAGGTTGCGCCCGCCGTTCTCAGGTAGCGCGCGCCCGCTGCGCAGGGATGACAATAATGCCGCGTCGCTCACTAAAAAGCCCCGCCGAAGCGGGGCTGAACGGGGCTGGATTAGTGGTGTGAAGAGGTCTTCACGCCGCCTTCCGGCACCGGCACGTACGGGGTCTCTTTGTCGGTGCGTACCTTATTGTTACGCACGTTGATCCACGTTTTGATGCCGTAGAAGATGATGCTGTAGACCACCACCAGGAACAGGATGCTTAAACCGGCGTTGGTGTAGTTGTTCACCACGATATGGTTCATGTTGGCAATCTGCTGCGGGCTAAGCTCGCCGCCGGCGGCAATCTTCTCTTTGTACTGCTGGGCCATAAAGAAGAAGCCTTCCATCTGCGGGTTGGTGCTGAACAGTTTCAGACCCAGCGCCCAGGTGGTGCACAGCAGCAGCCACAGGGCCGGAACTACGGTGACCCAGATGTATTTGGTGCGCTGCATTTTGACCAGCACCACGGTGCCAAGGACCAGCGCCACGGCGGCCAGCATCTGGTTAGAGATACCGAACAGCGGCCACAGGCTCTTCACGCCGCCCAGCGGGTCGACCACGCCCTGATACAGCAGGTAGCCCCACAGGCCTACGCAGCCCGCGGTCCCTACGATACCGGCAACCAGTGAATCGGTTTTCTTCAGGAACGGCACGAAGTTGCCCAGCAGATCCTGGAGCATAAAGCGGCCTGCGCGGGTACCGGCATCAAGGGCAGTCAGGATAAACAGCGCCTCAAACAGAATACCGAAGTGGTACCAGAAGCCCATGTCCGCCATCGGGATGATTTTGTGGAACACGTGGGCGATACCGACGGCCAGGGTTGGCGCGCCGCCCGCACGGTTCAGCACCGACGGTTCACCGATGTCTTTCGCCGTTTGCAGGATCTGCTCTGGCGAAATCACAAAGCCCCAGGAGCTGACGGTGGCCGCCGCATGGACGGTGACTTCTTTCAGCTGCGCGGCAATCATCGCGGCGTTTTCGCCGCCCATCTCATGCAGGTTCGGCATCACGATACCGAGGCCGGCCGGCGGAGTGTTCATCGCAAAATAGAGACCCGGTTCGATGATAGACGCTGCCACCAGCGCCATGACCGCCACGAAGGACTCCATCAGCATTGCGCCATAGCCGATAAAGCGCGCGTCGGTTTCGTTTGCCAGCAGCTTCGGCGTGGTACCGGAAGCGATCAGCGCATGGAAGCCGGAGACCGCGCCGCAGGCGATGGTGATAAACAGGAACGGGAACAGGGCACCTTTCCACAGCGGGCCGGTACCGTCGATGTACTGAGTGACCGCCGGCATTTTCAGGTCCGGGTTAAGGATAACGATACCCAGCGCGAGGCCGACGATAACGCCAATTTTCAGGAACGTCGCCAGGTAGTCGCGCGGCGCCAGAATCAGCCATACCGGCAGCAGCGCGGAGATAAACGCGTAGCCGATCAGGGTGAAGGTGATGGTGGTGTCTTTAAAGGTCAGCGCCGGGCCCCAGTACGGGTCGTGGGCAATCACGCCGCCGAAGTAAATAGACGCCACCAGCAGCACGATACCGATAACCGAAATTTCGCCCACGCGTCCCGGACGCAGGAAGCGCATGTAGATCCCCATAAACAGCGCGATCGGTACGGTTGAGCAGACGGTAAAGACGCCCCACGGGCTTTCCGCCAGCGCCTTCACGACGATCAGCGCCAGCACCGCAAGGATGATTATCATAATCAGGAAGCAGCCGAACAGGGCAATCGACCCCGGAATCGGGCCCATCTCTTCTTTGATCATTTCACCCAGCGACGAACCGTTACGGCGCGAGGAGATAAACAGCACCATAAAGTCCTGCACCGCCCCCGCCAGCACCACGCCGGCCAGCAGCCACAGCGTGCCGGGCAGGTAGCCCATCTGCGCGGCCAGTACCGGACCAACCAGCGGGCCCGCGCCGGCGATAGCGGCAAAGTGGTGGCCGAACAGCACGTAGCGGTTGGTCGGCACGTAGTTCAGGCCATCGTTGTTAATGACCGCCGGCGTCGCGCGGGTTGGGTCGAGCTTCATCACCTTTTGGGCGATGTACAGGCTGTAGTAGCGGTAGGCCACCAGATAGACCGATACCGATGCGACGACAATCCACAGGGCGCTAACGTGCTCCCCGCGACGCAGGGCGACGACCGAAAGGCAAAATGCCCCGATGATTCCAAGAATCACCCAGGGTATGTGCTTGAATAGTTTTTTAGTATCCATAGTAAAACCTGGCGTTATGAGTTGAATAATTGGCCGAAGCCGTCTGAACGTAATTTTGAGGAGGTATTGAGTCACTATGCTGGGGAGGATCTTGCCAGAACTTTGTGCGCGTAAAGTTGGGTAAATCAACGAGTGGTTGTATGGCGGGTTAAGCGGTCACTTGCGGGAGTAAGCGGTTGGGCAGGAAATGAACAGCAGGATAATATGTGATTGAGATCACAAGAATTTCTCCCCCCTCGCAGCAGGGGGGAGAGCGGGCCTGGCTAGATCGCGGCCGCCATCTCCATCATCACTGGATGGAAACGACGCTTGAAGTAAATCAGCCCGTGGCCTTCCTGGCTTAGGGTGATGTTCTTGATCTCGACCAGATAGACCAGGTGGCTGCCGATAGTCTGCACCTGGCTGATATCGCCTTCGAGACTGGCCAGCGAATCCTTCAGCACCGGCTGCCCGAGCACGCCCTTCTGCCAGCACGAGAGGCTGAAGCGCTCCTCCATCGTCACCCCGGTCATTCCGGCAAAGTGGCGCGCCATCACCTCCTGCTCATGGTTCAGGACGTTAATGCACAGCCTGCCGTTGCCCTGGAACACCGGATTCATTGCGCTGTTGGCGTTGATACACACCATCACCGACGGCGGAGTATCGGTTACCGAGCACACCGCGGTGGCGGTGATGCCGCAGCGGCCGGCATCGCCTTCGGTGGTGATCACGTTCACCGCCGCCGACAGGCTGGACATGGCATCGCGAAAGCGCAGGCGTTGTTCATCTAATTGCATTGTGACCTCCCGCTGTGAATTACTTCAGCAGCTTATCCAGGATATTGATATCAGAGTTATTGTGCAGGTGCGGCACCGTCCAGCCGTGCTGGTCATACTCGGAAAGGCAGCGATCGACCATCGCCATCATTTTGTCCATGTTGCCGGAGGTCTGCGCCTGGCGCAGGCACTGCAGGCGAATCTCATCCTGGCTACCGGAGTAGTTGATTTCATACAGCTCGTGGCGGCCGCCGAACTCGCTGCCGATCGCATCCCACATCAGCTTGAGGACCTTGATGCGTTCGACGTGATCCATGCCGTTGGATCCGCGCACGTATTTCGCCAGATACTGGTCGATCTGCGGATTATTGAGGTCGCGCGCGCTGGACGGGAGATAGATCAGACCGCTGGTGACGTTACGCTCGATGATGTTTTTGATCTTGGCGTAGGCCATCGGCGCCATCACGCGGTAGGTTTGCAGCGCAGCGTGATCCGGGAGGTACGCGCCGTTAACCCACGGCGTCGCCTCGGAGCACATCGAATCGCTCAGCGCCCAGAACATATTGCGCCAGGCCACCACCTCGCCGAGATCCGCCTGCACGCCGCGAAACTCCATGGTGCCGGTGCACTCCAGCGATCGCTTGAGCAGGGCGGTGATAAAGTCGAGCTTAACCGCCAGACGTACGCAGGCCTGCAGCGGGTACATGCGGGCGAAGCCGCCCTCCATGGTCCAGCGGCGACAGCGATCGAAATCGCGATAGATCAGCACGTTCTCCCACGGGATCAGCACCTTATCCATCACCAGGATCGCATCGTTCTCGTCGAAGCGGCTGGAGAGCGGGTAGTCATAGGGCGAGCCGGTGACGCCGGCGACCATTTCGTAGGAGGCGCGGGAGATAAGCTTCACCCCTTCGGCGTCCATCGGGGCGACGAACATCAGCGCGAAGTCCGGGTTTTCCCCCATCACCTGCGCGGAGCCGAAGCCAATCATGTTGTAGTGGGTCAGCGCCGAGTTGGTGGCGACGACTTTCGCCCCGCTGACCACGATCCCGGCATCGGTCTCTTTTTCCAGCTTGATGTAGACATCTTTCACCTCATCGGCCGGCTTATGGCGGTCGATCGGCGGGTTGACGATGGCGTGGTTAAAGTACAGGCCGGTTTCCTGAATGCGGGTGTACCAGTTGCGGGCGTTCTGTTCGAACTGGCCGTAAAACGCCGGGTTGGCGCCCAGCGCGCAGCCGAAGGCGGCTTTGTAGTCCGGGGTGCGGCCCATCCAGCCGTAGCTCAGGCGCGACCACTCGGCGATGGCGTCGCGCTGCTGGCGCAGATCGTCGGCGCTCTTCGCCACGCGGAAGAACTTATGCGTATAGCCGCCGCTGCCGGTATCGGTGTTCCAACACAGGGAGTCCTGCAGCGCCGGTTTGTGCAGCGCATCGTACAGCTGGCCGACGGAGGCGGCGGCGTTGCGGAACGCCGGGTGCGTGGTGACGTCTTTGACGCGCTCGCCGTAGATATAAATTTCGCGGCCGTCCTGCAGGCTCTTCAGGTACTCTTCCCCGGTTAACGGGCGTTTAGCGTCTGCGCGGAAATCTTCAGGTTTCATCGGGACCTCTTCAGTATTAAGCGGTATATCCCGTCATGCTTCGGGCGGCGCCTTTTCGGCTGCGGCTCGAAGCATTCAGGGTACAAAGGTTAAATTTATGTTTTCTTTTTGTTGTTTAATTGAAGCGGTTTACGTGGGTTCCGTGAAGAGACTTTTAGGTCAACGGCAGGTACTTTTCAGGCGGGATGGCGTTCTGTGATCCGGGTTGGTTTTTCGCTTTTTTGCCGTCGCGCGCCGGGGATTGCGGCAGCGGACTTCTCCGGCCGCGCTTCGCCTGCCGGGGCCTGGCGCTTATCGCCCGGCTGCCGCCGGCAGGGAAAGCTCAGGAGACCGGTACTTTTTGCGTTCTGAAGGCGCTGGGCGAGCAGCCGACCAGACGATGAAAAAAGCGGGCAAAATAGGCCGGGTCCTTAAACCCCAGCTGCCAGGCGATTTCGTTGACCGCGCTATCGGAAAACAGCAGCAGCCGCTTGGCCTCGCGCAGCTGCCGGTCGAAGATAAGGCGCTTCGGCGGCCGGTTGGCAAAGCGCCGGCAGATGTCGGTCAGCCTTGATTCGGTAATGTGCAGCTCATTGGCGTAATCCGGCACCGTCCAGTGCTGGTGGTAGTGGCTGTCGATGGTCTGGTTAAAGCGCTGGAACAGCTTGAGCTCGCCGCGGATGCCGCTGGCGGCGTGGTCGTCGAGCCTGGCGTTACGCAACAGCAGGGTGAACACCGCCTGCGCCAGCAGCACCAGCGTATGCTCGCGCCCCGCCAGCTGCGCGGTCGATTCGCGCTCAATCAGCCGCCAGTAGTGGGCCAGCGCCGCGAGCTCGTCCGGCTTATCGGCCAGCGACAGGCACATTCCCGGCAGGCCAAAGGCCTCCCGGGTGCCGGGATAGAGTACCTCCAGCAGCGGCCAGATCAGGTCCTCCCGCACGGTTAGCACGTGGCCATCGCTCTCGGAGCCGGTGATAAACGCGTGCGGCACCGACGGCGGCGTCAGGACGAACAGCGGCGCCTGCACCGAGTAGCGGTGGTCGTCGAGCTGCAGCTCAATCTGCCCGGTATCGAGAAAGTGCATCTGAAAGTACTGGTCGTGGCGATGGGCCTGCATGTCGCGGCCAAAAAAGGCCGCCATGCGGGCGAACGACTGGTAGTGCACGTCTTCCGTGCCCAGGCTTTCATCGTACTCTTTATTGATATCGATATTGGCGATCGAACGCTGGGGCATAGCCGCTCCTTAAGGCGTGGCGCGCGGGCGCGAGGCTTTCATCGGAATGGCCCAGATAATCACGGCGCCAATCACCAACAGGCTGGCGACGAACCACAGGCCGCTGTTAAAGCTGCCGGTCAGATCCTTCAGCCAGCCGATCATAAACGGACTGAGCGCCGAGCCGATATTGCCGGTCGCGTTGATCACGGCGATCCCGATAGCCCGCGCGCGCAGGCTGATCGACTGGTCCGGCGTGGTCCAGAAAATGGCCATTGCGCTGAACGATCCGGTTGAGGCCATGACGATCCCCAGCATCTGGATCAGGTTGTGATTGGTCGCCGAGGCCAGCAGCCAGCCGGCGGCGGCAAACAGGAACGGCAGGGCGGTATGGTGCTTGCGCTCCTGGCATTTATCCGAGTGTCGGCTCCAGTAAATCATCCCCAGAATGGTACAGATCTGCGGGATCGCCGCCAGCAGGCCGATGGTGATATTGCTGCTTCCCTCGTTAAAGCTTTTGAGGATCTGCGGCGTCCAGATGCTGATCGCGCTGAGCGTATTGGTCAGGCAAAAATAGGCCAGGGTGTACATCAGCACGATCGGCGTTAAGACTTCACGCCACAGGCTGCGCTGCTGCATCGCGTGGTGGCTGATGGCGCCTTCCGGCTGTACCAGCGTCAGCCGGTCGTTATCCATCATCTCCTGCAGGCACTTTTTGTCCTCCGCAGTCAGCCATTTGGCTTTTGCCGGGGAGTCATCCAGCCAGTACCAGACCATGATGCCCAGCAGCACCGACGGGAACCCTTCGAGCAAAAACAGCCACTGCCAGCCGTGGAGATTGAACAGGCCGTCCATCGACAGAATATAGCCGGAAACAATCGAACCGATGGCGGTGGTCACCGGCATGGCAATCATAAACAGGGCGTTGGCGCGGGCGCGGAAAAATGCAGGAAACCAGTAGGTTAAATAGAGCAGGATGCCGGGCAGAAAGCCGGCCTCGGTGATCCCCACCAGCATGCGCAGCACGTACAGGCTATGAGGGCCGGTGGCGAACATCGTGGCGGTGGAGGCGATCCCCCACAGCACCATGATGGTGGCTATCCAGCGGCGGGCGCCGACGATGCTGAGCATGATATTGCTCGGAATACCGAAGATGACGTAGGTGGCGTAGAACAGCGTAGTGGCCAGGCCGAACATGGTGGCGTTGAGCCCCAGATCCTGGCCCATCGTCAGCCCGGCAAAGCCGATATTGATGCGGTCGAGAAATGAAAAGATAAACAGCACGAACAGAAATACGATCAGGCGGCGAAACAGCTTATTGATAACCGACTGCTGCTGCGCCGTCAGCTGCTTGTGCTGATTGGCGGGATCGCGCGTCTCCGGAATAGCTGATGATGTGTCGCTCATGGTCTTTCCTCTGATGGGAATTTTTGTAGGGTCGCGATGTGGCGTTATTAATAGACGCCGGACTGGGCTGCCTTTCCGCTGGCGCCAAAGCGCTCGGCTAAGGCTTCGGCGGCGCGGGCGAGCAGGGTGGTATCGACGCCGACGGCGACAAACAGCGCGCCGAGCGCCAGATAGCGTTTTGCCAGCTGCTCGTTGGCCATCAGGATCCCCGGCGCTTTGCCCGCCTGCCGAATTTGAACGATGGCGCTTTCGATAGCCGCCTGCACTTGCGGGTGCTGCGGATTGCCGCCGAAGCCCATATCGGCGCTGAGATCCGCCGGGCCGATAAACACGCCGTCCACCCCCTCAACGTCGAGGATCTGCGGCAGGTTTTTCAGCGCCTCGCGGGTTTCAATCTGCACCAGCACGCACATGGCGTCGTTGGCCTGGTGGAGATAATCCGGGATGCGGTTCCAGCGCGAAGCGCGGGCCAGGGCGCTGCCGACGCCGCGAATGCCGGCCGGCGGATAGCGCGTGGCTTTCACCGCCAGCCGCGCTTCGTCGGCATTTTGTACCATCGGCACCAGCAGGGTTTGCGCCCCGACGTCCAGCAGCTGCTTAATCTGCACCGGGTCATTCCACGAAGGGCGAACCACCGGCTGGCTGGCGTAGGGTGCCACCGCCTGCAGCTGGGTCAGAACCGTCTGCACGTTGTTTGGCGCGTGTTCGCCGTCAATCAGCAGCCAGTCGAATCCGGCGCCGGCCAGCAGCTCGGCGCTGTAGCTGCTGCAGAGTCCCAGCCACATACCGATTTGCGGGCGCCCGGCCTGCAGCGCATCTTTAAACGCATTATTCATCTTCTTTCCCCTACACAAAGCGGCAGCTAATCGCGCCCATGTTGCCGTAATCGACGTGGAAGGTATCGCCTTTGCGCGCCGCCACCGGACGAGTAAACGAGCCGCCGAGGATAATTTGCCCGGCCTCCAGCTGCACATCGTGCGCCGCCAGCTTGTTCGCCAGCCAGGCAACGCCGTTGGCCGGGTGATTCAGCACGCCGGCGGCGACGCCGGTCTCTTCGATGACTCCGTTGCGGTACAGTAGGGCGGAGATCCAGCGCAGATCCAGCTCGTCAGGCTTAACCGGCCGGCCGCCGAGGATCACCCCGGCGTTGGCGGCGTTATCGGAGATGGTGTCGAACACCTTACGCGGGCGCTGGGTTTCAGGGTCGACGTTGTGGCAGCGGGCGTCGATCAGCTCCAGCGCCGGGATCACGTAGTCGGTGGCGTTATAGACGTCGAACAGCGTACAGTTCGGGCCGCGCAGCGGTTTCGCCAGCACGAAGGCCAGCTCGACCTCGATGCGCGGAACGATAAAGCGGTCGGTGGGAATATCGCCGCCGTCGTGGAAAAACATATCGTCGAGCAGCGCGCCGTAGTCCGGCTCGCTAATCTGCGAGCTGGCCTGCATCGCCTTCGAGGTCAGGCCAATTTTATGGCCCTTCAGCACCCGGCCTTCGGCAATTTTCAGCTCGACCCACTCGCGCTGGACGGCGTAGGCATCCTCAATGGTGATCGAGGGATAATCGAGCGAGATGGCACGGATCTGTTCACGCTGCTTTTCGGCCTGGTTCAGCCGCTGGGCGATCAGGGTGCGGGTCTGTTTATCGAGCATAGGGCTTCCTGTGACATTGCCTGCAAATGGGTACCATCGGGTCTCCCGGGCGCCGGACGAGAGCGCCGACGTCGGGGAGCCCGCGTCAGCGCTACGCCTGCCGGATGACGTTAATTATTTAAACAGCGCGTGGACGTTGTTCTGCTTGTAGTTCAGGGTCGGATGCAGCTCCTCAATCTCGAACGACAGCGCGAGGTAGCGGCTCTCCATCAGCGCGGCGAAATGCGCCTGGATCAGGGCAAAGAGCATCTCTCCCGTTTGCTGGCGGCTTTCCAGGCTGCGCCCGCTGCCGATTTTCAGCGTCATATGCACGAAGGCATAATCGTGCCTGCCGTCGGCCATCTGCCAGGTATCCAGCCAGATGGCGCGGCTGCGGATGCCGCCGATCGGGAAAATCCCGGTGGCGGCCAGCGCCTGATTAACCTCGGCGAACAGGCCCGGCAGGTCGGCCTGCTCGCGGATGTTGCTGGTACACTCGGCGATAAAATGTGGCATCGCGGACTCCTTACGCCTGAGCCGGCAGCGGGAAGACGGCGTTGACCTGGCCGGTGCCGGAGCTGGCGAACAGGTCGGTGATAAACTCGACCTTGCCGTCGTATTTATCCCAACCGAGCACCCCGAGCAGCATCACCGTGTCGTGCATATTGCCTTCGCCGTAGCAGTAGTCGGCGTACTCCGGCAGCATGGTGCAGAACTCTTTGAATTTGCCTTCGCGCCACAGCTTCACCACCCGCTCATCCATCTGATGGTCAAACTCGCGGGTGTAGCTGTTCATCCCCTCTTCGGCGCGCTGGTCGTCGATAAAGCGGTGCGACAGGGAACCGCTGGCGAAGACCGCCACGGTGCCGTCATATTTCTCAATGGCCTTGACGATGGCTTCCCCCAGCCTGCGGCTGTCGGCGAAGTCGTGAACGGTGCAAAAAGCGGAGATCGACACCACCTTGAAATGCTTATCGCTGTTCATATAGCGCATCGGCACCAGGGTGCCGTACTCCAGCTTGAGGCTCGGGATATTGTGCGCCTTGGCGCGCACGCCGAGCTTGACCGCTTCGTCGGCGATCAGGTGGCCCAGCTCCGGGTTGCCGTCGTAGTCGTAGGTCATGTCGCGAATAAAGTGCGGCAGCTCATTGCTGGTATAGACCCCTTTAAAATGGTCGGCGCAGTTAATGTGGTAGGCGCTGTTCACCAGCCAGTGGGTATCAAAGACGATAATCGTATCGACGCCCATCTCCCGGCACCGTTTACCGATCTCCTTATGACCGTCGATCGCCGACTGGCGGCAGCCGTGGTTTTTCCCCGGCAGCTCGGAGAGATACATGGACGGTACGTGAGTAATCTTGGCGGCTAACGCTAATTTGCCCATTTTGTGCTCCTTATAAGCCCCATTTCGGGATCGGATGGTCACCCATGGAAATACAGACGTTTTTCATTTCGGCGAACACCTCGAAGCTGTACTCACCGCCTTCGCGGCCGGTACCGGAGGCCTTCACGCCGCCGAACGGCTGGCGCAGGTCGCGGACGTTCTGGGTATTGACGAAGACCATGCCGGCTTCAATCCCGCGCGCGAGGCGCAGGACCTTGCTGATGTCCTGGGTCCAGATATAGGAGGCCAGGCCGTATTCGATATCGTTGGCGAGGCGCAGGCCTTCGGCTTCGTCTTTAAACGGCAGCAGGCAGGCCACCGGGCCAAAAATCTCTTCCTGGGCAACCCGCATGCGGTTATCAACGTCCGCCAGCACCGTCGGGCGCAGGAAGTTGCCGCCGCGAAGATGCGCGGGCAGGTCGGCGGGCTTATCCGGGCCGCCGGCCAGCAGCGTGGCGCCTTCTTCGATGCCGAGGCGGATATAGCCTGAGACTTTTTCCCAGTGCTGCTGGCTTATCAGCGCCCCGACCTGGGTGTTGGGGTCGGTCGGGTCGCCGACGCGCAGGCGGTTGGCGCGTTCAGCGAAGCGCTTGACGAACTCCGGGTAAATGCTCTGCTGAATGAAGATGCGCGAGCCGGCGGTGCAGCGTTCGCCGTTGATTGAGAAGATGGTGAACAGGGCGGCATCCAGCGCGCGCTCGATATCGGCATCTTCAAAAATCAGCACCGGCGATTTGCCGCCCAGCTCCATCGAGTACTTCTTCAGCCCGGCGTTTTTCATGATGTTGCGCCCGGTGGCGGTGCCGCCGGTAAACGAGACCGCGCGCACGTCGTGATGACGCACCAGCGCGTCGCCAGCGTTCGCGCCGTAGCCCTGCACCACGTTCAGCACGCCCGGCGGAATACCGGCTTCCAGCGCCAGCTCGCCGAGGCGGTCGGCGGTGAGCGGCGACAGCTCGGACATTTTCAGCACCGCGGTGTTGCCCAGCGCCAGGCACGGCGCTACCTTCCAGGTGGCGGTCATAAACGGCACGTTCCACGGCGACACCAGCGCGCAGACGCCGACCGGCTGCACGAGGGTGTAGTTGAGCATCTTGTCGTCAACCGGATAGGTCTTGCCGTTCATCTGCTGGCACACTTCGGCGAAGAACTCGAAGTTGTGCGAGGCGCGTGGGATCAGCACGTTTTTGGTCTGGTGGATCGGCAGGCCGGTATCGGCGGTCTCCATCGCTGCGATCTCTGGAACGTTCTGGTCGATCAGATCCCCCAGCCGGCGCATCAGGCGCGCGCGCTCCTTCATCGGCAGGTTGGCCCATTTCGGGAACGCCGCTTTGGCCGCCGCGACCGCCTGATTCACCTCGGCTTCACCGCCGGAAGCGACCTCTGCCAGCACTTCGCCGGTGGCCGGGTTGGTGGTGTGGAAGTACTCTGCGCTTGCCACGCTTTCGCCGTTGATCCAGTGGTTAATTTTTTTCATGACAGCTTCTCCTCATACGCCTGCTGGCTGATGATGCGGTTGACCAGGCGGCCCACGCCCTCGACTTCGACGATCACTTCGTCACCCGGCACCACGTCAGACAGCCCCTTAGGCGTGCCGGTGGCGATCATGTCGCCGGGCTGCAGGGTCATAAACTCGCTCAAATACGCGATCAGGAACGGGATGCTGAAGATCAGATCGGCGGTGGTGCCCTGCTGGCGCAGTTCGCCGTTGACCCAGGTGCTCAGGGTCAGGTTGTGCGGGTCCGGAACCGTCTCTTTGCTGACGATCCACGGGCCGATGGGGGTCAGGGTGTCGCGGCTTTTGACCCGCAGATTCGGCCGGTAGTAGTTCTCGAGATAGTCGCGAATGGCGTAGTCGTTGCAAACGGTATAGCCGGCGACGTAGTCCAGGGCATCGGCCTCGCTGACCCTGCGTGCGGTTTTGCCAATCACCACCACCAGCTCGGCTTCGTAGTGCATATATTCGACGTTATCCGGACGCACCGACTCCTGGCGGTGGCCGAGGAAGGTGTTCGGCGCTTTGATAAACACCAGCGGCTCTTCCGGCGGCTTGAATTCCAGCTCGCTGGCGTGGTCGGCGTAGTTCAGACCCAGCGCGAACAGGGTGCCGTCGGCGGGCGGCAGCCAGCGGAATTCGCCCTCCTGCAGCCGGGTGCCGTCATCGAGAATGACCTGCTCGCGATCGTCGACCTGCGCGCTGCGTACCTGGCCCTGCCACTCAATACGTGCCTGTTTCATACCGGCTCTCCTTCTGCGACGACCGGGTTTTCCAGCGCCGGGAAACCCTCGGCGAGAATGCGTACGCGATCGCCGGGGCGCAGCGTGACGCGGGCGTGCGGAGTGCCGATCAGAATGGCGTCGCCGGGGCTGAGGGTGGCGAACTCGCTCAGGGCGCTCAGCAGCTCGGCGGCGCCGCGCTGCAGGTCGGCGGTGTTCCAGCTATCCGCTTCGCGACCGTTGATCTCGGTGATGATGGTCAGGTTATCGACGCTCCGTAGCGGGACGAGGTCACCCAGCGGGCAGAAACCGTCGCGGCATTTCGCCTTGATCGCCGGGCGGTAAAAGCTCTCTTCCGGCAGGCTGACGTCGTTGGCCAGCGCGTAGCCGGCGATGCAGGAGGCAGCCTCTTCGACGGAGACGCCACGGGCGGTTTTACCGACGATCAGCGCTACGGTGGCACCGCTCTGCACGGTTTCGCCCTGCGGATGAGGGATTGCGTCGCCGCTGCCGATCGCGGTGTTGCGCGGTTTGATAAACCATACCGCAGTTTTCGGCGGCGTTTTGTACGGGGCCTGTTGGAACGCTTCGCGCCAGGCGTCGAGCTGGCTGCCGTGGTTAAGCGCAACGGCGAAGATGGTACCTTTCATTCACCACTCCTCTGGTACTGATTTCTGAAGCTTAAGGGATTTCATTAATATGTTAATGATTACCTTTTATTCCTTGCGAACGGGTTTGGCAAACAGAAGTGAATGTTTTGTGATCGGATTAACAATAAATTTACACTTGTAATATTTAATTGTTTATAATCAATCTATTAGTTTTAAATCATAAAAGGGCTGGTACTTTTCAGCAGCAGAAACCGGTTGCGCCATCGGCAAATAAGCGCTAATTATTAACTTGTTAATAGATTCTGAAATATGATGTAGAGGGTATGTGATGCATGATTCGTTAACCATTGCGCTGTTGCAGGCGCGGGAAGCGGCGATGGGCCATTTCCGGCCGATCGTCAAACGCCATAATCTCACCGAGCAGCAGTGGCGTATTGTGCGCATCCTTGCCGAAAGTCCGTCGATGGATTTCCACGACCTCGCCTTCCGCGCCTGCATTCTGCGCCCGAGCCTGACCGGTATTTTGACCCGCATGGAGCGCGACGGCCTGGTGCTGCGCTTAAAGCCGGTCAGCGACCAGCGCAAGCTGTACGTTTCGCTGACGGCGGAAGGGACCCGGCTGTATCAAAGCGCCCAGGCCCAGGTTGAAGAGGCCTATCGGCTGATCGAAGAAGAGTTTACCAGCGAAAAAATGCAGCAGCTGACCGCGCTGCTGGAGGAGTTTATCGCGCTCGGCAACCGTAACGGCGCCGCGCGCGACGATCGGCAAGAAGAGTAAATCAGCGCTCGCCGCAGTGCTTTCTCGGGCCGCTGGCGGACGAGCACCTGGCGCGGGCGGAGAGGCTGTTTAGCGCCATGCGCTCGCAGGGGGCCGGTTTCCCGGAGACGGCGCGGGCCGTCATTCGGGCTGAATCAGAACAGCGTATCCAGCTCTTCCAGCAGGTTGTAGTCGTCGTCGACCAGCAGCAGCGTCTTCCATTTGTCGAAGGTCAGACACGGATGCGAGGTGCCGAAGACCAGGATATCGCCAACTTGCACGTTGCTGCCCGGTGCCAGGCGCAGCATGCAGTGCTGATCCATGATCCCGACGCTGACGATCCCCTCCGCGCGCAGCGCCAGCGGCTCGCCGTCGCGATAGTGGGCGATGGGCTGCGGCAGCCCGGCATCGAAAGCGCAGTCGCGCTTGCCGAAGTTAACCACCGCGCGATCCGCTTCCGGAACCGACTGCACCATCGCCATCAGCTCGAGGGCTGAGGTCAGATCGCCGGCCAGATCGCAGGCGATCGGATCCCGGGCGATCAGCGCCTGCTGGGCATCATCGTAGATCCCCATATCGTGCGTGATGTAGCAGCCGGGGCGGATCGCAATCCGGCAGCGCGCCGGCTTTTTGGCCGCCAGCCAGATGTTGCACACCACGTCATACCACACGGTGCCCGCGCCGGTGAGGATAAACTCGCCGTCAACCAGCGGCTCCATCCGGCAGGCGAGGTCCGCGGCCTGGCGCAGCAGCGCTTCAACCTGCGGCTGCGGATCGTCTCCGTGCAGCACCCCTTCATACAGCTCCAGCCCGCGCAGCTTCAGGCCCGGCAGATCGGCCGCGGCCTGTGCCAGCGCCAGCGCGTCCTCTACGCTGCGACAGCCGCAGCGCCCGCCGGGCACCCCAAGCTCAATCAGCACGTCCAGGGTTTGCCGGTGTTCGGCAAAAAAGGCCGACAGCGCGCGGGCGTTAGCGAGGCTATCGATGCAGCAGATGAAATCGACGCTGCGGTAGTGGGTTTTCAGCTGCGAAACGGTCTGCATGTTGGCCTTGCCGACCAGCTGATTAACCATCAACACGCGCTGGATGCCGCTGGCCATCGCCGCGGCGGCCTGCCAGGCGCTGCCGACCCCGATACCCCAGGCGCCGGCCCGCTGCTGGGCCTGAAAAATCCACGGCGTCATCGTCGTTTTGCCGTGCGGCGCCAGCGAGACGCCGCGGGCGTCGGCGTAGCGCTGCATCCAGGCAATATTGTTTTCCAGCGCGCTTTTTTTCAGCAGCGCGGCGGGAAGGCAGACCTCTTCCGCCAGCAGGTTTGCCGGCGATGTCATCGGCGCTGATTTATGCGGGACAAGCGTTGTGTGGTGGTATTTCATAACACTATCCTTTCAGGTTTTACGTTCGGATTTGGAATGGGTATCATTTATAACTTATTGATAAATATTATTTTAATACTTAATCATTATTCGTTGTGAATAAAAGTATCACAAAACGATCTGGGTTTTGCGTAGTTTTCCACTGTTTTTACGCCGTGTAAATGGTTAACTTGTCGGCATAGTCGAAAGGGAGTAATTGCTATGAAGGTTGACTGGCTTTTTAAGAACGTCACGGTCATTGACGGCAGCGGCGGGCCGCAGTATCGCGGCGACGTGGCGGTGAAGGGCGATCGTATTGTGGCTATCGCTCCGGCGCTGCAGGTGGCGGCAGAGCGCGAAATCGAAGGCCAGGGGCGCGTGCTGGCGCCCGGCTTTATCGATGTGCATACCCATGACGATATCAACGTCATCCGGATGCCGGAATATCTGCCCAAGCTCAGCCAGGGCGTGACGACGGTGATCGTCGGCAACTGCGGGATCAGCGCGGCAATGGCGACCATGCGCGGCGCGGTGCCTGACCCGATGAACCTGCTGGGCGAGCAGGCGCAGTTTATCTATCCCACCGTGCAGGCCTATGCCCACGCGGTGGAGGTGGCCAGGCCTTCGCTCAACGTCGGCACGCTGATTGGTCATACCGCGCTGCGTAATAACCATATGGACGATCTGTTCCGCCCGGCGACGCAGACGGAGATTGCCGGCATGCGCATCCAGCTGCGCGACGCGCTACGTGAAGGGGCGCTGGGCCTGAGCACCGGCCTGGCCTACGCCAGCGCGTTCCACTCCACCACCGAAGAGGTGATGGCGCTGGCGGAAGAGCTGGCGGCGGAGAAGGGGATCTACACCACCCATCTGCGCTCTGAGTTTGAGCCTATCCTCGAGGCTCTCGACGAAGCGTTTCGCATCGGCCGTCACGGCAACGTTCCGGTCGTGGTGTCTCATCACAAGTGCGCCGGAGCGAAGAACTGGGGGCGCACGCGCGAGACGCTGGCCTTCTTCGATGAGATGCGCCAGCACCAGGAGATCGCCTGCGACTGCTATCCCTATTCCGCCAGCTCGTCGACGCTGGATATGAAGCAGGTGACCGATGAATTCGACATCGTGATCACCTGGTCCGAGTCCCGGCCGGAGCAGGCGGGAAAAACGCTCCGGCAGATTGCCGACGAGTGGCAGGTGAGCCTGCACGACGCCGCAGCGCAGCTGATGCCGGCGGGCGCTATCTACTACAACATGGACGAACAGGACGTGCGGCGGGTGATGCGCTATCCGGTTACCATGATCGGCTCCGACGGTCTGCCGAACGATCCGATGCCGCATCCGCGGCTGTGGGGCGCTTTCCCGCGGGTGCTGGGGCACTACAGCCGCGACGAGCAGCTGTTCCCGCTGACCACCGCCATTCACAAAATGACCGGGCTGTCGGCGGCGCGCTTCCAGCTGCCGGAACGTGGGCTGGTTAAAATCGGTTACTTTGCCGATCTGGTATTGTTTGACCCACAGACGGTGCGCGATGTAGCCAGCTTTGCCGACCCCAAGCAGCCGGCGGAGGGCATTGAAGCGGTGATGGTCAACGGCGTCATGAGCTACGGCAGCGATAAAAAAATTACCGGGCGCGCGGGGCGTTTCCTGCGCCGCCGGATGGACTAAGGAGTTGAATATGAGCATTAAACGTTACGGCGTGGAAGGTGGAACCGGCACCGGCGGGCAGCATCTGCCGTTTGCCCGCGCGGTTGAAGCGGGCGGCTGGCTGTATGTTTCCGGCCAGACGCCGATGAAAAACGGCGAAGTGGTGGAGGGCGGCATTGTCGATCAGTCCCGGCTGGCGATTCAGAACTGCGTCGATATCATGAGCGAAGCGGGCTATACCCTTGCCGACGTGGTGCACGTGAAGGTGATCCTCACCGACTCGCGCTATTTCCAGTCTTTCAACAAAGTGTTCCGCGAGTTCTTTGGCGATAACCCGCCGGCGCGGATCTGCTGCGTGGCCGATCTGGTGGTGGACTGCAAAGTTGAAGTGGATGTGACCTGCTATAACGCTGCCCGCGTTTAAATAATAGCTCCCCGCCGCTGGCCGGGGAGCAGCCCATAACAATGTGAGAGTAGCGCCAGGTCGAATAAATCGCCCGGCGCGACCAGGATTGCTTTGCCTTTTTTCGGCATCGTTACTATTAACTCATAATATTCAGCGGTACGAATATTATTTATTACGCCTGGATGTGAGCAATGAATAATATGTCATTCCTGATTTGGTTTTCCGTTTATGCCTGCGCGATGATCGCCTTAGGCTGGTACGTTTCGCGCAAGCAAAAGAACGGCGACGACTTTCTGCTGGGCGGGCGCTCCCTGCCGATGTTCCTGACGCTGGGGTCGACGGTCGGCACCATGGTCGGTACCGGCTCCAGCGTAGGCGCCGTGGGCTTTGGCTACAGCAACGGCTGGGCGGGGATGCTGTACGGCCTCGGCGGTGCGGTCGGTATTTTGCTGGTGGCGTGGCTCTTCGCCCCGGTGCGTAAATTTCGCTTTATGACCATGAGCGAAGAGATGTCGTATTACACCGGCGGCAGTAAAATTATTAAAAACCTGGTGGCGATCCTTATTTTTATTGCCTCGATCGGCTGGCTCGGCGCCCATATATTGGGCGGTGGTCTGTACCTCGCGTGGGCCAGCGGAATTGATATCAACGTCGCCAAAATTATTATTGCGCTGGCCTTTGTGGTTTACGTCGGTATCGGCGGCTACTCGGCGGTGGTGTGGATCGACACCATTCAATCGATTGTCCTGTTCGTCGGCTTTATTTTAATGGCGATCCTCGCGGTCCATCACGTTGGCGGCTGGAACCATATTCAGCAGGCGGTTGACCCGGCGGCCCAGAGCCTGTTTGCCGTCGATAAGCTCGGCGTGCTTCCCGCACTCTCTCTGGCGGTGGTGATTGGCGTGGGGGTTCTGGCAACGCCGTCCTACCGCCAGCGTATCTACTCGGCAAAAACCGTCTCCTCCGTGCGCCAGTCGTTCACCATCACCGGTCTGCTCTATCTCGGCTTTTCGTTCCTGCCGGCGATTATCGGCATGGCGGTGTGGACGATGAACGCCAATCTCGAAAACAGCGGCTTTGCCTTCCTGTTCGCCACCCAGGTCCTGCCGCCGGTGCTGGCGATGGCGATTCTGATCGCCGGGATGTCGGCCAACATGTCCTCCGGCAGCTCTGACGCCATCGCCGCCGTCTCGATTATGCTGCGCGACCTTTACACCCTGGTGACCGGCCATATGCCCGCACCGGAGAGGGCGATTCGCCTGTCGCGGATGTTCCTCGTGCTGGTTATCGCCCTGGCGCTGGTGTTCGCCCTGACCTCCAACGACATCATTAGCTACATCACCAAAATGATCTCGATGATTATGTCCGGGATGTTTATCTGCACCATGCTCGGCCGCTTCTGGACGCGCTTTAACTGGCAGGGAGCGGTTGCCGCGCTGGCCGGCGGCGCCGGCGCATCGGTCGCCGTGCTGATGGACAGCGACTGGCTGGCGTTCTGGGGCAACCCGTGTATTCCGTCGGTGCTCACCAGCCTGGTGGCTTCGGTGGTCGTTACGCTGCTGACGCCGGCGAGCAGCATGAGCCGTGAAGAGGCGCTGGAGATGATCACCCGCGAGCGGGAAAGCACCCCGGCGGCACCGCCGCTGGCGATCGGTAAACGCAATACGTCGCAGGGCTAAGGGGACGCAGATGCAGGACTATATTGCCGTCGACTGGGGCTCAACGCAGCTGCGCGGCTGGCTGATACGCGACGGGAAATGCGTGGCAACGAAACAGTTGCCGTTGGGGATCTCCCGGCTTAACGGCGAGGCGCCGGCGGCGATATTCCGCCAGCATCTGGCGCCCTGGCGCGGCGAACGGGCGCTGCCGGTATTAATGGCCGGGATGGTCGGCAGCGATGCCGGCTGGTGCCCGGTCCCGTACCTGGCCTGTCCGGCAGCCATCGACGCGCCGGGACGCCGGCTGTTCAGCGTCGCCGAAAAGGTGTGGATTGTGCCCGGTCTCAAGGTCGAGCTGGCCGGGGACTACGGCGTGATGCGCGGTGAAGAGACCCAGCTGCTGGGCGCCGGGCAAATCGCCCCCGCCGATTGCTACATTATGCCGGGCACCCACAGCAAGTGGGTGCAGGTAGAGCGCGGAGTCGTGCAGCATTTCTCCACCGCCATGACCGGGGAGCTGCATCATCTGCTGCTGAGCCAGTCGCTGATTGGCAGGCAGCTTCCCGAGCAACGGCCGGACGACGCCGCTTTTGAGCAGGGGCTGGAAAAAGGCATGACCTCGGCGCTGGCGGGCGAGCTGTTCACCGCTCGCGCCGCCCGGCTGCTGGGGGCGCTGGCGCCGGCTTCGGTCAGCGACTATCTCTCCGGGCTGCTGATTGGCGCCGAGGTGGCGGCCTTTGGCGAGCGCTACCGCAGCGCCGCCGTCACCCTGGTGGGCGATCCGGCGCTGACTGCCCGCTACCAGCGGGCAATGTCGGCGCAAGGTCGGGTGGTACAGAGCTGTAGCGGCGATGAGGCATTCTTGAACGGTATGGCGAGGATAATGGATGAACGCAGTTAAGCTGGTCGCGATTTTGCGCGGTATTGGCCCCGCAGAAGCGGCGGAACACGTTGAGACGCTGGTGGATGCCGGTTTTCGCTATATTGAAATCCCGCTGAATTCACCGGACTGGCAGCAGAGTATTCCGCAGATGGTCGGCCGCTTTGCCGAGCAGGCGGTGATTGGCGCGGGGACGGTACTTAACGTCGAGCAGGTGGACTTTCTTGCCGCAGCGGGGGCGAAGCTGGTGGTGACGCCGAATACGCAGCCGGCGGTGATCCGCCGGGCGGTGGCGCAGGGGATGCTGGTCTGCGCCGGGTGCGCTACCGCGACGGAGGCGTTTAACGCCCTGGACGCCGGCGCGCAGTGGCTGAAAATCTTTCCCTCCTCCGCGTTTGGCCCCGACTATATTCGGGCGCTGAAGGCGGTACTGCCCCCGGAGGTGCCGGTGCTGGCGGTGGGGGGCGTGACGCCGGATAACCTCGCGACCTGGGTGCAGGCCGGGTGCGCCGGCGCGGGGCTGGGGAGCGATCTCTACCGCGCCGGTCAGCCGGCAGCGCGCACCCGCGAGCAGGCGCAGCGCTTTATTGCCGCTGGCCGGGAGCTAGTCGCCTAGCGGCTGACGGTCGACGCCGCCGCGGTGGCTGTCGAGCGCCAGCTTGATGCGCCGCAGGCGGTCTTTTGCCTGCGGCTTGTTGGCCATCGCCAGCTCGGTGGCCAGCACGTCGACCATCGCCAGCATGGCGTAGCGCGAGGTGCTGGGTTTGAAAATATAGTCGTTTTCGCGCACCAGCAGCGGCAGCAGCAGATCGGCCTGCTCCGCCAGCGGCGTATCCGCCGGAGTGATGGCAATCACCTTCGCCCCGTACTGCCTGGCGATAGCCGCGCTTTCAATGATCTCTTTGGTATAGCCCCCCAGCGACAGCACGATAACCACGTCCTTCGGCGTTACCGCCGAGCTCATCATGCGCACCAGCAGGCCATCGTTCTGGCTGACGACCGGCAGGCCAAGGCGGAACAGGCGATACTGGATCTCCTGCGCGCAGATGGTCGAGCCGCCGCCCATCCCGAGCGCCAGTATTTGCCGGGCGTCGCTAAGCCAGGTGACGGCGCGCTTCAGCGCGTTAATATCCAGCGCCCGGCGGTTGGTCTCGAGGACGCCAATAATTGACTCGTAGATCCCCTGTACGCCCTCCAGATCCGGGACATCCAGAATAAAGCGCTGCCCGACCGCCAGCGACTGCGCGAGCTTCATTTTCAGCTCGCGGACGTCCTTGCACCCCAGCGCCCGCGCAAAACGGGTGACGGAGGCCTGGCTGGTGCTGGTCAGGCGGGCAATTTCGGCAATCGGCAGCTCGGCCGCGGCGGCGACGTCGTCGAGAATAAACTGGGCAATCCGCTTTTCGGTAACGGTCAGCTCGAGAAAGCGATCGGTGATGCAGGAGATGATATCGATCGAGTAGGCCATACGGGTATCAGTCGCTAAATGTGTAATGATACTTTGTACCATATTCAGGGTGGAAAAAGCAGCGCCGGAGCGGCAATGTGGGCTACAGCGCCAGGCGCATGGTGCAGCGGGTCTCCGGCAGCAGGCCGTGGTCCGTTTCCCGCTCCCTTTTGGCCGCCAGCCCGGACGGCAGGTGCTGCTCATCGAGCATGCAGAATCCCAGGCGGGTATAGAACGGGGCGTTCCACGGGACCTCGCGGAAGGTGGTCAGCGTCAGCGCCGGATAGCCCATAGCGCGGGCGGTATCGGCGACCCGCGTCAGCATCATCCGGCCAATGCCGCGCCCCTGCCACTGCTGATGGACGGCGATCTCCACGATAAACAGCGCATCATCGAGCGGCTCGCTCAGCAGAAAGCCAACGGGCTCGCCGCCGCCGATGGCCAGCAGGCTGTGGTCCGTTTCGAGATACTGATAATGCTCCCGGGCGCTGATGACCGCGCTGTCTGCCAGCCAGGCGAGAGCGGGGATCTGACGAAAAGCCTGCGCTGCCGAGCGCTCAATAGCGGGCAGCCGGGGAATATCGCTCTCCCCGGTCAGGCGCAATGTCACTTCGGCAGTTATAGTGTTAGTTTTCATTGCCTCAGCATAGCACCTTTGGGAGAAACGTATGGAGTTGACCGCCGTTCCCGCCACCTGCTTTAGCAGCGAACAGCTGACGACGATCCTTAGCGACTGTTTTGAAGATTATCTGGTGCCCGTTTCGCTGTCGGTCGAGGTGTTTGTGCAGCGCTTCAGCGCTGAAGGGCTGAGCCTGCTGGATTCCTGCGTCTGGCTGGCGGGAGATACGCCGGCGGCAATCGCCATTATCACCCGCCGTGGCGATGCGGCCAGGCTGGCGGCCTTCGCCGTGCGGCCGGCCTGGCGGGGAAAAGGAACCGGCCGTGCGCTGATGGTGTCGCTGATGGCCTCGTTACAGGCCCGGGGCGTGCGGCGGATGTGGCTGGAGGTGATCCGTAATAATCACGCCGCGGTTGCGCTGTATCAATCGCTGGGCTTTCGCGTTCGTCACGGGCTTTGCGGCTATCTGAGCGCGCAGCCGGAGGGCGAGGGCGCGCCGCCGCTGCAGCCGTACGATGTGCTGGCGCTGACGCGCAGGGCGGGGGCGGAAATCAACGGCCGGCTGCCGTGGCTGATGGACCCGATGACCTTCAATACGCTGCCGTGCCGCGCGTTGACGCTTAATCAGCAGGCGTTCGCGGTGCTGGCGACGCTCACCGCTAAGCCGCAGCTCCAGCTGCTGTGGGTCGAACCTGCCGCCCGCGGCCGCGGCCTGGCGCGCGAGCTGCTTATTGCCCTTGCCCGGCAGTTCCCCGGTCTTGGCACCTCGGTCAGCGTTCCGCAGTCGTTTACGCCGCTGTTCAGCGCGGCGGGATATGCGGCCATGGCGCTGCAGCAGTATGAGATGAGCGTGGAGTTCCCCGGCGAGGCGTCTGCCGGGCGGTAATTAAGATGGGGTCGGCGGCGGTTTTACGCCGCGCCGTCCGGCCCTCAGAGAGCCGGACGGCCGGGCTTAGCCTTCGCGCTTGACGATTTTTATATCCACCATGCCGATGCCCAGCTGGCGCGGCGCGTGGCCGAGAATATTGCCTTCGTTGGTGGACTGCGGGTCCGGCGGGACGATGATCAGCGTATCGCTGCGCGACGGGTTGTCGAAATGCAGCGTGGTGGTGGAGACGTCATTGGCCAGCGTCAGCGTTTGTTCGCTATCCCCGACGCGAACCGGGATCGGCTTATTGGCGTTGGGTCCGTAGGCTTTGGCGGTGATCACCAGATCGAATTTCTCCGGCAGCGGGTTCTTAAACTCGATTTTGACTTCGCCGCCGAGCTGCGCGTTGGACCAGCGGCCCCAGGATTCCGGCCGGGAGATGCCGCTAAACTGCCTCACCTCTTCCGGTGCGCCGGCGACGTTAAACACGAAGCTATCGGCCTTATAGCGAATATCGTTATCGACAATTTTCAGCGTATCGACGTTGCCTTTGTAGCGCTCCATATCGATAAGGGTATCTTTAAACGCCGTTTTCCCCTGCCACTGGGCTTTATCGACGCGCTGTACGGTCTGCTCGCCGCCGAGCTGGCCCTGCGATACGCACCAGTCGGTCGAGAGCGCCAGCTCGCTGGACCACAGCTGGCCCATCTTGTAGCAGCGGTCGATCCAGACAAAGTTATCGCGCGGGGCAAAATCGGCCAGCTGATAGCGCAGTGGCGCGGAGTATTCGCTCTCCGGCAGCGGCTCGACGCGTTTATCGGAGACCCGCAGCAGCAGCGGCAGACGGAAGTGGCTGCCGGAGAAGGAGACCATGCTTTTCTGCGGGTCCACGGTGAAGTTTTTCATCTCTTTCGGGAAGTTCCACAGGCGGATGACGTCCGGCTTCCAGGCCAGCACCTTATCTTTCATATTGAGGAAGATGCCGGAAAGCGACTGCCCGGAGAGGCTGCTGCGCCCAAGGCCGATATAGTTATCGCCGCCGAGGATATCCAGCACCGTGGCGCCGTTGTCCATGGTATTACGCTTCACCGCCAGCGTATCCTGCTGCGGCTGGTCGCCGCGCAGTACGAAGAACAGGTTGCTGCGATCCTGCTTGTTCAGGTATTCCCAGGCGCTGTTTTTCATTGCCAGGTGATCGGAAGAGACCACAATCACCGTGTTTTTGAAATAGGGCGAAGCTTTGATCTTCTCGATAAGCGCCGCGATGTGTTCCTGGCTGCAGCTGACCGCGCTGAAGGAGAGGTTCTTTTTACCGCCCATTTCATAGCTTTTTCGCTGACAGGTGCGGGAAATAAAACCGTCAGGATGGTGGGTGTCCACCGTTAGCGCAAAGAGCGAGAAGCGTTTACCGGACTGCGAAAGCTGCTCGAATTTTTTCCAGGTTTCATCCAGCACGGTGTCGTCGTAGAAGCCCCAGTCGTTGCGGTAGGCGGGGTCGGCAACCGTGGTTTTCAGCTCTTCAGCGCCGTACAGATGATCGAAGCCGTGGGACTTGAGGAACACGTCTTTTCCGGCGAAACGCAGGTTGGCGCCCTGCACAAAATAGTTTTCGTAGCCGGAGTTTTTCAGAATATCGCCGAGGCAGATATTCTGCGGGAAGAAACTGGAGACCGAGGCCGAGGCGTTGCCTTCAAACGGCGCAAACAGCGGGATGCCGCACTGCGAGGCGACCATCCCGGCGATAGTGTAGTCGGTGCCAGGCAGCTGCGCGGTGTTGCTGAAATCGAGGCCTTCGCTTTTCAGTTTGCCAAGCTCGGGCGTCAGGTCGGGAAACGCCTCGTTATCAAAATAGGTGCGCTCAAGGCTTTCGCCGTAGATATAGACCAGGTTGAGCTGGGGGTTGGCGATGCTTTTCGACGGCTCTTTATAGTAGGTAACAAAATCCGGATCGCCGTCGCGGGACTGGGATTTCACCAGCTCGCTAATCTGGCGGAACGCCGGACTGGCGTCAACGGAGGCCAGCGCGAGAACCAGCGCCAGCAGGCTATAGCCAAAGTGGTGAGGATGATGACGGCGTCGGCGGAGTATCCAGCCCAGGGCGCTGAAAACGCTCACCAGCGCCACGACAATCCCGGCGCCGGGAAGGATATATTTGCCGACGCCCGCGCCGGTCAGGCTGTTGGTCAGGGTATAAAGCACCGCGTCATTAATGCCGTCGCCGGTGAAATAATCGCTGGCGTAGAGAGTGATGTTGAGGACCACAAACAGTCCCAGCACCGTTAGCGTAGCGGCAAACCACCAGGTATTGCGACCGGCCTTCAAGGCATAAATCACCACCGAGGTGAGAAACAGGGCGATGGATAACAACTCTGACACAGCTTACCCTCATTAGCGCCAGCTGACCGCTAGCCGAATAGATCACTTTCCACGATATACTGTAATGGCAGCGCCATACTGCTGCAATTGTAGAGTCATGAAACTGTGCTGTGGTTCAGAATTGGTTTATAAATTGGTATTTTTGAGCGACGTCTCATCCTTCCCTACGGGGGAAAATGAGACCATCAATGTTAAAAAATGGGGCTGCGGCCGCGTTGGCCAGGCAAAGGCGCCAAACGCGGCATCTGGGGAGAGGATCAGGAGAGGAATTTCGCGCCCTGTTTGAGAACCAGATCGCAGGCCTGCGTTTTGACTTTTTCCGCCAGCGGGCTGCTGCCGAGGGTGCTCAGGTTCAGCTGCTGGCCGTTATTGCTGTTCAGCAGACCCTGCAAACCTTCAAGATAGCCGGTGTCCTCTTTCTGTTTTTCCGGGGTGCCGAGGCCGAGCTTATCCAGCACCTGGTTTTTGACGTTTTCGGTATTGGTCACCGAGGAGAGCTTCTGCTTCGCACAGTACGACATAATGCCGGCGGCATTATTCATGCTGCTGGCGGTCAGCGACTGGCTCCCGCCGTTCAGCAGGCTGGTCAGCGAGGACATCGACAGCGCGCCGCTTTGCTGCGAGCCGCTTTGGCTGCTGAGCTCGCTGGCGGCGCTGGAGAGAGAGTCCTGCCACGAGGCCGCCTGCGCGCCGGTGACAAGAAATGCCGCGGCAGCGACGCTGCAGCGGAGCAAGGATTTAGCAGATTTCATAAACGGTACTCTTCGTCGTTATATAAGAATTTCTTGAGTATAACGCCGCCTGAGATCGGAAATGTCTTAATACTCTTTGCCGGTGACCCGGTGACGATAGCTATCCCAGTTGAAAATCACCCACAGGCTGTTGCCGAGGCGCATGCGGTCCATCACGCGCTCGCCGAGCAGCTTGTTCATCTCGTCCATGTTGCTGTTGGTTAGCATCCCGGTCGGGCGCTTTGATGAGGAGCGGCGATCGACGATCTGATTGATGATCACCTTTTCATAGCGCGATTCGGTTTGCATGCCGATCTCATCGATCACCAGCAGATCGACCCGGCTGAGATCGTTCAGCAGCTGCTCCTCGCTGATCTCCCGGTTGCCGAAGGTGTCCTTCATTGCCGACATGATGTCGGCGACGGTAATGATCAGCACCGATTTGCCGCGCAGCAGCAGCTCGTTACAAATGGCGGCCGCAAGGTGGTTTTTACCGGTGCCGGGCTTGCCGGAAAAGATAAAGCTGGCGATGTTGCCGTCGAACTCTTCAACGTACTGGCGCGCTCTGGAGAGCGCGTTCATCTGGCCTTCGCATTCGACCCGGTAGTTCTCAAACGAACAGTTCTGGTGCAGCGGGCGGATGCCGGAGCGGTTAAACGTCCGCTGCATTTTCATCGCCCGGTTCTCCCGCTCGAGGGCTTCGGAACGCAGCTTGCCCTGCTCTTTCTGCCACGCCAGCAGCTCTTCGCCGGTTTTAAACGCCGGTTCGACATGAGCAGGCATCATTTTTTGCAGGCGCTTCATCAGTTCGCCAACGTTTTTCATGCTCATCCTCGGAACCCTCGTGGAATATGGTTATCCGGCTCGCTGACCGTATTCACATCACGACGCGGCTGGCCGCCGTTGCCGGCACGACCGATTTGCACGCTACGCGCCAGCTTCTGCTGCCACTGCACGTGATGAAAAACTTTGCCTTCCGCCTGCCAGTAGGCAACGAATGCCGCCAGCTCTTCCGGCGTCACCGGCTGGCTGAGGGCGATACCCCACAGCGCCGCGAGGCGCTGAAAATCGGCGTCCGGCTGCCAGTCGGCGTACATGGCGAATTTCCCCATAGGGATTGCGGCCGGCGCGGCGGTCGGCTCGTCAAAGAACTGCGTATCAAGCGCGATATCGCTGCCGGGGCGTGCCAGCTTACTCTCCAGTTCAAGCAGCTGGGCCAGGCGTTCCGGCGTCAGCGCGTAGAAGGCGGGAGTATTGTTGGCAAAAACGGCAACGGCACCGCCGGCCGATTTTGCGAGAATGGCCGCAGGATCCTGAATGAAATCATCCAGGCCGCTAAAATCGGTAGTTAAAATTCGCGAAGACATAACACTATCTCAACTCTGAACAACGATAGAGAGGGGGAATAGCACACATAGTAGCACAGCGCCCGGCCGGGATGGAGCGGCTGAGCCATCCCGGCGGCGCCGCTTGCTATACCCGCGGACGCTTGCGGTACAGCCACAGGCCAGGAATAGAAAGGCCGATAGAGAGCGCACCAACGATAGACGACGCCTTTAAAAAATTGCTTAACAGCATAATCATCATCTCTTCAGAATAACCAAAATGACTGATTTTGACCGCCGAGATCATCGCCGTATAGGCGGATATGCCGGGGAACATCGGGATCACCGCGGCAACGGTAAAGATCTTCGGGTGGGCCAGGTACCAGCGCGACCACTGAATGCCGATACAGCCAATCAGCAGGGCGGCAAGGAAGGTGGCCCACTCGATGTTAAAGCCCGCCGTCATCATCACCATTCGTGAACCGTGACCAATGGCGCCCAGCAGCGCGCACCAGCGCAGCGCCCGCTGCGGGACGTTAAAGACCATCGCGAAGCCGACGGCAGGGATGGCCGCCAGCGCCATGTCCTGAGCCAGCGCAAACAGATATGTGATTATGCCCATCCGCGCAGCCCCCACATGGTCATCGCCATCACCACGCCAATGCAGGTGGCAAGGGTCAGCAGGCTGGCGAGCGCCCAGCGCGCAAGGCCGGTGTTGATATGCCCTTTGAACATATCCGCCACGGCGTTGATCAGCGGAAAGCCGGGCACCAGCAGCAGCACGCTGGCGGCCATCGCCACGGTGGACGTGCTGGCAAACGTCGGCAAGCGCAGCATCAGCCCGGAGATAGTGGTGGCCACAAAGGCGGTAATGCAAAAGTTAATCTGCGGATGCATCGAGCGGTGAGTCAGCAGCTGGCGGATATACATGGCGATAGTGCTGGCGCAGAAGGTGACCAGCGCGCCGTCCCAGCCGCCGTTGTTTAATTTGCAGAAGCACGCGCAGGAGAGCCCGACCATCAGCACCAGCAGCCAGCGCGGGTAGCGCAGCGGTTTTATCTGGGTGAAGCGCTTTTCCACATCTTTATAATCCAGCAGCTTATGCTCGGCAAGGATCACAATATGCTGCACTTCGGTCACTACGTGCATATTAATACCGCGATCGACATTCTTGCGCGTTGAGGTCAGGCATTCGCCGTCTTTGATGGTGGTGAGGACAATCGCATTCGAGGAAATGGCGCTCTCGACGCTGTCCATGCCTAACGCCCGCCCCAGGCGAGTAGAAAGCTCCTCAACCAGCGCGCTCTCCGCCCCGTGTTGCAGTAAGAAAAGACCACACTGAATGCACAATCGCGTAATTGTGCGCTGAACTGTCCGATCTGCTTGCATAAATACCTGCCGTCAGTAACGCCCGATGCCGTAGTGTCCGTCGCTACTTTAACCTGAACTCTCGCTTTGCCTGAGGGGGTCGGGATCAAACAATGTGCAAAAAGCCGGCTCCCGGCGGTATGGATAAATTTTGAACTGCACCACACTTTGCTAAAACTGTTGAAAAGTGCAGTTTTTACCGCCGTTATTGCCTTCTTTTTCCCACCTGACTTATCAAAAATGCACATGAGAACTTTTAATAAACAAAAAACAAACAAATAATTAACCATTCGAGAGCGAGACACCCTATGAAAACTCAGGTCGCGATAATCGGTGCCGGCCCCTCCGGGCTGCTGCTGGGGCAGCTGTTGCATAATGCGGGGATTCGAACCGTTATCCTCGAACGGCAGACGCCTGAATACGTCCTCGGGCGGATCCGGGCAGGTATCCTCGAAAGCGGCACCGTCGATCTGCTCCGTGAAGCAGGCGTGGCGCAGCGGATGGACGCGGAAGGGCTGGTGCATCACGGGGTTGAGTTTTTGTTTGAGGGGCAGCGCGTTCCGCTCGACCTGACGGCGCTCAGCGGCGGGAAAAGCGTGATGGTGTACGGCCAGACCGAGGTGACCCGGGATTTAATGGCGGCCCGTGCCGAGTGCGGGGCGCCGATCGTTTATGGCGTCAGCGACGTGGTGATTCAGGATGCGAAAAGCGATCGGCCGGCCATCACCTTCGTCAGCGGCGGGGAAACGCACCGGCTGAGCTGTGATTTCATCGCCGGCTGCGATGGTTTTCACGGCGTGTCGCGGCAAAGCATTCCGCGCGAGCTCCTTAAAGAGTATGAAAGCGTCTGGCCGTTTGGCTGGCTGGGGATGCTGGCCGATACGCCGCCGGTGAACCCCGAGCTGATTTATGCCCATCATGAACGCGGATTTGTACTATGTAGTCAGCGCTCACTAACTCGCAGCCGCTACTATTTACAGGTACCGCTCAGCGATAAGGTGGAGCAGTGGTCGGACGCACGCTTCTGGGAAGAGCTGAAGAACCGCCTGCCGGACGAGCTCTCTACAAAGTTAGTGACTGGTCACTCACTTGAGAAGAGCATCGCGCCGTTGCGCAGCTACGTGGTGGAGCCGATGCAGTACGGCAGGCTTTTCCTCGTCGGGGATGCGGCGCATATCGTGCCGCCAACCGGGGCGAAAGGGCTGAATCTCGCCGCCTCAGACGTCAACTATTTGTGGCGGATCCTGCGCGAATACTATCACCACGGTCGTGACGACCTGCTGGCGAGCTACTCGCGTTTCGCGCTGGATCGCGTGTGGAAAGGCGAGCGATTCAGCTGGTTTATGACCCGCCTGCTGCATGATTTCCCGCAGCAGAGCGAGTTTGATAAAAAAATGCAGGCGGCCGATCGCCGCTACTATTTTGGCTCACGTGCCGGGCTGACCACCATTGCGGAAAACTATGTCGGTCTGCCAATGGAGCACGTGGCGTAGCGTTGAAAAGGGCAGGAGTCGTGATGCAGGCAGCGAATAGCGTTCCCGTGTTTAAGCTGTATGGGGAAGAACGAGACTGGCCGACGCCGGATCTGCTGCACTGCGAGTCTATTTTGCAGCGCAGCAGCCTGTACGAATGGCATATCCGCATGCATCAGCACGCCGAGCTGGTGCAGCTGCTGTATCTCCATAAGGGAAGCGCTGAGATCGAGATTGAGGGCGTGACCACCGTGATGACGGAAGCCTGCATCCAGGTGGTACCGGCGCTGTGCGTTCACGGATTTCGCTTTTCACCGGGCACCCAGGGATTTGTGCTCTCGCTGGCGCTGCCGCTGCTCAGCCGTTTTGAAAACCAGTTTGGCCGCCAGCTCGATGTGCTTAGCCAGCCGCAGTGCGTGCCGGTCAGGCGCTCCCGAGGCCACGTGCGGGCGCTGTTTACGGCGCTGCGCGAGGAGTACTGTGAAGAGCTTGATGCGCGTGAAATGATGCTCCATTCGCTGCTCGGCGCGCTGCTGGTGTGGCTGAACCGACGCTGCCTCCCGGCTCCGGTAACGGCAGACAGAGCGGAGAGGAAACGCAGCGCCATGCGTCACTTTTCTCGTCTGATTGAGAGCCACTATCGCGAACATCTCCCGCTGGCAGAGTATGCCAGGCGGGTGGGTATATCGGCGACGCACCTTAATTATTTGTGCCGTGAATTTCATGGCCGCAGCGCGCTGGAGGTTTTGCATCATCGGCTGATGCTTGAAGCGCGGCGTAATCTGCAGTATACCGGGATGACGATAGCTCAACTGTCTGATTACTTAGGATTTTCCGACTCAACCTACTTCTCTCGTTTTTTCCGACGCTACAGCGGCGTGTCGCCAAAGGCCTTCAGAAATAGCATCAAATGAAATAGCGCTATTCTGCCCCGCAATAAATTATTTTTTCTAACTTTGATTTTAAATTTTTCTAACTTATTGAGCGTTATTGCCTGTGTTAGCGTTGATGGTTGGCAAGGTCAGACTCAATTCCTCGCCAGACTAATAAAGATCTATCTGGCACAGTAATATAACGGCCGCCAAATTATTTATCTTTATTGTTAACGGCGCGAGTCTTCGATGGGAAGCGGAGGGTTTATGTTACCGGGAAAAGGTAAATACGGCATTATTATCAGTAAAATACCGGTTATGCAGCGTGGGCTGAAGGCAATTGCCGGGAAGCATCTTCCCGAATACGCCTTCGGCGTTTGCGGCTCTCCGGAGGAGCTGACTCTGCTTCAGCTACGGCAGGCAGTGCTGGTTATCGCTGATTTATCAGGTGAAAGCCATCAGCTCCGCGAGGTGTGCGGGGAGTATCACTCATTGATGACCCAATATAGCGATATTCATTGGGTCTATATGATTGGCCATGCCTGCGATCTCCAGGCCATGGAGATATTAGTCTGCGCGCAAAGCACCCTCGTTTCCAGCCACGACTCCGTAAAACATCTGCTTGAGGTTATTCACGCGGATGGCACGACGCGGGAGAGAATCAGCCAGACGCTCTTATCCGCCGCGTCAGGAAATAGTGAAGAAAATCGGCCAACGGCAATTTTTCTGACGCTTTCTGAACGTAAGGTTTTACGTTTGCTGGCGAAAGGCTGGGGAATTAACCAAATTGCCGCGCTGTTGAAAAAGAGTAATAAAACGATTAGCGCGCAGAAAAATAGCGCTATGCGCCGCCTCTCTTTGCGCAGCAATGCGCAGATGTATGCCTGGATTAATAGCGCTCAGGGAATGAAGGAGCTGAATATCTACGCCGCTTTTGGAGAACAAAAGCAATGGAAAAAAACACCTCACCTCGATATGTCGCTGTCGTAGAAAAATGCATGCTGACCGAACTGGCGCTGCGCCATATATTAACCGGCGCGGGGTCGGGTAATTATATTGTGCGGTTTTTTAAAGATACACAATCGCTGCGCCGGACGCTGCAGTCGACAAACGCTATCGCCGTTATTTTTTCACTTTTCAGCAATCGCCTCTTCCGCATGGAGAGCCTGCTTTTTCTTCATGAAATCGCCTGTTCCAGTCCTGAAATACGGCGCATCGTTTTAGCGCATGATAGCGCTGAAGCGCGTTTAGTCTGCCAGCTGACGCCCTCCATGCTGCACGGCGTGCTGAATAAATCGATCTGCCGCCTGCGCTTGCAGGAGCAGCTTATTCAGCTGATTAACCCAACGCCGCAGGCGGACGAGGCGCTGATTAGCCCAGGACCGGGCCTCGGCAGCCAAATTCTGAGCCCAACGGAACAGCATATTCTTCGCTATATGACCTACGGCTATTCGTTGCCAGAAATAGCGGCCCGGCTGGATCGTAATATCAAAACCATCCGCGCCCATAAGTTCAACGCCATGAATAAGCTCGGCGTCAGTTCAGATCTCGGCCTGCTGAGCGCGGCCGATATCCTGATGCATTTATCGGCCCTCGACGAGGACGCGGCGGAGGAGTGCCTCGGGTAAGCCTCCGCCCGTTTTTACAGGCAAACGTCAACCCAGGTCGCGCCGGTGAGCTGGGCCATCCGGTCAGGAGAAATGCGTACCGCGCTGTGGATGGCGCCGGCCGCGGGCAGGACTTCCTGATACTGCTTCAGCGAAATATCGCAATAGACCGTCAGCGGATTTTCCAGGCCGAAAGGGCATACGCCGCCAACGGGATGACCGGTTAGCGTGACGACCTCATCGCTGCTCAGCATGCGGGCCTTCGCCCCAAACGCATCCTTCAGCTTTTTATTATCCAGACGCACGTCGCCGCGAGAGACGACGAGTATCACCCGGTCTTTCACCTTTAACGACAGGGTCCTGGCGATTTGTCCCGGCTCAACGTGATGCGCGGCGGCGGCGAGGGCCACGGTCGCGGTACTTTGCGTGAGCTCGATGATTTCGATATCGGGGGCGTGTTCGGCAAAAAACTGCCGTACGGACTGCAGACTCATTAGGATCTCCTGATTAATGCCCGTTTTAATCTGGCATAAGCCTCGCGGAGTGTAAATATTGCTGGCTGATAATCGAGAATTTTTCCAATTTCTGGATCTTCTTCACAATCACCGCAACCGGTTACTGTAACCGGTTGCGGTTATGGTCGCTCAGATGAATACTGAATGGGTAACTTCCCTGCGTCACTTATAACAAAGAGCCGTGTATGAATCGTACTGACTTGAGCAGTATAGCTGGGCGAATGGCTAATGTGCTTTTTCGCTCACAGAACATGTTTCATCACAACGGCAGGATAATCGTTGTTGGGCCTGTTTCTATAGCCTGTCAGGAGGGCTGCTATGTCTGCTAACCATGCTGCGTTTAATCTGATATTCCGCTTTGTAGAAAATTATATTAGCCCTGTCGCCGGGCGAATCTCGTCGCAGCGCCACGTGATGGCTATTCGTGACGGCTTCATCTCGGCCATGCCGTTTATGATAGTCGGCTCATTTCTGCTGGTGTTTGCCTATCCGCCGTTTTCCCCGGATACCACCTGGGGCTTTGCGCGCGCCTGGCTGGATTTGGCAAAAGAGTTTGAAGGACGAATTCTGACGCCGTTCGATATGACGATGGGCATTATGTCTATCTACATCTGCGCGGCGATTTCTTATAACCTCGGTAAGCATTACGTAAAATCTCACCAGCTCGATCCCTTTATGTGCAGCATGCTGTCAATTATGGCATTCCTGCTGGTCGCGGCACCGAAAACCAGCGGCACTTTACCGGTGGATAGCCTCGGCGGAACGGGGATCTTTACCGCGATCCTGGTCGCGATCTATTGCGTTGAGATGATGCGCTTTCTGAAGGCGCATAACATCGGGATCCGCCTGCCGGATCAGGTTCCACCGATGATTAAAAACTCGTTTGACCTGCTGATCCCGGTGCTGGTGGTGGTGCTGACGCTCTATCCGCTCAGCCTGTTTATTCAGCATCAGTTTGACATGCTTATTCCGCAGGCCATTATGTCCGTCTTTAAACCGCTGGTTTCCGCTGCGGATTCATTGCCGGCAATTTTACTGGCGGTGCTGATCGGTCATCTGCTGTGGTTTGCAGGGATCCACGGGGCGGCAATTGTCTCCGGTATGCTGCAGATGTTCTGGCTGACCAACCTGGGTATGAACCAGCAGGCTCTGGCACAGGGCGCGCCGTTACCGCACATCTTTATGGAGGCGTTCTGGACGTTCTTCATTGTGATAGGCGGCTCTGGCGCCACCATGGGGCTGGTTATCTGCTATCTGCGCAGCCGCTCAGCCCATCTGCGGTCTATTGGCCGTCTGAGCGTGGTACCGAGCCTGTTTAACATTAACGAACCGGTTATTTTCGGCACGCCAATCGTCATGAACCCGGTATTCTTTATTCCGTTCCTGCTGTCGCCGATGGTGAACGCCGTGCTCGCCTGGGCGGCAATGAAGCTGGATCTGATTGGCCGGGTTATTTCGGTTGTCCCCTGGACTGCCCCGGCGCCGATTGGCGCAGCATGGGCGCTGGGCTGGGATTTCCGCGCGGCGATCCTGGTGATTCTTCTGGCCTGCGTTTCAGCCATCATCTACTTCCCGTTCTTTAAGGTATACGAGAAACAGCTGTTAGAGCAGGAGGCGGAAGAGGCCCAGCGCGTGGCGGAAGAGAGTCAGCAAACGGCATAAAAGCAGGCGGGCGGCGCTAAGGCCGCCCGCGTGAAAAAGCGGATTATTTTAGCGTACAGTCTCCGCACTGCTGGACGTCCGGCAGGCGGTAGCGCTGGCAGCAGGTACGCCGTACCAGCGCGCCTTCACGGATAACGACCGTACGCCATAGCGGGTTATCCCGGCCATCGGCAAACTGCTTTTCAAAGAAGCAGTGCTGGCGCAGAGCCGCTACCCGCTCCTCTCCCAGCAGCGTCTTCATCTCACCCAGATACCAGTTAATCAAATAGCCGGTATTGCTCCAGATAAGCTTCGCGTTGATATCTCCGGTCGCTTCCAGCGCCTGAATCACCGGCTGCAGGGCGTCATTGACCAGCGTTTCCATCCGCGACTGCGGCGACTGCCCGCTACCGGTGGTTGCGGAGTGGACGTCGATCCAAAAGCAGGCCGCCCGGCCGGTTTCATGGAACTCGACGCGGAAATGTTCCGGCGCCAGGCTGATGGTTTGCTCTTCGCTTAACACGGCCAGCATCAGCGGCGGCACCAGCAGGCCGATATACCATTGCGCCCACAGCGAGAGCAGCGGTTTTTGCTCCCGCGGCAGCGTTGGCTGATGGCGATAGATATGATCGGAGTAGGTGGCCAGCAGGGAGCTCAGGGTAACCGGTGAGGACCACTCTGCAAGCGTCAGCGCGCAGGACGGGGCCTCTTCATCCAGACGGAGAAAATCCAGCAGATGCGGGCGCAAGGTGGTGATTTTTTCCCGGATGGCATCCGCCAGCGCATGCTCAGCCGGCTGAAACGGGGCCTGCCAGATAATGTCGTTGCTGAATGGAATTGAACGGTAAGCCATCAGATCGCCAGATACAAATCTAAATGATAATGATTGCTGATACTAGTTGCTTGCGTAAAGGATGGCAAGATCTTTGTCCGCGCGGCGCTTCCCTGACGGCGCGGAGGTGGGGTTAGCTGGCGAGAATAATATTACGGCCCAGTTTTTTGGCTTCGTAGAGCGCGCTGTCCGCTCGCTTCAGCGCGCCGTCGATATCGGTATCGACGAGCGGCGTCAACCCGATGCTGATGGTAACGTTGGTGGCGACGCTTTCATTAAACATGTGGGCGATTTTCAAATCGTAGACCCGCTGGCGGATCCGTTCCGCCGCCTGCTGAGCGGTTTCCGCCGTGCTGTTGGTCAGCAGCACCATAAACTCCTCCCCGCCGAAACGGGCCACAATATCCCGTGAACGAACGGCGTTACGGATCGCGGCGGAGACCTGAATCAGTGCCTGGTCGCCCATCATATGCCCGTAGTGATCGTTGTAGGCTTTAAAGTGATCGATATCCAGCAGCAGCACATGATGGCTATTCCCATCCAGGGCCAGGAGGGTATCCAGCCGGTTTTGCAAACCGCGGCGATTGTACAGCCCGGTAAGCGGGTCGAGCATGCTCAGGTCATTCAGCGTATTACGTTCCTTCAGCAGCTTATCCATCAGCCCCTGGGTAAAGGTATCGCTGCGTTTCTGAATCAGGTTTTGCATCGTGATGCCGGCAATGGGCAGCATAAAGCAGTAGAGCATGCGCAGCCACTGCTCGCCTTCCGCAAGGATCAGACAGGCAATAAAAGTGGGGAAGGAGTGCAGGGTAAACGCAATGATATTATTGGAAAAAGCAATTGCGCCAATAAACAGGACGCTTAACAGGGCGATCACCAGAAAGTTAAAATGCGGCGGCGGCATCATTGATGATTTTTCGCAAACGTGCCAGGCCCACAGCAGACCAAATATCAGAGAAATAAAGGAAATATTTATTCTGCGCCGGGCGAATTTCCAGTGCCATAACAATAAACCGGCGCTGCAGGCGAAAATCAGGGTGCAGGGCAGGGTAAAGCGCACGACGGTAAAGAGCGGGCTGGCCAGGGATAAGAAGGCTGAAATCAAATTAAGGACTAAAAAAAGCCGTAAGGAATACTGATATTTTTTTTCGTAATGAGCTCGCCAGGATTGTGCAGTCATATGGGGGATATCATTATTAGTCGTTAAATTTCAAAATGATGGCTGCCAAAAATGAACAATAAAAAGCAATGCGCAATATAAGGTTTTTGCGAAATAATCAAATGTTTTAATATATAAGCGTTTTGCGCTTAATTTATCACCTTCATGAATGTATGTCATTACCGCAAACGTAAAGAATAAAGTATCCGTTCTGGTTAACATGACAAATGATAAAAGCTATCATATGATATTGGTTATCATTATCGTTATGAGAGGTGAAAACATGTTGCAGCGGACTTTAGGCAGCGGGTGGGGCGTGCTGCTTCCGGGCGCAGTCATTGCTGCTCTTGGATTTGCTGATTTGTCGCTGGATGCCTGGCGCGGGTTGGTAACCCTGGGACTGCTGATGTCTGCCGTGATGATCTGGCACCGACAGCTGCGTCATTTCGTGTTGCTGCCGTCATGCGTGGCGTTGGTCAGCGGAATTATGCTGATGACGTTGAATTTAAGGCTGATGGGGTAATTCAGGGGAGAGTAAGAATATTGGTGCGAGGGGGGGGACTCGAACCCCCACATCCTAAGGACACTAACACCTGAAGCTAGCGCGTCTACCAATTCCGCCACCTTCGCACAGTATTCTTAATTTCGATATCGCCTCGTTGGTGCGAGGGGGGGGACTCGAACCCCCACATCCTAAGGACACTAACACCTGAAGCTAGCGCGTCTACCAATTCCGCCACCTTCGCATACCATCGATACTATGAAAGTATCGTTACCACGGAGGCGCATTCTAGTGGTTTTCAGCTATTCGTCAATAGTTAATTGTGCTGGCGGAATTGATTGTTGCAAAAAGGCGCGGCGGGAGGCGGTAAAAGACCGGCGACGCGCGGTGACGTCGCCGGACGGTAGCGAGGCGTTATTTCTTCGCCTGGCGGGTCATCACGGTGCGGTAGACCTTAAAGCGGCCGGTCTGCGCGAGAACTTCGTGGAAGCCGAAGATTTCGTCAAGCACGTCCGGATAAGGCAGGAAGGCGTTAGCGACAATGCGCAGTTCGCCGCCGCTGCCGAGGTGGCGTACCGCCCCGCGAATCAGGGTTTGCGCCGCTTCCTGGCTGGTCTGCAGGCCGTCATGGAACGGCGGGTTGGAAATGATCATGTCAAACCGGCCGTTAACTTCGGAGAAGACGTTGCTGGCGAAGACTTCACCTTCAATGCCGTTGGCGGCGAGGGTGGCGCGGCTGGCTTCTACCGCTGGCGCGCTGACGTCACAAAGGGTTAAGCGGACCTTCGGCGAATGGCTTGCCAGTACGGTCGCCAGCACGCCCGCGCCGCAGCCGACGTCGAGCACTTTGCCTTTGGTATGCGGCGTCAGCGTTGAGAGCAGCAGCTGGCTACCGACGTCCAGCCCGTCGCGGCTGAATACGCCCGGCAGGGTTTTAATCGTCAGGTTGTCGAGCGGATATTCGCCCCAGTACTGCTCAGGATCGAAGGTTGGCTGTTTTTCCAGACGACCGTGATACAGCCCACAGCGGCGGGCGCTGTCAATTTTGGTCAGCGGCGCGTAGTCGGCCAGCATCTGCTCGGCGCTGCGCACGCCGCTGCGGTTTTCACCGACCACGAAAATATCGATACCGGTCGGCAGCAGCGACAGCAGGTTCATCAGCTGGAACTGGGCTTCCGGCTTGTTCTTCGGCCAGTAGTAAATCAGCGTATCGCAATCGGCGACGTCGCTGGCCTGCGCCACCAGGCCAAAGCTGGCGCTCTCGCCCATCTGGCGGCTCAGCACCTGCCAGTGGTGAAACTGCTGGGTGTGAACGCGGCTGGCGGCGGTGTCCAGACGTGCGGGCAGGTCATCCTGCAGGTCACCGGCAAACAGAACGCGGGCGGACTCGAAATCATCACTGTGGCGCAGCAAGACTTCACTTGCCGGGGTAAAAGCAGACATGAAACACTCCTTCATTAAGACTGGCGCCGATTATACACGTTATCCTTAGCGCTGCCTCTTTGTTGGCTGTCCCTGCGAGCATCGCCGTATTCTGCCGCCGACGGGGCGGAGTTTGTTGGCGCAAATACGACGGATTTGCTATATTGCGCGCTTGATTAACAGGAGTGTTTCGCTATGACATCCCGACGAGACTGGCAATTACAGCAGCTGGGCATTACCCAGTGGTCGCTGCGTCGCCCCGGGGCGTTGCAGGGCGAAATCGCTATCTCACTGGCTGGGCATATTCGTCTGGTGATGGTGGCGGAAAATCCGCCGTCGCTCAGCGAACCGCTAATCGGTGATGTTCTACGGGCGCTGGCGCTGACGCCGGATCAGGTGCTGCAGTTGACGCCAGACCGCGTGGCCATGCTGCCACAGAACGGCCGCTGTAACAGCTGGCGGTTAGGCACGGACGCACCGTTGCTGCTGGCGGGCGCACAGGTAACCTCGCCCGCTTTTGATGAACTCCAGACCAGCGCGCCTGCCCGTATGGCGCTCTGGCAACAAATCTGCGCACATGAACACGATTTCTACCCTCAACACGGCTGATTTGCCCCGAGCCTGGCAAATAGAATCCCGCGCCCACGCTTTTCCGTGGAGCGAGCAAACCTTCGCCAGCAATCAGGGAGAACGCTACCTGAATCTCCAGCTGGCGGTCGATGGTGAAATGGCGGCCTTTGCCATTACGCAAATTGTGCTGGACGAGGCGACCCTGTTTAACATCGCCGTCGATCCGGCCTTCCAGCGGCGCGGCCTCGGCCGAGAGCTGCTGGAGCGGGTGATTGATGAGGTCGAAAAACGCGGCGTCGCCACGCTGTGGCTGGAGGTTCGCGCCTCTAACGCTGCGGCCATTGCGCTGTATGAAAGCCTGGGCTTTAACGAGGCGACCATCCGCCGCAACTACTACCCCACCGCCGACGGCCGTGAGGATGCACTCATTATGGCTCTACCGCTAAGCATGTAAGACAAGGTGATACGATGAAGTGGGACTGGATTTTCTTTGATGCCGATGAAACGCTGTTTACGTTTGACTCCTTCACCGGTTTACAGCGGATGTTCCTCGACTATAGCGTGACGTTTACCGCTGAAGATTTTCAGGACTATCAGGCCGTGAATAAGCCGCTGTGGGTGGACTACCAAAACGGCGCCATCACTTCGCTTCAGCTGCAGCACCAGCGTTTTGATAGCTGGGCCAGCCGCCTTAGCGTGCCGCCGGGCGAGCTTAACGATGCGTTTATGAACGCCATGGCCGAGATTTGCTCGCCGCTTCCCGGGGCGGTATCGCTGCTGAACGCGCTGCAGGGTAAGGTGAAAATGGGGATTATTACCAACGGCTTCACCTCGCTGCAGCAGATCCGTCTGGAACGAACCGGTTTGCGCGATCACTTTGATTTATTGATTATTTCTGAACAAGTCGGCGTCGCAAAGCCGGATGCGCGGATCTTTGACTACGCCCTGGCGCAGGCGGGCCTCCCGGATCGTTCCCGCGTGCTGATGGTAGGGGATACCGCAGAGTCTGATATTCGCGGCGGCGTCAACGCTGGCCTCGCGACCTGCTGGCTCAACGCCCATCAGCGCGAGCTGCCTGAGGATCTCCGCCCGGACTGGACGGTAACCTCGTTAAGCGAACTGGAGCAGCTCCTGTGTAAACACTGATTGCCTCCCCCCCGTTGATGGGTAAAATAGCCGCAATTTTTCGTATTTAACATGCGTGGCCGGTTGCCGCGTTTACTAAGAAGATTCAATTATGACGTTGTCTCCTTATCTGCAGGAGGTGGCCAAGCGCCGCACTTTTGCCATTATTTCTCACCCGGATGCCGGTAAAACTACCATCACCGAAAAGGTGCTGCTGTTCGGACAGGCGATTCAAACCGCCGGTACCGTTAAAGGCCGCGGCTCCAACCAGCACGCGAAGTCGGACTGGATGGAGATGGAAAAGCAGCGTGGTATCTCTATTACCACGTCGGTGATGCAGTTCCCGTATCACGGTAGCCTGGTTAACCTGCTGGATACCCCGGGCCACGAAGACTTCTCTGAAGATACCTATCGTACGCTGACGGCGGTGGACTGCTGCCTGATGGTTATCGATGCGGCCAAAGGCGTCGAAGATCGTACCCGTAAGCTGATGGAAGTGACCCGTCTGCGCGACACGCCGATCCTGACGTTCATGAACAAGCTCGATCGCGATATCCGCGATCCGATGGAGCTGCTGGACGAAGTTGAAAACGAGCTGCGCATCGCCTGCGCGCCGATCACCTGGCCGATTGGCTGCGGGAAGCTGTTTAAGGGCGTGTACCATCTCTATAAAGATGAAACGTATCTTTATCAGACCGGTAAGGGCCACACTATTCAGGAAGTCCGCATTATTAAGGGCCTGAATAACCCGGATCTCGACAGTGCGGTCGGTGAAGACCTCGCGCAGCAGCTGCGCGATGAGCTGGAGCTGGTGCAGGGCGCTTCCAATGAATTTGATAAAGAGCTGTTCCTGGCAGGGGAAATCACCCCGGTCTTCTTCGGGACGGCTTTAGGTAACTTCGGCGTCGATCATATGCTGGATGGCCTGGTGGATTGGGCGCCCGCGCCGATGCCGCGTAAGACCGATACGCGCGAAGTCCGCGCGGAAGAAGAGAAGTTCACCGGCTTTGTGTTTAAAATTCAGGCCAACATGGACCCGAAACACCGCGACCGCGTCGCCTTTATGCGCGTGGTTTCCGGGCAGTACGAAAAGGGCATGAAGCTGCGTCAGGTGCGTATTGGCAAAGACGTGGTGATTTCCGACGCGCTAACCTTTATGGCCGGCGATCGCTCGCACGTTGAAGAAGCCTACCCTGGCGATATTATCGGCTTACATAACCACGGCACCATTCAGATTGGCGATACCTTCACCCAGGGCGAGATGATGAAGTTCACCGGCATTCCGAACTTCGCGCCGGAGCTGTTCCGTCGTATTCGTCTGAAGGATCCGCTGAAGCAGAAACAGCTGCTCAAAGGGCTGGTTCAGCTCTCTGAAGAGGGTGCGGTACAGGTCTTCCGTCCGATCGCCAATAACGATCTGATCGTCGGGGCCGTCGGGGTGCTGCAGTTTGACGTGGTAGTTGCGCGCCTGAAGAGCGAATATAACGTGGAAGCGATTTACGAATCGGTCAACGTGGCGACCGCCCGCTGGGTCGAATCGACCGACGTGAAGAAATTCGAAGAGTTTAAACGTAAAAACGAAATTCAGCTGGCTCTCGATGGCGGCGATAATTTGACCTATATTGCGCCGACGATGGTGAACCTTAACCTGACTCAGGAGCGTTACCCTGAAGTGATGTTCCGCAAAACGCGCGAGCACTAATCCCTTCTGGAGCGCGGCCTGTGCCGCGCTCTGCTCGATTTTCCCGCCGTCCCCGCCGCTAAAGAAAGTTCTTAATTTTTCCGTTCGCCCATTTTTTTATGCATATTTCCCTCCTTCCTTGCGACCTTCTACTATATTTAATAAGCAATTTTCAAAATGCTGGCTTAATAAACTACTTATTTAGCTTTACCGATATAGAAATAACGAGGAGATCACCATGACAAGACGAAAGAATACCAGCAAGATGCTGGCGCTCTTCTTGGGCTCGGCTATGATCAGCGCCTCGGCATATGCGGACAACTCAACGACGGACAGCGCAAAGTCCGTTGCCAACAGCGCCGGGCAGGCTGTCGATAGCTCGATGAATAAAGTCGGCGACTTTATGGACGACAGTACCATTACCGCCAGAGTTAAGGCGGCGCTGATCGATGATAAAAGCATCCGCAGCACGGATATCTCGGTGAAAACCGAGAATAAAGCGGTCACCCTGAGCGGCTCGGTAGAGAGTACCGAGCAGAAAGAGCAGGCGGTCAAAATAGCGAAAGAGGTTAAGGGCGTCTCGACGGTCAACGACAAGCTGAGCGTCGCCAACGAGCAGCCTGCAAGCCTGAAGGGCTACGCGGGCGATACGGCGATTACCAGTGAAATCAAAGCGAAGCTGCTGGCCGACGATATTGTCCCTTCGCGGAAGGTGACGGTTGAAACCAGCGCTGGCACCGTGCGTCTGTCAGGGACGGTGGCGTCTCGTGAGCAGGCAGAACGCGCCGTTGAGATAGCTAAAGCCGTCACCGGCGTAAAAACCGTGAAAAATGACCTCAGCGTCCAATAACACCGTTCACTAAATAAATTTTTCGGCGACTGCCGTTTAATCAGAGCACGACAGGGTTGGTGCCTGCGCGACCTGAGCGCGTAGAAAAGCGACCGTTATCCACTATGGTAAGGAGAGCATTATGTTTCGATGGGGCATTATTTTTCTGGTCATCGCCTTAATTGCCGCCGCTTTAGGATTCGGTAGCCTGGCGGGTACGGCAGCCTGGGCGGCAAAAATTGTCTTTGTCGTCGGTATTATTCTGTTCCTGGTCAGCCTCTTTACCGGGCGCCGGCGCCCGTAGATGCTAAGGCCAGAGTGGCATTAAGCGTATTGATGAAATAGTGTTTTACATAAAGCCAGTCTATATGACTGGCTTTTGCTGTATCAGGGGGTTAAAAATTGCGTTACCTTGAGGCGATAGAATAAGCAAACAGGAAGACAGAGTGGGGCATCGAATTCCCGTCACGCTTGGCAACATTGCGCCATTATCGGTTAAACCTTTTCACCCGGGCAAGCTTGGCCTGGTGTGTGAGGGGGGAGGACAACGGGGGATTTTTACCGCCGGGGTGCTGGATGAGTTCATGCGCGCCGGATTCAACCCTTTTGACATTATGCTCGGCACCTCTGCCGGGGCGCAAAATCTGTCAGCCTATATGTGCAACCAGCAGGGCTACGCGCGCAAGGTCATCACGCGTTACACCACCGCCCGCGAGTTTTTTGACCCGATGCGCTTCGTGCGCGGCGGAAATCTTATCGACCTCGACTGGCTGGTGGGGACCACGGCGCAAAAAATGCCTCTGGCGATGAGCTACGCCGAAGATCGGTTTGCGCAGGGCAAAGAGCTGTGGATGTGCGCCTGCCGCGGTGATGACTATACCCCTAACTACTTTTCCCCGACTCAGTCCACGTGGCTCGATCAGATCCGCGCCTCCAGCGCGATCCCCGGTTTTTATCGCAGCGGCGTGATGCTTGACGGTATCAGCTATCTCGACGGCGGCGTCAGCGACGCGATCCCGGTGCAGGAGGCCGCAAAACGCGGCGCGCAGACGATTGTGGTGATCCGCACGGTTCCGTCGCAGATGTACTATACCCCGCAGTGGTTTAAACGTATGGAGCGCTGGCTCGGCGAAAGCAGCCTGCAGCCGTTTGTCAATCTGGTCCAGCACCATGAGGCCACCTACCGCGCCACCCAGCAGTTTATTGACAAGCCGCCGGATAAGCTGCGGATCCTCGAAATCTACCCGCAGAAGCCGTTAAAAAGTATGGCCCTGGGGAGCCGGCTGCCGGCGCTGCTTGAGGACTATAAAACCGGCCGTCAGTGCGGCCGCTATTTCCTGGCAACGGTGGGCAAGCTGCTGGCCGACCGTCCGCCGCTGCTGCGGCATATGCCGCGTCTCGCGGTGCCCGCGCCGGTGGTGGTACCGCCGGCTTCCGTGGCCAACGATGCGCACCAGGCAACCCTGATTGACGCCGCGCAGGCCAACGATGCCAGCTTCGATAATGAGGATCTGGCGTGATGCGACAATTTATCGATACCCACTGTCATTTCGATTTCCCGCCGTTTGCCGATGATGAAACGGACAGCATCGCCCGGGCCGCGCGTGAAGGAGTGATGCGGATTATTGTTCCCGCCACCGAGGCGGACAATTTTCCCCGCGTGCTGGCCCTGGCTGCGCAGCATGATGCGCTGTATGCCGCGCTGGGCCTACATCCGATAGTGATTGAACGTCATGATGAGAGCAGCCTTCAGCGGCTTGAGGCGTGCCTGCAGCAGCGCAGCGCAAAGGTGGTGGCGATTGGGGAAATTGGCCTCGATCTCTATCGCGAGGATCCGCAGTTTGATCGCCAGCAGGCGGTGCTTGAGGCGCAGCTGCGGCTGGCGAAGCGCTATGATTTGCCGGTTATCCTTCATTCGCGACGCACCCACGATAAGCTGGCGATGCTGCTGAAAAAGCACGCTCTGGCGCGTACCGGGGTGGTGCATGGCTTTGCCGGCAGCCTGCAGCAGGCGGAGCGTTTCGTGCAGGCAGGATACAAAATTGGCGTTGGCGGCACCATTACCTATCCCCGCGCCAGTAAAACGCGCGAGGTCATGTCGCGTCTGCCGCTGTCGGCGCTGCTGCTGGAAACGGACGCGCCGGATATGCCGCTAAACGGCTTTCAGGGAGAGCCAAACCGCCCGGAGCAGGCGGCTCGGGTCTTTACCACCCTGTGCGAGCTGCGCCAGGAGCCGGCAGATGTTATCGCCCAGGCTCTCCTGAGCAACACCGAAGCGCTGTTCGGCACGCTATAACATCTCGCTTAACAAGCGAAACCCGCCCTCTCGGCCGTCGCGGCGGCAAAACTCACGCTACGGTTCCTGTGTTTGTTAGAATTTCATCATTTCCCGGTTTTGATTAAAATCGTTGTTTTTCAATCTATAATCACGTAACCCTTCTTTCTTTAGCACAATATGTGCGCGCTGGTGTCGAGTTTCAGGCCGCTTGTATGTTATAATAATAACATTGTCGCGCGATGAGGAATTCTGATTATGCTTAAAGAAAACTTGTCGCTGAGATGGTGGGTACTGGTATTTTTATGTGATTTACATCTCATTATGGTTATGCAAGTTAGTAATTAGTTTTCATTAACTGTGATGGATGTCGAAGTGTAGCGGCGAGGTGATGTTACAATAGTAACAGACTCGCAAGGTGACAAACTATTGAACCGGCAATACGCCGTCGGAGTATGAAATGACTGATTTATCTGCAAGCAGCCTGCGCGCATTGAAGCTGATGGACCTGACCACCCTGAATGACGACGACACCAATGAGAAGGTGATCGCGCTGTGTCATCAGGCGAAAACGCCGGTCGGTAACACGGCGGCAGTCTGCATCTACCCACGCTTTATCCCGATTGCTCGTAAAACCTTGAATGAGCAGGGCACGCCGGATATTCATATCGCCACGGTGACCAACTTCCCGCACGGTAATGACGATATCGATATCGCCCTGGCGGAAACCCGCGCCGCGATCGCCTATGGCGCCGATGAAGTTGACGTGGTATTCCCGTACCGCGCGCTGATTGCCGGCAACGAGCAGGTTGGATTCGACCTGGTTAAAGCCTGTAAAGAGGCCTGCGCGGCGGCTAACGTTCTGCTCAAAGTGATCATCGAAACCGGCGAGCTGAAAGAAGAAGCGCTGATCCGCAAAGCTTCCGAAATCTCCATCAAAGCGGGCGCGGATTTCATCAAAACCTCTACCGGTAAAGTGCCGGTAAACGCCACGCCGGAAAGCGCGCGCATCATGCTGGAAGTTATCCGCGATATGGGCGTTCAGGAAACCGTAGGCTTTAAGCCAGCGGGCGGCGTACGCAGCGCGGAAGACGCGCAGCAGTTCCTGGCGATTGCCGATGAGCTGTTCGGCGCAGAGTGGGCCGACTCGCGCCACTACCGCTTCGGCGCCTCCAGCCTGCTGGCTAGCCTGCTGAAAGCGCTGGGCCACGGCGACGGTAAGAGCGCCAGCAGCTACTAAGGCGTAACGGTGACATAACCGTATCCCGGACGAGGCGCGCTAGCGCCGAGGCCGGGAGATCCCCGGCGGCGCAACATGCGGCCGGGCTTCAGGATTTTAGCACGGGCGCAGATAACGCCGCCCGTCGTGTTTGACCTTATTCCTCAGGGGGTTACCTTGTTTCTCGCACAAGAAATTATTCGTAAAAAACGTGATGGTCACGCGCTGAGCGATGATGAAATTCGCTTTTTCATCAACGGGATACGCGATAATACCGTCTCCGAAGGGCAGATAGCCGCGCTGGCGATGACCATTTTTTTCCACGATATGACTATGCCAGAACGCGTTTCGCTGACCATGGCGATGCGGGATTCAGGAACCGTACTGAACTGGAAAAGCCTCAATCTTAACGGGCCGATCGTGGATAAGCACTCCACCGGCGGCGTGGGCGATGTCACGTCGCTGATGCTTGGCCCGATGGTTGCCGCCTGCGGCGGCTACGTGCCGATGATCTCCGGTCGTGGACTGGGACATACCGGCGGAACGCTCGACAAGCTGGAAGCGATCCCCGGTTTTGATATTTTCCCGGACGACGGCCGTTTCCGCGACATCATTAAGGATGTTGGCGTGGCTATCATCGGGCAGACCAGCTCGCTGGCGCCTGCCGACAAGCGCTTCTACGCCACCCGCGATATTACCGCGACGGTGGACTCGATTCCGCTGATCACCGCTTCTATTCTGGCGAAAAAGCTGGCTGAAGGCCTGGATGCGCTGGTGATGGATGTGAAGGTGGGCAGCGGCGCCTTTATGCCGACCTACGAACTCTCTGCTGCGCTGGCCGAAGCGATCGTTGGCGTCTCCAACGGCGCGGGCGTGCGCACCACCGCGCTGCTGACCGATATGAATCAGGTGCTGGCCTCCAGCGCCGGTAACGCCGTCGAAGTCCGCGAAGCGGTGCAGTTCCTGACCGGCGAATATCGCAATCCGCGTCTGTTTGACGTGACCATGGCGCTGTGCGTTGAAATGCTGATTTCCGGCAGGCTGGCCCAGAACGATGCCGACGCGCGTGCGAAGCTGCAGGCGGTGCTGGATAACGGTAAAGCGGCCGAGGTCTTTGGCCGAATGGTGGCTGCGCAGAAAGGCCCGAACGATTTCGTTGAAAACTATGATAAATATCTGCCGACCGCGATGCTGAGCAAGGCGGTCTATGCCGACGGCGAAGGGTTTGTCGCTGAAATGGACACCCGCGCGCTGGGCATGGCGGTGGTGTCGATGGGCGGCGGTCGTCGTCAGGCATCGGATCCGATTGACTATAGCGTCGGCTTTACCGATATGGCCCGCCTGGGCGATAGCGTTGACGGGCAGCGGCCGCTGGCGGTGATTCACGCGAAAGATGAATCCAGCTGGCAGGAGGCCGCCAAAGCCGTGAAGGCGGCAATAAAACTGGACGATACCGCACCGAAAGAAACGCCGACGGTCTATCGTCGCATTACTGAATAGCTGTATACTGATCTGATCGCTTTTTTGCAGCGCAAAAGGTACGGAGAATAATATGAAACGTGCATTTATTATGGTGCTGGACTCCTTCGGCATCGGTGCGACTGAAGATGCTGCTCGCTTTGGCGACGTTGGCGCAGATACCCTCGGACACATTGCGCAAGCCTGTGCCAAAGGGGAAGCCGACATCGGCCGTAAAGGCCCGCTGAATTTGCCAAACCTGACCCGTCTCGGTCTGGTAAAAGCGCATGAAGGTTCTACGGGTTCCATCGCGGCTGGAATGGATGGAAATGCGGAAGTTGTCGGGGCCTATGCGTGGGCACACGAACTCTCTTCCGGTAAAGACACGCCGTCAGGCCACTGGGAAATCGCCGGCGTGCCGGTGCTGTTCGACTGGGGCTACTTCCCGGAACACGAGAACAGCTTCCCGCAGGAGCTGCTGGACAAGCTGGTTAAGCGCGCAAATCTGCCGGGCTACCTCGGCAACTGCCACTCTTCCGGTACCGTCATTCTGGATCAGCTCGGCGAAGAGCATATGAAAACCGGCAAGCCGATTTTCTACACCTCCGCTGACTCGGTGTTCCAGATTGCCTGTCACGAAGAGACCTACGGTCTCGATAAGCTGTATGAGCTGTGCGAAATCGCGCGCGAAGAGCTGACCGAAGGCGGCTACAACATCGGCCGCGTCATTGCGCGTCCGTTTATCGGCGACAAGGCGGGTAACTTCCAGCGCACCGGTAACCGCCATGACCTCGCCGTTGAGCCGCCTGCCGCCACCGTGCTGCAGAAGCTGGTGGATGAGAAAGACGGCCACGTGGTGTCGGTGGGTAAAATTGCCGATATCTACGCGAACTGCGGGATCACCAAAAAAGTGAAGGCGACCGGCCTGGACGCGCTGTTTGACGCGACCATCAAAGAGATGAAAGAGGCTGGCGACAAGACTATCGTCTTCACCAACTTCGTCGATTTCGACTCTTCATGGGGCCACCGTCGCGATATCGCCGGCTACGCCGCGGGTCTGGAGCTGTTCGACCGCCGCCTGCCTGAGCTGATGGCGCTGGTCGGGGAAGATGACATTCTGATCCTGACCGCCGATCACGGCTGTGACCCAAGCTGGCAGGGCACCGACCATACCCGGGAACATATTCCGGTACTGGTCTACGGTCCGAAGGTTAAACCCGGTTCGCTTGGCCACCGTGAAACCTTCGCGGACATCGGCCAAACGCTGGCGAGCTACTTCGGGACTTCCGCGATGGACTACGGCAAAGCCATGTTCTGATGGATTTGGGCGGGAATTTCCCGCCCTTCATGCATTCAAATATAAAAGGATAAAACGATGGCAACTCCACATATTAACGCCGAGATGGGTGATTTCGCTGATGTTGTTCTGATGCCGGGCGACCCGCTGCGCGCGAAGCACATTGCGGAAACTTTCCTTGAAGATGTGCGTGAAGTGAACAACGTGCGCGGCATGCTGGGCTTCACCGGGACCTACAAAGGTCGCAAAATCTCCGTTATGGGCCACGGTATGGGTATCCCATCCTGCTCCATCTATACCAAAGAGCTGATCACCGATTTCGGCGTGAAGAAAATCATTCGCGTCGGCTCCTGCGGCGCGGTGCGCGCTGACGTGAAGCTGCGTGACGTGGTTATCGGTATGGGTGCCTGCACCGATTCCAAAGTGAACCGTCTGCGTTTTAAAGACCATGACTTTGCCGCTATCGCCGACTTCGGCATGGTGCGCAACGCCGTTGATGCCGCAAAAGCGCTGGGCGTTGACGCGCGCGTCGGCAACATCTTCTCCGCCGACCTGTTCTATACGCCGGACCCGTCGATGTTTGACGTGATGGAAAAATACGGCATTCTGGGCGTGGAAATGGAAGCGGCCGGTATCTACGGCGTGGCGGCGGAGTTCGGTGCAAAAGCGCTGACCATCTGCACCGTTTCTGACCATATCCGTACGCACGAGCAGACCACCGCTGCCGAGCGTCAGACCACCTTCAACGATATGATCAAAATCGCGCTGGAATCCGTTCTGCTGGGCGATCAAGAGTAAGATGAACGGCTCTCCCCCGATGCGGGGAGGGCCGCAGTTTCCGGCTAAGGCGCGAACGCCGCGGCCGGATAGCTACCTCCCGCCATTAGCGTACCGCACCCGCTATCCATGCGGACAGCTCGCCTAGCTCCTGTTCCTGCTCGGGGAAATCGGCCCGTAACGCCTCGCACGCCTGCTGCAGCGCCTCGGCGCGATACGCGCAGCCCTGCAGCCGCGCGGCCAGCGCTTCCAGCGGCGCCGGGTTCAGGCTGTCGGTAAATACCTGCGTGCGGGTGATATGCCCCTTCTCGACGTCAAAATGCAGCTCGACGCCTCCCCAGCGAAAGCGCTCATCCAGCAGGTGAGAGAAGGCCGGTGCCTGGCCAAAATTCCACTCCCAGCTGCTCTGACGGGCGAAGGTTTCGGCAAAATTAGGCAGATCGGGGGTTTTATCCGGCGAAATGACTTCGGCTTCCACCCGCTCGCCGTAGTGTTTGAAAAAAGCCTCTTCGATGGCGGCGCAAACCTGACGGTGGGTGATGCCCGGCAGCAGCTCCACCAGATTGGCCACCCGGCCGCGTACCGAGGTTATCCCCTTGGCCTGCAGCTTTTTTTGGTCCGGATTGAGGTAGTTGGCGAGACGGCTTAAATCGGCGTTCAGCAGCAGCGTGCCGTGGTGAAAACCGCGATCCATGGTTTCACGGTAGGCGGAGCCGGAGACCTTGCGGTCACCTTCGGCGGTTTTCACCACCAGATCGTTGCGCCCGGAGGCTTCCGCCGCGACGCCCAGCGCGTTAAGCGCCTCCAGGACAATACGCGTGGAGACGGTTTTATCGTACTCGGGCTTGCCCGCCATAAAGGTAAAGCAGGTGTTGCCCAGATCGTGAAAAACGGCGCCACCGCCGCTGCTGCGGCGGGCCAGACGCACGTTGTCCTCCTCCATCCGGCGGGTGTTGCACTCTTTCCACGGGTTTTGCGCCCGGCCAATAACCACCGTATCGGCGTTGCGCCACAGGAACAGCACCCGCTGGGTTGCCGGCATCTGGCGGAAAATAGACTCCTCAACCGCGAGGTTGAACCACGGATCGTAGGAGTCGGAGAGCAGCAGGCGTAGCGTTGGCATCAGGGGGTTCCTTTTTTATCATCGTCTTCATCTTCCACCGGCTTATTGGCGGTAAGCAGGAATGGCGACTGCTGCCAGCGGGTGCGTTTGCCCTGCAGGAGGGTGCGGGTCAGCACGACGCCGATAGCCAGCGACAGCAGCAGCATCAGGCGGAGAATATTGGTGGTATTATCCACCTGTTTCGCCTCGGTCGCTAACGTATGGGTATCCAGCGTCAGGCGCAGGTAGCCGAGCGGGCCGTTTTTGCCCTGGATAGGTTCGACGATTTGCTGATTAAAGTAGCCGCCGGCCTTTTTACCGTCGAGGGCGAGCCTGTCGCGCACGTTGACGCCTTCGCCGGAGCGCGCCACCAGATCGCCCTGGTCGTCATAGACCCCGGCATCCAGGATGCGGCTCTGTCGGGTCAGCTGCTCCAGCAGCTGGCCGATGCGCTTTTCATCGGGCGTCTCGCTGCGCATCAGCGGCGCAAGATTTAGCGAAACCTGCTGGGCAAGCGTGCGGGCCAGTTCTTCCAGCTGCGGGTTACGCTGCTTTTGACTGTTCTGGCTGAACCACGAGGCTCCCTGCATCAAGGCGACAAGAAGCGCCAGACAGATCAGAACGATGACGGCGCGATGCAGTCGGAATTTCAGTTTTGCGCGTACCATATTCCACCTTTAATATTTGCAGCTTAATGTTGCCAGAAGCGCTGGTTACAAGGTAGCCTCATGCGTTATTTTCCTCGCCTGAATGAAGAAATCTGGAGCCGTAATGCCGAACAGTTTGACCTGGTGCGATCTGCCCGAAGATGTTTCCCTGTGGCCTGGATTACCGCTTTCGCTGAGCGGTGATGAGGTCATGCCGCTGGATTATCACGCCGGACGCAGCGGCTGGCTGCTCTATGGCCGGGGCCTTAATAAGCGCCGTTTAACCGACTGGCAGCGTGAGCTGGGCGCGGCGCTGGTTATCGTCGCCTCCTGGGTCGTTGAAGACTATCAGGTTATTCGTCTGGCCGGCTCTCTGACCCTGCGCGCGACCCGACTGGCGCACGAAGCCGGGCTGGACGTCGCACCGCTGGGTAAAATCCCGCACCTGCGCTCGCCGGGGCTGCTGGTAATGGATATGGACTCCACCGCCATTCAGATTGAGTGTATCGATGAAATCGCCAAGCTTGCGGGAACCGGCGATCTGGTATCGGAAGTAACCGAACGCGCGATGCGCGGCGAGCTGGACTTTACCGCCAGCCTGCGCCAGCGGGTGGCGACGCTGAAAGATGCCGATGCGAATATTTTGCTGCAGGTGCGCGACGCGCTGCCGCTGATGCCGGGGCTGACTCAGCTGGTGCTGAAGCTGGAAGCGCTGGGCTGGAAGGTGGCTATCGCCTCCGGCGGCTTCACGTTCTTTGCGGAGTACCTGCGCGACAAGCTGCATCTCGACGCGGTGGTCGCCAATGAGCTGGAAATCATGGACGGCAAGCTAACCGGCAACGTGACGGGTGATATCGTCGACGCTAAATACAAAGCCGCGACGCTGCGCAAGCTGGCGGAAAAATATGAAATTCCGCCGGCGCAAACCGTGGCTATTGGCGACGGTGCCAACGATCTGCCGATGATCAAGGCCGCGGGCCTCGGTATCGCCTATCATGCAAAACCAAAAGTCAACGAGCTGGCGGAAGTGACAATCCGCCACGCTGACCTGATGGGGGTATTCTGTATTCTCTCGGGCAGCATGAACCAAAAGTAAGAGGTTAACGTGGCGAAAGCTCCAAAACGCGCATTTGTCTGTAATGAATGTGGTGCGGATTACCCCCGCTGGCAGGGGCAGTGCAGCGCCTGTCATGCCTGGAATACCATCACCGAGGTGCGCATTGCCGCTTCGCCGCAGGTGGCGAGAAACGAGCGTCTGACGGGCTACGCCGGTAATGCCGGCGTGTCGAAAGTGCAGAAACTTTCGGAGATCAGCCTTGAGGCGCTGCCGCGTTTTTCCACCGGCTTTAAGGAGTTTGACCGCGTGCTTGGCGGCGGCGTGGTGCCGGGGAGCGCCATTCTGATTGGCGGCAGCCCGGGCGCGGGGAAATCGACGCTGCTGCTCCAGACCCTGTGCCGGCTGGCGGAAGGCATGAAAACCCTGTATGTCACCGGGGAAGAGTCGCTGCAGCAGGTGGCGATGCGCGCGCATCGTTTGGGGCTGCCAACGGCCAATCTCAACATGCTCTCCGAAACCAGCATTGAGCAAATTTGCCAGATCGCCGACGAAGAGAAGCCTCAGCTGATGGTCATCGACTCCATCCAGGTGATGCATATGGCCGACGTGCAGTCCTCGCCGGGCAGCGTGGCCCAGGTGCGTGAGACCGCCGCCTACCTGACGCGGTTTGCGAAAACCCGCGACGTGGCGATTATCATGGTGGGTCACGTCACCAAAGACGGCTCGCTGGCCGGACCGAAGGTACTCGAACACTGTATTGACTGTTCTGTGCTGCTGGACGGCGACGCCGATTCCCGCTTTCGCACCCTGCGCAGCCATAAGAACCGCTTCGGCGCGGTGAATGAGCTGGGCGTCTTCGCGATGACCGAGCAGGGGCTGCGCGAAATCAGCAACCCTTCGGCTATTTTTCTCAGCCGCGGCGATGAGGTCACTTCCGGTAGCTCGGTGATGGTGGTCTGGGAAGGCACCCGCCCGCTGCTGGTGGAGATTCAGGCGCTGGTCGATCACTCGATGATGTCCAACCCGCGCCGCGTGGCCGTGGGGCTGGAGCAGAACCGTCTGGCGATTTTGCTGGCGGTGCTGCACCGTCACGGCGGCCTGCAGATGGCCGACCAGGACGTGTTTGTTAACGTCGTTGGCGGGGTGAAGGTGGCAGAAACCAGCGCTGACCTCGCGCTGCTGCTGGCGATGGTGTCGAGCCTGCGCGATCGTCCGCTGCCGCACGATCTGGTGGTGTTTGGCGAAGTGGGGCTCTCCGGCGAGATCCGCCCGGTGCCCAGCGGCCAGGAGCGCATCTCCGAGGCGGCCAAGCACGGCTTCCGCCGCGCCATCGTCCCGGCGGCCAACGTGCCGAAAAAAGTACCGGAAGGGATGCAAATCTTTGGCGTGAAAAAGCTTGCGGATGCGCTAAGCGTTTTTGACGACTTATAATTAAATATCCGTCGTCTTTCCGGCGGCAGGTGTGTTGGCGGCGATCGCTTGCCGCCTTCCTGCCACCAGAAACCCAGAGGATATTTTTCAGTATTGCTCAAGCAGGAGGCTCTTGTGTCATCGTTCGACTATCTCAAAACCGCGATTAAGCAAAAAGGCTGCACGCTGCAGCAGGTGGCTGAAGCCAGCGGGATGACCAAAGGCTATCTGAGCCAGCTGCTGAACGCGAAAATTAAAAGCCCGAGCGCGCAGAAGCTGGAAGCGCTGCACCGCTTTCTCGGCCTTGAGTTCCCGCGTCGGCAAAAAAGCGTCGGCGTGGTGTTTGGTAAGTTTTACCCGCTGCATACCGGCCATATCTATTTGATCCAGCGCGCCTGCAGCCAGGTCGACGAGCTGCATATCATCATGGGCTATGACGATACCCGCGACCGCGCGCTGTTTGAGGAGAGCGCCATGTCGCAGCAGCCGACGGTGCCCGACCGCCTGCGCTGGCTGCTGCAAACCTTCAAGTATCAGAAAAACATCCGCATTCACGCCTTTAATGAAGAGGGGATGGAGCCTTATCCGCACGGCTGGGACGTCTGGAGCCGAGGGATCCGCGCCTTTATGGATGAGAAGGGCATTCAGCCAAACTGGATCTATTCCTCTGAAGAGTCCGACGCCCCGCAGTATCTGGAGCAGCTGGGGATCGAAACGGTACTGATCGATCCTAAACGAACCTTTATGAGCATCAGCGGCGGGCAGATCCGCGAAAACCCGTTCCGCTACTGGGAATATATCCCCACCGAAGTGAAGCCGTTCTTCGTGCGTACGGTGGCGATCCTCGGCGGCGAATCGAGCGGTAAATCGACGCTGGTCAATAAGCTGGCCAACATCTTCAATACCACCAGCGCCTGGGAGTATGGCCGGGACTACGTCTTCTCCCATCTGGGCGGCGACGAGATGGCGCTGCAGTATTCTGACTATGATAAAATTGCGCTCGGACACGCTCAGTACATTGATTTCGCAGTGAAATATGCCAATAAAGTGGCGTTCATCGATACCGATTTCGTCAGTACCCAGGCGTTCTGTCTGAAGTATGAAGGCCGCGAGCATCCCTTTGTCCAGGCGCTGATCGACGAGTACCGTTTTGACCTGGTTATCCTGCTGGAGAACAACACGCCGTGGGTGGCGGACGGTTTACGCAGTCTGGGAAGCTCGGTGGATCGTACGGAGTTCCAGACCCTGCTGGTGTCGTTGCTGAAAGAGAACGAAATAAACTTCGTGCACGTGAAAGAGGCGGACTACGATACGCGCTTTCTGCGCTGCGTCGAGCTGGTGAAGCAGCTGATGGGCGAGCCGGGCTAACGGGCGCGATGGCCGCATTATGCGGCGGCGGCGATGAACAGAAAAACGGGTGGCCTGGGCCACCCGTTTTTTATTACCTGTTCTTATTACTTGGCAATACGCTTGTACTTGATGCGCTTCGGCTCCAGCGCATCGGCGCCGAGGGTGCGCTTCTTGTACTCTTCGTATTCGGTAAAGTTACCTTCGAAGAACTCCACCTTGCCTTCATCCTGGTAATCCAGAATGTGGGTCGCGACGCGGTCAAGGAACCAGCGGTCGTGCGAGATAACCATCGCACAGCCCGGGAACTCCAGCAGGGCGTTTTCTAACGCGCGCAGGGTTTCGATATCCAGGTCGTTGGTTGGTTCATCGAGCAGCAGAACGTTACCGCCAACCTGCAGCAGCTTGGCGAGGTGCAGACGACCGCGCTCGCCGCCGGACAGTTCGCCGACGCGTTTGCCCTGATCGACGCCCTTGAAGTTAAAGCGGCCAACGTAGGCGCGGCTCGGCATCTCGGTGTTGCCGATCTTCATGATATCCAGCCCGCCGGAGACCTCTTCCCACACGGTTTTGCTGTTATCCATGGCGTCACGGAACTGATCGACGGAGGCCAGCTTGACGGTATCACCCAGGGTGATAGAACCGGCGTCAGGCTGTTCCTGACCGGACATCATGCGGAACAGGGTGGATTTACCCGCGCCGTTTGGCCCGATGATCCCGACGATGGCCCCTTTCGGTACCGAGAAGTTCAGGTCGTCAATCAGCAGGCGATCGCCGTAGGATTTACGCAGATTGGTGACCTCAACGACTTTATCCCCCAGACGTGCTCCAGGCGGAATAAACAGTTCGTTGGTTTCGTTACGTTTCTGGTATTCAACGCTGTTGAGCTCTTCGAAGCGCGCCAGACGGGCTTTGCCCTTAGACTGACGGCCTTTGGCGCCCTGGCGGACCCACTCCAGCTCTTTCTCAATGGACTTGCGGCGCGCCGCTTCCTGAGAGGCTTCCTGGGCCAGACGCTGATCTTTCTGCTCCAGCCAGGAGGAGTAGTTACCTTCCCATGGAATGCCTTCACCACGGTCGAGCTCGAGGATCCAGCCGGCGACGTTATCGAGGAAGTAACGGTCGTGGGTAATGGCCACAACGGTGCCTTCGAAGTCGTGCAGGAAGCGTTCCAGCCAGGCCACGGATTCGGCATCCAGGTGGTTGGTTGGTTCGTCGAGCAGCAGCATGTCCGGTTTTTCAAGCAGCAGGCGGCACAGCGCCACGCGGCGGCGTTCACCACCGGAGAGGTTAGCGATTTTGGCATCCCAGTCCGGCAGGCGCAGGGCGTCGGCCGCGCGCTCGAGCTGGACGTTCAGGTTATGGCCGTCGTGCGCCTGGATTATCTCCTCGAACTTGCCCTGCTGTGCGGCGAGCTTGTCGAAATCGGCGTCCGGCTCGGCGTACTTAGCGTACACCTCATCGAGGCCTTTCAGAGCGTTAACCACTTCGGCAACCGCTTCTTCCACGGACTCGCGAACGGTCTGCTCCGGGTTAAGCTTCGGTTCCTGCGGCAGGTAGCCAATCTTAAGGCCCGGCTGCGGGCGGGCTTCGCCTTCGATATCGGTATCGATACCGGCCATAATGCGCAGCAGGGTGGACTTACCGGCGCCGTTCAGGCCGAGAACGCCGATCTTCGCGCCAGGGAAGAAGCTCAGGGAGATATTTTTCAAAATATGACGTTTCGGCGGAACCACTTTGCCGACACGATGCATGGTATAAACGAATTGAGCCACGTTGGACTTCGCCTCTTTTATATACTCTTCATCCTTCAGGCTGCATCAGCGAGAATGATTTTGAGTAGGGTAGTGAATAGTTTTCAAAGGCGAAGTGTAGCCTTTTTCGCGCTTTAATCCCAGAGAGGCGATGGGATTCACAGAAGAGTAAAAAAATGTTCAGGACGTGGCGCGTTTGGCGTTGTCTGGTTAGCATATCTAAAGCGATACCGGAATATTTTAAAAGCGGCACGATGCTGCTCTGATGGACTTCAATAGGGGAATAGCTTGTGGAAAAGGCCAAAACTACGGCATGGCATCTTCTGGCTGCCAGCGTAAGTCTGCTGACGCTTAGCCAGCTGGCGCATGCGGATTCACTGGATGAACAGCGCAGTCGCTATGCCCAAATTAAGCAGGCGTGGGATAGCCGGCAGATGTCGGTCGTCGACGAGCTGATGCCCACGCTGTCGACCTATCCGTTATACCCGTACCTCCAGTACCGGCAGATAACCGATGACCTGATGAACCAGCCGACGCTGGTGGTGAAGAATTTTATTGAGGCTAACCCCACGCTTCCGCCCGCGCGCTCCCTGAAATCACGCTTCGTCAATGAGCTGGCTCGCCGCAGCGACTGGCAAGGTCTGCTGGCGTTTAGCCCCGACAAGCCGGTCAGCACCGAAGCGCAGTGTAACTATTACTATGCGAAGCTGAGCGTTGGCCAGGCGCAGGAGGCCTGGGACGGTGCAAAAACGCTGTGGCTCACCGGTAAAAGCCAGCCCAACGCGTGCGACGCGCTGTTTAGCGCCTGGCGCGCCTCCGGCCAGCAGGACCCGCTGGCCTGGCTCGAACGCATCCGCCTGGCGATGAAGGCGGGCAACACCAGCCTGGTGCGATCGCTGGCGCAGCAGATGCCGCCTGAGTATCTGACCATCTCTTCGGCGATCGTGGCGCTGGCTAACGATCCGAATACCGTGATGAATTTTGCCCGCACCACCGGCGCCACCGATTTCACCCGCCAGATGGCGGCGGTGGCCTTTGAGAGCGTGGCGCGTCAGGACGTTGAAAACGCCCGGCTGATGATCCCTTCGCTGGTCCAGGCGCAGCAGCTCAATGACGATCAAACCCAGGCGCTGCGCGATATCGTGGCCTGGCGCCTGATGGGCACCGACGTGACCGACGAGCAGGCGGCGTGGCGCGATGACGCCATTATGCGCTCGCAGTCCACGCCGCTGGTGGAGCGCCGCGTGCGCATGGCACTGGGGACCGGCGATCGTCACGGCCTGAACACCTGGCTGGCGCGGCTGCCGATGGAGGCCAAAGAGAAAGACGAGTGGCGCTACTGGCAGGCCGATTTGCTGCTGGAGCGCGGGCGTGATGATGAAGCGAAAGCCATCCTCCGTTCGCTGATGCAGCAGCGCGGTTTCTACCCGATGATTGCCGCCCAGCGGCTGGGTGAAGCGTTCACCTTCCGCATCGACAAGGCGCCCGCCACCCTTGATTCGGCACTGACCTCGGGGCCGGAAATGGCCAGGGTGCGCGAGCTGATGTACTGGAATATGGACAACACCGCGCGCAGCGAGTGGGCCAACCTGGTGACCAGCCGAACCAAAGATCAGCAGGCGCAGCTGGCGCGCTATGCCTTCAACCAGCACTGGTGGGATCTGAGCGTTCAGGCCACCATCGCCGGGAAGCTGTGGGATCAGCTGGAAGAGCGTTTCCCGCTGGCCTGGAACGATCTTTTCTCCCGCTACATCAGCGGCAAAGACATTTCGCAAAGCTACGCCATGGCGATTGCCCGTCAGGAGAGCGCCTGGAACCCGAAGGTCCGCTCGCCGGTTGGCGCCAGCGGCCTGATGCAGATTATGCCGGGTACCGCCACCCATACGGTTGGAATGTTTAATATCGCCGGCTACGGCGGCCCGTCGCAGCTGTTGGATCCGGAGACCAATATTAATATTGGCACCAGCTATCTGCAGTACGTTTATCAGCAGTTCGGCAATAACCGCATTTACGCATCCGCCGCCTACAACGCCGGGCCTGGACGGGTGCGCACCTGGCGGAGCAATAGCGCTGGTCGGATCGACGCGGTGGCGTTTATCGAGAGCATTCCGTTCTCGGAAACGCGCGGCTACGTGAAGAACGTGCTCTCCTATGACGCCTACTATCGCTACTTCATGGGTGAGAAAGCGGGCATGCTCACCGATGCGGAGTGGCAGCAGCGTTACTAACGCCGACGGCCTGCGGGCGGTATAGCATTTTGCTATGCCGCCCGAAATCCATAGAGTATTGACCGGAGTATGCTATGCTTTGTACTCGTTAATGAGTACACACGCTCGGCGGCTCGAGCCGTCGGCCTTAACATGGCGGCGCAACATGACCCAACAATCCCCTTATTCAGCGGCGGTGGCCGAACAACGTCATCAGGAGTGGCTTCGTTTCGTGGCCCTGCTTCAGCAGGCGTACGCCGACGATCTGCACCTGCCGCTGCTGCAGCTGATGCTGACGCCCGATGAGCGCGAGGCGCTGGGCACCCGCGTGCGGATTATTGAAGAGCTGCTGCGCGGAGAGATGAGCCAGCGCGAGCTGAAAAGCGAGCTCGGCGCCGGGATTGCCACCATTACCCGCGGCTCAAATAGCCTGAAATCAGCGCCCCCCGAGCTGCGGCAGTGGCTGGAGCAGGCGCTGCTGAACGTTAACGATAAATAGCGTTATGAAACGGGCTAAGCGCCAGCACTACCGCTTGATGATAAACGCTGCTGCGCGTCAGCTTACCGGCGGTAAAAATGCCGATAGCCCCCTCTTTACGGCCAATTTCATCGATGCCGGTATGCTGTGACATCACCGGCCCTAAGGCTTCGCCGGCGCGGACCTGTTCGAGGATTGCCGCCGGCAGCGGCAGCGTGGCCGAGCGCGCTTCGCCGCGCTGCAGGCTATTTTCGATAACGACCCAGCTAAACGTACTGCCGTCGTCGATCCCGGCCTCAATGGCGACCCAGAAATCGGCATCCGGGCGCGCAGCCCGCGCGTTTACGACCCGATTTCGTGCGCCAGCGCGCGTTTCGTCGTTGCCAAACGGCTGTTCCGGCACGCCGCTCTCGACGGAGACGGACTCAATGTGGCAGGATCCTTCGCCGAAGATCTCGTTAAAAGCCTGCAGAATTGCCTGAATTTTGGCGGGATTAGTGGTAGCTGAGACAACATGGTGCATAATCAAACAACTCAGAATAAATTAACGTCATCGCAGTATACTCCAAATCGTTTTCGCTGCAGGCCACCGGCCCGCTAGCCGAAATTGTGAAGAGCACAGAACGGATAAAAAGCATGTTACAGGTACACCTTGTTCGCCACGGTGAAACGCAGTGGAACGCCGAGCGACGTATTCAGGGCCAGTCCGACAGTCCGCTAACCGCCCACGGTGAGCGCCAGGCCTGGCAGGTTGGCGAACGCGCCAGAACGCTGAACATTACGCATATTATTGCCAGCGATTTAGGCCGTACGCGGCGAACGGCAGAAATTATCGCGGAAGCCTGCGGCTGCAGCGTCGTCCTCGACTCACGTCTGCGCGAGCTGGATATGGGGGTTCTTGAGAAACGCCATATCGATTCGCTGAGCGCGGAAGAGGAAGGCTGGCGTCGTCGGCTGGTTAACGGCACCCCGGACGGGCGTATTCCGCAAGGCGAGTCGATGCAGGAGCTCAGCCAGCGTATGCACGCGGCGCTGACCTCCTGTCTGGAGCTGCCTGAGGGGAGTCGGCCGCTGCTGGTGAGTCACGGCATGGCGTTGGGCTGTCTGGTGAGCACGATTCTTGGCCTGCCCGCGCACGCCGAACGTCGTCTGCGCCTGCGTAACTGTTCCATTTCGCGCGTTGACTATCAGCAAAGCCCGTGGCTGGCTTCAGGCTGGGTGGTGGAGACCGCGGGGGATATTTCGCATCTTGATGCCCCCGCGATGGACGAACTGCAGCGCTAGCGGCGGATCGGGATCAGGTACTCGCAGCGTAGCTGAATCGGCGTATCCTGATCCCGGCTTTCATCCTCAGGGAAGAAGCGTTCGATATCCAGGCCCTTGCGGCGGGTGAGGTTCAGCATCGGCATACAGGTGCCGTACACCGTCAGGATAAACTCCTGCAGCCCGGTCCCTAATCCTTCATAGGTGAACATCACGTACTCACCGCCTTCCAGGGCGATCGGATGCGAATTGTGCAGGTGACCGTTAGCCATCTCCGGCGTTACGGCCGTGGTATAGAAGACCTCCTGCTCGTCATCTTTCTCAAGACTTGGGCGCGGCTCATGCAGGCCGTAAAGGGTAGGCGGAATCGACGGCGAATTGCCGAGGAAATCCCGCCAGAACTGCACGCGCATCTGGCTACGGAAATCAGAGATCTCCTCCAGCTTACAGGTATAGCTCTGGGTTACGCCAATCAGTGGCGTATTGCTCAGGGTGATAAACTCATGCTGTGGCATGGTGAATTCGCCCAGGCGCAGGGGAGGACGCATACCGTAAGAGCTCCAGTCAGGGGAGCGGCGGTAGAGCGCAGGCGTCAGGGAGAACTGCTTTTTAAACGCTCGGGTAAAGGTTTGCTGAGAGTCGAAGCGGTACTGTAGCGCAATGTCGAGGATCGGACGCGCGGTCAGGCGCAGAGCCACCGCCGATTTTGATAAACGGCGCGCGCGGATATAGGCACCTATGGCATGGCCTGTCACGTCTTTGAACATTCTTTGCAAATGCCACTTGGAATAACCAGCCTTCGCTGCCACATTGTCCAACGACAGCGGCTGATCCAGGTGACCTTCCAGCCAGCTAAGGAGATCGCGAATAATCCCTGCTTGATCCATAAAATGTCCTCATCCTTAAACTTAGGTGCCTGCTACTAAGGTAGCGGATAATAGCATTTTTTGATGTTTTAGCATTCAGTGTTTTTTTTGCTTTTAAATGCGATTTGTCAGCGAACATCCCCGCTATTTTTGTAAAGCTGTGATCTATAAACCTTTTCCATTGAGCAGATAATCATCGCTCGGGGAAATTCTAAAAAATGGTAACAATATGAAATACAAGAAGTTAATGATCGGACTGCTTTTACTGGCCGGCGGCCAGGCGGCTCAGGCGGAACAGATTGGCTCGGTGGATACCGTCTTCAAATTCTTCGGCCCGGACCATAAGATCGTCGTTGAAGCCTTTGACGATCCGGACGTGCAGAACGTGACCTGCTATATCAGCCGGGCGAAAACCGGCGGCATTAAGGGCGGTCTGGGACTGGCTGAAGATACCTCTGACGCGGCGATCTCCTGCCAGCAGGTCGGGCCGATTGAAGTGACCGATAAGATCAAAAACGGCAAGTCGCAGGGAGACGTTGTGTTCCAGAAACGCACCTCGCTGGTGTTTAAAAAGCTGCAGGTCGTCCGTTTTTACGATAGCAAGCGTAACGCCCTGATCTACATGAGCTATTCCGATAAGGTCGTTGACGGATCGCCGAAGAATGCGATCAGCGCCGTGCCGATCATGCCGTGGAATAAATAACAGGGAACGACGATGCAGCAGCCGCAGATCTGGTTGGTGGAGGATGAGCAGAGTATCGCCGACACGCTTGTCTACATGCTCCAGCAGGAAGGCTTTGTGGTGAGCGTTTTTGAGCGTGGTCTGCCCGCGCTCGATGCCGCCCGCCACCGGATGCCGGACCTGGCCATTCTGGACGTGGGCCTGCCCGACATCAGCGGCTTTGAGCTGTGCCGTCAGCTGCTGGGCCGCTATCCGACGCTGCCGGTTCTGTTCCTCACCGCCCGTAGCGAAGAGGTGGATAAGCTGCTGGGCCTTGAAATAGGCGCCGATGACTACATCGCGAAGCCCTTCTCGCCGCGCGAGGTGTGCGCCCGGGTGCGCACCGTTCTGCGGCGGGTGCAAAAGTTTGCGGCCTCTGGCGCAGTGCTGCAGGTGGGCGAATTTCAGCTCAACGAGGCCGCGGCGCGGGTCACCTGGTGCGGCCAGCCGTTAACCTTAACGCGCTATGAATTCCTGCTGCTAAAAACGCTCCTGCGCTCGCCGGGGCGGGTCTTTTCCCGCCAGCAGCTGATGGACGCGGTGTGGGGGGATGCGCATGAAAGCTTCGACCGCACCGTTGATACCCATATCAAAACCCTGCGCGCAAAGCTGCGCGAGGTTAATCCTCACCTCTCACCGGTTAATACGCATCGCGGCATGGGATATAGCCTGGGAGGCGCCTGATGCGTATCGGCATGCGGCTGCTGCTGGGCTACTTTCTGATTGTCGCGATTGCGGCATGGTTCGTGCTTTTCATTTTCGTCCAGGAGATCAAGCCCGGGGTACGCCGGGCGACGGAAGGTACGCTGATTGATACCGCCACGCTGCTGGCGGAGCTGGCGCGAGAAGATCTGCTTTCCGCTCAGCCGCAGCAGGGAAGGCTGGCCCAGGCGTTTCAGGCGCTGCACCAGCGGCCGATCGAGGCGAATATTGCGGGCATCAGCAAAACGCGTAACGAGTATCGCGTCTACCTGACCGATGAGAAGGGCAAGGTGGTATTCGATTCGGCGGGAGAAGCGGTGGGGCAGGACTATTCCCGCTGGAATGACGTCTGGCTGACCCTGCGCGGCCAGTATGGCGCGCGCAGCACCCTGGCCGACCCCAACGACGCGGGTAGTTCGGTGATGTACGTCGCCGCGCCGGTCACCGATGGCGGCCGTATTATTGGGGTGCTGAGCGTCAGTAAACCCAACCAGGCGATGGCGCCGGTGATTAAGCGCAGCGAACGGCGAATGCTCTGGGCCGGCGGGGCGCTGCTGGGGATCGCGCTGCTGATAGGCTCGCTGATGGTCTGGTGGATCAACTTTTCGATCGGCAAGCTGGTGCGCTACGCCGATTCGGTGACGGCCGACCGGCCGCTTCCGCTGCCGGACGTTGGCAGCAGCGAGCTGCGCAAGCTGGCGCTGGCGCTGGAAAGCATGCGCGTCAAGCTGGGGGGTAAGAACACCATTGAAAACTACGTTCACGCCCTGACGCATGAGCTGAAAAGCCCGCTGGCCGCTATTCGAGGCGCCGCAGAGATCCTGCGTGAAGGCCCCCCGCCGGAGGTCGCCGCGCGTTTTACCGGCAATATCCTGACGCAGAATGCGCGGATGCAGTCGCTGGTTGAGAAGCTGTTACGCCAGGCGAGGCTGGAGAACCGGCTGGAGATCGCCCTTGAGCCGCTCGCAATTGATAGCCTTTTCCGTCGCTTAGCCGAGGAGCGCGAGGCGGTACTGGCGGTAAAGAAAATCCGCTTACGCTGGCAGGAGAGCGGCCTGACGGCGGAGGCCGACGGCGAGCTGCTGGCGCAGGCCCTGGGCAATCTGCTGGATAACGCCATCGATTTTACCCCTGCGCAAGGGGAGATCGTCATGAGCGCAGAGCAGCAGCAGGCGGGCCTGGCGCTGACCATCAGCGATAGCGGCAGCGGCATCCCGGATTATGCGCTCGGACGCATCTTCGAACGTTTCTATTCGCTGCCGCGTGAAAACGGCCATAAAAGCAGCGGATTGGGGCTGGCTTTTGTCCGCGAAGTGGCGCGGCTGCATCAGGGCGATATTCAGCTCAGCAATCGCCCGCAGGGCGGCGTACGCGCCGTGCTGATACTTCACCGTCCCTTCACATAGCTTCAAACTCCCCCCACATAGCCCGGCTAAGGTGAGCGCTTCACTGAGGAGAACGCTATGTTGAAATCACCGCTATTCTGGAAAATGAGCACCCTGCTGGGGTGCATCCTGTTGTTATCTATTCCCCTGATGATGGTCCGGCAGCTGATTGTCGAGCGGGCGGACTATCGTAGCGACGTTGTTGATGCGCTGGAGAAAAGCACCAGCGGCGCGCAAAAGCTGACCGGGCCGCTGATCGCGATCCCGGTTACCGAGACGTTGACCCGTCTTGAGGATAAAAAAGAGGTCGAGTATCAGCGGACCTGGGTGCACTACTGGCTACCGGAATCGCTGGCGATAAGCGGCAAGCAGAACGTGGAATCCCGACAGATAGGCATTTATGAGGGCCAAATCTGGCACAATACGCTCGGGATCAGGGCGCAGTTTGATACCTCCCGCCTGGCTGAACTTAAAAAAGACAATATTACGCTGGGCAGGCCCTTTGTGGTGGTCGGCGTCAGCGATGCGCGCGGAATTGGCGCAATTAACGCGCCGGAGTTCGGCGGTGAGACGCTGCCCGTGGAGCCTGGGCTGGGCCTCAGCGGCAGCGGAGAGGGGATTCATATGCCGCTACCGCCGCTGTCGGCGCAGCAGAAAACGCTGGACCTTGCGTTCACTCTCAACCTGAACGGAACGGGAAGCTTCTCGGTGGTGCCCATTGGGCGCACTAGCGAGCTGCAGCTGGCAAGTAACTGGGCGCACCCCGGTTTTCTTGGCGATTTTCTTCCCGTTAGCCGCGAGATCGGCGCCTCCGGCTATAGCGCCCGCTGGCAAAGCAGCTGGTTTGCCAACAACATGGCGAAGTTCTTCGTTGACGATCGGGAGGTTGAGTGGCACCAGCTGCCGGCTTTCAACGTCAACGTCACTACGCCAGCCGACCAATATCAGCTGACCGATCGGGCGACTAAATATGCCATTCTTTTGATTGCGCTAACCTTTATGGCTTTCTTTGTCTTCGAAAGTTTAACGATGTACCGCCTGCATCCGCTGCAGTATCTACTGGTTGGCCTGTCGCTGGTGATGTTCTATCTGGTATTGCTGGCGCTCTCGGAACACGTTGGCTTTACGCCATCATGGATTGCCGCCAGCGTCATCGGCGCGCTGATCAACGCCGTGTATCTGCACGCCGTGCTGAAAGGATGGCGCAACAGCCTGCTCTTCGTCTGCGCGCTATTATTGCTGGATAGCGTTATGTGGATGCTGCTGCGTTCGGAAGATAGCGCGCTGCTGCTCGGGACCGGCGTGCTGCTGCTGGCGCTAAGCGCGCTGATGCTGCTAACCCGCCACGTTGACTGGTATGCGCTATCGTCTCAGAAGCCAAAAAAGGCGGAGCAGCCCGACGGTGGGGGCGACGATACGTTCAGGATCTGGAAATAAAAAAACGGCGCCTTGAGCGCCGTTTTACGTTGTTGCTGCGGGAATAGTTGCTTATTCCTGCAGATCGCCACAGAAGCGGTAACCTTCACCGTGAATGGTAGCGATGATTTCCGGTGTATCCGGAGTAGATTCAAAATGCTTACGAATGCGACGGATGGTCACGTCTACGGTACGGTCGTGCGGCTTAAGCTCACGGCCGGTCATTTTCTTCAGCAGTTCAGCGCGTGACTGGATTTTGCCCGGGTTTTCGCAGAAGTGCAGCATTGCGCGGAATTCACTGCGCGGCAGCTTGTACTGCTCACCGTTCGGGCTGACCAGAGAACGGCTGTTGATATCCAGTTCCCAGCCGTTGAACTTGTAGCTTTCTACGCTGCGACGTTCTTCGCTTACGGTACCCAGATTCATGGTACGGGAGAGCAGGTTGCGCGCGCGAATAGTCAGTTCACGGGGGTTGAATGGCTTGGTGATATAGTCATCTGCGCCAATTTCGAGGCCCAAAATCTTATCAACTTCATTATCGCGGCCGGTAAGGAACATCAGCGCGACGTCCGCCTGTTCACGCAGTTCACGCGCCAGCAGGAGACCATTTTTACCCGGCAGGTTAATATCCATGATTACCAGGTTGATATCATTTTCAGACAGGATCTGATGCATTTCCGCGCCATCGGTCGCTTCGAACACATCATAACCTTCTGCTTCGAAAATACTTTTTAACGTGTTGCGTGTTACCAACTCGTCTTCAACGATAAGAATGTGCGGGGTCTGCATGTTTGCTACCTAAATTGCCAACTAAATCGAAACAGGAAGTACAAAAGTCCCTGACCTGCCTGATGCATGTCGCAAATTAACATGATCGGCCTAACGTGACTAAAGTACGTAATTGCGTTCTTGATGCACTTTCCATCAACGTCAACAACATCATTAGCTTGGTCGTGGGCACTTTCCCTCAGGACCCGACAGTGTCAAAAACGGCTGTCATCCTAACCATTTTAACAGCAACATAACAGGCTAAGTGACACCAGACACCCAATAAAACTACGCTTCGTTGACATATATCAAGTTCAATTGTAGCACGTTAACAGTTTGATGAAATCATCGTATCGGATTGCTAGCCTTTGTCACAAATTTTCAATAAACCAACTAGTTGCAGCTATTGATTAATAAACAACGCGAATCCAATTCGAAAAACCAATCATTACGAGTATTATCATTAATAAACATATGGATAACGACTGTCTGTTAACATTTGAATCAATAGTTCAGTCACGGAACAGTTTAGCGCTTTTAATTTGTGGTGAAACGCTATTTCGGTGATTTGTGTTGCAATTTTGTAAATTCGCGCTGCGTAATATGTTGAGCTGCATCACACTTTAGCGCGCTAACTGATTAAAAAGAGAGCATAAATGCACTTATCGATAGTGCTGGTATCGCCAGCAAGAGCAGAAAATATTGGCGCCGCTGCGCGCGCGATGAAGACGATGGGATTCACCGATTTGCGTATCGTGGCCAGTGAGGCGCACCTCGAACCCGCCACTCGCTGGGTGGCGCATGGATCGGGGGAAATTCTCGACAACATAACCACTTACGCGACGCTTGCCGACGCGCTGCACGATATTTCGTTCACCGTTGCGACCACGGCACGCAGCCGGGCGAAGTTCCATTACTACGCGACACCGACAGAACTGGTGCCTATTCTCGAAGAAAAAAGTACGTGGGCGACGAAGACCGCGCTGGTGTTTGGTCGTGAAGATTCGGGTCTGACCAATGAAGAGCTGGAGCTGGCAGACGTGCTAACGGGCGTACCGATGGTCGCGGATTACCCGTCGCTCAATTTGGGCCAAGCGGTGATGGTCTATTGCTATCAATTAGCATCCTTAATACAAATTCCCACACCTTCCGCAGACAGCGTAGATGAAAACCAGCTGCGCGCGTTACGTGAACGGACACAATCGCTTTTGGCACAGCTGGGCGTGGATGACGATCGGAAAATGGTCGACTGGTTGCACCAGCGCCTCGGGCTGCTTGAACAGCGCGACACCGCAATGTTGCACCGATTGCTGCATGATATTGAAAAAAAATTGGCAGAATAAAAATCTGACATTTGTTTTTTGTATGGATTAACTGTCTGTGTATAAGGGTTGCAACTGGTGGTATGCGGTTAAAAATAAAACCGCAAGCAGCGGGTCGTGAAAGGGTTACAAATTGTGATCAAAGTAAAAATTCATTGACTTAAGGTGCCGGATACTTTAACCCTAAAAGGATACAGGACAGACAGAAAACAACACAGAGCACACAACATCCATGAATCGCGTTAGCACCACCACCATTACAACAACCATCATCATTACCACAGGTAACGATGCGGGCTGACGCGTAACAGGAAAAACAGAAAAAAGCCCGCACCTAAACAGTGCGGGCTTTTTTTTCGGCTAAAGATTATGAGGTAATACCATGCGAGTCTTGAAGTTCGGCGGTACATCAGTGGCAAATGCAGAACGTTTTCTGCGTGTTGCCGATATTCTGGAGAGCAATGCCAGGCAGGGGCAGGTAGCGACCGTACTGTCTGCCCCGGCGAAAATTACCAACCATCTGGTCGCGATGATTGAAAAAACCATCGGCGGCCAGGATGCGCTCACCAATATCGCTGACGCTGAACGCATTTTTGCTGAACTGCTGCAGGGTCTCGCCGATGCTCAGCCGGGCTTTGCGCTGGCGCAGCTGAAAACCTTCGTCGAGCAGGAGTTTTCCCAGATAAAGCACGTGCTGCACGGCATCAGCCTGCTTGGCCAGTGCCCGGATAGCGTTAACGCTGCGCTGATTTGCCGCGGAGAGAAGCTCTCCATCGCGATCATGGCCGGCCTTCTTGAAGCGCGTGGCCATAAGGTCAGCGTGATTAACCCCGTCGAAAAACTGCTGGCCGTGGGTCACTACCTCGAATCCACCGTCGATATTGCCGAATCAACCCGCCGCATTGCCGCCAGCCAGATCCCAGCGGACCATATGGTGCTGATGGCCGGTTTTACTGCCGGTAACGAAAAGGGCGAGCTGGTGGTTCTGGGCCGTAACGGCTCCGACTATTCTGCCGCCGTACTCGCCGCCTGCCTGCGCGCCGACTGTTGTGAAATCTGGACCGACGTTGACGGCGTTTACACCTGCGATCCGCGTCAGGTACCGGACGCCCGCCTGCTGAAGTCGATGTCCTATCAGGAAGCGATGGAGCTCTCCTACTTCGGCGCTAAGGTTCTGCACCCGCGCACCATTGCGCCTATCGCTCAGTTCCAGATCCCCTGCCTGATCAAAAATACCGGCAATCCGCAGGCGCCAGGTACGCTTATCGGCGCCAGCCTTGATGAAGACGGCCTGCCGGTTAAGGGGATCTCCAACCTCAATAATATGGCGATGTTCAACGTCTCCGGTCCGGGGATGAAGGGAATGGTCGGCATGGCCGCCCGCGTTTTCGCTACCATGTCCCGCGCCGGTATTTCGGTGGTCCTGATCACCCAGTCCTCTTCTGAGTACAGCATCAGCTTCTGCGTGCCGCAAAGCGACTGCGCCCGGGCAAAACGGGTGATGGAAGAGGAGTTCTATCTGGAGCTGAAAGAGGGGCAGCTGGAGCCGCTCTCCATCATGGATCGCCTGGCTATCATTTCCGTCGTCGGCGACGGTATGCGCACCCTGCGCGGTATTTCGGCCAAGTTCTTTGCGGCGCTGGCGCGCGCCAATATCAATATCGTGGCGATTGCCCAGGGCTCTTCCGAACGCTCTATCTCCGTAGTGGTCAGCAATGACGACGCCACTACCGGGGTACGCGTCACCCACCAGATGCTGTTCAATACCGACCAGGTCATTGAGGTGTTCGTTATCGGCGTCGGCGGCGTTGGCGGCGCGCTGATTGAGCAAATCAAGCGTCAGCAGGGCTGGCTGAAGAACAAGCATATCGACCTGCGCGTGTGCGGCGTCGCAAATTCCCAGGCTCTACTGACCAACGTTCACGGTCTGAATCTGGAGAACTGGCGTGCTGAGCTGGCCGAAGCGAAAGAGTCGCTTAACCTCGGCCGCCTGATCCGCCTGGTGAAAGAGTACCATCTGCTGAACCCGGTGATCGTTGACTGTACCTCGAGCCAGGCGGTCGCCGATCAGTACGCTGATTTCCTGCGCGAAGGTTTCCACGTGGTGACGCCGAACAAAAAGGCCAACACCTCATCGCTGGATTACTACCATCAGCTGCGTCACGCGGCGAGCAGCTCCCGACGCAAATTCCTCTACGACACTAACGTCGGTGCCGGTCTGCCGGTTATCGAGAACCTGCAGAACCTGCTCAACGCCGGTGACGAACTGCTGCACTTCTCCGGCATCCTCTCCGGTTCGCTGTCGTTCATCTTCGGTAAGCTGGACGAGGGGATGACGCTCTCCGCAGCGACGACGCTGGCGCGAGATATGGGCTATACCGAACCGGATCCGCGTGACGATCTTTCCGGCGTCGACGTTGCCCGCAAGCTGCTGATCCTGGCCCGTGAGACCGGTCGTGAGCTGGAGCTGTCGGACATTATCGTTGAGTCGGCCCTGCCTGAAGCATTTGATGCCAGCGGCGACGTTGAGAGCTTTATGGCGCGTCTGCCTGCGCTGGATAACGAATTTGCTTCGCGGGTGGCGAAAGCGCGCGATGAAGGTAAAGTCTTGCGTTACGTCGGTAACATCGAAGAGGATGGAACCTGCCGCGTGAAAATTGCCGCGGTTGACGGTAACGATCCGCTGTTTAAAGTCAAAAACGGTGAGAACGCGCTGGCCTTTTACAGCCACTATTATCAGCCGCTGCCGCTGGTGCTGCGCGGCTATGGCGCGGGTAACGATGTGACCGCGGCCGGCGTATTCGCCGACCTGCTGCGTACCCTGTCATGGAAGTTAGGAGTTTAAGATGGTCAAAGTATATGCCCCGGCTTCCAGTGCCAATATGAGCGTCGGGTTTGATGTCCTGGGCGCGGCGGTGACGCCGGTTGACGGTACGCTGCTGGGGGACAACGTCTCGGTTGAGGCGGCCGCAAGCTTTAGCCTGCAAAACGTCGGTCGCTTTGCCAGCAAGCTGCCGGCGGCGGCGCAGGAGAATATCGTTTATCAGTGCTGGGAGCGTTTCTGCGAAGAGATTGGCAGGAAGGTTCCGGTGGCGATGGTGCTGGAAAAAAACATGCCGATTGGCTCCGGCCTCGGCTCCAGCGCCTGTTCAGTGGTCGCGGCGCTGGTGGCGATGAATGAATTCTGCGGCAAGCCGCTGAACGAAACGCGGATGCTGGCGCTGATGGGCGAGATGGAAGGGCGCATCTCCGGCAGTATCCACTACGACAACGTCGCCCCGTGCTATTTGGGCGGCATGCAGCTGATGATCGAAGAGAACGACATCATCAGCCAGCAGGTGCCCGGCTTTGACGAGTGGCTGTGGGTGCTGGCGTACCCTGGAATTAAAGTTTCGACGGCGGAAGCGCGCGCCATCCTGCCGGCCCAGTATCGTCGGCAGGATTGTATTGCGCACGGCCGCCACCTGGCGGGCTTTATTCACGCCTGCTACACCCGCCAGCCGCAGCTGGCAGCGAAACTGATGAAAGATGTGATTGCCGAACCCTATCGCACCAAACTGCTGCCGGGCTTCAGCGAAGCGCGGCAGGCGGCGATGGAGATTGGCGCGCAGGCCTGCGGGATCTCCGGCTCTGGCCCGACGCTGTTTGCGCTGTGCGATAAGCCGGAAACCGCGCAGCGGGTTGCCGACTGGCTGGGTATGCATTATCTGCAGAATCATGAAGGCTTTGTTCATATTTGCCGGCTGGACACGGCGGGCGCACGAGTAGTGGGATAACCAATGAAACTCTATAACTTAAAAGATCATAACGAACAGGTCAGCTTTGCGCAGGCCGTCACGCAGGGGCTTGGCAAGCATCAGGGGCTGTTCTTCCCGCACGACCTGCCGGAATTTAGCCTGACTGAAATTGATGACATGCTGGCGCTGGATTTTGTCACCCGCAGCGCGAAGATCCTGTCGGCATTTATTGCCGAAGAGATCCCGCAGGCGGTCCTGCAGGAGCGCATCGGTGCGGCCTTCACCTTCCCGGCTCCGGTCAGCAAGGTGCAGGATGACGTCGGCTGTCTCGAGCTGTTCCACGGCCCGACGCTGGCGTTTAAAGACTTCGGCGGCCGCTTCATGGCCCAGATGCTGACCCATATCGCAGGCGACAAGCCGGTGACTATCCTGACGGCAACCTCCGGCGATACCGGCGCGGCGGTAGCCCACGCGTTCTACGGCCTGCCAAACGTGAAGGTGGTGATTCTCTATCCGCGCGGCAAGATTAGCCCGCTGCAGGAGAAGCTGTTCTGCACTCTGGGCGGCAACATTGAAACCGTGGCTATCGACGGCGACTTCGACGCCTGCCAGGCGCTGGTTAAACAGGCCTTCGACGACGAAGAGCTGAAAGTCGCGCTGGGCCTGAACTCCGCGAACTCGATTAACATCAGCCGTCTTCTGGCGCAGATTTGCTACTACTTTGAAGCGGTCGCGCAGCTGCCTCAGGAAGCGCGTAATCAGCTGGTGATTTCGGTGCCAAGCGGCAACTTCGGCGACCTTACCGCCGGCCTGCTGGCGAAGTCTTTGGGCCTGCCGGTTAAGCGCTTTATCGCCGCTACCAACGCCAACGATACCGTGCCTCGCTTCCTGCAGGATGGCAACTGGGCGCCGAAGGTCACCCAGGCGACGCTGTCCAACGCGATGGATGTCAGCCAGCCAAACAACTGGCCGCGCGTGGAAGAGCTGTTCCGCCGTAAAACCTGGCGTCTGAACGAGCTGGGCTACGCGACCGTAGACGACGAGACGACCAAAGAGGCGATGCGCGAGCTGAAAGCTATCGGCTATACCTCCGAGCCGCATGCGGCCATCGCATGGCGCGCGCTGCGCGACCAGCTGCAGCCGGGAGAATACGGCCTGTTCCTTGGTACCGCGCATCCGGCGAAGTTCAAGGAGAGCGTTGAAGAGATCCTGCAGGAGACGCTGCCGCTGCCGAAAGAGCTGGCGGACCGCGCCGACCTGCCGCTGCTGTCGCATAACCTGCCTGCGGACTATGCGGCGCTGCGCGAGCTGATGATGGCGAAAGCGTAACGACGGCAACAGACGCCGTTTATTACGTAAACCGGGCCCGGGTGCCCGGTTTTTTTACGCCCAAAAAAGGAGAAATTATGCATGAATTATCAATAAATGCCGGAGGCTGAAGAATAGGATTGCGGAGAATAACAAGCGCCGTTGCGCAGGGCTAACCTTGGGCTATCGACCCATTGCGGGCACTGTTAACAAAGGGGAAACCTATGTCAAAGCTGAAATCTGTGATCCTTGCGCTTTCGATGCTGCTGGTGGCTCCTGCGGCCGTCCACGCCGCTGAAATTACGCTGGTTCCGGCCATAAAACTGCAGATCGGCGATCGCGATAACTCCGGCAACTATTGGGACGGCGGCCACTGGCGCGATCGCGAGTGGTGGGGACGCCATTACGACTGGCGCGACGATCGCTGGCATCCGCATGACGATCGTCGTTATCACCAGCGCGAACGCCATGACGACGATCGCGACCGCGGTCCGGATCGCGACTGGCACCACCGCTAGGCGACGCTCCCGGCCGGCAGGTTAGCGGCCGGGAAGCGGGTTAGCGTTCGTGGCGTTTAAAGACCATCTCGCCTTTATCGGAAGCATCGGCGTCAAAGGAGTACCCGTCGCTGTCGAAGCGCGTGAGCTGCTCCGGCCGGGTTAAGCGGTTCTCAATGATATAGCGGCTCATCAAGCCGCGCGCTTTCTTGGCGTAGAAGCTGATCACCTTGAACTTGCCGTTTTTCTCATCGAGGAACACCGGCTTAATAATCTGCCCCTGCAACCGCTTCGTCTTGACCGACCGGAAGTATTCGTCGGAGGCGAGGTTAATCACCACGTCGTCGCCCTGGGCCTTCAGCGCCTGATTCAGCGTATCGGTAATGGTTTCATCCCAGAACTGGTAGAGATCCTTGCCCCTGGCGTTTTCCAGCTTAATTCCCATCTCCAGACGATAGGGCTGCATCAGATCCAGCGGGCGCAGCACGCCGTACAGGCCGGAGAGCATGCGCAGATGCTGCTGGGCGAAATCGAAATCCGCCTCGTCGAAGGTTTCCGCCTGCAGCCCGGTGTAGACGTCGCCCTTAAAGGCCAGAATGGCCTGGCGGGCGTTTTTCGGCGTGAACTCGGGATGCCAGTCGTGAAAACGGGTGGCGTTCAGATCCGCCAGCTTATCGCTGATGCCCATCAGCTTGCCTATCTGCGGCGCTGAAAGCTGGCGCGCCACGCCGATAAGCTGTTGGGAATACTCCAGCAGCTCGGGCTGGGTGTAGCGCGTCGTCGCCAGCGGGCTTTGATAATCGAGCGTTTTAGCAGGTGAAATCAGAATCAGCATATCCAGTCCTTGCAGGAGATTTTCGGCGATTTTACCAAAAAAAGACCGCGGGGGGATCGATAGCTGCGATTGCTGCGCTATTCGCGCGGCGGCCCGTCCCAGGTTCCCGGCGCCAGCTGCTGGCGAATTTCCGGATAGCGCGCGGCGTCAAACGTGGGCTGCACGCCGAGCCGTCGCTGGTGAAGATAGTCGCTGGCAAGCAGCCGCACCGTGGGTGACAGCAGGAGGATGGCCGTCAGGTTGGTAATGGCCATCAGCGCCATAATAATATCCGCCAGCCGCCAGACGACCGGGAGGCTCATCATCGTTCCCGTTAAGACCATCAGGATGGTGATAATCCGCAGCGTCCAGATGCAGCGAGGACTGTTAAAGCGCAGAAAAATCAGGTTATTTTCAGCATAAATGTAGTTCGCCACGATGGAGCTAAAGGCAAAGAGCAGCACGATGACGGCGACAAAGCCGGCGCCCCAGCCGCCGACAAGCCCGCTCATCGCATGCTGAATGGCCTGAATACCGTTAGCGGCATCCTCTTCTCCGCGTGCGCGCGGTGCCAGCATGATAATCACCGCGCTGGCGGTGCAGATAACAACGGTATCGATAAACACGCCAATCATCTGGACGATCCCCTGAGCCGCCGGGTGCGGAGGCCAGGAGGCGGCGGTCGCGGCGGCGTTAGGCGTTGAGCCCATCCCCGCTTCGTTAGAGAACATTCCGCGCTGAAAACCGCTGGTTAGCGCCTGGCTGATGGTATAGCCCACCGCGCCGGCGGCGGCTTCCTGCCAGCCGAACGCGCAGCGGAAAATGGTGTTAAAAATTGCCGGCAGGGCGGTGATATGCCACAGGCCGATAAGCAGGCTGGCGGCAACCCACAGCCCCGCCATCAGCGGGACGAACCATTGCAGGATCTTTGCCACGTTGCGCAAGCCGCGCACGATAACCAGCAGGGTGAGCACCGCCAGCACGCCGCCGGTGATAACGCCGGGCAGATCGAAGGCATAGGTCATCGCATGCGCCACCGAGTTGGCCTGAACGGTGTTAAAAATAACGCCATAGGCGAGCAGCAGCAGGATTGAAAACAGCACTCCCATCCAGCGCATCCCTAAGCCTCGGGACATATACCATGCGGGACCGCCGCGAAATTGCCCCTGCGCATCGCGTTCTTTGTAGAGCTGGGCAAGGGAGCATTCGGCGAAGCTGCTGGCCATCCCGAGCAGCGCAGAGACCCACATCCAGAATACGGCTCCCGGCCCGCCGGCGGTGATAGCCAGCGCCACGCCGGCCAGGTTGCCGCTGCCGACGCGGGCGGCCAGGCTGGTGCACAGGGCCTGAAAAGAGGTTAAGCCGTCGGGCTGGGGCAGGAGGCTTTTGCGCAAACTTTTCCCAAACTGGCTAACATAACGGAACTGAATGCATTTCGTCCGCCAGGTAAACCATACGCCGGCGCCCAGTAATAGATAAATCATTACCGAACCCCAGAGTATTTCATTGATAAATGAGAAAAAGTCAGGCATTAAGCATCCTCTTGTCCATGTTGGTAAGCTCGTGTAAGCGTTACCATTTTAGTGACAATCCTTTAACATTCAGAGAATTAATTCGTCCAGTTTATCACACTCTGCGCTCTTGCATGGTCCGCAGTTGCGCTGACCCGGCAGCGTGTTATCATCTTGGCAGACCGGTTACATCCCCTTAACTGCTGTTTAAGAGAACCCTATCATGACGGATAAATTGACTTCTCTGCGTCAGTACACCACTGTCGTAGCTGATACCGGAGATATTGCGGCAATGAAGCTGTATCAGCCTCAGGACGCCACGACTAACCCTTCTTTGATTCTTGGCGCTGCTCAGATCCCTGAGTACCGTAAGCTGATTGATGACGCTATCGTCTGGGCCCGCGCTCAGAGCAGCGATCGCGCGCAGCAGGTTATCGACGCTTCCGATAAGCTGGCGGTGAACATTGGTCTCGAAATCCTTAAGCTGATTCCAGGCCGTATTTCTACCGAAGTTGATGCCCGTCTCTCCTATGACACCACGGCATCCATCGCTAAAGCTAAACGCATCATCAAGCTGTACAACGATGCGGGCATCGGCAACGATCGCATTCTGATCAAACTGGCTTCTACCTGGCAGGGCATCTGCGCCGCCGAGCAGCTGGAAAAAGAAGGCATCAACTGTAACCTGACCCTGCTGTTCTCCTTCGCTCAGGCACGCGCCTGTGCGGAAGCGGGCGTATTCCTGATTTCGCCGTTCGTAGGCCGTATCCTCGACTGGTACAAAGCGAACACGGATAAGAAAGAGTATGCGCCGGCGGAAGATCCGGGCGTGGTTTCCGTCAGCGAAATCTACGAATACTACAAGCAGCACGGCTATGAAACCGTCGTAATGGGCGCAAGCTTCCGTAACGTCGGCGAAATCCTCGAACTGGCCGGCTGTGACCGTCTGACCATCGCTCCGGCACTGCTGAAAGAGCTGGCAGAAAGCGAAGGCGCTATCGAACGTAAGCTGACCTTCAGCGGCGAAGTGAAAGCCCGTCCGGAACGCATCACCGAATCTCAGTTCCTGTGGCAGCACAACCAGGATCCGATGGCGGTAGATAAACTGGCGGAAGGTATCCGTAAGTTTGCTATCGACCAGGAAAAACTGGAAAAAATGATCGGCGATCTGCTGTAATCATTGCGCGTGGCCGGGCTCCCGGTCACGCTACTTCTTTTGAGCCCTGTCTGTATCTCCTCCCAGCGTGTATTATTCCGTCTAACTGCACTATTTGAACGGAATAACGATGAATACCTTACGAATCGGCTTAGTTTCCATCTCCGATCGCGCCTCCAGCGGCGTTTATCAGGATAAAGGCATCCCGGCACTTGAAGAGTGGCTGGCGCGTGCGCTGACGACCCCCTTTGAGCTCCAGACCCGCTTGATCCCCGATGAGCAGGTGATTATCGAGCAAACGCTGTGCGAGCTGGTTGACGAAATGGGCTGCCATCTGGTGTTAACTACCGGCGGTACCGGCCCTGCGCGACGAGACGTGACGCCGGATGCGACGCTGGCGGTTGCCGATCGCGTCATGCCGGGCTTTGGCGAGCAGATGCGTCAGGTGAGCCTGCACTTCGTCCCGACGGCCATTCTCTCCCGCCAGGTTGGGGTGATCCGTAAGCAGGCGCTGATCCTCAATCTGCCCGGTCAGCCGAAGGCGATTGAGGAAACCCTCGAAGGGGTCAAAGATGCCGATGGCCAGGTGCTGGTGCACGGCGTCTTTGCAAGTGTACCGTATTGTGTACAGTTGCTTGAGGGGCCTTATGTCGAGACTGCGCCGGAAGTGGTAGCGGCTTTTCGGCCAAAAAGCGCGAGACGCGAAAGTTTATCCTGAATTTGATGCTTTCCTGACATAACCTGTAATCCTGGTGGTGTGCTGTTTTATTTACGATATAGTGTTTTTTACTTTACACACTGCGTGATAACACCTACAAACCTCTGGATGAACAGCTCGTTATGTCACAACATACCCGACCTCTGAATCGACAAGACTATAAAACTCTGACGCTGGCCGCCCTTGGCGGGGCGCTGGAGTTTTACGACTTCATTATCTTCGTCTTCTTTGCCGCCGTTGTCGGCGAGCTCTTCTTCCCGGCCGATATTCCGGAGTGGCTGCGCCAGGTGCAGACCTTCGGCATTTTCGCCGCTGGCTATCTGGCGCGTCCTCTCGGCGGCATTATTATGGCCCACTTTGGCGATCTGGTCGGGCGCAAGAAAATGTTTACCTTGAGCATTTTACTGATGGCGCTGCCGACGCTGGCGATCGGCCTGCTGCCGACCTATGAATCGATGGGGATCGTTGCCCCGCTGCTGCTGCTGCTGATGCGCGTGCTGCAGGGCGCGGCGATTGGGGGGGAAGTCCCCGGCGCCTGGGTGTTTGTTGCGGAGCACGTGCCGGAGAAAAAAATCGGTATCGCCTGCGGCACGCTGACGGCGGGCTTAACGGTGGGGATCCTGCTGGGGTCGGTGGTGGCGACGCTGATTAATACCAGCCTGACGCCGCAGGGCATCCACGACGGCGGCTGGCGTATTCCTTTCCTGCTGGGCGGCGTATTCGGCCTGGTGGCGATGTATTTACGCCGCTGGCTGCAGGAAACGCCGATATTCCTCGAGATGCAGCAGCGCAAAGCATTAGCCCAGGAGCTGCCGGTTAAATCGGTGGTGCTCAAGCATCAGAAGGCCGTCGTGGTTTCAATGCTGCTGACCTGGCTCCTGTCCGCGGGCGTGGTGGTAGTCATTTTGATGTCGCCGGTGTGGCTGCAAAAGCATTACGGCTTTGCCCCGGCGGTGACCCTGCAGGCGAACAGTATTGCGACGATTATGCTGTGTGTCGGCTGCCTGCTGGCAGGCCTGGCGGCCGATCGCTTTGGCGCCAGCCGGACTTTTATCGTCGGCAGCCTTCTGCTGGCGGTCTCAAGCTGGGCGTTCTACCACCTTTCCGGCACTTCGCCTGAACAGCTTTTCCTGCTGTACGGCACCGTTGGGCTGTGCGTTGGCGTGGTCGGGGCGGTGCCTTACGTGATGGTTCGCGCCTTCCCGGCGGAGGTGCGTTTTACCGGAATTTCATTCTCGTACAACGTCTCCTACGCCATTTTCGGCGGCCTGACGCCGATTGCCGTCACTATGCTGATGGGCGTGTCGCCGATGGCTCCGGCGTGGTACGTGCTGGCGCTGTCGCTGATGGGGCTGGGGTTGGGGATTTGGCTGCGTCAGGGGCTGGGGGGAAATAGCGCCGCCGCGGCTGGCGAACTGCAGCGCCTGCCTTAGCGCGACTGCTCAATACCCTCGCCGTAAGGCGAGGGTATCTTCTATCAATGAGGCGCGCCGATTGGCAGAACGGTGCGACCAAACTGCTCGTTGAGTACTTCACCCATCGCCAGATAAATCGCGCTACCGCCGCAGACTAAACCAATCCAGCCGGCGATTCTAACGATGCCTTCGTTATCGACCAGGTGACCAATTGCCAGCAGGGCAAACAGGACGGTCAGGCTGAGGAAGACGAACTGCAGCATCCGTGCGGCTTTCAGGGTACCGAAGAACATAAACAGCGTGAACACTCCCCACAGTCCGAGATACATGCCCAGGAAGTGCGCATTCGGCGCCTCTGCCAGGCCCATTTTCGGCATGAGAAGAATTGCGACCAACGTCAGCCAGAAGGCGCCGTAGGACGTAAAAGCGGTTAAACCAAAGGTGTTACCCTTTTTAAATTCCAGCAGGCCTGCGAAAATCTGCGCAATACCGCCGTAAAAAATGCCCATCGCCAGGATAGCTACATCAAACGCGAAAAGGCCGCTATTCGCCAGGTTAAGCAGAATAGTGGTCATGCCGAAGCCCATAAGGCCCAGCGGTGCCGGATTAGCCAACTTAGTGTTGCCCATAATTCCTCAAAATAATGATTAGAAAGGGAAGCATTACCCCGTCGCTCAGCGGTGGGGCGCGGCATAATAATGAGGAGTCGTCAGGCTGTCTATGATCTGGCGAGGTATTTTTCACCAATTTTACACACTCTCTAAACGATGTCGGGCATTTGCCTGAGGCCAGGCGGGCAAAGGCGTTCGTAAGGCTATGATCCGTCGAGCTTCTGGTCTTTCAACGCGGGGGTGGACTCGCTAAGCAGAGTCATCGTCTCTTTACGGGGACCCCAGCGGATGAACGCCGTGAAGCGCGCTTTTTTGCCTCATATCGGCAAAACTCCCTCGCCGACGGCTGGCTTTGTAGGACGATGAAGATAAAATTTTTTTTGCCTTCCCCCTTGATGAAGCGGTGGACGACCCCATCTTGTAGTCAACCGCAGTGAATGAACCTGAAAAAAAAAGATGTTGGGCAGTTGAAACCGCACGTTTCGCCCTTATTACAGGTTCACAACCACATGTTGACTGAATTTTTAGTGGAGACGTTTAGATGGGTAAAATTATTGGTATCGACCTGGGTACAACCAACTCTTGTGTAGCGATTATGGATGGCACTACTGCTCGCGTGCTGGAAAACGCCGAAGGCGATCGCACCACGCCTTCTATCATTGCTTATACCCAGGATGGTGAAACTCTGGTTGGCCAGCCGGCTAAACGTCAGGCCGTGACTAACCCGCAAAACACTCTGTTTGCGATTAAACGCCTGATTGGTCGTCGCTTCCAGGACGAAGAAGTGCAGCGTGATGAAGCTATCATGCCGTACAAAATCATCGGTGCTGACAACGGTGATGCATGGATCGACGTGAAGGGTCAGAAAATGGCACCTCCGCAGATCTCTGCTGAAGTGCTGAAAAAAATGAAGAAAACGGCTGAAGATTACCTGGGCGAACCGGTAACTGAAGCGGTTATCACTGTACCTGCATACTTCAACGATGCTCAGCGTCAGGCTACCAAAGATGCCGGTCGTATCGCGGGTCTGGAAGTCAAACGTATCATCAACGAACCTACCGCAGCCGCACTGGCTTACGGTCTGGATAAAGAAGTTGGCAACCGTACTATCGCGGTTTACGACCTGGGTGGTGGTACTTTCGATATCTCTATTATCGAAATCGACGAAGTTGACGGCGAAAAAACCTTCGAAGTTCTGGCAACCAACGGTGATACCCACCTGGGTGGTGAAGACTTCGACAGCCGTATGATCAACTACCTCGTTGATGAATTTAAGAAAGATCAGGGCATTGACCTGCGTAACGATCCGCTGGCCATGCAGCGCCTGAAAGAAGCCGCAGAAAAAGCGAAAATTGAGCTGTCTTCTGCGCAACAGACCGACGTTAACCTGCCGTACATCACTGCAGATGCGTCTGGTCCAAAACACATGAACATCAAAGTGACTCGTGCAAAACTGGAAAGCCTGGTCGAAGACCTGGTGAACCGTTCTATCGAGCCGCTGAAAGTTGCTCTGCAGGACGCTGGCCTGTCTGTCTCTGACATCCAGGACGTTATCCTGGTCGGTGGTCAGACGCGTATGCCAATGGTTCAGAAGAAAGTGGCTGAATTCTTTGGTAAAGAGCCGCGTAAAGACGTTAACCCGGACGAAGCTGTGGCAATCGGTGCAGCGGTTCAGGGTGGTGTATTGACCGGTGAAGTGAAAGACGTACTGCTGCTGGACGTTACCCCGCTGTCTCTGGGTATCGAAACCATGGGCGGCGTGATGACGGCGCTGATCAGCAAAAACACCACCATCCCGACCAAGCACAGCCAGGTGTTCTCTACCGCTGAAGACAACCAGTCTGCGGTAACCATCCATGTGCTGCAGGGTGAGCGTAAACGTGCTGCGGATAACAAAGATCTGGGCCAGTTTAACCTCGACGGTATCAGCCCGGCACCGCGCGGTATGCCACAGATCGAAGTCACCTTCGACATCGATGCTGACGGTATCCTGCACGTTTCCGCGAAGGACAAAAACAGCGGTAAAGAGCAGAAGATCACCATCAAGGCTTCTTCTGGTCTGAACGAAGAAGAGATTCAAAAAATGGTTCGTGAAGCGGAAGCAAACGCTGAATCTGACCGTAAATTTGAAGAGCTGGTTCAGACCCGTAACCAGGGTGACCATCTGCTGCACAGCACTCGCAAGCAGGTTGAAGAAGCAGGCGAACAACTGCCAGCTGACGACAAAACCGCTATCGAGACTGCACTGAGCGCGCTGGAAACTTCCCTGAAAGGCGAAGACAAAGCGGACATCGAAGCGAAGATGCAGGAACTGGCGCAGGCGTCCCAGAAGCTGATGGAAATCGCTCAGCAACAGCACGCACAGCAGCAGGCTGGCGCTGAAGCGGGTGCTTCCGCGAACAACGCGAAAGACGACGACGTTGTCGACGCTGAGTTCGAAGAAGTCAAAGACAAAAAATAATCGCCCTGATGCAGGGTAATTAATCAGCACGGGCGAAGAGGTTTCCTCTCCGCCCGTGCTCGCATGTTAAGGGGCTGAAAAAACCAATGGCAAAGCAAGACTATTACGAGATTTTAGGCGTTCCGAAAACAGCGGAAGAGCGTGAAATCAAAAAGGCGTACAAGCGCCTGGCCATGAAATATCACCCGGACCGCAACCAGGGCGATAAAGAGGCCGAAGCTAAATTTAAAGAAATCAAAGAAGCCTACGAGATCCTGACGGATGCCCAGAAGCGTGCGGCCTACGATCAGTACGGCCACGCCGCGTTTGAGCAGGGCGGCATGGGCGGCGGCGGCGGTGGTTTCGGCGGCGGCGCGGATTTCAGCGATATCTTTGGCGATGTTTTTGGCGATATCTTCGGCGGTGGCCGCGGTCGTCAGCGCGCGTCGCGCGGGGCTGACCTGCGCTATAACATGGATCTGACGCTGGAAGAAGCGGTTCGCGGCGTAACGAAAGAGATCCGCATCCCGACGCTGGAAGAGTGCGACGTCTGCCACGGCAGCGGCGCGAAATCTGGCAGCAAGCCACAGACCTGTCCGACCTGTCACGGCGCCGGCCAGGTGCAGATGCGCCAGGGCTTCTTCGCCGTTCAGCAGACCTGTCCGCACTGTCAGGGACGCGGTACGCTGATCAAAGACCCGTGCAATAAATGCCACGGTCACGGTCGCGTAGAGAAAACTAAAACGCTGTCGGTTAAAATCCCGGCAGGCGTAGACACCGGCGATCGCATTCGTCTGTCTGGCGAAGGTGAAGCAGGCGAGCACGGCGCTCCGGCCGGCGATCTGTACGTTCAGGTCCAGGTGAAGCAGCACGCCATCTTTGAGCGCGAAGGCAATAACCTGTACTGCGAAGTGCCGATTAACTTCACCATGGCGGCGCTGGGCGGCGAGATTGAAGTCCCGACCCTCGACGGCCGCGTGAATCTGAAGGTGCCTGGCGAAACGCAGACCGGCAAGCTGTTCCGCATGCGTGGTAAAGGCGTCAAGTCCGTACGCGGCGGCGCGCAGGGCGATCTGCTGTGCCGCGTGGTGGTTGAGACGCCGGTTGGCCTCAACGACAAGCAGCGGCAGCTGTTGAAAGAACTTCAGGAAAGCTTCGGTGGCCCGACGGGTGAGAACAACAGCCCGCGCTCTAAAAGCTTCTTTGACGGCGTGAAGAAATTCTTCGATGATTTGACCCGCTAATCATCATGCCGTGTAAAAAGCCACTTTATCGCGAAGTGGCTTTTTTATTTCTCGCCGTCTCTCCGTTAATGCTGCCTGAATTTCTCGATCGGACCCTTTTCTGACCCTTCTCTTCTCATTTCGTAAAAACCGATCGACAGAGCAATAATAAACTTGTTTTTTCGAGCTGTTATGGCGATTAGAATAGTTTAAACGATGAATAATCCTGATAGAGAGAATAAAAAGTGAAACATCTGCAGCGTTTTTTAAGTAGCGATGCTTCCGGGGGCATAATCCTCATTTTTGCCGCCGTGCTGGCAATGCTGTTGGCGAATACCGATGCCACCAGCGGTCTGTATCACTCCTTTTTGGAAACGCCCGTTCAGCTGCGCGTTGGCGCGCTGGAAATCAACAAGAACATGCTGCTGTGGATTAACGACGCGCTGATGGCCGTCTTCTTCCTGCTGATCGGCCTCGAAGTGAAGCGCGAGATGATGCAAGGGGCGCTGGCCAGCCGTCGCCAGGCGGTGTTCCCGGTGCTGGCCGCCCTGGGCGGGATGATCGTCCCGGCGCTTATCTACCTTGCGTTTAACGCCCAGGACCCGATTGCCAGAGGGGGCTGGGCGATCCCGGCGGCAACCGATATTGCGTTCGCGCTGGGCGTGCTGGCGCTGCTCGGCAGCCGCGTGCCTGTGGCGCTGAAGATTTTCCTGATGGCGCTGGCGATCATTGATGACCTGGGCGCGATCGTTATTATCGCGCTGTTCTACACCAACGACCTTTCCGTGCTGTCGCTCGCGGTGGCGGCGGGGGCCATTGGGGTGCTGGCGCTGCTGAACCTGAGCGGGGTGCGGCGCACCGGTATCTATATTCTGGTCGGCGCCGTGCTGTGGACCGCGGTGCTGAAGTCCGGGGTTCACGCCACCTTAGCGGGGGTCATTGTCGGCTTTATGATCCCGCTGAAGGAGCAGGATGGCAAATCGCCGGCGAAGGAGCTTGAGCACGTTCTGCACCCGTGGGTTGCCTGGCTTATCCTGCCGCTCTTCGCCTTTGCTAATGCGGGCGTCTCGCTGCAAGGGGTAACGCTGGAGGGACTGACGTCGCTGCTGCCGCTGGGGATTATTGCCGGGCTGTTTATTGGCAAGCCGCTGGGGATCGGCCTGTTCTGCTGGCTGGCGCTGAAGCTGAAGTGGGCTTCGCTGCCGGAAGGGACTCATTTCCCGCAGATTATGGCGGTCGGCGTGCTCTGCGGGATCGGTTTTACGATGTCGATTTTTATCGCCAGCCTGGCGTTTGCCAGCACTGACCCCGGCTTAATCAACTGGGCCAAGCTTGGCATTCTGATCGGCTCGGTGCTATCGGCCGTCAGCGGATATATGCTGCTGCGCAAGCGCATAACGGTTCCCGCCCGCTCGGCGTAATACTTTCGGAGAGCCTGCAGAGGCTCTCCAGGACATTATCAGGGAGAGAAGCATGTCGCATATTAACTACAACCATCTGTACTACTTCTGGCACGTCTACAAGGAAGGCTCCGTGGTCGGGGCGGCGGAAGCGCTGTTTCTGACGCCGCAGACCATCACCGGGCAAATTAAAGCGCTTGAAGAGCGCCTGCAGGGGAAGCTTTTTAAGCGTAAGGGCAGGGGGCTGGAGCCGAGCGAGCTGGGCGAGCTGGTGTTCCGCTATGCCGACCGCATGTTCACGCTAAGCCAGGAGATGCTGGATATCGTCAACTACCGCAAGGAGTCGAATTTACTGTTCGACGTTGGCGTGGCGGATGCGCTGTCGAAGCGGCTGGTGAGCGGCGTGCTGGATGCGGCGGTGGTTGAGGATGAGCAGATCCACCTGCGCTGCTTTGAATCGACCCACGAGATGCTGCTGGAGCAGCTGAGCCAGCATAAGCTCGATATGATTATCTCCGACTGCCCCATCGACTCAACCCAGCAGGAGGGGCTGTTTTCGGTGCGCATCGGCGAATGCAGCGTGAGCTTCTGGTGCATGAATCCACCGCCGGAGAAGCCGTTTCCCGCCTGCCTTGAGGAGCGTCGCCTGCTGATCCCCGGCCGGCGTTCGATGCTTGGCCGCAAGCTGCTGAACTGGTTTAATTCGCAGGGGCTCAAGGTTGAGATCCTCGGGGAGTTTGATGATGCGGCGCTGATGAAGGCGTTCGGCGCGGCGCACAACGCGATTTTTGTCGCGCCAACGCTCTACGCGCATGATTTCTACCACGACGAGTCGATTATTGAGATTGGCCGGATGGAGAACGTGATGGAGGAGTATCACGCCATCTTTGCCGAGCGCATGATCCAGCATCCGGCGGTACAGCGTATCTGCAACCGCGACTACTCGGCGCTCTTCACCTCGCCGCCGCGCTGACGGGCGGCAGATTTCAGGCATAAAAAAACCCGCTTTCGCGGGTTTTTCTACAAAGCGATAACAACCAGGCGATTAAGCCAGTTTGTTGATCTGAGCGGTCAGGTTTGCTTTATGACGCGCAGCTTTGTTTTTGTGGATCAGACCTTTAGCAGCCTGACGGTCCACGATCGGTTGCATTTCGTTAAATGCTTTCAGTGCAGTAGCTTTGTCGCCAGCTTCGATGGCTGCGTATACTTTCTTGATGAAAGTACGCATCATAGAGCGACGGCTAGCGTTGTGCTTGCGGGCCTTTTCAGACTGAACGGCGCGCTTCTTAGCTGATTTGATATTAGCCAAGGTCCAACTCCCAAATGTGTTCTATATGGACAATTCAAAGGCCGAGGAGAATGCCCGTTTAGCCTTCTTTTGTCAATGGATTTGTGCAAATAAGCGGCGCTTAAAACAACGACGCTTTATTACGTAGTGATGGCGCAAGATTCTACCAGCTTGTTGCGGGCGAATACAGCCTTTCCACCATAAAAATCGACGGGCTCGCGTAGTTTTCCCCGCGTTCCAGCGCTGAGTTGATGAATTCTCGGGATCTTTCAACGAAGAGGTGCAATCGCTGGTTAACGTCGCCAGTTGTACAAGGTATACTCGGACGATTTTCACTGTTTTGAGCCAGACATGAAGCTGATACGCGGCATACATAATCTCAGCCAGGCCCCGCACGGGTGCGTGCTGACCATTGGTAATTTTGACGGTGTGCACCGCGGGCATCAGGCGCTGCTGCAGCGCTTGCGCGCAGAGGGTCGCCAGCGTGGCTTACCGGTGGTAGTGATGATTTTCGAACCGCAGCCGCTGGAGCTGTTTGCCGCCGATAAGGCGCCTGCACGCCTGACGCGTCTGCGTGAAAAGCTGCGCTATTTGGCTGAAAGCGGCGTCGACTACGTGCTGTGCGTGCGGTTCGACCGACGCTTTGCCGCCCTGACCGCTCAGGACTTTATCAGCGAGCTGCTGGTCCGCCGCCTGGGCGTGCAGTTCCTCGCCGTGGGCGATGATTTCCGCTTTGGCGCTGGTCGTCAGGGGGATTTCTTGTTATTACAGAAAGCCGGGGTGGAGTTTGGGTTCGACATCACCAGCACCCAGACCTTCTGTGAAGGCGGCGTCCGCATCAGCAGCACCGCGGTGCGGCAGGCGCTGGCGGATGACGATCTTGTCCTTGCAGAAACGCTGCTGGGCCATCCGTTTACCATCTCAGGGCGCGTGGTGCACGGCGATGAGCTGGGGCGCACCATTGGCTTCCCGACGGCGAACTTACCGCTACGTCGTCAGGTTTCCCCGGTTAAAGGGGTCTATGCGGTAGAAGTAACGGGGCTTGGCGACAAACCTTTGCCGGGTGTCGCCAATATTGGCACTCGCCCAACGGTCGCCGGCGTCCGTCAACAGCTGGAAGTGCATCTGCTGGACGTTGTAATGGACCTCTACGGTCGCCATATAGATGTAATACTGCGTAAAAAAATACGTAACGAACAGCGGTTTGCGTCGCTCGATGAGCTGAAGGCGCAAATTGCACGTGATGAGTTAACGGCCCGCGAGCTTTTTGGGCTGACCAGGCAGGCATAAACCTGTTGGTGTTTATCAAACCGAAATACGGAACCGAGAATCTGATGAGTGACTATAAATCCACCCTGAATTTGCCGGAAACAGGGTTCCCGATGCGTGGCGATCTCGCCAAACGCGAACCGGGAATGCTGGCGCGTTGGACCGATGATGATCTGTACGGCATCATCCGTGCGGCGAAAAAAGGCAAAAAAACCTTCATTCTGCATGATGGCCCTCCTTATGCGAATGGCAGCATTCATATTGGTCACTCTGTAAACAAGATTCTGAAAGACATTATCGTGAAGTCCAAAGGACTCACCGGTTTTGACTCGCCTTACGTTCCGGGCTGGGATTGCCACGGTCTGCCGATCGAGCTGAAAGTGGAGCAGGAATACGGTAAGCCGGGTGAGAAATTCACCGCCGCCGAGTTCCGCGCAAAATGCCGTGAATACGCCGCTGCGCAGGTTGACGGTCAGCGTAAAGATTTTATCCGCCTCGGCGTGCTGGGCGACTGGTCTCGTCCATACCTGACGATGGACTTCAAAACTGAAGCCAACATCATCCGCGCGCTGGGCAAAATCATCGGCAACGGCCATCTGCATAAAGGCGCGAAGCCGGTGCACTGGTGCGTTGACTGCCGCTCTGCACTGGCAGAAGCGGAAGTGGAATATTACGACAAAACCTCTCCATCCATCGACGTGGCTTTCCACGCGGTTGATCAGGATGCGGTGAAAGCCAAATTCGGCGTGACCTCCGTCAACGGCCCAATTTCACTGGTTATCTGGACCACCACGCCGTGGACTCTGCCCGCGAACCGCGCGATCTCTCTGTCTGCTGATTTCGACTATGCGCTGGTGCAGGTTGAAGGTCAGGCGGTGATCTTGGCGAAAGACTTGGTTGAGAGCGTCCTGAAACGTGCTCATATCAGCGAATATACCGTGCTGGGTACCGTGAACGGCGCTGAGCTAGAACTGCTGCGCTTCAAACATCCGTTCCTTGATTTCGACGTCCCGGCAATCCTGGGCGATCACGTCACTCTGGAAGCGGGTACTGGTGCGGTACATACCGCCGGTGGCCACGGCCCGGACGACTACAACATCAGCCTGAAATACGGTCTGGAAATCGCTAACCCGGTCGGTCCGGACGGTTCTTACCTGCCTGGCACTTACCCGGCGCTGGACGGTATCAACGTCTTCAAAGCTAACGACATTATCGTCGACATGCTGCGCACCAGCGGCGCGCTGCTGCACGTTGAGAAGATGCAGCACAGCTATCCGTGCTGCTGGCGTCACAAGTCGCCGATCATCTTCCGTGCGACCCCACAGTGGTTCATCAGCATGGATCAGAAGGGCCTGCGCGAGCAGTCTCTGAAAGAGATCAAAGGCGTGCAGTGGATCCCAGATTGGGGCCAGGCGCGTATCGAATCTATGGTCGCTAACCGCCCTGACTGGTGTATCTCCCGTCAGCGTACCTGGGGCGTGCCGATGTCCCTGTTCGTTCATAAAGAGACGCAAGAACTGCACCCTCGCTCGCTGGAGCTGATGGAAGAAGTTGCTAAACGCGTTGAAGTGGATGGCATCCAGGCGTGGTGGGATCTGGACTCTAAAGAGATTCTGGGCGACGACGCAGCTAACTACGAGAAAGTGCCAGATACCCTCGACGTGTGGTTCGACTCCGGATCTACCCACTCATCTGTTGTGGATGTGCGCCCTGAGTTCTATGGTCACGCGGCCGATATGTATCTGGAAGGCTCTGACCAACACCGCGGCTGGTTTATGTCATCTCTGATGATCTCCACTGCGATGAAAGGCAAAGCACCGTACCGTCAGGTTCTGACCCACGGCTTTACCGTAGATGGTCAGGGACGCAAGATGTCCAAATCCATCGGTAACACCGTTTCTCCGCAGGACGTGATGAACAAACTGGGCGCGGACATTCTGCGTCTGTGGGTGGCCTCAACGGACTATACCGGCGAAATGGCGGTTTCCGATGAGATCCTCAAACGTGCTGCCGACAGCTATCGTCGTATCCGTAACACCGCGCGCTTCCTGCTCGCTAACCTGAACGGTTTCGATCCGGTTAAAGACATGGTGAAACCGGAAGAGATGGTGGTGCTGGATCGCTGGGCCGTAGGCTGTGCGCAAGCGGCGCAGGAAGATATCCTGAAAGCCTACGAGTCTTACGACTTCCACGAAGTGGTGCAGCGTCTGATGCGTTTCTGCTCCATCGAAATGGGCTCGTTCTACCTCGACATCATCAAAGACCGCCAGTACACCGCGAAAGCGGACAGCGTGGCGCGTCGCAGCTGCCAGACCGCGCTGTTCCACATCGTGGAAGCGCTGGTGCGCTGGATGGCGCCGATCATGTCCTTCACCGCCGACGAAATCTGGGGCTACCTGCCGGGTTCCCGCGAGAAATACGTCTTCACCGGTGAGTGGTATGAAGGCCTGTTCGGCCTGGCCGACGATGAAGCGATGAACGACGGCTTCTGGGATGAACTGCTGAAGGTGCGCGGTGAAGTGAACAAGGTTATCGAACAGGCTCGTGCTGACAAGCTGGTGGGCGGCTCTCTTGAGGCGGCGGTCACGCTGTATGCGGATAGCGAGCTGGCAACCAAGCTGAACGCGCTGGGCGACGAGCTGCGCTTTGTCCTGTTAACCTCAGGGGCGAAAGTGGCCGATTACGCACAGGCGCCGGCTGATGCCTGGCAGAGCGAACTGCTGAAAGGTCTGCGGGTTGTGCTGAGCAAAGCGGAAGGCGATAAGTGCCCACGCTGCTGGCACTACACCAGCGACGTCGGCAAGGTGGCGGAACACGCGGAAATCTGCGGTCGCTGTGTCAGCAACGTCGCCGGTGACGGCGAACAACGTAAGTTTGCCTGATGAGTAAATCTGTCTGTTCAACCGGGCTACGCTGGCTGTGGGTCGTCGTCGCCGTGCTGATTATCGATCTGGGCAGCAAATTCCTGATCCTCCAGAACTTTGCTCTGGGGGATACGGTAGCGCTGTTCCCATCGCTGAACCTGCACTATGCGCGCAACTACGGCGCGGCTTTTAGCTTCCTCGCCGATAGCGGCGGCTGGCAGCGCTGGTTCTTTGCGGGGATTGCCCTCGGCATCTGCGTGATTCTGACGGTACTGATGTACCGCTCGAAGGCGACGCAGAAGCTCAATAACATCGCCTACGCGCTGATTATTGGCGGGGCGTTAGGCAACCTGTTCGACCGGCTGTGGCACGGTTTTGTCGTCGATATGATTGATTTCTACGTCGGTGAGTGGCATTTCGCCACCTTCAACCTGGCCGATACCGCCATCTGTATCGGCGCGGCGCTGATTGTGCTGGAAGGCTTTTTGCCCGGCGCTGCGAAGAAAACCGCGTAATCCCTGCCGGGTGGCGTTTACGCCAGCCCGGCCTACATTATAAGCGTACCCCGCCAGCGGTCTTGCCGCCAGGCGGGGTAAACGCAGAACCAACTTAGAGCAAACCTGCATGTCAAACTCTGTACAGAGCAACAGCGGGGTGCTGGTGCACTTCACGCTGAAACTTGATGATGGCTCCACCGCGGAGTCTACGCGCAATAACGGCAAGCCGGCGCTGTTCCGTCTTGGTGACGCTTCGCTCACCGAGGGGTTAGAACAGCACCTGCTGGGGCTGAAGGCGGGGGATAAAACCAACTTCTCCCTCGAGCCTGATGCCGCGTTTGGCGTACCCAGCCCGGACCTGATTCAGTACTTCTCCCGCCGCGAGTTTATCGATGCGGGCGAGCCGGAAATTGGCGCAATTATGCTCTTTACCGCAATGGATGGCAGCGAAATGCCCGGCGTGATTCGGGAAGTTAACGGCGATTCGATCACCGTTGATTTCAACCATCCGCTGGCCGGGCGCACCGTTCATTTTGATATTGAAGTGCTGGAAGTCGATCCGGCGCTGGAGGAGTAAAATGCAGATCCTGTTGGCTAACCCGCGCGGCTTCTGCGCCGGCGTTGACCGCGCTATCAGCATTGTCGAAAACGCGCTGACGCTGTATGGCGCGCCGATCTATGTTCGTCATGAAGTGGTTCATAACCGCTATGTGGTCGATAGCCTGCGCAAGCGCGGCGCTATTTTTATCGAGCAAATCAGCGAAGTGCCGGACGGCGCGATCCTGATTTTCTCCGCCCACGGCGTCTCTCAGGCGGTACGCAACGAGGCGAAAAGCCGCGATCTGACGGTTTTCGATGCCACCTGTCCGCTGGTGACCAAGGTCCATATGGAGGTGGCTCGCGCCAGCCGCCGCGGCGAAGAGTCGATTCTGATCGGTCACGCCGGTCACCCGGAAGTTGAGGGGACGATGGGCCAGTACAGCAACCCGCAGGGGGGCATGTACCTGGTGGAGTCGCCGGAAGACGTCTGGACGCTGGAAGTGAAAAACGACGCCAGGCTGTCGTTTATGACTCAGACCACGCTCTCCGTTGATGACACCTCTGACGTCATTGACGCGCTGCGCCAGCGCTTCCCGAAAATCGTCGGGCCGCGTAAAGACGATATTTGCTACGCCACCACTAACCGTCAGGAAGCGGTACGCGCGCTGGCGGAGCAGGCGGACGTAGTGCTGGTGGTGGGGTCGAAGAACTCCTCCAACTCCAATCGTCTGGCCGAACTCGCGCAGCGCATGGGGAAAGCAGCGTATCTGATCGATGATGCGGCCGATATCCAGGAGCCGTGGGTCAAAGCGGCCCAATGCGTGGGCGTGACCGCCGGCGCATCGGCGCCGGATATCCTGGTGCAGAACGTGATTGCTCGCCTGCAGGAGCTGGGCGGCGGCGACGCGGTGCCGCTGGAAGGGCGCGAAGAGAACATCGTCTTTGAAGTGCCGAAAGAGCTGCGGGTTGACGTCCGTGAAGTAGAATAAGTTCTTTACGCCGTCAGTATGCGAAGATGCCAGACTTAACGTCTGGCATTTTTTTTGGAGAATTTATGCGCTTACCGATAGTTCTTGATACCGATCCCGGCATTGATGATGCGGCGGCAATCGCCGCGGCGCTGTTCGCGCCCGAGCTGGATCTGCAGCTGATGACCACGGTCGCCGGCAACGTGTCGGTGGAAAAAACCACCCGCAATGCGCTGCAGCTGCTGCATTTCTGGAACGCCGACGTGCCGCTGGCCCAGGGCGCCTCAATGCCCCTGCTGCGCCCGCTGCGCGATGCGGCCTCCGTTCACGGCGAGTCGGGGATGGAAGGGTATGAGTTTGTCGAGCATCGCTGCCAGCCGCTGCCGAAACCGGCGTTTCAGGCCATTCGCGATGCGCTGATGCATGCCCCGGAGCCGATGACGCTGGTGGCCATTGGCCCGCTGACCAACATTGCGCTGCTGCTGACGCAGTATCCGGAGTGCCGGTTTAACATTCGCCGCCTGGTCATTATGGGCGGATCCGCCGGGCGGGGTAACTTCACCCCCAACGCGGAGTTTAACATTGCCATCGACCCGGAAGCCGCGGCGAAAGTGTTTCAGAGCGGGCTGGAGATTGTGATGTGTGGGCTGGACGTCACCAATCAGGCAATACTCGCCCCGGAATATCTCGCCACGCTGCCGACGCTCAACAGGACCGGCAAAATGCTCCACGCGCTGTTCAGCCACTACCGCAGCGGCAGCATGGAGAGCGGGCTGCGCATGCATGACCTGTGCGCCATCGCCTGGCTGGTTCGTCCCGAGCTGTTTACCCTTAAATCGTGCTTTGTGGCGGTCGAAACGCAGGGGAGCTGGACGGCGGGCACCACGGTCGTTGATATCGAAGGCCGCCTTGGCCAGCCGGCGAACGCCAGCGTGGCGCTGGATCTGGACGTCGCAGGCTTCCAGCGCTGGGTCGCGGAGGTTCTGGCGCTGGCGCCATAGGCCCTTTAGCGGCGATAAATTTTCTCGCTAAGATAGTCAATCATGGCCCGCATCCTGGCGGGCATATGCTTATTTCCCGCCCACAGCAGCCACAGCTCGCCGGAGTAGCTGCTGATAAACTCCCACTCTGCCAGCACCTGGACTATCTCCCCGCGCTCCAGCGCTTCGCGGGCGGTAAACAGCGGCAGGCTGCCAATGCCTAAATTCTGCTTCACCGCATCCAGCCGCACGGCGGTGTGGTTGGCGGCGTAGCGCCCTCGGGTCTGTACGATTTCCGTTTTTCCTTCGCGACGAAATTTCCAGCGCGCATCGGCGGGCGTTTCGCCGAGGCTGATGCAGCTATGGTCGCGCAGATCCTGCGGATTTTGCGGCGCGCCGTGCTGGCGTAAATAGTGCGGGGTAGCGCAGATTAGGTGGCTGACCGGCATCAGCGGCTTGCCGTGCAGCCCCGGCGAGGGCGAATGGGTGATGCGCAGCGCCAGATCGATCCCGTCGTCAATCAGGTCAAGATAGCGATCTTCGAGACGCAGGCAGACGTCAACCTGCGGAAAGCGGGCCAAAAACTCGCTCATCAGCGGATGGATAACAAACCGCCCGACGGCCTTCGGCACGCTGAGCGTCAGCTTGCCCTGCGCTACCTGCTGGGCGCTGCCGGCCGCATCCATCGCCAGGCGCGCGGATTCCAGCATCTCCAGCGCGTGGGCGTAAACCGTCTTGCCGGCATCGCTCAGGCGGAGTTTGCGCGTGGATCGGTGCAGCAGCTTGCTGCCCATCTCCCGCTCAAGGCGCGAGACGCTGCGGCTGACCGCCGAAGGCGTGGTTCCCGTAAGCCGGGCGACCGCGGAAAAGCTGCCCTGCTCGACGATTTGCACGAAGAGGGCCAAATCGGGAAGTAAGCTTAAGTTCATTTGTGCTCTCTAAGCAAAGGTGCATTGACGCAAGACGGGATTATCGCTGTACGTATTATCAATATACTGTGCGTAACGAGAGGAGAACAACCATGACCGAACGTCTTTATTACACCAGCGATGCCACCGAAGGGCGCGCGCGGGTGGTGGGCTGCGTAGAGCAGGCCGATGGCCGCTACGCAATCGAGCTGGACCAAACGCTGTTTCATCCGCAGGGCGGCGGGCAGCCGGCGGATCGCGGCTGGATAGCGGAGATCGCCGTCGAAGGGGTAACGGCGTTTGGCGACAGCATTCTGCACCTTGTCCCGCAGCCGCTGGCCCCGGGCGAGGTAACGATCCGCATTGATGGCGCAGCGCGGCGGCAGCATGCCCGCCTGCACTCGGCGGGCCACCTGATTGGCCTCGCGGGAGAGCAGTGCGGCTGGCAGCCGACGAAGGCCCACCACTGGCCAGGAGAGGGGCGAATTACCTTCACCTCAGGCGCCAGTGCGTCATTGCCGGAGGCCAGCGTGCTGCAGGAAAAAGTGGCCGGCTGGCGGGCGGAAAACCTGCCGCGCCATATCTCCGTGGTTGACGGGCTGCGCAGGGTGGGATTTGGTTCCCTGCCTGATTATCCCTGCGGCGGGACCCACGTTGTCAGCCTTTCTGAGCTGGGCGAAGTGCTGATAACCCAGCTGAAAATGAAAAAGGGCCAGCTGATCGTGAGCTACACGCTGGCGTGAAGATACCTTTGCAGCGCCGGCTGTGACGTGCGCTACAAAGTCGTCCGCTGGCCCTTGGGTTAATCGATTAATCAGCTAAGCTGATTCTGCTGTTCTCCTTGGGCCGGAGACCAATATGAATCCTGTTTTTTTCCAGCCACCGCAGGTGGCGTGGGCCAGCGGCCTGTTTTCCGACGGCCCGCTGCTGCGCAAGTCGACGCGTATTGCGGATCTGATCGGCGTTTTTGTCGATGAGCGAACCCGTCTGACCATGGCGGGCGACCGGGTGGTGTACGAGGTTGAAATGCTTGATACCTCCTCCGCACCGGGCGCGCTCTATACCGGCGTTACCCACCTCTATCCCGGCAAGGTCGGGGATGAATTTTTTATGACTCGCGGGCACTTTCACGCCCGCCGCGAGCAGGGCGAAGTCTACTTCGGCCTGCGCGGCAGCGGTCTGCTGCTGCTGCAAAACGAGCACGGAGAAACCCGTCTGGAGCAGGTTTTCGCCGGCTCGGTGCACGTTATCCCCGGCTATAGCGCCCACCGCCTGATAAACACCGGGGCCGATACGCTGTCGGCGCTGGCGGTGTGGCCCGCCGCTGCGGGACATGATTACGCGGCGCTGGACGGCGGCTTCAGGCTGCGGGTCGTCGAGGAGAACCGGACTATTCAGGCAAAAGAGGTGCAGAATGGCTGATTCTGCCCGCGCTTACGGCCTGGATATGACGATCCACCACCATCCCCCTGGTTTTAGCTACGGCGCGGACGTGACCGGGCCGATGCCGGAGATCCGTCGTCTCGATCAGATCCGCGCCTCGCTGCGCGATCCCCACTGCGCAGGGCCGGACGAGGTCTACGCGATCGCCATGGACGTGGCGCGCATGCAGGATCGCGATGAGCTAAAAAAGCGCATGCTGCTGTTTGGCGTCGTGACCTACGCCGCCGGAAGGCTGGGGGAAGAGCCGGTGCGCAGCCAGGGTCATATCCACCGCATCAGTCAGCACAGCGGCTGGTCGCCGCCGGAGCTGTATGAAATCTGGCAGGGAAAGGCGATTATCTATATGCAGGAGCGGGTGGAAGACGATCCCGGCCGCTGCTTTGCGGTGATTGCCGAACCCGGCGATAAGGTGCTGGTGCCGCCGGGCTGGGGGCACGCGACGATTTCCGCCGATCCCGAGGTGCCGCTCACCTTCGGCGCCTGGTGCGATCGGGAGTACGGCTTTGAGTATGATGCCGTGCGGGCGCATAAGGGGCTGGCGTGGTACCCGCTGCTGCAGGATAACCACGTTATCTGGCAGCATAATTCACGCTATCTTCCCGGTCGCCTGCAGGCGATTACGCCGCGCCGGTACGTCGAGTTTGGCCTGACCTCCGCGCCGATTTATCAGCAGTTTATCGACGATCCCGCCCGCCTGCAGTTTATCTCCAGCCCGGACAGGGCGGCGGATCTGTGGCACAACTTTCATCCATAAAAAAAACGGGGCGGTGCCCCGGTTCAGATATTGGCGGTACAGGCGGCGACCCCGGCCTGCAAACCGGGGTCGCGTTCGCGGCTAGCCGGCAAACAGACCGCTGGCGACGCCTGCCGCAGCCAGCAGCAGCAGCATGACCATCGCCTTCACCGGCGAAACGCCACGCTTCGCCATTAAATACCAGGTCCCCAGCACCACCACCAGCGGCAGGAGCTGCGGGAATATGCCGTCCAGCATCTGCTGGACGTGGATATTGACGCCATCGCGGGTAATGAACTCCAGCCCGGTTCCCAGCTTCACGTAGCTCGCCGCGACGCCGCCCATCACGAAGACGCCGAGCAGCGACAGGGCCTCGCGCAGGCGGGTGGAGCGGCTACTGACCAGCATCTCCACCGAGCCGGAGCCCATTTTGTAGCCCTTTAAAAACAGGAACCACGAGCCGGGGATAATAATCGCCAGCCAGGCGACGATATAGAACAGCGGCCCAAGGACGTTGCCGCCTGCCGCCAGCGCCATACCGATGCTCAGCAGGATAGGGATCAGCATCCCCGGGATCATCGAGTCGCCGATCCCGGCGATCGGCCCCATCAGGCCAACCTTCAGGGTGTTGATCGTCTCACCGTCGATGGGCTCGCCGTTGGCCTTTTTCTCTTCCAGCCCGAGCACCATTCCGTTAACGATCGCGCCGATCTGCGGCTCGGTGTTGTAGAAGGAGGCGTGGCGGCGCAGCATTTCCATGCGCTGGGCCGCGTCGGGATAGAGCTTTTTCGCCACCGGCAGCATGCTCAGGCAGAAGCCGAACGACTCCAGGCGCTCAAAGCTCATCGACGAGAGGTTGTGCATCATCCACGCCCGCCAGCAGCGGCGCAGATCTTTACGGTTCAGGGTACGTTCTTCCATCAGAATTCATCCTCATCATCGACGGCCGGCCTGCTGCCCGCGGCCTGCTGCGGTTCCGGCTTATAGTTGTAGTGGATCAGCGCCAGCAGCGAGCCCACGATCACCAGCGCGACCATATTGAGCTTTAAAAAAACGATGCAGACGAACCCGACGAGAAAATAGATCAGCATGCTGTAGTTCTTGATGATCTGTTTAAGCAGAATCGCGATCCCCACCGCCGGCAGAATGCCGCCCAGCACGTTCATCGTGGAGAGTACGATTCTCGGCAGGCTGTCCATAAAGCCGCTGATGTACTGGGCGCCAAAATAGACCGCAATAAAGGTGGGAACAAAGCGCAGCACGAAGTTACTGACCTGCGGCCAGATCGCGCTGTTCAGGTAAAGGCCGCGCTCATCGCCGCGATCCAGCGCCACGTCGGCCCGATGGTTCCAGAAGGAGTTCAGCACCATCATCGCATTGAATAAAATTGTGCCGGCGATACCGATAGTCGCCGCCAGCGCCACCGCGACCTCCGGTCCCTTACCCGACAATATCCCCAGCGCAATCGCCGGCCAGGCGACGAAGTTGAGGTCGGCGGGCATTGAGCCGCCCGGCGTCACCATGGCGATATACACCGCCTGGACCGCAACGCCTATCATGATCCCGGTCTTCAGGTCGCCTAAAATCAGGCCGACCAGCATGCCGGAGACCAGCGGCCGGGTAATCAGATACCAGCCGCCGGTCAGGCCTAAAAGCCAGGGGCTGCTGAGGGCCCCCAGGTAGCAAAGAATGCCAATCAACGTCGCTTCGATAATCATCATCCGCTCCTTATTTCAGCTTCTGCCGCGCGTCCTGCCAGCTGTAGCAGCTGGCATCCGGCACCAGACGGAACTCAACGTGATGCCCGCGCTGCACCAGCCAGTCGAAGGCGGCGATCTCGTCGGCATTAACCGACTGATTTGGCCCAATGGTGGTGGTGTCGGCGCGGGCGCTCATCGGGCCAACGTTGATTTTGCCGTTGGCATTTTTCAGGCTGATCCCCGCCGCCTCCAGGCGCTGTAAGGTGACCGGGGATTTGCCTATCACGAAATAGCGTTTCTCGCTGGCAATGACTTTGGGTAATTTTTCAATGGCCGTGGCGGTGTCGAACAGCCAGACCTTGAGGTCCTGCACGGCGCCTTTCATCACCGATGAGAGGAGCGGGTCGGCCGCGACGGCGTCGTCAATCGCCACGATACCGTCGCAGGGCAGCTCTTTGGCCCAGCGCGTCACGAGCTGCCCATGGATCACCCGGTCGTCAATACGTACAAAAGAGATACTCATAAGCGTTTTCCTCTAAAAATCATCTGGCTGAACGGCTAAAACCGGGGTGGCTTTAATCAGGGTTGGTACGGTTAACGCCAGCAGCCGGTCGGCAGCGGCGTGGACATCCGTCAGGTCGAGAATCTCTTCACACTGCAGCAGCATCGGGAAATTCACTCCCGCCAGCACGGCGACGGGGGGCGCTGTCTGCGCAGAGAAGGCGTGCAGGCAGGCGACGTTCCACGGCGTTCCGCTTTGCATATCGCACAGCACCAGTACGCCGTCGGCCTGCTGTCCGGACCACTCCAGCGCGCGGGCAAAATCCTGCTTAAAGCCCTCAATACCCGCCTGCTCGTCGAGGGTGACGGTGGAGATATAGGGCAGCTCGCCGTACACCATCCGCCCGCTGGCTAGCAGGGCGTCAGCCAGCGGGCCGTGAGTGGCAACAATAACGTTAATCATTTCTTATCCTCTTACCCAGGCTTTGATGGTGGCCAGCTGCTGTCCGATGCCCTGACCTGAGGGCGAAATGCGGTACTCCCCGACGGCGGCCGGAATGATAAAGGTCTCGGCGTAGCGCACGCTGAAGGGAGCAAAGGCGCCGCTCGGGCTGTCGACCACGGCTTCCGCGCCTTCCACCAGGTTGAGAACGTTAACCCCGCCGTGGGTATGGTGCGTGACCGGCGCGCTAAACCAGTGGCGGCGGGTTTCAATAAATTCGCGCTCGTGCATGCCCGTGCGCTCCTCCCGCCAGCCTTCGCCTTCGGCAACGGGCTCAATGCGGTTAACCAGGTTGTCGTTGACCCATTGGGTATCGCGCTGCCAGTCGATGACCTGTTCGCCGTGCTGCAAATGCACCGGACGAGGCAGTCCGTCTAAACCTAAACGCCCCCAGTCCCAGAGCTTGAAGGTGAAGATATACGGGGTCGCGCTGATTTCGAGCACCATCGTGCCGCTTCCTGAGCAGTGCACCGTACCGGCAGGGATAAGAAAGTGATCGTGCTTACGCGCCGGGATTTGGTTAACGAAGCGCCGATCGTCAAAGGCCTTCTCGCCGCGGCCGGCGGCCTGCAGATCGGCGAGCATCTCCTGTGGTTCGATCCCCGTTTTCGTCCCCAGATAGACGACGGCTTCCGGCTCCGCCTCGAGGATGTAGTAGCTCTCATCCTGGGTGTAGTGCATGCCAAACTGCTGCTGGATATATTCGGTTACCGGATGAACCTGGAAACTCAGGTTTTGCCCGCCGATGGTGTCGAGAAAATCAAAACGGATCGGGAACTCGGCGCCGAAGCGGGCGTGGACTTTTTCACCCAGCAGCGCGCGAGGGTGCAGCAGCACCAGGTCCTGAGAGGGGATCTCGATCCGTACGTCACCAAAACGCAGTAACAGGCTGTTCTCCTCGGGCACGCAATCAAAACACCACGCGTAGTTGGCGGCCGTAGGATCGAGATCGAATCGTTGCTTCATCCACTGGCCGCCCCAGACGCCGGGATCGAAGAAGGGGACGACGCGGAACGGTTGAGCGGTGGTCTGCTGCAGCCCGGCACGCAGCGCTTCGCCGCTGACCAGGGCCGGGGCCTCTTTTACCGTGGTATCGAGTAAAAAATCGGCGCGTTTGAGCAGCGGCACCTTATGGCGATCGAAGACGCGCCATTCAATGAAAAAGGCGCGCTTGTAGCGGCGGAGAATATCTTCATCCTGGTTATCCGCCCCCCAGTTCCCCAGCCCGCTATGGCGCATGCGCTGCTGGATCTCCCAGCGCGGCATGTCGGCGTACACCAGCAGGTCGCCGGGATGAACCAGCGCCGCGCCGGGCCCGTAGATGACCACTACGCCTTCGGCTTCGGCGATAACCTGCTGGCGCAGCTGCTCCAGCTTATTGGGGTCAAAAAATTCCTCAAGGTGGTGGCAGGAGAGCACGCCAAACACGCGGTCGTCGGTAAGATTGCGCGCCAGCAGAGTGTGGATGGCCTGCTCGTCGCGGCGAGCGGACTCAACGTTAAGGGTCAGCGCGGCGCCGAGCGCCGGCAGCAGATGCTGTTCCAGCTCTTCCAGCCGCACGCCCGGATAGCAGTCGATAACCAGCACGGTTTTCGCGGCCGTCGAGGCTCTGGCGCTAAGCGCGGTACGGATGGACTCCCAGCCCTGACAGGCGTGGTTGTCATAGCCCCGAACCGCAACCTCAGGGTATTTGTTATAGGTGGTGTGCATTTTCATTCTCCATATTGGCTAAATGAAGATTAATCGATTAACCTTATTTTGACAGTGTGGTTAACGCGATTAACCCGCCATAATCGACAAGTCAGGGGGTGAAATGGCCTTTAATGTGAAGGCAGTCACAGGGAAAAAACCAAAATTTAGGTTATTCGATTAACCTCGAGCAAATAAACGGGAGGGATGATGACAACAGTGACGCTGGCGCAGGTGGCAGAGAGGGCAGGGGTATCAACGGCGACCGTCTCGATGGTGCTGCGTAACCGGGGACGGATTTCACAGGCCACGCGCGAAAGGGTACTGAAGGCGCTGGATGACGCGGGCTATGTCTACAATCAGACCGCCGCCAATCTGCGCAACCGCAGCAGCAATCAGGTCGGGCTGCTGCTACACGATATTACCAACCCCTTTTACGGCGAGATGACGGCGGGGCTGAGCCATGAGATGGAGCGGCACGATCTGCTGCTGTTTCTGGCTAACAGCGAAGAGTCCGGCGAACGCCAGCAGAAATTTGTCGATTCGCTGATGCGTAATAACGCCTGCGGCATGGTGCTGTGCGCCGCGCGGGAGACGCCGGCCTCATTTTTTGAAGCCCTGAAGCGGCGCAATATTCCGGCCATTATGGTGGTTCGCCCGCTCAGCGATCCGGATTTTGATTTCGTCGGCACCGACAACTTCCTCGGTACCCAGATGGCGACGCGACATTTGCTGAAAATGGGCCATCAGAATATTGCCTTTATCGGCGGCAGCCCGAGCTCAGGCACCCGGGCGCAGCGTATTGGCGGCTTTACCAGTACGCTGCTGGAAAGCGGGATCTCGCCGAATCCGCAGTGGATTGTTACCGCGCAGGCCAGCCAGATCGACGGCGCAAAGGTGGCGGAAGCGCTGCTCTCACGCTATCCGGAGATCACGGCGGCGGTCTGCTATCAGGATATCGTGGCGCTGGGGGTGATGCAGGCGCTGCGCAAAACGGGCCGAGAGCCGGGGCGGGATTTTGCGCTGGTGGGCTTCGATGATATTACCGAAGCGGCGCTGGTCCAGCCGGCGCTGACCACCGTATCGGTGGCGGCGAAAGAGATCGGCCGTAAAGCGGGGGAGCTGCTGTATAGCCGTATTCAGGGTAATGATGAGCCGCCGAAACGGATCATCCTGCCGCCGGCGCTGGTCATCCGTGAATCATGCGGATTTCGCCGGGAAGAATCAGCGATATCAGGCCATTAGCGGCGTTTATTGCGCGCTATCTGCTGGGGGAACGGCGCTTTCGCCAGACGATATCTCTCCTTCGCACGATGACAAACATATAGTTTTTACTGATATCGACCGCGGTTTGTCATAAATTTCTAATTATCGGCGTTTTTGAGTAGCGGCCCATCGATGGGCTGGTTACTCTGAAAACAATTTACGTAAAGTTAACAAAAGAGAATAGCTATGCATGATGCACAAATCCGCGTGGCCATCGCCGGCGCGGGCGGCCGGATGGGACGCCAGTTAATCCAGGCGGTACAGCAGATGGACGGCGTGGCGCTTGGCGCGGCGCTGGAGCGCGATGGCTCCTCCCTGATCGGCAGCGACGCCGGTGAGCTGGCGGGCGCGGGCAAGATGGGCGTCACGGTGCAAAGCAGCCTGACGGCGGTTAAAGAGAGTTTTGACGTGCTGATCGATTTCACCCGTCCGGAAGGGACGCTGGCCCACCTCGCATTCTGCCGCGAGCACGGTAAAGGGATGGTGATCGGTACCACCGGTTTTGATGACGCGGGAAAACAGGCCATTCGCGATGCGGCGCAGGAGATTGCTATCGTCTTCGCGGCCAATTTCAGCGTCGGCGTCAACGTCATGCTCAAGCTGCTGGAAAAGGCGGCGAAAGTCATGGGCGACTACACTGATATTGAAATTATCGAAGCGCATCACCGCCATAAAGTGGATGCCCCGTCGGGCACCGCCCTGGCGATGGGTGAGGCGATTGCCGGTGCGCTGAACAAAGATCTGAAAGATTGTGCGGTCTACAGTCGCGAAGGCTATACCGGCGAACGCGTTCCGGGAACGATTGGCTTTGCCACGGTACGCGCGGGGGATATCGTCGGCGAACATACGGCGATGTTCGCCGATATTGGCGAGCGAATTGAGATCAGCCATAAGGCTTCAAGCCGGATGACGTTTGCTAACGGCGCGGTTCGCTCGGCATTGTGGCTGAAAGGCAAGAAAAGTGGCCTCTTTGATATGCGTGATGTCCTCGAACTGAACGCTTTATAAGATTTATTACCCATCGTGATGTGGTTATGGCATTCAATAAGTAATTGATTGCAGAGGGCGATATTTTATTGCCCTTTTTATTTTTAGCCTGTTTTTATCTCATTTTAATTAAGATCGCTATAATTGACGATTATCCTTCCTATTGTTGTTATTTTTATGTAAATTTTGACCATCTGGTCTACTTTTCCGAATGGCTATGCCATATTTTACAATCCCGACGCTGCGCAAGCGTTTTCTAACGCTAGTTTGTTGATCTTTTTAGCTGTTAAAGCAGCGCTGATAGGCCAGTGGCGCAAAATGATATTAAAAATATGCGCTTTAAGTTGACTTTTCCCCGACATCTCTCCAGAATGCCGCCGTTTGCCAGAAATCCATAGGTAAGCAAATTTGCATTGATTCATGCTACGCGAATGCATTAATATGCAAATAAAGTGAGTGAATATTCTCTGGAGGGTGTTTTGATTAAGTCAGCGCTATTGGTTCTGGAAGACGGAACCCAGTTTATCGGTCGGGCCATAGGGGCAACAGGTTCGGCGGTTGGGGAAGTCGTTTTCAATACTTCAATGACCGGTTATCAAGAAATCCTCACTGATCCTTCCTATTCCCGCCAAATTGTCACTCTTACTTATCCCCATATCGGTAATGTCGGCACCAACGCCGCCGACGAAGAGTCTTCCCAGGTACATGCTCAGGGTCTGGTTATTCGCGACCTGCCGCTGATTGCCAGCAACTTCCGCAATACCGAAGACCTCTCTTCTTACCTGAAGCGCCATAACATCGTGGCGATTGCCGATATCGATACCCGTAAGCTGACCCGCCTGCTGCGCGAAAAAGGCGCTCAGAACGGCTGCATCATCGTTGGCGATAGCCTCGACGCGCAGCTGGCGCTGGAAAAGGCAAAAGCATTCCCGGGTCTCAACGGGATGGACCTGGCGAAGGAAGTCACCACCTCAGAAACCTACGGCTGGACGCAGGGTAGCTGGACTCTGGAGGGCGACCTGCCGGAAGCGAAGGCGGAAAGCGAGCTGCCGTTCCACGTGGTGGCCTATGATTTCGGCGCTAAGCGTAACATCCTGCGCATGCTGGTGGACCGCGGCTGCCGCCTGACGGTTGTGCCGGCAAAAACCTCTGCGGAAGAGGTGCTGAAAATGAATCCGGACGGTATCTTCCTCTCCAACGGCCCTGGTGACCCGGCACCGTGTGACTATGCGATTGAGGCCATTGAGCAATTCCTCACCACCGATATTCCAGTCTTCGGCATCTGCCTCGGCCATCAGCTGCTGGCGCTGGCGAGCGGAGCGAAGACCGTGAAGATGAAGTTCGGCCACCACGGCGGCAACCACCCGGTTAAAGATATTGATAATAACGTGGTGATGATTACCGCGCAGAACCACGGTTTTGCGGTAGACGAAGCCTCCATGCCGGCTAATCTGCGGGTGACCCACAAGTCCCTGTTCGACGGCACGCTGCAGGGCATTCATCGCACCGATAAGCCGGCCTTCAGCTTCCAGGGACACCCGGAGGCGAGCCCAGGCCCGCACGATGCCGCGCCGTTGTTCGACCATTTCATCGAGTTAATTGAGCAGTACCGCCAGTCCGCGAAATAATCAGGAGAAAAAAGCCATGCCAAAACGTACAGACATAAAAAGCATCCTGATTCTTGGCGCTGGCCCGATCGTTATCGGCCAGGCTTGTGAATTTGACTACTCTGGCGCCCAGGCCTGTAAGGCCCTGCGCGAAGAGGGTTACCGCGTCATTCTGGTGAACTCTAACCCAGCCACCATCATGACCGACCCGGAAATGGCCGATGCCACCTATATTGAGCCGATCCACTGGGAAGTGGTACGCAAAATCATCGAAAAAGAGCGTCCGGACGCCGTACTGCCGACCATGGGTGGCCAGACCGCGCTGAACTGCGCGCTGGAGCTGGAACGTCAGGGCGTGCTGGCCGAATTCGGCGTGACCATGATTGGCGCCACCGCCGATGCGATTGATAAAGCGGAAGACCGCCGTCGCTTCGACGTGGCGATGAAAAAAATTGGCCTCGACACCGCGCGTTCCGGTATCGCGCACACCATGGAAGAAGCGCTGGCGGTTGCCGCTGACGTGGGCTATCCGTGCATCATCCGCCCCTCCTTCACCATGGGCGGAACCGGCGGCGGTATCGCCTATAACCGCGAAGAGTTTGAAGAAATCTGTACCCGCGGCCTCGATCTCTCTCCAACCAACGAACTGCTGATCGATGAATCGCTGATCGGCTGGAAAGAGTACGAGATGGAAGTGGTGCGCGATAAGAACGACAACTGCATCATCGTCTGCTCCATCGAAAACTTCGACGCGATGGGCATCCATACCGGCGACTCCATCACCGTGGCTCCGGCACAGACCCTGACCGATAAAGAGTATCAGGTGATGCGTAACGCCTCGATGGCGGTGCTGCGCGAAATCGGCGTGGAAACCGGCGGTTCCAACGTTCAGTTCTCGGTGAACCCGAAAGACGGTCGCCTGATTGTTATCGAAATGAACCCGCGCGTATCGCGCTCGTCGGCGCTGGCCTCGAAAGCGACCGGTTTCCCGATTGCCAAAGTGGCGGCGAAGCTGGCGGTGGGCTACACCCTTGACGAGCTGATGAACGACATCACCGGCGGGCGTACCCCGGCATCGTTCGAACCCTCTATCGACTACGTCGTCACCAAGATCCCGCGCTTCAACTTTGAGAAGTTCGTCGGCGCTAACGACCGCCTGACCACGCAGATGAAATCGGTCGGCGAAGTGATGGCGATTGGCCGCACCCAGCAGGAGTCGCTGCAGAAAGCGTTGCGCGGCCTGGAAGTGGGCGCAACCGGCTTTGACCCTAAAGTGAGCCTCGACGACCCGGAAGCGCTGACCAAAATTCGCCGCGAGCTGAAAGACGCCGGCGCCGAGCGTATCTGGTACATCGCCGACGCCTTCCGCGCGGGCCTGTCCGTCGACGGCGTCTTCAACCTGACCAACATCGATCGCTGGTTCCTGGTGCAGATTGAAGAGCTGGTGCGTCTGGAAGAGAAAGTGGAAGAGGCCGGCATCAACGGCCTTGATGCTGACTTCCTGCGGATGCTGAAGCGTAAAGGTTTTGCCGACGCGCGTCTGGCTAAGCTGGCGGGCGTGCGCGAAGCGGAAATCCGCAAGCTGCGCGACCAGTACAACCTGCACCCGGTCTACAAGCGCGTGGATACCTGTGCGGCGGAGTTCTCAACGGATACCGCCTACATGTACTCCACCTATGAAGACGAGTGTGAAGCGAACCCGTCGGTTGACCGCGATAAAATTATGGTGCTTGGCGGCGGCCCGAACCGTATCGGCCAGGGTATCGAATTCGATTACTGCTGCGTGCACGCCTCGCTGGCGCTGCGCGAAGATGGTTACGAAACCATTATGGTTAACTGTAACCCGGAAACCGTCTCCACCGACTACGACACCTCCGACCGCCTGTACTTTGAGCCGGTGACCCTCGAAGACGTGCTGGAAATCGTGCGTATCGAGAAGCCGAAGGGCGTTATCGTCCAGTACGGCGGCCAGACTCCGCTGAAGCTGGCGCGCGCGCTGGAAGCGGCCGGCGTGCCGGTTATCGGCACCAGCCCGGACGCGATTGACCGTGCGGAAGACCGCGAGCGTTTCCAGCAGGCGGTTGACCGTCTGAAGCTGAAACAGCCGGCGAACGCCACCGTAACCGCGATTGAAATGGCCGTTGAGAAGGCCAAAGAGATTGGCTACCCGCTGGTGGTGCGTCCGTCCTACGTTCTTGGCGGTCGGGCGATGGAAATCGTTTACGACGAAGTCGACCTGCGTCGCTACTTCCAGACCGCGGTAAGCGTCTCTAACGACGCGCCGGTGCTGCTGGACCGTTTCCTTGACGATGCGGTAGAAGTCGACGTTGACGCTATCTGCGACGGCGAGATGGTGCTGATTGGCGGCATTATGGAGCACATCGAACAGGCAGGCGTTCACTCCGGCGACTCCGCATGCTCGCTGCCGGCCTACACCCTGAGCCAGGACATCCAGAACGTGATGCGCGAGCAGGTGCAGAAGCTGGCTTTCGAGCTGCAGGTTCGCGGCCTGATGAACGTGCAGTTCGCGGTCAAAAACAACGAAGTGTATCTGATTGAAGTGAACCCGCGCGCGGCGCGTACCGTACCCTTTGTCTCCAAGGCCACCGGCGTTCCGCTGGCGAAAGTGGCGGCACGCGTAATGGCCGGCCAAACGCTGGCTCAGCAGGGCGTGACCAAAGAGATTATCCCGCCGTATTACTCGGTAAAAGAAGTGGTGCTGCCGTTCAACAAGTTCCCGGGCGTTGACCCGCTGTTAGGGCCAGAAATGCGCTCTACCGGGGAAGTGATGGGCGTCGGCCGCACCTTTGCGGAAGCGTTCGCCAAGGCGCAGCTGGGCAGCAGCTCGACGATGAAAAAACAGGGCCGCGCGCTGCTCTCCGTTCGTGAAGGCGACAAAGAGCGCGTGGTGGACCTCGCGGCTAAGCTGCTGAAGTTTGGTTTCGAACTGGATGCTACCCACGGGACCGCGATCGTCCTCGGTGAAGCCGGGATCAACCCGCGTCTGGTGAACAAGGTGCATGAAGGTCGTCCGCATATTCAGGACCGTATCAAGAATGGCGAATACACCTACATCATCAACACCACCGAAGGTCGCCAGGCGATTGAAGACTCCAAGCTGATTCGCCGCAGCGCCCTGCAGTACAAGGTGCACTACGACACCACTCTGAACGGCGGCTTCGCCACGGCGATGGCGTTGAACGCCAACGCTATGGAGAAAGTGACCTCGGTTCAGGAAATGCACGCGCAAATCCAAAAATAAGCCGTGCCGGCGCTGCCGGATACGCAACAAAGCGGGCTGACGTTATCGTCGGCCCGTTTTTTTATGTCGGTCATCTTCGGAGAGTTCTGCTTTTAACTTCCTCCCGGCTCGGGCTAACTATAATTAGCACGATAACAATACTCATTGACGGAAAAACAGGAGGATACAATGCGGAACAAAATTCTGGTGGCATCCGCGCTGGCAGCGACGGCGGTGTTGTTTGTGGCGGGGTGTTCATCGAACCAGTCGCTGAAAACCACCGATGGCAGAACCATCGTCACCGACGGCAAGCCGCAGGTGGATAGCGATACCGGCATGGTCTCGTACAAAAATGCCGCAACCGGCCGCACCGAACAGATCAATCGCGATCAGGTGAAATCGATGGACGAGCTGGATAACTAATCGTTATCCATGGCCCCGCGAGGGTGAGTGCGGGGCCGGTTATCGCGACCGGTTTTACAGCAGGGCGTGGTCTATTTTGACGATAATTTTACGCAGCGGCGCGCCGGCATCCATGGCGCCCATCGGCCGATGAAGCTCGCCGGGAAACAGAATCGCCAGCTCCTCAGGATGTAAGTGAATCAGCGTTTCGCTGCTAATTTCTGTGCAAAAGCCAATATCATGGGCGTCCTTAAACGGCCCGTCCGCGGTGATGGTCAGCCCTTTATTTCCCGCCCCAATAATCTCAGTCCCTGCCAGCACGATATGAATATCGATGTACTGACGATGGTACTCCGGACGCTGTTCCGCCAGCGGGCGCGTCTGGCCTTCGACGACGGTGAAAAACAGGTTATCGCCATCGACCGTATATTTCCCCGGCGGCAGGGAGTGCGGGTCCTGCTGGGCGACGGCCTGCAGCGCCTGGCGAATAACCGACGGATAGAACGTATTTTTGGCCGCGGCGGCTAAGGTATCAATAATCATGCCGGCATTCCCTGTAGTGATTGAGGCTCAAGTAAATTTAATGACTGCGCCACGATGCTGGCGACGTCGGGGGCAATATCAACGGCTAAAATATCGCGCTCGCTGGCGTCCGGCGCCTCCAGGGCGGCAAATTGACTGCGCAGCAGCGCCTCCGGCATAAAGTGCCCCTTACGCTGCTGCATCCGCTGCAGAATGCATTCGTACTCTCCGGTCAGCCACAGAAAGCGCAGACTGCCGCTGCCTTCGCGTAGCCGATCGCGGTAGCGCTTCTTCAGCGCCGAGCACACCAGCACGCCCGATTCATTCTTCTGCTCAAGGCTGAATATCACGTCCGCGATCCGCTCCAGCCACGGCCCTCGGTCTTCGTCATTGAGCGGCTGGCTGGCGGCCATTTTGACGATGTTCTGCCGTGGATGAAGATCGTCTCCGTCGATAAATTTTGCGCCGAGCGCCTGGGCTAACGCCTGGCCGACGGTGGTCTTTCCGGTGCCTGAGACACCCATCAAAATAATGCATTGCCCTGCCATAATGCGCTCCTTACTTAGACTGCAACCAGCATACCGCCGTCGACGAACAGCAGATGACCGTTGACGAAATCAGAGGCTTTAGAGGACAGGAATACCGCGGCGCCAACCAGCTCCTGCGGATCGCCCCAGCGGGCGGCCGGCGTGCGCTTGCACAGCCAGTCGGTGAACGCTTTGTCATCAACCAGCGCCTGGGTCATGGCGGTTTTAAAGTAGCCCGGCGCGATGCCGTTGACCTGGACGTTATAGCGCGCCAGCTCGACGCACATGCCGCGGGTCAGCATTTTTACCGCGCCTTTGGCGGCGGCGTACGGCGTGATGGTGTCGCGACCAAGCTCGCTCTGCATTGAGCAGATATTGACGATTTTCCCGCGCTGGCGAGCGACCATCCGCTTCGCCACCGCCTGGGAAACGAGAAATACCGCGGTTTGGTTCACGGAAATAACATCGTTCCATTCCTGCACCGGAAACTCGGTAAACGGATGGCGTCGCTGAATGCCCGCATTATTAAATAATACGTCGATGGCGCCAATTTCTTCTTCGATTTTACCAATGGCCTGCTCGACGGAATCAGCATCGGTAACATTAAATACCGCCGCATGAGCGATGGCACCTTCATCACGTAATTTCATGACCGCATCATCTGCACGGGGGGCAGAAATATCGTTGATAATAATTTCTGCGCCATATTGTGCAAGGCCCTGGGCCATGACAAAACCAATACCTTGCCCGGCGCCAGTAATTAAAATGCGTTTGCCCTGTAAGCTGAAAAGATCTTTCATCTTGATATCCTGATTAACGGCTGAATATAAATGACGGTGTACGCTTTTATTCCTGATTCACGAAAAGGTGAAGCGGAAGAACCTGTGCTCTATCTCACGGATTTTTGCCGGGTAAAACCGTGATCGAGATCACTCAAAACGGTGTTACGAAAAGGGGTTACATTAAACGTGAAGCCGGGCGTAAATTCCCGTTACTCAAGGGGTTAACGAGAGTGAGGTTCGATTCTCTTTTTGTTCATCGGCAGGCATAATAACCTGATGCAGTGGACGTATTTGACGGGCAGGTAGATGAAAGCACAACGCATAACGCTCAATGATATTGCAGCGCTGGCTGGCGTAACCAAAATGACCGTCAGCCGCTATTTACGTACGCCGGATAAAGTTAAACCGGAGACGGCAGAGCGCATCGCCAGCGTAATTGCTGAAATTGGCTACGAGCCCGACCCCGACAACCCGGCGATGATCGGCGTCGTCGTGCCGCGCATTGGCGTACTGATCCCCTCCTTTCATAACCAAATCTTTGCTGACCTGCTGGCCGGTATCGAATCGGTTACCGCCGCGCACGGCTATCAGACGCTGGTGGTGAACTATGATTATGACCGCCAGCGCGAAGAGGAGCAGATAGCCGCCGTACTGGCCTTTAACGTCAAGGGCCTGCTGCTGACCGAATCGGCTCACACCCTGCGGGCCGATAAGTACCTCAATGCGGCGAAAATTCCCGTTGCGGAAGTGATGGGCCTGACGGACAACCCGGGGCGTATCAACGTGGGCTTTGACAACTTCAAGGCCGGTTTCGATATGACCAATATGCTGCTGGCGAGCGGCAAACGGCAGATCGTCTATTTTGGCGCGATGTCCGACGTGCGCGACGAGCAGCGCTACGCCGGCTACTGCGAGGCGATGGAAAATGCCGGGCTGACGGTGGGGCGCATCGCGCCGAATAAGGTGTCGTCGGTATCGATCGGTACCGGGATGATGACCCTGGCGCGCCAGATGTATGCCCGCATGGACGGCATTCTGTGCACCAATGACGATCTGGCAGTTGGCGTGTTACAGGAGTGCCTGGCATCAGGTATCAACGTGCCTGAAGAGCTGGCGATAGCCGGTTTTCATGGCCTGGAAATCGGCCAGATTATCTCCCCACGTCTGGCGAGCGTCCTGACGCCGCGCTTTGAAATGGGTAAGGTCGCAACCGAGATATTAATTAAAAAAATCAAAGGGCTGCCGACCATTGAAAAGGTCGATCTGCACTATCGCCTGTCGATGGGGGAGACCATATAGCGCCTGCGGCGTGGCGATGGCGCCGTGTTAGCAGAAAGTTAACGTACGATCCGCTCGAGACCCGCAATCCGCGGGTTTTGTCTTATCGATCACGGACGGTGTAACAGCTATTTTTAACACGATTCAGCGTGATGCAGATCGCAAAACGCTGCGACAAAAACCCGTTTGATAGTGGCTACAGTCGTTATGAAACTTCAAACAGGTGATCCGATGAATAGTGCTATTACCCGATCCGTCCTTTTAGTGGCCCCCGTTATTGAGACCTTACAGGCGCAGCTGGCCGCCGAATTCCCGCTGCTGCGCCTGTACGAGCAGGACGATCCAATCGCCTTTTTGCGTGAGCAGGGGGCGAACGTGGCGGCCGTGGTGACCCGCGGGGACGTCGGCGTGCAGAACGGGGTGCTGGAGCTGCTGCCGCACGTTGGCCTGATCGCTATCTTCGGCGTCGGCACCGACGCGGTGGATTTAGAGTACGTCCGCTCCCGGCAGATTGCCGTCTCCATTACCTCCGGCGTGCTGACCAACGATGTCGCCGATCTGGCGATGGGGCTGCTGCTGGCCGGCTCGCGCCAGCTGTGTCAGGGGGACCGTTTTGTGCGTGAAGGCCGCTGGCTGAACGGCGGCCTGCCGCTGGCAACTCAGGTCAGCGGCAAGCGTATCGGCATTTTGGGGATGGGCAACATCGGCCAGGCCATTGCCCGCCGCGCCCGCGGTTTTGATATGCAGGTGCTCTATACCGACCGTAAGCAGGTTGCCGGACTCGATTATCAGTGGTGCGCTGACCTGCATACCCTGGCCCATGAAAGCGACTTTTTGGTGATCGCCGCCTCCGGTGGTGAAGCCAACCGCGGGATTATCGATGCCTCGGTCTTTAACGTGATGCCGAAACGGGCGTGGCTTATCAATATCGCCCGGGGATCGCTGGTCGATGAAAAGGCGCTGATTCAGGCGTTACAGAACGGTGTTATCGCCGGGGCCGCTCTCGACGTCTTTGAGGATGAACCGCGGGTTCCCGCCGAGCTGATTGCGCTCGACAACGTGGTCCTGCAACCGCACGTCGCCAGCGCAACCCATGAAACCCGCCAGAAAATGAGCGATGTGGTTTTTGCTAACGTCGCCGCTTATTTTTCCGGTAAGCCGCTGCCTAACGCTATTCATTAATTAGCGCTCTTATTTTTGTACCCAGCGCTAATGAGAACCTGGTGGGACAGGTTCTTAAATGACAACGATAACCTCTGCATAGAGAGTGCGAAATATGAATGATAAAATTCCCAGCACCCGCTGGCTGCGTATTATTACGCCGGTGTTGATCGCCTGTATTATTTCGTTTATGGATCGGGTTAATATTAGTTTTGCTTTGCCCGGCGGCATGGAAGAGGATTTAGGTATTACCAGCCAGATGGCCGGCGTTGCCAGCGGTATATTTTTTATTGGCTATTTATTCTTGCAAATACCCGGTGGGCGGATTGCGGTTAACGGCAGCGGAAAACGTTTTATTGCCTGGTCGCTGGTGGCCTGGGCGATCGTGTCGGTGGCGACCGGCTTTGTGACCCATGAATATCAGCTGCTGGTTCTGCGCTTTATTCTCGGCGTTTCCGAAGGCGGGATGCTGCCGGTGGTCCTGACGATGGTCAGCAACTGGTTCCCGGAAAAAGAGCTGGGCCGGGCCAACGCCTTCGTCATGATGTTTGCCCCGCTGGGCGGCATGCTGACCGCTCCGGTCTCCGGCGCTATTATTGCCGCGCTCGACTGGCGCTGGCTGTTTATTATCGAAGGGCTGCTGTCGCTGGTGGTGCTGGCGGTGTGGTGGTACATGATTAGCGACCGTCCGGAAGAGGCCCGCTGGCTGCCGGAGAAGGAGCGCGACTATCTGGTCACCACCCTCGCTGCCGAGCGGGCGGCAAAGCTTGCTGAAGATGCGGTGAGCAACGCGCCGGTAAAAGACGTGTTCCGCAATTCCGGACTGATGAAGCTGGTGATCCTCAACTTCTTCTACCAGACCGGCGATTACGGCTACACCCTGTGGCTGCCGACCATTCTTAAAGGGTTGACCGGCGGTAACATGGCCAGCGTTGGCCTGCTGGCGGTGCTGCCGTTCGTCGCCACCCTCGCCGGGATCTACGTGATTTCATTATTTAGCGATCGCAGCGGCAAGCGCCGACTGTGGGTTCGCTTCTCGCTCTACAGCTTTGCCGCTGCGCTGGTGGCGTCGGTGGTGCTGCGCGAACACGTGGTCGCCGCCTATATCGCGCTGGTGATTTGCGGCTTCTTCCTTAAATCGGCCACCAGTCCGTTCTGGTCGATGCCGGGGCGGATTGCCTCAGCGGAAGTGGCCGGCAGCGCGCGCGGGGTGATTAACGGCCTCGGGAATCTCGGCGGCTTCTGCGGCCCCTACCTGGTGGGCGTGATGATCTATCTCTACGGGCAAAACGTGGCGGTCTGCGCGCTTGCCGGATCGTTGCTCATTGCCGGAACCATGACCTTCCTGCTGCCGAAGCGCTGCGACCTTGCGGTCAGCGAGCCCGAGGCCAGCGTCAGCAAGCAGCCACGGAATGCGTAAGCTAAGGCGACATAAATCACAGTTATCATTGTAAGCGCTTCGATTAACTGACTACACTCTTGCAGATTACAACAAGAGTTAACGCAGGCTAATCAATGATTCTGATAATTTATGCCCATCCCTATCCGCATCACTCGCATGCGAATAAGCGGATGCTTGAGCAGGCAGGGACGCTGGACGGCGTAGAAATACGCTCTCTTTATCAACTTTACCCCGATTTTAATATCGACGTCGCCGCCGAACAGGCGGCGCTGGCCCGCGCGGATCTGGTTATCTGGCAGCATCCCTTACAGTGGTACAGCGTCCCGCCACTGCTGAAGCTGTGGATGGACAAGGTGCTGTCGCACGGCTGGGCCTACGGTCATAACGGCATCGCGCTGCGCGGTAAATCGCTGATGTGGGCGGTCACCACCGGCGGCGGCGAAAGCCACTTCGATATTGGCTCCTTCCCCGGTTTTGAGGTGCTGGCCCAGCCGCTGCAGGCCACCGGCCTGTACTGCGGGATGAAGTGGCTGCCGCCGTTTGCGATGCACTGCACGTTTATCTGCGACGATGAAACCCTCCAGGCGCAGGCGCGCCACTATCGACAACGTTTAATCGAATGGCAGGAGGCGCACAATGGATAGCCATACGCTGATACAGGCGCTGATCTATCTCGGATCCGCCGCGCTTATCGTACCGATTGCCGTGCGTCTTGGCCTCGGCTCGGTGTTGGGGTATTTGATCGCCGGCTGTATTATCGGCCCGTGGGGCCTGAAGCTGGTGACCGACGCCGAGACGATCCTCCACTTTGCCGAAATCGGCGTGGTGCTGATGCTGTTCGTTATCGGCCTCGAGCTTGACCCGCAGCGCCTGTGGAAGCTGCGGGCCTCGGTATTTGGCGGCGGGGCGCTGCAGATGGTGGTTTGCGGGGCGCTGATTGGCCTGTTCTGCATGCTGCTGGGAATGCGCTGGCAGGTGGCAGAGCTTATCGGCATGACGCTGGCGTTGTCGTCTACGGCGATCGCAATGCAGGCCATGAATGAACGTAACCTGACGGTTTCGCAAATGGGACGTAGCGCCTTTGCGGTGCTGCTGTTTCAGGATATCGCGGCCATCCCGCTGGTGGCGATGATCCCGCTGCTCGCCAGCAGCGGCGGCTCAACCACGCTGTGGGCGTTCGCCCTGTCGGCGCTGAAGGTGGCGGGCGCGCTGGCGCTGGTGGTGGTGCTGGGTCGCTACCTGACCCGACCGGTGCTGCGCTTCGTTGCCCGTTCCGGCCTGCGGGAGGTGTTCAGCGCCGTAGCCCTGTTCCTGGTCTTTGGTTTTGGGCTGCTGCTGGAGGAGGTCGGGCTATCGATGGCGATGGGCGCCTTCCTGGCCGGGGTGCTGCTGGCCAGCTCTGAGTACCGTCACGCGCTGGAAAGCGATATTGAACCGTTCAAAGGCCTGCTGCTGGGGCTGTTCTTTATTGGCGTCGGGATGTCGGTAGATTTTGGCACCCTCGTGAGTCATCCCCTGCGCATTTTGATTCTGCTGGTCGGCTTCCTGGTTATTAAAGGCGTCATGTTGTGGCTGATTGCGAAACCTCTTGGCGTACCGCGCGCCCAGCGCCGCTGGTTTGCGGTGCTGCTGGGGCAGGGGAGCGAGTTTGCCTTCGTGGTATTCGGCGCCGCGCAAATGGCCGAGGTGCTGGATAGCGAGTGGGCCAAGGCGCTGACCCTGGCGGTGGCGCTGTCGATGGCGGCGACGCCGATTCTGCTGGTGCTGCTGACCCGGCTGGAAAAATCATCCTCCGGGCAGGAGCGCGAGGCCGATGAGATTGATGAGGAGCAGCCGCGGGTGATTGTCGCCGGCTTTGGCCGCTACGGACAGATTGCCGGCCGCGTGCTGCTCTCCGGCGGCGTGAAGATGGTCATCCTCGACCACGATCCAGACCACGTTGAGACGCTGCGTAAATTTGATATGAAGGTGTTCTACGGCGACGCAACGCGGGCCGATCTGCTGGAGTCGGCGGGAGCGGCAAAAGCGGAAGTGCTGATCAACGCCATCGACGATCCGCAGGCCAGCCTGCAGCTGGTTGAGCTGGCGAAAGAGCACTTCCCGCATCTGCAAATTATCTCGCGGGCCCGCGATATCGATCACTATATTCAGCTGCGCCAGGCCGGGGTCGAGGCGCCCGAACGTGAAACCTTCGAGGCGGCGCTGAAATCCGGGCGCATGGCGCTGGAAGCCCTCGGCCTGGGCGCCTACGAGGCGCGCGAGCGCGCCGACCTGTTCCGCCGCTTCAATATCAAAATGGTGGAAGAGATGGTGGAGATGGCGGAAAACGATTCGGCTTCCCGCGTGGCGGTCTTTAAGCGCACCAGCGATATGCTGACCGGCATCATCAACGAAGACCGCACCCATCTGTCGCTTATCCAGCGCCACGGCTGGCAGGGTACGGAAGAGGGCAGGCACACGGGGGACATCGCCGATGAGCCGGAGAATAAACCTTCAGCGTAAGGCATCGCTTAGGGTATAGCGCGTCGTTCTAATCTGGCGGCTCACAAGGCTGACGTGGGCTCGCCAGCAAATCCGAAAATTTTCGTATTCTTTACCCTCCGTCCAGTCGACGAAGTATTATGCTTTCCGTATAGTGGCGGCAATTTTTTGTATTTGGGAAATATTCAATGATCAGTCTGATTGCGGCGTTAGCGGTGGATCGCGTCATTGGTATGGAAAACGCCATGCCATGGAACCTGCCTGCCGATCTCGCCTGGTTTAAACGTAATACGTTAAACAAGCCGGTGATTATGGGTCGTCTGACCTGGGAATCTATCGGTCGTCCGCTGCCTGGCCGTAAAAATATCGTCATCAGCAGCCAGCCAGGGAGTGACGATCGCGTGCAGTGGGTTAAATCGGTTGATGAAGCGATTGCCGCCTGCGGCGACGTTGAAGAGATGATGGTGATCGGCGGCGGCCGCGTGTACGAGCAGTTCCTGCCGAAAGCCCAGAAGCTCTATTTGACGCATATTGATGCTGAAGTGGAAGGCGATACCCACTTCCCGGATTACGACCCGGACCAGTGGGAGTCGGTATTCAGCGAATTCCACGACGCCGACGCGCAGAACTCGCACAGCTACTGTTTCGAAGTTCTCGAACGTCGCTAAGTCCGTCCCCGGTAGCGCCGAGCTTCCGGGAACAGGGCTTCTCAGATTACCCGGATAGCGTGCAGCTATCCGGGATCTTTCTCAGGAGGCAACCGCCTCACCTTCATGCAGATCCTTCTGCCGGTTTGACGGCTGGGTGAAGTACGCCTTGTCTTCCCAGCGCAGGCAGGTGAGATCTCCCCCCCAGCAGCAGCCGGTATCCAGGGCATAAATGCCGTCAGGCGTCCCGCGCCCCTCCAGCGAAGCCCAGTGGCCAAAGGCAATGCTGTACTCGTTCGCTACCGGTCCGGGGATGGCAAACCACGGCTTCAGGGGCGCCGGGGCGTCCTCCGGCGCTTCTTTGGTATACATATCCAGCTGCCCGTTCGGGAAGCAGTAGCGCATGCGGGTAAAGGCGTTGGAGATAAAACGCAGTCGCGCAAGGCCGCTCAGCTCGTTGCTCCAGTTGTTGGGCATGTCGCCATACATGGCGTCGAGGAAGAACGGATAGGAGTCGCTGGAGAGCACCGCTTCAACGTCGCGCGCACACTGCAGCGCCGTTGGCAGATCCCACTGCGGCGTGATGCCGGCATGGGCCATCACCAGCTTTTTCTCTTCATCAATCTGCATCAGCGGCTGGCGGCGCAGCCAGTTGAGAAGCTCATCGGCATCCGGCGCTTCCAGCAGCGACTTGAGGCGATCTTTCGGCTTGTTGCGGCTAATGCCGGCGAAGACCGCCAGCAGATGGAGATCGTGATTGCCGAGGACAATACGCACGCTGTCGCCCAGGGATTTTACGTAGCGTAAAACCTCCAACGAGCCCGGGCCGCGGGCGACTAAATCGCCGGTGAGCCACAGCGTATCGCTGCCGGGAGCAAAAGCAACCTGCTTTAATAATGCGATCAGTTCATCGTAGCAACCGTGAACGTCGCCAATAAGGTATGTAGACATGGTTTTAGTGAATGAGCGTTGGTACTGCGAGACGGAAAACAGGGATGTCGACGGAGAACGGCGCACCGTTCACGTCGATCATAGCGTAATGTCCCTGCATGGTGCCCAGCGGCGTTTCAATAACCGCGCCGCTGGTGTATTGAAACTCCCCGCCAGCGGGAATATGCGGCTGCTCGCCGACAACCCCTTCACCCTGAACCTCAGTCTCACGACCGTGACCGTTGGTGATAAGCCAGTAGCGGCCAAGTAGCTGAACCTGACTCCGCCCCAGGTTGCGGATGGTAACGGTATAAGCGAAGACGTAACGATCGTTTTCCGGAGAAGACTGCGATTCGATATAGACGCTTTGTACCTGTACACAAACTCGGGGCGAATTGATCATGGTTAGCTCTCCTTGGTGGGCGAGTTTTCAGTTAACCAGTTAGCTAGCTGACAATACTGCGCCACGGAAATATTCTCTGCACGTTTCGCCGGGTCGATGCCCAGCTCGGTCAGCACTTCAACGCTGAACAGATTGCCGAGGCTATTACGAATCGTTTTCCGGCGCTGGTTGAACGCTTCGGTGGTGATTCGGCTCAGTACGCGAACCTCTTTCACCGGATGCGGCAGCGTGCGATAGGGCACCAGGCGCACCACGGCGGAATCGACTTTAGGCGGCGGCGTAAAGGCGGTCGGCGGGACTTCAAGCACCGGGATTATCTGGCAGTAATACTGCGCCATGACGCTCAGTCGACCGTACGCCTTGCTGTTCGGACCGGCAACCAGGCGATTGACGACCTCTTTTTGCAGCATAAAGTGCATGTCGGCAATGGCATCAGTATAGCTGAACAGGTGGAACATCAGCGGCGTGGAGATGTTGTAAGGCAGGTTGCCGAACACGCGCAGCGGCTGACCCATGTTCTGCGACAGCTCGCCGAAGTTCATGGTCATGGCATCCTGCTGATAAATGGTCAGCTTTGGCCCTAAGAACGGGTGCGTTTTCAGGCGGGCGGCCAGGTCGCGGTCCAGCTCGATAACGGTGAGCTCGTCCAGACGTTCGCCTACCGGCTCGGTCAGCGCGGCCAGGCCCGGGCCGATTTCGACAATCGCCTGACCTTTCTGTGGATTAATGGCCGAGACAATACTGTCGATCACAAACCGATCGTTGAGAAAGTTTTGCCCGAAGCGTTTACGGGCTAAGTGGCCCTGATGGACTCGATTATTCATTGCGTATTAACAATCATTTTAATGGCGAGATTAAGCGCCGTGATAAAACTGCCGACATCCGCTTTCCCCAGGCCCGCCAGTTCCAGCGCGGTACCGTGGTCAACGGAGGTTCGAATAAAGGGTAAACCGAGCGTAATGTTCACGCCACGGCCGAAGCCCTGGTATTTTAGCACGGGAAGACCCTGATCGTGGTACATCGCGAGCACCGCATCGGCGTGGTCGAGATATTTGGGCTGAAAAAGGGTATCAGCCGGCAGCGGCCCGCTGAGATTCATCCCCAGGGCGCGCATCTCTTCCAGCACCGGAATGATGGTGTCGATCTCTTCCGTGCCCATGTGGCCGCCTTCTCCCGCGTGCGGGTTCAGGCCGCAGACCAGCACGTGCGGATGGGCAATGCCAAACTTGTGCCGCAGATCGTGGTCAAGGATGGTGATGACTTCACGCAGCAGGTCGGGGGTAATGGCGTCACTGATCGCTTTCAGCGGCAGATGCGTGGTCGCCAGCGCGACGCGAAGCTCTTCCGTTGCCAGCATCATCACCACTTTACTGGCCTGTGCACGCTCTTCAAAGAACTCAGTATGCCCGGTGAAGGCGATCCCGGCGTCGTTGATATTGCCTTTATGGACCGGCCCGGTAATTAATGCCGCAAACTCGCCGTTCAGGCAGCCATCGCAGGCGCGCGCCAGGGTTTCCACCACGTAGCTGCCGTTGCGCACGTCCAGCACGCCGGGTGTTACCGGGGCGTTCAGCGTGACGGGAAGCAGGGTCAGGGTGCCGGCGCGCTGCGGGGCGGCGGGGCGGGACGGGTCGTAGGGCTGAAGCAATAAAGGAAGACCGAGCCGTTGGGCTCGGTCAGATAACAGTGCGCCATCGGCGCAAACCACCAGTTCAACCGGCCAGTCGCGCTGCGCAAGCTGCGCGACGAGGTCAGGGCCAATCCCGGCAGGTTCCCCGGGAGTGATGACAACACGATTCATACACTTCATCCTTCAGGCTATTTCCTGGTTGGCTACGCCGTTGGCGGTTCATCCATGAGCCTTGCCCGTTTGGGGCCGTCGCAGGCAACGTTAGGGAGCGGCATCGCCCCGCGGGCTCATCGGTCGGCCCGGGGGCGCTATGCGCTTGCCGCCCGATACGCGTGGAACGTCTGGCGTATCGGGCGGTAAATTAGTTACTCAGAACTTTGACGTAAGCGCTGGCGCGCTGTTCCTGCATCCAGGTCGCCGCTTCTTCCGAGAACTTACGGTTCATCAGCATCCGGTAGGCGCGATCTTTCTGCGCCGCGTCGGTTCTGTCAACCTGGCGGGTGTCCAGCAGCTCGATCAGGTGCCAGCCAAAGGAGGAGTGCACCGGAGCGCTGGTCTGGCCTTTGCTCATGTGCATCAGCGCATCGCGGAACGCCGGGTCGAAGATATCGGTGGTTGCCCAGCCCAAATCGCCGCCCTGGTTAGCAGAGCCCGGATCTTCAGAAAACTCTTTCGCTGCTTTAGCGAAGGTGGTTTTTCCGCTCTTAATGTCCGCTGCAATCTGCTCCAGCTTGGCCTTCGCCTGGGCATCGTTCATGATCGGCGACGACTTCAGCAGAATGTGGCGAGCGTGGACTTCGGTCACGGAGATATTCTTGCTTTCGCCGCGCATATCGTTGATTTTCAGGATATGGAAGCCAACGCCGGAGCGGATCGGGCCGACGATGTCGCCTTTCTTCGCGGTGCTCAGCGCCTGGGCGAAGATCCCCGGCAGCTCCTGAATACGACCCCAGCCCATCTGGCCGCCTTTCAGCGCCTGCTGGTCGGCAGAGTAGCTGATCGCCAGCTTGCCGAAGTCTGCGCCGCTGCGCGCCTGCTCAACGATAGAGTTCGCCTGCTCCTGCGCGGCAGCAACCTGGTCAGAGGTTGGGTTTTCCGACAGCGGAACCAGGATGTGGCTCAGGTTCAGCTCGGTGCTGGCGTCGTTCTGATCGCCAATCTGTTTTGCCAGAGATTCAACTTCCTGCGGCAGCACGGTAATGCGGCGACGCACTTCGTTATTACGCACTTCTGAAATCAGCATCTCTTTGCGGATCTGATTACGGTAGGTGGCGTAGTTCAGACCGTCATAGGCCAGACGGCTGCGCATCTGATCCATGCTCATGTTGTTCTGCTTTGCGATGTTGGCAATCGCCTGATCGACCTGGTCGTCAGAGATTTTCACGCCCATCTTCTGGCCCATCTGCAAAACAATCTGGTCCATAATCAGTCTTTCGAGGATCTGATGACGTAGGGTGGCATCATCCGGCAGCTGCTGGCCGGCCTGGCCGGCGTTAAGCTTAACCGATTGCATCAGGCCATTGACGTCGCTTTCAAGAACAACGCCATTATTGACGACAGCCGCTACTTTATCGACCACCTGTGGGGCAGCGAAACTGGTATTCGCGATCATGGCGATACCGAGAAGCAGCGTTTTCCAGTTCTTCATACTTTTTCCATTTCAATTAACCGCAAATGCGGATTACGTTTTAAACCAGCCACATCACAGGGAGTTCTGGTACGGTAAAATGTTCGAACGCAGCATCTGCTGGGTGCCGAGACCGTAGTTGGAGCTCAGGCCGCGTAGCTCAATGTTGATGCCAAAGGTGTTATCGTATTTGCTCTCGCCGTTGCCGTTGTTATCCCAGCCGTTGATCTTACGTTCATAGCCGAGACGAATCGCGTAGCAGCAGGAGTTATACTGCACCCCTAACATCTGGTTGGCGCTCTTTTTGGTATTGGTATCAAAGTAGTATGCGCCGACGACGGACCAGCGATCGACTACCGGCCAGCTGGCGGTCATACCCACCTGAGAAATACCGTTTTTGTACTGCTCAGCGGTTGAATACGAAGGCAGCGTGGCCTGAATGTATTCCGGGCTGGCGTAACGATAGTTAAGTTGGACTAAGCGGTTTTCGTCGCGACGGTATTCAACGGTGCCGTTACCGGTTGCGACGTTATCCAGACGTGTATCGTACTGAATTCCCCCGCGTAAACCCCAGTCATCGGCGATGCGCCAGTAAGTATCTCCGGCCCAAACCAGTGAACCCCTTGTGTCGTTATTCTCCCAGTTGATGTTGTCATCACCGGTACGTGACTCGGTGAAATAATAGATTTGACCAACGGAAATATTAAAACGTTCAACGGCGGCTGCATCATATACGCGAGACGTGACGCCGGTGGATACCTGGTTTGCGGATGCAATACGGTCCAGGCCGCTGTAGGAACGGTCGCGGAACAGGCCGCTGTAGTCCGATTGCAGCAGGGTGGAGTCGTAAGAACCGATGTTGCTCTGGTCGCGATACGGGATGTACAGGTACTGCACGCGCGGTTCGAGAGTCTGGGTAAAGCTCTCCTGCATATCGCGCTCGAAGACCATTTTGCCGTCGATTTTAAACTGCGGCATCACGCGGTTAACGGACTCTTTGTAGTCCGTATTGTTGGCCGCGTTGTAGTCGTCGAGGTTGCTCTGCTGATAGTGGGTCGCCAGCAGCTTGGCTTCGGTATTGATGCTGCCCCAGCCGTTAGACAGCGGCAGATTGATCGTCGGCTCAAAGTGGACGCGGGTCGCTTCCGGCATGTTGCCGTTAGTATTAACGAAGTGCACCGCCTGACCATAAAGATGGGTATCAAACGGACCGACATCGTTCTGGTAGTAGTTAACGTCCAGCTGCGGCTGAGCGGCATAGGAGTTGCTCGAATCGCGGTTAAAGACCTGGAACTGTTTGGTCGACACGGTGGCGTCGAAGTTCTGGTTGACGTAGCCGGCGCTGAATTTCTGCGTGGCGTAGCCGTCGGTACTGGAACCGTATTTCGAGCTGAAATCGTTAAAGTAGTCCGGATCGCTGACCTTGGTGTAGTCGGCGTTAAGGCGCCACACCTGGTCGATGACCCCGGAGTGGTTCCAGTAGAACAGCCAGCGGCGGCTGTTGCTGTCGCTGGAGTGATCGTCCTGGTAGACCTTATCGGACGGCAGGTAGTCAAACTCGAACAGACCCGTGCCGGCTTTGGTCAGATAGCGGAATTCGTTTTCCCACATCACGCCGCCGCGCTTGTTCATATAGTGCGGCGTCAGGGTGGCGTCGAAGTTAGGCGCGATATTCCAGTAGTAAGGAAGCGAGAACTCGACGCCATTTTTGGTGCTGTATTTGGCGTTAGGGATCAGGAAGCCGGAACGACGCTTATCCCCGACCGGCAGCTGCAGGTAAGGGCTGTAGAAAATAGGCACGGAGCCGAGCTTAAAGCGCGCGTTCCAGATCTCCGCCACCTGCTCCTCGCGGTCGTGGATAACTTCGCTTCCGACGACGCTCCAGGTGTCAGAACCCGGCAGACAGGAGGTAAAGCTGCCGTTTTCCAGAATGGTGTAGCGGTTTTCACCGCGCTGCTTCATCAGATCGGCCTTGCCGCGGCCCTGACGGCCGACCATCTGGTAGTCACCTTCCCAGACATTGGTATCTTTGGTGTTCAGGTTTGACCAGCCTTTCGGGCCTTTCAGGATCACCTGATTATCGTCATAGTGAACGTTGCCCAGTGCATCGACCGTGCGCACGGGCTGAGGCTGGCCCGCTGCCTGCTGCTGATGAAGCTGAACCTCATCCGCCTGAAGACGGCTATTCCCCTGATTAATGTCGACGTTACCCGTGAACGTGGCATTATCCGGATAGTTGCCCTTCGCATGATCGGCATCGATCGTCACCGGCAGCTCGTTAGTTTTACCTTCAACGAGGGGACGATTATAGCTTGGGACGCCAAGCATACACTGCGTGGCGAGATCGGCAGCGAGGCCCTGTTGGCTATACAAGGCGCTGGCAATCATGGTGGCCAGGAGGCTGGGAATACGTTTTTTCATACGTTGTATTTGTTGTTCCGTCATCTTGTGGCAGCGGCTTGCAAACGGTCAGAGCCTAACGTACTCATCTTCATCGCGCTAGTGTTAATCCTGCCCGTTTCAATCCCGAGCGTTAGGCACCGTGTAGAATGACGAGTATGATAAAGCAAATTATAGGCTATGTCCCACAATTGACCGAAGCGTCAGTGCTTTGTAACGTGCGGTCATATATAGCTTAACTGGCGGCATAAAGTTTGGGGAGTCTATGCAGTATTTGGGAAAAATAATTGGGGTTGCGGTTGCGCTGATGATGGGCGCGGGCTTCTGGGGCGTGGTGCTGGGCTTATTGGTCGGCCATATATTCGATCGCGCGCGCCGTCGGCGGATCAACGTTTTTGCTAACCAGCAGGAGCGACAGTCGCTGTTTTTTTCCACCACCTTTGAGGTGATGGGCCATCTGACCAAATCGAAAGGACGCGTGACCGAAGCCGATATTCACGTCGCCAGCATCCTGATGGATCGCATGAATCTACACGGCGAGTCGCGCACGGCGGCACAGCAGGCGTTTCGCGTAGGGAAATCTGATGATTACCCGCTGCGCGAGAAAATGCGTCAGCTGCGCAGCGTCTGTTTCGGCCGTTTTGATTTGATTAGGATGTTTCTGGAAATTCAGCTGCAGGCGGCCTTCGCCGACGGCGAATTACACCCTAATGAACGTGAAGTTCTGTTCGTCATCGCCGACGAGCTGGGGATCTCGCGCGCCCAGTTTGAGCAGTTCCTGCGCATGATGCAGGGCGGAGCCCAGTTTGGCGGCGGCTCGCAGCAGCACTCCTCCAGCCAGGGCCGCGGTCAGGCCGGCTGGCAGCAGGCGCAGCGCGGGCCGACCCTTGAGGACGCCTGCAACGTGCTGGGCGTGAAGCCGACCGACGACGCGGCAACCGTCAAGCGCGCCTACCGCAAGCTGATGAGCGAGCACCATCCGGATAAGCTGGTGGCGAAGGGCCTGCCGCCGGAAATGATGGAGATGGCGAAGCAGAAGGCTCAGGATATTCAGAAGGCCTGGGAGCTGGTCAAAGAGCAGCGCGGCTTCTGATTTGCCGACCTCTCCCGCCGGGGAGAGGTTTCAGGACGGGCTCCTGGCGCGGCGGTACATCCGCCGCGGATGGCCAATTTTACCGTACAGCATTTCCACTTCCAGAAAGCCCGTTTCCACGCAGTGCTCCAGGTAGCGGCGGGCGGTCGTTTTACTCAGGCCGGCGTCGTTCACCACCTCATCGACCGAAAAACAGTGCGCTTCCCGCCCGTTAAACAGGTTCTGCACCAGCGCCAGCGTTTTTTCCTCAATCCCTTTGCTGCCGCTATCGGCGCGAAAGTTTTTCGCCTGCAGCTGGTACAGCGAATCAACGTTTTGCTGATCGACAATCTTCCACTCCCGCTGCTGGTCGTAAAACTGAACGAAGCGCTCGAGAGACTGACTCAGCCGTTTCCAGGAGACCGGCTTCAGGATGTAGTCGAAGGCCCCGTTGCGAATGGCCAGGCTGCAGGTTTCCATGTCGCTGGCGGCGGTAATAAAGATAACCGAGCAGTTGGCGCTTGCCAGCAGCGGGTCGGTCATCAGCGTCACCCCTTTACCGTCGGGTAAATAGTTGTCGAGCAGCACCAGCTGCGGCGGGCTGGCGTTGAGCATCTGCCGCGCCTGGGTGAGCGAGGCGGCCATGCCTGCCAGCCGCATGCGCGGGTGTTTTTGAATCAGCTCGGCGTGCAGTCGCGCCAGCTCGCTCTCATCTTCGACGATCAGAACATCGACCAGGTCATGATGCATAGTGTGCCCCTTGTGGCGGGTGGGCCGGACCGTCGGCGGGAATAAACAGCGTAAAGATGGCCCCGCGCGGCATGTTATCGGCAACCTCGATGGTGCCGCCAGCCTGAGTGACATAGTGTTCAATAAGATACAGGCCGATGCCGTGATCGCCACGGGTTTTAGTGGTGACGCCGCGTTCGAAAATTCGCTCGCGGATCTCCGGGCGGATGCCGACGCCGCGATCGGCCACTTCAATCATCAGCTCCCGGGCGTTGAGCTGAATCAGCACCTCTACCGGCTCGTGCGGCAGCTCGGCGCGCTGGGTGGCTTCGATGGCGTTATCCAGCAGGTTGCCGATAATCGAGATGAGCTCTGATTCGATTAACGACGGCAGCGGTCGGTCGATGTGGCAGGCGGGGTCGAAGCTCAGCTCGACGCCTTTCTCGCGCGCCCGGGCGGCTTTACCCAGCAGCAGGCCGCAGAGCGTCGGCGAGCTAAAGCGGGATGAAATAAAGTCCAGCAGCTCCTGGGCATGCTCCGACTGCGCCTGAATATAGCGAATGGCCTCGTCGTAGTGGCCCATGTGCAGCAGGCCGGAAAGCGTCGTCATGCGGTTCAGCTGCTCATGACGCATGATGCGCAGGTTATCGACATAGCGTTTCACCTGGCTGAGCTGGGCGCTAAGGGAGTTGATTTCGTCCCGGTCGCGGAAGGTGATCACCCAGCCCTGCAGCGAGTTTTCCAGCATGATGCGCACCCGGCTGGCGAGGACGGTGAGCTGGTTGAAGCGGCATAGCTCGTCGTGCGTGTCGCTTTCCAGCATCTCGCCGCTGGCGAAAAACGGCTGCGGCACGATGACGCTATCGATCGACTGCCCGCGCAGCCGGTGTGCGGGCTGGGTCAGGCCGAGCAGGCTGCGGGCGGCGTGGTTAATGACCTTGATGCGGCGGGTGTGGTCGATAACGATAACCCCTTCATAGATCGATTCCATCATCGCCTTTTGCTGGCGCACCAGCAGGCCGATTTCCCGCGGCTCGAGGGAGAAGATCTGCTTCTTGATGCTGCGGGTGAAGTACCAGGAGAAGATAAACAGCGCAACCAGCAGCAGCACGGCGGCGACGAAGATATTGATAACTTTTTGCAGCGTAATGCTGTCGAGGTAGCTGGTCAGATAGCCAACGGAAACAATCCCCACCACCCGGCCCGCGTCGTCACGCACCGGCGCCTTGCTGCGCAGCGAAATCCCGAGCCCGCCTTTGCGGATGGTGGTAATGGTTTTCCCTTCCAGCACCGCCTGATTATCGCCGCCAACCAGTCGGGTGCCGACCCACTCCGGGTGCACGGAGTGGAACAGATGCACGCCCTGCGCGTCGCCAATAACAATAAAGCTGGCGTCGCTGTGGGCGGCGATTTCCTGCATAAAGGCGTTTATCGCCTGCGGATCCTTGCGGGCAACCTGCTGGCGTAAATTGGGCATCAGGGCGATCTCTTCGGCCTGTATTTTGGCGCGGGTGCTCATTTCCTGATAAAGCTGATGGCTGGCATCGAAATAGTAATACACGCCCAGCAGGGCAAAGAGGATCGAGAAAAATGCCACCAGGGAAATAAACAGCTTAAATTGAAAGGAAACTTTCATAGGCCTTGTACAGAGTCTCAGTAAGGCGGGCAAGTCACGAGCGGCCGCTTACGCCGGGGTCAGGGAACAGAATCGATCCGCGAAGCCTATTTATAAATGATCTCCAGGGCTGCGACAAAAAACCATAAAAACCACGCTAATAAATCAGAGATATATCACGCCGGGAATAGAAACCATAAAAACCATAGTGCCCATTAAAACTTCATTTTTAATCTGGCGACCCTCACATTAAGTCGGCTTATTCCCCCCTAGTCTGAAGATGAATAATAACTAAAGGGCTAAACCTATGAGCACCACCGACGAAGCATTCTCTGCGACCCTCGACCCCATCGATACCCCAAAGGCCACGCTGAAGCAGCGCTGGTGGCACGTTATGGACAACCGTAAAGTCGGGATTATCCCGCTGCCGCTGTTCCTGCTGGCCGGGGGCTTAATTGCTCTGGACTGTCTGGGCGGCAAGCTGCCGAGCGACATTGTGGTCATGGTGGCGACGCTGGCCTTTTTTGGCTTTGCCTGCGGCGAGTTTGGCAAGCGCCTGCCGGTTCTCGGCAAGCTCGGCGCGGCGGCGATCTGCGCGACCTTTATTCCCTCGGCGCTGGTTCATTACGGCCTGCTGCCGGACGTGGTGGTGGAATCCACCACCAAATTCTACAAGTCGACCAATATTCTCTATCTCTACATCTGCTGCATTATCGTCGGCAGCATTATGAGCATGAACCGCACCACGCTGATTCAGGGGTTCCTGCGCATTTTCTTCCCGATGCTCTGCGGTGAAGTTGTCGGCATGCTGGTTGGCGTTGGCGTCGGGACCGCGCTGGGCCTGGAGCCGTTCCAGGTCTTCTTCTTTATCGTCCTGCCGATTATGGCCGGCGGCGTAGGGGAAGGGGCGATACCGCTGTCGATTGGCTACGCCGCGCTGATGCATATGGACCAGGGCGTTGCGCTGGGCCGCGTCCTGCCGATGGTCATGCTGGGCAGCCTGACGGCGATTGTTATCTCCGGCAGCCTGAATCAGCTGGGCAAGCGCTTCCCGCATCTGACCGGCGAAGGCCAGCTGATGCCGAACCGCAGCAACGAAACGCATCATGAAAGCGTCGGCGACGAAAGCGCTGACGGCAAAACGGACGTGGCGACGCTGGCATCCGGGGCGCTGCTGGCGGTACTGCTCTATATGCTGGGGATGCTGGGGCAAAAGATGATTGGCCTGCCGGCGCCGGTGGGGATGCTGTTCCTGGCGGTGCTGCTGAAGCTGGCTAACGGCGTATCGCCGCGCCTGCAGGAGGGCTCGCAGGTGGTGTATAAGTTCTTCCGCACCGCGGTGACCTATCCGATTCTGTTTGCCGTTGGCGTCGCGATTACGCCGTGGCAGGAGCTGGTTAACGCCTTCACTGTCACCAATCTGCTGGTGATTATCAGCACCGTCTCCGCGCTGGTGGCGACCGGGTTCTTCGTCGGTAAAAAAATCGGTATGCATCCGATCGACGTGGCGATTGTCTCCTGCTGCCAGAGCGGCCAGGGTGGGACCGGCGACGTGGCGATCCTCACCTCCGGCAACCGCATGAACCTGATGCCGTTCGCCCAAATCGCCACCCGCATCGGCGGAGCGATCAATGTCTCTCTGGGCCTGCTGTTTCTGAGCCACTTTATGGCGTGATTTAGTTCTGTGCTAACAGGAAAAACTGCTATTTCCCACCACGGGACGAAGAAAATTTCTTTGTCCTGTATCCTAAATTCTGTGCATTTAGCGATACAATCAGCAGCGAAATCCGTTATCGCGACGGCCCCTGCCGCCGTTATTTTATTCAGTGAAGGAGAGGAATTAATGTCCGTGGATACTCCCGCCCGTGCGGGCGCCAGCGTTGAAAACCTGCTGGCGGTGAAAGCGCAGCGTGAAGCTCGTCAGAGCGAGTTGTTAACCCATTATCAGCAGCCGGTTATTTCGCTTACCCTGGTGACGCCGGGCGCGGAGAAAGACAGCATCCGCTATCGCAACATGATGGGCGTGGCGCTGCAGGCTTTCGATCAGCTGCTGTGGAAACACCGCTGGCAAACGCTGGACCGTCAGGTTAAGTGGCTGCCAACCGGGCCGGAAGCGCTGTGGTGCGTTGAGCACTCGGCCAGTGAAATTAACGCGCTTTGCACGGAGCTGACGCAATCCCATCCGCTGGGGCGTTTATGGAATATCGAAGTGATTTGCCCGACGGAGGGCCTGCAGGGCCGCTCGTCTGCCGCTGAGAGCAACGATCGCCACCCGCAGCAGTCGGCCGCTCACGTAGAGCAGATGATTGACGCGTGGTTTGCCCGCGACTAACGGATGATAGCGTGAGGAGCCCCGTTCCTGCTGCGCTTAGCGCAGGGGCGGGGAGGGTAGCCCGGGCAAGGCGTTTAAACCGTCGCCCGGGAAATCAGAAGTTAGCAACCCGCCGTCAGAAGTCGACCGGCGCGCGGAAGGTCATCGCGTTGCCGAAAGCGGGATGGGTGATAGTCAGCATCTCCGCGTGCAGCAGCAGGCGTGGGGCCATAGCCAGCGCTTCCGGCGTCGCATAAAAGCGGTCGCCGAGAATCGGATGACCGAGGGCCAGCATATGCACGCGCAGCTGGTGCGAGCGCCCGGTAATCGGCTTCAGGCGCACGCGGGCGCTGTTATCATCCGCGTACTCCAGCACCTCATACTCGGTTTGCGCCGCCTTGCCGGTTTCGTAGCACACCTTCTGCTTAGGCCGGTTCGGCCAGTCGCAAATCAGCGGCAAATCCACCAGACCTTCTGCTTTCTGCGGGTGACCCCACACGCGGGCGACGTACTGCTTCTTCGGCTCACGCTCGCGAAACTGACGCTTCAGCTCGCGCTCTGCCGCTTTGGTCAGCGCCACCACAATCACGCCGCTGGTGGCCATATCCAGCCGGTGAACCGACTCGGCCTGCGGAAAGTCGCGCTGCACGCGCGTCATCACGCTGTCTTTATGCTCCTCCAGGCGCCCCGGCACGGACAACAGGCCGCTCGGCTTGTTGACCACCATAATGTGCTCATCCTGATAGAGGATGACCAGCCAGGGATCCTGCGGCGGATTGTAGTTTTCCATCGCCATATTCGCGTTCCGTTACTGGTGAGTGACGACGATTAAGCGCAGCGCATCGAGACGCCAGCCGGCCTGGGCCAGCGCATCCATCACCTGCTGACGGTTGCTCTCAATGGCCGACAGTTCGTCATCGCGGATGTTCGGGTTCACCGCCTTAAGCGCTTCCAGACGCGACAGCTCCGCCGACAGCTTGTCGTTAGCCTCATCGCGCGCCGCGTCGATCAGCGCCTGAGCGGCTTTCGCGACCTGCGCTTCGCCGAGCTGGAGGATCGCGTGAACGTCCTGCTGTACCGCGTTGACCAGCTTGCTGCCGGTATGGCGGTTAACGGCGCTCAGCTGGCGGTTGAAGCTCTCAAACTCCACCTGACCGGCGAGGTTGTTGCCGTTCTTATCCAGCAGCATGCGCACCGGCGTAGCCGGCAGGAAGCGATTAAGCTGCAGCTGCTTCGGCGCCTGCGCTTCGACGACGTAAATCAGCTCGAGCAGCAGCGTGCCGACCGGCAGCGCCTTGTTCTTCAGCAGCGAGATGGTGCTGCTGCCGGTATCGCCGGAGAGGATCAGGTCCAGACCGTTGATAATCAGCGGATGCTCCCAGGTGACGAACTGCGCGTCTTCGCGGGAGAGCGCGACGTCGCGCTCGAAGGTAATGGTGCAGCCATCTTCCGGCAGGCCCGGGAAGTCCGGAACCAGCATATGATCGGACGGGGTCAGCACGATCAGGTTCTCGCCGCGATCGTCCTGGTTGACGCCGACGATATCAAACAGGTTCATGGCAAAGGCGATCAGGCTGGTGTCGTCATCCTGCTCTTCAATGCTTTCGGCGAGCGCCAGCGCCCCTTCGCCGCCGTTAGAGTGGATCTCCAGCAGGCGGTCGCGGCCCTGCTCCAGCTGCGCTTTCAGCGTGTCGTGCTGCTGGCGGCAGGATTTAATCAGCTCGTCGAAGCCGTCGGTGGTTTCCGGCGCGGCAAGGTAGTTAATCAGCTGGTCATGGACGCTATCGTAAACGGTACGGCCGGTCGGGCAGGTGTGCTCGAAGGCATCAAGCCCTTCGTGATACCAGCGGACCAGCACCGACTGGGCGGTTCTTTCGAGGTACGGCACGTGGATCTGAATATCGTGCGCCTGGCCGATACGGTCCAGACGGCCAATACGCTGCTCCAGCAGATCCGGGTTAAACGGCAGAT
>RCUT01000015.1_pt1 | contig 151266 bp, 176 predicted proteins | sample 2166171 | NCBI WGS metagenome assembly RCUT01 (sample SAMN09932757, study PRJNA488358) | compost metagenome | isolation source: compost soil in 4-hydroxybenzoic | place: Germany: Experimental Botanical Garden | reverse complement strand
ACCTGTTCATTCCGATCTGCAAAATGGTGCAGAAGATTGCACAGGACGAATACGAAGTTCACAGCTCTCTGGACTTCACCGTACTGTTCATGGAAATGAAAACTGAACGTGGGCAGATTGCCTACCAACAGTTGCGTCCTCGCATGAACCGTGTACTCAACGAAGTGATCGCCACTGAAATGAACTGGTCTGATTTCGTCTACGTAGACGACGAGACTGGTGAAATCGTTGAAGACCTGAAGTACTGCTCCCGTAAGCAACTCAAGGACTTCGTACTGTTCAACGGCACCTACATCGCTCGTTCGATGCAACTCGATATGGAATACCCACAGATCGAGAACCTGCCGCTGCACTACATGAAGACCTGGATGAATATGGGCGATACCCAACCTTCTCCACAAGAGCAAGCCAATGCTCAGTACAAGGTCAACGTCGTAGTTCGTGACGACGCTGAGGTGGAGTTTGATCTTTCTGGATTCTGAGGTCCAACTCATGGAAGACTTAGCTAGACTGTCGTTGTTAGGGTTGTTCGTTGGTGGATCAATTGCGGCTACTGCGGTTTGGCTATTCTTTCGTGATGTTAAAGTAGAAGGGAAACGGTAGATGGGACATGGCGTTGGGGCAGCACACTACATCCTCGGTGTTTTGGTGGTTGCTGTTGTGTTGCTCAAGATTCATGATGTATATAAAGGAAGGCCTTATGGAAGTTGGCGAAAACTCTTTCGACGTGATACGCGGACTCCGTGTGATCTACGAAGCGAAACACTATCCGATCAGAGCTGAACATCGTGATGGTGTAGTGGTCTTTGAAGACGGCACGAGTCGTTACTTCAAGATCATCAATGGCCTGTGTATTCCTGATGACGTGTCCAAGCTGTTCAACGTACACGGTATCGGTCAAGCAATCGTCGCCCGCACCAAGGGTGCACGTAACCTGACGTTCTACTCTGAGCGTAACGGGTTCTGCTGAGGCAAAAAAAAAAGCAGGGGGAGAACCCCTGCTTTTATGCCGTCTTAGAACGGCCCGAGCTTGAACGTGAACTTGATTGCCAGTTGGCGAGTTTCCCGAGGTTCGATTTTCTCACACAGATCAGCGACCGGGTACTTCGGATCGATCACCATGGATTCGACACGCTCTACATCAGTACGCCCGATCAGACCTTTGGTCATGGCCTTCTTCATGGTGTACATCAGATCGTAAGCGATTCTGGTGTCGATACCAGGGAAGCGAGACAACTCACCACGAGTATCCAGCAAAGGAATGATGTCGGTATGCGCGAAGTGGCGCATGTCGCTATCGTCCTCGTGGGTCATGATGTGGTTGTTGGTTCTGATCTGCAACCAGGAGTAGGCTGCGTTGGCTGCACGGAAAGTCGAACCCCGTGGCAACAGCACCAGCATCTCGGCGTTCTTACCAGTGTTGCGCAGACACTGAGACATCAGCAAAGGTCGACGACCGATCCAGGTGCCATCAGAAGCCTTGCTACGGCGCAGAGCTTCGTCCAGATACGAACCCAGGGTACGTGGTGTGAACGTGTGGGTAACCAGGTGCATCTGGTCCAGAATGTCCAGCAGCTCGAAGTCGTAAGCATCAGGCTTATCGTCTTCGTTGATTGTCATTACTAGGTCTACAAAAGCCATGTGAACTCCTCAGTTCGATTTAGTTTTGATTGGGGTGATGCGGGCAGGGGTTTTGAAAATGCGGTACTGCTTGTGGTGGAGCATGATGGCTACACGTTCGCCTACCATGACTTCCAGTTTATCGAAGGCTGCATCAGGCATGATGTAACCGTGACCCGAGTCGACCAGAGTGATCTTCGTCAGACCGTCTTTGTTACTGACCGCGTTGATGAAGCCAGAGTCATGAACCTTGGCTACGTCGAACTGGATCAGCTTCTCTTTCTCCCGCAACATGATCATGTCGTGGTAGTAGATCAACATGTCGCCATTCGGTTGCAGCGTTACGTCGATGTCACCTTCGCTACGGAAAGCAGCCATACGGCGAGCAGCCAACAGCTTCTGGAACATCTCGATCTGGTTCTCGATTTCTTTGTCGGTCCAGTGACCGTAGTCGTACCCGCAGCGGCACGGTGTATCGAAACATTTGATGCAATCAGACATGGCCATCATAGGCTCCTTAGGTTAGCGACGTTTGGCGTACTGTTGCAGCTCGCGGGAAACCCGAGGTCTACGATCAGAAACGGTTGAGAGGTAGTACTGGTCCTGGAACTGGACAATCTTGACGGTTTGACCCAGCTCCAGTTTGAAACAATCAGCCAGACGCTTTTCCACGTAGTAGAGACGGCTACCCACGTGAACCATCTTCTGACCTGCAACCTTGGAGTCGCGCAGGCCAGAGATCTGTCCACGCTCTACTTCTCGAGCACCCACTTGACGGTTGAAGTCCATGGGGATGTTCATAGTTGCAGAACGTGGTTCATTTACTGCGGAGTTACGAGCACGAAAGCACATCTACTTCTTCCTTAAAGTTGTACGCGACGATCTTTATGTTCCAGCATCAGCAGCAACCACACCCGTACCAACTTGGGTGTAGAATCGGTGCGGATCTCACAGGTGTTGTCAGGACTGACCGTGAGGTTGAACTGACAGTCAGGACCGTGGAAACAAACAGACCGTCCTTCTACTGGGAGAGTCATCCCAGCCGGTACGTCCCAGTGGCTATCTTCCATCTCCACCTTGGCGACAGAGTAGTGACCCAGCACGTAACCATTGCGATTCAGACCGTGTATTGTCTCGGTTAAGTCAACGCCGGAATTGGCGTCAACCGGAACACGGATAAACGGGTTGCTCTTGTCAACCCCGATAATTTCTGCTGCGCTCATTTACAATCTCCTTAGACTGCGACTAGATTATTTAGACAAAGGCCATCATAGTTGCGATCGATGTAGCCTTGGTCTCCATCCAACTCAAACAAAATGTTACCATTGCTGAGCAGGCTGGGTACAACGTGGTTGGTTTTGGTCAGGAGCATCCATTCACTGATTTCCTCAGCGATCTGGTCTTCATGCTTGAAGCTTGCTTCCAACACACACCCCTCCAGGGGCTCGGTACTCTGATTCACCGCGAACAACACAAAGAACGTGTCAGACGTGTGCTGACAGTCCACCACCCTGAATACGGTATACGGAGGCCGGTTTCCAGCGGAACGACACTCAAGCACGACCCCATCAAAGGCAGTATCCGAGTACTTCGGAATATTGCCCATGTAAAACAGAATGTCGTCTGAATCGGGATGTTTATCAAAACGGTATACGATTAACGTGATAGCCATTTCTACGAGCCCCTGAAAAGAGTCTACTTTCTTTTATGTGGTTGAGAGTCCTTAACCTTTTGCCGCTGTTCTGGTGTGAGTATCACTGTCTCCAGTGTCCCTTCATGGAGGTACTGTGGGTCAATCCACAAACTACCATCCCATGCCCCCACCGACAACTTCAGAATTTCCAGTTCTGAGTTCGCACGCTTGAACGTTCCCAATACAACCTTGGCAGTATTAAGACGTCCCGTACGATCCCTGTTTAATCGCTTACAGATTTGCAGTGCAGCAATAACTACTATTGTCCCATTGACACCTCGGTATGCTTTGATTTTAAAGTCAGCCATTTACTTCCCCTTTCCCTTCAGAGGGAACCGCTTGTTAAGCTCAACAAGAATGTCGGGGATGTTCATGATGTGGATCTGCGAAGGGCCATGACGCAGGGTTTCTTTGGTCAGTGCCACCGCCAGTTCAAGATTGTCATCATGAACGTCCAGAGCTGCTGTGAGGCTCTCCTCCAGCGTCATGCTGTTAGAGCGGGCAAACACCACGCCTTCACCCCAAGGCATCACACGTTTGATCATACGCGGCAGAGAAGCCGCATTGTTGTCACCACGCACCCACTCGTCCAACTGACCGTCGTGACGCAACATCAAGCCTTTGATCACGCCCTCGTTAGCCACTTCCATCGACTTGTCGCCGTTGAGGTAAGCCACCACGTTGAAGGAGTTGACTTCGGTGGGGAACAGGAAACCGTGTTGGGAGTACAGACGATCCACTGGGTTCTTGATCCGCAACCCCGAACCACGAATCAGGTCAGACAGGAACGCCACACGAGTACCCGATACAGCAACGAAATTCTCAAGCATTACTTAGCACTCCGGCGGACTTTACGAGGGAACTTGGCCAGCTTCTTCAAGTTGACCGAAACGGTTTCACCACCACAGGTTGGAGACAGATTCGAGATACGGTCAATGATCTCTACCGCACCGAACCCAGCCTTGTGATAGATGTTGGCAAACCGCAGCTCAGAACCCATGCAGAAGAACTCACCAGAATTCTCCAGACGGATTTCCAGAGTCTCCTCGTCCTTCATCCACTTCATAAACCAGACGTGCTCAGCAGTCGCTAGGTAAAGCAACCGATTGTTGCCGGTAGCGTAGCCTGTCAGCAACATGGTTTCTTCGTCAGTGAACTCGAGCGGGTTACAGTCGTCATAATTCAAATAAAAAGCAGTCAGCCGAACCCGGAGCATATTCTGGATCAACGCCAGAGTTACCCGATCAACCGAACTGCCAACAATCCCCAGAACAAACTGGTTCTCAACATCAGTGTGGATCTTCTTCTCGATCTCACGGTATTCCGCACTGGTCCCACAAGCAACCAGCATCTGAGTGTCAGAAGCAATCACCCAGTCCTTCACTACAATCATCGACATCTACTTGCTCCCTTGAGCTGACGGCATAGAGGAGTGTGGGGTTGGCCCTCCACACTCCATGTGTTTACTTACGCCTGAGCGCGCTGCTCCAGGCAACCGCTGCGACCGGTCTTCGGTGCAGGGGCGAAGCTTGGGTGTTCGGATTTGGTCAGCTCGCCTTCTTTGGAGAATGTCAGCTTGGAACCGACGACAGTACCCTGCGGCAGAACGCCATCGGCGATGTCGAGGGTGAGCACGTCGTTCTTGTCGTTCAGTACGGTCAGGCTGGTGCCAGCGACTTTAACGAAGGAAACGGTAGTTACTGCGTCGAGAGCGGTGGACAGTTTCATTGACAGCTTTCCTTGTACAAGGTTTTGGTTTGGTTTATTGCGCAAGAGTAATATATACTCAAGATTCTTTTAATTCAGATTCTTCCACAGTGGGACGATACCCGCGTTGAAGCAACTTGTACGACATGATCTTGCGGATACCTTTAACCTTACCGGCAGGGTAAAGGACCATGGCTGTGCGATCTTCATCCAGATAACGAATGAACACCTCAGGCATGGCGGTGCCACACTGGATCAAATCCCCACGGCGGAAGTGGTCAGCCTGTAGGTACTCGTTGTATTCCTGAATCAGCTTGGCTTCACGCTCTTGCTGGAAGTCTCGGTACCACGGATCTGGTTCCCACGTAGCCGAGACGTTCGGGATGATCGTAGTGGTGCCACGAGTAGCGTAGTAACCAAAGCTGTAGTAGTGTTCGATGCCGGGTGCTTGACGGTTCAGGGCGATGTACTTGAACGGCAACTCAGCAGGCCAGTACTTCTGCTCTTCGCTACGCAGCTTGTGGTATTGGCCAGAAGTCGTCAGGTAAACCGGTTCGTTGGTTCGGGCACAGTTACCAACATAGATTCGCTGACCGCGTAGTTCTTCACGGTTGTTGTCCATGTACAAGTAAAGCCGAGACAACTTGCGGTTGAACTCATGGTTGTACGGGATGAGGTCATGACGACCAGCATCAATGAACTCCACATCGGTAGAGCTAGGCATCTGCATCGAGAAGTTACCTTCCCGGTCCAGCATGAAGTAGTTCATCCGACCGTTCTTATGGTCGAACTCGTACACGTTGTAAATCGGCTGGACAGTTTGCTTCTTGTCCTTACTGTGAATCGCAATACGCACAAAGCTTTGGCACATCAGCAGTTCTTGCTTTGCACGGCTCAAGTCATCTTTAAACAGTCGATCCCAAAAACTACGCATAACTTCCTTCCTTAAGGAGAGGCGGGGCGTGAACCCCGCCTGAGTCAGAACAGATTGTAACGGACACCCTCGATGTCTTTGTAGCACGCGTCCACGAGACGGTCGAGGATCGTACGAGCTTTGGACAAGTCGTCCCGCTGCTCAGCGTTGATCAACACAGGGATGTACGTAAAGCGAACCTTGTTTCCAAAACGTCCCGTGACGTAATGTTCGCAAATCCACTTAGGCGCATACTCCTGCATCTTCAGGTGCATCCCGATGTCAGTGGACCAGTTGGGGCGAGAGAACGTCTCAGGCTCCATTGGCACAACCACTTCGATCTTAGGGATTCCCCGATCAGTCTCAATCGAGGCACGCGTTACTCGCTCACAGTACAAAGGTCTGACTTCATCACCTTTATAAATGTAGTGAGGTCTGTAAACGTAAACACCATCTTGGTATTGCACCAGCGGAAAATCTACTTGGTCAAACAACGGTGGGTCCGGGTAGTCAAACTCGAACTTGTAGATTGCTTGGTTGACCTTGGGTTTCACATGGTTGTGATAGCGGTAGAGGTTTAGCTGAGCGTAGCTGGAGAAGTCTAGGTCTTCATCCAACACGGTCATCATGTCTAACGCACCAAAGAGAGTTAGCATAGGCCACCTCTTAGATACCCAGTTCGAAGAGATCCAGCTCCTGCTTGCTACCGTGGTCGTCAAAGACTTCTTCGATCTGCTCGCCGACAGTGGAGAGCGCACCGATCAGGTTCTTGATCACGTTGTGGAGAGCCGACTCGTTGAGAGCCACTGGAACGTAGTCGATACGGACTTTGTCATCACCGACCTTGTTCACGATGTAGCCCTTACAGACCCACTTGGGCTTGAAGCGATCCAGCACCGACTTCACAGCTTCGCACTGATACCAGTTGTTCTGCTTCAGTTGCTCCGACTGTTCGATCACCGCAATGATGGTGATACGAGGGATGTGCGGGTCTTCCAGCTTGGCCGGGGAAATCGTACGGATTTCCTTGAAGCGCTTGGGATCGCCTTTGAACCAGACGAAGCCATTGCTAGAACGCCACAGACCAGGATCGAGGTCGTCGATCTTCTTGTCCTTCGGCATCTCCTGGATCTCGTCGGACTTACCTTCGATCTGGATCTCGATGACCTTTTCGTCCAGCCCTTGGTGAGCCCGAGCCATAGGCGCTCGCTCACGCAGCAGCCAGGTTACGTCCGACATTGCCAACAACAACTTCGGATCGTAGTGCATGTTGGTTGTAGCATACAGCTTGATCATCATTCGCCTCCATCAGCAGAGAACAGCACCTTCGGAACCAGACACCATTTGTTCTCACCCCAGGTGTTAGGGTCCATGTGGAACCCAACGTGTTCGACCTGCTTGATCGTTTTACCGAGCAGAGAACGGTCGACCGAGAAGTTGCGAGTTTGTGGCGGCTGGTTAACCGAGTGGTTGTAGTTGAAGATCGACTGGGCGTGATACACACCGACGAACTCCAGACCCTCACGAGCCAGGAACATCATCAGTGCAGCGCGCAGTTGGGTGGAGTATTGACCAGCGATAGTCTGACCCAGATTCAGGCGAGACATCAGTTGGGTACGACTCTCGACGTAACCGAAGTAGGCATCGAGACCTTGCTTCTTGAAGATCACCAGCGAGGTCTTCTCACGGGCGTTGTTCAAGTCACGGGCCAGAGTCTTGCTGTGACGACGATAGAACACGTCATCTTCCATCCAGTCCACGATCACGTTTTCGATGAACTGGTTCGGAGACACGAACTCACCGACTTGGTCACCGATCGGAGTTGCGGTCTCACGAATCAATTTAGCAATTACAGACTCAGCCATTGTTACTGTTCCTTCTTAGGAAATGATTTTACCAATTGTTTGCAGAATACCACCGACCAGTAGACACCCGACAATAAGAGCAGGCACCCAAGGTGGAGTTTCGAGTGCTTGCGCGAGCGTTGCCATTTGTGCGAGATCAGCGTCAGTTTGACGTCGGAGTTCTGCAAGTTGTTCATTGATTTGCTGGATTGCGCGTTCATGGGAGACCATACCAAATTCCATTGTAGTCTTACCCCTAGATGATATATCTTTGAGTTCTGTTTCAATAGAAGAAAAAAGAAAAGGGGTGTGAACCCCTTTTCTATGCCGTCAATCCGAGATGATGTCCCCGATCGCATCACCAATGTCACCAAGGACACTGGAGCTGGAGGAGGAACCACTCGAACTGCGATTCCAACGGAACCAATTCTTGAAGCGTTGCCAACGGCTCAGCTTCTTAGGTTTCGGTGGTGGGGCTTTTGCGACATCGACTTCTACCATGGGAATTATCATCTCCGGCCCTTTGAGGAACAGGGTCTCTGGGTTCTTACAGGTGAGGTAAGGGATAGCCGCCATTCCGCTGAATGCAAACGTGATGTCAGCGTACCCCTTGGTTTCATTCTCCACGAACATCAGCATCTTCCAACCAGAGATGTCGGAATAGCCGATGGCCTGGAAGTCAATCCGTTTGGTGAAGTCAAACTCCCACTCCCCAGACTTCAGACTAGGGTAATGATCCGGGAGCCTGTAGAACACACTGAGCAACGTGTGGACTAAGAACGCCATATCCGCAGGACTAACGCGATACACGCCAACCCGCTCGTACTGCTGTGCAAGCTGACGGTTGGTTTTGGTGCCAGTGATCTTGATTTTTGTCATGATGTAAATCCTGGACGCTTCATGAACCAGATAGCCCAAATCAGCCAACCAATTAGTTCTACTACGCCAAGACTTAGCCAGATCCCCATGTATTGCTCAAAACGTCGGAAGACATTCTGAAAGATCGTCTCACCGGGTCGACGACCGATGACGAGACTGAGAGTTAGAAAGAGGTTGATTAAGCCAAGGTAAAACACTGTCATTTATTTAACTCAGAATCGTCGTAGCAGATTGTACCAACTTGCGCTGGAGCAGAAGACCGTTCAGCCGGAAAGCTTCGGATCATTTGTACAACTGGGTCCATCCCCACACGCTCCATGAACGCTTGGTAGTCATTATAGAAAGACTGACGCAGCATTCGTGGAACTACCCAGAACTTAGGAGCATTCATGTTGATGCCCCAAGTGTGTTTGATTCGGCGCTGGCCGAAGTAGTGCTTCTTCTTACGCATTTTTGTACCCCCTTGGGTAGATGATCCCGCCTTCACGGAAACCACCATCGATTTTACGACGCGAATACATGATCCGAGGAACATCAGTACGGTAGGCACCGATACGTTCACGTTTGTCCAGATCTTTCATCTGGCGCAGTTCAAAGGACGGGTTAGCTTTAAGCATCTCGTCCCAACCGTGGTAGAAGATCGCGTTCTTGATGGCCAGAGTGTCACAACCTTTCGGAGTGATCAACAAAGCCCAGTCAGGATCAGACTCGCCGATCATCGGCAATTCTACCAGACGGTAATCCTTTTCTGGCTCAATGGTTACGTCGGCCAACTCGAACCAATAGTAGTACTCATTGGAACGGACGAACCCTGGAGTACGGGGTTGCAGCACAGCAGCACGGAACTGGCGCTTCTGTGGACGTTGAAGACCAGTAGCCGCCGGTGGGAAGAATTGTTCACGCACACGCTTGATTACCAAAGGGTCGATCTCAGCGTTGTTCAGAACGTTTTCCACGCGGTCGAACAGTTTTTCTTTTGCAGTTTTCTTATCAGACATTTTACGGCTCCATAGCCTCAAGTTTCAAAAGGATGTTACTTGACCAACTGATACACCACATTGGCCAAGCATGTAACAATAAACAAACCGTTGTACAACGCGAACTTGAAGTTACGCTGACGATCCATACGACGGCGGTGCATCTGGTCTACGAGTGGGTTGAGCAACATGTCACACCTTCCTTGTAACTGCACAGACGATTTCACGGGTCATGCTACCCGTCCGAGAATTACCGCCCAAGCTAATCTCGATCGCAGTTCGACGGACAAAGGTATTGTTGTTCATGGTGACATCCTCACCCAGTACTTGACGAGCGTAAGCGTGACATTGTTTCATGTCAGCAAACGGGATGTGTTCTTGCGATACTGCGTTACCAGCACCATTCAACACAATGATGGTGGATACAGCCGTTACCAAAGAGACTCCCATTACACACCCCCTGGGCGAAGAACGCATTCCAGCGTTTCTACTTTGGTACGCTCGCTACCGTTGACTTTGATCGTACTAACACGTTCAGAGCGACCATTGCGGAATTCAGTACCGAAACCCCAGACAGTTTGGACTACCGCAGGACAGCTAGGACCTTCTACTGGGTAGGTAGTTTGGGTGACAGCAGACGAACCACCAGAGCTGATAATCACAACGGTGGAGATTACAGTGAGTACAGTCATTGTTTCTTTCCTTTCTGAAGGGCATAGCTGGGCCCCGTAGGACCCAGCCACTGATTACACGATGATGTGCGGGATGAAGCGTTCGTTCTTCCACGACAGGGTCGGGGATTCGAACTCGCGGATACACAGGGTAGCCGCAGTGGAGTCGTACATGTCATCGAGGTCTTCCACGGCGTCTGGCACCATGAACATACCGATGATGAAGTTGTTACGACCTTCTACCTGACCCGGTGGACAGTACGCTTGGTAAACGCAATCGTCGGTGTACGGGCCTTCCGACTCGTGAACCAGTTCGTTGTGATCACCGAAGACCTTGACGTTGGACGACATGCGGCCAACCTTAGGCTTCTGTACATACGAGAGGCCGGAACGGATGAACGGTTCAGCCGAGGTGTACGTAGCCAGAGTAGCCACGTCATCCCAATGGCAACCGTAACCCGCTGGGTCCGATTCACGCAGGTGGGTTATGTACGCCCAGATACCTTTGTTCGAAGCAAACCAGCGCCATGCCGGTTCCAGGAAGGTAACGTTCTGAGCCCAGTTAGCCCACTCTTTGTAACCTTGAGGGAAGTTCTCAACCATCTCTTCCCACGGCGACAGAGCGAACACTACGTCCAGACGACGATCACCGATCAGCCAAGGCTTCTCACGGCAAGCGTGGTCGTAGTCGATGTCCTCGAAGGCAGCGAACAGGGTGGTGTTGTTCTGACCCAGAATCTGAGCCAGAGTTTCAGCAGTCACCATGTCTTCAAAGCTGCGCTGTTCAAACAGTACACCAACGAAGCCAGGAACCTTACCACGCTCTTCGAGTTCTTCGATCAGCGTTGGCCAGAAGGTGTTGACCTGAGGCTCGTCGCTACCAGTGACCTGAGTGCACAGGTTGGACTGGAGGTTGACCGATTCGAACAACATGGTCGGTGTATCGCCGTTGAACTCGTAGATGCCCTTGACGGTTTCAGTAGCCGGATCGAAGGCAGCATCGAAACGTCCGTACAGCGACTGGCGAGCCGAACCGTGGTTACGGAACGTCCAACGAGCGTAGTCGATGAAGTACGGGTGTTTGCGCAGGAAGTCACAGCCCATGAACTGCATGATGGTGGCGTGGGACTCACAGAACAGACGACCGACCGCATCTACCAGTTGAGCGTAGGCACGCTCGAAGTGGGTTTCCAGCGCAGCACACGAATCACGCTGGATCGTGTAGAACGGCATCGCGTCCTGGTTCTTCAGGAAGTAATCGAAGTAATCGGTCACGTCCTCTTTAAACGTTGCGTCGGCAATCGAGCCTTCGCGATAGAAGCCTTGCGACCAAGGCAACTCTTCAACCATGATCTGGTTCAGGTTGAAGTCAATCTTTCTTTTCAGACACTGCATACTTAGCTACTCGCTGTACCGTGGGACGCTGCACGTGCGCTCGAACCTGCCATCACGCCAGTGGAGCGCGAACTGATGACAGTGCTGGACATGTTGGTGCGGAAGTTGGGCGACGAGCGAACCGAAGAACGAGCCTGGTTCATCATCATCGTGGTGTTCGCAGAACTGGCGGAGTTCATGCGACGACGACGTTCGTCTTCAGCGTAAGAGCTGTAGCCCGAAGGTTTGTAACGCTGGGAGTAATTGTTCATGCCTCCCATCCCGTTGATAGCTTGTGCCAACAGGTAACCCGTGGCCATGCCGCCCACCAGAGGCCATATCGAGTCGGAGTTCTGCCCGTTAGCAGTTTCCTTCACGATGTGGATCTCTTTCTCACCCTTTTCGTTGTAGGTGTAGTAGACGTCTTTGATCGCGGGATCTTTGGACTGGAGTTCGGCCAGGGTCTTCTTGCGATCCTCTTCATCAGAGGCCAGTGTTTGACGGACTTGTTTGGCAGCCTCGTCATCTACATACGCTTTCTCTTCGTCAGCCGAAGGTTCAGCAGGTTCGCAACCGGTCAGTGCAGCAGCAGCCACCAGAGCCAAAGCAATTTTGGTTTTATCCATGGAACAAAAGCCTTATACGGGAAAGGAAAAGAAAGAGGGCCCTTACGAGCCCTCACAGTCAGGAGGTGTGCATCGGTGAGTAAGAGTCAACGACGAGCATTACCTGCCCCGGCTCTCTTTGCTGCTGACGCACTAAACGGAGAAACTCTTCACCGTTTAAAGGAGTTACTGCTGAACGTTCATCAAACCACTTACGCGCTCTTTCCACCACTTCCGCAGTGTGTTGAGGCGTGTAGTCGATGAGTGGTCCTACTCCCAATTTATTCCTGCTTCCCGTATTTTGAAACAGATCGAAGACATTGCTCACACAGCGGCCTTAGGGAACTTCACTTTCCCGCTGTGCTTGTAGCCCACGATCTTGACATCGTCCACACCGAACTCAAACAGATCTTTGATGTTCGGGTTCAACTGGATGGTTGGGTGAGAGCCCACAGCAGCAGGCTTGTTCATCCACTCCAGTACCGCAGGCCACTGATCTTCGTAGATGTGGCAGTCGCCGCCCATGTAGGTGAACGTGTCAGCAGCCTGACCAGTTACCTGAGCGATCATGTGGGTCAGCACAGAGTACTGAACGATGTTGAAGGGGTGACCCAGAGGAATGTCGTTACTACGCATATAAAGGACGCTGGAAAGCTTACGAGTAGGAACACCCGCAGTCTCCAGAATCTCACGCAGGTTCGCGTCATTCTTGAACTCGTGCTCGTGGCGACGGTCGTCGTGTTGAGCAGCCAACTTCAACATGCCTTCGGACATGTGCTCGAAACCAGCAGGCTTGTACGTACCCAGCCAGACCAGACGCTCACGCACCGACATCGGCTTGGAGATGAACTGGCAAAGCGTGTGACACGGACGCAGAGCCATCTCTTCCAGCTCGCCCACGTTCCAGGCCGACAGGATAATGCCCCGGTCGTCAGGATTGTTCTTGAGCTGGTCGATGACCTTAGCCAGTTGGTCGATCTTACGTTCCGCAATACAAGTCATACCGAAGCCGGTATCTTTGTAGTCGGCGTCGAGAGGACCGAGGAGTTCGAAGCCACGTTTTTCGTACGCTTCTTCATCGTCTGCGCTAATCACGCGAACGTCGCTCCAACCACGCCACTGGTGCTGGTAGATACGTGGGAGTTCACCGGCAACCAGTTCGCCGTCGACAAACTCTTCAGTACCTTTCTTGACCCAGGAGTCCCAGATGTTGATCTTGAGCTTCTTGAGGAAACGGATGTTGGTGTCACCCGAGATCATCCAGAGCAGCTCACCGACCACACCGTCGTTCCAGGTGAACTTGGAAGACACGGATGGAACCTGACCACCACTGAGGTCGTAGGTGTACATCGCACCAGTGACAGCACGCGAACGGATACCGGTGCGGGTTTCAGAATCCACACCCTCTTCCATGATACGCAGAACCAGCTCACGGACGTTGTCGTCCACGGTTGGCTTACGCAGTTCCACAGCGCGCTTGAAGACGCTGGTGGTGTCGTAGTCCTTGCCGAAGTCTTTCAGACGGATCAGCTTAGCCGAAACCTTCGGATCGAACTCGAAAGGAATACGAGCGTTGTCCATGGCACAGATCAGGTCACCGACTTGCATCGGATCGTTCAGGTCAGCCAGGGCGTACATGTAGTTACCGGAATCCATACCCAACAACATCTTCCGCTGAGAGAAGGTATAGAAGTTGAGGGGGTTGGCGTCGTGCTCGGTAATCATGCGAGCAGCTTCAGCCATGCGTGCGGAAAGATTGGACATCTCAGTCTCCTTAGACTGTCTTAACGGCTACGGTGCCGCTAATGATAGTTTTGCCATGTACTGGCACGTTGTGGGCGTCGAGGGCTTTAACGACAGCTTCGTCGTAGGTGTAACCCTTTTGCTCGAACTGGGCAATCGCATCACGCCACTTAACTTGCTTGACGTTGTGTGCGAACCACTGAATGCGTTCTTGCAGGGACAGCTTACGTTTCTTATCGGCAGCCATATTTAGATACTCTCTTGAGCGTTAAGGGCAGGTTGTACATCAGTACCGAGGAACCACGGTGCAGCCATGGTCATGCCGATGGACTTGAACAGTGGTGGAGTGAAGCTGGAGTCTTCCATCCAGTGACGCAGCGCCAGATCAGCTTCGTCTTCGGCGTCTTGTTCAGACTCGTAGATAAAGCATTCCTGGAACGCAGCAACAAACCGCTCCAACCCATCCATCAGTTGGCTAGAGTTCCGGTAGTCGCCACAGTAGATCACATGTGGATCGGTTTCTTCGTGCATGGTCTTCTCATCGAGCGGACCACTCAGTACAGTTACACCGATCAACAGGGTGCTGTTCTCACCCTTTTCAGCAGGGCGCTTGGCAACCAGTACACGAATGGCACACGGAACGCCGGTCTCGGGATGAGTCAGCGGAGTCGAAGCCAGGCGGTCTTGTTGGGCACGGAACCCCCAGAACAACATGTTCGAATGGTTAGCGTCTTCGTTCTTCAGGGCTTCGGTCAAACCGTAGAACTTGGATGGGATCAGTTGGGCTTGTTTCATTTATATACCTTCTTAGGCAAGTTAGATTACAACGTGAGCAATGTCGGTCGACAGGATGTGATCCATCATTGCAACTTTGTGGACGAGGATGTCCTTGGAGCTATCGTAGATGAAGCACGCCTGGAGCGCATCGATAAACGTTTCCAGACGACTGTCGATCTCGTTCGGGTGATTGTAGAACGACATGTAAACAGCGGAGTGACCATCGTGGGGGATGATCTGGTCTTTCAACACTGGCGAGTAGACGTTGATCAGAACGACCAGTACGCCGGTGTTTTTGGTGCGAGTGAAGGTCACCGTGATTTCACGGGTACGTCCCGACTCAGGATCGGTCAGTTCGATACCAGGACCCAGCGGACTGAGTTGACTGAAGCCTTCAATGTTCTGCAAGCCATAACGAAGTTGATTAGGGCTCAGGATAGCTTTTACTTTCAGCACAGTTTAAACCTTCTCAGGGGGTTCAGCGTTATAACTTCAACTAGATGATATACGCCTGAAATCAATTTAAATGAGGGCATAAAGAGAGTGCGGTTTCCCACACTCTCCCAGCCTTTACTTACTCGACATCGCGAGCTTCACGCATGGCTTCGTCGATCGGATCAGCAACGCTACCCAGGAACGGGGCTTCGTCTACGTGAGCGATCTCAGCGCAGGCACCACGAGGTTTGGTAACCTGTGCGTCCAGTTCAGGAACGTATTCGGTTTCCATCACAGTGCCACGACCGATGTCTTCACAACCCAGCTCGGCTTGACGACCCCACTGAGCAGCGAACTCAGCTTTGATGGCAGCGGTAGTAGCGACCGGATCAGGATCGTTGTCGTCCAGGTGGATGACCATTACCTTGCGGCCTTCGGTCGGGTGTTCCATGGCGGTGTCGATGAAGACGTTGTCACCGCGCACGCCCAGGGTATCGCCTTCAGCCAGTTTCCATTCCAGCAGGTTGAAGCCGCTGGTGTTCAGGAAGGCCAGAGCGCGTTCTTCGGTCAGCGGTTCTGCTTCCATGTCGGCAACAGCGTTGACTTCGAGTTGTGCGGCAGCCAGAGCTTGACCTTGCTCGATTTCGCGAGCGTAGGCGTTGGCCAGCATGTACGACCAGTTCTCGAGGTCCAGACCGGAGTCTTCGGACAGGATCTTGGTCAGGGTCATGAAACCAACGGTAACCAGTTCAGGTTCGATGGTCACGACTTCTACACCAGGCTGAACGCCGATGGAGAACAGGACGCCCAGGTGCTGCTTGCCGACTTCGTTGGAGTCGTCACGGATGAAGCCTTCATGACCGTAGGTGGTCACGTTGAGGCGGATGAAGTCGCTGAACTTGATACCGTCGAAGGTGACTTCTTCGTCCAGTTCAGTAACCAGGCAGGCCATCATGGTTTGCGAACCGTCGATCAGCCAGTTCGGGTGGAAGCGCATGTTCGGAGCTTCCGGGTGACCGCCCACGGCCAGCGAGTGCTTGCCGAACAGCTTTTCTTCACCGACCATTTTGGTACGCTGATAGACGAACAGTTCCAGCTCGCCTTCTTCGTTGTGACGGTGGATCGGGATGTATGGGATCGGGTGACGGAACTGTGGATCGGTTTCCAGACGCTGGCGCTGAGCCAGGACAGCACCGTGTTTGATGGCGTTGAAACGGATGGACAGTTCGTCGATGCCTTGGTCGGAGAATTGCAGACCTTGCTCGGTGAACTCGGCGTCGATCACGTCACGGAAGTAGCCCAGAACCATACGTTCTTTGGCAGGCACTTCTACGGTGTTCGGATCGATCGGGGCTTCCAGACCAGCTTCAGCAGGATGCACGTTATCCAGTACTGCTTCGGCCTGAGGTTGTTGCTCGTTCATGTTTCGTCCTTTATCAGGGTTACGGTTGTAGTTCTACAAAGGATCACTATTCCCTGTGAGAAAATACACGCATCATTCGGGTGCAGTAATCACAGTCGCAATCTTTCTTGTGACGGGCTTTGATGCGGTCACGGATGTTACCTAAGGCGTCACCAAGGTCATCGTCAGTCTCAGCCACTTGATACCCCAGAAAGTCTTTGGCGTAGTTGAACAGCCCTTCGATCAATTGGCGGATCACGAACTCCAGATCAGAAGGGAAGCCACCACGATAAGCTGCTGGTGCGTTGAGCAACCATTCGATAGGGCGGTTGACGTCATCCCATTTCAGGATGGTGATTTGCCAGTTGGACTGGTTGTAACCTTCGCCCACTTGGAAGAAGTACACTTGGTTCAGACAGTCGTTGTCACCATAGTGGTTCATCCCCAACGCATCGATGTGATGCTTGCCACGGTAATAAACAGTACGGACAGACAGATCACCCCAACCCGAAGGTAACACCCACTTCAGGTGGATAGGGAACATCACGTCCTTTAACTGAGACAATTGCTGTGCGTAGTAATCCAGTGCAGCGGTTGCATCAGAACGAGCCATAATAAAAAACTCCCAACATAAAAGGAGGGCCGAAGCCCTCCTCTATGCTGTTACTTAGTAGGTGGCACCACCGAGACGCTGACGAACTTCGCCCAGCGTGGTACGGACAGTGAAGTCACCGTTGCGGAAGATACGACGCAGCTCACCCGAGGTGGACTCGAGATCGTCGAACGACATCTCTTGTTCCTGAGCCAGTACGAAGTCAGCACCTTGCTTCTCGACACGCAGGAAGCCTTTAGCAGACTTCTTGGCAGTCTCGCCTTCGGTGGCCGGGGCTTTGTACAGATCGATCTGGTCGTCATCAACCAGAATCGCCGTAGCCTTGATAGCTTGGCCGAAGGTGTCACGGGTGTTGTACTGGTAGGTGTAGCTACCGATACCCAGTACGACGTTCGAAGAGGCAAAGCCTTTCTTCGCCAGGCGACGCATGATTTCCTGGGTACGTTGTACGGTGATGCTGTCGCCGTAGATCAGACCGATGTGGGAGTCCAGCTCACGGTAGCCAGCTTCGTTGGTAGTACCGCCGAAGGTTTCCCACAGGCACTCGACTGCACCGCGCTCTTCTGCCGACAGAGTGTGCTCGTCGATGTGGTAGCCACAACGGTAAGTACCCACGGTGTCGGATTCCAGCTCGATCTGCATCGGGTAGAGGAAGCCACGGATCATCGGCTTGACCGGATCGTGTGCGTGACGCTCCAGACGCTCAGGGCTGATCTGACGCGAGGTAGCAGTCATGGCTTGGAACGCAGTCACAACGTCACCACCAACAGCAACCAGGATCTCGTTGTCGAGTTCTGCCCAGGTCTTGTTCGGGTTGCGGTTCAGTACGTCGGTCGCCTTGAACAGACGGCCTTCGGTGTCACGGAAGTAGATCACTGGAACACGAGGGATCAGACCTTTGGTGCCTTGGCCGACCATCAGTTGTTCAGCTTCGTACTCGGTAAAGATTTCAGCACCGCAGATGATCTCAACCGGATCACCCGAGTCAGGACGTACGACCACTTTCGCCAGACCCAGGGAGTCTTGCGGACGAGCCATGATCACGTCTTTCAGGGACGGAATGACTTCAGTCACAACACCCCAGAAGTTGAACGAATCGCACACCAGCGAGATACCGCCGTCAGGGTAGACTTCGGTGATCAGACGCTTGACGAAATCACGCTCTGCGTTCAGACGAGCAACAGCGTACTCTTCTGGCGACAGATCAGGCAGACCTTCGTCACGACGCTGTTCCAACATGCGGTGCAGGTTGGTCAGGATGTTCGCAGTGGCCACGGCGTGTTCGGTAGCAGGGATGGTGCAGGCTACGAACTCACGTTCAACGTTGGCACCGTAGTAGTCTTCGACATAGTCGATCGACGGGATGGTGTCAGTACCGCAGAACGCAACCAGGTGACCAGACGAGGAACGGCAGCCGTCTTCAGGACCGCCGACACCACGGTAGGAGAAGTCGTGACCTTGAACGTCGACGAACTCTTTCGGAGCACCGGTGTGGCGAGCCCACATTTGCAGGACGCGGCGGTATTCGAAAGCGATGGTAGCGTTCGTGACCATTTTCCAGATCAGGTTCGACATCGACGTTTCGAGGTAGTTGGTGAACCAGAAGAAACGGTCGTCAGTGTTGGCAATCACGTACAGAGGTACGTTCATGTTCACACGGGAACCTTCCGGTAGCGCCAGCACTTCGATCGGCAGGTAACCCAGATCGTGCAGAGCTTCCATGCCGTCGACCGACACTTTGTCTTTGCCCAGGTAGTTGTCCATGCGACGCTTGTAGCGGTGGATCACTTCAGCCTTGGGCTTGGAGAAGAACGACTCTTGCCACAGCTCGTTCAGTTCTTGCAGGACACCCTGGATACCGAACCACACAACCTTGTGATCCCACAGCACCGAAGCCGAGATCGACTTCTGGAACAGACGGTCAGCACGCGCAGTCAGGTTACCGTAGGTGCGACGGGCACCACGCGGGAACATTGGACGGTGGCCAACTTTGTAACCATCTGCTACGTTGGGGGCAAACAGCTTCATGCGAAGATTCCTTGTACGGAGTGCCAGTAGTAAGATTGATCGGTAACGCCATCAGGGCGCTGACTGTACAGACCAGTCGGGTGCCACGAGTTGGTGGTTTCGATGCGGTCGTAGTACTTCTTCAACTCGTCGAAGCCTTTGGTGAACAAACCGTGGGTGACCCACAGTTCCAAGGAGTAACCCTTGGTGGCGTATTGCGCATTGCCTTCACCCAGAATTGGGGTCAGCTTCTCGCTCAGAGCTTTCGCCAGCTCTACGAAGGTGTAGCCGCCATCGCAGATGTCATCGACTACCAGCCAGTTCATGCCTGGGCGTGGTTCGAAGTTGATGTCTACGCGAGTACCAGTGATCTTGCCGGTAGCAGTGTCACGGTCTTTAAAGCCACAGACCACATGAGGACAGCCAACGAGGCGGGCCAGTTCCAGCGTCTTCTTCATCGCGCCAGCATCGGGAGCAATGAGGACGGTGTTGGTCCACGCACCGGTGTTGGCTTCGTTACGACGAGTCATGGCCTTGGCAACAACTTGTGGTAACGAAACGTGTCGAACACGATCCAGCAGAGCCAGACCCACGTCACTGTGAACGTCCAGCACCGAGACGGTAGCGTAGCCCTGGAGGTTGATGATGTCGCAGAACGGCTTGATGGTCAGTGACTCACCGGGACGCGGTACACGGTCTTGACGAGCGTATGGAAGGTAAGGCATCCACAGGTGAATCTGGATCGCTGGGTTCAGGCGACGGATTGCGTCAGTCACCATTACCAGATCCATGATGTCCGTACCGTCTTTGAGGAACGCAGTCAGGTTGACAGCAGACCACGTAGCGACAGCAGGATCGACGTAGGGGTGCACTTCCCCGCCGGGTAACACTTTGGAGTTTGCGGGGAACGAGATACTCACGTCACCACGATTGCTAATCAGAATCATTAGAACTTTCCTTTTCACTTACAAACGGGTTACCAACACAATATCACGACGGTATGTAAGAAAAAAAAAAGAGGGGGCGAACCCCCTCTGTGTCAACCGAAGATTCGATCCATTAAGGACTTCTTCTTCGGAGGACGTTGCGATACAGCAGCCAACACAGCGACAAGGCCGACGGTGGCTACGATAGCCATGTTGGTGGAACGTTCGGTACGGGCTTCTTCAGCACGCACTTCCAGTCGAGCCAGTTCAGCTTGACGTTCAGCGATCTGAAGTTCGATGCCAGCCAGTTGAGTTTGTTGCTCGGTGGTGATCAGTTGGTTATCGGACACGTTAGCGATCCTCGTCAGATTCGTAGATTACAATACCCAGTTGCTGGCGCTCCCAGTTGAGCATAGCGACCTTGGAGAAGTCTCGGTCAGGATACATAGCCGTAGCCATGTTCTCGCACGCCTCGATGACCTCAGGATTCAACTGTTCAGTTTTGGGTGTATAGCCTTTACCTTCCTGCAAACAGTGACGAGCAAACTTACGCTTCTCGCCCAGGTACTGTTCTTCCAGCCACTGAGCATCGATCTCGTGTTCACGACCGACTTCACGCATCAGGTAGCAACCGTACAGGGCAGCACCCACTACACCGATCATCATCAGTGCAATGGAGAGGTCCTTGCTACAACGACGAATCCAGTCCCACCAGAAGGCCAGAACGAACAGGACGACTTCAAGCTTTTTCATGTGGCAACACCGGAGTCTGACGTGGCTGGTGGTAACGCTGGTCGTAGCCTTCTTCGCCCGGCAGCAGGTTATTCGGATCAGGGTACAGGAACTGAGCCATCTTGAGACCAGGACCACCACGTTGTTTCAGCTCGGAGCAATACTGGTGCACCGCAGCACGAGCACTGATCTCGATGCACTGGCTGCGCATCAGGATGTCTTGCTTGACATCACCACGCAACACCACGTCAGTACGGACAGCATAGTCCGCAACGCCTTCAGCGATCCACAGGTTTGCCTGACGTTTGAGCAGACCGCCCATGACGTCGTTCGGGATCAGACCACAGATGAACAGCTCAGGCAGACCCAGACGAGACAGACCTACGGTGTAGGAATAGTTCAAGCCAGTACCGCCAGCCATTTGAGGCACGCCATTCACACTGAGGATGGCAAACTTGTTCGCAGCAATCGAACGCTTGATGTGACGTTTGACTTGCTTGTTGGTGTTAGCGACTTTCATTACTACTTCCTTTTCTTAAAGGCGATACGGTAGAGGACCATTACCTTTTGGCAGTGGTTTGAGCTTGGTGCGGCGACGGGGTTTCTTTTCTGCTTTCGGGACGTACATGAACAGAGCTGGCGCATTGAAGTCAGGCACCCCTTGGATTACCCGAACCAGAATTGCCATCTTCGGTTCTTTCGGTGGGTTCTCCCAGTTCATCTCGGTAGTACCGAAGTCATTCCAACGAACACACGACTGGCTGTTCATGTGGATGAAAGACTTGATACCAGCCCGCTTCACCTCACGCTTGATCGCTGGGGCTTCCCCTTTGATGCAAACATAGAAGCAGTAGTCTTCGAGGTTGTTACCCGAGGCAATCTCGAAGTACTTCAGGTGTAGGTTGACTGGAGCATCCAGCAGAAAGCAACGAGTGCCAATAAAGGCTTCGGTGCGGTTGGTGTGGTACTGCTTCAATTGACGGACGATTAGGCTCATCACGCAGCTCTCTTGAGTGGGTTACCGTACAAGTCGACCAGAGCCTGAGCTTTGGCCTGTCCTTCATCGGTGTATAGGTTTATGCGTTTAGGGATACCAGCACGGATCGACATCTGTAGAGCCATGTTAGTACCGCCTTTAACTGTCTCGGATTTACCCACGGGTTTACCCCAGTAGATAATAGCCTTGACTGGATCATTCAACATGTGACCCAGAATCTGGAACACATTGCGAGTGTGCATCGCAATACCGCCACGCCCACACTTCTCCCACGCCGGGTGTACTTCAGACGCCATACTGCGAGCAGTTTCCCAAGTCGGGAACTTAGTCGCATCGTAGAAGAAGTTTTTGGGATCAGCAGCACGACCACGTACCCCGTCCCAAGCGAGATAGATACGTGCACCGTTTCTGTGGAAGTGAGGACTCGCCAGAGCACCCTCATAGAACGCTGTGTCTGCACCTTCAGCGTCACCACTGCTAAGACCGTAACCAGCCGCATACAACGCCATAGAGACCTGTCGCATCAAAGCTAAGATCTCATCAGGCGTCTCGCGGCTACCGACCCCAGCAAACCAACCTTTGGGCGGAAGCAATAGCATTACACACCCCCGACTGGATACTCCAGATAAGCACCGTCAGGAATCGGACCGGTAATCAGGAAGGCATCCCAGTAGTGCTTGTTGTAGCGCAGCGTAACCCGGAAGCTGTCAAACAGGTGGCGGACAAAACGCCCACGACGCAATTCGATCATCTCGAGGGTCTGCTCAGCCATGTGGTAGTTCTCACTGGTTTTCAGGTGTTCGATCACCTCAGGGAACGTATCGAAGTAGAAGCGCATGTTCTCTTCATACTTCGCAGGCTCTGCACCATCTTGCTTCAGATGGACAAGGGTAAAGGCGGGATACTGTTCTGGTCGCATTCTGGGTCTCCATCGAGATCGTCCACTTCGATACTGAAGAGGATACGTTGGTTGATAACTTCCATATGTTCCAGCGAATAGACGCAGTGTCTGCCGTCGATTAGCATTGGACGCACATATCGATAGACCTGATTGTACAGTTCCCATACAAACTCGATAAACTCGTGAGTGCACAGTTCTTCAACCAGACTTTCGTTATCTTCCTCATCTTCATTCTCGATCAACATATTCAGATACATGTTGAACAGGTTGGCGATCTGCTCTTTGTTCTGGTACTGGATGTTCTGCAACACGAAAGTACAGACAAAGTCCAGGCAGGTGAACAGGTGTTTCTCAATAGCCCCCGAAGCGTTGCGCATCAAGTCCTGACCGGGAATCAAACACTTGAAGTTCATAAGACCTCCTACACAGTCCAGGGTGTAATCAGAATAGCAATTCCACTGGACGGGATCAGCACTATCAGTGCGAAGAAGAAGTACGAACCCAGTTGGGCACGCACAGCAGTTTTGAACGCAGCGATACGCTCTTCCAACTCACCGACGGGACTGAGTACGTTACCCAGAGCAAACATCGACAGAGCGAAAAACCAAACAATCAGAGTGTTAACCAACATTATCAGCTTCCTTAAGCCAGAGGGAATAGAGGGGCTCCCGAAGGAGCCCAGTATTAAAGAATGGAATCGTACAGACCGAGCCAGCCGTAGAACGCAGACAGTGCCATCGCCGCAAAGAAGATGCGAGTGATGATCTTGTTACGCCACTTGCGCTGAGGAGTACCGTAACGGTGCATCGTCCGCCACACGGCAGACCAATGACGCCAGCCTTTCCACCCGGTGTTCATTACAGCCACACCGATGTAGAACACAGCGTAAGCCAAGCAATAGAACGCCAAGCCGAACTTGACAACTATTGCAGAGAGGCCACCTTGGTACAAACCAGCTACGCCTGTACCCATCACCACGAACGCCAACAGGATTGCTCCCAGCGTACGCCACAGACTGGTAGTTCGATCTTTAACCATGTCTCCCAGTACTTCCCGGAAGAGGCCCCAATCGCCCTCACACAACTTAGCCAGCATGGACAGTGACATGCAGACAATCAACACCACACCAACCAACAAACCCCACAAAGCACCTTGAATCAACATTTCCATTTCCTTGTCATTTCCAACCGTAGGTCAAGCAGTATATAGCTACCAGACACGTCGCAATGATCACCAGCTTCTCAGCAGTGACCCAGAAGTGTTCATGGTTCTCGTGGGTTTCGTTTGTTGCCACGTCACGGATAGCCTGCCGCCATTTGCTGGTATCCCACCGATGAAAGTAGTAACCAACATAGATGAGGTAAGGCCCCATCATTAACAGCCACAGGACAATAGTGTAGAGTAGAGCGGTTGCGATAGCTGGCATCTGAGCCTCAAAGATTTAGAAGGGCCTCCGAAGAGGCCGGTTGTTACATGCGGGGAACAGTCACCCCAGTTTGACCTTGGTATTTACCACCACGGTCTTTGTACGAGGTTTCACACGCCTCGTCGGATTCCAGGAACAACATCTGCGCCACGCCTTCGTTCGCGTAGATCTTGGCAGGCAAGTTGGTGGTGTTGGAGAACTCCAGCGTCACTTGACCTTCCCACTCAGGTTCCAGCGGTGTTACGTTGACGATGATGCCACAACGAGCATACGTCGACTTACCCAGACAGATGGTCAGCACGTTACGCGGAATGCGGAAGTACTCAACCGTTTGTGCCAGAGCAAAGCTGTTCGGCGGGATGATGCAGAAGTCGCCTTCGTGATCGTGGAAGATCTTGTCGTTGAAGTTCTTCGGGTCCACGATCTGGTTGTGCAGGTTCGTGAAGACCTTGAACTTGTTACCGCAACGAACGTCATAGCCGTACGACGAAGTGCCGTAAGAGATCACCTTGTCGATGTTCGGGTTCTTGGCTTGGAACACGGCTGCTTCCAAATCACCCATGTCATCACAAAGGTCGTCCAGCTTCTGAAGACCTTCCTGACCCATCCGACGAACCTGACCGTATTCAAACGGTTCGATCATCGGCTTGAAGTCACGCACGAGCGGGTGATCGGCTTTCAGAGGCGCAGCCCAGAAACGGTTGCACAGATCTTCAAGCTGATCTTTGGTGTGGGTGATACCTTCCCACGCCAGCGAAGCAATGTCGCTACTACCAGCTCGTACAGCGATCGAGTGGGTTGGGGGCATGGATTTACGACGAATCCATTTATCTGGCTTGATCATCATTTACTCGCGGGTTGTTGTCTAGACACTTAATACCAACGACGTGTCAATTAAAACATCAACGGGGCAAGTAGCCGATGTTCTCGTAGAGACCTGCGATGTCCAGATCGTCGGTGACAATAACCACCTTGGAGTCTGGGAACTTCTCAGCCCATTGTTGCATGGTGATCACGGTCATGGTCGGACCGTCGTTGACTACACCACCGCCATCGAACTTCTGATCGTGCCAAGCACGTTTGATGGAGATAGCGTGTTGTTCGATGAAAGCCTCGAAGTCGTGGCCTTCTTCTTTCAGGATTTCCAGAGACAGTTCCCAACGGTGGGTCAGGTCTTCTGAGGTGTCGAGTCCTGTAACAAACATGCAGGCGCTGTTGATGGGTTGCTTGAGCATGAACTGAAGCATCTCAACCATCGTGCCTTTGTACAGGGTAGCGTTGCTAGGTAGTGTACGGTCCATGATGCCTCCGGGCATAAAAGAAAAAAGAGGGGACCGAAGTCCCCCACAGTTAACAGCACTTGTGAGTCAATGCGACCCAAGCTCCATTACGGGCAGCTATGTGCAAGTATTGCTGGTATTTCAAACACTGGTAGTGAGTGCCTTCAAAGTAGACACCGGTCGCCGTTTCAGGACGAACCTGCCAGCGTTTCCACAACCAACTCTTTGGTCGGCGTTCTACCACAAACCGAACTTGCTCGTGAGCAGCCCAGTACCGTGGATCTTCTAACGGACTCAGTGGAACCTCAGTAACATCGGGAGGCTTCACTGACGCACTGCCTTCACGTTGGCAGTGATAGCCTTGGCCACAGCACGTTTGATCGTACGGGCTTCTTTGCTATCCAGGCCGGAGTGGTAGGCGTTGTTGTACACGATCTGAGCAGACATTGCGTAGGTGCTGATGTCGAACACTTTGTTGTCAGAAGGGATACCCGAGTCGCCTTTGCTCGACAGCTCGTAAGGAACGTACAGGGCGTTCTCGTTACGGTCTTTGGCTTTGGCAAACGAGGACTCACCGATCTCACCGATCCACAGTTGATCTTTGTAGTCGTCAGTGATGTCAGTGGTGATGAAACCAGGACGGCCAACGTAGATGATACCACCTACTTCGACACGCACACCGGACTTCATGGTGAAGCCTTGTGCTGCTGCTTCAGCCGCTTCCAGCCAGTCGTCGAACTCGACGGTCTTGACGTTCACGTAGTCAGCATCGACTTGACCGAAGTTCTTGATGGTCACTTCAGCACCGGAGCCCGATACGTAGCCGACGGCACGAGTCAGGTTTTCAGGCGAAGCCATGTCCGCGAACTTCTTCACGCCAGTGGCACCGTGAATCCAGAACACCACTTCGGTGTGGGCGTTGGTCACGGAGATGTCACGAGGCAGACCCAGCGAGGTCACTGCGTCAGCTTGCATGATCGCCATGGCGCAGTCGCCGTCTTTCATCATGCTGGCGTTCTCGACGGAACCACCAGTGTTGACGACTTCCAGCTTGGCACCGATCTTCTTGGCGATGTCACCGCCGATACCTTGACCCAGCGCTTCGTACGCACCACCCACACCACCGGTGCAGAAGGTCAGCTCAGCAGGGGCCGCAACAGCAACAGCGGAAGCCAGAGCGAGAGCCAGGCCAACAATCAACTTCTTCATTCTTTTACTCCAAACGGGTTTATTGGTTTTGTTACTCGGAGAGAGGAATGCCGCGAGCGCGACACATCTTCTTGTATTTCTCAATCAGGGGAAAGAGGTTGTTCTTGTGACGCAGACCCAGACGTTCACAACGCCGAACCTTTGCCTCCTCTTTCTTGATCTTTGCTTCCATAAGGCGCAGATCTTTATCTTCCACTCGCAATATCCTTAAAGTCATTGCACTATCATAATTTGTACTTGAGATATTTTTAATTACAGAATCCTATGTTGTTCTGTTGTCTACCCTAGAGGTCTATATGTCCATTAACGTTTCTAAATCTGCAATCGAAAACCTGTACGACATCATCGGTACGGCTAACAGTAAGCCTGCTACTTCCAACCACTTTACCATCGGTGCACCGACTCCTCGTGTACCAGATGCCAACCTGCGTAACACTTCGGTACTTTGTACTGCGGTAGACGGTGGTGGTTTCGATGGTACTCAGACCTTCCGCTATACCCGTTTGGATCTGGACGACCTCGCTCCTGATCTGACCCTTCAGTTAGTAGAAGGCGACACTCTGGAAGACGTCCTGACCTGGGCTATTGCTCAACTGGGCGTGATTCCTGAAGAAGTCGAGTTCCAGATCACTCAGTTGCCAACCTTCGATGGTCCTGAAGAACTGGTTGAAGTCTTCGCCAAAGCTGGTTCGTACACCTACATCGGTTCCAAGCTGATCACTCTGGTCGATGTAGTGCGTCTGCCGCTGTTGTCTGAAGCATTCCCGGTCACTGACCTGCTTGGTTTCGACGCAGCCTAACGGCATAGAGAGAGGCTCCGTGCCTCTCTCTTTTATGCCCCTTAAAATGGGGGAAGGTCTTGTACCGGGTAACGAGCACTGAAGGTCGGACGTGTGAAACCATCCAGATCCTGAGTCGGGTAACGCGTTGAGAAGTCTGGGAGCGTGAAGCCATCCAGATCCTGAACCCCGTACTCGTCTTCGAAGGAAGGCAGTCCCCCGAAGGACACTGAACTACCAGGGTAGAAGTACAGACTGGTTGTTGCAACTCGAACAGTGAACCCACTAGGCTTGACATCGGTGTTAACCACGTCAGTAGTTGTGAGTGCTAAGTTCCACGCCGTGTTGATTTGATCCAACAGTTGGTGAACCTTAGTGATCCCTGACAAGTTCCAAGCTGGAGGTTCCCCGATGAGGATTTCCGCTAACTTGAAACGTTGGTAGTTGATCATTACGGTCTTCGAGTGTTGCGACGAGTTCCGTGCTGTCAACAGGATCTGACTGTTATAACGACTGGTAGGTGCCAGCTCTGGTGCACCCCAAGTAAAGTCAGCCTCGACGAACTTGGAGTTGTTGCGACTGTTGATCAACTTCAGCAGGTTCGTATAGAAGTTGGTTTTGAAGCTGGGCTTCACAGCCTCAATAGACAACATCTGACCACGAATGGTTCGGAAGTTAGTTGGGGAGTTCTCTAACTGGAGATACTGACCCCTGACGCTACGGATGTTGAGGGGAGCATCGACCACCGACAACACTTGGGCGTAAACCCGTCGCACTGTCACCTGTCGATAATCCGTACTCAACACCTGAGCGTATACTCTACGGACGGTAGTCGTACCCATGGTTAGGCCCCAGTTTTAGCGTTGAGGATAACCTTGAGACTGTCCACAATATCCGGCGACCATCGATCACCAGTCGGAGTCATTTCCGAACTCAGTACTCTGGTCTGTCCACCAACCACAGTAGCGACAGGCGACACTGTGAGTTTGTTCGGAGTTTTAACCCCACGGTCATCGACACTGGTGACGATGTTTGTAGTCGTCGCTTCGTCACGGAAACCTATGGCGTCGATTTGAACGAACTCGACTGGGTCTTCTGTTACGGGCTTCTTGAACCCAACCACTGTATCCGTGTGTTTGGTGGAAGAACGTAAGACGTTGGCGACCGCAGCGGTTGGTGTAAGGTTCGCCGCTGACAGGATCTCTTTAGGAGTACCTGTACCGACTTGACCCCAACCCTCACCCAAGGTGACTTCTTCAATCTCCAGAGGTTTGACCTTAACCGCACCCAAACGACCAGACAAACCAATACCGTCTTCGATGGTCACGTAGACGTCATTGAACAAGAACATCCGGGCCTGACCCAGCAGAGGACCGTTGTTGTTATAGTCTTGGTCAAACTGACCGATGATCACGCGAGTGTAACCGCTAGCTTGTTGAGGACCCCATGCTGGAATCAATACGGTTTTGAACAACGCACCGTTGACCCACACTTGAACGTTACCGGCTGTGTAATCGAAGCCAATCTCGATGTAGTACTCAACGTCTTTAAGTAGTTCGTTAAAACCCAACAGCGGTACGTTACCACCCAAGCCGAACTCCATCCACGCCATGGACTGTGGGTAGGAATTCGCCGTTACTTGAATCAGCACACGACAACCAACCCAGATCCGCTTAGAGAGCAAGACTGGAGCCGTCACCAGAGGTATCATCTCTATTTTGAAAGAGGCTGCACGGGTAACGGAGTAACCGCCATTACCGTCGAGACTACCTTGAACCTTCGCCCACTGACGCCCCTTGTATTGGGCCATGGTGAACGATTGGGTATCTGGGAAAACCCGAGCTAGTCCAGTGAAGTTTTCAAACAGCGCGGTGTTGATCGTAGGGGCAAGATCTTCAAACCCAAAAATCTTAACGACAGACATGATTAAGCTCCACCGGGTACGGATTTGATAGTGATGCCGATTTGCCCGACGTCCACAGCTTTGAATGACGAGCCGTCATCCTTCTTGTAGAACTCTCCGAGCACTTGGTCTTTGTACGTGTTGGACAAGATAGTGGTTACTTCACCACGGTCCACGCCCCCACCAGAAACCTTGGTCACGGCTTTATCCGAACTGGCCGCGTCTCGCAACATCGTGGCACGCACTTGGACGTAGAGAATCTCGTCGCTTACGATCGGAGGTTCTGCAAGACTGAACTGACCCGGAGCAGAGCTGGTAGCCGACAACACACCGTTATTCAGGTAGTTGTTGTTAGCCCCATTCAGCTTGTTGTTCAGGATGTCTTTCGACGTGTAGTTCTCCACCGGCAACAGCACAGTGGATTGCTTCGACCAACCTGCTGGCACCACCGCTTCGTCCAACAGTACAGCCGATACTTTGATCGGACCCAGGCGTTTGCTTGTAGCACCGTCCCCAGTGTCTGCGAGGAAGTAGAAGTCAGTGAAATACAACGGACCGAAGTTGTACCAGTACGGACCGTTCATGCGACCAAACTCGAATAGGTGACCGATGGTGAACGCTACGTTGTATTCGGTGACATACGCATCGTCCAACCAGATCGTCAGCTTGTTGGTCGTCCAGTCGATACACCATTCCAGATAGTGTTCGCCATTCGGTGAGGTGTTGAGCAACGCAACCTCGACCCCACAGATTCTGACCATGGCCATACTACCAGTGTAGGTGTTCATCTCCTTGTAATAACGGAGACCACCGTACCACTTGGTCTTAGCAGTCTCTGCACCATACAGCGTACTCAACGTTGCATACGTACGGTTGTGGAGACGGTGGCCCGTACTGTTCATTTGGAAGTTTTGTCCGAACCAGTTACGGTCACGGAACTTGATAATGCTGTAGTTGGCAACTTCAGCATAACTGGTGTAGGCGGATTCGAAAGTGAAGGGATACCCCTCCTCGGTGAACCATTGTTGAATAGTGGCCGACGCCACTGCTGAGTTAGCATTCAACCGTTCAGCGAATTGATCGAAACCAAAAACGTTTTTGATGGCCATAAAGAACCGTAACCTCGTGAAAAGGTCTCGGCCCTTTGGCGGGGCCGAGCGATGTTAAAACGCAGGTAGATCTTGCACCGGGTACTTCTCAACAAACGTTGGGAGCCCGAAACCTCCGAGGTCTTGTACAGCGTACTCCCCAGACAGAGGAATGCTGTTCCCGTAGCGATACCGTTCGCCAGGAATAAAGAACAAGCTAGTTGGTGCAATCGTGATGTAGAAGTCGCCGTTAGCCTCAAGCGGTGTATTCACAACATCGGACTGCGTGAGTTGTAAGCCCCACAGACTGTTGACAGTCGGTAAGGTATCCCACACGGTAGTCATTCCATCTCTGCTGAAAGGTTTGGGGTCACCCTTCAGAACAGTCTTGACAGAGAACCGTGGGTAGTAAACATCCACCTTACCTGAGTGTTGTGAGCCTGGAAGAGCTACCAACGTCAGTCGTGTGTTTTGTTTACCAGGGATCTTCACTGCGGTTGGGTTCTCGAAAGTCACCATCGCTTCAGTGAACGTTGTGCCATTGTACTCGTTGATCTTCGCCAACAGTTTAGGCCAAGCAGCTTGGTTGAAACTCGGAGGACGAATCTCCAGTTCCAAGTACTCAAGTTGGAAAGATCGTAGGGCAATAGGATCTCGAGACACGGTCAATACCGAGCCTTGAATCCGACGAACGGAAGCTGGAGACTTTTCAATCTCCAGATATTCCAAACCAGCAGCCCTGAAGTTCAATGGGTCCCGCGCTACAGTCAACACGGAACCTTGAACACGACGCACCGAGGCTGGCGACCGATCTAACTCGAGAGTCTCCAACTGGATGGCTCTTATGTTTAGCGGTTCACCAGCCATCCTTAACCCCCAGTCTTGGAGTTAACCAAGATTTCCAACTGGTCTACTTTATCAGCAGTCCACGGTGTACCGTCCAAAGAACGGTTGAACACACCCAACTTATCCGCAGCGGAACCCGTACGAGGAGTGCTGATGTTAGCTGAGTTGGTCACTGGTGGTAACAACGTCTCACCCTGTTTGAGCTGTGTGACGAGGTTAGGGGTAGTACCCGTATCCCGGAAGTGCCATTCACGAATCGACAATGCTTGGATGTCCCAAGTAGGCGTCGGTTTGGCAAACCCGATCTTAGCTACCGACTCGTCAGGGCCCGTACGCACCACCGGAGAGATGGCGTTATTGAGCGTCTTCGAATCCAGTGCAGCTACCGCAGTAACTCCACCGCCACCCACCACAGACCAAGCCGCAGGTAGCTCTACTGAGTTAACCGCAGCAGCACGTACTCGCACAGGCCCTAGTCGACGAGACAGCGTAGCACCAGCATCTACATCGAAAGTGTCCTTCACGAAGTAGAAGTCGTTCCACGTTTGGTTGGTGACCGACTGGTCTTGACCCATGTAAATGGTGATGTCACGCAAGGTATCCAGAACCGTCGGGTTCATCGCGGTTTCGCTAAACTTGACACCATCAATCCAAACCGTCAGGAGTAGGTTCGGGATGTCAAGACACCACTCGATATACACTTCTGTCAGTTGGGTATTGCCGTTGGTAGTCAACGCCGCCATGGTCAACGCCGTTGCATCCGACACAGATGAGGTAGCGTACGCAAACCGGAAACGCAAGAGAGCGTAAGTGGTTACAGTGGCGACCTTGGCTTGGTAACGGAATCCACCCCAATGCTTAACACGTTTCAACTCGGCTGGAGTCGAGAGTTGAGCCATGGAGTAGAGTAGGTTGGACACCTGAGTCGGGTTGATTAAACGGGTGCGACCATTCACCACTTCAGTGTTGAAGTTGATATTGGCACTGGAGATCAACCCTTTACCTACCAATGTCAAAGTAACTTGGTTGGCCAGGACGTTCGGGTATCCTTCAAACCCGATCATTTCTTGAATAGCCATTATGCGGCTCCTGTTTTGGACTTGATGCTTACAGACAACGCATCAATGGAGTCGGCTGTCCACGCAGTCCCGTCAGGGGCTTTGTGTGCGTCCAGCACCAACATCCCTTGGCGGATAGTAGGTTCCAGTAAGAGGTCCTGTTCTGGTAATTCAGCAGCACCTTGTTTGACCTTCGCCACCAGTCGGTTCTCTGAACCACCGTCACGTAAGGCCGAAACCCGCAACTGTACTTTCAGAATCTGTTCAGTACCGACGTTGGGTTTCTTGATACCCGCCGACATCTCACTTTCGACGATACCGGTACGCACTACACCACCAGTTTCGTTGGAGCCAACGCTGTCAGACCAGTAGTCGGCATCCAAGATCTCGTTGGCGGTATAGAGAACCACATCAGGATCAAGGAAGAACTGAAGCCCACACACTTGGAAGTAGCTAGCTGCACCGACTGCCTGGGCCCCTGTGAAGGACACGCGGTAATACAGGTACTCCGCACGCTTCTCTACTGGGATCTCGTAGTTGTAGATTGTGTTGACAGGCAACATCGAGTTAGCTTTACCAGACTGGTCATCTAACAACGTCCACGTAACGTTGTCTTGAGAACCTTCCAGCTTCCACGCGTTCGGGATGTAACATGCGTTTGAAGTACTACGACGCTGTTGGTAGGCACCCAGCTTCATCGGCTTCGGTAGCTTCAACATGAACCAGATTGGCGTCGCAGGGGTTGGACTCGCAACGTTAAACTCTACCGCCGACTGTGGGGAGTACATGTGGTACAGGATCGCACCGGTACGGACCAAAGCATTACAGGTGTAATCAAACCCATGGTACGGAGTAACCGAGAAGCTCGAGTATGGACGTGGGAAAATCTTTCCACCGATGGTCGCCGAGGCAGCATACGTCGGTTGAACCGTTTCCCAATCTGGAGGTAACGTCACTTCGTCGAGATCCAGTGGGCGTACTCGCACAGAACCCAACCGACTACATGGAGTATCGTCTTCAGTGTCCAGTACCGCGTAGAAGTCCGCATAGTAGACAGTACCGCCCTGACGGTAGTTAGTGGTCTGTTTCACCCCGAACGCGAAGTTGGCAGTGTCCGCAGGGTTAAACGACGCTTCTGTAATTTCCACGCCGTCAACAAAGCGACGAACCTTATTAGTAGTCCAGTTGAACTCGAACTCTACGTAAGACTCGCCCGCTGGGAGGTCTTGAGCATACAACAAGATGTTAGAGGACTGTTGGACGATGGAGAACTCGGTGCTGTTCTGCGCTGAGGCTTGGTAGATCCGCAGACCAATCCAACCACGCTTCTTAACGCCCGTACCAAACAGAGTACCCATCGAGGCGTAGAGCACCGCGTAAGACTGAGCCTGGAAGTAGTTAGCGTTCGACTTGAACCAATTACGACCTTTGAGGGTTTCAAAGGTAGCCAGCATCGACCCCGCGACGTCGACGAGAAGTGGGTACCCCTCGTTGGCCAACATCGTACCAACGCCGCCACCTAAGTTGACGCCGGTGGCTTCAAGGTTATCGAAGCCAAAGAAATGAGTAACGGCCATGACCTTACTCCTGTGGTGCGTCAACTACCGGGGGAACTGGTACGTTGTACTGAATGTAGATCTTACCTACAGGCGCCTGAGAGGTCGCAGGGAACTGCAACATCAGTACGTGGGTGTAGATTGAGTTGGTTGGGAAGTCACGGCTGTTAGGGCCGTTGTAGAAAGCCACAGCACCCTTGAGGTTGTACTCAGTGGTCGCACCGGAACCAATCCACTTGTCTTTACCAGCTTTGCGGTCGTACTCTTGGAATACAGCCGCCAGCGTCTCGCAAGTGTTGGCGTCCAGCTCTTGTTCGGCTGGGATGCCTTGCAGGAAATCGTGCTCCGGCGAGAAGTCCACGCTGAAGAAGTAATTTTTCCAGATGATAGGAATAGCCATTATGTCCACCCAATGTCAACGTTGGTGATAGCGAGAGAGATTGGAGGTAAGTCAGTGAACTTGAAAGTACACGACCCCACCCATCCGTGGGAAAGCGGTTTTGCCACCATTGCTACTTGGTAATCTCCAGCGGCGTTAACCACCACAGGGGCATCGACGAGGTCATCGGTAGTAAACAGAATACCGACCTTATCAGCAATCCAAGGAAGCAATTCATAAAGCGTTCCCAAAGGTGGCAACTTCGGGAGGACATACAGACGTGAGGGGAGTTCCTGTAACCGCAAGCGGTCGTAGGTAATCACCTCGGTGCCGCGATACGCGTACGTGCCGAGAGCAGTGATCCGAACTTTGGTTTCTGGTAGTGCACCACTACCGGTTGACACTGGAGGACTCAGAGTCAAACCGGTGTAGTCCAGAACCACTTTGGATTCACGGTTCAGCGTCGCCACGATGTCGCGTTTTGCCCCTTGAATAAGTGACATAACGAAACCTCTTAAGCGTTATAGTGGAGAAGGAACTTGCCACAGAACCAACTACCAGGGAGGGCTGACAACACCAGTACCCGATTGAACTTCGCACTGTTCGCTTCAATAGCGTTGTCCGAAGGAATCGTGATCTTGGTGAGCGTCAAACCAATCAATCCGCCTGGCACTGTGTGGTCTTTGGTGAGGTCTAGGTTCAACCCCGTGTAGCCGTTCAACTTGGCGATCAGCGCCTTCACGAATGCGTTAACGGTAGCCGTCAACGTGACCGTGGTAGCGATCTGGTTGATCGTAGTCAACTGATTGGTGTAGTCCACCCCGAAGCCGACCAGAGTAGCAATCGGTTTACCTTCAGTGTGACTCACGTCCCACTTCAAACCAGCCGGACGAGTCGAACCGAAGATCTCGTTGATGGTTCGTTTACCACGGTTCCAACGTACTTGCATCGTCCCTTTGTACAGCAGGGAAGTCGGGGCGATAGTCACCGGCTGTGCACCACCGCTGGAGGCAATGTTACCAATCGTGAAGTCGGAAGTAAGGAGCGCTAAACCGTACTTCTTGTTGATCTCTTCAACAAGGTTCGCAACTGGAAGGTTACTTGGGTAGTAAACATCCAGCTCGAGAATCGTGTTGGCAAACAACTTAGCCACATCAATTCGACGGTACGTCAACGCACGCTTACCGATGTAGAACGACTCTGGTGTTGCAAAGATCGAGACTGAAGTGTCTTGGATCTCACCAGCACCCGGTGTACGAGCAGCAGGTACACCGATCAAGGAGTTGACCAGATCACGGGCCTCAACCAACCCAGGGTTCGATTCGTTGATCAGTTGAAGCAGGATGTCTGTCTGAGCTTTGGCGTATTTAAACATCTTAATTCACCTCTGGAAGCCCTCGGTGTGACCCGAGGGCTCTATGCTCAGACCGAGTCAGGATCAACCGGGTCGTTGAAGTGCAGGTAGAACACACCTTGTGGTGTAGTGCCAGCACCGGCGCCTGCTGCGATCTGAATACCGATCACGTACTTGTACGACGGGTTGGTTGGTAGAGCCGGATCGTTCAGACCGGTGTACACAACCTGAGCACCAGCCATGATCCACTTGAACGCGGACGCAGGGTCGAAGCTCCACAGACCTTTACCCGAACCGGTGTCCATGGTGTTGATCATGGTGAGGAAAGCCGACGCGTTGGCTGCACTCAGAATGTCGCCGTCGTTGAACGATTGCAGCAGGTCTTTGTTGGCAGTACAGTCGTAGCCGTAGAAATACATCAGGGCCGAACCAGTAGCACCATCACCAGGCAGTGGGTAGTTAACACCCGGCAGCGCAGTAGTAGTCAAGTGGTCGCCCAGTACAGCAGCACCATGGTTGGAAACCAGGTCTACCGAACCAACCCAACCCAGAGCATCAGGTTTTGCACGGATGGTGAAGTGGTTGTCCTGACCTTCGATCTGGGTGATCGGATCATCGTAGACGTCAGCCTTGTCGATGACGATACCGAACTTCAGGAAGATCGGTTTGATCAGGTCGTGGATCGAGTCCGGTTGGTAGGACTTGATGCGGAAGTCGTGAAGCTTAGCCAGAGAGGCCAGATCCAGTCGATCGTAGCACAGCACTTGGCTGTCTTTGTAGATCGACGCTTCGGTAGCCTTGATACGGATCACAGTGTTGCGATCCACCAGACCTTCACGCCACGTTCCGGCAATCGGAGCAGGTACACCAAAGGTAACGTCGTTGACGGTCAAAGGTGAGCTGTTGGTGGCGTTGATATAGTCAATCAAGCTCTGTTTACTGTTGCGGTAGATAGACATTCAAGCCTCCCTTAACCTTCGATGTTGTAGTGCAAGTAGATGCGGCCAACGCCCCATTCACAATCTGCTGGTAACGTCAGAACCAACACACTGTTATAGAACTCAGCGTTAGCTTCTGGGTAGTTGGCGTTCGGTAGGCGTACACGGGCCAACGTCAGACCTTCCAGACTGCGATCTACCGTCTTGTAGTTGACAGTGCTACCGCTACTCGGGAACACGAAACGCAGGGCCGAACCTTTAGCCGCCAACTTATTATTGATCGCGTTACCGACGGCGAGCGACAATGTAGCAGGACCGCCAGCTTGGTTACCGAATGGGTAGGTTTGGAGCCAACTGTTCTCGAGGTTGACTTTCTCCGACGTGAAGTCGATGTCGAACGTCTCAGAAGTGATGAAGCGTTTACGCGGTGCACCTTCAGCGAAGTTGTTACCACCTGGGTACAGACGACCATTGATGACGTCGACCGGCAGCAAGGACTGGAGGGTCTGTTCACCGTTGGTCCACTTGAAGGAAGCAGAACCTACGTAAGCCCACGAGTCAGCTTTCGCAGTGAGCGAGAAGGCATCACCACGCACACCGTTGTAGGTGGTCAGACTTACGTCGTTGAACTGAGACTGCTCCAGCGTGATGCCGTACTTGGCAGAGTACTGTGGTAACAGTGCGTACAGGGTAGTAACCTGAGCACCACTAAGTGTCTTGTTATTGGTGAACCACTGTTCCACTTCCGGGATCATGCTACGGAAGATGTTGGCCAACGACAGGCGACGGTAGGTCACTACCACGTTACCGATGTAAGCCGAAGACGGCTTGGACATCACGCGGATCTTGGTGTTGTGTCCGTTCGGAAGCACCGCGATCACTTCAGGGACACTGAACTCGAAGTCCGTTTCGTTGATCGCAAACGGCATCGAGGGGTTGCCCTCGTTGATCAGGTCGATCAACATTGCTTTGGCTGTTTTGCTATAGATAGCCATCATTCAAACCTTTGTGAGAGACCTGACTTACCAGTCGAGATCGTAATGGAAGTAGATTGGACCCAGCACTCCGTTAACGGAATAAGACTGTACCATTACTCGTTGGAACTTGGGGTTTGCTTCAGGAACAGCCGAGGTAGGAAGATCCACCACAGTACTGTTCGGCCAGGCCACCAAACCTGCTTTAGCACCGATACCTTGGACGATACCGAAGTCAGCCCAACGACCGTATTTCGGATCAATCAGGAGCTGGTCTTTGTACGCCGTGAAGTCGAAGTTGTAAGTGGACATCAAGCCCGACTTACGAGTACCGATGATCTTCATGTCGTGCGGGTGATTCAACAGTGCCAGCAAACGAATGTGGACTGCGGAGTCGAGAGACGGATTACCGTGAATCAACTCAATGGTAACTGCACCCACCCAGCCCAGACGTTGGTCTTTCACCACCATCTCGAACTCGTAGTGTTCTTCCAGTTGAGTGAAGACTGGGAACACCACGTTGTTGATGTCGTCGATCTCCAACCACATGCCGTAGCGTGTGTTGATCTTGGTCAGCAACGTATGGAGGTCAGTGAAGTCCAGTCCACGGAACACGGGCTCAACACCCTCGAACAGAGTGTTCAAGTCAATGCGTTCGTAGAAGACTTGCGAGGTACCGCGATAACCGTGGTTCTCGATACCAGCCACAGGCAAGCGAGTGTTACGCCCATCCGTACCAGCAAAGACCTCAGGGAGGCCCAGCAGGATGTTCTCTGGAGTTGCCTCGTAGAACATGTCCGGGTTGGCTTGGTTGATCAGATCAAAGATCTTAGTTTCAGCGCTCATCGCAACCCTCCATTAAACCGTGTCGGTGTTTTCAACCGGGTCGTTGAAGTGGAGGATCAGATCGCCAGCAATACCAGTTGCGGTAGTGTGGTCGATGTGGATGATGATGCCGTACTTGTAGTCCGGGTTGAACTTACCATTGCCTTCAGTCAGACCAGCGAAGGTAATCGAAGCACCGCCCAAGCTGTACGCACCAGGGCCCGAGAGCAACCAGGTATCGCCTGTCAGCGCAGTCAACATACCAGAGATAGTTCCAGTGATTGGATCACCGGCTTTCAACAGGCTCAACTGAGGGTGGTACTCGGTGAAGTCACGCCAGTAACTGTAGAACTGTGCGAACACCCGAGTCGGGTAATCGGTTGGGTACTTCAGACCCGGTAGTGCCGTAACGGTCAGGTAGGTCTCAAGGTTGATCTCACCTTCAGCCACCGAGACAGTAGTCTCTCCGATCCAACCAATCGAACCCGGAGCAGCAGTCAGGGTGATGGTCTTGAAGTCACCTTGGTCTTCCGCTTGGGTCAGCTCCAGGTCTTCTTCTTTGATGTTCAAACCAAAGCGAGCGTTCAGTGACGGAATAAGCTTGTGAGACGTGTCTACGTCACCCGGTGCTTTCAGAGACAACGACACGAGGGTCGCCAAGTCCTGGAGCTTCAGACGGTTGTAGAAGATGTCCACTTGCTCTTGGTAAGCCGCAGCGATGTTATTCGCCTTGATGGTTACCTTGGTGTTGTACAGAGCACTGGAGCCCTGTGGAGGCACCGCTGGGGTAGGGTTCAGGAAGTCATAGTCCTCTGGGTAGAGAACGATGTTGTTTTCCTCACCTACAACACTCAGCAGTACTTCTCGTGGATCTGGATATAAAGAAGCCATGTCAACGTTCCCGATCAGATGGTGTTATAATGGAAGTAGGCCGTACCGCTGTAACCGTTCGATTTGATACCGGTCTGTACGATCACCCGTTGGAATTCAGGGTTGGCCTTAGCGACCTGACTGGTAGCGTAGTCAGTGAGTGTCGCAGTCTCAGTAGCACCACCTGGGTTCTGAGGCCATGCTTCGATTCCGTAGAACTCAGCCAACGCATCAGCGAAGGCTTGGTGGGTATACCACTGTCCACGCCAGTTAGCCCACCACGGGATAACCCGCATGTGTTGTCTGACCAACGTGAAATCTTGACCCCACGTCAACAAGCCAGCACTACGTGACCCTTCGATGATCGGATCAGGGTGGTTCAGTTCAGAGAACTCACGCACTGTTACGAAGTCGTCCAGGATCACGATCTTACGGTTGAACAGAACGCGGGTGAAACCAGTGTACGCAACAGAGCCTGGTTTAGCACGCAGCTCTAAGGTTACTTGGTCGCCTTGACCCAGAGTGATCAGGTCAATGTTCTGGAGGTCTTTGGGAGTGAAGTTCGTACCCAAAGCTTGGTTGAGTGCTGGCAGTAACCGGTGTAGGTTAGATGCACCCAACGCTTCGAATTCTGCACGGTAAGTACCGTTGAATAACACGCCGAGATCCAGTCGGCTATACTCGATAGCTACTTGGCCATCGTAGTCTACTTGGTCAACACCACGGACGTTTACTTTGGTGTCAGCAGACGGATTGTTCAGGAGGACACTAGGCTTACCGAAGATCAAGTTCTCAGCGGTAAACGGTTTAGCAGTAGGGTTCGCGCTGGAAAGCAACTCGCGGACCATACCTTCCGGCGTCTGGATATAGTGCGGCATGTTGGCCCACTCCTAATGCTGGTAGACGAATAGTAGAGGAAACCCAGAGGGGAAAACCCTCCAGGTTTCCTCGCCGTCAGTTTATTAACGCTTACGGCCCGAACCTTTAGGCTGGCAGTTTGAATACCAGACCGTTCAGGTTCTTCTCGGTGATAGCGACGTCGAGGTCGATGTCAGCCGGTTGCAGACGCACGGTCACGTTACCACGGTAGGCGAACGAGGTGGCGCCAGCGTAGATGATGAAGTCTTCACCGTCCAGGATGTCTTCCTGCGGAGGAATGACGTGGTCGTTACGCAGGTCGGTCAGTTCCAGGTTCGAACCGTAGTTCTCGTTGAACTTGGCCAGGATGCTGGCGATGTCCACGACGCCTTCGATTTGCAGAATCGGTACGCCATCAACAGCCGCGAACTCAGCCAGGTCGATACGGTTGTAGAAAACGGTGGTGGTGCCTTTGAAGCCTTTGTTCGGAACACCGTTGATGACCAACTCGGTGTTCTTGACAGGGTTCTCACCGGTAGCCGCGATAGGCTCACCAAAGGTGATCTTGTCAGCAGCGAATTTCAGGAGAGGGTAGTCATCGTTCAACATCGCAATGACTTGGTCTTTCGACAACATACTTACGTCATAGCTTTGGGCCATGGTGGCGTTACCTTTAGTACTAAGTGAGTGGGGACGAGGAAGAATCCTTTCATCGTTCAGTACGTAAAATTGTACGCACCGTCACAGTATATGCCAGCATAAAGGGAGCCCTTGGCCCCCTCTATTATTAAGCAGGTTGTGCTGAGGCGAAACGCAGAACCAAACCAGAAAGTTCTTTGTTGGTAATTACTTTAGCCAGATCCAAACCAGCCGATTCAATCAGCAGTTCGATCTCGCCACGATACGCCAACGATTCAGCAGAGGCACGCAAAACCACCACTTCATCTTGATCGAGGTTGTCTGGCAGCTCAGTCGTCTGATCAATGTCGACCAGTTCCAGAGCAGAACCATAGAACTCGTTGAAGCCTGCGAGTAAGGAAGCATGGGTCACTGGAGTATCAACAGGGATACCGTGTGGGTCTGCAACAGTCTCGAAGTCAGCGAGGTTAATCCGGTCGTAACGAACGGTAACGTCACCTTCTTGTTTGCGGTTAGGCTTTGACTTGATCAGGATCTCGGTGTTCGCCAAGTCTTCCTGTTCTTCTGGAATCAGAGCAACCGGGAGTTCAAAGGAGATGTCATCGAGGGTTAACGTTAGTCCGTTAGCGTCGTTGATCAGGGCGAGCAGTTGCTCTGCGGATTTCATTCCAAAGTGATACATGACTGAACGCCTGTTTGTTGGTGGGAGTCAAAAGATAAGTCTTTAGACCAGATGCAGTGCGATGGTGATAGGTGCACCGATGTACAACAGGTTGCCTTCCTGAGGAGTGACAGTCACAGTACCGTCAGTAGCGTCCACAGGAATGTTCAGGTCGGAGAAGTCTACAGCCTCTTCGATGATACGTAGGGCGGCACAAACACGAGTCAGGATCACTGCTACGTCTTCACCAGTACTCACGTCTACCGAAGCAGGCGTTGGGATCTCTTGCGAGGCCAGAGTCGCACGGTCGTAGGTATAGGTCAGACTACCGATGTAGCCGTGTCCCGGAATACCAGTCAGAGTCACTTCAGTGTTGTCCGAAGTCTCACCGGTAGGATCTTGGGCAGGGCTAGCAGTCACGCGTTCTTCAGACAACAGCGTACCGTTGTGTTGGTTAACCAGCGCCAGCAGGTTGGCCAGAGGGCTGATAGTCAGGTTGATTTTCATCACAATTCCTCTAATGGAAGATGGCATAAAAGCCGGGTGTGACCCCGGCCTTTATGTTGATCACTAAACCTTAGGCTTCAGCATCGAAACCGGACAGGTCAGTGTTCGGGGTGGCGGTTGCCAGGGTCACGTCTTCCAGGCTCAGAACCACGACGCGAACGCCGGTGTACAGGAGGCTGGTCGCTTTCGCGGTCAGAGTGATGGAACCGTCGGTGGACTCATCGGCAGGTGCGGTGAACGCACTGAAGTCGAATTCGCCAGCAACCAGACCCAGCGCAGCAACGACTTTAGCAGCGGATTCTGCTTGGTCGTCATCAACCAGGGTATCAACCTTGGCAGGAGCGGTGGACGCAACAGCGTCGGTAGCAATGCTACGACGGGTGTAAGCGTAGGTCTGAGTACCGGTGTAGTCGGCAATCGCGGTGAGGGTTACTTCGGTGTTACGACCGCCAGTACCGGCAACAACGCTTGGGTTACCAACGGTAACTTGGGCATCAGTCAGTACTTGGCCGAGGTTCGCACCGTTGACCAGGTCCAGAATGTTCTGGATGGCACTTTTTGCGGCGTTGACTTTCATGGTGTACTCCGACTATCAACGAGCAGACAGTATGTCTCCTCATATTAATAGCGGGTAAAATAATACGTAAGGCCCAGCCACACTTATCGTTATAGACGGCCCTACATTCTCTGACCCTTCGCAGGAGTTACCAACGTGCTAGTTGACCACACTATTAGCCCTCTTGAAAACGTGATCGCTCAGATCAACGAAACCAACGGCACCACCTTTACCTCCGCCGACTTCGTACTGAGTGACCTGACTCAGATCGATTTCACCAGTGACATCACCGTGAAAAACTCCAGCCTGTCTGTTGAGTGCACGCTGAACAACGAGTTCTACGGTACGCAGACTCTGAACTACCGTCGACTGTATATCCAAGAGATCATCAAGTCGACCAAGTACTCGCTGCAAGCCGGTGACACTCTGGAGAAGATCATCGAACTGATCGCTACTCGTTACAAGCTGATCCCGAGCGAGATCGCTTTCGACGCAGAAGCTGACCTCAACATCCCGAACGGTGAAAGCCGTGTACTGAAACTCAGCGCCGTAGACGGTAGCTGGGTGTACCTGGGTGAAGTGGACCTCACTGTCTACAACAACCTGCCAGCCGCATAAAAGGAGAGGCCTACGGGCCTCTCCCTATGCCGTCGTTAAACGAAGTGCTCGATCAAGAACTGCTTAGCCTGTTCGAATACTTCATCAGCCGTTTGACTAGCATCGATGATGCGAATCTTACCACCGACGGATTGGTTCTCGTAACGATCGAGGAACCCTTCACGAATGGCCTGATGGTAATCCAGACCTTTCGCTTCGATACGGTCTTTCGAACGACCAGCGTTCAATTGACGTTGCATCGAAACAGCAGGATCGATGTCGAGGTAGATCACAGCGTCAGGACGGAACCCATCCAGCACCAGCTCTTCCAGTTGGAAGAACTTATCCATCGACACGCCACCATCAGTAGCCCAGCACTGCATCGTGAAGGAAGAGTCCACGAAGCGATCCGAGACTACGACCGAACCCAATTCCAACTTGGGACGAATCATCATCTCAAGGTGTTGACGACGACCACACATGAACCCGAGCAGTTCAGCCATCGGTTCTACAACCTCGTCACGTGGCTTGAGCAAGACCTCACGGATCTCCTCAGCAAACGGCGTACCACCAGGTTCACGAGTGACTACAACCTCGTTAGGGATTACCGTCCGCAACCACTCCACGATACGTTCACGCAGAGTAGTTTTACCACTGAAGTCCACGCCTTCAAGAACGAGGAAAAACGGCTTAACTGGATTTGGCATCATCTTGTTCCAGGAATAGGGTCAAGGATGTGTTCGACACATAACGACGAGCAGACATTCCGTTACCCTTCAAGTGAATGAAGTCTTGAGCTGAAGTGACTACGCCAAACTTCTCGATAGTCTCCCCACCACTTTCGTAAAGATAACGCACCGGCATCCCAGGGTAGATCAAACTACCACGGGAGTTCTCCCACAAGGTCTGTACGACTTGGCCCTTCCGCGATGAGATTCTCGACAACGCTGACATCAAGTTGCCAGAGATTCCCTCAGCCGCATTAACAACGTGGTTCAGTCCGTTCTTAGCCTCGTCAAACAACAGCTCCGTAACGTTCTTCCCTCGAGCGAGAGTAGTGACGTTACCGACTGTCTTACCGAAGTCTTCAAAGATAGCTTTCGCATCCGTCAAACGGAAACCATTACCCTCACCCATTTGAGTAGCAGAAGCACTGTCGACCGACCGAGTGGCACCAGTTGCAATGATGATCACTTGGTTAGCAGTCTGGCGGAACGTACGCTCCACCCCAGGCATCCGGTTCTCAGGGATGTTGATTACAGTCAGCCCGTTAGGCGATTCTTCAAAGCGTTGGGTATTGAACAGAGGCCATACATACCAAGAGCCTTGATGTAGATAAAAACCGATCTCCGAGTTGTAGATACCACCACACTTGTCTTGCAAGTAGTTCGGTAGTGCCATCAGTGGCGTCCCGTGAGGAACCACCACGTGTGCTCGGCGTTCAGTGTTATCCGCTGGCGCAATGTCGATGTGGTCAATGGACAATCCACGTTCCACTGGCATCTTGTTGGATTCATCCGTCAAGATAGTCGTCAACACTTCGTGAGCAGTGGTCTGCTTGAACACACCACCAGTAGCACACGAGCGTAGCCACTCTGACATGGCGTCCATCAATTGAAACTGGACTTTGGTTACGTCACCCAAGTCACCAGACTCTACGGTGTCTAGGAGTGGCGAGGCGGCCTCTTTCGAGTGGTCTCGTACGTCCATCAACACCGCAGTGTAGACCAGGGTTTCAACCGCAGCGTCAGCATCGACCGTGTCTTGTACTTCACCGATGTACTGACGTTGAATCACAGCCTTGAGGTCGCCTTTGGCTGGGTAGAGACTCTTGGTCAACGTACCCATACCAAACACAGCTTCCAAGACCACCGTATCAGCATAGTTCTCAGCGAAGTCACGCACCACGTCGATTGAGGTTACCTTGAGGGGATTGACGATCTTCCCATCCGGTAGTTGGAACCAGACCTCGTACAGGTAGTGAACAGCTTGTGCGCCACCCTGCGTGATCTTGGAGACCTCATTCATTATCGTGCTGGCTTCAATCATACACGACCTCCTCGACGATCAACTTCTCGTACAATCGCCTGAGCCATGGAGTTGTGCTCAGTAGGTACTTCCGACACCCGTTGTACTGGAGTAGCACCGTCACGACGCAAGCCACGACGAGACAACCGATCCAGACTACGGAACAGACGCGAACCACTGATCTCGTGATCCATGTGGTTACGAGCCATCGGGTAGATCTCTTTAGCGAAATCATCCAACTGTCGTAAGTCGTCGACTGGGACTTGGTCTTTCAGGTTAGGGTCTTTGGTGACCTCTTCCTGCCAGTCACTGAGGTGTTGAACGATCCATCCGTAGATCTGCTTCGACTCCTCAGAGTTTACCAGAGAGATGGGTGCACCATTGAAATAGTGCGTAGCCATCTGTGCTACCGTCAGTTGGGCTTTCACCATCGACTGGTAGGCTTGTGTGTCAATGTCCGGGTCGCCAGAACTGTACAGCCCGAACTTCTTCACGTACTCCTCAGAGTACAAGTACATCTGAGGGATCATACACTCCACGAAGTAGTGCCAGATCTTGTACGCAGCCGTATGGTGCTTTTGCTCCATCATGATCAGTAGTCTCGTAAGCCGACTTTGATAAGGATCAACAGGATTGGGACGTAGTAGAACCGTTCCAGGTTGTTCCAGTTCTTGGAGGTCTTGACCAGCTTCAACAACGCCGTCTTGTTGATGGCTTCACCAGTCATCGCACTCAGGGTCAACTGCTCGAGCTTCGACAGACCTTCGTACTCTTGCTTCCAGAAAGCTTCAGAGAGTACATAGTAGTCGCCTTTGTTCACTGGGTGAATGTCAGGCAACGCATCGATCCCTACGGGCTCCTCCGAGGCCATATGGAAGCCGTTCAGCTCCGTGTTGACCAGCACACGCCGTATGTCGTTAAAACGCGGCTGAGAGCGTAATAGGCGGCCTGGGACTAACGGGTCGTTGACACAGTACTGACCGTCCACTACGTCGAGGTTGGACTTCTCCAGAGGGAACACCACGTCCTGTACACCGCTGTAAGCGATGCCATCAAACATAGGACTCTCGAGGAACGTCATGGCGGACACCAACCCAGCTTTCTGGAAGCACAGGTTCAAGGAGTCGCCATCCAGTGCAACCAACAACGACCAGAAGTTGTTCTCTTTGTACCGACTGGAGGAGTCAGTGTTCAGAGCCCGGATCTTCATGATCGTGTTCGACACAGTGTTGTCCAGCGTCGACAGTAACGCCACCACCATGAACGGATCGTACACCACACTTTCCTGATCGGGGAGGATCAGAGTCTGGTACTCGATGTTGAAGAAGTCATGGAGGTACTGGAGCAGGATGTGTTTGTAGCCGAGGTTCAGTTGTGAGACCTGGTCAAACTCAGTGGTGCTCAGGACAGGGTTCTGACCGTAGTGAATGAAGTCACGAACAAACGTCGTGTCCTTGATCACTTTCTTGGCAAGGTCATCCCGGTACTGTGGCGTCAGGTAATCACGCAACATGTACTCGAGACCGTAGACCGTACCTTTCAGGAAAGACTTCTTCTCTGTCCGGGTAATGGTCAACACGCCTACACGACCGTCACCAATGTCAGCAAGGAATACGTCACCGTTGTTCGGGACACAACCTGCGTACAAAGTAGCGGAGCCAGTGATGATCATGTTACGGCTGGCTTCGTCTTGCGACTGTTGTAACTCACCGGTGACCTTCAGTTCCATGTGACGAATCAAACGGTACTGTTGGTAAACGGCTTTCTGGTTCAGTTGGAGATCACTGGTCTCTTGGTCGAGGTCAATGACTTGGTTGTAGTAGTCAACCGTCCAGCTTGCACCTTCCACGTGGGTGAGCAAACTGTTAGGCGGCTGATAACGACTGTCCACTACCGCATTGCGTACTTCAGGGGATACCGTGATTGGCTCGACCTTTTGTACCTTGGGTGGAACTGTAGCTTTCGAATCAAGAATCGGCACGAGTGGTCTTCCTCTTAGCAATGATGGCAGTGACCCCTACCGTAAACATCCGGCGGGTTTGGTCGATGCGTGATTTGTTGATGAGGTCTTGCAACCAGTCCCCAGGGAACACAATCCCACCAATCAATGGAGGCAGTGGTTTCTTCTTCGGGTACAGGGTGTCAATGACTTCGTAAGCGAACTCACCGTCCTTACGGATACGATCAATAGCATCCTTGGTCAGGAACCGTAAGTCGTTCACCATGGTTAAGCGCAGGTGATACAAGTTACGGGGATCAAGGTCAATGGTCGACCGCAAGTTACCGTCAGCGTCCATCACGACAGTTCCGTCTTCCATCGGTTTATCCCAACGGTACAGACAGAAGTGGAAGATCGAATGGAACAGCTTGTTGATGTACGGCCACTCTTTACGCAAGAACCGCAACGTAGCAGCACTGAACTCAAAGTCCCCCAGCTCATTCACGTTCACCAGTTCACGAGGATCGTCACCTACCCCAATCAACAGATCCAGCATACTCGAGGTACGCGGTGGAACCATCGTCGGCAACCAATCGTCAAACACAGGAATGCGATTCCCAGCCAACGGTTGTGCTTGTTGCTTGTAGAGATTGGTGAAGTAGTCGTAACCGAAACGATCGTCACTAGGACGACGGGCTTCGTGGACTAACTCGTAGACAGGTTTCGCAGGACGGAACTTGGGATCAATCAGTTGGTTGTGGATAGCCACCGGGTGATGGTAAGCAACACCTACCACCTTGTCGTATTGGAACGTGTAGTCAAAGCCACACTCCCACGGTGCACCCTCACCAGCCTTCTGACCTTTCTCTGGTTGGGCAACGAAGTCAAAGCCTCCTACAATGCCCACCTGACGCTCTGCGATAGCCATCAGGGCTTGCGTACCGGCTAGCGTCGTTAACGCTGTAGCGCGGCCTGTAATGTGGTTCTTGACCCACTCCTCCAACGTGTCACCATACCCTGCGACGGCTTCTCGCATGGTGTAGATCTCGTGGAGCATTAACGCCACTACGTCAGGCACTGGATAGTGGTAATCCAACGCATGAAGGATTTCAGCACGCCCTTGAGAGGAACGTACACGGAACTCGTCACGCCAGCGTTCTGCTTGCGTACGGTCAGGGGCTCTGTACCGGAACGTGATCTTAACTTCACACAACACGTAGATCGGCTTAACGTAGACGTCTAACTTCTGATCGTAGAAGATGAACTGTACGTTGGGTCGCTTCACCGCTGTAGTCAGGGTGCGATCCTCTAAGTACTCTTCGTCAGCTTCGATGTTCACTCGACCAGTAAACGGGAACTTGTTTTGAATCCCATTGTCGGTCACTGTGGACTGAGGCTGGAACTGTGCTTCTGGAGTCCCGAAGAACTCGAAGCCAGTATCGGCAGGGAGCCTCATGATGTCGATCAGTTGTTTCGCTACTTGGACGATGGCAGGCCGTGTTTGCGAGTTATACGTTTCTGGTAGTTCAACGACTATATTCGGCATGTCAAGACTCCAGTTAAATACCATAGGATAAAGGCTAACGGCATAGACGCCTAGGAGAGACCCTAGGCTTAGAATAAGGATGGGTACTCTGTACCCGTTAAATAGTTTCTACACAGAAAAGCCCCTAGAACATTACTAGCCTTTGGGTCATTAAATGAAGTAACAACGTAAGAAAAAACCAAAAAAAAACACCACTATACAAGCTGGTGTTTTCTGTTGACCTCTTATACCCAACCGAAACGGTTGAACAGGGAAGAGACCAGAGCGCCGCTGGTAGAAGTGTTCAGTACAGCAACACCCACGCGAGGACGACGTACCACTTCTTCGATAGGCTCTTGAGCAGGAGCAGCGTCAGCCACTTCGGCCATGGCGATAGCTTCAGCAGAAAGGTCCACAGGCTTTTGCGGTTGAGCGTTCATGCTGGACATTTCAGCGATAGCGTTACCCAGCAGGTCAGCAGCCAGGTGCGCTTCTTGATGAGTGACCGAAGGATCAGCATCGACGATCATTTGGGCAGCAGCATTCGGGTCCTGGAAGAACTCGGAGAACATGTGCTGGATGACGTCTTCTTCGTTTGGCTTCTCACCGTTGTTCAGCGCTTCCAGACCACGGCGCAGGGCGGCGATCATCATCACCCGTTGCATCTCTGTTTCAGGAACCATCATCGCGTCAGAGAAGCCACCCTCGTCTTTACCGTGGAACAGGTAAGCCTGAGCAGCTTGGTCATTGGTCTGACCATTCTCTGGGGAGAACGCCGGACCGTCTGCTTTCTTGTTCAGGAAAGCGAACTCACCATTGGTAACCACCACACGCTCAGGGCGAGCGAACAGCTTCAGCAGGTACAGCTTGTCTTCATGGATACCCATGCCGACGAACTTCTCGGTGTGGAGTACACCATTGGTTTCCAGCAGTTTGATGAAAGGAACAACGGCTTCTTGTTTCAGAGTTTTGTTAGTCATGATAATTTCCTTCTGAGGATAGAGTACTGCGACCTGAATGGTCTAACGTAGACAAGATTATTCTAGTCTATTCACCAAAGTAATATATATTTGAAATTTCTTTGATTCAAATTACAGGGGGCATAAAAGCCCACCCCGAAAGGTGGGCTTTTATTGGTACGACTTAAGAACTAGCCGAGGCTAATTACTTAGCGTCGTCGCCGCCTTTCTTCGAAGCAGCAACGCCACGGTCAACCAGAGCCAGAGCTGCACGCACGACGTTGAATTCGTGGGAGTAGAACTGGTTCACAGGACGGGTTACGTCCATGTTGACTTTACGCATGATCAGACCAGCCAGAGCTTGCTTGCCGCCTTCTTTCAGCTTGGCAGCCCAGCCGTCGACCTTACGCTCGGTAGCTTTCAGAGCTTCTTCACGAGCCTTGGACAGACCTTCCAGGGAAGCCTTCTTGCCTTCCATCTGAGCGATCAGGCCCTTGACTTCGGACAGGACGCTGGCCAGCTCAGCTTTCTTCGGAGTCGGGATCTCGGTACCAGCATCGTCGACAGCCTTGAAGCCGTAGCCTTTGACCAGGGAAGGAACGGTCAGACCCGAACGAGCGCCGTTCTCGGCGTCGCCAGTGGCGGTCATGCGGAACACTGCGTCGCCGGAGCAGACGTTGGAAACGGCAGTGATCTTCTCGAAGACCTTGTGACCTTCTTCAGCAGCTTTGCCCAGGGCAGCCTTGATTTCGTTCTCGGCAGCTTCGTTCAGCTCGGAACGGTTCAGGACTTTGTCGACCGACTGCTTGTAGAAGGTAGCAGCCATGGTCAGGACTTCGCCGTAGGTCTCGTCACCTTGTTTCTTGGTGGCTTTCAGACCATTGAGGATGTCGCCGATCTGGACCTTGCCTTTGAAGCGCAGGGTGTTGGCGTTCGGAACCTTCATCTTGCCTTTGCCGTCAGCAGACAGCTCGCTGACTTGCTTTTCCAGTGCGTCGGCACGGGACTTCAGCTTGGCAACGCCGCCGAAGATCTTGGCGAAGAAGTTCTTGACAGCCTGGATCGCCTTGGAAACGGCGTTCTTGATGGCCAGCCAGATTTTCTTCAGGGTTTCGCCAACGCCTTCCATCGAAATGGTGGTGGCAGCGGCTTGGCCAGATTGGCCACCGAAGGATTCCAGGGACGGGGTGATGCTGGAGGCGCTCAGGCCCAGGCGACGGGTGTAGCCTTGAACCGCGTGCTGCATGAACAGAGCTGCCTGAGGATTCAGACCGCCGTCTTGCATGGCCGCTTCCATGGAGACCATGATGCTTTCCAGGCCTTCGGAGATGTCGCCCAGCTCTTGGACGTCGTCGGCGCCTTGCTCGGATTCGGCGAAGGATTCGGCGGTGTCGGCGATTTCTTGTTCAACGGTTTCGTCCGGGCTGACAACCAGGTCGGTTTCGTTGAGGGTGTCATCTTCCATGGAGATGAACAGTTGACGCAGAGAAGTAGACATGCGGAGTAACTCCATAAACAGTGTTTGATGCGTAATTGCACATGTGCATAACATACACACATTCACGCGGGTTGTGATCAGACGTACTTGTTGTAAAGCGCTCTGATGTCGATTGGCTCGTCACCCTTTGAACGAGGGTTACGTGATTCGCCGAACATAATGTAAAGCGAAACTACGAGATCATTTAACCCACCAGGCTTTGACACCCAGTCAGCGATGACCTTGTTTCCTGCCACACCGACAGCATTGTAGAAGTCGCGGATCTCTTTACTGGTAGCCCTTTCCCGAAAGTCGTTACTCGGTTTAGGATTCTCAGTCAGAAGGGCCAGCCAGTTCTGTACTGACACTCGCCGACGTCCGGTTTGAATGAACTTCAGGGTGTCGAGCAGAAACTCATAATTATATCCGTACAGAAACGGATTGTTTTTCTGAGTGTTCAAGAAAAGAGCGAAGCCACCTAAGGCTAACATCCCTACGCGCAGGGCACGGCGCTGGTACGACCACCCACTCGGATCGACGGTTCGGTTGATCAGGTCATTGTAAAGTGCGTTGATGTCAGCACTCCCGCTCACACGGGTAATGTCCATACGATCAGAAGGAGCCATGAAGCCGCGTGGGTAGAGGTCACCCGAAACACGGCTAGTCATTGAACCCTTCCTCCATATCGGCGATCTTCTTGTTCAGCTTTTGCAGACGACCTTCAGTGTAGACGATCTCCTGTTCCAGCTTGGCATCAGGTTGGCCACCGTCTTTCAACATCAGCAGACGGTATTCCAGAGCACGCTTCTCTTCGACAGCGGCTTTGTAACGGTTGACCTGCCACTCAGCGATCGACATACGGATGTAGTAGATCGGGTTCAGACGCACCGGGATGATACCGAAGTGGAACGGATCGGTCTTGGTGGCGCCTACAGTGGCTTCTACTGCCGGGATGTCGTCCGGTGCTACCACCATGTCAGGGATGGCCTGGAACGAGCTTTCCATGCGACGGGTGTCGATCGACAGGATGCTGAGGCAGTACGCGAAGTTATCGCGGTTGTCCCAGATCCAACGGTCTTCAGCCTTGGACATGGCTTTCGGCAGTTTGTACGGGGAGTTGGTTTCGTCCTGCTCTTCACTCAGAGTCCACAACAACAGACGGCGAGCGTAGCGGCTGGAGAAGCTGACCACTTCCAGGTACTGGAGGATGTTGGCACGCAGGAAGCTGATGCTCGAGGAGCCAACGTCTTTAGCGAAGGCACGGTCGATCAGTTTACCCAGGACATCCATGCGCTCTTCCATCTGGGAAAGCACTTGGTACATGACGGTAACGTAGTTACCATTGGCTTTCTCGATCTTGGCGATCTTGAGGAAGTTCTTGTCGTAGTTCTGGGTGTTCTTCGCTTTCAGCTTGCTGTTGCGATAGAACTCGGAGGCTTCACGCAGCGGAGGGAGAGTGATCTCCTTCAACTCGTTACGCACCACTTGCAACTCTTCAGTCAGACGTCCTTTCTCGAACGTCGGCAACATCAGAGAGATGAATTTTTGCAGCTTCATAGTAGACCCCTGGGGTTAGATCGACGGGCTGTTGCCCAGTTGGTAGGCCTTGAGGATCTCAGCAACGTCAGGACCCTTGCCCTTGTTGGAGACAGCCAGTTCTTTCACCGACATCTCCGACGGGAGGGCGATGCTGCGGTGGTAGAACGTAACGTGTTCCCACTCAGGATCAATGACGCACAGGATCATGCAGTAGGTCTCTTTGAAGACCTTCTCACGAACACGGAAGTCCTTCAGACGACCACCGACGATACGCTCCAGTTCTTTCACGCTGTTCTGGGACATCACGATGATGTTCGAGGCAGTCGCTACGGAAGGTTGACCGGAGAAGATCGCGGAGATGCTGTTACCCTTACGACGTTTACGCATCTCGTCATAAAGGCCGGTTGGATCTTTGGCCAGGGTTTTCTTGTGAGCATCGATCAGATCTTGACACAGCAACAGGTCACGAACGAACTCGAGCTGACCAGCACGCCAGGCGTGGAAGCGCTCTTTCACGGAGATGTTCTTGCTGCCGACGCTTAAGATATGAATCAGCTCCTTAGAGCCAATGCCACTGCAAATCAGTCGGACGTTGATCGGGAAGGTTGCTTTCTGCCCGTTGGACTCGATGTGGACTTCCAACATCTTGCCGACGGAAAGGTTGGTCAACTCACCGAGGATGGAAACGGTGTCACGACCCATACCGGCGGTTGGGCCAGGAGGAGCATCGCTGTTGTCTTTGTTGTCGACAGCAGCTTTGGCCAGGTCATAAACGCTAGCACTTTCCAGGCTGGCATTCAGACGACCGAGACCGTCGCTACGACCAGGAACCGGCAGAGCGAAACGATACGCTTCAGCAGACTCCATGCTCACCATGGTAGCAACGCCGTTGGAGACGCCGTTAACAACGTTGTCAGCCACGCCGCGTTTGGGGTTCAGCTTGTCCAGCAAACGAATCACGTCAACGCTACCGACGTTCACAGACAGGGCTACCGCTTGCAGGTAGTAACCACTGAACAGCGAGGTCAGCGACTGCATGATGTCGCCAGCATAAGGCAAGCTCACGATCGACTCGTCCATCAGTACGATGGGTTCGACACGAGTCGGCTGGGTGTACTCGATCAGCGAACCGGCCTTCGCGGCCCGCATCGTGTCCGTCAATTTACTGGCCATGTTAAGGCCAGTCACAATGTCATTCATCATTACTGATAATCCCTCGAAGGTGACTTATGGCTAAAACTATTAAAGACGTGTTGAGCGTCATTCAAAAATCAGGTGGGCTAGGTGATCTCTCGCAGGCCGCGATCAATAACCTAAGGGGTATCAATCACCGAGGAGGTGGTAATCCACTGCCTATCAACAAGGATAACCAGGGCTTGACGTTCTTTACGCGCCCTAACCTGAACTTATCATACGATAATATCGCAAGTCGCCGGATTCTGACGCCTTTGCTCGATGGTGATGGTGAGGCAGCCAACACTTATCAGCGTGCGATTCGCATGACGCTCGACCCGTACCTCGGTGATCCTGCCAAGTTCAAGGATGGTGATCCTCGTCGTGGTGGTAAGATGATGGTGTGTGATCTGATTGATCAGAAGAACGCCTTCATTCCTATCCTCACTAACTGTCTGCAATCTCTGGGTGGTTGGCCAGACCTTTCAGTAGAAACCTTCACCTCGACACCTGGTAACTACCAAGAGTCGTGGGCGATGGTTGACAGTTCTTCGCGGTTCTATGAAGTGTACGAATTGAACGCTTCATTTAAGAACATCGAAGGTGACCCGATCTCCGTGCTGTTCTCGTCTTGGTTACACTATATGTCGGGAGTCTACGAGGGGTCTATGGTCCCTTACCCGAACAATCTGGTGGAACGTCGCATTGACTACCAGACTCGGATCTACCGTTTACTGCTCGATCCTTCTCGTCGTTACGTACAGAAGATCGCTGCGTGTGGTGCTGCCTTCCCACTCAACTCACCGTTGGGTAACTCGTTCAACTTCTCGAACGAAGGTGTGTACAACCAAGACAACGATCAGATCTCTATCCGCTTTAAAGCGATGGGGGCTGACTACAACGACCCGATTACTTTCCAAGAGTTCAACGCAGTGGTGCAGATCTTTAACCCTGACATGAAGGGTGACAATGCTGACCGCTCGAGGACTCTGCGTATGTTGACGCAAGAAGAACTGAAGTCGTTCAACTACGAAGGTTATCCACGCATCGACCCTGAGTCTTTTGAACTTCAGTGGTGGGTGCCGAAAGAAGTTGTCACTACCAGTGGGGCTTCTGTGAAACCTGCAATGGCGGGGGTAGACCTTTCCCCTATCACTCAACTACTGTCGAGTAACCCAGTCGTATGACACTCTCAACCGCTGAACTGATGTCCGCGATCGACGCGGTACGTTTCAACCCATCTGCGATTCACCGGTTAGCCCTGGCCGTACTTGAAGAGGTACGTAATGGCGAGCGTGTGATTGTAGACCCGACTAACCCTTTCATGTTCCTGTTGGAATCGAGTGCTGTAAACACCGCTGCGGCGATGGCAGCTAACGAAGCCAACACCCGTAAGTTGTACGGTAGCTTAGCGATCACAGATGAAGAGATTTATCTGCACATGTCTGACAAAGACTACCTCGATCGTTTCGCTAAACCATCACGGACTGAGATCACTATTCTCGTGAGCCGTGAGGAGATCTACGCCAAAGCAATCGCTACCGGCACTGGTGGTATGCGTAAGCTGGTGATCCCTCGTCACAGTGAGTTCACGGTCGCAGGTTACACCTTTACCATGCAGTACCCGATTGAACTGCGGGTCATGTCAAACGGTGGCTTGCAGATCATCCATGACGTGTCGCGTCAGTCTCCGTTGATGAGTCTGTCCTCTAACGTGGTTGATTACAAAGTCGTTAACATTGACGGTGTGATCTACCTGTTGATTCAGGCTCCCGTGTTGCAAGTAAAGGTGGACGTTCAGTATCCGAAACTGATCTCGGCAACTGCGTTCAACAAGCGTTATAACTTCAACAACAGCTTCCACTACGCTCGTGTCTACATGGCTAACAGCCAAGGCCAATGGATCGAGATGAAGACCACGCACACCGATCAGGTGTACGACCCTATGACCCCTACAGCAGTGCTGAAGGTGTTGGAAGGTCAACTCCAGGTACAGATCCCTCTGGTGTATCAATCAGCCGGTATGATCGACTCAGAGCTTCGTGTAGAGATCTATACGACTGTGGGACCACTGGATCTGATTCTGAACAACTACGAACCCGGTGTGTACACTGCTCGTTGGTTGGATCTGGATTCTGATGACAACGGCAAGTACTCAGCGCCTCTGGGTCAGCTTAACGCCATCTCGGTGTTCTCTGACTCCGTCGTAACGGGTGGTTCTGCTGCACTGTCGTTTGAAGACCTGCGTGAACGGGTAATCACCAACTCCCTCGGTGCACAACAGTTGCCGATCACTAACCAACAGGCTACGTCCAAGTTGAAGAACCTGGGCTACAACCTCGTGGCGAACATCGACCTGATTACGAACCGTCAGTTCTTGGCGACTCGTACGTTACCACCACCGACTGATGGCTCGGTGATCTCTGGTGTGGCGTCTACCGTAGCGACGTATCAAGCGTCCTTCGATGACATGAAACTCCATCCAGACGTTCGTGACAACGGTTTGCGCCTGACCATCACGCCGAAGTGTTTGTTCCAAGGCTCTAACGGTCTGTACGGCCTTGTACCGAAGGATCGAGTCAATCAGCTCCTCGCACTACGGGGTAGCGACTCCTTCCTCCCTGAGCTGGATCAGGCGAAGTATCTGGCGTCTCCGTTCTACTACGTGTGGGACATTGACGATGACCTGTTCGATTGCCGGATGTATCACCTCGATGCTCCTGAGATCGACTCCAAAGTCTTCGTTCAAGAGAACGACACCACGGGTCTGATTGTCTCCACTGCGACTCAAGGGTTGGAGAAGATCGACGAAGGTTACCGTTTGGTAATCAAGACCAAGTCCAGTGAAGAATGGAAGCTGTTGCGAGACGATCAAGTCTTCGTACAGTTGGCATTCACGGCTCAAGGGGAAACCACTCGGGCTTACTTGAATGGTACGTTGATCGGTCGGGACGTGGACACCAATGAACGGATCTACGAGTTCCTGATCCTCACCAACTACGACGTTAATAATGAAGACGGTTTGGTAATCAACAACTTCAACATCTTCGGTCAGGTTCAGAACTGTCCGGTGGCGTTGGCTGCGAAGTTTGACATCTTCTACGCAGTGTCCGATTACTACTACCTCGACATGACTAGCTCTGAAATCGACACCATTAAAGGCTCTGCGATTCTGCCTGAGTCCTCGGTGGGGCTGATCCACGAGCAATTGAACATCGAGTTGGGTCACACGCTGGACAGCTTCTGGATGAACAATCGTTCGGTCGTTAGTTCGATCGAATACTTGACTCACCCAGTGGACGTGCTGGCGCGGTACGAAGAGAACGTTTACGAACGTGATCCGGTGACCAACGTGATCAAGGTGGAGATGGACGCTCAGGGTAAACCTAAGTTCAACATCCTCCACATGGCTGGTGACCTGATCAAGAACGCTCAAGGTGAAGACGTCTACAAGCACCGTAAAGGTGATGTAGTCCTCGACGCTAACCAGAAGCCTATTCCAGCTAACCCACGTGGAATGTTGCGGCAGACGGATCTGTTCTTGATGGATGGTCTGTACTACTTCGCTACTGAATCAGCGGCTAAGGCGTACGCAGCCAGTGTTCCGAATACCATTGTGAAATGGTTGGAGGACGACATTGAGCCAATCTCGGAGAACCTGCTGGAACAAACCGAGATCTTCTTCCACCCACAGATCACCTCGGGTAACACACTCGCCGGTGTCCTGGACAACTTCGAAGTAGAACTGGAGACTGAGCAAACCTTAGTCGTAAGGTACTACATGACCGAAGCTGGGTACAAGAACGCCGAACTGCGTAAGAGTTTGGAGAAGACTGCGGTAGAGACGATCTACAGTGCCTTTGCAAGCGCCAAGGTGGTCGTTAAAGACATTGCCAACCGTATCCAGTCGGCTGCGGGTGATGACGTCATGACGGTCTCCGTAAGCGGTCTGGGCGGTGGTACTCAAGGCTACGACATTGTGACCTTGAAGGACGATTCGTCTCGTCTGGGTATTCGTAAGAAGCTGGTAGCACTGGCGGACGGTACTTACACTGTGGAAGACGCAGTAGAAGTGCTGTTCATCTTGCACGGTAACTGACGGCATAGAGAGGAGCCCGAAGGCTCCTCTCTTTATGCCCGCTACTTCTTCTTGTTCAGTTCACGAAGTTTGTCCTTCGTGTCTGTGTCGTCAGAACTAACGATGGCTGCAACCATACACGTGTTGTCGTACGAAGCAGCGCGGTGGGCCAGCTCGATGAAGTCGTTACGCATTTTCTCGCAACGAGCCACCATACCGTTGAACTTCTGCACCACGTCGAGCATCACTCGCAAGGAGGTCAGACACTTACGCAGAGCACGGTCAACATCCACACCGACGTTCTTGTTGAAAGTCATCTTCTCGACGCTCTCAACCGCTTTACCCAGAGACTCGAGGTCATCAGTAGGTTCGACCTTACGCAGCGGACACGAGTCCACTTTGTAGCCTTCCATGTCCTTGACTACTTTGTCCCCGTTGAAGGAGTTGGAGTAGGCTTGGGCAATCTGGCTCGACATGTGATCGATGATCTCACGCATGTCGTTCTGGTAGTCAACCTCTTTGGTCGGTACCCGATAGATCGGAGCGAACAGGTTACGGATCGACGGATCGTTCCGGTGGATCTCGATGTCGTTCAACGTCGACAGTACTTGACCAGCGGCCAGCGTATTGTTCGAGTTGTCCTTACGGCCTTCGCGCTTGATCACCTCAACGATCAACTTCATCTTCTTGACGATGTCGACAAAGGTTTTGTCAGCGCCAGCCAAGGTACGAGTGATCGGGCCAGCAGCGAGAACGTCCCGAAGGATTGGGTTCCACATCTTGGCCATTTCATCGTAGACCGGGTTCACACGCTCGTCACGACGAACCTTGTAATCCCGTTCGATCTCGGCAGGCATGATCTTGGCGATCTCTTTGTTCTTCTTCAGGGTTTCAGTCAGCTCTTCAGCTTTCTTACTGGCCGTAGCAGAACCGTTGTCATTCCGACGGAACAACGACACGATCCACATGATCACCTTCACGACCAGAGCAGCGAACGCAGCCAGAGCACCGCCAATCAAGGCAGCCGCTTTCAGCTCCATCGCTTCCATGGTTACGGAAAGGTTGGTGTGGGTTGGGTTTTGGGTGTAGCTGGCGAAGCGAATGTCCTGGGGCAGGTGTTGACGCACCGGGTTGACGATCTTCTGAGACACACCTTGGAAGCGGTGCATGTCACGGATCACCATCTCGATGTCACACGCCTGCGACTCCAGAGAGAGCATCAGCTCTTCTTCATCCAGCGTATCAGGAACGTCTGGCAAGCCAGCACCGGTATCAGCAGTGTTCATCTGACACCTCCCTTAAAAGACGCTGTTTTCTTTGAACGCTTCGATCACGCTTTGGTTTTGGTAAACCACTTTGTACTGCTGGGCCAACTGCACCGACACAGGGTCAGTGATGTCGCCGCACAGTACCATGTTCTTCAGCAAGGAGCTGACGCCAGGGTGGGTCGGTTCGTGTACCAGACGGTAACGAGCAATCCACAACTTGAACACCAGGTCTTCCACGATGTCCATGTCGATCACGTGCTGTTCGTTGATCACGTTCAGCGCACGACCCAGGTTCATGCGGATGGTGTTACGGTACCAGGCTTCCGGGCTGTCTACGGCGGAGGTAGGCAGTGGTAGTTGGGTAGACAGAGCGTCTGCCACCAACAGGCTGGTGACCTTGGAGCGGTCAGCGAATTGCACTTGACCGTAATCCAGGGCGAACTGGAGAGCGGAGGCAATAGGTTTGATCTGGAGCATTGGCTGGGCCTCAGGAGTATTTCAGGTTGGTGAGTTTTTCAGCGGTCACGAACAGTTGGTTGTTCACCAGCTTCTCGAGTTCCACTTGGAAACGCAGTTGTTGGTACTGGCGACGACCCGAGGGCAGAACAGAGGTATAGAACAACTCCATCAGGCCACGCTTGTCATCGATCTTGGCGAGCAGGGCATCTACTGCGTCGATGTCATCCACCAGCGCTTTACGCTGCTGAGGCGGCAGAGTCTTGTCCTTGAGGGAAGCGACCAACTCACGCTTCATCCGTGCCAGACGAGCTTCTGGTTCGTCGTACACCTTGATCGCTGGGTTGAACAGCAGGATCAGGAAGACCAGGCCGAAAGTCGGGATGATCAGTGCGAAGAACAGGATAACCCGCACGATGGTAGCCATGACGTGGACAGCGGTGCTGAAGTAAGAAGGACCACCACCATAGTGACGGTGAATCTTGTCCAGACCGGTAGCCAGGTGACGACCAGCGCCTTGACGGACTGCGAACTGGTCAGCCAGAGCTTCAGTTGCAGTGATGTCGTAGATACCAGAGCCCAGCGAGGACTTGGCTTCGAGGACGGCTTTACGCAGAACTACGGTCTGGAAGACTTCTTTGTTGGTGCACTTAACCAGTGCTTCCGGGTCATCCAGCGAAATGTCCAGTGCCTTACAGGTCTCGTCCAGGATCTGCGTGCGTTTCAGAACGTCGTCAGATTTGAAGAACGATTGGGTAGCGGCGTGGAGAATTACGTTCGTGGTTAATGTATGACCCAAGAACTCGTAGTAGGTGAAGAGGTGACCAACTTCGTGTAGACAGATGGCTGCTTTCTCTTCGTCAGACAGCAACAGGGTGTCGACCAAGCCACGGTGGATGAACATCTGGTGGACGATCTCACTGAAGATACCGTCTACCTTACCACGGGCTAAGTCAACCGAACCCTTGATGATGTCACTGCGTTTCATCTTGATGAACTTCTTGACATCCGTGTTCTCGACGTGGGGTTTCCACCAGTCGTAGATCAGCGGGTTGTTCTTGTCGACCATCGGGGGAATGACATACGCGTTGATGTCGTTCGACTTGTCGATCTTGAAATCGACAGTCAGGCCGGTGTGACGCTTGATGATTGCCGCAACACCGACATTCGCGAGGGCCTTGCCCTCGTAGGCTTTCTCATTGCGCAGACGATGGAAGGCCAACGTCAGCTCTTTGAAAAATACATCGGATTGGACTTGAATGGCCTCGAGGCCTATGGATAGTCGTTTACTTGATAACATGTCAGCTCCATGGCATCGGGGTAGGGCTGTTAGAAAAGATGACTCATAATGATAGTCTGAGACCGGGCTTACTAAAGGAAATCACAGGTGACTGAATTGAATTACACGGAAGATGACATCAAGGGATATGAGTGTAAACATGTGGTTTATACCCGTTCCAATAATCGTGATTCCCGTGATGACGCTCTGATCATCAAGAAGGTGATTCACCTGAAGAACGGGGATCAGATTCCCACACTCGACGTAGAGGTCAACTACAAACGCGACTTCTATATTGAACGCAATCAGGACTACACGGAGAAGAAGACTCAACAGAAGCTGCGTCGTCTCCAGAAGTTCTCTTGCACCCAAACCAACCTGATGCCTTCCTTGAGTCGTGCGTTAGGTCGTGGCAAGCTACAAGGTGGTCTACGGACTGTTGCGCGTAACCCGTACATCTACGGTGCAGACATCTCGACTCCAGCTCTGCGTAAGCAAGAGTTCCGTACCCAGTATCCAGATTGCATCTCTGCGAACCGGGTAGCCGTATTCGACATCGAAACTGACGTCGTGAACGGTACGATGAAACCGATCTGTATGTCCCTGACTTTCAAGGACAAGGTTTACCTCGTCGCTGTAAAGAGCTGGTGTGGTGACATTACCGACTACGTGAAGAAGTGTCACGATGCTGCGGCTAAGTACATCGGCGACCACATGGAAGCACGGAACATCACTCTGGAAGTAGAAGTGGTGGATACTCCCGGTCAGATGGTCGTAGAAACCTTCAAGCGTGCTCACCTCTGGCAGCCTGACTTCGTTACCATCTGGAACATCAACTTCGACTTGCCAAAGTGCTTGGAGGTGTTGAAGGAAGAAGGTATCGATCCTGCTATCGTGTTCTCTGACCCTCGTGTACCGGACGAGTTCAAGTTCTTCCGTTACAAAGAAGGTAGTGCGACCAAGACGACTGCTACTGGTCGTGTTGACTCGATCCACCCTGCTGAACGTTGGCACACTGCTGAGTGTCCTGCAAGCTTCTTCCTGATCGACTCCATGTGCGTCTACAAGCGTATTCGGATGGCGAAACAGAACGAGTCTTCGTATGGCCTCGATGCGGTAATGAAGAAGAACCTGAAGAACCTGGGCAAGCTCAAGTTCACAGAAGCCGATGCCTACTCCGGTCTGCAATGGCACATCTTCATGCAAGCCAACTACAAAGTCGAATACAGCATTTATAACGTCTTCGACTGCATTGGTGTGGAACTGCTGGACGAGAAGATCAAAGACCTGCAACTGGTTATCACCACGCAATCCAAAGCGTCGGAGTACACCATCTATAACTCGCAGCCTAAGCGACTCGTAGATGACTTCTACTTCTTCTGCTTGGAACGTGGCTTCGTGGTAGCTTCGTGTTCTGACGAGATGGTTCATGAACTGGATCAGTACGTTACGGACATGAAAGGTTGGATCGTTACCCTACCGTCTCACCAGACTGTAGACAATGGTCTGAACATCATTGAAGAGATGCCAGACGTTCGTACGTATATTCGGTCGCACGTAGCTGACCTCGACATCGTATCGACGTATCCAAACGTTCAGGTGATCCTCAACATCTCGCGTGAGACTACTCGTCGTGAGCTGTACAAGATCGCTGGTGTACCTGATCGTATCCAACGGATGCAAGGGATCAACATTACAGGTGGTCACGTCAACGCGGTTGAGGTGGTGTGCGCTGTGATGAAGGCCCCAACCTTCGATCAACTGTTGGAAGACTTCGAGAAAGAGGCGGCATAAAAGCAAAAAAAAAGAGTGGGGGACAACCCCACTCTTTATGCCGTTACGGAATCAACCGCCTTACTACTTCCCTTACCGATGATCCGCGAAACCCCGGTATCCGTGTTATTCCTTTACGGACTGAAGAGGTTGCTTGTTTGCGGTATGTATTCAGTAGCACAAAAGACAGAATGAAGAAGTCTTCTTTCGTAGTAGCCCCGAATTCGTCAGCGATGTCCTTGACCCGATCAAACCACTCACGCTCTTCGCGAGACCGGTTCTTCCCATCAAAGCCTGGAGGACAGGGGACACTTCGAATCTTCTCTACCCACGGAAGTATGAGTTCTTCAATGGCTTTCTGTTGAACCATTTCTTCATTGGAAATCTCAGACCCAAGCGTGGCTAAGTCTTTGTGACCGAAGTTCCGATTGACGATTGGAACCCCACGGTTGGAAGCATTAGCGTCCTGGAAGTCAAGATAACCCAACGCTCTACACACCATCGTAATAGATGGCTGGAACTTGATCTGCTTGTCAGATGCCTTGCGGATCAAACCTGCTGCATCAGTGATCTCTCGTTTAGTTACAAACTGGAGCTGAGCGATCTCTGCGATGATTCCGTTGATCTCCGAACCGAATTCCGGGAGAGGCTCCGGGCCTGTCATATTGACAGACTCGAAACCTTCCTTGTGTTCTTTCAGGTTCTTTGATCGACGCTTAGCCGTGAGAGTGAGTCTGCGCAACATCACCAACCTCCTCGAACTCGATCTCGACATCTTTGAGCATCAGGCAGATGTCTTGGATGATCGGGAGCAGAGGCCGCTGTTCGTACTGTAGAGCTGGGAAGAACTTGGCCGTCTTACCACCCGGACGCAGAGAGCCAACGCAGTGAATCGCTTCCCACGAAGCCACAGGACGATTACCAGACATGTGAGTAGCCAAACCACGACCGAACCACATCGACAGCCCTTGATAGGTTGGTGCCACGTCTTTCAAGTCGCGCATCCAGACACGGATCAAGCCATTCTCATCGGCTCGAGGACGCATATCCCATTCGATGGCAGCCACATTCAGTTCTATATAGAAGAGGCCGTTGAGCTTCTTCTCGCGTTGCCAGAACTTGTAGTAGCGGTCACGCATCTCCACACCAGCCCAACGCTGGAGCTTACAGATAGAGACCATGTCTTTAGCGAAGTCACGATCCCGTTCCAACTGTTCAGCAGTCGGGTTAGGTTCTTTAACGTACAAACGCCAGTTCTCTTCAGCCAACTCACCCAAGAAGCGCAGACCGGCTTCCTGAGTCTTTGGTAGTTTAGCTTGACACATCTCCGTGCCATTGATGAACCACACCACGCAAGGATACTCACGAGGAGTCTCGGGATGGTTGTAGCCCATCCCGAAGTGTTCCATTTGCACACGTCCCCAGACATGTTCGTTTCGTACAACGTAGCCACCCCAAGGGAGTTTCTGATATTTCAGATGTGCGCTCATTTTGTTCTCCTCAGAACTAGAAATTATCGAACTTGCCTACCATCTCTTCTAGGCGTGCTCTGTACCGCTCAACATTGAACCAGTAGAAATACGGACTGTCAGCAGTACCGACTTGACCGTGGAAGTTGATGACACACGGATACTTCACATTACCATCGCCTGGAGGTCGGGCGTTAGTAGGAGTACCATAGTGTCGATGGGCTGCTTCGCGCAACCCGATCACATTGCGGACGATATAAACGCCGTAGGTTACTAGACGGTGATGCTCTTCTCTTGGCTGATCACCTACACTCATTCGCCCTGAACCTCACGGTACTGGGCCAACAGTTTGTCCTTGTAGTTCTCCAAGCACATCCAACGCACGCCCATGTCACCCCAACGATCGAAGTACGTCCACACCACACACGGGTATTTCTTCGGGTAGTTGGTTGGGTAGTCCAGAGGTTCCCCTTCCTCTTTGTGCTCACGCTTCACGAGGTCACGGTAAGCAGCTTGTGTACGACAGAGGTGTCCGCCACACATCAGTCGTTTGTAATTTGGTTTTGGATTCTCTACTGCTTTAAGTGCTGTGCTCATAATTCCTTTTACCCACAATAATTGGGATTAGAAAAAAGAAAGGGCCGGAGCCCTTTCGATTATTGTTTATACGGCTCGAGGAACTCGTGGACTCGCCCACGTGTTCTCCGAACCCATCTTCCGCAAGGTACTTGAGTGCCGGACTTAAAGCCCTGCTGTACCCGACGTGCCATTGAATCAAAGACCAGAGGCAGAGGATAATACAGCCACTGTTCTCCCACCGTCCTGCGCACTAATGTGTAATTGTACTCACGGCTTTCTTCCCCGTGGAAAATACCCCTTACACATGCCTTGACTTCATGTTCTCGTAGTGCATCGTAGATGACGACTTCCTTACCAGTCTCTTCATCGTTGAACGTCTTCTTTCGGAAGAGGACGCCTTCGATTACGTGGTGGTAAGTCTTACCGTTCTGAACTACGATGATGCGGTCGGTGGTTTCGCTCATGGGACTTGAATCCCATTCTTCTTAACCCATTCAACAACTTCGGTCTGCATCTTTTCCAGTTTCTCTGGAGGATACTTTTTCGGATCGAAGAGGATGTGGTCACCGTCCTGCAACTCGAAGTCGAAGAACGATTTGCCTGTGGCGTAGTTATAGCAGTCACCCTGATTACAATGGGTAGGCTGCATATCTTTCACCCAAGCCGGATCTTTAGCTACAGCAGGTTGAGCACCAGCGTTCGCCTGAGCAGTTGCACAGGTAACCAGCATCAATACAGCGAAAAGGCTTTTCATTGTGTCTTCCTTAAGACTATTTTTTATAAGGCTTATTGCTTTGGTGCAGCTTCTTCAACGATGATGATTCGTTGATTGTCGAAACACGCAGGCAGTCTATGTGCTGCTTTCAGTGCTTCGTACGCTTCCACAGGGATCTCAGTATCGAGAGCCGAGTAAGTGATGTAACGGAACCCGCCTTCGACCTCAACGATCTTGTTCGGGTGTGGGGACGGGTCAGTTCCTTTATGGAGCTTTTCCCGAATCCAGGTCAACGTGTTTTCCGCGTCTGCGATATTCTTGAAAAGCTGTTCCGATGTTGTTTCGCAAAGTACACGAGCCATCAACCTTTCTCCTTCACGCTAGCCGCAGCGATGTTGTTCAGGATCATGCGGTACACGACCCAGATCGAGATCACCACGAGAACCAGCAGCCATACTCGCATCAAAGCGAAGATGACTGCAATTACCCCCATACCAACTGGGGAGAAGTTTCTTACGCCCCACAATGCGATCCTCGACCACATTGTTTCTTCACCAGTTTCGATGAAGTTCTTATGGCACTTCCAAACCAGATACAGGCAGAAGTACACAATAAACAGAATTACAAAAGTCATAAGTCCTCCTTAGGACCCAAAGATCATTTGACACACTGCTGCGACACCTGCCACAACAATGAAGATAATGCACAGCATCAGCAACCCACACAGCATCATCATGCCCTCCATTGCTGGAGAGCATCCGTAGTAGTGTGGTGGTCCTAGAGGTTCGTCAGAATAATCCATAGACTCTGACGATCCAGAGTCATCGGGAGTAACGTCACTCTCATCACACTTAAAACACATACCTCACCACCTTGCCATCAGCCCGAGCAGCCACAGGAATAAGATCCGTGCGGCTCCATTGTTCTGTGACTGTTTCCGAATAGTTGTTGAGGTGTTGAGCCTCTTCAGGATTCGGTTGGTGTTTATCCAGGAATGGCAACGCGATAGCAGTCAGGATCAACGCTACTGCGAATACCACACACAGCCAACGCAGAAAAGCATTCTGTTTGGCGAGTTCCTTCTGATCCACGTTTTCCAGATTGTGAATCAGTTCTGCGTTCTTCTGAGCTTCCTTATCCATTATTGACCCACCCATACTTTGGCTTCAGTTTGTTCCAGAGTGCCGTCGGACAGAACAACAGTTTGTTTCACCAGGCACCAGCCTGCTTCACACTTGCTTGGCTCAGTCTTCAGATCTTTGGTCAAGTACGCAGCATAACCAACGGAAGCGAAGGAAGCCAGGCAGACAACAACGATAGCAGCTTTAACAAACTTATTCACAACGATTTTCCTACTCAGGAGATTAGTTTAGAGTACAGCCAACTAGATTTTTTCTAGTCTATTCACTGTAGTAATATAGATTTGAGATTTTTTTATTTGGAGTTTTACACCTATGTAGTGAATACAGGCAATGTCAACATTGCTCGCAAGGGGGTGATCCAGCCTTAGTGTGTTCTCCGAATCCTTGTATCGCTGGGAAGCGTAATTAAACGGATTCACGGCTGCCTGTGTTCGCCTGCTCCTTCGGGGGCAGGCTTTTATTCCCTAACTAACAGGAAACAGATATGTCCACCAAGATGACGATCGATTACGATGCGATCATGCAGGGGCTTACTGATGCAGTAGAAGCTCGCCGAGAATCAGCAATCTGGTGTAACGCAGAAGGCGTAACCCTGCTGAAAGATTTCCGTACCGTGGGGCTGATCGTCCCGCGTCAGTGTGGCCGCACCTATTGTGCACTGCGCCGTCTCGTGTCGAATGAGCGAGCAATGATGATCGTGGCTAACGAAGCCATCCGTGATGTCATGGCCAGCAACTACACGCACCATTGTGGTCTTGAGATGCCAGCCTACACGCAGGCTCGTATCTACACTATCAAGGAAGTGCAGAAGGCAATGAAGGCTGTACAGAATGGTCAGCAAGACATCCTAGTCGCCAACATCAACGAGATCATCGTGGATGACGCTCTGTACTTCTTCGAGAACGTCCGTCGCAACCAGTTCTACAAATGGTTACACGATCGGGCTGGTGATGAACAGATCATCTTCCTGTTAGGGTAAAAAAAAAGCAGGGGTGTGAGCCCCTGCTTTTATGCCGCCTTACGAACGGGCTTTCTTCAAAGCCGCAGTCACCAAGGCGTTCTGACTTTCCATGTCTTCTGACATGAGTTTAAGGAGGGATGGGCTGGCTTTAACCAACGAACTCATCTCCATCTCAAACTTACCATTCTTGCGGATGTGTAGTACCCCGAGCTGATAACCAAATTCGATACTGGCGATCTCAATGAAATCACCTTCATTGCAATAGCTAATGGCCAACTGCAACATCCGAGGCATCGCGGTGTCGAAGTATGCGTAACGTCGAACCATGATGACTTCTTTGGATCTGCCGCGATACATGGTAGCAATAACTCGGCGGGTAGTGTGTTTCACTTTATCTTTCTTGGCCATCTCTATTTTCCTTCTAAGGACTTAAGTTTAGTGGGGTTCTCTCCTGAGTCCCCCTGGATACCGTCTTACGACAGTTTCATGCGACGCTGTGCAACTGCCAACGTTTGTTCGTACTTGCGTGGGAACCTGACACTTTCTTTGTGCTTGACCACGATTGCTTCTTTTCTTTCAGAGTACTCGATGTGAGCAACGTGACAAACATCCGTACTGGAATGCGGGTCACGATGGATCGCCATCTGGAAAGCGTCGAACCAACCGATGTTGAAAGTCTCCAGATAAGTCTGGAAGTAGGGAGCACCCGAACCGATTGAGACCGGTAGATCTTTTGCTGCGTACTGCTTCAGGGCGAAGAGTTTCTTTTTGGGAGAGATACTAAACCGATAGACCGTACCGTCTTCGGTCACGATCAGAGCACCACCATCTGGAACGGTGGTCTTCTCCATGTCAATGGATTCAAAGACTTTGACGATGTGAGCCAAGTCCGAACCCATGGGCCAGATCTTCTTCAGGAAAATCGACATCATGGAGGAACCGGCACAGCCGTACATGGCTGCGACTTTACCATCAATGAACCGACGATCTTCAACCAGTGGTCGATGGATCACCGAGATCTTCTTGGAATCTTGTTTGCTACTGAAACCTTTGGAGCCACACTCGTTACAAGCGAAGTGCTGGGGATTGATATTGGTAGAACGTACATCGGCGTACATCGTTCTGCCGTCTGTTGCGATAGTAGTCACGCGGCTTTCCTTCTTAGGAGTTAGGTAATGTGGGGCTCCCGAAGGAACCCCGTTGGAGCTTACTTGCTTTCGAGCTGCTCACGGAACTGACTGATGATGCCAGTCTTGATCTGCTCGCGCTTCTTCACGCCCACGCCGTCGACGGTGATAAACGCTTCATTGATAGCGTTACCCAGCATCTCGATGTTGTCTTCGATGTCCGAAGCCTTCAGGCGATGGAAGTGTTTGTTGAAGATAGCCGACAGCATCGCACTGGAGCCAGCGTCGATGTAGCCTTCTTTGGTATCGAGCAGCGACTTGAGGGAGGCTGCAATCATTGCGAAGGTTTGTACGCCTTCTGGCGGTGGAGCAGGTTCGTTGGACATGCGAGTGATCGGAGGCATAGGCAAAGGAGCCACCATAGCCACGACCCAGTCGCCCAGACGGAACTGACGAGTCCAACGCAGGAACTCATTGTAGTCACCAGCGCTACCCACCACACCCAGGCTCACGGCGTCACGAGTAGGGCCTCCCACGTCAACCCAGTGGATGTCGGTGTTCAGACCAGACCAGATCAGACAGTTGCCGAACTCGAGGTTCTTTGGGCCATTGCTAGACATCTGACCTTCACGGTATTGACCCGGACGGTTTTCCATCATGATTGCCATACGAGCCGAATGAATCCGACCGTTAGGCTCTACGAAGCAGTCCACACCTTCGAACGCTTCACGAGCGTCACGGATGTCATGGATACGGTACAGAGGCTTCACCGCAGCGAACTCGAGGAGACGCACGTAGGTCGGGTTGTAGTTGCTGGAGACCAGCGCACTGAAGATCGAATCGGGAGTCTTGCGATCACCGAGGCAGCCTGTGCGGAACTGGTTGTACATCTTTTCGCTTGGGGTGACGAACTGGATCTTGTCGCCACGGGAGTAGCGCGGGTCAATGGTGAACTGACCGTTGAACTCAAAGCCCCACTCTTCACCTTCGAGGAAGAACAGTTGTACGGGTTCGTCGTGGATGGTGAACAAACCCACAGCCACTACGTTTCTGATCTCGCCAGGACGACGGGAGTCTTCAATCATTACAGTATTGCGTTCGAGGGCCAGACGATCAATTACAGGCTGCAACAGGGACATTTGACACTTCCTTCTCAGGGTACTATAGATAGATTAGCTATGTGAGATTAAACAACAGTTGTCTCTCACCTAAGTAATATACATCTGAGTTTTATTTGAATGCGGGCATAAAGGGGCCGAAGCCCCTGACGCTAATAAAGGATGATACTCACAGGTAGCGGGGTTTCCGTTAAGTACTTGTCCACCAGAGGCTTGAAGTTCTTAACGTAGTCCAGTTGTCCGTGACCACAACCTAAAGCAGGGATGCCCAGTTCGGTAATCCCCAACTCTTCGTAGCGTGCCACTAAATCCTCAAAGCCTTTAATCAGGTATTCTTCTTTGCTAGGGTTAACAAAGTGTTCCTTCGTTGGGAACAGTAGTACCTGTTGGCAAGAGCCCGGAATAGGGTAAACCACCAGCTTACCCACATCCAGCCTTTTCTCTTTCAACGCCCGCTGATAAAACTCGAGTAGTCCCGGCGTCCTGTATTTGAACGCTGCTGCCAAACCGTTGCCCAGTGTACCCCAAGTGTTGACGGGGCAAGCAACCGTTTGTAAACCACACGTGAACAGTGAACCGTCGCCTTCGAATTTTATCATTTCTTACCTGCCTGCTGCTGAGCTTGTGCCTGATTGTTTTTGAGGTCACGGATTTGTTTCTCAGTTGGGAGCAACGCACGAGCGGCGTCTTCCGAACAGATACGCAGAATCAGACGATGGTACTCACGGGGCAGGTCCAAGAATTCAACCAAGGACATGTTCCAGCGTTTACCCACCTCATTAACATTGTACTGGTAAATAGCCCGATACAGACCACCGTATTCACAGTAGTCTTCTTTGACGTGTCGAGCTACCAAAGCCAGAGGACGCGAACGATCATTGATGTGGTCAAAGACTCCGAAGTCAACATCGTAGGCATCCCTCAGAATCAACTGAGCAGTTATGTTATCGACTTTCTTGGATTGCTCCAAGAGCATCTCTAACTGCCCCTTGGTTCCGATACGATCTAGACCAAACCCAGGCATGGCTACGTGGCGCTGCGAGTGCGCGACGTCCTCTGGATGGATTTCTAGAGGGAGGTTTTTGAAAGGACTCTGTTGATGCGCTGGGAGAGAAGGTAAAAAAAAACTCTTCCTACGTCGAGAGGAATGACGTGCGGATGGAACTTCTCTTCAGTCGAGGCTTGCGGGAAGTTACAGGCCGGACAGTTGTGCTTCGGCAGACCCACCAGCGAGATGGTAGCGTCGTCGATGAACTTACCGATCTCTTCGATGAACTTGTTGCGCAGGTCGTCGTCAGACGAGAACATGCCCATCAGGCCTTCGATGGTTTCACGGTCAGTACCGATGTCAGCATCCGGTACGTCTACACCACCCACCCAGTGACCATACTGACGCATGGTGGTCAGACGACCTTGGTTGGTGATGTACTCGTCACGCTCTTGGCCTTTCAACGGAACCTGGAATGCGTCTTCCATCATCTTCACGATGCCGTCAACCCAGATGTAGCCCGAGTCTTCGTAATCTTGCAGCGATGGTACGCGCAGGGTAGTCGACACCACGTCGGACAGGGACACTACACGAGTGCCACCACGAACGTGTTCGGCTTCGTAACGCTTGATGTCTTCGTCAGACATACGAGCTTTACGTTGAGTCATGCGGCGCTGTTGCCATTCGGTCAGGGCCGAGCGGTCAGTCCAGATCAGCTTGCCGAGATCCAGCAGTTCCTTGATCAGGTTCTTGCAGGAAGCATCGACGTTGATGCACGCCTGAACGTACGGGTAGCCGTTCGGGTAGATCGCCAGAGCCAGGCCCCAGAGGATCGCCGGAATGTCGGTAACCTTGATGATCGACTTGAGGTAGTCGACGCTCAGTTCTTTGGCGTTGGTATCGAACACGTACTGGAACGCGAAGTTCAGCAGGTAGTTGTTCTGATACACGGCGGTGTTGGAGAAGATCAGACCGTTGGTCAAACGACCCAGGGTGATCTTGTCGTTGGCGATACGACGTTCCAGTTCCAGAATGGCGGACTCAGGCGGAGACTTGAAGCTCAGCCAGATACCGGTGTGCCACAGTGGAACCTGTACGATGGAACCCAGGCCGGTAGCAGCAGCCACACGCAGCATGGCACGCTCACCAGTCAGGGTAGCGCCACCAGCGTCGAACTTAGGACGCGATGCGCCCATCTTGTGGCCTTCGAACTCCAGGTATTGACGCCAGTCAGAACCTTCACGTTCCAGAGCAGCAGCCAGCGGGTTACCGCGCAGCAGAGTGTCTTGACCCAGACGCAGCTCTTGAGTCCACTGACGAGTCGCCGGATCACCCGAGGAGTTGATGTTCGGGTAGTTGTCTATCAGGGCACCTAGGTCGAAGACGTCGCCACCGAGAAGGGACAGGTGTTCGTTATCGGCAGTGAAGTCGAAACGATGCTTCTGGTTCTCAGGGACTGGCTTGGAGTGCGGCAGCTCTTGCGTAACGTGCGGGTTGGTACGTTTGGTTTCGTACTCAGCCGACTTACTGGCTTCAGGAGCAGGTGCCGGTGCAGGAGCTTGGGGCTCGTCTGCTGGCAAGGTTGGTTCAGTTGACATCTACAACTCCTAGATGCTGAGGGCCGGGGCTTGTGGCAGAGCTTCGACAGCCAGAGCTGGGTCGAAGTAGCCAGTGACTTGGAACGCCGAAGGAATCACGACCAATTGATATGACGTGATCCAATTGCTGTATTCTTCACCGATCGACATGATCGATGCAGTCAGGTCAGGCGTCAGGGTGATATTACCGTTGGTCGACTGGACCAAATCGGCGTGCTTCTTATGAATCTCGGCCAGCTTGTCGCTGTACTCACGCACGTCTTTCGACAGAACCTTGGTGGCGTCGAGCAGACCTTTCTGGTCTTGTACGGCGCGGGCAACCAGTTCTTTGTTGCGGATCAGCAGCAGGGCGTGGGAGGGACTGGTGCGCAGGGCGTTGCACTCAGCCAGCAGTTGATCCAGGCTCTGCCAGATCTCCAGACTGTGTTGCTGGCCAGCCATGAATGCTTGCAGTTGGTTGTCGGTCTTTTTGACCAGACCCTGACGAGCATCACGGGCACTTTGTAAAGAAGCGGAACGAACTCTGGACATCTGGTGAATCCTCTGTATTTGGTTATGTGCCACGATAAAGGATGGAAGAAAGGGCACCTTTTCCTATAATTGGAAGCTTGTGTATTATTTAACAGGACAGTCATAATGACAATTGATGAACTTGAGGTCTACCTCGACCAGCACGTCTCCCCTGAAGCGACAGAGTTGATGGTTGACTGTGCTCGTGTCATGTGTGAGTCCGGCTTACAAAGTCACCTCGATGACCTTGAAGATTTGATCTCGATGGAAGATCAGAAAGGTCGTGACGTGACTGTATTACAGATCCGTCAGTACTTGACGACTGCGTTGGAATCTTGCGTGAACCAGTTCGGTATTGAATTGCAGGAAGACATTGAAGTTAACCTGCGACACCTGACTGCGGTACAACGTGGCATCAACATGATGACCAACTACGAAGACGTAGAAGCTTTGGAAGCACTGTGTCTGTCTGAAGCTGGTCCAGAAGAACGTTTCGCCGACATGCTCGAGTTGTTGACCGAGTACACGTGGGCTGACTACTCTCTGTTGATCGACACGGTGAATCCTTCCCTGTTCAAACGGATTCTGGAAAACATCACCAAGCCCGATGAACTGGAAGAACACAACACCGAAGAGAACGGTATCTTGGTGCGTACCAAGTCGCTATTGCTGCAAGTACAGAACCCGTGGCTGATCGATGAGATCGAAGACGGGTGTACGTTAGGCTTGCCGACTGACGCGATGCTACTGCGCTTCCAAGCCCGTTACGAGGTGGCTCTGGCTCAGAGTCTGGAGTGGAACCGTAAGCCTGCGTTGTTGGCTGAACAGTTCCTCCTTTATATCCTGGCTTCCAACTGCCCGGATGATCAACTGCTGGCTGTCGCACAGTCAGGTGCAGAAGACGTTATCCATCACGTCCCTACCCTGTTAGCGGTTTCGCGGGCTATCCAACAACTGCTGAGTCAGGTAGAAAGTAAATGAAGACAGCAGATTACTTCTTACTGGCGTTGAACGCTGGTGCCTATAAAAAGAAGGCGTGGGTGCTTTCTGTCTTCAGTATCTTGATCGATGCTAAAGAACGTCGTGAACCGTACGAGTTGATTCGGACCGACAAGGCAATCTACTTCCGCGACCCAGTGGACTTAGACAACCTCGTGTTGATTGACGACGCTGACGTTAAGCGACCGTTACTGGGTTTCCGTGACAAGATTGCGATCACTCCCGATCTGGTTCCGAACCTACAGGCTCCGATCACCACTACGTGTGGCAACCTGTTCTTCAACTTCTATGTGCTGATCTATGCCTTGGGCAAGAAGATCCCGTACCTCGAAGGTCGTCAAACGCCTAAGGGTGTGGAAGGTCTGATCCAACCGCGTCTGACTTCTAACCCGGTCAACAACGGTGAGAACTACGACCCCAACGATCTCAACCCGATCTACGTCAGCGAGTACAAGAAGTTCAACAAGGCCATGTTCGGTCTGATGGGCTTCACACAACTGTGTGTACCGTCCGCTACGCCACGTACGATGTCCACTGACCCACGTATCCCAGAGATGCGTAACAAGCTGCTGGAGAAGTACGCAGGCCGTCTGAATGACCCTGCGGTGATCTCCCTCATCGACGCCGAGTTGATCAAGGTCGACAAGGAGTGGATGAAGAATGACCCGGACGGTGGTGATGGCTTCTACGTGAATCCGAACAAGTCTTACGACGTTGTGCGTAAGAAGGTGTTCCTGATGCACGGTGCTGAGGCTGGCTTTAAGGAAGGTACGGATGTTGACTTCATCCCGAACTCCTTGAACGAAGGCTGGGACATCGAGAAGCTCCCTTCCATGGTGAACTCCCTCCGGGAAGGTTCGTACAACCGTGGTCGAGACACTGCACTCGGTGGTGAGGCTGTGAAGTTCCTCGGTCGGGTATTCCAGAACACCGTGATCGCAGAGAAAGACTGCGGCTCGAATCTGGGTTGGCAAAAGCGGATTGACGAGGAGAACTACAAGTCCTACGTAGGTTTCTACCGTATCACTCCCCAAGGTCCTTCCCTCATGGACGAAGCCTATCTGAAAGGTCAGATCGGTAAAGAAGTCTTAATGAGAACACCCATGTTGTGTAGGACTCCCAAAACCGGCTTCTGCGAATGCTGTATGGGGGCCAATAACGCATTGAACCCGACGTCCCTCGGTTTGCTCGCTGCTGACGTAGGTTCCCAGATCATGGGTATCTTCATGGGCGCGATGCACGGTAAATCTCTGAAGACGGCAAAGTACGACTTCAAGACGTCTATCTTCTGATCCACTCCCCTCAAGGAAATTCGTAATGTCGAAGAATCAAAAACCTGCTGCTCAACAACAACAAGCCCCTCAGGAAGAGATCGTTGATGAGAACCTCGAGAACCAAATGGATGGCGCTGGCGCTGGCAATGAGTCTGGCGATGCCGACACTGCCGGAAGCGGCGAAACCGGCTCGACGGACACGTCCGGTGAACAGGACCTGGCATCCGGTGCCGACCAAGACGCCGCTCAACTCGAAGCAGCGCTTGCGCAGGCCGCAGCAGCGTCGCAGGGCGCAGTGGAAGTAACTGGTCTGGACACTGCTGAAGAGCAACCGATCAACGACGCTCCTGAAACCCCGGAAGCTCCGGCTCAACAAGACAACCCGACTGTGGCTGACGCTCCTGCCAGCGAACCAGTGGTGGTCAAGTCGGCCCGTGCTCCTTCGGTTACCCTCGAACCTGTCCTGACCAAGGCTGAGATCAAAGTGCAACAGAACAACATCACCCTGCAACTCATCGCCGACAAGCTGCAAAGCTACACCGACGTGATGGCGCCGAACAAGATGGCCAACGCCGCTACCGGCAAGGCTCAGCAAGTGGCTCTGTGGGAAACCATCGAACAAGTGCTGAAGCTGGAAGGCCCTGAGTTCATCAAAGGCTACGGCATGTTGCTGGCCTGGGTTGCCGAGAACCGTAAAGGTGCTCTGTCCGAGAAGTACATGTACCGTTACTTCGCCGAAATGTCGATGAACTCCACTGCTCGTCGCAACTTCGACCGGATGCTGAACCTGCTGTGCGCTACCTGCGATCCGGCTACCCGCCGCATGGGTCTGCAACAAGTGGACCTGGCTGCTACCTTGGCCGGTTTCCGTGACGGTGCGATCCAGCAACGTGTGACCGAGTTCTACTCGCTGTAACACGGCAAAAAAAAAGCAGCATAACGAGCGGAGGGTTTAGCCCTCCGCTCTATGCCGTCAGTGTACAGAGTAGTTGATACTGAGGTGGCCAGTGATCAGGTTTACGCGTTCACGAATCGCACGTACCTGTTCAGTCTTGAGACGCATTGCCCAGAAGATCCGACCAATCATGTCCAGCGACACTTCTTCAGGGAAGCACAGCTCTATGTTGGCCGCTAAGGCTGCCAGATAGGTCTCCTGAAGGTCGTACGTCTGAACTGTGGTCTTAGGTGCTGCTTTAACAGAACGCTCGTACAGCGTCACCTTGAGCTGCTGGTAGACCTCGGCCATAAAGAAGAACGAGAACACCAGACCCAAGCACTGTACGGTATTGGACACCCAGAGAGGGCCCATAGTCTTTACAGCAAAGCCTACGCCCAACATCAGGTCTTCACGGACTTTCTGGTCAGAGATCAGGGCATCGGTGGTGGTGTATGTACCGTAACGTTCAAACAGCGGTAAACGGGGTGACAACATCACTCGGGTGTAAGGTTCGTTAGCCACGGCCATCATAGCACCGCGTATATCGAAGGCATTGAAACGGGTCTTTAACGCGTAGTCCAGTTCCACATTGAAAGCGGAAACCACCTCATGGTGGCTGTGCAGCGGTAATCCGGCACCAGTCATGGCACTTACCTTTCAGAAGGTGTTGGCATAAAGAGTGGGGCCCGAAAGCCCCACGGTCAAATCACGTGATCAGTTGAGAACAACAAGTGAGACACAACACGACCTTGGAAAGTTTCCTTCTTACGTTCGTGGTACTCAATGTGTTTCTCAATGTCCTCGCAGACAAGGTAGTAGAACGTTGGCACAGCATCGGGCCAGATCTTGAGGATCGTATCACGCAGACGCCCCATTGCTTGCAGGTTAGCCTGACTAGAACCCAATCCATCCGTCATGTACACATGGAGCAGCTTTGGAATGTCCTGGGCCGTACCAAGTGATTTCAGGGTGGAGACGATGATGTCCGACTCAAGCATCTCATCGAAGTCATCTTCTGCTGTATACCGCATCACCTTCAGGTCGCTGTGACGTGGACGCAGGTAGTCTGCCATCAACGTACACATCTCTACCGTAGCGAAGTACATCAGGCACTTCTGCCCATCCTTCATTAACCTACGGTAGTTCTGTTGGATCAGATCAGCGTTCATCTCCAGATACGCACGCAACGAGTCTTTGTTCTTAGGCTCCATCAGAGACTGTTCGAACATGATGTGGGAATAAGACTTGCGGGCCTTATTGATCCACTTCAGACGCGTAGGTTGTCGCAACCGATACGTTAACGCTTCCACTGTCGTGTAGATTACACGCTCGCCGTTGTCGATCCGTTCGTGTTTAGGGAACATGATCTCTTTACGACGATTCAGGAAGTCATCATCACCCTCCAATGTACCGGACAGTGACAGTGCTTTCTGACAGTGCATGTACAGGTCTTGGCGATAGTTGAGGTGGTAGTCCTGGTGGACTTCGTCGATCAACCGGAAACCAATACCACAGGTCTGGTAGAAGTTAGGTGGAGTGCACCCATACCCCAAATCCAGAATCCCTTCTTGGAACTTCTCGTAATCCTTCAGGTAATTGTAGAAGGTAGTGTTGGAGCAAATGATGATCTTCGCATCCAACGCCCCTTCCTTCGCCAGATTAGTAAGCAACGAAAGCTGCGCACTACCCTGGATTACCATCAGATCACCCTTCTTTAACTTGAAGGCTGCCTCGATGTCACCAATCCACTTCTTGATGTACATGGCCTTGATGCAGATAAACACCCGCCGACCATACGCAGCAATAGCAGTCAATGCCATAAAGGTTTTACCACGCCCTGGATCGACCGTGATAATCTTGCTAACTCCAGGTTGTCCCACATATTCAATCTTGGGAACCTGATCTTCACGGGGTGTGCGCTTGTCGATTACCGTAAAGTCAGTTGCGTGACCTAGGTTCTCAATCAAGTACTCGTACTGGATAACCTCATCCCGTATCCCGTAAAGCTTAAGGTGCTGTTGCAGAGCGCTCAACTCATTCCGGTGGAAGTGGAAGAACGACCTGTCTGCGGACACCCCTACAAAGACGCGCAGCATGGCTCGTTGAAATCTGCCGTTGGGCATCCTCTCGTAACCGTACTGCGCTAAGCCCCGACAAAACTCCATCAGAGCGGACTTGACCCGAGGGCCAAAGTCCGTCACCCGGATGTGGTGACTTGCGACGGTGATCCGCAAGTCTGGCTTCGCAATGGTAGAGGTGTTTAGAGACATGCTCGACACGGCCTACCTCCTTACACACTACTTCTTCCTGGTCAAGTCCCCCATCATCAAAGCATCCAGAGGGTGGTCTGGACGATTCTTCAAAGTGAAGGTACGGATGTCTTGGAGCGTAGCCCCTTGACGTTCGTAAGCCATGGATGCAGCCAAGCTGCGGTAATCCATGTTGTCCTCGTAATAACCCACTTCACCGTTCTCACGGTCCAGTGGCAACCGGTGATCTCGACCTTCGATGCTTTCCACCATGGTGGACAGGATGATCACTTCCAGGTGCTGGATGTTCACAGAGAGCTTCGAGCTGATCAGCCCGTAGAACGCGAACAATGCTTCCTCGGTGTTCGAGTAGGCATTCGACGACTGGACGCGCGAACGTTTCCCACGCTGTTTCCCTTTGCGAGTAGGAGCTGCCTTAATGAACCGCTCGATCTCACCCATGTATTCCACCATGTTGGTGTGTTTCATCGGGAGTTTGAACAGTACATCAGTGTAGTCCCAGCCGCTCAGGTCAATGACGTAGTCACCCCGTGCAGTCAAGTCCCAACCAGTACGCTTGATGTAGATCAGCGCTTCTTCAGTCAAGTACGACAGACGCGAACCCATCGAGACCGACAGGTTAACTTTGTCTGCTGTGTCTTCTGGCCCTGGAATCTCCAAGGTGATGTCGATGATCTCAGACAGCTTCTCCAGCGGCAGTGCACGAACCGTACGGACCCGGTTAAGGTCAGGCAGGCGTGGCGCGTAATCCGCAGGGATGATCATCTTCACAGGTTGACCAGCCAAATCTGCATTCAGCTTGATCTCGTTACCAGAAGTCCCCAGTCGCAAGAACGCTGCGTCGTGTTCGTTGATTTCAAAATCGTCAACGACCGAGCTACCGTCCAAGTGTTTCGTGGACAGAACGTTCTGGGATACCAGCTCACATAGAGTGGTGGCACTTACGTGACCCAATACAGTGTGCGGAGGAATGGAGAAGGCCAGCTCACCCATGCAGGTAGAGCAAACCCCGTAGCGGTCAGGGTGACGACACTTGAGTACCGTACGGACATGGACTTCAGTACCGATCAGGAACCGTTCCGATTTCAGGATTGGTTTCAGACCTTGGTCAGTGACCCGATACTTACCTTCCAGTGCCGCGAAGTTCCCAGCAGTCACCCGCCACATCATGGTCCCAGTGGAACCACAATCCCCGTAGTGAATATGTTGTAACGTTGCACAACCCAACTGCATCTTCCGGTTAAAGTACTCGGAATCAGCTACTGGGTCTTTGGCCGCCCACAATGCTTTAGAAGCAGAACGGGATTCGATCAGTGCGTCGTACAGGTTGACCAGACCTTGGGTGTAGTTGCGCATTACCGGTTCGTGGAAGATCCGGGAGTCGATGTCAGTCAGGAAGCCCCGCAAGGAAACTACCTGCAACACCTGACCCATGCTCACCAGCTTAGACTTCACAGCCTTGCCGATGGGATTGCCGATCAGTTCGTTCTCGTCCATCAGGACGCTCTTCACAGCGCGATAGGTATCATCGATGCTGTTCTGAGTTGGCTTCGCATCGGCGTTTGCCTTTGCGATCTTCGGATGACGGATTACGTCCGTGAAGTCCGTGATACAGATACTGGCCGCGTGTTCCTCCAGTGTTGTCACGGTGCCGTTGTAGATGGCTTGCTCTACGTCGTAGATCATACCAGACCACTCTGCGTTGTCGAACGCAATGTGATTGGCATTGCAATAGTCCAGCGCAAGACTACGACCAAAGGCCATCAGGCTGTTGAACGTGTCTTTCGTCAACCGCTCAGAACCCATGTGGGACTTCTTCAGATGAGGAAGCGCCGGGTACATACGGTTGAAGATTGCACAGTACCACGAGTAGATCGTAGCTTCACGCTCTACCTCCAGATCACCGTCATCAAACACGATGATGAATTTGTCGTCAGGGAAAGTCCAGACGTCAGCTTCGGACTGTTGGTAGATGTCACGGGCAGGATAGCGATTCATTAGTCCTCCTTAGGACTGCTTCTTGTAGACAAACCGCATCCCAGCACATTCCAGGATGTGATCAACGAAGACATTGTTACGACCATTCCCCACAGGGAACTCTTTACGGTCAATGACTTCCTTAATATCGGTAGGTTTGTCTGCCCGATAGATGTTCGCTAGGATTTCCTTACCGACGGTTGGGTTGTTCGACTGGTCAATGATGTCTGCCCAGACTTCGCCACCACAAGTAGCGGCACCCAAACGTACTTCTGCTTCACCCGTCATACGCACAGGCTGAGCAGCACCAGGGTAACTGTTCTTGTCACTCTTGGTAATCTTCGCAGGAATGCCGTGGTGTTGCAGCTTAGCCGAGGAAACCCCAGACCAATCGCCACCAGTCTTTTCCAGTACGATGATGTACGCACTACCAATCAACACCGACTCTTTGGTGGTGATCTCTTTACCCGTGTAGCCGATAAACTTCACCGGACCGTAAACTGGAGGGAACTCTGCCCGCAGTTCGTCGATCATGGTTGGGTAATCAATCGGGTTGTTGTTCGGCATCCACAGATAGATCCCATCACGCAGTACAGCCATTACGTGAGGTTCACCAGCATTCGGATAATCCGGTTCCGACATCATCTGCACCATCCACGGCGAGCAGATCTCATAGAAGCGCAGCAGCTTCTTGTAAGCGATGTCGACTTTGACCGGGTCCAGCTTTTGCTGGGCCATTGGTGTAACGAAACGCAGGAGTTGCTTGGTTTCTTTCGGAACGTTGCTGCCGTCACGATTGAAACCGAACAGTTCACGCAGTTGCTTGGTCAGGCGGTCTGCCGAAGCATTGATGTAAGGCTCGTACATGCAACCCAGGTTCATCCGCTTGATAACGGAGTAAGGTTCCATGATGATGTCCGCACGGTTGCCTTCAGCATCGACAGGCATCCGGTGGGCTGGCCATACCTGACAGATAACGCCTTTGTTACCGTGACCACCAGAAACCTTGGCACCGTCAGTAGGCTGGGTGTCAAACTCAATGGTGATCTCAACACGCCAATCGTCCAGAGGCTGGCGACGGTAGGTCTTGGTAACTTGCTGACCTTGCGAGTTGGGTTTGTTGACGTAGCCCAGGGCTTCCACGATCAGGCGGTGCAGCTCAGGAGAAAGAACCAGGTTCTTCTCGTGGGACTTGCGCAGCTTGTTGTAGACGTCCAGGATTTTCTGGTAGAACTTCATGGCTGCCTGATGATACTTGTTCATCTGGCGTTCCATGCCGACTGGAGTCGGAGGATTGCGGTTGGTGTCGTCGTGATGCACCACCACGTCAACTACACGGGCCCCAGGAGTCACGTACGTCAAACGATCGTACACGTAGTCCACTTCTTGCAACGCACCCACAGACATCTCCACAGGAGCTAGGAGAGGGTCATAGGGACGAGTAGCAAACAGCAGACCGTCTTCGCGAACCAGATCACCGATGTCCGGGAATGGCTTGTAAACCCCAGGGTTGTTCTTGTCAGCATACAGGTTGAGGAACATGTGGTTCCGACCAGCCGACTCCGTGTACTTCTTGAAACCCTTGGCGGTGATCTCAGGCAGAACGTCATCTGCGATAATCACACCGTCTTCAATCACCCCCGGCAACGACAGGTACACAACGTTCAGTTCACGACCGATGTTGTAGTTCCCATCCTTATCCAAGCTAGGCGAATGTGCTACCACCGAACCTGCTGGGATGTGAGCCCCGGCAAACAGCTTGGAAGTAACTTCTTTGTTGAACTGGTACTTGAAACCAAAGTACTGGTGGTTGCAATTAAAGCGAGGGACCGACATCATCCCGATTTCGCCTGTCTCCGCATCTTCGTAGATGTATACAGTTTCTGGGTTCTCAACGATGGTATCCACACCAACCGAGAACGGGTAACGCTCAATCTCCGCGAGGATGTTCACGTTGCGGTCAAAAGTCTTGCTGAACGTGAAGCGACCAAACTCACGCTCTGTGCCGGTTTGCTGCCGACGGGGTGTTGCTCCTTTGATAACCAACGCTTGACCGTATTGTGAGTTCACCATCTGCACACGGGAAGAGCTGTTGCACCGAATGTGCGTGATCAGACTACCCTGGCCAGTGATTTCCGGGAACAGTTGATAATCTGTTGCCATCGGATCACTGTTGGTATAGTGCGGAATGGGTGTATCATTCATAAAGCGCTCCTGACAGAGGGAGTAAGATTACAAGATCAAGGCGCACGTGCCAAGTGATCACAGTAATAATATAGGTTTCAAAAGTTTTTTGATGAATGTGAGGTTTTTAAGATGGCCATGCCAATTACCCAGAAGTTAGCTGACGCTGGGGCGACGGTCTATTATGACCAAGCCTTCAGACGCGTACTGGAAACCCACATGGGTCTGTTACGCAATCTCCAGGAAACACGCTACATCGAGATCGAGAAACACCTAGCTTACAAGTACGAGTTCGATTTCTACGGACTCCTACAAGAGCTGAAGATCCCCATGAACCTCCACTGGGTCATCATGCGGGTAAACAACATGGTCGATCCCCGAGAGTTCAAGTCGACTATGGAACGCTTCCTGTTTCCTCCGGCTGAAGTCGTAGACAACATCCGAAAGCTCCATGCGACCACTGCCCAGAAACTCTAGGAAAAAAAAAGCAGGGGTGTGAGCCCCTGCTTTATGCCGCAAGTTAGATCCCGTTAGGGAACATCACTTGTTGCGGTTGAGTGCCGAACAGCGACGGCTGAGCAAACGGAGTAGCTGCTTGCTGGAAGCCGAACGGCTGTGGCGTTTGCTGAACGTAGCCACCACGGGTCATCTGCGCAGGAGCCTGGTAGGGCTGAGGTGCAGCGAACGGTTGTGGGTTGAAGCGCTGTTGCTGCTGGAGCATGGCTTGTTGTTGCTGCAACACAGGGTTGCTGCTGACCACTTTATTCCAGGAGATACCGCTACCACCGCTACCGCTAGGGGTTGGCGCTGGTGCCGGGGCAGGAGCTGCGGCTGCTGGTGGGAAGGTGTTAGGACCATTCCACGGCAGGTTCGGCTCTAGCGGCTTGGCTTCGGCTTCACGTTCCACGACCGCTTGTGCGAACTTCGCGGTGTTGACTTGCGGGTGCTGGTGGACATGCGCGGCGGCCACGGGCTTCTGAGCTGGTTCGCTCCCGTCACCCACGTCGCCTTCGTTACCTTGCAACGACGGGATCAGATCACGGAATTGTGCCAGATCGTCGATGTGGTCAGCGAAGGCCAGGTCGATGTGCAGTTCTTCTGGATTGTCCAGATGCTTACGGAACAGGTGAGTAACCTTGTTCAGCTTCTTGGCAACCTTGACGAACGCCGACAGCAGCGCGTGCAGGTTTGGTGCAGCCAGGCTACCGCTACCGAAGGAGTAGGCTTCCGGTACGTCGCAGTCAGGCAGGATGTAGTTGAACAGAGCCAGGATGGCCTTCTTGTTCTTCTGCGATGCCATGTTTACGCCGTAGGCTTTGGAGCCTTCGGATTTCAGCTCAGCGACCAGTGGGAAGTCCACGACCGCTACACGCTGGTAGCCTTTGCCTTTGTAGGTGCCACCACGCTTGATGAACAGGGAAACCATCCGGCGTTCACCGTCAATCGACAGTACGTCCAGCAGGTTCTCCAGCTTCTTCAGCGTAACGTCGTCCACGTTCGGGATCAGCGAAAGGAACTCGGTTTGGGTCGGCGACAACTTCTTGTGGTACTCGTGGTCCACGGCGATGCCCATCAGCTCAGACATCAAGCAGGTGGTCACAGTGGTAATACGAGACATCACCGCCACTTTCAGCTTACGCAGAATCGGCGACTCACCACGGATGATGGCTTCGGACATGGGGTGGAACGCGATCTGATGTTCCCAGTCGGGCTTCAACAGAATCTCGTTGGTCGGCAGCACCATGCGTTTACCTGCGCATTGTGCCGGTACTTTCTCGTTGCCGATAACGTAGCTGATCAGTGCGCTGTCATCGGCAACGAAGTTGACCGAACCAAGAATGGAACGGTACAGTTCGATGATTGTCATATGTTGCTTTCCCAAGGGGTGAAGAGGCTGGACCCGGCTTGTGGGGTCACGATCATGTTACTTTGAGGCTGGTGCTGTGCGTGTTGCATTGGCGCAGTAGACTGTACCGAATGCTTGACGTCCAGATTCCGAGCGATCTGCTCGAAGTCCTTCACCAGACCAAAGACCTGTTCCTTGTTATAGGACAGGACCGGAGCGAACAAGGCCGATGCGAAGGTAGGGTTGCAGTACTCGTACATGTGCCCCCCTTGCATACTTACGTTGATCCGGGTTTCACCGTGCATGTCAATCATGGCGGTGATGTGGAACTTGACCTGACGGTTCTGCGACAAGCTTTGCAGTACCGACGTGATCAGCCGTTGCTGGAAGGTTTGGATGTACGTGGTCATGTCGAACTTGGCGAATGCCTGATAGTTCTTCACTTGTACGTCGTACTCACCACCCAGGGTATCGTTGGTCGCGATGAACGCGATACCGGTCAACAGCAGGTCCGCCATGATGGCCGGGACTTGGATCGCCATGGCAGTAGCTGCCAAGGTTTCCATGTTCGAAGCATTCCAGTCAGCACTGGTCCCACGCTGGTGCAGCGCGTGAACGTACTTGGACTCACCGCCAGTCAAAGCTGCGACAGTGTCCAGACCTGGAGACACCCCACACAGGGCGCCGTAAGTGATGCTACCGTCTTCCCCGAAGTTCAGGGTACGGCAGATCGCGTGGAACAGTGGGTCTTCGTTGATGACCCCTTCAGCTACGTTGCCGATCGCATACTGCATCGCGTCAGGCATTGTACCCATGCCACCCATACCGTTAACCACCGAGTCACGGTAGTTCGACAGTACCTTAGCCGCGTAGTTCCCCGGCATTTCGTTGGTGAGGCTGGACTTCTTCGGCATCAGGTCAGCGAAGACCAGACGACCGTCGGAGTAGTAGTCACCACCAGTCTGCGAGGAAATCTCCAGTACCGAGAAGATGTCTTCTGGGCGAATGGACATTGCTACGCTTTCTTGGCCAGCATTGAAGCTTGGGTTGTACTCACCGAACAGCAGGTGGCTGGAATCGATCACGCTGGAACGGAACCCACCGACACCGTTGGATACGTGCTGTACCGAAACGGTCTTGTCGAAGTACAGCTTCATGTTCGGGTCGAACACTACGTTCAGGCTGTCTACACGATGGTAGCCTGGGTAGTTGGTGTAGCCAGTCACGTAAGTGATCAGGTCCGCACCCATAGCCCGGCTGTGAACTTCCATCATGAAACGCAGGCGTTGCTCACCGAAGCCGTTTGCAATCTGAACTTGGTGAGTGATGTCTGCGGATGGTTTCAGGATTTGCCCACCGATCCCCGAGAGAACACCCGCGTTGATTACTTTACCACCACGGGTAAGTTCCTGCATCATCGACAGCTTCTGCGTGTCAACGTTGTCGCCCAGGTAGAACGAGCGCAGGAACTGGTCGTTGTACGTACCGGTTGGGCAGAACAACAGTTGTTTAATCGCGAAGTTGGACATCTTTAGACCTTCTCAGTCAGTAGTTTAGATTTAAGCTGGAATACGTTCGAGGATCAAACGTGCCAACTGGTTCTTGATCTCAGCAGGAACAATCATATCGCCATTGACAATGAAGCGCTGTACTTCTGGCAACAGTTCCCGAGGGAGGTTCAAACTCCAGTACGACTTGGACATCTCAGCAACCAACAAGTTGATCGCACGGATAGCCACGTTGTTTTGACGGTCGGACTGCTGCTTACCACCCTGACGCTGGGAGTAAGGGCAACGCTCCATCAGTGCCGCTACGTGCTCTCGAGAAACACGGGCGCGGTAGTCGCCAGTACCCATCGCGTACTCTTCGTCGAAGATCACAGGCTGGGCGCTCATCAGAGCTGACAACTCTTTGAAACCCCAGTGCCACAGCAGAGCTTGGGTTACACCCATGGTCCGCAGCAGTGCTGGTTTGCTCAGGCTTGGGATAGCCCGTGCTGACAACGACTTGCTCATTACCCACTGACACAGAGTCATGTGGTGTTGCTCAATGCGCATACCCGTCATCTGAGTAACGATACCGACGAACCCGTCAACCAACTCCAGAGGAACTGTCGGATCAACCTTCCGCGCCATAGCTTGGAAGTTCTCTGTATAAACAGACAGCATGACGATGTCACCGTTGGACACCTCTTGCTTGATCTTGTAGTTCTCTGCCGAGGACATGTTGTCCTCTTCGGATTTCTCGGACTTGTTGGTTTTCGGGATGATAGCCCCGTCTTTCCAGAAGTTCCGATCCATCGAGCGCAGGCTGGTGTCGATGGTGTGGTATACGTTGGAGATCACGCTGGAGTTGTTATCCTCCACGGTCACTTCACCGATACTCACTTTACGGACAATCACCTTGGCCAACAGCCAGTCAGGTGTTTCCGTTGGGCCGAGTGCTTTGAATACCGCACCGTTCGAGATCTTCTCAGTCGATGCGTACGAGTCAATGTAGACTCGCAGACGTTCCATTGCTGGGCAGTCGTACAGCCAAGACTTACCGATCAGCGCCAGAGCGTAGTACTCTTTGAAGTTGTTCCCCACTTGGGAAACGATCACTTCGACGAATTCCCCGAAGATCGGAACCATTGGGCGATGTGCTACCGACATGATTGCCAGTTGGTAGTAATCTTCCCGCAGGTACGTTTTGTCCTGAGGTTTGTCGTCGTATTCCGACTTGGTAGTCGTTGGGATTACAATCTTCCCGGTGTACCGCAGGAATCCCGTCAACTCTTCCTGGTCAATGTGGCTGTACAACTCCTTGACCAAAGGAATCAAGCGTGCCCGCATCCGTGTCATCTCCGCAACGTTTTTGATCACGTTGTAGATTTCCACGTAGCAAGCCCAGATTGCGTCTTGCCTTTCCGACGGTAGTTGTGCAAAGAACTCGTTGATCTGCGTGAACAGATTTGGGAGGTCCTTGAAATTGTTTCGACGGTACAGAATCGAAACGCCCCAGTCCAGCGACTCATCCCCGTGCACGATACGGAGCGTAGTGAGTTCGCTAGCTTTCTCACTGATATTACTTATCTGCATACGAACTTCCTAGTGAGGTGCTGCAACTGGATGATATATACTTCAAATAACTTCGGGTCAACTTATTCGACTCTAGGTTATTGTGGGGGTTTAGACTAAAGGAAAGAGCAGGTCGTATTGACCCACCCTTTCCTTTGTCCTTTAATTACATCGGGAAGTCGTCATCACCGAAGCCGTTGTCTTGTTGACCACCGCCGCCTTGATCACGCTTCCAGCCACCGCTCTGACCACCGCCACCGCCCTGCTGGCGCTGTTGGTAACCGCCACCACCGCCGCCTTGACGCTGGCCACCACCTTGGCCGTCTTTCTTGACCGGCTCTTGGTATTCTTTCACCGCCACGGCACCCATCATGTTTTCCAGCATGTTGGCGTAGCCCTTCAGGTAGAAGTTCGACGCTTCACGCTTCTCCATCGGCTCGCCGTTGGTGCCGATCATGACGTGGTAGTTCGACGGCAGCATCGAGAACTTCAGGTACGGACGGTCTTTGGCAACGCAGGCCAGGAACAGTACGCCGTCTTTGTCACGACCAACCAGAGTAGTCGAAACCAGTTTCGGGTGGTCCGAACGCTTGCCTTCGAAGAAGGTGTGGTTCAGGTTCTGGAGTTTGAGGACTTGGTTGTCCTCCAGCTTGACCGCTTCACGCATCAGTTCGATCAGCGTGTAGAAGGTCGGCATGTCCATGGCGCCACGGATGTTGCCGTTGTTCTTGTCGTTCGGTACGTTGGTGTAAACGTCGATACGCGGGTTGTTCGACACCAACGAGATAGCCCACGAACCCGGCTTCTGCGCACCTTGTACCGGCGGGCAGGACAGACGCAGTTTGAATTCGTCCAGTGCGTTCTTCGGACGAGGTGGGGCTTGGAAGTTACCGGCCATTGTGATTCTCCAGACTTTTGTCGCTTACAAATAATGGGCAAACCCTGTAATCTAATACAGGTCGCAGTTAAAACATCGAAAGCAAGATGGCTTTGAACTGAGGATGAAGTGGCTCAGCGCTGATGTCCATTCGCATCTTGTCCAACGTCGTAGTGGGGTTCCACCGACGAGCATCAGCTAACTCGATGATCTGTTTCTTTTCCTTATTAGGAAAAGTGTTGAAGTGGACGCCGTCACCGAAGAACTGTAAGGTGACATGGTTGAATGGCATCCGCTGCAAATCTTTACCGCCTGTCAGTTTACTGTTCCAGGCAGAGGAACCTTTGATCTTGCCGGTGTGAGACTCCAGCAGTCGTAGGCGGGTGAAACTGTAACGCGAGAGCAAGTCCACAGGCATGTGGGTAATGATCAACGCATTGTCCCGAGTCTCAGGGAGTTTCAAGTCCCCAGTGACCACCATGTAGTCAAGGAACATTTCTTCCAGCTTATTCAGCAAGTTCTGCTCAAGGGCTGCGTTGAAGTGTTGCTTCTCGGTTTTCGGCTCACGATGGAAGCAGTGAGGGTACTTCTGTTTCAAGCTTTTATAAGACAGTGCGTAGGGCACTACCTTACAACGACCGTGGGTGTATTGCTGAACCGCATTGCTGATTACCTGTAACTCCGCAGTTATGGCATCCAGCAGTGGGTCAGGAAACACGTGGGTCTGGTTAGCACTTGGGATTGCACCCAAGACGTTACGGATCAGCGTACGCACGTTTATCCACAACGCATCAGAGTCGAGGATTGGTGGTTTCGCTTTATGCTCAGGGCGTTCCTCAGAAATACCGAAGGCACTCTCCAGAGCTAGGGCTGTAGCAATGGAAACGGGGACTTGCATCCCCATCTCACGACTACCCAGCACCTGATAATATTTGTCCATTCAAAAGCTCCTGAGCCTTCTGGAGCAAGTGAGGAGCTATGCCTCGATTACGAGCACGCTCCATCATCATCTCCACAACGTTCGTTCGAGTGATGGCGGCTGGGCTATAAGGGGTGATGATACGGTTCACAGCTTCCCTGTGGACTTTCTCACCGTCGTTGAACTTGGAACTGATCCAATGTAGCGGGTAGCGTTCTTTGACTTCCTTGAAGCCTAGGGCGACGGGGGAAGCTTTGTCAGCAATGACGCGAACGTGGGAGTCAATTGGCATGGTGTCAATCAACCGGTCGATCGCAGCTAACGCATCTTCTAAAGGTTGGCCTGTACAGTCAACGGACTTGTAAGGTTTACTACCCTCATTAACTACGAACGTGATGTCGTGATTTACATTGTCACGATCCACCACTACGCGGTAATGACCTTTGTCTTCCTCTTCACCATGACTCAGGCGATCGAAAGAACCCGCTGCCAGAATGTTACCGTACTGAGAACGCTTGTGGATGTGCCCACCGAATACGAAGTACTTGGTGATCCCCATGTAGCGCTCAGGGATGTGGGTTGGCACTGGAACGTGGGAAGGAAGCTGGTAGTTGAACGCACCGTGCAGAATGGTGAAGTCTACCTGTTCCAAGCCTTTCTCGTTCATTTCCTTACAAACGTCGAGCCACACGTCATCGGTATCGTGTTTCCATTCGTCAGGGACGTACAGAACATTAATGCCGAACTTCTCAATGTGCTCAATCGACAGGACTTCAACGTACTTGATGTCCGCACCAATCTCAGCGATTTCGTTCTCAGCAATGAAGTGCGCTGACTGTTTCCAGTCGTGGGAAGGAGTGCCCTCCAGAATACGCACCACAATATCCCGACGCTTGCACATCGAGAGGAAGCTGAACATCCAGCGACGAATCTCTGGAATGTTTGGATCAGGGTAATACATCAAGCGGTCGTACAAGTCACCAGCAATGATGATCATGTCCAACTCACCTGTCTCAGCGTTGTCAGGGAACGCCTTGTACAAGTTCTTGATGATGTGGCTGGTCTTGGTGTTGTGGTGCCCTAGGTGAATGTCACCCATTTCACCAATGCGCAGCTTACGCCAAGTCGAAGTCGTCTGACAGGAATCCGTCTGAGGCAAGTGGGGCGCTGACGCCGACGGTTGGAGCGGGAACGGAGCCTGGGTTAACATCTGCTGGGTCCTCAGGGATTTCTTTGATCCCGTAGTAGTCGAACACTTTACGCCATTCCATAACTTCGGCGTTTTCAAGTCGACCGGACATGATGCGGTCTTTCAGGCAGTTGTTCAAGTAACGCTGACCCAAGTTGGGCAGAACGTCATCTTTCTGGATTGCCTTGGTTACATGCTCGAACATGCTGTCACGAGGACTACGAGCCAAACCGAAGTTCACAGGGCGACCAATGGCCGGACACTTGAACAGGAAGGTGTTACCAGACCAGACAGTGATCGGGCGGAGTACCGAGTCAGACACACGCAGCCAAGGCTCAAAGGACTTTGGTGGGGTCTTGCTCAGGATTAACGGGAGAATGGTTTCACGGAACTGTGGTTCCTGAATACGCGGAAGATCTTCGTCGAATGCTCGACCCAATACTTCAAATGCTTCATTCACTCTGTCGTCGTTAGGTACCGGTTTGCTTAATGGATTCATGATATTCCTCTCACGAAAGAACCAGGGTTACATACCCTAGTCCTTTCGCATAAAGAGTTACGTTGATTGAGCGGTACTTTTATTGAGACAGTGGCTTCGGTAGACCAGCCGAAGCGTTACCCAGTTGACGCGCTTGGACTTGTTGAGTCAAGCCAGCAACCATCTGGGCCATTTGTTGCGCAGGGGTCAGGTCATTGAAGACACCCTGTTGAACCGCAGGCATTTCAGCAGTCGGCTGTGCAGCCGAGACTGGAGCCGGAGCTGGTTCGATACGGACGGAGGTCTCGTCGATCGGCTCAGCCGAGGAACGGTAGACTTCCAGGTAGAACGCCGAGTTGATCGCACCGCCAGTCTGGCGTTTGAATTCGTCGGTGATCAGGTGTTCGAGAGCGTGGTCCACTTCCAGAGCGTCGAACTGAATCGAGCCCATTTCACGACGGGTGTGAATGTGGAGTTGGCCTGGGGTTACCGGATGATCGAAGGCATCCTGGTAGACGCGATACATAGTATTATCGGTCAGGCGGGTATGGAATTGGAACACCAGTTGAGGCTGCGCAGGAGCCTCTGGTTCTGGGTAATGTGCTTCGGCGTAGGACTCGGCAACGGCCTGGCTTTGGCGCATGGTGATCAGTTGGCCCACGGCCACACCGAGGTCACGGATCGAGGACAGCACTGCATCTTCCAGCCCGGACATGCGGCCTTCGAAGGCAGCCATGCGACGCTCGAGGTCATTCAGGCGATCGCTAGGGTTGGTTGGGCGTACTGGTTGTGGAGTCTGGGACATGGTCAATTTCCGTTGTTGGCGTTGAAGATAGCGACGACCTTCGCGTTGATGGTCTGGATCTCCTTACCGACACTATAAATAGTACCGTCTTGGGTCACAGTCGCATCTACCCGTAGGTTGATTTTACCGGGGTCCTTGGGATCATCATTCAGAACCTGCACGTCGACTTGGACGGAGTCGAAGTACGGGGTGAGTAAGTTGGTCAGTTGCTTAGTGGTCTCAGACCGCAACAGACTAGCATTCTCAGCACATTCCTTGATGATGTACGGTAACGACGCAATGTGGCCGTTGTAAAGGAGACTCTGGGAGAAGTCACTTACAAAGAAATACCCAATGAGCTTGTCACACTTTTCTGAAATGTTTCCGACCCAGCCGGAAGCACTCAGGCTCGGAACCTGAACAGCCATCTGTCTACCCTCTAAGGATCAAAAAAAAAAGAGCAGACGGTAGGAATCCGAACAAAAAGAAAAGGGCCCGGAGGCCCCTTTCTCAACTGACGATCACAGCGAAGAGTTATAACGACTGGTTGGGTCGTCTTTCCCTTGGCGGATCTTCCGAACAATGTTCCCGATGGAGTCAATCAGCTCGAACTGTTCATCGAACTTCAATTCTACATCACCAGGTTCCAGTTCTTCCCAGAACGTCCAGGCTTCCCAGGCACCGTCTTCACGCTCTTGCACCACACCATTCATGAGGCGGCGGTAGTCATAGTGCGCATGACCCACGGCATTACCGTGTTTGTTCACGTACGTGTCGGAGTAACCATCCAGTTTCTGCTGGAGGAACATGTCACGAATGAACGGGTCAGCCATGATGTACCGTTGCATCACTTGTGGAGCGTGTTGCATTTGCGCGATGGAGGTCAGGGTACGGATGACGTCTGCGTCCCACATGGTTTGGACACTCCGCACAGCCGCACGAGCAGCTCGCATTGCGTTCTCACCAAAGTACTGGTCCCACTTCGCTGTAGCGGTTTGCATGAAAGCCCGACCAGTAGCAGTCAGGTTCTGGGAAAACACCGCAGCTTGATCTTGCAAGAACTGGAGCGTTTCGGGTGCTCGTGGTGCGTACGCCAACTCGTTAAAAGCTAGCGCACCTCCTTCAATGTATCGTGCCATGATAGCTCCTCTTTACATACCTTAAGGAAGGCCTGTAAGTTTAAACCAGCGAGAAGCCACGCTCTTCCAGCCACTCGGGTTGGGAGTTGGTTGCCACAATGATCATTGCGTCATGGCGCCCATCGATCAGGTACAAATCGTACTGACCATCAGTTTGCCGTATTTCAAAGGTAACATCGTACCCCTCCAACTCCTTGCGCATCTGTGCGAACTCTTCAGGAGTCTGTTTGACCAGCGAGAGATACAGCGCTGGGGTGGAGTGATGTCCTTCTTCAATCAGTTTCAGGACTTTCTCAGTATTGCTCATGGTTTCCTTTTCCTTAAAAGGGAGGGGCCGAAACCCCTCTGAGGTTATCTGCCGTGGTGAATGAAGTTCGCGATCGTAGCAATGATCGTAGACGAAAGACTCACGTGACCAGAGATTGCTCTCGGAGCACGCAGGTCCAGTACGCCGTTGCGTGGTGCCAACGGGTCCAACTTCTCCAGCGTCTTCTGATCCAGGATCACAATGCCGTTCAAGGCGTCACCGTCAAAGTCAGCGTTCATACCCGAGAGGATGTTCACAGACGGACTGATGGTGTTGATGCGAGGATCTTTCTTGATGCGGCGGATGTACAACCGTTGTGCCGACAAACGAGTCAGCGTCGGGTTACGTTGGAAGATGACCGGAATACCCTTGCGAGGGGATTCATTGATCAGCTCCTGGAACAGTTCATCCAACAAAGGATGGTAACGCAGGGTGTTCTCGTACAGGAACTTGTTGGCTTCGTTCGGGGTGAAGCCACGTTTCAACAGCTTCGCAGTCAGGTGAACCTTGAAGGTCATTACCGACAACGACCACGGCGCTTCCAGATCTTCGTAATGGTGAGGATCAGAGAGCGACGAGATAACGCCACGGAACGAGAAGTTTACTCGAGATCCGAAGATGTGCTTCCGATACCAACCAGGCTTCCCGCCCAGTTGCGTAGTAATGAAGGGAGCGTAGTACGCTACCAACATGTTTAACGCTTTGATCGTACGCAGTTCGACTTCCCGTTGCCGCAGTGGCGTAGGGGAGTTTTCGATTGCGCTGAAGGTACGCATGGCGCTTACCGCAGGAGTCATGCCAGTGTCAGCATAAGTGCCGGTGGCTGTGTTCTCCGTGATAAACGTTACCCGGCTTGGGCAGGGCAGGTACTTCGAAAAGATTTGGTTTCGGTACATCTGGATAAACAGCAGGGTGTCATCCATCTGCTGCTGGTTCTTGTTGTTCGGAAGGATCTCCCGCAAGAACAGGTTCATCAGGTTGTCGAAGTTGCGGTAGAACGCATTGATCCCGCGACCGATGCCCAGACCTTTGAGGTACTGGATAACGTTTGCCGAATCATTGTTGGGGGGAATGTAGCTTGGATTTGTAATCCAGTCCAACAAGTTCGTTCCTTTATATACGAAGATCGGCTTGAGCACATGGAATGCCCAAGGGTTGATCAGCGTATCTACACCTTTCGGGGTGGTAATCCACAGCAACGATTCCAAGGGCCGTTCCGTGACTGACATACAGGTAAACCCGCAGTTGTCACACACAACCCCGACGTTGTGTTCGAACTTGACCTTCTTACATTCACATGACGGCACGACGTCTAAGGTGTCACCCTCATAACGCGTCATGATCATTTGGTTCAGTCGTTCCCGGTCTGCCTCGGTAGTAACGTCGAAGTCGTTGATGATCACTGGAGTTGAAGTGAGGCTATGGAACAACTCATCGTGACTAACGATTTCTGCTTCTACACCCATGGGGTTCTCCTGAATTAACGGACATAAAAAGAAAAGGGGCCCGAAGGCCCCTTTCCGTTCTTTTCAACCAGCGTTACTGGCGACGACCCCAGGACCCGGTGAACGGGCTGGCGAACAGGCGCGAGTTCTGCTGCTGTTGAGAACCGTAGTTGAAGAAGTTACCGATGTTGCTACCGGCAACCAGGTGGTCGAGAGCGTAGCCACCACGTTGAATGGTAGCGGCGCCGTCGTCCAGACCTTTCGCAGGACGGATGGCCAGACCAGACTTCTCGATTGCCAGCGACAGCGCTTCCAGGAAGGTGTTGTCGAAGGACACGCGGCGGGCGAAGCCTTTCACGTGGATTTCCGAGGAGATCAGTTGCTGGAGGATAGCCTTGCGCTGAGCCAGGCGGATTTCCAGCGGCACTTGGGTATTGCGGTGAGTATCTTCCCACGCTTCGACCAGTTTCGGGTTGGTCTTGCCAGCCAGGTTCAGGATGGCAACGTAGTCGATCTCACGCAGGTCACGACGATTGCCTTCGCGATCGTAGTAGTAGCCCAGGTGGATACGGTCTTGGTCATCGTAGCAGACCGGGTTGTTCGGGTTGAACAGGGTCTGGAAGTGACCCATGGTCAGGTTGTTGGCAGCTTGCAGGATGGCCAGGTTGGCATCGGCGTCGCCGTTGGCGGCAGCGATGTAGGTCTGGTGAATCCAGGACAGCTCGCCTGCTTCTTCGATGTCGAGGCTGTAGATCAGCTTCGGCGCGATCAGCATGTTGATCAACTGACGCATGGCGTTGTTGTCGAACTCGGTAGCACGAGTGTCGAGGCGATCTGGCTTGGCTTGTGGATCGCCAGTCAGGTTCACTTCGTAGCCCAGTGCGCCCAGGTCTTTCAGGTCAACGTCGGTGCCTTTACCTTTGGCAGCGTAGTAGGTACCGGACCACTGGCCGTTACGGTTCAGGCCCAGAGCGGTAGCCAGAGCCAACAGTTGCAGCTCCATCGACACGGCATCGGTCAGGGTATCGATCGAAGTCATGACGAAACGAGGCTGGTACATCTGAGTAGCCATCGGCTGCTGCTGGAACATGCCCATTTGCAGTTGGTTCTGCTGGAAGCCAGCTTGCTGAGCAGGCTGGTACATCAGATCCACATAGCCGGTGACGCGAGTCAGCGGACGGGACTGTTGCAGGCCGAACTGCGGATCGGTCTGGGTTTGTGCCGACATGGTTACAGCGATGTCTTCACGAACTGGCAGGCCGACGATGTTTTCGCCGTGCTGACGAGTGAAGTCAACGCGAGCGATCATCTGATCGTTGGCGCCCACTTCGCCCAGGCTGAAGGGTTCTTCGGTACCGCCGAGCTTGTTGTCCATGATGGCGTAGCAAGCTTGGGTGCTGTTGTGCAGCAGGCGGTTGAAGTACGCTTCGGTAGTGGTTTCGCATTCAGCAGCGATCACTACGCAACCGGCGTCGTGTACCAGGGCATCTACGCCGAAGCTGTCGATGACGAACTTCTCGAGAACTTGCCAGTACGACTTGTTCAGGTAGATGTCCGAGCCGACGATGTCGACTTCGACTTGGCCGGTGCCAGGGATGTTGACCGAGTTCGGTTCCAGAGGAGCGCCGGAGCTTTCGACCATCAGGCTGTAAACAGCGATGTGGTTGGTGCCCTGGAACTGCTCACGGTAGCAAACCAGAATGCTGGAGTAGGTCACCGGGTTCTGGTTGTTGTCCAGTACCAGGATGTTGAAGTCCTTCTTCTGTTGCTCGGACATGATGCGACCAGCGCGGTCCTTCAGACCCTGGGAGATCAGTTGGACATCCTCGCCGGTCAGGTTACGCGGCACCGGACGGCGGTGGTTAGCGTTGATGTCGAGGACGGAACGGCCACGACTGCCGACGCGAGAGTTTTGCTGGTTCATGTTTACACCTGCGTTGAAAGGTTGTTGCTGTTGAGCTTGAGGTTGGGGTGCAGCTTGAGCCTGAGGTTGGACAGGGTCAGGCTGAGCGCCAGTATTCATTCCCGCCTGACGCATGGCATCGGCCATTGCAGTGTTGGTGGGTTGTTGGCCTTCGCCTTGACGTTTGACGGACATCTCTCGATTCCTTTTCTGTATTTGGGTGAGCACTAACACATCATGAGCATCTGCACTATTTTAATACAGTTCGCTTGATGTTCAGTAGGGTAATATGTGGGTCAGATTAGTTTCAATCCACAATCACCCCACAGGTTACTGAGATCATGCGCCCATATTTCTAAGTACCGTAGTACCCAGGTGAGAGCATTCTCCTATAACATAGTGCAGAGTATGTAAAACTTTACTTAAGACGGATGTTGCTAATGACGGAATGGACTGAGAGTCCTTTAGCCTTAGCAGCTTTACGAGCTTCCATTTCAGCGGATAGCTCCATGATCGCCTTGGAGTCGAACGGGAATTCCGTTACGGTGTGTCCACGATCATTGCTGATGCCCAGTACTACATGGCGTCCTTCCTTCTTTTTCTTGGGCTTGACAGTGACCGTCTCGGGGATTACTGATTCTGGCATCTGTCCAGTAGCACGAGCAATTTCCAGACGCAGTGCAGTTTCCCAATCCAAGAGTTCTTTGTCAGACATTTTAATACTCAACTCCACAGTTGAAAAAGATTAAATGATAGATTCTTTCTAGTCTATCACGAGGATATTATGTATTTCAAATTCCTTTGAATCAACTTTTAAGGGCCGCCCAATGTACACCCTATTTAACGAACCGATCTGGGGTACGAGTGGTGCTAGTGTTACTTTCCCCAAATACCTCCGGGCGACCCAAGGCCTGAGACAGAATCTGGAGAAGGTGGTTCAGTACAACCGTACTTATCCAAGGGCTGTGGAGAGTAACCACTTTCTGGTAAAACTCCTGACATCCCTCAACGTACCATTAAGCATGGATGTGAACATTTACCGGGACCGGGTAGAGGAAGTGGCTGAAGGCGTGAGTATGGCCTTTAACCTGACCTCTTCCTTATATAGAGGCCGAGTGTTCTCTCCAGGGATTTTATACGGGAAAGGTTCTTCCGAGATTATCATTGCCCACGCTGAAGAGTTCGACATTCGCAACATTGAGGACGAGTGGGAAGATTACCGCCCAGTGACTTTCCTGACTCACCCCAAAACCGATCTGGGGATTGACCTTCCCTTAGGTTTCCAGAACGGTAGCGAAGAAGGGCTCTCGGTCATTCTGGTAAACATCCCGATGCTGGCTTGCCAATACCGGATGTGGCGTATCCGTGAATGGCGTGAGAACAATGAGGCACAGCGCACCAAGATGCAGTTCGTGTCTTCCTACCCGCTGACCAACGCTCTGTACTCCCAACTGGACATCGCTGTCCTGAACCGGTTCCAACACATCTACCGGGGAGAGCCTCGGGGTGTGAGCATGATGCGTAAGCCGTACACGCTGACTCGCTGGGAACAGGAACTGGACATTGGTTTAGACCAGTACGTGGATGACTTGCAGAAACGCAACTTCACCTTCGACCACTTCCTGAGTTACATCAAGGGTGTGTCTAGCTGGACGATGCGTGACGTAATTCGGATTCCAGCCATGGTGCCGACTCGTCAGGTTACCTGGGCTTTGGCTTTGGCCCGAGCTGAACTGACAGACTTCCTGCTGGACTGGAACATCGAGTGTGAGGTTAAGGCTAACAAAGCTTATTGCAACACGATTCAACTGGAAACTTCCAGGCTGCTCAATGACAGTATCATCAAGTCGATGTTACCGTTAAGCGCACAAAAGCCTTGGGACGATCTATTACGCATGATCATCGCCAAGGCAAAAAGCGTCCGCTAGGGAAACAGGGAGGGGCTCGCGCCTCTCCCTGTTTCTCCTTATGCCGCCACAGACGCTGGAACAAAGTCCGAAACCAACTTGGTATTGTTGTCGTTGGACAAGAACACGCCAAGGGATTCCAAAATCAAATAGAACGGTCGGACAGTCGAATACACGAGCTTACGAATGTTCATTGCGGACAGTACTTCTGTTGGCAGACCCACTTGCTCCACGACATCCTTCGGCAACAACAAAGTCGTTGCGTTAGTCTTGTCACGGTAGGTATCCAACAATTGCTGCTTGATGTTCAGATCAGTGATGCCTTCGATCCACGCACCCAGAGCAGTTTTGTTCGGCAGGTCCAAGGAAACCTTGATTGCCGCGTACGGTGGTTTTGGAGCTTCACCGTATTTGCCGCTGAACACACGTTCCCACAACAGGTAGTGCTGGTAAGGAGATTGAGCCGGGTTCACGTATGCACCTGGATCTTTTACCGAAGCACGAGCCAAGTACAGGGATTCCCCACGCATAACCGACGCGACAATGCCGTGTTCGATGTCTGCGACTTTCTGCATGATCTCAGTGATGCGGATCTTCTTACCTTCCATCACGCTATCCATTACCCCACACATGGTGGCCGTAACTTCCTTCATGATGTTTGGAGGACAGTTCGAGTCTTTGAGGTAAACCCCTTTGATCTCTTCCTCCAGCTCGGTAAACACGTTACCTTCTTTCGCCGCCTTGTAAGCGTAGTAGTGCTTCGCCATGGAGGTCAGCGAGAAGACCGAGAAAGCAAACTCGTTCTTCATGGCCAGTACGTTGAGTTTCTCAGGGACTACACCCAGAGTTGTCGACAGCATAGCCAGTACGTGAATGATCGACTGAGTAGCCAGGTAAACCATGGTGTAGTCTACGGCAAACGACTCAGGACTGAAGTCCACCTTACCGGTGTACCACTCAACCCAGTTCTGCACGGTGAAGATCGTGGAGTCTGTGTCGGAGGTAATAGCTACCTGACGAACCGAATCCCGAATCCATGCAATAGAAGCAGGCATGTTGTCAGTGACCCAGAACGCTTTGATCAACCACTGGTAATCGTTCAGTACCGAGTGGATGTTCTTGACCGTAGCGCCGATCAGGCAGTAGTTCTCAGGCTTTTGTTCCAGCAGCTTGCCCAACCCCAGGCCCGACAGTTCATCGGAGCACAGGAGGCTTACGAATGCCTTCAGGTCGTTGTCCATACCTTTGATGTAGGACTTGGCTTCTTCCAGCTCAATCGGCACGCTAGCCTTCTGAGACAGACGCGCCATAAAGACACGCATCGGACCATCGTTGTACTTCGCCAGATGCCACATGTCGCCCACGTAAGCAAACGCCGCACGCTCGTGATCGTTCAGACCTTCCACCAGTGCCCGGATCTCGTCCATCTGACGACGGTTAGTCCAGTAGTGTTGTGTCGAGTACGCAATGAGCTGCATGGTCTCGTCTACGGTTGGAGCACGGAATCCGTAGAGATCCATAGCCTTAGCGATCAAGTCGTAATCAACGTGACCGATAATGCTGACGATGTTTGCCTTCACTACGTCAGGTGCCCAGTAGTGACGGTTACCTGCGAGGAACTTCTCGTTGTTAGCGTTACCCAACGAAGTAGCTACTCGGCAAGTAGAAGTCAGACTGGAGTGTGCTGACTTGTTGTGGAGGATTGTGGAAGCCGACGCTTGACCACCGGACAGACTGTTGTTTGCAATCTTGTACGTGGTCTGTTCGTTTTCCTTGAGGTCTTCCAGCTCTTCCATGGTTGCCGCTTGGCGGTTCATGAATCGAGCTTGTACAGTGTCACCAGATGCGAGGAATGCTTCAGCCTTCAGCTTGAATTCCTGTGCGGCCATCTTGGCTTCCAAACCTTCGTGCTTCACCTTACCACGACCGACGATGTTACCGGTGATGTATTCGGAGAGCAGAGAAGGAATGACGTCAGGGTGTTCGTAGACAGTCAGGCTTGGCGCAAACAACCAGCGCTGTTCCAGAATGTCCTTGAGGTACTGGGTGAAGGTGGTCTCGTATTGAGCCCGGTCTCCATTCTTCCCACGGTTCAGGCAGAGTAAAGTAGGATCGGTGATTTCGAACTTACCACCCGGACCAGTTACCCGGAGAACGTAAGCCTTACAGTCCTCTACGGGTTTCCCGGTACGACGGCTCAGAAAGAGGGCCATGTCCCGACGATAGTTACCCAATACGTCTAAGTCGCGTTTATACGCAGACGCTGGTTTAACAAAATGGTTTTCCATTGTTGCTCCTAAAGCTGTTGGCCTTTCATTCTATTGTGCACTCATAGATTTAATTACTGTCGGCATAAAAGGGAGGTTGCCCTCCCCTCTATTATTCAGCCTGTTGCTCAGCGGCTTCTGGTACGTGCTTGATGGTCCACGCTTCGAAGAGCTTACCAATGGCAGCTTGTTCTTCTTCGGTACGTTTGGCCGGTTGGTTCAGGATCGACTCAACCAACTCCATCGGGAACGCTGGAATCTCTTCCAGTACACCCTTGACTTCCAGATCCAGTTTGATCCACGGATGCTGTTGGCCGTCTTGGGTGGTGTAGCAGTCCACTTCCCATTTCAGGTCGGTGCCTTCGATCGGGAAGATATAGCGGACTTTGTTCAGCCCTTTGTCGGCGAACTCTTTGAAGATCTCAAAGTAGTCCTTGGTGCAGACTTGTTCGACTTCGGCTTTACCCAGTTCCCCAGGGCGCTTGGCTTTCACGCAAGCATGGTAAGTCTTGTCGTCGATACCACGAACGCGGCACTGAGCAAAGCGACCTTCCCCTTTGTCCCGGTAGGATTCCCATTGTTCCTGCTTTTCTTTAGCAGAAGCTTGGGCTTGCCAATCGAAGTTCTCCACCCGTCCGAAGAAGGTGTATTCGATTTCCTGCTGGACTTCGCCGTTGGCGTCATCCTCAAGCGATATGCTCAAACGGCGCAGTAGCATAAAAAACTCCAAATAGGCAAAAAAAAAGAATAGGGGGCCGAAGCCCCTTATCCTTCCCTTCCGTAAGCTACCAACGGCCCGTGTTGGTTTCCTACGTTGACACAGCCCAATGCGTCATACATTAGCTGCGTGTGTATTCAGTTACTACTGGTGGACAGTTCCACATGGTTGTAACCGGCGGAGGCCAGTACTGCCAGGATGTCCTCGTAGTCGTCCGGGGAGACCTGAGAAATCTTGGCAGTGATGGTGTTGAAGTTCAGCGACACGATGGTGGACTCACGAATCCAAGGCAAGCCCAGGATTTCGAATTCGCCAGACGGGTGCTGAATACGGACGTACAGGTACGCCGTAGGATCATCCGGTGTTCCTATCGGTAGGGAGTTGTACACGTTGACGTGCTTCTCTTCTACCGACAGACCCAACGCTCGGGCAGTGGTGTCATCAATGATGCCCAGTACCTTTACGTTCTTATAGCTCGAGGGCAGTACCGCAGTCGGATATACCGAGAACGATACTGTATCCTTGGCCTTTAACTTCTCTTGCGTAGCCATGAAAGCTCATGCTCCCTATATTCCACGAACACTAAACCCGACGCGTTCATGATTCTGATGGATGTAACCGGACCACGAACCATGCGGCGCCAGAAGAGTTCTTCGCGGGCTTGCTCCACGGTTTCCCAGAAGTACTGGAAGGTTTCGTGGTCAAACTCAGGAATCTCGAGGGAGAAAGGATCGAGCACTCCAAGAACTACACTGGCGAGCACATCGAAGTCTGGGCACTCTTGCGATTCCTCTGGGACGTCCTCGAAAGGAAGATCCATAGCAACCGTAGCACACAGATCACGATATTGTCTCATGGCCTCTTCTAGGCTCTTCGATACAAAGACAACTCGACCCACGATAACCCTTCCTTATACGCGCTCCACAAGGATCGTGTGGCTCACGATGTTCTGCAAACGGTAATGTAACATGTTCGCACTGTCATATAGTTTCATCTGGAGGAAACAAGTCCGAAGGTTTTCAGCCAACTCTCGGATAGCTCGGGCCAGAATGATTCCGTCTTCGCTCAGTCCACCGTTGTTGCGGGTGAACATGGCTTCAGCACAGTACGCTGCAATGTCGCTCATGTTATTACCGTCACGAAGATGATTAATTACATCAGCAACGATTTTGTTCAAGTCGTAATCGGCAACAGTCATCATGGCGGCTGTCGATCGGAACTGCCTTAACATAGCAGCACTGTTTAATGCGTAGTTAGTCATAGCCTTTCCATCCAAGGTGGGGCTCTGGCCCCGTTAGCTGAAGGTGTTGATCAAGATGTTTCTTCCGACCCATTGAGCAATCCCGTGGTAGCCAAGGTTAGGCTGCGGGACATATTGGTTAACCATCTGTTGTATCCGCCCGTGGAGTTCCTGAGCGAGACAAGTCAGTTGATGGATGGTGATTGCCTCATCGTCGGTCATTTCCATCTGAGGATTCGCACGATGAGCTATGAAGTAATCTGACATGACGGACATAGCCGACCAGGTAAAACCTGGCCGATTATTGAACGAGAGGTTCAGATTAGATACATCGAAGGATAGATGCACCAGATCCATCAGGCTGAGTTTGTGCTCAGCCAGAAATGGGGACAGGTGTTCGTACTCCTTGATGATCCGCTCCACAGGTACAAGGATTTTTGGATTTTGCACGATGATAAAGCCTCTCATTACACACCTATCGTTAGATGCTATTGAGTTCGATTCCATACCCGCGATGGAAGAGTCGCATGTCAAACGACCCGAAGTCTATCCGTTTCAGGTAACGGGCGATCACTTGCTGGACTCGGATGTAGTCAGCCTCGTAGGCTATCATCGGAATCTGGCTGCGCATGAATCGCTCGTACTCATGGTTGGTCAAGTTCTGGATCAGGAAGTCATCCATGGAGCACACCACACTGGCGTCGTAATCGTAAGGATCACGGGTCAGCTCTCCGTAGATAACGTTCTGGATGAAGTCTTCACGACTCAGTCCCAGTAATGCCAACACATTGGCTGAGATCACTGGGAGTGTGTCATCAGGAATATAAATCCTCATGGTAATTCCTAGATGTCGAGTAAGTCGCCTTTAACGCCAAGATGCCTACGGAGCGATTCTGGGTACCAATCCCCATTATCCACACCAGCTTGCACCTCCTGTCTCAAACGATCCATAGGCGTGCCCTCAGGGCGGCAACGAGCCAATTGATAGATCACGATGTCACTGCGTTTGGTCATTTCGAAATGCCACGACCAATCATCAGAGTTCACCTGGATCATTCGCCAGATATAACGCTTGATCGAGTCCACGGCTTCATCAACCATGTCCTCTGCCTCACTCACAGGAATGCGTTCGTCGTACTCCATGATCTGTCTTACGATCTGGGAGCTGGCCGACATCACGTTACCGTAGAAACAGTTCTCAGCAATGTGAGCTACCATCCCTGCGAGGTTGAGGTATTTCGATTTGTTTCCCAGCCACTGTTGCAGCCGCATCTCCAGTTGTTTAATTACTGGAGTTCCAGGGATGACAAAGGTGGCCATTAGTGTTACTCCAATCCCAAACTCTGTAGTCACCTTTACGCTCCAAGATAACGTTTTCCCCGAGAGGTTTGATGAGACACACGTCCCACGTGTTGGTGTTCCTGAAATAGTTCCCCAGGATCTGGTTAATGTGGCAACAGATCGGGTCGCTAACTTCATCTCGCAACATAGCTTTAAATTGCGGATGTAGATATTCATCGTTGGGGAAGAGACGAGCCTTCGCACCAGCAATGTAACCGTCTTCCAGGAACTCCTTCGGGTAAGGCCCAAACTCTCGAGTCAGTTTGCGATTGTTGCGTTCGTACTCGTACCACAAGAACCACTGGCGCAGTTCTTTGAAGAAGTATGCCCGAGCCAGCAAGCGACACTTGTTCATCGTGGCTTCTGGGATCAGGTGAGGTACACCGACCTCCAGGTAGAAGTTGTCCAGCCTGTACTTCAGTTGTAGCGCTACTGCATCTAGGGGAAACAAGAAGTTCATGGCTCTTCCTAACTACTTAAATACAGTCCTGTTGGGCGAATGTCTATTCGAAGTTCACCCTCAGGAACATGGTGGTAGCCCTGCGAGGTTATCAGCTTGAACAATCTACTACGGAGTATGTTACTCCGATCAATCTGGTGGATCACTCTCAGTATCGGTGGAGGCACCGGTACGTCTACGCTGAGTAATGTGCAGGTCTCGATGCAGTCGGCTACCCACGCACGTTCCACCTCATTGACAGTTGTCATGAAATCACAACCAGCGAACTGGTCACGAATCTCAGGCAACAAGATCACTGCGGCTATTTGCTCACGGACTAAGATTTGCAGGTTCCTGTAATCAGCAACCAATTGAAGTCCCATAGTTTCTCACCTTTCGGAAGGTTAGTCACTTGGATAATATAGGTCTCAAAGTTATTGGGATGGCGTTGTATGCCCTTTCTCTATAGGATCAGGGGTATGTGTCAATTTAAACAGTTCGTTGCGTACAGGCGCTTACAGACGGCATAAAGAGACGAAGACCCGACCACACGCCCATGAGTAGGAATGCAGCCGGGTCTTGTCCACACCACAACAGAGTCGCTTAGGAGAACGACTGAATGAAGCACGCGAAATGCTTCCCCAAGTGCATTCAGACAAAAGTGGCCACTGATGACCCGAATGAACTTGAGGCTGCATTTAGACGCTTAGACCGAACACCCGAAGGCGCACAGTCCGACTATCTACAACTTGTGGGATTCGCCGTCCCACCATACCTTTTAGTCATCTTAACATTTGCGAAACGTTAAGCGACGCCTTACTGCCCCTGTGATGCAAGGTATAGGTACACAGGAGTCCGGCCCTAATGCGGGCGGGATACACACAGGCAACAAGCCGCACTCGCAGCGGTCGCCTTATCGTGTCAAGCTACTCTCACTCTTTGAGCCGTCTACACTTACCGGTTGACCTTGAAGGGGACCTGATTTGGGGTTCTGTCCTAAAAGTAGTAACAGTTCCTACGACGCCAGGGGTTAGCCTGAGAGAGTACAACTAGGGGTGAGTGGGGAAGCCGTAACCTCCCAGACAGTTAATGACCCGACGGGGTGGGGTCCTGTCCAAGAGCTGGGTAGATAAAGTCCAGCTCAAGACTTGCGATACACTCACTTCTGGTGCCCGAAGCCGGGGTCGAACCGGCACGACCAAAGGCCGTCGCATTTTAAGTGCGATGCGTCTACCGATTTCACCATTCGGGCTAAGGGGTGCCTTCTCTCAACGTCGGGAAAGGGTTCTTTGTTTCCGGCGCAGATCCATCACTCGTTGACGAGAGAAGACATAACACAGTACCACATCAGTTCCCCTAGTTCTGATTACCCTGCGCGTCAGGTCGGTCGTAACTAGGGTAGGCGTGTTCCGACGCCTCGTTTTACTTCTGCTCCGTAGAGCCTTCTGATGTGCGGCCCCCTATCGGATTCGAACCGATGCTCGCCACCCACTAAGGGCGACAGCTCTAACCGACTGAGCATTAAGGGGGCACAACTAGATTCCCTACCAGGTCTATGCCTAGCTGCCAAGGTCGGGGTCGACCTAGTAGGGAAAGGTGGCGGAAGGACAGGGACTCGAACCCTGGGACCTGTTACAGTCGGCGGTTTTCAAGACCGCTGCAATATGCCGCTATGCGACCCTTCCGAAATCGAGCCGGGGCTTTCCCCGGAGTCACCACACAGCTAAGGCGGGCTGTGAACCATTGGGAAACCCTGAGCTAGAGCCGATGGTACTCGGAGTCAGCAAGCTCACCTCTATGGGGTACGAGATCTAAGCGTATCGCTGTGTGAGCAACGATCCACTCCTTCGCAGGGGCAGGACACCAGGGCAGGCGCTTCGGTGTACTACTGTCAGGCTTTCGCCCGAGCAATCAGTTTCAGCATTCCTTTGGGGATATGCTTAGTCTTCGCTTTACGACGAGGACTGTAGAACGGGAAACCAGGCATGGCTTTCTCCTTCTGTAGAATGTGGCAGTAGATAAGAGATTCGAACTCTTGTGGCTGTTACACCAACACGCTTTCCAGGCGTGCCCCTTAAGCCTCTCGGGCAATCTACTGTGGTGTGCATCAATCATTACCCGGTGTGCGATATATCGTATCCGCTCAGGCGTCCCAGCTAGGATTTCGGGTTGTACCTAGAATGCTACCTTGGAGGGTAGAGTTATACCTTTCGGCGTTTTTAACTATTGGGACTCTTTTATCGCACCACTGATTAATGCTTCCTCTTGATGGAGTCGAACCATCGTGCTAAGCTTGTTCGGCTAATGTTCTACCGTTGAACTATAGAGGAGGACGTCTAGTGTTCCCTATGGACTGTGATCTCTGAGGTCGGACTTGAACCGACAGTGTCTAACGCTCAAGCCATTACGCTGCACGCTTCGACGCACCCACAGACAGGCGGCCCTACTAAGGGACCAGGAGATGCTATCTCCAGGGTATACCAATTCCCCCACTCGAGGGAACACTAGACTATCCATTTCAAGCAGTAGATTTCACCGTACCGTCGGCTGTGATGTTACTTTCTACTTGCCTAGCCTTGCGGCTTTGATTCCCTGCATCCAGACTCGCGTTGCTGGATACTGCTTGAAATGAAATTGGCTCCGCGACCTGGACTCGAACCAGGGACCCACGCATTAACAGTGCGTTGCTACTACCAACTGAGCTATCGCGGAATTGAAACTAGCACACCATCACAGGGACGGGAATGCCTTGCTCTTTACAAACGCGCTCCAACTCAGCCTGAGCTGCTTGGAACTTTTGAATTTGTGCAAGATGCCACTCTCGCGGTTTAGGTTGGATCTTTGAACGATCCAGTTTACCCAAGGCTACAAAAGGAACCATGGTTGACTCCTTTATGTTTGGCGGTGAGTGAGAGACTCGAACTCTCGGGGCTGTTACACCCACGCCCTTAGCAGGGGCGTACCTTAACCCAACTCAGACAACTCACCTGGAAAATTAGACTGTTGCCCAGAAGGCTTAGGGTCTGTGAAGACTCGGCCCCGACAGTTAACGGGACATCAACGTAGATTGCTTTATACCTGACTAAGCGACCAACCTGTTGAGGGTTGACTAGGGGTATGATCCCTAGTTCTCTCTACGATGAATGTGGCGCCTCCGAACGGACTTGAACCGTCGACCCCCGGCGTGACAGGCCGGTGCTCTAACCAACTGAGCTACGGAAGCGTAAGGGTGATCCCCCAGCGGTTCTCCCGCTAGGTTAAGGGCGACAACGAACTTCGCTCACGGCTTATGTCGTCGTCTGTTCCACGGATCGTATTCAACTTCCCTCGCACTGAGTGGATTGCTCAGCACTTATTTTCCTTGATCCCTAGGGACGGTGGGGACATCGACTCGGTGCCTGGTGTCCCTTCCACAGGGAAACTGGTAACGTTGTCTCACAAGGTAAAACCACTACGTAGCCAGCAAGGGTCTGCGTAATGTTAAAATGGCGGAGGGTAGTGGGATCGAACCACTGCATGATGGAATCAAAGTCCATTGCCTTACCAACTTGGCTAACCCTCTCTGAAATACTACCCTTGCCTCACGTGGAGATGCGTGGACTTATTTTCCCTAGAACGTCGGGTGCGCTCTCGGACACTTTCTCAAGGTGCCTTACTAGGGTAAACCCATTGCAAAATCCCTAGGGCTATCGCAATGTTAAAAGTGGTGGTCGAAGGAAGGAATTGAACCTCTAGCATGAAGCGGCGGGGTTACAGTCCGCTGACAGTAGCCATCTGTCTCTACATCGACCGTGAAGCTGGACCCTAGGGATGGATTTGAACCATCGCCTATCCTGTTCGACTTGCTCCGTTTCACGGGAGAGTTTAGATTGCACTATTGCAACATCCCCACGCAGCAGCGTTCACGATGCGCACTCTAGTGGTCTCAGGACTGTTCTACCAGACCGAACTACCTAGGGTGAAACTAAGAATTTGGCCCCGAGGGGTGGATTCGAACCACCGACCTCCCGCGCTCCTCTCTTCAAACCGTTCTCGCCACGTTAGTAGCTAACAGCGGTGTTCGAGGTTGGACGAGTGCTCTATCCGACTGAGCTACCCAAGGGATGAAAGACGACCGCTACCCCGGCCTACGGATTGCAATGCTCTCTGAACTCACTGGAGGAAAAGAAAGAAAACCCCAGAGCGACTCGGTATGCAATCGAGCCTATAAGAACAGAGAGTCGGGTCACGCTACTTCAACCGCAGAACGCCGGAAGTCCGTCAAGTCCCGGCAAGATTCCCCTTTCGCCTTTCAGCTAGAGGTCGTGCTGGAATCTCTACAGGCTGTCAGTAACGCGTAGGTCTCTCAATAGATCACTGGAGTATGTAAAATATTACACAAACACAGGCAAAAAAAAGGCCCGGTGAAGGGCCCCTAGGGAAAACGGTGTTACGGAATCTCTGGGAAGCCTACAATCTTGAGGACGAGGTTACGCTTACGACGATACCAACCAATGGATCTGGTAGGGTAGCCACGCTCTTCACTTTGCTTGCGAATGGTTTCGTCATCTTCAAACAGCAGGGGGACTGGGAAGTAGCGCCAGTGATCTTGACTACCGTGACGCACCAGAGCATGGAGGGTACGCTTACTCCAATTGCCAGTGGTGATCCCGTCGATTAATTCTTTCTTGATTTCTTCGATGCACTCTTCCGAAGAGATAGCCGAGTTGAGGAGGTTGTTGTAGTGTGCAACTGTGACATCGGATTCTTCGTCTTGAACCCTTTTCATGATGTACAGGACACCGCCGTTCTCGTGCTTGGCTACGTTGCCGTTGCTGTAGGTGTGTACGTGATAATCGCGAGCCATGGTGAATACCTTCTGAGGCCAAAAGATTAGAGAGTGTTTGTAGTGTGTACACCAAAGTAATATATATCTGAAACTTATTTGATTCGAACCCGAATAGAATGAGGGCTTTAGTTTACTTTGGGGTGTTCAATGAACCGTTTGCAAGAATTGGTAGAGGATGGGCAACTGCACCTCACCTACAGTCCTGAGGGACTGGCTGTAATGGAGGAGGCTGAGTCTGAGGCCCCTTCCAAGTTTATCTATGTCTTACTGACTGATACCAAGACTCTGGTCAGCAAGGTAAGTCGTATGGTGACTGGTGATCCGTACAACCACGTTTCCATGATGCTGTCCGATGACTTCGACGATGGTATCTATACCTTCAGTCTGGGTAACGGGATCAACGGCATTAAGGGTGGTTTCTTGGTGGAGGATCGTAAGAACCTGAAAGGGTCTCACTACTCCATGTACAAGATGGCCGTCACACAGGATGTCTACGAGAAGATCAAGACCCGTATCAGCGACTATGTCAACGGTGTGGAGAAGACCTCGTACAACCACCTGGGTCTGTTCAACGCTATCTTCCAGAAGAACATCTTCAAGACTGAGGATGCACAAACGTCGATCTGTTCTGAGTTCGTCGTAGAGGTTCTGAAGTTCTCCGGCGTAGAACTGTTCAACAAAAGATTCTCCAGCTCTGTAAGACCTTACGATCTGATCAAGTCGAAGCTGCTGAAGTTCCACAAGCGTGGTGTGATCAAACCTTAAGTCTAGACCGGCTCACTTCGGTGGGTCGGTTTATGACGGCATAAAAGCGCGGCTCGAGGGAATCTCAACCTACTCCAGAACTTTCCCACTTCAGAGAATGGGTACGTCTGTTTCGCGCGGAATCCCTGCGGCTTTGCTTTTATGCTTTCTTACTGTCAAACACGTTGGCTTTTTGTGGCTGTGATCGTCTTCTTTCCAAGGCCTTGGTAAGTGTTGCCTTAGATCCACACTAGCTCAGGTACACCCTTTACGTGCTCCGGCCCCACACTGAGGCTCTATCAACATTTGAATGCTCGTGAACCTCTATGCCTTATAAGGCGGCTAAGAGGTATGCTTACTCAGCCCTTTGCCGAGTGCATTACCACCGTGCCACTTATTGATGGGCTTAGAAAGGCGCATGGCGTTTGGTTGTGGTTTGTCGGAACTTCCCTCTATGTCGGGCTCCATACTGAACACGAGCAAGTGCGTCAGTACGAAAAGAGCGAACTCTCTAACCCAACTAGAAATCCCCAACCAAAGCCAGTTCTTTAACTCTTCTGTCACGGTGTGCGCGTTAACCGTTGGACTTTCAGTCATCAGATTATACTGGAGGTCTCCATTGACTGGCACGCACCTCGAGCGTGGGTCAGCGGCGTCTCCGCAGCGAGTCTCGGACTCGCAGTACGATGATGAACAGAACAGTCCGGCAAGCTATACCAAATATCCACGGCGCGATCACGCCAGAGGTCACTATGTACTAAACCAGCGTCGAACTGACGGGGCAACAACCCAATCTGTTCGGCAGTAACATGGTGAGGATTGTTAAAGTGGGGACCTCGGTAATCGACTTCATCGACCACTTCAATCCCACGCTCTATCAATGCTTGCGCGACTAACGAGCCTAACCCTAGACAGCCCCCGATGAGGAGAACTCTCAAGTGTTGGTCCTTACTCAGCCCAACCCGATCCCCGAAGGACGATTCTCGACCATGTGTTTGGCAGGGTCGTAAACCACTTTAGGGTACAGGTCGTGCCAAGGCTTTCCTTGACAACACACGCAGTGGAACGGAGACGCTGCTGGAGAGGAGAGTAACTCAATCACCCCACACTTGTCGCAAGCGTACTCCAACAGCGCTCCACCAGCCATTACAGCACCAGCCCGTCGTCAGTGACGGTGTCCTTCTCAGCGTTGATCAACTTCTGTGCGGCGGCGCGGCCTTCGCTGCGCTGTTCGAAGTCGTTGATGGTCGACTGGAGACGATCGAAGGTTGCACCCAGGTGTTGGGTGGAAACAACGAAGTGCAGTTCAGAGATGTCTTTCACCGGGTGGAGGAAGTAACCGGTGCAGGAGTATTCCGGCACGGGAGTTTCCAGATGCGGCTGATTGCGGTCGGCGTACAGCGACGCGATCGAGATCGGGTCGGAGATTTCGGCTACGTCAGCGGCACCGGCGAAGATGTCCAGCAGTACCAGTTGGGCTTCTACGCTGGTCGACTTGTTGATGTTCAGCCAGTTGTAGATGTCCTTGGTGTCCAGCTCGGCATTCTGACGCGAGGCCAGGTAGCACAGGCAGGAGATGGCGAAGTCCAGTTGGTCGTCGACGATCTTGCGAGTAGCTTCGCCACCGTTGTGACGGTAGAAGGCAACCAGCGGTTTGTCGATTTGCTTGGTGATAGCCGACAGGGACTTCACGGTGTTCAGGGTGTTGCGTGCAGTGATCGCAGCCTCGGACGAACCGGCGGAAACGATAACTACGGAGTGACCGCGATCAGCCAGCTCTTTTGCCAGCAGTGGGCCGATTACCGAGCCCGAACCACCGGAGGCCGAGAAGACCACGATGTTGAAATCTTCAGGAGCCTGCTTGAGCAGGATCTGTTTGATGACTGCGGAGATCTGTGCGTGGTTCTCTTTACGCACTTTACCGGAGCCGTCGGTTTTCTCGAGGATGAACACGTCTTCCTCTTTAACGCCGTCCGTCAGGTTGGAACGACTGGTATCAACGAAGCTCGGGAGCAGATCCGCGAAGCCCGCAGCGGATTGACGATTCAGGTAGCGCAGGGCAACGTTCACACCCAGACCACCGCAACCGTACAGACGCACTTTACCTTTACCTTGTTCCATCTTCTACATCCTAGATCAGTTAATTTCGACGGGTTGATTAACTAGAGTCCCCAGACTAACGGTTACTGCTCAGGGAAACCCAAAGCAATCCGTACCTCGTTGTCCAACTGCTTGAGCAACGCCATCACCTCATCAGCAATCCAATTGAACTGCCAACCCTTTTCAAGCATGTGTTCGAGCTGAGAGATGGAAGCCTCTTCAGGTTCCCATTGTCCTTCCAGTCCGTAACACGAGCAATGTGATCCGTAAACAGACCAGAGTCGGTTGTCCTTCTTGAATATCACAACGGCGTGTCCATCGTAGTCCTCGTACTCGTACGCGGCCAAGAGGATTTCAACACCATCGAGATCTGCTTCACTGATGGAGAAGTCGTAGATCAAACCTTCGGATTGAGTTTCGGCCCAGTTGTGCATATACATGTAGCTATTCCTTAAATGATTTTCGCGTCAAGTGCGAATGCGTCTTTTGCAAAGAGGCTAATCATTTTTGGTTTTGCTAACTGGGAACTCTAATCAATCGAGAGCTGCATTTACTCTCAATAGATACTACCACGGAATCTTTTTTTACAGATCACGGGGAAGTCTCGGGTACTTTATGACCGCAGGGTCCACATCGTTAACATCGAGGCCTTTATGAATCCTATTCAAAAAGCAATCTCGGACGTGAAAGCGAGCATCCCTCGTGAGATTCTCGAACGCACGTTCATGAAGCCGGACTCGATTGCCTACGGTACACGCAGCTCTTATAGCCCTACCTCGTTAGACTTCCGTATTCGTACGGCGGTGATCGAGGGTAACGTTCTACCTGACTGTAACTTAGTCGGTGGTACTGAGGTGACTATTCCGTTGGTGTCAGTGATTCCCCAGTGGGTTTCTGACTACAACGTGATCTACCGTGTGCCGAAGTCACTCACCCAGAACCGCAGTATCCTGCGACTGCTCCACTTGACCTTTGGTGATGGTGGTGTAGTAGGTAGTATGAACTTGGCGATCCAAGGTCGTTCTGCCATGATGGATGGTGCGCAAGGCGTCCTTCAGGCTCACCTACCGATTCCAATCGTCTCCACGGCGAACCTGGAACTGGTAGCAGAAAACACGGTCATGGTGAAAGACAACATCACTATGCCCGGCAACCCGTACTTGCGTTGTGTGGTAGAGGGCGACACTGAACTCAACCACTTGCAACCGACTTCGTATAAAGCGTTCTCGAAGTTGGTAGTGTTGGCGACCAAGGCGTACATCTTTAACAACATTGCTATTCCGATGGACCAAGCTGCACTGTCGGGTGGTATGGCGTTAGGACGTATCCGTGAAATCGTTGATGGCTACTCGGATGCTTACGAGCAGTACGACACCTACTTCGAGGAAGTCTGGCGTAAAGTGGCGATCTTCAACGATCCAGAAGCCAACAAGCGTCACCTCAAGTTGATTACCGGGGGTCGCTGGTAATGTATCAGGAGGGCTCGGGTAGTACTTTTACACACAACGGGAAAGAGTATCCACTCGATCCCTTTCTGAAACGTGCTGCTTCGCGCCCTGTGAAGCAGCTTTATATCAGCAAGCTTCAGTGGAATCTGGAGGGAATGACGTTAGACCCTGTACGCGTGGCTCAGGCAGACCCTAGCGTGCCGATCTTGTTTACCATGGACCCGAAGTGGGGTTACGTGATAATCGACGGTACGCATCGTCTGGCGAAGGCTGTGCAGGAAAAGCGTTATTCCATTCCAGGTCGTGAAATTCCACAGAGCTGGTTTGCTGAGATCGGAACTGTCTCTATGGAAGATTCCAACAACCCTACGTACACCGTGGGGAAGGTTACTCGTGAGCAAGCTTTCGAGTGGTTGTCTAAGCACGATCAACGTCGTCCTGAGTTCCCAGTCCAACCGGGTTCTGTCGATGGCGAGGAACGGGTGTACGCTTTCGCTTGGCATGGTGATGAAGTCGTAGGCTACGCGTGTCTGTTGAATGGGCAACGTTACCTGATTGACATGTTCGTCCCAGAGTCTCTACGAGGCAAAGGTATTGGACGTCAGCTAGTAGATTCCCTACTGGTTGACCTAGTGGTGGTTCGGTCTCATCAGACAGACATCATCGCGTTCCTGAAGGCTACGGGCTTTACGCTCGAGAATGACTTCGTGAACACCAAGATCTACCGGAAGTACCACGGACCTAAAGTCCACGCTTACTGACGGCATAGAGGCTGCCCCAGCGGGCAGCCTCGTTATGCGCTTACCAACGACGCTGACGGAACCAGTGTGGATCGTGGTCGAAGACTTCGTGGCCTTCTTTAACCATCACAAAGGCACCTACGGAAGTCAACACACGGATCTTGTCGTGAGCAGGATGGATCTCCCACTGTACCAGACGAGTCTTATCTTCGTGGCTCTTGGGCAAGACCTCCCAGTACTTACGAGCGTACTCAGTCAGTGCTCCGATCATACGAAGCTTGGTGGTGTCGAGGAGGCTGGCTTTATCCAGGTCTCGAGTAACACAACGTCCTATGCGTCCTGTCAGGTCTTCAATCAATTGCTGGAAACGCTTCTGGTGTACTGCCACCTCGGTAGCTGTGTTGTTGGCTTGAGACATTCTAAGGGTCTTCTGAGAGTTGGAGGGTTGATCACTACATAGCGTATTGCTACTACCGTAATTTAAAATTTCGCCCGGATTTTTTATTTGTTTCTCTTAAAGCTCCTAGGGTAGTAGTTTGTACGTGGTCTTGACGTACCTGTGGGGTACTAGCCCACTACACTCCTAGGTATAGCATTTCTCCCAGGGAAAAAGGCTAGCATAGACTACGGAGTAGGCTTTGCTAACGCAGCCACTCACAAAGCAATATTGTTAAAGCTTCGCTTTGTTTCTATGAAACCCCCCAAACCCCCCTTTTACTCACTTTCAAAACAACCGCTATACTGACAAAAGATATGCCCTCTAAATTATTCTTTTACCTAAGTAGGGAGTTGCCTCCCTACGTTTACAGGTAGAAATAGTCAGAGGTGTTACATTCACCACCATGGCTAACCACAATCCGAGTCATCAGCAACTTGAAAGCAGCACTAGGTATCTCCATCAACGTATCGCCTAACCGAATGTAGTAACGGTCATACAACAAACGTTTCAGTTGAGACATCACAGTGATTGAACAACGGTAGTGACATGGCTTAGCACGAATGTCATCCACGAAGGCTACCAGAGGCAGGTAGTCGTAGACAAACAACCGAACTGGAACATGTCCTTCCTTTGAATCAACACCAACTTCCCGCAATGCTACGAATCCATCCACAGAACCCTCTAAGAGACGCTCTAACGAACGATCGATGCTTCCGAGTACACATCCCAAGATTTCAGCTATCGTCGTGTCTACGGCTACTGACTGCTCCATCCTAACCTCCGCATAAGAAGGGCTGCCGAAGCAACCCCTCAGATTAAACGGCGCAAGCCACGTACAGTGCTGCGTCTTCGAGACTTGCTACTACCACGGCACCGGAGTCAGCAATCTGAGTCAACAGACGACTACGCTCAGGAGTAGTAGGACGGCCCACCACCACTGCACGCTCAGGATCACGCATGGCTTGGTCAGCACGCTCTTCAGCGAACTGGGATAAACCGGGTTCTTCAGGCAGTACGTAGATCTGCGTCGCATCGGCGAGTGCTTTCATTACGTCTTGCACAGCTTGTACTTGGAACTGGAGAGTTTCCAGGGACGGGGTAGAGATCGCACCTACGTTCCAAACCTTAACGTCCTTGTGGCATTCCATCATGATGGCTTCCCACTCACCCGAACTTACGTCACCGTGGATAACCACGTTACGTTCATTCTTGATCCCGTCCACTGCCAACTCGTCATTAGGAGTGGCCACGTGATCAGGACTTTCATCTGCTTCATCAGAAGCATCGAAGTAATCACCGAGAGACATATCGAACTCCTTTGGTACAGTTGGGTCTCATAAGATCGCAAAAAAAAGAGGGAGTGTAACCTCCCTTCTTTTATCGCCATCAAACGCGTTGGCGTAGGATAGCTTTGCCGCGTGCCACTTGAATGAACCAACCGTTCTTGGAACCGTCTTTATCGCCAGTGACTTCAGCGAGGGTTACATTCATGTGAGCTTCTTCACAGCGCTTGACGTTGACGGCGTTCAGTTCACCGTTGACGATCAGGCATTCGTGAATACGTTTACCCAGGAGTTTGAGTTCCCGGAGTTGTGGTTGAACATCTTTCGGATAACCTTCCAGCAATACAACGTGCTCATAGAAGATTGCGAAGTGGCGGATCATATCGCCCACCGGGTCATTCATGGTGGTGACAGGTTCAGACAACGCCTCGTCTTCGAGGGGTGGGTTCCAGCGAGTGCGCAGTTCGTCAATCGCTTCCTGTGTTTTCTCAACGCCATAACGTTCGGTCATGATATTGGCCAGCCCTGACATGATACTGTCGCGAGTGAAGGTGATGTCTGGGTTCTTCTCGAGGAAAGACTCGAGGAAGGATTTACCAGGTACATAGGTTTCGTCGCTCATAGCAATTCCTTTCGGCGGTTCTGTCCCGGTGAAGTTGGGAACTGCCATGTGGGGAGTATCCATGATGCAGGAGAAGTCACATGGGATTTCGTCTTCGGAGACAGTAGTAGAATGATTCACAGCTTATACTTCCGTTTTAACAGTTAGGTTTGGTTCAAGGGGTTCTGCGTAGTGGGCCCGAATTAGCACGCCACGCTTAGGGCCGTTCTGTCCATCAATCCATTCGATCTCTTCAGCTCGATAGACAGGTTGAATGTTGGTGTACATTCCAGCGTAGTGCTGAATCGATTCAAAGAAGACCGGGAGTTCATCAGGAAACTGTGCCAGTAGATTCCTGAGCCCTCGGATGTTTTGTTGCTTTTGAAAGATACTCACGACTCCTGACCTTCAGGGTCTTCTGGGTTTACCGGATCAGGTGGGCACTGACGCAGGATGATACAAGGGATCTCGTGGCCGAAGAAGGCATAAGTTTCTTGGGCAATCACGTAAGCTTGTTCGACGTTACCGCAGACTGGTGCGACTCGCTCGAAGAAGATTTCGAGGTTGTCTTCTTTGTCAGCGAGGAACTGCTTCAGCCGACCAGCCGTCAACGGACCCGTACCCGACTCCTCAGGGAAGTAGTAGGTTTCGTCGGGGGTTGGCCACAGGCACGACTTGGGGAAGTTGTAGGTCAGTTCAGTACCAGGTAAGCTAACCTTGTACAACCCAGACTTCAACCACTGTTCAACTACCACGATCTGACCCAGGAACGGTCGAGCATCAACGTCGATCCCGTGGTCACCAATGTTACGTTGCTGGTAGCGCTTACCCACTTCCAGTTGATTGTTACGGTATAGTCTTTCCAAACGCTCGTTAATCATGGCAACTCCTCAACAAAAAGAAAATCGCTAGAACCCCGAAGGGTTCTAGCGACTGCTACTTATTACTTACCGTCAACGCGAACCAGATCCCACAGGGTGTTCTTGTCGAAGTCCTGGTAGTCAGCGATGCGCTCAGCCATGTCAGCATCTTTGTCCATGATGTTACCACCGACGCTGTAGGTCGACAGGATTGCAGTCTTGTCTTCTTGCAGTTCGATGTGGTTCAGGCAGAACAGCTTGCCGTCCAGCAGAGCGACAACCCATTCTTTCTGGCCAGGCTGACCGAAGATCGCAACGTGCGACAGTTGGATCATGTTGCGACCATTGTTGTGCTCGTCACGAATCAGACCTTTGGCGTGCACTACAGCTTCGATGATGCGCTTGTTGTTTTCACGCTTCTTCAGGATCACCGGGCTAACTTCTGGCTGAGCAACTTCAACCACTGCTTCTTCGGTCAGGGAGACCATGTCGGCGATGAAGTCATCTTGCTTAACCAGTTGACCCAGAGTTGGGTAGTTCCATTCGGTAACTACGTTCTGGTAGTTGGTGCTGAATACTGCGTACATGCCATTGTGGCGAACCAACACGTGGGTGGAACCATCCTTGTGCAGGAACGCTTTATAAGCATCGCCAGGAATCTTGTCCAGTACGATTGCTTCCAGTACGGCGCTAACTACAGCGTCGTTGATTACAGCAGGGGCAACAGCTTCCATTTCAGCCTCCAGAGTTTCGAATGGGACAACACCGATGATCTTGCCACCGAAAGTATCCCAGTAGGCAGCAGCAGCTTCTTCGACGGTACCGTGTTTGTGACCGTCTACTTGACCAGCGAAGTGATAGCTGGCGACGCGGTAGGTGCCATCAGTTTTCTTCACGACTTCACGCAGCGGGAACTGCTTGTCTTCTTCCAGGTAGCACAGAGTCATGATGCCGGAAGTAGCTTTGTAGATACCCAGGTATCCACGGTTTACCAGTTCGCCAGCGAAGTACAGACCATTGTTCTTGATGAACTGAGTAGCAACGCGTACAGCAACAACCGAATTCGAAACGTTCATAATTGCATTCCTTCTGAGGATAAAGTAGTTTGATGAACAAGATTTTGTATCCTATTCACCAGAGTAATATGTATCTGAGATTTTTTTATTTCGACTTTTATGCCCTACGTATTTTGTGACTATAGTTTCTCCTGAGGAATGGCGACATGACCGCTAGCATTAAGGGGGTCTTCACCAGCGAGCTGAATGACCTAGAGCTTGACCCCAAGCTCGTTAAAAGACTGTCCCATTTCAAACACGCTTTCATCAACAAGAACGATGACCACATCAACTTCTTCGGTGGGAACTTGTTAGGGGTGGAAGTCGTACGGTATCTCCAGGCTGACCGTGACCAATGGTTCAGTGAAGTTCTGGACGTGGATGACGTACACCTGACTGAGGCTTTGTATTCCCTCGACGTGATCAACGAGGAGTTCAAGCGTACCTCGGACGTGGTGAACTTGACCAGCATCTATCTGCTCCACGCTTTGTTCAACTCCAAGAAGCTGACGGCTGCGGAGAAAGAGAAAGCGATGATCGATGTGGTGTACATGCTACAGGTGAAATTCATCACCAGTATCTTTGCCCACTACTTTAAGTTCCCAGCGGACAAAGAGATTGCCCAAGCGGTCTACGAGTCCTTGAGTTACAAGTACGCCCTCAAACGTGCGGGTAGCTGGAACGCCCTGTTCACCGAACGTTCCAAAGACGTGATCGGCCACAACAGCATTCACTACAAGACCATCAAAGACTTCAACGACGATGATGCTATCTTGTACATGATCACCGACATCCAGGGTCGTATCCGGGAAGTGGTCAAGAAGATGTACGCTGTACTGATTCAGATGCGGGACAACAAAGACCGTATCCACTCAACCACCAGTGTGGCACTGTCGACTGACGGTGAGGCTATCCTCAAAGATCGCCAGCGTAGCTTCTCCACGTACAAGCGGTACATCCACAGTGTGATCCCTGACCGGGTGACGTTCATCCGTGACGAGGTCGTGTCTGTTATTACAGATGCCATGCACACTATGTCCCCGAAGCTATTTCTGGACGTGCTGGAACACTGTAGCGCTAACTACGGCAAAGCAGGCCATCAGGAGATTGCTGATCTCTGTGACGAGACTCTGCTCCACGCCTTTGAGTTCTTATCGGCTAACCGTACCCTCCTGCGTAATCAGGGCGACCTCGGTAAGCTGTTGACTCGACTGCGTTCGCTGTATATGGCTTCACGGATGGTTGACCCCACTCTGTTGAAGATGCGTGACCTCGCTGACAGTATCGTCCATAAGTCCAGTACGAGCAAGAACAAAGCAATGCAGGCCAGTTTGCGTACCGGTCTGGAACTGTATATCGTGCTTCGGACTTTCACGATGAACTACTACTCTTGAGGCACCTATGAAAGCATTGCTCCGCACACTGGGCACTCAGTTCAATACTGAGAAGTCCAAAATGAAGATGATTGTAGAGCGACCACCCTTCGAGTCGAATCTGCGTAAGATCATCGTCAGCACCAAACAGATGATCAAGATCACTACCCGTGTTGAACGCTGGCAGTGTCTGTGGTGGAGCGGCTACGAAGAAAAGACGTTCACCGATTACTACGTGGTGCACTTCTTAGTTCGGGGCGATGCTTTGTCTTACTCCAAACGCTACGAGGGTGAGATCGTTGACCCTAAGCATTTGGAAGACTTGTACCAAGAGTCGCTGTACAGTGTGAAAGGTCACTTAGCACACGACGAGTTCCAGTAAAGCGCATAAAGAGCCCACCCCAGCGGGTGGGCTCTATGCCGTTAGGCAGCCATGCGTAAACCGCCCCATGGGTTGTTAGCCGCAGGACGTTTCTGATTCCCCCACGAAATCCCTTTCGAGAAGAAGTCGTTCTGTTGTACACGGGCTTGCTTGTTGTTCCGCACCAGTCGTTCATCAGAGGCACGTTTGATCAAGGCGTTCATGTTGTTCACCTCTTCCGTGTCCTCTTTGATACGAGCAGCCAAGAACCGCAGGCGTGCTTCAGTCCGTGCAATCTGGAACGTGTCTTGCGCTTCAGCCAGAGTCACGTACAGTTCATCCATCTCCGTACGGAATTCCTTCTGCACTTTCCTTTCGTGTATCTCCTCCAACGTCATCGGCTTACTGTTGTCACTAACAGCAGACATCACAATGCTGGCGTCAATACCGTACCAGTCGAGGTTCGTCCCCATCATCAACATCCAGTTAGCCAACAGCCACGCAACTACCGTGTCGTCGTGTCCTGAGGCATCGTGGTCGATCCTCCCTCGCTTCACCACGAGGGCGCGAATCTCTGCGGAGAGTATCTTGTCTCTGACGAGGTGTCCGGCTTTCTTCGCCGATTGTTGCAACACAGTCGAGTACAGGGAGTTCCGTGCTTCCGACGTGGTGTTGAACCCGAAGTACTTCTTGGTGCTGTCGTAGAACCCTGGGGATCTCGCACCGTGTGGGCGCTGGAGTTCCTTGAACAGTTCTTGACGATCTGAGGCTTCGTCGACAATGCGGTTGAAGATACGACGGAATGGATCGATACCGTGTTTCGGCAGAGTCAGGAGCAGTGAGTCTACGATCATTTGACCGGTGGACTTCTTCTCTGGAATCAGCGTCATGTTCGGGTACTTCACCATCAGTTCGGCCAATGCGTTCGAGAACCGGATCAGGTTGGTTTCGTTCACAGTGAAGGCACCCACTACCGACAGATCTTTCGCACTGATGATCACACCCGCAATGGCATCTCGACCGATTGCTTCGGAGGTATCCAGACCGAGGATGAAACTGTCGTTGCGTTTGGCAGCAGCGAGTTCCAGTTCGTCCAAGTACCAACGGATGATGTACAGCTCTTTGGTGATCTCCGTGTGTTTGATCTCCACGACCGAATCGCGGATCTTTTCGTTGAGTGCGGGAGACAGTGGGGAACTCTGCGTACCCGATGTCCATACGTTGAAGAAGTCACGGTCAGCAGCGTCACCGAAGGAGCTGGCCTGAGACATTGCCTCGTACAGCCATTCGTCGGTGTAACCCAATTGACGGTGGGAGAAAGTGGCGTTGATAATAAGCTTACGTCCACCGCAGTTCTTACGAACCATTTCCACCAAGGCTTCACGATCGACACAATCGTAGAACAGCTCAGTCCACGTAGCACCACCGTGAATCATGTCGTACATGAAGCGACCGTCACGGTCGTCCTTCTTACCAGCCGTTGTGGTAAAGATGTTGCCGTGTGGTCGACCGTATTTCTTCGCTTCAGCACGAGCGGTAGTAGCAGCAGCCAGTGCAGCAGGCAGGGTAGTACCGATGTGGTTAATGAACGGACCTTCGTCGATGTGCGCAATCGGAGCAGTCAGTCCCCGACCCAGGTTGTTCGCAGTAGACTCAGAGTTCTGGGATACACCAGTGGTGTAGTAGTTCTGGTGGTGCTTACAGGTTACTTCGAATTGGTTGTCTGAGTCATCAGAGCTACGAGGTACAATGTAAGCAGGTAACAGGTCACGCAGTTTCTTAATACGCTCAACGTTCTTCTTACGGAGGGTATCGTCCTTAGTGATCATGTTGATGATGGAGTTACCAGCACCGATGAACAGAAGCCACAGCATGATACAGTCAGTAGACACCGACTTACCAGTCTGACGTGGTTGGATCAACGCAATGTCGATACTGTTCAGGAAGGCCCAGGTAATCGCGATGTTACCCCGGTTGGCAATGTACGAGATTGGGTTCGGACCTGCAACAGGAGGAATCCGAACAACCTCACGTAAGAAGTACCAGACGTTCCAGCGACACTCCAGACCGATAGCGATCTTAGTGGCTTCAGAAAGAATCTCACAGTGAGGGTCAACACCCTTTAGGTCTTGGTTGATCAAGGCTAAAGGGAAATATCGGTTCTTGACACCCATCTCTCCATAGAGCGAGACGAGGCGTAGAAACGATTCATTCTTGGTGTCGAAGTCAGGCCGTGCTGTAAAGGCCCTCGTCCAATCATTGGCGAATAGAATCATAGGGAATTTCCTAAGGAAGAGTGGGTAGCTCATACCTTAGGCGGCATAAAGCCGGAGGTTTCCCTCCGGCCTCAGGCTTACAGAGCGGTAACTTGCAGCGTCACCATCCCGCCCATACCCAACTGGAGGTCTCCCTCTTGCAGGCGTTTGACGAAACGAATGAACACTGGCTTGCCGTCCTTCGGTACTTCTGGAACCTGCAACTCCGTGTTCCAACGATCAATCGGATAAGCGAATTCCTTATCGTTGATCATCAGCATGAAGTAGTTCGGTTCCGGTGCCTGGGTTTCGGATTGAGTATTCACCAACGGCTGAGCGTTGTAGAACACATCCTTGATCCACAGTTCTTTCAACAGGTAGCCGGAGTCAATCTTCAGCAACCAGTTGTTGACGTTGATGAACTTGGCACGAGCACGCAGACCTTTACCGTACAGCTCGGTTTGACCTGGGAAGTACTCGATGTTCCAACCGTTGGTGTCCGTGTTACCCGGCGCCAGCAGTGCCACACCGATAGTCTGGGCGTGACGCCAGTTGGTGTAGTTGCTGTCGATGTCGGACATGTTGATACCAACGTTGATACGCTGGATCGGACCATACGACGTCGGGTCGAACGGGTTCGAGTTCAGAGCGAACGTAACCTTGTCGGTCACCTCGAGGAAATCGGAACGGTTGAGGTTGAACAGGAACCAGCGCAGTTTGTAACCCATGGTGGCATCGATCCACTCTGGGAAACAGAACAGCTTGACCGAGTACGCACCGTCCATCCGAGTAGTGGTTGCCCAATACGGAACAGACATGTGTTTGGTGACGTTGACCGAAGCACCGTACACGTACTCTTCTGCCGACAGCTTGTACGACAGCGCCAACTCGACCTTCTGCCCCACGATGGTAGCAATGAAGTTCTGCAACCCGTACAGGTTGAACTTGGTTCCGTCGACAGGCATGATCTTGCGAGAACCGTCGGAGTAGGTCACCACACCACGAGCGTTGAGTGCGTCGATCGGCATGTTGATAGCGAACTTCAACAGGCTGTCGTCGCCTTCCGAAAGGAACGGAGACTCGAGGTGGATGCTGGTGATGTAACGCTTCGACGCGTCAGTGGTACGAATGAACGCAGTGTTCATGACCAGCAACTTGGAGATCGAAGTCACGTTACCCACGTCGTCGTACAGTACCGCAGTCACGACTTCGTTGTCCGGCAGCTTCTGCAAGGTGTAACCAACCATCGGCGACTTCACCGCGTAGTTGATAGCACTTGGCACGCTACTGTCTGGGTTGTTCGGGATCTGCACCAGCTCCAGAGGAATGTTCTCCCCGAGCAACGTACCGCCGTGATCGTACATCGCAGAGATCACTTTGGATTCGTCGCTGATGTCAGTACCCCAGAAGATCTTGACGCTCGCCACAGTCGTACCGTACACCCGCAAGCGAGAGTCGATAGCCAACACGTGAGGAGTAACCGAGGTATCGAGATACACACGGTAGGATTCGTTCTGGTGTTCGTGACCTACGCCCAGAAGGACGTCTTCGTCAGAAACCTCGGAACCCGTCTTCGGTGGTTCGTACTGCTTAAGCTGGCTCAGACCAGTCAGCAGGTTAACGGCAATCACTTGCCAGAGACCAGTCACCCAGTCCCAGACTTCGTCATTGACGTTCGGGACGTAACGCCCCGTACCGGTAGGACCGGTATAGATTTCATCCTTCCGCCACCGACGGTGACCCCGGTTAGGGTCTGTGATCGGGACGATAAACGTATCGCTCATGGTTTAAACCCATCCGTCTTTGATGGAGACAAAGTGACTGAGGTCGACTTTACCTTCCAAGTATAGAGCTATCGCCCGGTTGAGGAAGTTGTACTGGTAGATGTTCAACTCCGTTTCGTACGAGAGGTGGTGTGGATGGATACTGACGTACCGAGTGTCCACGCCCCGCTTGCACGGATCGAACTCCAGCAGATACTCGTAGTCCTTCAGCCAACGCTTGATGTCGGGATCACCGTAGTAAGCCATCATCTGGTCGTCCCAGATCAAGCCACTCATCAAGTCAAACATCACCTTACACGCAAACGGGCTAAACACCTCGTAACGTTCTTCGATCATGTTCGGGTCATTGATCACCGGCTCAGGCAACTTCAACGTCAAGTAGTCTGAGATCGCTGTATCAATTACTTTGGACTTAGCACGCAACGAGTACGTGTTTTCATCCACCAACCCACGCAGCGGAACAACCACATCGTCGATCTGATACGGACTGCCGTTCTTCACTTCAGTTGTCAGATACACACCACTGTGCTCTTCAGCAAAGGCTAACTTGTCGCGAGTCATGGTTCGACCACGGACGATCATCCGCATGACTTTGTCGTCACGAATATCGAAACGACGGTTACGACTGAGCAGCCCATTCTGAACAAAGCCAAACTCAGCAGGAGCCTCCAGCGTCAGGTCATCCTGAGGGAAGCCTGTGGCTCGCCCAAAGATTTGCTGAGGCCCAGACTCTACCAGGAACTCACGGTTGGTCAGGGTTACGTACGGCCAGTTCAAGAAGTAGTCCAGTCCCTCGATCAGAGGGTGACCATTCAAGAACAGCTCCAACTTACCCATTGGCAGGTTCATTGGTTGTTCGTAGTAGTTCCCATCCGTACGCTTCTCGGTCGCTTTGATCGGGAAGTAGTACAGGCCATCCGGTGCCGTAATCGACAGGTTGAATGCCAAGAACTTACGGTCATCTCGAATCGCGGTGTACCAACGCACACGATCCAACGTCCACACCACTTCATTGTTAGCAATGACGTAGTCCACGTTAGGCGTAGCGGTCACCCACTCAAACGACGGCGTACCAGCGACCATCGAGCACTTGTAGAACCGGTAGTTGTACAACGGGTTCAGGGTACTCTTTGGTTGGTGGTAGATCGTGTCCAGAATGTTTGAACCAATCCCCACCAGTGCTTCAATCAACCGACACGGCTCATTGCGAGGCGAGTAGTACTTACCAGACGTGTGAGGGTAGTAGCCTAACAACACACCCTTGGCATCGTGTTCGTAACAAGTCGCATCAGTCTGCAACCCGTAAGGCATTTCTGCGAAACGATCACGAGGTAACACAGTGACCTTCTGCGGCGTATCGGCAACCAGTTTACTGATGGCGTTGTAGCCATAAGCATCCTGAACCATCTTCCGAGTAATGTCAGGACCTTTAGCCCCCATCACCTTCGGATACATCGCAGCCTCGAGGTTGTCTGCACGCCACACCGCAACGGTGGACTCCAGACCCAACATCGCTTTCGGAATGTCTTTGACCTTGAGTTTGTACAGCTCTTTGATCCGAGAGTTCTCGTTGACCAGTGGACGTTTCCAACCAGCTTCCCGAATGCACAAGCGCACAGTGATCTCAGCCAAGTCATGCCACCCTTCGGTAGCAGCAACAAAGCCCGCCACATAAGGCACCACGATAGCGTAGTCCTTGTGCGTAACCATCCGCAGTGAATCCGGTTGGTTCTTGTGGTGATAGATCCCACGGTAACGACCGTTGGTTTCTTTCTTGATCAGGTAGATGTCGATGTCGTCACGATAGTCAATCGTCACCTGTTGATCGTCAGTGTAATGAAGCAAGTACTTTCGCTTCTCGTCCACTAAACTAACGAAGGTGCTGAGATCTTTAATCGGGAGGTCAACCACACGACGAATCGTGGAGTCGTAGACGTACTCAACAACGTCGCCAGGCTTCACACGGTCTGGTTGGAAGTCATCCACCAGGTAACCGTTGATGTAAGCGTAGGTGTGTCCCAGCTTGGCTTTCCACGCCAGATACTCACGCTGGAACGTCAACAGCTTAGCCCGATCGTTGTCGTAAGCGTAGCCATTGATCTTGACCATGTTCACGTCTTTGTACGAACGTTCAGACGCAAAGAAGGCGTTGGAGTAAACCCGGAAGAACAACGGGTTGTGGTACAGGCTACCAAAGATCTCGTTACGCTTGATGGCGATAACGATGTTGCGATCCCCCATTACCTGTAGGTACGCCATGTGGCGAGGGATTTGCACACCGTCAACGTTGTACAGATCCACAATCATCTTCGCCTGTTCACAGACAGTCGAGAATGGTGTCCACGTCTTCCACGAGTTGATCAACCCGAGAAGCTTAGGATGAATCTGTCCAATCCAATAAACGTTGAAGTCATCGTTGCGGTTTGGCAGATGGATGGTCTGCCATTCCACATCGACGGTACGAGAGACACCGAACTTCCCAGTGATGTGGGCCATTCGGTAGATGTACTGGTAGTCCTGGTCAGGCGTACACCAGACGTTGTCTAGTGCGTGCTCAATCAGGTAATCAGACATGTAAGGCCTCGATCAGACGTGAGAGGTTCAGGATGAAGGACTTGCCTGCACCACTGCGATCCGCTTGCAGTACGACCTTGGCCACACCGGAGTTCCGGTAGCTACGATCGAGCAGGGACATATACACCATTGCCAAGAACGTCGGCAGGTGTTCCAGTGCTACAGCCATGGTCTCTTTGTTGTTGAGACCGAACCAACCACCGCCCACCAATGCGTAAATCAGGCGGACGTCCATGTCGTTGGCACGCTTGCTGTTGAGGACTTCCTTCAGAACTTGCAGGTAGTCGTCCACAGTTTCCATGTGACGCAGAGCGCCAGCATGTTGGAAGATCACATCGGCTGGGATCTTGGTAGCACGCGCCACTTTCAGCGAGATGCGTTGCAGCTCACGTTCATCGAACGGGCCTTCACTCGGCTCTTGGAAGTGACAGATATACCAGACCGCACTGACCATGGTGATCAGCATTTGTTCTTGCGGACTGAACATCAGTTGACGAGTGATCTTCTCACCGAGGAAGCGAGAGAACACAGTCAGAGGCAGATCGCCCAGACCAGCCATGTCAGCCAGGCCGTTCTGTTTGGCGTAGAGGGTCAGCGCACCACGCACCACGTTGAAGGTGTACTCGGCGTAGTTGGAAGGCACCAACGGTTCGCCTTTATGACCACGGGCATAACCGCGACTGTCCAGAACCACCAGCTCGCTGCCGTCACGGGCTTTGAAGAAAAGTGGGTGGGCAAAAGCAGGTACTTCCTTGTTCTCAGGACGGATACCGTAGAGTCCCGGAACAGGTTTACCATTCATCGCCATCGGCGCCAGATCGCCTTCAATGTCAGCCAGGGACAGAGCCTTGGTAATGCCGTCCATCTGGTAGCCGGCACAGGTTTTAGTTTCGTACGGAGAAATCTTCATTCGCTCAGGTCCCCTCGAAGGTTGTTGTAAAAGTTTACAAAACCGACATATGTACTTTCCAACATGGATAGTATGATGTATTACATCGGTTTACGGCAACTATACCATTCAAGTCAATTCTCCCATGAAAGGACCATGGCCTTAAGTGACGAGAGACTTGTTAGGGTACCCAAGCGGTAATTTAGATAGATCTATCACAGGAGCTGTTATGATCAATATCAGAAACGGTTCTCCTCGTTCAATCCTGTTAGGCATCAAAGACGAGAGTGGTCGCGCTCCGGTAATCTCGCCGGAACTGATCCCGTCTCACTTGCCGCACGTGTTCGTCTTTGCCGAACGCGGGCCGCTTCTGCCGCAACTGGTTGTCGGGGATAGCCTCCTCACCACGTACGGTTCCAAGTCCTTCGACTACCGTTCCAAGTTCGCCAACCACCAGACTGTTCTCGTCAACACCGTAAATGGTGAAGGCAACAGCATGATGGTGCAACGTCTCGTTCCCGACGATGCTAAGACCGCCACCCTGGTGTTCTGGCTGGACACGGTTGCAGACGAAGTTATCGACTACGAACGTAACGTGGACAAGTCGTTCAAGCTCTCCGAGCTGAGCGTGAAGATTCCGAAAGCCACCAAGATCTCGGGCCACCGTGCTCGTTGGGTTGTGGAGCTGCTGCCGGAAGACACTGAGATCGGCGCACTCGACTCCAAGGTAGGTTCCATCACTGCCGAAGTCGACAGCACTCAGTCGACCATGTACCCGATCCATGCGTTCAAGGTTTCCTCTCCGGGCGGCTTCGGCAACCTGGTTGGCGTACGCCTTTCTGCTCCGACCACCGAGTCGAGCACTCCGGTCGATGATGTCACCGCAGAAGAAGCGAAAGCTCAACTGTACCGCATCGCGTTCGTTGAACGTCCTGACGAGTTCAGCACCCCGCTGGTCAAAGAGACCATCCAGGGTGAGCAGTTCGTTGACTTCGCTTATAAGGAAGGTGTGATCAACACCCGTACTGACAGCGTTGTTTCTGCCAACGACGTTCTGCTCCAGGCTTGGAACGCTCCGGCCATCAACGGCATCCCACCGACCATCGGTGTGATCGACCAAATGCACGTCTACCAGGAAAACATCGAGTTGCTCCTGGCTCTGTTCCAAGAGACCGAGTCCGAATACGGCTTGATCTCCGAAGACGCAGAAGACATGCACCTGTTCAACTTCATCGGTGCTACCGACCTGAACAACACTCCGTACTACTCGTACGTGGTGGAAGGTCCGCAGTCCGGTGGCGTACTGATGTCGGAAACGGCAACTCACTACGCTAAAGGCGGTGCTGACGGTACTCTGGACTTCGCAACCTTCGACAAGCTGGTGGCAACTGCGGTTGCTAACTACGGTGACGTTGCTGGCTTCGATTTCCTCGATACCGCCATCTACCCACAGTCCTGCATCTACGATACCGGCTTCACCTTGGACACCAAGAAGAAGCTGCTGACCGTTCTGGGTAAGCGTAAAGACATGTACGTTGTACTGTCGACCCAAGACGTATCCGCGAAGCAGAACACCCCATCGGAAGAGTCCAGCATCGCGATCTCCCTGCGTACTGCTGCTCGCATGTATCCTGAATCCGAAGTCTTCGGTACGCCGGTTTGCCGTGCTATCGTAATCGGTCACTCGGGCTACCTGATCAACTCCAAGTGGACCAAACTGACCCCGCTGACCATCGAGTTCGCGGCTAAGTCTGCCCGCTACATGGGTGCAGGCAACGGCATCTGGAAGTCGGCTCAGTCCTTCTCCATTTCGCCAGCCAACCAGGTTACCATGTTCCGCAACGTGAACGCTTCCTTCAAGAAGGTTGAAGTACGTTCGCAGGACTGGGAAAACGGCCTGGTGTGGGTACAGAACTACGACCGTCGTAGCCTGTTCTTCCCGGCGTTCCAAACCGTTTACGATGACGACTCCTCGATCCTGAACAGCTTCTTCAACATGGCTATCGCCGTGGAGCTGGAAAAGATCGCAGACCGCGCCTGGCGCGATCTGACCGGCATCGACGGTCTGACGCCTGGTCAGTTCCGCGCTCGCAGTGATCGTCTGATCACCCAGATGGCGGCTGGCCGTTTCGATGGCCGCGTTCAGATCCAGGTGGAAACCTTCCTGACCGCTGCTGACACCCAACGTGGCTATAGCTGGAGCTGCAACATCACCATGTATGGTAACAACATGATGACTGTCGGCACCTTCACTATCATCGCCCGCCGTCAAGAGGATCTGCAACAATGAGTCGCTTAGCCGATACGGTCCTTGACAACAAAGCGTACAACCAGTACGGTCGTTCCGCCATGGTCGACATCCGCAAGGGTGGTCAAAATGGTGTGGCTCCAGACTACGCAGCCTATGTAAGTAGCGCTGCTTACGTCCGCCGTAACGTTATCGCTATCCTCATCGAAGCCCCGCGTGGGTTCCAAGATCTGGAGAACCCTGATTACTGGGTCTCCACTCTGAAGAACCTGATCGAGCTGGCGCCGAAGACTATCGAGGGTCTGTCTCAGACTCTGACTGTCGAGCACATCGAAAACCCATTCGGTGGTGCTGGTGAGGTTCAGCAGGACATCTCCAACGTTACGCGTCAGCGTTCTGCTCCTCAGTTCACCTGGAACGAGAAGTACGGTAAAGCCGTTGCTTCCTTCCTGAACGGTTGGGTACTGAACCTGATCATGGACCCGGAAACCAAGTACCCGCGCGTTGTCAAGAACTCTGACAAGCCAACGGACTTGCTCCCTGACTACACCGGCATGACCGTGTTGTTCATCGAGCCGGACCCAACTCACACCAAGGTGATCACTGCCTGGCTGTCCACCAACATGCGCCCAACCGGCACTGTTGCTGAGATCTCCGGTAACCGTGACATCACCGCCGCACTGCAAGGTGCGGACTACTCGGTTGAGTTCACTGCCCTGACCCAAGTCGGTGAAGGCGTGAACAACTTCGCTCAGGAAATCCTGGATAACATGACCCTGACCGGAGCCAACCCCAACCTGCAAGAAGCGTTCGTTCGTGAGATCGACGCCGACGTACAGGCTGGCGAGAGTGGTTATGGCAACCAGATCGAGAAGATGGCTAACGCCACCGTCTAAATCTGGGCTTGAAGCGGGGGCCTTAGGGCTCCCGTTTTATGCCGTATCTGATGAGAGTTTTTAAGCTCACGGGACTAACCTTCAAGGAATCTTAATCATGCTGCAACAATACATGGAGTCCGATACTCCAAAGGTGGGGAACTGGTCCCTCGAGTCGATGATCAGCCAGATTGACTTTGGCGATGATCGTCTGGATCGTTTTGAAAAGCTGTGCGCTACCATGGAAGCCGTGGAAGAAATCCAAGACGACCTTCAGCGTCTGATCGACTCCGGCGATGCCAACCAAACTACCGCTGTGATGATCCGTGAGCGGATTCAAAACGTGGAAGAGGAAACCGGTCTGTCGGCTGAGATCCCTTCGATGGAAGATCACGGTGACGACATGGTCGCTTACCACCAGATCTCGATGGAAGCTGTGTCCGGTATCTGGAACCGCATGAAGCAAGTCTGGGTCTCGGACTTCCAATCCTTCATCGACGGTTGGGCTACTCTGTTCACTGGCTACCGTCGTTGGGGTCTGAAGCAACAAGGTCGTATCCACAAGCTGCGTCAAGAGTGGGCTGACAAGAAGCCTGACCTGAACGAACAGCGTCACAAAGGTTCGTTGGCTGGTCAAGCGGTGTTCATGCCGTTCACCCTCGACGGTCGTCTGTCCAAGGCTCCTCTGGTTGACATGACGGAAGACAACAAGACTGCACGTTACCTGTCGACCGACTACCCGAAAGCCCTGGCCATGTACGTAGAGAAAGTGCGTGCAATCCTGAACGGTGGTAAGTTCGATTCGGACGACTCCTTCAAACGTTCGGTTCTGGACAAGTTGGCTCAACTGGAACACCCGTCCACCATCCTGAAGTCTCCAATCATCGGTAAGGGTAGCGTCCTGCTACACAACACCGGTCTGGAAGTCAAGAAAGGTCGTGCGGTTAAACCGGTCTCCAGTGATCCTGCTCACAAGAAGCTGGCTGACCTGTGCGTACAGACTCACGTGAAAGAGTTCATCTTCTCGTGGTCGATGCTCAACTCCGGTATCCTCGAAGACTTCTACCTGTCTACCTCCGACGTGGACAAGCTGTTGGATCTCTCGGAGAACTACGCCAAGTACCTGGTTAACTGTGCAGAGACCTTCCGTCCTCTCCAGAAAGCCATGAAGGGTATGGCTGACTACGCCAAGAAGTCCAACGACGTAGATCACCTGAGCGACGTGAACCGTGCGGCCTTCAAGCAAGTTCTGAAGTTCTGCCGTGGTCTGACTCGTTACGCCAAAACGCCTTACCGCGTTGAGATCGGTCGTATCCAGTCGGTGTGCATCGCTTCTCGCATCATCTGCTCGCGTACCATCGCTACTGCAAAGTGACGGCATAAAGGCAAAAAAAAAGCAGGGGCCGAAACCCCTGCTTTTATGCCGCCTGATTTTGGCGATGCGCAACAACTTGAAAGTGCATGTGTTCGAAGACTGTCATCAAGAAGATCAGACTACGATCCATTCCGAAGGATACGTTGACTTGGTTCTTCTTGCAGTAAGCCACGAACTCAGTCCAGCTAGCTACCACGTCAGGGTAACGATCGCAGAACGCCAACACCCACTGGAACATGACCAGTACGGTAGGACCGCTCACACAGACTTGGTGAATACGCATCGGTCGAGATTCCTTCTGGAACTCACTAACCAAAGCATTGAACTCATTACGCTCAGTGATGGACTTGCCCCTCAGCAGAACTGACTCGTAATCATCAGCCCCACCTATTACCAAATCCACCAACTGACAGCAGCGCTTAATTTCAGTGTCCACAATCGTATCCTTACAATGCCCTAGTTATACAGTAAGTTACAGTTCACCCTTGTAAACGATCTCAGTGCCCCGCCACGCACCGTAAGCCACAATCTTGGGCCAGAGTAGGTGTCGATGACAAAACACGCCAGCACGACACATACAGGCCACTGCGACGCGATCCAGAGTAATGACCCGCTCCCACTCTTCGGTGTGAGTCAGAACTTTACCCTCGAGGATCTCGAGATAGCGTTCGGTGTATTGTTCTTGTGTGAGACCTGAGTACTTGTACCCATGGACGATCTCCTTGTTAGGAGAGAACGCTTGGTTGCCGTTGCGCCATGTCGTATCGATCAGCTCAATACCAGCATCGCGGGCACGTCTCCACTGTCCCATCTGAATGGTGTAGATTTCCATACCTGATCTCACAAAAAAATAAAGTCAGCATAAAAGCGGTAGGGTGTGACCCCTACCGCTCTGTTACTGCTTAGCCTTTGGCCAGTGCTTCACGGGCGCGCTCGTTGATGCTGTCACGCACCTTCTTCAGCGAACCTTTGTTGGCATGGGCGTTGACGCCGAACTTCATGCTGATGATGCCGTACTTGGTGACGACCGCGTTCGGATCACGGGTTTCGCCTTCTTTCGGGATGCCGCCAGCAGGGTAGTCCTTACTACGCTGGATGGTGCCAGCCAGCGAGTCGGTGCCGCAACCGAACTCAACGCTCAGTTGTTCCAGCTTCTCGTCAGCCTTGAAGGCGTCGATGCCGACTTCGCCCAGAGCCAGGGCAGTAGCGGCAACCAGGTCACCGACGTGGTTCTGGTAGGTCTTGACGGTTTCCGGGGTCAGAGTTTCTGGCAGGGTACGCTCGAAGAGACCGTCCTTGACTTCCACGATGCCAGCTTCACCCAGGGTCAGATCAGCTTTGACGAGGGCAGCCAGATCCAGAACGTTCTTTTTGATGTCGGACATTTGCACGATTTCCTTGGTAATGAGTGTTGCAAGTTTATGGTGGGTATCTACATACCCTTGTGGAGAACAGTAATCTTTTACTGTCTGATTTAGGTTTCTCTCGAAACGCTCGCGGCTACCGGCAGCAGCTTTGGCCACGATTTCTTTGATCTCCTCCTCGGTGAGTTCCCGAGGCTTGGGGAAGACCAGCCCAATTACGCCAGCAACATCTTCCACGATCTCCAAACGGATGTCGTCGTCGATGCTGTCAAACCAACCATCGAACCCACGCCTGCCACCTAGTTCAACTAGGACAGCATTCGCAGCCCGTGTTGCTGGATCACTGAGATCAAGTGAATCATCTACTGGACACTTGTCTGCAATGTCTAAAGTCGATCTTGCGGACATGATGACTCCATAGTCAACAAACGATTCTAGCTTGTATTGCACTAGAGTAATATATACTTCAGATTACTTCGGATCGACTATCTACAAAGCAGCCAACCCAACCCTCTGCGCACAGGCCGGAACCAGAGCACTAAGAATAGGAAGAGTATCTGGAAGATCGTAATCACCAGACTCAGTTTAGCGAAGCACAGTACCAGCAGGTCAACGGCGACGAAGCCTGCTAATAAAACCAACAAGAATTTTGAGATAGCTGTCTTTGTTCTTGGAGTAGCCATGAAGTTTCTCGTTACGTCGGATTACATGAACGATAGCCAGGCCCACGCCCAGCACCAGTACATAGACGATCTGTGCCAGCATTATGGCATCGTCTGCTTTCATGTAATTACAGAACACGTAAACAAGTACTAGATAGCCCACCGACGTCAGGATCAGGAACCACGCCACATTCGAGATCTCCAGAATGTAGTTCCACACTCGTAGCCAAAAGCTTTTCATAAATCCCTCTGTCGATAAAAGACTATTCTACAACTTTGTAGTTATCACCTAAGTAATATATACTTCAAATTCTTTTTAACACGATTCGTTCTAAGCGGCATAAAAGCCCCTAGGGATACACACCCTAGGGGTCTTATGCGATCACGTCACCAGCGAGCGCTGGGAGGCTCCTGATGGGATAACAGGTCGGCTGATTGGCCTTTGACTTTCTTCCACTCAGTGGCGTCCAGTTTTCGGAGATTCAGAATCTCTCCTTTGTTCCAACCCTGTACCAAACGAGCGAACTCGAAAGTCCAGTAGCCTTCTGTCAGGACCACATCATCCTGAATCCGAACCACGGCACCCTTACTCACCTCGAAAAACATCTCGATGGCTTTCTGGTATTTGTCGTTGAGCTGACGTACATGAATCGACCGGTAGAAATACTTGCCGATGATCTCAGCAGGATATTGCCACTTCTGGTCATTGTACGGAACCAACCAACGTTCATCCGTGTAATCGGCGTCGAACAAGATCTTGACCGACGGTTTGATGGACACCTCGTTACGGAACCCGTAGATGTACCAGCCGTCTTTCCATTTCTTGTTATACCGACCCTCTTCCCAATCGTAACGATCCTGTTGATAACCATTGATACAACCAATGATAGTCGGCGCTACGCTAACCCGTGGAACCGAACGGTCCTCGTGTTTGGCAGAACGCTGTGTCAACTGGGGAACGAACTTCTTGATCCCAGGGTCGATAGAGATGTGGTAGAGGAACTCCTGACCCAACTCTTCTGGCGATACTACCGTGCAGTTCTTACCCACACCGTTCTTGAAAGAATTGATGTAGGCTTGTGCCTGTTCAGTCTCGCTCATCACAGTCCCCTTACCAGCGGGCTGAAGGTGGCAACACCAAACCAGCAGAACCAGTCTTCTTCCAACCGAAGTCAACGAAGATAGTCGAACCAGAAACGCCACCAGACGATTCCATCGACATACCTGCACCTACACCAGTGTCCAGACCTTCAACGTGGTCGCGGGTGAACTCGGTTTCCTGGAACGATTCCAGACCCGGAGCATTCCACTTGCGAGCAATGTCGATACCCGGTTCGTTCACGTAGTCCCACGTCACGATGGTGCGGATGTGTTTGACCAAACGACCGCCTTCGATCTTGTCGTCCGTCAGAGACCGTACAGAGAAGCACACGCTCTCATTCGGGTTCTCCAGGGACTCAGCCAGGGCTTGACCTTTCGGGCCGCTAGGCTTGACGTGACCGATCACAGCAACGACACGGTTGCCTTTGGAGTCTTTGATCGCGTTGTGCTCTAACCGGACATCCTTGAAGTGGCAACATACGTTGTCTTCGTAGATGGTCGACACACGACGCAGGAAGCTGCGCATGTCTTGGTTAGGCAGTTGTTTCGGGTGACCGTACTCGCCACGGCAAGCACCAGTCTCGATACGACGCATCAGGTTCGAGGATTGCTCGAACAATGACTTCGCCGAATTCAGGGGGTAGAAAGCACCACCACTGTTGTAGGTGTCCAGACCGCCCAGCACCAGCTCGTAGTAACCGTCGCTGTCAGGAGTCAACTTCCCTACTTTGTTGGTGCCGAGCAACGCGACACAACCATAACTTACACGTTCCATAGCACTTACCTTCTCAAGAGTCCTTCGATGGGTTCTACAGTATCCGAAGGGTTAACCAGTGCTGAAGTCAAACCTTCTTCCCAGTACGCACCCACCAGTTTTGCAGTGGTGTTTGAAGCACCGTAAGTAACGCTTCGCAGCGGAATAAAGAACGGTGGCAACGTAGCCAAATCTTTCTCGGTCTTAACAGCGTGCCGATAGAACTTGGTACGGTCATCAGCCAAACGACTGATAGCAGCAACAATCATTTCCACGATGGCGTGGTTAGCACCCACCGAAACCCCTGCGTGGTGACGAGCACTTTCGAAGATCTTACCCAGTTCTTGGTAACCCATGAACCAAGGCACGTGACCCTTACCTAACAGCTCGGAATAGATCCGGTAGATAAAGGTATCGGTCTTCAGCAGGTTGATGTTGGCAATCACCACACTACCTGCCTCGAATACGAACTCGATGTAGTCTTCGTCCTCGATCTTGATGTAGTTGGTGATGGTGGGTTCAATACGCATCATGGCGTTGGCCAACGACACACCGAAGTAAGTGTCATCGACCGTGATTGCAAAGATACCAGAGATGCTAGTCTCAGTACCCAAGAACGCCATCTGTTGTTCTGCAAAACGGGCAGGGATGTAGATCTTACACCCCTTCGTTGTTACCAACGTCCCGTCTTCCATTTCCTTCAGATGCGCATGAACCTTGGAAGCATCCCGCTTAAGCTTCTTCGGGTCCATACTTTACCCCTTAGTTGGTAGGGCTATCGACAGTGATCAGGGTAGCAACCCAAGTAGGGATGAACTCGATCAGCGCCAGCAGACCAACTTCACGGATTTCCAGATCTGGGTTTTCCAGAGCTACCGTGTCGATGGTCGCGAGGATGTCGAAGGCGTTGGTGTGAGGGAACATCACGTTGCAGATCACTTTCCGCAGAGTGAGGTACAGGTTGTCCTCGTACCAGTTGTTCGGCATCTGCTTCACGTACTCGTGCAGAGCACGGACGTACACAGGACGCTCGGTCACCAGCAGGTCATCCGGCAGGTCAGCGATCTGTTTCTCCACGGCACGCACCAGGCCCACTTGGAAGTGGTTAGCCTTTTGCAGACGCAGGTTGGTCGCCATCACGCGCTCTTGGGACTGCCACACCTTGATGTACTGGTCTTTACGCTCCAGCAACATGTCGTAGCTGTAGTTACGGTCGGATACGAAAGCACCGAACAGAACTTCAGGCGAACCACCAGCTTCGAGGAACTTGTGGTAGATGTCGGCGTTGACACGGATCTGAATTGGGATCAGGCCGATGTCGTCTTCACGGTATTGCGACCAGTCGTTGATCAGCACTTTGCGCTTGGCATTGGCTTCACGACGTTCCAGAGCACGCACCACAGCACGACCGGACTGAGCCACGATCTCGGCGATGTAGGCTTTGTACTCAGCAGCGCCAGCACGCACACCTTCAGGAGTCTGCTCGAACAGACGGGCAGCGATCAGGTGGATCAGCAGGATCTGGTTCGGATCAACGTACAGGTGGTTCAGGTGAGCCAGCAGAGACGGCTGGTAGTCCTCGCCACGAGTTACGAAGATCTTGTTGTAGATCGACTGAACGTAGTCAGGCTCCATACCGGAAATGAAACCTTCCAGTTCGGAGTTGAAACGTGCGATACCGGTTTCGATCAACGCCATTGGCGAAGCGATACCTTCAGGCATCGGAACTGTGATGCTCAGACGGACGTCCTTAACGGCTGTCTCGTTGAAGCGCTCAACCATACCCTGGAGGTAGTGACTGTCCCAGATCCCGTTGAAGGAATCTTCTTTGATGGACAGCGCAGTGTTCTTCAGAGTCATGGCGTCATCAACGTACTGGTTGACGAACTCCATGGCCGATTGTACACACGGGTTAACTTGGTTGCGAGCCAAGTCCATGTTCCACGAAACGGTCTTCTTCAGGACTTCGATAACTTCGTCCATGACCATGTCGTGTTCAACAACGCCAGCAGCGTTCTTCGAGGAGGCACCAAACATGATGCGCTCTTCCATGGACATGTCCAGAGTCCCACGATCGGGGTTCGGGAGATAGCCAGCACGGATCAGGGTAGCCAGAGGCGTCCCTTCGATGGCACGCAGAGCGACGCCTTTGTTAGCCAGCTTGTCTGCCAAGCTAGCCGCAGCGGTGAGGGAGTTGTAGTTCAACATGTTACACTACCCCTTGATCTTTGGTCAGCTTGCGTTGAATGGTGGCCGCAACTGCGGACTTCATGGTGGCAGGAGGAATCTTCTTCCCACCGACGGTGTTGGACACGGCCTCACCGGCAACAGCCATGATCAGGTTGGTCGACAGCTCAATGGCGTTGCCCAACACGACCAGGTTTTGTTCGTTTGCATTTGACATAACGGAATCCCGTCTAGAGAGTTAACGACGGGGAGCCGAAGCTCCCCCAATTCAACCTTTTCTGTACGCCTCAACTACCTTCTTGCTCAACACCTTCAACAGCGTGGTTGTGGTGCCGATCAACTCAGGTGACAGTACGATACGGTTAGAGAACGAGGTGTAGGAGAACAGTGCGTCCAGATCCAAACCAGACTCAGTTTGGTTACGACCAGACATCACTCGCCCGATGATGGTTTTCATCTGGTTAGCGAATACACCTTTGTCACCTACCCCTGCACCAACTTTAGTAGTGATGTACACGCGGATCAGCATGGAGTCCATGTTGAGTGGATTACCCGCTACACGCAGTGCACCATCCACGCTACCAGTCAGTACTTTACGACCCAAAGCTTTCTGAACCTTGGCTCGTTCTTTATCGCCCAGATCTGCAATGGCACGAAGACTTGGAGACATGTCTTCTTTATCACCGTTGTAGAACACCTCGATCCTTTCAACGATCCCGTTGTACTTCGCTTTAGGAGTTGGACTCCCGAGCAGACGCAGAGTGTCGATCGAATCTTCATCGAACAAATCGGTGTTAGCCGTTACGGCGTCTTCGATAGTACATAAAATATCCTCACTCTCGACCGTTTGCCCCTTGGAAACCAGACCGTGAATCTTCTGGTCAAACGTCAGCACTAGGTCACGAGGTTCCGTGATCTGAGTAGCCATCAGTTTAGCAACACGTTCAGAGATAACCGAGGAGTCTTCCAGCGTATCGGAACATTCCATGATCGCCGTACGAACAGTGATACCAGTCTTCATCGAAACCTGAGTAGGATTCAACGAGGAAGGTTTGAAGTAGTGAGAGTTGTAAGAGATCACATCCCCCTCTTTGAACTTCTGACCTACCTTCATCCCGGTGATCACTTCGTGTGGGAACGTTTTACCAGCCACCGTACCGAAACGACGACCCAGCTCCACACTGCGTTGTGTACCGTCTTTGTACTCGACAGTAATAGCCGAGTCGCTAACAGCCACAACAACACCATCACCTTTTGCTGTGTAAGCAAAGAGGTCGTTAACCCGGTGAGGGATCACGTCACCATAACCGGTCTGTACCGCTTGAACTTCGTAGCCCTCTGCGAACATCGAGGAGTGATACTGAATACCGATGAAGTTAACCCGTTTCGGGTCATCACGGTCAGCACAAGGAGACACCAACGCAGCGGTTGAGATCAACTTGGTAGGACCGTCTTCACCAGACTTGTATCGACGACTCAAGCCACGCAGGGAGTTGAAGTTCGGGTCAGCAGTCAGGAACGTGGAGATTGCTACGTCACCCGAGTCCACTGTGGATTCAGAAATAACACCCATGTCGTTAGGGTGGAACACACGGCTACGTTTTACCATCGAACGACGGGAACGACCACCGACACCACCAAACGTCACAGCTTCCTGAGTCCGCAGACATTCAATCGGGTTCGACTCTTCGATCAGACCTTTCGACGGGTCTTCCTGAATAGCTTGCCAGATTGCGTGAGGAGCCATCTCAACTTTGTTACCAGCGCTACCACGACGAGCACTTTGCATCCGAGCAGAGCGCACGACTTCAGCATACACCGCACCAGCCACACGTTCGTAGCCTTTGATCCGCATGTACTCCATGTCGGTCTCAGCAGGTGCCCAATCAGTGATCAGTAATTCAGTTGCCCGAATCAACAGACCTTCCCATTCCGTGGGTTCTTTCATCTCTACGAGCAAGTCGTAGGTGATTGGGTCAACGAACATATCCTTGAGCAGATCCAGTTCACGCAAGTAGCGCACACCAATCTTGTTGGACTCGAGGATACTGAGGTACACGTCTTTACGATCGAAGTCGTAGACGCTGTGGTGCTTGATTGCTTTGGCGTAGGAGTTGAAACCCTCCATCAGCAGAGCAACCACTTTATCGTCACGGTGGAAGATCAGTGTCTCATCGTTGAAGCGCACGGTGTATTCACCATCAGCCAACTTCAACCGTTCACCGGCTTGTTGACGACGGAACACCGAAGGCTTGAGCGACTTGATCACACGCTCCAGACCGAAGTAGTAACCGAGCGCAATACCCAGCGGAATGGCTTTGTTGAAGATCTTGATCTCCGCCATTTCCATTGGAGCATTGGTCAGATCCAACTCCAGCAGCTCTTCCAGTTTACCCAGCGGATCTAAACCACGAGCCTTCTGGACGTACAGGGTATCGAATTGGTCAACCAGCACCAGCTCGTTACCTTTCTTACCGATGACTACCAGGCCCTTCTCTTCAGCAGCCTTAACAGCCTTCTCGCCGAACTCTGCTTCACGCTTGGTGTATTCCAAGTAGAAGTCAATCCCCATCGCTTTGAAACGACGGAAACGATGAGCCAGCAAGCTGTAGAGTTTAGGTACAGGCAACAGATGGTCAAACACGTTGGACGGCTTGAGATCTGTTACACGGTTGTCCTTGACGTCAAGGCCGATAGCCATGATGCGGTTGCACAACCAACCTGGGTAGTTGTTTACAGCCCGTTCGCTTCGATCAACGAAGACTTTGCCGTAATAGCTAGTGAGAGCGACACGCGACGAAGAAACCTTGCGGATCGGGACGTCACCACGTTGCTTGCGTAAGCTGTAGCGTACGCCGTTTGCCAGATAAGAACCATCGGGTTGCACCTTTGGAATTTTGAATCGGATCGTCGAACTGGCTCCCGTTGCTGGGGTCAGTTTGATGGTGTGGATTTCGTAGTGGTTGAGAACGTCCTCAACGTCTTCGACTTCGTAACTGGTGACAGCGATACCAGCATTCTGCAATGCCATCACAGAGTTGACCACGTCCTTGGACAGGATCTCCTCCACGTAACGTTTGTCGAACTCGAGCAGAGACGACTGCAACATCGACTTGTCGAACACTAACTTGTTGTCAGGGATCGCGTTCTTGCTGGTGATCTTCAACGACTCAGGTTTGATAACCATGTGATCGGAGAGCATCCCAGGACCGTACGGGTTCTTGATCTCTTTGTAAGAGTTCGCCAACTTCATCAGTCGACGGTACTCAGACGCAGACATCATCCCCGACTCAGCCAACTCGTTAGCCTTATCAACAATCCCCTGATCCAGAGGTTTACGTTCACCGCCCACTTGCACCAATGAAGGTACGTTGGTTTCGACCGCAGGTTCTTCAGCCGCTTCGTTTACCTGATCCAGCGATTCGAGGTCTTTGTCGATCTCGTCATCAGTGTGACCAGCTTTACGAGCCTCCTCCAAGTCTTCTTGAAGGTGACGGGCTTGTTCCTCTTTGAAGTCGATGTCGCTGATGTAGTCTTCATCGAGACCCACGAGTTCGGGTTCGGTTTGATCCAGACGTTTCTCAACGGTGGTCTTACCTTTGTCGTTCTCTGGGTCTTCAGGAATCAGACCTTCCTCGTCATCGTTCGGTTCAGGCTCTTCTTCCATCTCCAGGATCGTGTGGGATTCTTGGAGGGTGATCAGAGACTTGAGGAAACGTTTCTGCAAGACCAGTGGATCAACACCAGCGGTCTTCTTCCCGTCTTCCCCTACCGAGGTACGCCACGAGTTGAGCAACCCTAAGTTAAGGCAGAACCATTTGTCTTGGCTCTGGAAGATCACGTTGACCTTCTCGAGGTTCTTGACCTCGACATTATTCAGGGGAGACTCACCACGGTTCTCACCCAACCACTGGAACATGTCCAGGATGTTGAATGACTCATTACCACGCAGTTTGGTCAGACTGGTACGGTCAATCCGACGATCCGCTAGCCGCAGCGCAGTGAACGCAGGGAGCATCTCAGGCAGAGTGATACGTACGAACTGATGACGCTCAGGATACTCGTTCACCAGATCGTTGATACGCTTCCACATCGTGACCCGGATGTTGATCCAGCGATAGTAGTTAGCGAAGAAGCTGGTGGTGTAACGCTTCACGAATTGCAGAGGTGCGAAGTTCTCACACACCCAGATCCGTGGGTTACCGAATGCCGAAGCAGGGTTCAACAGTGGACGGAACTTCGAGCGTGTTTTACGCTGGTAGTCACGAATCGGTTTACCCACCACGAAAGGAGTCGGACGAGGGTTACCAATCTCCGACTTCAGTTCAGTGATGTGTTCGATGTAAACGATCTTCTCAGCACGCTTGACCAGAGGGTCATCGATACCGATACCGAAGTTTACGGTGTCTTCGGGAAAGTAGTTGATCACCGCCCCTTGTGGGAGCGCTAACTTGCCGATCCCGAACGTAACAGGCATCGTGAGGTTTGGCAGACGACGCACACCAAACGCACGATACCACATGGGGTAAAGAAGCATAGGCTACTCCAGTGTCAATCTTTGTAAAGGAACAGGGACTCTTCAACGAGGTCGACAATCGACTTGGCGTAGTAACTGCAAAGGACACACAGCTTCTGCGATGGAGCGATCATGTCATCAGCGGTGAAGCGATAGATGTCGTCGAGCACACCGAGGTAGTAACCCGACAGACCAGCCGCACCGAAGTTGATGGTAGGGCGCAGGTACGAAGCTGCTTGAGCGTAACCACACGGACCAGCATCAATGATGTCAGCCACAGAGTTGAACTCTTTGTCCAACACCTTAGCGTGGTCTTCCAGCTTGATCGCCACCTCCAACAGCACCAGCATCTCTTTCGGTGCCAGAGCACGGAAGTCACGGATGCGCAGCTTGTTGGTAGGAACGTTGGCGTAACGAGCACGACGGTGTTGCTTGCCAGCGAACTTAGCCAGCGATTCACGCACCTTCGGGTTCACCGCTTTGACGTCCACAGGGTTTGGATCGAAGAAACGTTCTTCACCCGGCAGTACTTGCTTGAGGTCTTGTTCACTGAGCGAAGCAGTAGGAGCCGTGAACTTCGAGCAGAACTGTTCGAACTCCATACGGATCGTGTCTTCTTTCAGCGTACGGTTCATCGCCGCTTCGTTGAGACGTTTGATGATCTCACCGATCTCTTTACGGACAGCCTGACCCTTGGTAATGAACTGACCTTGGTAAGGCTTGAGCAGACCCGAGTAGCCAGAGAACAACGCAGTGATGTTGTAATCCAGCTTCCCGTTGATGCACAGACGCTTGAGGGTTTTCTCGTCAGTGATCTTACCGGTAGGATTACCTTTAATCTGTTCGATCCGAGGCTTGAGCTTGGACACTCGAGCTTTGACCTGAGCCGTGTTCTCACCGACGAAGAAACGCTTCCGGTTTTGGAAGACCTTCTCGTAAGTTTTGTTCAGAGCACGCTTGACCCGATCGAGCATCGAGTTGATGGCTTCCATCGAGATGTTGTCACCGTCTTCCAAAGAAGCAGTGGGTTCACCCAGACGACCATAGAAACCCAACACGTTAGCGTAAGCAACGAGGTCTACACTACGACCTTTACCGATGTCGGTACGCATACTTTCCAGAGAAGCTTTCGCCCCCTTCAAGTCACGCACTAACTCTCGATAGTCCTTAGCGGACATCTGGTTAATGTCAAATTGCATGATCAATCTCCGGTCATGTTTCTCAAAACGAGTTGAACAGTTTGAACGTTGCAGCTCGCTTTGAACCCACCCCGAGGATCGAGGTAAGCCTCACGGCTATTCAACAGTTTGTCGATTTCGTCAATCGACTCTTTGGTGTAAAGGATGGTGGACGAAGCCGTGTCACCGTCGAAGTCAGCACCCAGACCTGCGAGGCGTGAAGGGTGAAGTACCTGACTGTCTACAAACGCTGCGGGTTCCTTAGTCGGGAATTCCAGAGCGATGTGATCGTCACCAATGATCTCCCAACCTTGATCCAACTCGTAGCGCATTTCACCTACGATACTGGTCTTGGTGTAGATGGTTGACGGGTAGGTCGAACCGATACCAGTAACCGGGTAACGAGTCACGATGGTCTTCAAGGTGTTCCACGTCCGGTAACCGGACAAGTAGAGCAACTCCACCAAACTGATCGGGGCGACGTGTTTACGATCCCAACCTTCTGGCAGCTCAGTGATGTCACCGAAGATCCGATAGACCTTCTTGGAAGCATCACCAGGGAACGGGCCTTTGTAGATCAGACCGAGGAAGCGACCTTCAACCACGATAGGCTTGTGACGGTTCTCCACGATCCGGTACGACTCGATGACTTTCTCCAAACCTTCGACAGTGATCCAACGGTCACGAGTGTCCGCAGGTAAGTCTACTACTTCAGAGCGCAAAGTCTTGGGGTCGACCAAACGTGAAGTAGTGGAGGAGTCACCGACTGAGAACACTTGACCCAACCAACCAGTCCGCAGTAAGTGAATGGTCAGAGGCAGAGCACCTTTGATCACTTGGAACAAACCGAGGATGGTGTCAGTGTAATCAGGAGCGTTGATCCCATCCAGGTCAGCAGCAGACGTGTCCATTGCCGAAATAACGTTACGAGTACCGTTGAAGATACGACGGCTACCGAACTTCTCTTGAATGAAACCTTTCTTCCCGGTCACCATCTGCAAGACAGTGTCATAGATGTCGTTAAAGCCCTGTTGGAGGCTCTTGCGACTGTTATCGTACAAAGGGGAGGACTCAGCACCGTCAGCTCCTACGATGACCTTAGAGGCCCCGAGGATGCGACGATACACGTCGTTGATCTCGTCCTGAGTACCACGACCACTGGCATCAATCTGGAAGTCACGCAAGCCTGCTGGCATCACGAGGATCTTCGAGGTCGTAGCAATAGCCTGATACTTCTGGATCATCTTGATCCGTTCAGTACGGACTGGAGACTTGGACTCACGGAACTTGATCTTCTTCCAATGTTTCAGGAAGAAAGCGTAACCGGTTTGACCAGTCAGTTCGTTAGCGAGTACAAAGTCACCTTCTTTGTCATCGAAGGTAGCGAAGACTGTGCCACCCATGATGTCACGATACAGACCACGCAGTTGTACCAAAGCACGGTAGATGGTTGGATGGAAAACGTTCAGGTGGATGTCGATGTACGAGAACTTAGTGTCCCGCAATTCGTCACCTACTCGACCGAACGTCAAGATACTAAACAGACCATCCTCGTGGAAGTTGCCAGTCACCCCGTCATAAACGTCAGGGGATTTCACTGGGCGCAGGAACTTCAGTTTCTCAGCGGTGAGATTGAGAATGGACACGTTAAAAGGTATTTGGCTATTCTTCATGGCAACTCTCAGGAATTTATATGAATACCACTACTACACCCAAGAGCCGGGAGCATTACCATGGCTAAGGATAAAAACGAATTTGAGGATGATGACCTCGGGAGTTTCGACGATTTCGACTTTGGTGACGACTTTGGTGATTTAAACACCCCGCCTCCTGTCGACGATCGTAAACCCATCACAAAGGTTGCAACCTCGTTCTTAGCTGGGGCCGCCGAAGAGCTATCCGATCCAACTCGTGTCAAGAAAATGACACTGGATGCCCTTCCAGAGGGCTACGGCAAAGCGGCTAACCTGGTTGATAACGTAGCGGCAACTGGGCGCGATCTATACCATACGACCGCCGAGGAATTGAAGCCGGTAATCCGTGACGCCAAACGCTTAGGTCGTCGCGCTTTACCGGCGGTAAAAGGCCTTCTGCCCGATCGCATTGCTAAGAAGTTGGAGCAGATCACTGCTGAAGAACCGTCCGGTCCTTCTGTCCAACAGACGCGCGATTCTCAGATGCAGTCTGAGGTAGCTGACATCTTCAAACTCCAGATGGAGAATGATGCTCAAGCTCGGGAAGAGGACAACGTAGAGCAACAAGCTCAGCGTAAGCAAGATACCGCTCGTTTCAAAACTGAACTGCAAACCCTGAACTCGATCCTTTCGGGGATCAACCGTCAGGTAGCATACCAAGACCAAGTGGCGTCGAAGTACCAACGCAAGCACCTGGAACTGCAATTCCTCCAGTACTTCACTTTGCGTGATACGTTTGAATTGCACAAGGCCTCTGCCAAAGAGACCAAGACTCAACTTGCTGACATCGTGAAGAACACGGGTCTACCTGAATTCGTCAAGTCCAACTTGTCGGAACACAGTGGACACCTCTTCCGTGAAAAGTTGTTGGGTGCAGCCTCGGCTAAGGTGAAAGACTTTGCTACCGGCTTCATCGGTAAGTACAAGGACAACATCGGTAAGGCCATCAAGTCCAACGTCGCAAGCTTTAAAGATGCTGCCATGCAGGGTCTGACAGCAGGTGACATGTTGTTGGATGCTCGTGAGATGCAAGCGGAGACCGGTGAGAAAACCGATCCGTATAAGTCTGGCGGGAACATGGCTGGTAAGATGGTGGGCGGCTACGCTGGTGACAAACTGGCTAAGTTCCTTCGTCCTATCTTGTCTCAAGTCCCAGGCATTGCGAAGTGGGGCAACAAAGCCGAGTACACGGTAGACAACCTTCCAGCGATTATCTCTGACTGGATGAAAGGTTCAGCAGGCGAAGACACGAGTTCCAAAGGATGGAACAAGTTTGTACGTGCCTTCAAAGACCTGTCACCTACCAACGTGGTGGACAGTAAGCTGGGTGAAACTGACCTGATGCGGTCTCAGGACGCTGTACCGTTTACGCACTTGGCTCGCAAGTCGTTGACGGACATCATTCCAGGTTACCTGTCTCGGATTCACCACGAGTTGGCAATCATCCGTACGGGTGACCCTACGATCAAACGTTTGGGGTACGACCTCAAGGATGGTTCGTTTGCGTCGATGGACAAAGTCACCAAGAGCTTGGCTGGTAGTCTGTTTGATCAGACCAAGAACTTCGATGGCGTCAAAGACACAACCAACAAACTGATCGATGAACTCGAAGGTAAGCATGGCGAGAAGCTGAGTGACAAGCAGCGCAAAGCCTTGTACGACAAGTTCATTGGTGAGGCAGCATCTGGTCAAGGTCGCTTCGATGTTAAGAAGCTGGCTGACGTGGACTCGTGGTCTCACTTGAGCGATGACGACGCCCTCAAGCTGTCTTACATGTTCAGTGACGATGTTGGTGAAGACCGTCAAAACGAGATGTCGAAACACTTCCTGAAGATTCGAGATCACGTTAACAACCCAACTGATGCGATTAAAGGCATGGTCGATTCTGGCCAACTGGAATCGTTGCGTGCACTCGGATTGATTTCGGGTGAAGGTGACGATCGTACAGTCGACCAAGATCGTATCGTTGACATCTTAAGGCGAGGAGGCTTTGATGAGCCAACTGATGGCGGAAGTAATCCTGCTGGTCGTCCTCCTCACTCTCCTAACGGCGGTCCTAACAATCGAGGTGGTCTTGGCGGTCTTCGGACTCCCAACGCTGATCCTCAGGGCGCTTGGCGGGACGCAGAGAAAGTAGCGACACCAAAGAACCCGAACGAGTTTATGGAAACGATCGGGGAATACCAGATGCTCCTTCTTGAGGACATCCGTAAAGGTATCGCGAACCCTGCTGCCTTGGCTCAATACGCAGACGCTGCTCGCAACGATCCGAAAGCAAGTGCGGAAGAGTGCACTTGTGTTGACAAGATGATCGAAGCCTACAACGCCGGTAACGAGCAACTGGTGAAACAACTTGCTGCTACTTACGAGCTGTTGGTATCCGGTCAGCTCCAAGTGATGTCCATGCAACTCGACCCTGAGTCAATGGGGAAACGTACGCTGGGTGGTCATCTCGGTGCTGGGTTAGGGAAGTTGAAGGGCGCCGGTAAATGGGGCTTTGGTAAGGTCTCTGGTCTCTACAAAGGGATGTTTGATCTCCAAGGTAAAATCCTCAAGGGTGGTTTCAAAGGTGCCTGGGCTACGGCTAAAGGTGCTGGGCAAATGCTCTTTGGCAAAGGTAAAGAAAAGCTTAACGAGTGGGGCGATGTATACGTCAAGGGTCAGTTCCGACCGATCATGACGTGGGCTCAACTCAAAGCTGGCGAATACCTGAACGAAGACGGTACTCCGATTACGTCATGGAAAGACGTGAAAGGGCCTGTCAAGAACAAAGCGGGTCAGTACGTCCTCACAGCCGAACAGTTCGCTCAAGGCTTGGTGGATGAACACGCCCGTCCAATGTTTACCAAGATGATGGACTTCGGGAAGAAGTGGGCTGGTCGAGCTTCGAGCTTTATCACGTCCCCTTTCACTGCGATTAAATCCGCAATGAAGAACACCTATAACACGGTGAAGAACTTCGTCGAACGTCCTCGCGACATGTACATCCCCGGTAACCCAGTCCCAGTGCTGTTGGCTTCTGTCATGGCGGCTGGTGGTTATCGTAACGCTGATGGTTCCCCTATTGCGAAATGGACGGACATCAAAGGCTCGGTGTACGATCTTGAGAACAACGTAGTCGTCTCTTTGGAGTCACTGCGTCAAGGTCTGGTAGATATTGCTGGTAAGAAGATGACCACCCTCAAGGGTGCGATTTGGGACGGTGCTAAGTCATTGGTCGGTGGTGCGTTCAGCCTCGGTCGTAAAGTGATTGGTAGTGCCAACAAGATGATGAGCAAAGGCATCGGTGCGTTGAAGTCCGGTGCCTCTAGTTTGTTGGGTATGGCTAAAGGCAAAATGAAAGGCCTGAAGATGCCAGGGATGGGTGGTAGCTCCGAGATGATGGAAGTCATCGGTGAGTACCAGATTCTGTTGCTCGAAGAAATTCGAGACGGTATCCGTGACCTCAAGCCTAAGACTGTTCGCGGTGACGTGGATGGTGACGGTGTGCGGGAAGGCTCTGCTCAGTTCTTGAGTGAACGACGCAAGAAGAACCGTGAGGATCGTGAGGCCAAACAGAAAGCCAAAGACGACGAACGCAAAGGGAAGAAGGAAGAGAAGAAAGGCGGTCTGATGGGCATCTTGATGTCCATGGCGGGAATGTTGGGAGCGATCCCAGTAGCTCTGCAAAAGATGGCCACTGCTCTGAGCATCAAGAAGGCGGCTGGTTTAGCAGGTGATCTGTTAGGCTCCGCTGGTGACATGGCTGGTCGTGGTCGTAAGGGTGGTGCCCTACGTACCGGTGGTCGTCTGTTGGGTCGTGCTGCAATGGGTCTGGGTCGGACTGCCTTAACGGTAGGTCGATTCGCAGTGGGTGGTACTGGTACTCTTTTGCGTGGTGCATGGGCCTTAGGCTCTGCTGCGGTTGGTGTACTCGGTGCTCCGATTGTGCTGGGTGCTGCTGCGGTAGCTGCTGTAGGCTATCTGGCTTACAAAGGTTACAAAGCGTACAAGAAGTCTCAGAACTCCGACCTGTTGAAATACCGTATTGCACAGTACGGTGTGGATATTGAAGACGACGATCAGGCTAGCAAGGTTTTCGAGTTGGAGGCTATCGTAGCTCCAGCGGTGAAGTTCAACTCCACCGAACCGAAGATCGATTGGAAAGCAATTAAGATCGAACGCGTCAAAGAACTCTTCGGGCTCAAGGATGACAACCCAGAAGCGATTCAACGATTCGGTCACTGGTTCGAAACTCGTTTCGGTCCAATCTTGATTGCACACCTTAAAATGCTTCAGAAGTTCTCGACCAGTACCAAGCTGGAAGAAGCTGACGAAGTGGTGAAGATCGAAGACAAGCTGAAGTACTTGGAAGGCGTGCAGGTTGACGACCCTGAAAAGACTTACGGTGATCTGACGTCTCCATTCGACGAAGACAATCTGAAACTCGGTGTTGACGAGGTGAAGAAAGTCTACGATGCAGTCGTTGCTCACATCAAGGAAAACCTCCCTGAGAAAGCGAAAGGTTCTGCTGAAGAACCGAAGACTGCTGCTAAGGATGCTGCAACTGCTGCCGCTGCTGGTGCAGCCGTGGCGAGTGGTGCTCTCAAGAACAAAGGGTTCCTGGACGGAATCAAAGACAGCTTGAGCGGTAGTTCCTTGGGTCGTGGTTTGTTGGCAGTGGCTGGCGGTATTGGTGCGGTCTTCGAGAAGATGGCTAGCCCGTACGTCGGCATCTTCAATTGGGTCAAAGAGAAGATCTTCGGTAAGGACTTCAAAGTACCGTCGATCCTCAACCGTGAGATTGATCCGTTAACCAGTATTCGTTACCGGTTGTACGGTGTCCACACTATGGAGTACGCTCGTGTCTCCCCGATCTCCAAGCTGGAAGAGGTGGTGATCGAAGACATTTCGTACAACGGACAGAAGAAAGCACAGTTTGACGGTGACGTTGAGGATGTGTGGAAAGAAGTGGCGGGGATGTTTACCACCACTCCTGATTCTGAGGAAGTAATGAAGCGCTGGACAGATTGGTTTAGCAACCGATTCCTCCCAGTGTTGATCAACTACCTGACCGCTGTACGTAGCTTCAAGAACAACGGTAACCCGTTTGAAGCGTACGACATGCTCCGTGCTTCACAGAGCTTAGAGATCGCTCGGTTCATGAACTCGGCTAACGCTGAGGAGGACAAGAAGTCCGAAAACAACCGTTCTGTTTGGGGCGTTAACACGTCTCCGTTCGATGACTATCCGCTCAACACGGATGCCCGGTCTATTGAACCGTTCATGGCTGTCTTGCAGCAGGATGCTAACCAAGAGATTCTGAACGAGAAAGTCAAAGCAGGACAAGCGGCGAAGACTCAAAGCCTGGTGAACAAAGCACTGGGGACTAACGGTTCTAACGGGCCGGTAGGTGTGATGGCAATCGATCGGGGCAACGCTGCCCGTTCTGGCGGTAGCAGTGCATTGTTGAAAGCGATGTACGGCTCGATGCAAACGGCTGGCGGTGACGCTGGCTACATGAACGGTGGTCTGGCGGTGGAACACCCAGGCAACGGTACAGGCGGTAGTGTCAATGACCTGCCGAAGATGACCGGGGCTGATGGGCAGTACTCCTCCTACAAGGACATGATCGTTGCTGTATCGAAGATGGTGGGTGTCGATCCTGGATTGATGGCTA